>Ga0102832_1000023_pt1 | contig 517262 bp, 486 predicted proteins | sample EBPBio282013_DNA_FD_88942 | JGI IMG/M metagenome (GOLD analysis project Ga0102832, IMG submission 88942) | Wastewater treatment Type I Accumulibacter community from EBPR Bioreactor in Madison, WI, USA - Reactor 2_5/28/2013_ DNA (Illumina Assembly) | ecosystem: Engineered > Bioreactor > EBPR >...
TTCACGCCACAGGCAGGTTATACGACCGATCCAACCGACATCAGTTATGTATTGACAGAGCTATTGACGGGTCTTTCAGATACGGCAGCAATCCATGTGGAATATACAGAGATTCCGCCTGTAGCGGTGAATGACAACAGCACGGGCAATGTACCGGGAGCTGCTGTGACAATAAATGTACTTAGCAACGACGACCTTTCAGACGGCAGCAATACCACCCCGGCAACGGTAAGTGTAGATTTGGATCCTGCGACCGCAGGGATACAGGATACCTTAACGGTAGGTGGACAGGGCGAGTGGACGTACAATACAGCCACGGGAGAAGTGACCTTCACGCCACAGGCAGGTTATACGACCGATCCAACCGACATCAGTTATGTATTGACAGAGCTATTGACGGGTCTTTCGGATACTGCAGCAATCCATGTGGAATATACAGAGATTCCGCCTGTAGCAGTGAATGACAACAGCACGGGCAATGTACCGGGAGCTGCTGTGACTATAAATGTACTTAGCAACGACGACCTTTCAGACGGCAGCAATGCAGGAACCACCACAGTAAGTGTAGATCTGGATCCAGGTTTATCTGGAATTCAGAGTAGTCTTACTGTTTCAGGCGAAGGTCAGTGGGTTTATAACTCAACTAATGGCCAAGTGACATTTACCCCTGAATCAAGTTTTACAATTGATCCATCAGATATTTTTTATAGATTAATTGAAAATCTTACAGGCTTAAGTAGTCTAGCGACAATAAGTATAAATTACAATGAAAGGGCTCCATTTGCTGTCAATGACAGTGATTTTGATAATTCCCCTGCATCAATTGTAACATTAAATATTTTGGCAAATGATGATTTATCAGATGGCTCACCTGCATCAACCTCAACTGTATTGGTTGACTTGACCCCTGGGACACCTGTAATTGACAATAATTTGACAGTGGTTGGAGAAGGTACATATAATTTTAATGCGGCAAATGGTAATATCACCTTTACACCAAGTCCTGGTTTTACAAATGATCCGACTCCAATTCAGTATGTTTTGGTTGAGACTTTAACTACACTGAAGGATACTGCCACAATTACAATTACCTATGTTCCAATAATACCCGAGAATGACACGAGCTTAGCCAATACACCTGGAATGCCGGTAGTAATAAATATTATCTCAAATGATACTTTATCTGACGGTAATCCGGCTACCCCTTTGGAGGTAATAGTTGATCTAAACCCTGCAACGCCGGGAATAGATACTACAATTAGTATTCCTGGTGAAGGTACATGGGTTTATGATCCTGTTACTGGAGATCTTACATTTACCCCTGAACCCGGATTTGTAACAGATCCAACACCTGTAACTTATGAAGTTTCAGAAATCTCAAAAGGTATTAAAAGAAGTGCGGTTGTTACAATTGATTATTCACCGGCGGTTTATCCAGTTGCTTTGCCTGATTCAAACTTGGGTAACATGCCATTTGTGATTGCAAGTTTGAATGTTTTAAATAATGATACTTTGAGTACAGGATTAGGTGCCACACCAGTGACAGCCAATGTTGACTTGACACCACTGACGCTTAGCATTGACGACACCTTAATTGTTGCAGGTGAGGGAACTTTCGTGTACAATAGTTCAAACGGAGTATTGAGTTTTGAGCCTGAATCAGGATTTACAGGAAATCCTTCTTCTATTCAATATGTTTTAATTGAAAATGTGGGAGGTTTAAAAGATACCGCTTCAATAAATATTACGTATTTATTACCAGTTGATGCAATAAGTGACGCAAGTTCAACTACGCTTCCAGGCATAAATGCAACAGTAAATATTGTTTCAAATGATACCCTTTCCGACGGAAGTCCAGCAACTCCTTTGGAGGTAATTATAGACTTAGATATGATTAACCCAGGTATTCAGTCTATGATAACTGTATCAGGCGAAGGAGTTTGGTCCTATGATTCAACCTCGGGATTATTAACATTTAATCCTGAAACTGGATTTACAAAAGATCCTACCCCGGTTTATTATCAGTTGACAGAAAAAACCTCGGGTCTTTCAGATACTGCATATGTTACAATGATTTATACTGAATTACCTCCAGTTGCATTGGATGATAATAGCTTTGATAATTCACCTGCCTCAGTGGTAATTTTAAATGTATTGGTGACTGATAGTTTATCTGACGGTTCAGTGGCGGTATTAAACAAAGTTAGCGTTGATTTGAATCCTGCTACTCCATTAGTTGAAAATACGATAAATGTTGTTGGCGAAGGGGTTTATACCTACAATGGATTAACAGGATATGTCACTTTTACTCCTGAATCAGGATTTACAGATAATCCGACTCCAATTCAATACGTTTTGGTTGAAAATTTAACCGGACTAAAAGATACGGCGACGATTACCATTACTTATGTTCCATTGGTTCCTGAGAATGATCAAAGTGTTGGAAATACGCCTGGGGTTCCTGTAGTTATTAATATTATCGAAAATGATACACTTTCTGATGGTAATCCTGCCACACCGGTTGAAGTATCAATTGATCTTAATCCTGCAACACCGGGCATTGATACTACTATGACTGTTCCCGGAGAGGGTATTTGGGTGTATAATCCATTAACCGGAGAACTGACGTTCACTCCAGAGCCAGGATTTATTACAAATCCTACTCCAATTACCTACGGTATTACAGAAATTTCAAAAGGTCAAAGGAGAACCGCCACAGTAGTTATTGCTTATGGACCGGCTTCACCACCAATCGCAATTAATGACAGTGATTTAAATAATATGCCTTTTGTTATTGGAAGTGTGAATGTTTTGGCCAACGATACGTTAAGTTCAGGTCTGAATGCCACACCTGCAACCGCTAATGTAGATTTGAACCTGTCAACCCCAATAATTGAGAGTTCTTTGGTGATTCCAGGTGAAGGTTCGTTTGTTTATGACACCCTAACAGGTATTGTTACTTTTAATCCTGAGTCAGGGTTTACAGGTAATCCGGCACCAATTCAATATGTTTTGAATGAAATCGCAACAGGATTAAAAGATACCGCAACAATCACTTATACGTATTTGTTGCCAGTTATTGCGATGAATGACACGAGCCTTGGAAATGTTCCGGGTGCTAATACGATTTTGAATATCATTTCAAATGACCTATTATCAGATGGAAATCCGGCCACAGCCGCAGAAGTAGTAGTAGATATGGATCCAGCTTCACCAGGAGACCAGTCGTTTATTACAGTGAGCGGACAAGGAACCTGGACTTACAATTCTGGTAGCGGACAGTTGACTTTTGATCCTACTCCAGGATTTTCTACTGACCCAACAGATATTAATTATATAATCAGAGAAACTGCCACAGGATTAGCTGATACAGCTATTGTTCATGTCACCTATACAGAGATACCTCCGATAGCAAACTCTGACAGTTCATTAGATAATCAGCCTCAAACGGTAGTTAATATCAATATTTTAACTGATGACAGATTATCCGATGGTTCTCCCGGTACCACAGGAACGACCACCATTGACCTTGAGCCTTTTGCTCCTGGAATTACTTCAAACTATATAGCAGTAGGAGAGGGTTTGTGGAGTTACTCTGATGTAACAGGAGTTCTAAGATTTACCCCAATTCCGGGTTTCTATAATAATCCTACGCCTTTGGTTTATGGCTTGACTGAAGATGGCACAGGCTTAAGTGATACAGCCACCGTGGTAATTACAAATTTAATAAATCCAGGTTTGGAATTAATTAAAAATGCTACCCTAATTGGTGATGGATACCTTGGAGATTCAATAAGATATTCATTTACAGTGATTAATACAGGAAATGTTCCCGTATTTAATATCTTGATTAATGATTCCAGAATTAGTGCTTCTTCAATTGCATTAAGTCCGACATCATTATCACCGGGTGGTATGGGAGTTGCTCAATTCACATATCCTTTGACTATGAGCGATATACTTTCCGGCACCGTTAATAACTCGGCCATCGTTTCAGGAAATAGTATTAACGCCATTGTGGTGACAGATACCTCTGACAATGGAGACCCAATGTTGCCAGGAGACTCTAATCCAACTGTAACAGCACTGCCTACTCCGGTTGTTGACGTAGACCTTACCTCCAGCGTTTTGGGTACATGCTCGCAGGCAATTGGTGATACAGTTACTTTTAGGTTCAAAGTTGCACGAAGAGATACAGTTGCTGTATTAAACAATGTTTCGATAGCTGATAGTATCAGCTCCAGTTTCGATTTGATTTCTTACACTGCCTCTGAAGGGACATACGATACCCTTTCGGGACAATGGACAGGAATTAGTCTGGCAGCAGGAGATAGTGCAATTCTGACATTGAGAGTGCGAATATTAACCAATATTGGCGGGCTGGCTTGTATGGATGCCTGGGTAGTATCATCTACTTTTGGTGATACTGATTCCAATCCTGGGGATAAAGTTATCAATGAAGATGATATCACAAGAGCATGTGTAACCGTTCCATTGGTTATTTGTCCGGAAAAGAGTGAGACAATAGAACTTACAGCCGGAAGTGGATATACGACTTATCAATGGTACCGCAACGGTACCCTGATTAGCGGTGCTACTTCTCCAACATATATTGCATCTCAAGGTGGAACTTATACGATTATAGTAGATGGAAGTGGCTGTGCAAGCAGTACTTGTTGCCCGATAATAGTTCAGGAAGTATGTGCATGTCCACCACAGATATGTGTTCCAATTACGGTTAGAAAAATTAGGTAATAACATTTTAGGAAAATTAACTACTGAGGTCTGTCGGGGTTCCGGCAGACCTCTTTTATTTTCTTTTAACCCAAATTTCTTTGGAATAAATTCCTAATGCTTAATCTGAGTTTAACCTGAAATTTTTCTGATTTTCGTGAAGGTTTCTTATGAAAATTGTTAGTGAAAATCATTTGAAAAATAAATTCATAAAATGTGGAGAATATTTATTCTAAAAGTATGTAGAGGAAATAAAAAAGCCCGGTAAACCGGGCCTTAATTTCAAGCTATATATTTTTTTATTTAGTCTAAAGCAGCTACGCCAGGCAATACTTTACCTTCCATGTATTCCAGAAGAGCACCACCGCCTGTAGAAACATAAGAAACTCTGTCACCATACCCGGCATTGTTTATAGCAGATGCAGAATCACCACCACCTATTAATGAAAAGGCATTGTTTTCTTCGGTGGCAGCCACTACGGCTTCAGCGATTGCATTTGTACCGATTGCAAAATTAGGGAATTCAAATACTCCCATTGGACCATTCCAAAGAATAGTTTTTGATTTTTTGATGGTTTCAACAAATAGTTTCACTGACTCAGGACCAATGTCTAAGCCCTCCCAATCGGCAGGTATATTGCCAGTGGCAACAATCTGACGGTTGGCGTCGTTACTAAAATTGTCGGCACAAACATTATCCACAGGCATAACAATATTTACACCTTTGGCTTTTGCTTTCTCAAGAATACTTAAAGCCAAATCTTGTTTATCTGCTTCCAAAAGCGATTTTCCAATTTCTCCTCCCATTGCTTTGGTGAAGGTGTAAGTCATACCACCACCAATGATAAGGTTGTCCACTTTGTCAAGTAATCTTTCAATAATCAGGATTTTATCAGAAATTTTGGCTCCACCCATAATGGCTGTAAAAGGCCTCTCTGCGTTTTCCAATACATGCTGAGCATTGTCAATTTCAGCCTGCATTACTTTTCCACAGATTTTGTCCTCAAAAAACTGCCCAACAATAGCAGTAGAGGCATGAGCTCTGTGAGCAGTACCAAATGCATCATTGACCCAAACATCCCCAAGCTTTGCAAGTTTCTCAGCAAATGCTACATCACCTTTTTCTTCTTCTTTATAAAAACGAAGGTTTTCCAAAACCAAAACTTCACCAGGCTGGAGACTTGCAGCAAGGTCACTTGCCTGCTGACCGATACAATCATCAGCAAATTTCACAGATACCCCAAGAATCAAAGATAGTGGAGCCACAAGGTGTTTTAAGGAATATTTTTCAGTAGGACCATCCTTTGGTCTTCCCAAATGCGACATCAAAATACATGAACCCCCATCATTCAAAATCTTTTTTATGGTAGGAATAGTGGCTTTAATTCGAGTATCGTCGGTTATTTCATGACGCTCATTAAGAGGTACATTGAAGTCCACTCTGATCAGAGCTTTTTTGTTTGAAAAATCAAAAGAATCTACAGTTTTCATTGATTTACTTGAAATTTTGTAACCATTTTATAAAATATTTGCAAAGGTAAATTATCTCTTAAACACTTAAATTTTTATGAGAAAAGAAAATCGAATTTAAAGGTAAATAAGTATTAAATATCCAATATTTTACAAAATAAATCATATTATCAAATAAATTACCCAAATGGGTAAAATTCTTCAAAGTATTTTGAATTAAAAGTTTGAAATTCAAACCAAAAGCAGTAATTTTGCAGTCCGATTTTCGGAAAAAATTATTTAAAACAATTATTTTTTATTCAAATGTTTCAAAACCAGTACGAAACAGTGTTCATTTTAACTCCCGTTTTATCTGAAGCCCAGATAAAGGACGCTGTCGACAAATTTAAATCAGTATTGACTGATCACGGTGCTGAGATCCTTAATGAAGAGGCTTGGGGTCTTCGTAAGCTTGCTTACACCATTCAGCACAAAACTACGGGCTTTTATCAATTGTTTGAATTTAAAAGTTCTCCTACTCTGATCGCCGTATTAGAGACCGAGTTCAAACGTGACGAACGCATCTTGCGTTTTCTTACCACTAAATTAGACAAACACGCTGCTGCGTATTCTGCTAAACGTAAAAGTGGTGCTTCGAAATCAAAAGAAACAGCTCCTGCAGCTGAGTAAAAACATTTAAAAGATTAAGATTATGTCATTAGTTAACGAACCGGTAGAAAGAAAAGAACAAAATCGCAAAAAATATTGCAGATTTAAAAAGCTGGGTATCAAGTATGTAGATTACAAAGACCCTAACTTTTTGTTGAAATTTTTGAATGAGCAAGGTAAAATCCTTCCTAGAAGATTGACTGGCAACAGCCTTAAGTTTCAAAGAAGAGTTGCCACAGCTATCAAGCGTGCCCGTCATTTGGCTTTGTTGCCATATGTGGCCGATGGTTTGAAATAATAACCCTCCTTATTTTATTTTTTAATCGTAGAATTGAATCAAAATGGAAATTATATTAAAAACTGACATCGCCGGCCTGGGGTACAAAAATGATATCCTTGATGTAAAGCCCGGATATGGTCGCAATTATTTGATTCCTCAGGGTTTTGCTGTTTTGGCAACCGGATCAAATAAGAAAATATTGGCTGAAAACCTTAAGCAAGCTGCTCACAAAGCTGAAAAATTGAAAGCTGATGCCGAGGCTCTTGCTGCTGAAATCGGTGATACTCAAGTAGTGATCACTATGAAAGTAGGTGAAAGTGGTCGTATTTTTGGTCGTGTAACCAGCATCCAGATTTCTGATGCCCTGGCTACCAAAGGTATTGCTATCGACAGAAAGAAAATTACTGTTGAAGATATTAAATTTGTAGGTGACTACAAAGCTACCATCGACTTACACAAGGAAGTTAAGCACCAGCTTAATGTAAGTGTAGTTGCTGAAAGTGAAGATTAATATCTAACACCGATAAAAAAAAGGGGTTGCTTTTCAGCATCCCCTTTTTTTATGTATTCTTTTTGAAAATTACTTAAGTGTAGTAATCCATTTTGCAATTTCCAGTGCTTCGCTTTTAGGTACAGAAGGCAAAGCGGTCATTGCAGGATAACCTGGCCAGTTGCTTGGTTTTGGTTTGTATATCAATTCCACGATTTGCTCTGGCTTATATTTTTTCTTTTTCATCACTTCTTTGTAAGCCGGTCCTACAACTTTAGTGTCAGGATTATGACAAGCCAAACAAGTATTTTTGGTAAGAAGTTTTTGAATGTTTGGTGGAATTTTGGTCTGTGCTTGTGCAGCCAAAAATGCAAACAGAACGAATGCAATCGATAAAGCTGATTTTTTCATTATTTTAAAAATACTAAAATTAAACATTATAATTAACTGCCGTAAAGGTATGTTTTTTTTCAATATATTGGCAAAAAATATGTTATTTATATGTTAATCGCCTTTGTCGTAATTTCATTCAAATCTTACCCGTAAAACACTCGCTTTTACCCCAATTTCATTGAAATACCTTAACCAAAATAACTGTTGATTGCTAAGTGCATCATTGGGTGACTTAATTTCGATGAGTTCAAGGCCATTATTATTCCAAACCATCAAATCAGGAAGTCCTCTAGAGTTTTCAATGATGTTTTCTGCGATTTTTGTCAAAATCAGTTTGATGTTTTCCCAGTCTAAGAAAGTTACTATCACTCTTACGAGTTCCCATATTTCAGGAAGCCAAATAACAAAGGCATTGGCTATGCCCTCATTTTGCCGGTAATTTTTCCATAAATATTCCAGGAACTCATCTTTGTTTTCAAAAGAATCTAAATGCTGCCTGATATTTTCGCCTCGTTTTTGATAGAAATCAGGTAAGTGTAGGTCGGAGGGCCTTCTCTGAAACGGGTGATGAAATGCTACCAGCGTTGGGTCAAAAATAATATCCCAAAAAGCAAGTCCGAAAAGGCTACGCCAGGTGTGGTTTTCTGAGAATGCAGCATCAAATCCGGCTTCTCTAAAATGGGCTATTGCTCCAAGCTCAACCTGATGATTGAAGACTTTATCCACCGTGATTTCAGAGGCATTTTTGATGAACTCGGTGGTTTGTTTTTTGTTTTTTTTGCCGTCAAGATTTTTTATAAAATATTCCCCAAAAAATTGTTCATCGGCATTTTGTGGCCCTGAAATCATTTGTTCACATAATACTCTGGCCTCATCGATGAATCCGATTTTTGCCAGACACCGGGCTGCACGCTCGCGGGAGGGTACTGCCATTACATTTTTGTAAACCTCCAGAGCAGCTTCAAAATGTTTTTGTTGTTCAAAATATTTCCCGATTTTAAGTTGTAGCCTTTCCCAGGTTGTCAATGCAACCGGGCTGATATCCTGTAAACTTTGTAGTGTGTTTTTGTACCAGTCCAGTACTTCGGAAGGGGGCTGGCTCCCCTTAAGTTCTTCAAAAACCAAAAACATTTCCGATATCATCCATTTTTCTTCTGCTTCTTTTCGGGTTTCAAACCGTGCTACCAGATGGTCGTCGGAATGTTGATAATATTGGACTAAGCCCAAATCCCGCAACACAAACTCCGTCATGTCCATGTATTTGTTCCCAAAAAACAAAAACCTCAGGAATGAAACTTCCAGCTCAAAGTTTGCTTTTACCAGTATTGATTTTAAAATCAGTGTCTCAAAAATCGATTCAGGGCTGTATTTTTCTTTTAGCTGCTCAGCAAGTTGTTCTTTTTTTAAATTTTTAAACTCTTTCAGATCAAATAAACTCAGCAAATCTGACTTGGTCAATACATATAAAATATCGTTGAGATAGTTTTTATGCAAATCATAGTTGAGTTCGGATACAAATTCTCTATCAGTCAGAAGCTGCAATTGGGTTTCTATATTTTCAATTTCTTCATATTTGAGGGTGTTTTTTTTGAAAAATAGTCCCTTTCGATTAGTAAATCGAATAAAAAGACATTGTGCATCATTGGGTAATGAATAATATTTTCTAAGAAACTGCCATTCTGAGGTGATGAGTAAATTTTTGTATTTGTCTTTCACAAACGACAATAAATACTCAAAGTTGGTATGGTAATATTTTGGAGGTAGCGGATTCTCCATCATAAACTTATAGTGAGTCCATCATACGCCAGTGATATCTGTGCCGGAAGTTCTTTCTCAACCTCTGCATGGAGGCCAAGTTTATGACTGATATGGGTAAAATAGGTATGTTCAGCTCCGATTTTTGCTGAAATATCGATGGCTTCCTGTAAAGTAAAATGTGAAAGGTGTGGTTGTCGCTGAAGAGCATTAATAACCAAAATTTTTGAGCCTTTTATTTTTTCAATTTCTTCTTCAGAAATATAATTGGCGTCCGTGATATAAGTAAAATCCTGGATTCTAAAACCAAAAACCTGAAGTTTATGGTGCATTACATTTATGGGAATAAACTCCAAGTCTTTTATAAAGAATGGTTTGTCATCTATTTCGTTGCATTCAATAATAGGAACCCCGGGGTAAGGGTTGCTCTGAAATGCGTAATGGTATTCTTGTTTGAGTTGATGAATCACTCTTGGGTGGGCATATATCGGGCAATTTTTTATACCCTGAAGGTAGTTAAAAGGTCTCACATCGTCAAGACCGGCAGTATGGTCTTTGTGTTCATGTGTAAAAACAACCGCATCAAGATGACTCAAATCAGCGGTCAATGCCTGTTGTCTGAAATCAGGCCCGGTATCAATTACAATATTTAGGTCTTGATGTTGTATAAGAAGGGAAACCCTCAGCCTTTTATCTCTAAAGTCGAGCGATCTGCATACATCACATTTACAGGTGAGTACTGGCACTCCGGTAGAGGTGCCGGTACCCAAAAATGTAATTTTCATTGCAGAAATTTTATTTTTCTGTCAATCCTTTTACGATTAACACCAGTTTGTCAAAATTCAAAGGTTTCATGAGAACATCGTTGAAACCGGCCTCTTTAAACTCTTCCTCGGTATAGTTACGGGCATTTCCGGTGATGGCCACAACCGGCACCTTCGATTTTTCGGGCACACTCATCGCTCTGATAGCCTTAACACATTCCATACCGTCCATGATTGGCATATTGATGTCAAGTAGCACGATGTCAAAATTTTCTTTTTCAAGCAACTGTACAACCTGCTCGCCATTTTTTACTGCCGTAATCTCAAAATTCTGAAATTCAAGAATTTTTTTTACCAAATTTTGGATTACTGAACTGTCCTCTGCAATAAGTACTCTATTAGGTGATGGCATGATTTATTAAGTTTGATTGTTTTATTTGTAAATATAATTGTTAATCAAATAACTCCTGAATTATAAGTGAGCATTTGAAAAAAAAACATTAATTTTTGACAAAAAAGTCCAAATATTAACCTCTATTTTTAATTTTGAAGAAAAAAAGTCTTTTGAAGGAAATCAACCTAATTCCCGGTAAAAAAATATACTTTGCTTCTGATTTCCATTTGGGTGCACCTGATTATTCTCAAAGCCTCGTACGCGAAAAAAGGATATGTCAATGGCTTGAAACCATTAAAATTGACGCCCAGATACTATTTCTGGTAGGAGATATGTTTGATTTTTGGTTTGAGTACCGGAATGTAGTTCCAAAAGGGCATATTCGGTTTCTGGGCAAACTAGCCGAATTGGCCGATTTGGGGGTACAAATAGAGGTATTTAGCGGTAACCACGACATGTGGATGAGAGATTACTTCAACAGGGAGTTTGGGTGCGAAGTTTCCCGCAATTCTATCGAATATCTCATCAATCAAAAACGATTTCTGATTGGGCATGGTGACGGACTGGGACCGGGAGATACCGCCTATAAATTTTTAAAAAGGCTATTTGAAAACAAAATGTTGAGGTGGGCTTTTGCCAATTTACTTCATCCCGACTGGGCTATTTTTTTGGGAAACCTTTGGGCAGGAAGCTCCTGGAAAAAGCATGACAAAGAAAATGATGTTTATATTTATGAATCACCAGAAAAAGAGTTGCTGTATTTATATGCCAAAGAAGAGGAACAAAAACAACACCGGGACTATTATATTTTCGGTCACAGGCATTACAAACTTGACCTCGAATTAAATCCTGACTCAAGATACATAAATCTGGGAGACTGGATACGATTCAATTCTTATGCAGTATTTGACGGAGAGAAAGTCGCACTGAAAACTTTTTCTGCCTAATCTTCAGGTTCATCAATAGATCTTCTGGCACTGAAATATCCTTTGATTACCGTGAATGTAGTGATGGCAAGAAAAAAGAAAATAATATAATGCACATAGTTGATCAGCCATGGGAATTTGATGCCTAAAAAATACCCGCTGCCTACGAGTGAAAGCACCCACACAAATCCTCCAATGAAATTGTAAAGCGTAAATCTCAGGAAGTTCATTTGAACCAAACCCGCTAAAATAGGGGCAAATGTGCGTACAATAGGTAAAAAACGGGCTATGATGAGTGTACGGCTACCGTATTTTTCGAAATATTTACGTGTTCTTGCAATATACTTTTGCTTAAAAAATAAGGAATCTTTACGGTTCTGAATCTTGTCGCCAAAATACCGGCCCGATATGTAACCCGTAAAAGTGCCGGCAACCGCGGCTGCAAATATTCCTACAAACAAAGTAAAGAAAGTGACTTCAAGTAAATGGGTAGAAGCAAATACACCCGAAAGAAATAAAAGATAATCACCCGGTAAAAAGAAGCCGAAAAACAGGCCGTTTTCGACATAAACTATCAAAATAATAGCTAGCAAGCCTCCCGTTTGGATTATCTCCTCGGAATTCATGATGTATTGAAAAAAGTCTATTATTTGATCCACCTATTCTTTTTCAGGATTTTTTGTAAATATAAAGAGGCAATTTTAATGAAAAGTAAATTTTATATTAAAATCATTAAAATAAAAACACACCTCTTTCGGTGTTTTCTGACAGCGATACCTTCACATGGTCAGAAATTGTGGTAGAAAGAGCATACCCTACATAATCAGCCGAAATTGGGAAAAGTGGATGATTACGATCAACTAAAACGGCTACCTGAATTTTTTTTGTGGGAATACTCAGAAACGGTCTGAGGCAAAAAGCAAGCGTACGGCCCGTATTCAAAACATCGTCAGTAATAATAATGGTCTTGTTTTCAAATGTATCTACATCAGACTCGATTTTAATGTCGGGTTGGGTGGCCTGAGATTTATCGAGAGAAAGTTTGGCCAGGCTTATTTTTTGTGTAGAGATTTCGGATAAAAACTTACTGATAGCTACAGCGAAATGGTAACCCTGACCTGCTATTCCCGCCAATATGATTTCCTTTTCTTCAAAATTTTGCTCATATATTTCAAAAGCTATCCTTTTTATCTTTTGCAGGGTTTTGTCGATATCCAACAATCTCGAATCCATAAACAATTTTCTTTTTGCGGTTGTCTGTTTGGCATAGTTTCTGTTTTAATGACTATTACCATAAGGATAGCAAATATAGAACAAAACAAGCACATTTTAACCATGAAGCATATTATAGGATTAATCGCCGTTGCAGCTCTGATAAGTTTCAGCAGTTTTAAAGAACGAAAGTTAAACGTCAATGACATTTCCAGTATCGTAGGGCAGTCTTTCAGAAGTGGAAGCTCCGAGTTACTAACAGGATGCCTCGACAAAGAAATAGAACTGATAATAGATGGAGACAGAGTTGAATATCAAAATCTTCCATCACAAAAGGCTCAATTGATTTTGAATTCTTTTTTTAAGAAAAACCCGCCGGTATCGTTTTCGTATGTGTATCAGGGTAATAACTCTGCGGAGCTAAAATATTGCATTGGGAATTACCGCAGTAAAAACAGTGACTACCTGGTATATATGCTTATCAAGAAAACAAAAGGTGAGAAATTTCTGGTAAATACGCTTCAGCTCAAGAAAAGCTAAAGCATAAAAAAATATATTTTAAGGAGGTTCGGATAGTATCCGGGCCTTTTTTTTTATTTTTGTGAGAAAATTAATAACAAATTTAGATGATTGTTAAAACCAAAAAATTCGCTCTTGATAAAAAACTATACATCAAAAAGGCATTTTTCCTTCATATGAAAAAAGCATGGGTGTGGCTTTTGATTCCACTTGCAATAGCTTTGATCGGCATGGGCGTTCATTTCACTGGTGTTTATAAGAACTGGTGGATTATGATTACGGCCATTATTGGGGGAGTTCTCTATGTTGCATTTTGGTACTTTCAGTTTTATGCGGCTACCACGCTTGAGCAAAACAAACAAATGTTTGAGCGGTTTGCCTACGAAATTGATTCCAGACAAATATTGGTAAAAGTGAATCAGAAGGAAGGCGGGATTGTAAAATGGGATACGATTCTGTCAGCCGAAAAAGATGCCTCAGGGTATTTTCTTCACATTGGCAGAGGACAGTTTTTACATTTTGGCTTGAATGTTTTCAATACCGAGCACGACCAAAAGCTTTTTGAATCGATATTAAGAAGGAAAAATTTATTGCCGGCAATTTAACATTACCGGCAATATTTCTTAGAGGTCAATGAGATAGTCAATCATGGCCATGTCAATGGCGTGTTCCACGCTTACCCCTTCCATGAGATAGTAAAGACAAGACTTCAAAAAGTGAAGTTCTTCTTCGTTGTTAAACACGTCTTTACTCATTTCCATAACTTTAGATATGTCTTGAGCCGGAATAAAAACACTTGGGAGCTGCTGCATTTTTTATAATAGAAACTGTTATTTAACGGATAAACCGCAAAATAAATGCCAACATTAATTTTTACTTTTTTAGAAAAAAATCCACAAAACGTCTGAAAATATTTTCAAATGAAATTAAGTCGAAAAATACAATTATTCAAAGTTTTTAGATAAAAATACCCTGAAAAATGGCTTTTTGGCAACAAAATTAAAATTCACTTAAAACTATCCTCAAAAAAATTGGCACGAAAAAAAACAATCAAACGCCGGTAATTTCCTTGCACAGCATCGGCAATTATAAGATTTCGAAATCAATTTTTTTCAAATGTATAAAAAAAATCAATTGTGTATATTTTGACGGTTACATTTCTGAAAGTAACGGTTTAGGGAAGGAAATTTTTGTCTATCTCGAAAAAGCATGTTTGACCATTAGCCCCGGCAGCAATACAATGGTTAGCATTACATTTAACCACATGAAAAACACCATCTACTATTTTGGTGGATTTATCTTCTAGAAGGTTTTTCACAACGATGCCTTTGGTACCTGACACTACCAAAAGGTTTTTGTTTATAATTGCCACACTTTCACTTACCCCTTGCCCAAACTGTTGTTTTTGGGTTTGCCAGGTTTTTCCTCCGTCCACTGTCAAGGCTAACTGGAGGGTCTCTGAGTTTTCATTTTGGTAGTCTCCTCCAACCGCAAAGCCCAGATGGGGGTCATTAAAAAATATGCCAAATATGCCTTGTGTGCTGGTTTTTAAAAATGGTGTTGTTAGAGCCTGCCATTGGCTTCCATTGTCTGGTGAATAAAATAGTCTGTTTTGGGTGGAGAACCAAACATTTTTTTTATACAAAGCAATACAAGAATTACTTGCCGCAAAAGAAGCCTCGCCATCAATCAGCTGATGGTTAACTTTGACCGGCAGCCAGGTCTTTCCCCCATCAATCGTTTTTCTGAGATAGGGCGTTCCATCGATTTGGTCTCCTAAAAGCCAACCCTCTTTTGAATTTAAAAATTTAATTGAATCAAAAAATGCCCCTTTTGTGGTATCCTGATATATTTTTTTCCAGGTTTTTCCTCCATTTGTAGTTTTTAAAAGAAATGCTTTTCCGGATTCTCCTTCCCCTGCACTCATGGCAATCAGTGTGTTTTCCGAAAGGATACTTATACCTCTGAAATTAAAACTTTTATATTCCTCAGGACAATGGTTTTCCCAATTTTTGCCTGAGTTTTTATAAATAGCTCCTTTACTGCCAGAAATCCAAACGGTTCCTTTTTTGCTGAGTTCCATCGCTCTGATAGAATGTGCCGCAGGAAGATTTATCAGTTCGTATTGAGCATTAGCGGCTCCAAAATTGACCAGAAAAAAGGTTGCAAAGAAAATTTTATACATCGAAAGTGTTTTTGTTTGACAATATTAAGAAGTTTACTAGAAAATGAGTGCTATTTTTGCAAAATGAAACGGCATTTTTTCCAAATATTATTCGCTTTATTATGTCTGATTCAGACAGGGTATTGCCAAAATAATGCTGACATATCTATTCAATTTAAAAACAAAACTGTTGAACTTCCTGCTGATTTCGAATTGGTGGTTGAAATTTCCAATGATAAGCAATACGAAGTGGGTGATTTTCCTGATATTAAAGGTCTAAAAAAAGGGAATAGAACCATAAAGCATTCTCAGATTAGGAAAAACAATAAAAATGTAAGTGTTCATCAGATCAGTCAGTTTTATACGGCAGAATTACCCGGGAAAATCTCTGTTCCGGCAATAAATATTGAGGTAAATGGCAAAATTCAGCGATTGGAAAGTGTTGTTCTTGAAGCTGTAGCTGCTCCAAATCTGGCACCTGAAAAAGACATTGAAATAGAAGAGGTGGATTTTGTGTTGGAGTGTTCAGAATCAGAAGTTTATGTTGGGCAAGGATTGAAAGTGAGCCTTGGGCTATATCTTTCGGATAACACGACGACCGAGTGGCAGTTTCCGCCCGATATAGGTAGCCAGGTGGAAGTTTTGTACAAAAAAATCAAGCCCGACGGGTGTCTGGAAAGTCGCATGATGATTTCCAATATTGTCGGCAAAAAAGTACAGGTTAAGGATAAACTTTACACCTATTATGGATTGATGGAAGCCGTGTTTTACCCCTTAAACCCTAAAGGAATAAGATTTGGCGGGCAACTTTTAAATATGCAGAAAAAAGTAGGCGGCAAATGGAGCACAATGGTGTTAAAGTCAAACGATAAGAAAATTGTTGTAAAGACCCTGCCCGACCACCCCTTGAAAGAAAAAGTTCCGGTTGGAATACTGAGGCTATCGGAACAGGTGAAAGGAGGCAAAAATCAAAATACAGGAAATAGTTTTGAATATACGTTAAGAATTGACGGTGAAGCCAATTTTAAAACTGTTAGTCCCGATGAAGTTATTAACAATCAGAATTTTGATTATTACCTCAATCAGTCGAGGATCAATCAAGCCTCGGGCAATTTGACCGGAAATCGTATCTTTACCTATAAAGTTCTTCCAAAGACTTCTGGCGAGTTTGAATTGGGAAATACCTTCAGATTGATTTATTTTGATGTTTTCAGAGAAAAATATGATACACTGATTTCTAAGAAAAGCATTTCTGTTTCAGGTAGTACAATCACTACTGGTACCGAAGTGAAAAAAGATATTTATTGGGAAATTGAAAAATTAAAAACGGATAGTCAGTTATTTAATTTTAAAAAAATGGCCAAATATTTGGCTAATTTTCTGGTGGCAGCCATGATTCTGGTTTTTTTGTATATTTTGAAAAAGAAAAATTAATAAATGAGTAGCACATACGGTAAGTTATTTAAAATCTCGACATTCGGTGAATCGCATGGAAAAGCGATAGGAGTAGTGGTGGATGGTTGTCCTGCCGGGGTCGATTTTGATACTGAATTTATACAGCAGGAGCTTGACCGGCGTAAACCCGGCCAGTCGAGAATTACGACTCAACGACAGGAAGCCGATGGATTTGAAGTATTATCAGGCGTTTTTGAAGGAAAAACCACAGGAACTCCAATTGCTCTCGTGATTTTTAATGAGGACCAAAGGAGTAAAGACTATGGTCATATTGCAGATAAATTCAGGCCTTCACATGCCGATTTTACCTATTCTACCAAGTATGGTGTCAGAGATTATCGCGGCGGAGGAAGAAGTTCGGCCCGAGAAACTGCCGCCAGAGTAGCAGCCGGGGCACTGGCAAAGTTGGTGCTCAATCATTACGGTGTTGAAATATTTTCGTATGTGTCGCAGGTGGGGGCAATGAAGCTTGAAAAAAGCTATCAGGAGCTCGATTTGAGTCTCATAGAATCCAATGCGGTAAGATGTCCTGATACCGAAATGGCCGGAAAGATGTTTGAATATATTGATCAGGTTAGGAAAAATGGGGACTCAATAGGCGGGGTGATCACCGGTGTAATCAAAAATGTGCCTGCCGGGTGGGGAGAGCCTGTTTTTGATAAACTTCATGCCGAGTTGGGCAAAGCCATGCTAAGCATCAATGCCGTAAAGGGCTTTGAGTATGGAAGTGGTTTTGATGGGGTAAATCTTTTGGGTTCTCAGCACAATGATGAATTTTTTACGGATGAGAATGGAAAAGTTAAAACCAAAACCAATCACTCAGGCGGAATTCAGGGTGGGATCTCAAATGGCGAGGATATTTATTTTAAAGTGGCCTTCAAGCCTGTGGCTACCATAATGGTTGACCAAAAAAGTGTAAACGAAGCCGGTGAAGAAGTGATAGTTTCGGGCAAAGGCCGCCATGACCCTTGTGTGTTACCACGGGCAGTGCCTATTGTTGATGCCATGTCAGCGTTGGTTCTGGTTGACTTCATGTTGAGAGCTAAGGGCAGCAAGATTTAAGATAAAAATCTTGATATTCATGAAATCATTTTTTTTTAAAATATTGATTTCTTTTGGTTTAATAACTATTTCATGTGTTGATCCCTTTGAAGTAGATATTAAAAATAACCTTCATACGATTATGGTTGAAGGTGAGATTACGGATGAAGACCGACCCCAATTTGTGAAAATTTACAGTTCAAATTATAATTATCAGATAGTCAATAAAATTCCTCTTGCCGACCTTCAGGTAAAGGTAATGGTTAATGGATCTGAATCAATTAAACTTTTCGACGATACCAAAGGAACCTATTTTTTCCCTGCAGAATTTAAAGCTAAACCAGAGCACACCTATCAGCTGATTTTTGAAGATAAAAAAGGGCAAAAATACCAATCAAGTATAGAAAAACTTCAAGCTTCCCCGGCAATTGATTCGGTGTATGATTTTTTTGAAACAGATGGTACTGTTGCCTTTGAGAAGCCAGCCCATTCCAACAATATTTATATTGATTTTAAAGATGCCGATTTAGATCCCAACTATTTTCAATGGACCTGGAGATTATGGGAAAAGCAATCTATTTGCCTCGAAACTTTCTATTATGATGTTAATTGTTCTGAAGAATGCTATGAAATTATCTATAATAAAGATTTAAGTATTTTGGATGACCGATTTTACAATGGTAAAGCCGTAAAAGGAAAATTAGTAGGTAAAATCCCTTATTACCAGTATTTCGGTGCTTTAATTGAAATCAAACAAAAGTCTCTGACCGAAAATGCTTACAAATTTTATCGGAATCTTCAGAATATATCACAAAACACCGGTACTTTTGCCGACACACCTCCTCAACTGATCGGTGGAAATGTAAAAAATATGACCAACGGTTCTGAGATTGTTTCCGGTTTGTTCACAGTTGCGGGTATTTCCACCAAAAAATACTGGATCAGTAGAATAAATGCTCAAATAAACGGAAAGCCTATTGGACTCCTTGGTCGAAAACCTTATGTATTGCCGAATGGCTTAACCGCTCCATGTCCCCCCGGTAAAAGCAAAACGCCAATAATGCCGGATGGCTGGCAAAATTGAAACTGCCATTAAGCCCACTCACTCAACTCTAACCATCGCAATTCTTTCTCTTCAAGTGAGTTGACAGTATCTTCAAGTTTTTTAGAGATTTCGGCTATTTGGTCAAATGTTAAACTTCCTGACGAAAGTTTTTCGGTTAACTCAGCTTTGGTTTTTTCAAGCTCGGGCAGGTCTTTTTCAAGGGCATCAAATTCTGTTTTTTCTTTAAAGGTCAGTTTTCTTTTAGGTGTGTTTTCCTGATCTGTTTTTGATGCAGGAACGCTCGTGGTCTGATTTTTTTCCTTTTTCGAATTTTTGATATTTTCTTCCAGCCACAATCTGTAGTCAGTATAGTTTCCGGGAAAATCTTTGATAACACCGTCGCCCTCGAAGGCAAATGTATGATCCACGATTCTGTCGAGAAAATACCGGTCATGACTTACTACTAGCAGGCAACCGCCATACCCAATCAGAAAATCTTCCAAAACATTGAGAGTAGCTATGTCGAGATCGTTGGTGGGCTCATCAAGAATCAGAAAATTGGGGTTTTCGATTAATACTTTCAGGAGCTGCAGCCTTCTTTTTTCTCCACCCGATAGTTTGGCGATACTGGCATATTGTACTGCTGGCGGAAACAAAAAGAGCGTTAAGAAAGCGGAGGCACTTATTTCGCGGCCATCTCCCATTTTAATAAATTCGGCTATTTCACGCACGCTTTCTATTACTTTTTGGTCGGGTTCAAACTCCAGCCCGTCTTGTTTGTAATAGCCAATTTTGATGGTTTCACCTTTTACTACCCTTCCCTGATCAGGCTTGATTTCAGCGTTTATCATACCGAGCAGGGTTGATTTACCCATGCCGTTTTTGCCAACAATACCAATTCTATCTCCTTTTTTGAAAGTATAATTAAATTCCTTAACAATGGCTTTGTCGTTATACGATTTGCTAACATGTTGAATTTCAATTATTTTATTTCCAATTCTTTCCGACTTTACGCTCAATTCCAGCTTTTCATCATTGCGTTTACCGGAAGTTTTCTCTTTAAGTTCATAGAAGGCGTTTTCGCGATAGGTGGCTTTATGTGTTCGGGCTTTGGGTTGGCGTCTCATCCATTCCAGTTCCTTCTTTAGCAGGTTTTTATCTTTTTCGAGTGTTGCGGCTTCTACTTCAGCTCTTTCCGCTTTTTTCTCCAAAAAATAAGCATAATTACCCACGTACCGGTAAATTTTCGAATCGACCAGTTCCATGATTCTATTACAAACTTTGTCCAGAAAATACCTGTCATGAGTAACCAAAAAAAGGGTAATATTGCTAGATGAAAGGTGGTTTTCGAGCCATTCGATGGTATCAAGATCAAGGTGGTTGGTCGGTTCATCCATGATGAGGAAATCGGGCTCTTCAATCAGGACTTTAGCCAAAGAAACCCTTTTTTGCTGCCCACCGGATAATTCGCCCATGAGTTTGTCAAAGTCATGAACGCCCAATTTACCCAATATTTGTTTTACTTTTGATTCATAGTCCCAGCCGTCGAGTCCGGTGATAATCTCAGTATATTTCGATATACCTTCGAGGTCGTTGTGTGTTACGGCATTTTCATAATTCTTTATGGCATCGGTAGTTTCGTTTTTTGACGAGAAGAGCGTCTCTAAAACGGTATTCGTAGGGATGAAATGCGGGTTCTGGTTAAGGTAACCAACTTTTATATCTTTTCTGATACTCATGATTCCCTCATCAGGTGGAATCAACCCTGCTACAACATCAAGTAAGGAGGATTTTCCACATCCATTTGTGCCAATCAATGCCACTTTTTCACCCTGGAGGATTCCAAAAGTGAGATTTTTAAAAAGCCATCTTTCACCCAGGTTTCGACCCAGATTTTCTGCCGATAAATAATTCATGGTGCAAAATTAAGTCAATCTGACTCAGTTGGATTTTTTACGTATTGTTTTTTAGTTTTTATTTTCAAGAAAATAAGTCGTAAGACCTGAAAACCTGCTCATTGAGAATCAAAAATTCAGTAGTTTTTTCCCAAAAAAGGATTATTCAAATAAGAAATTCCTATTCAATCTTTGAATATTTAAATATTCGGGGCTTATTTCCAATTTTACAGTCAAATATGCCCTTTTCGTCTATTAAATGCCTGTTTTTTACTAAATTTGCACAAAAAAATACTTCATATGATAGATAAAAATATACTTTTTCCTTACAAAATAAGTCCCGAATACAACAAATCAGTCGCCTATTTTTCGATGGAGTTTGCCATTGATCAATCGTTAAAAACTTATTCCGGTGGATTGGGCTTTTTGGCCGGGTCTCACATGAGAAGTGTTTTTGACCTCAAGCAAAACCTGATAGGAATCGGCATGTTGTGGAAATTTGGTTATTATGAGCAAAGACGCAAAGCCGATAATAGTCTGCAGGTTTTTTTCAGAGAACATATCTATAGTTTTTTAGAAGATACTAAAATCAGATTTCAGTTAGTAATTAAGAATCAACCTGTTTGGGTTGCGGTATATCATTTGCCTGCCAATACTTTTGGCTCGGCTCCCATGTTTTTCCTGACTACCGATACCGATGGTAACAGCGAGTGGGCCCGTTCTATTTCTTACCATCTTTATGACAAAGAAATGGAATTAAAAGTAGCCCAGGGCATGGTATTGGGATTGGGTGGAGCTAAATTTTTGGAAATTGCCGGTCTGGAGCCCGAAATTTACCATTTCAATGAAGCCCATGCGGTTTCAGCGATTTTCCATCTTTGGGCTAAAGAAAAAAGCCTCGCCAAAATCAAAGACAGACTGATATTTACAACCCATACTCCTGAGGAAGCCGGTAACGAGAAACATGATTTTCATTTTCTACAGTACATGGGTTTCTTTGGTGATGCCAATCCTCATGAGGTAGCGGAAGCCATGGGTGTCAAAAATAATATCTTTAATCATTCTCTGGCTGCATTAAAAACTTGTAGAAAAGCCAACGGGGTTTCGAAATTGCACGGAGAGGTTTCAAGACAAATGTGGGGAAATGAGGCAGGAATCTGTGAAATTGACCATATTACCAACGCCCAGAACCGTAAATATTGGGTCGATGAAACACTCGAAAAGGCCAGGCTTAAAGGAGATACCAAAAAGATTTCTGAAAGGAAAAAAGAGCTCAAAAAAAGGCTGTTTGCCGAAGTTGCTGATCAGGCAGGAAAGCTATTTGATCCCGAAGTTTTAACCATAGTGTGGGCCAGAAGATTTGCGGGCTACAAACGCCCTGATTTGATAACCAGGGATATTGAGCGTTTTGAGCGTCTCATGAAAAATAATAAGATTCAGATTATCTGGGCCGGGAAGCCATATCCTTTTGATTTTTCGGCAATTGATATTTTTAACCGCTTGTTTTATACCAGCCATCACCATCCTAATATGGCGGTGCTTACAGGTTATGAGCTCAAATTGTCAAAATTGCTCAAAGATGGCTCGGATGTCTGGCTCAACAATCCTGTTGTAACTCGCGAGGCATCAGGTACTTCTGGTATGACTGCCGCCATGAACGCCTCCATTAACCTTACTACTTTTGACGGCTGGGTATGCGAGTTTTCTGATGACACCAATTCTTTCATTGCTCCGGTGGCACCGGCTCACAACGACCAACTGAGAGATAAAACCGACATGGAAAACATGCTGGATTTGATTGAAAACAAAATACTTCCGATGTATTATAATTCCCCGGCTGATTGGAATCAAATGGTACTTAAAAGTATGAACGACGTAAATGCATTTTTTGATTCCGACCGTATGGCCGATGAATATTACAAAAAAATGTATAATTGATTTACAAAAAATCTTTAGGAATAGCCGGGCTCGGGAGGGTCTGGCTATTTTTTTTTATTTTTCTCCTAAATATTATTCCTGATATCCGTTGAATTAATAAATACCTCAAATTTCAATTATAGGAAAAATGTCTTTATATTTCACAAGAATTGAATATCTAAATAATAACTTTGAATACCATTAGTTAAACATTCTGAATTATGTTAAAAAACTCATTATCAGTATTACTATATTTTGGTTTCTTATTTTTTGGAATAGCGTGTTCGAAAAATCAGCATAAATATTCAGATAAAATCAGCTATCCTGATTCCAGTTTTGTTTTATCATTTTTGACGACCAGAGATGGAAATTTTGAGATATATTCGATGACTGCTAATGGAAAAAATGTAATTAACCTTACTAATAATAAAGCTCTGGATTTTTGGTCATCATGGTCACCGGATGGGAAATTTCTGTTGTTTTATTCAAACCGTGATGGCAATAACGAAATATACAGGATGGATGCTGACGGAAAAAACCAGACAAATATTTCCAATCACCCTTCAAATGACTACCTGCCTTGTTGGTCACCAGATGGAAAGTTTATATTATTTACTTCAGATAGAGATAGTAAAAACAGAGAGGTTTATATTATGCAAAATGACGGCTCAAATGTAGTCAGACTTACTGATAATGAAGATTTTGAAGAAGTGCCGACCTGGTCGCCCGATGGAACCAAAATTCTTTTTACCCGTCAAATAACCGAAATAGTGGACTCTGTAAAAAACAGCAATGGTGAACTGTTTCTGATGGATAGAGATGGGAAGCATGTGAAGCGACTAACTAATAGAAAAGGATACGATTCTGGAGGGAAGTTTTCGCCAGATGGGAAAAAAATTGCTTTTTACGGCAAAAGAGAAGATGGGAATTTTGAAATCTTTCTAATGAATTCTGACGGCACGGGTATTCAAAATCTGAGTAATGACGTTTTGGAAGATTATTCACCGGATTGGTCACCCGATGGGAAATGGATAGCGTATTCAAGCGGCACCTCAAAACAGTATGATGTATGGGTGACTAATGTTAAAAATAAACAAAAAATAAGATTAACGAATACCCCAAAACGCAATGAAACTCCTGTTTGGAGACCAAAAAATTAAAATGTTCAACTTATGACATAATTTAAACTTCTGGATAAATCAGCTTTGCTAAAAAATCAAGTGTTTAAGCGGTATTTTGACGGATTTAATTTTGGTAAGGGTTTCAAAATTCTAGTTTAACATTCGATTCAATGCCTTTTAGTATTTGCACAAAAAAACTTATCTTTGCTAATTAACAAAAAATGCCCTTGATGAGGTATCTGGTTATTATTTTTTTGACCATTGGGGTTTTTGCATGCGGAAGCGAAAATGTTTATTATCCTAAGCCCAAGGGCTTCCCACGTTTGCAGTTGCCAAAACATGAATATGCGGACTTACAAGGGAAATATCCTTTTCAATTTGAGGTATCAAAATACGCTGTAGTTAAGCCTGATGTATCTACGGGTGCGGAACCTTACTGGATTATTGTGGATTATCCCGGGCTCAATGCCAAGATTCAGTTTACTTATAAACCGCTCAATGGTGACCTCAACAAACTTGATAAGCATGTAGCCGATGCCTATAAACTGGCTTCCAAACATCAGGTGAAGGCCACTTCACAAACCGAAAGGGTGGTCAAACTACCTAATGGAAAAAAAGCAGTTGTGATTGAAATTGAAGGTGAGGTTCCGAGTCATTTTCAGTTTTATGCCACTGATACCAGCCAGCATTATCTCCGTGGTGCGGTTTATCTCAATGTGGCTACTTTGAACGACTCGCTGTCACCGGTTGTTGATTATCTAAAAAAAGACAGCTACAGGATTTTGGAAACTTTAAAATGGAATAAGTAAAATGCCGAAGTGGATAACAATTCTTAAAGACCAGGAAAGGCTTAGTGCTGAACTTATTAAAAACGACCTGATAAACCGTGGGATAGAGGCCGTGATTTTGGACAAAGTAGATCACAATTATCCTGTGTTTGGACTTGTAGAAATAAAAGTTCAGGAGCATCAGGCCGAGATGGCCCAACTTATTGTTAAAGATTTTAGAATAAATGATTAAAAATTTAAAAAACAAATCAAACCTTACGCAGCGGGTTGTGGCTGCACTTATTGGAGCACCCCTCGTAATCGGGTGCATTTTGTATAGTCCCAATTCGTTTTGGTTGATATTCTTAGCGATTTCCATCCTCACACAATATGAGTTTTATAAACTTTTGGGTATGAACGGTAGCTTGCCCTTAAAGCTATACGGCACCTTTTGTGGAGCAACCATTATTACCATTACTTATCTGGTCGAAACTTATACCATTGGCTTTGAAAGTTACTATTTGATTGTCCCATTGTTAACTTTAACATTTTTTATAAAATTATATCGAAAGAAAGATCCGAGACCATTTGAGAACCTGGGTTATACTTTTCTGGGGACCATTTACGTGGCTCTTCCTTTTGCATTATTGATGGAACTGACCTTCTGGGAGGGTATTTTCAGGCCAATGTTGCCTGTAGGGATACTTATTATTCTTTGGGTTAATGATTCCGGGGCATATTTTTCAGGGATGTTGTTTGGGAAAAGAAAACTTTTCGAGCGTATTTCTCCCAAAAAGACCTGGGAAGGGTTTATCGGTGGGGCAATATTCGGACTTTTGGCAGCGTTTATATTTTCAAGATATGTCGATGTACTTGATACCAAAGAATGGATTTTGGTAGCTATTATCATCGTCATAACGGGTACGCTTGGTGACCTCGTGGAGTCTTTGTTTAAAAGAAGCATTGCCATTAAAGATTCTGGAAGTTTGATTCCTGGGCACGGTGGTTTTTTGGATCGTTTTGACGGCCTCTTATTATCCATGCCGTTTATAATTAGTTTTTTAAAACTCTATGACCTTTTAAATTGAAAAATATTTTACTAAAAATATCGCTGTTAATATTGATTTTTGGACTGGCAACCAGTTATGATTCTTCGGCTCAGGGTGAAAGGAAAAATATAACTTTTTCAGGTTTCGTAATCGACGGAAGCAATGATGAACCCCTCGCAGGGGCTTATGTAATCAATGATAAAGCAGGTAGGGGAGTTTTTACCAACAGTAAAGGATACTTTATTATTGATGTTTTCCCCGGAGACTCTATTTTGTTTTCATATCTGGGTTTTAAAAAACAATACCATATTATTCCAAAACATGTGGGGCTCAACTACTCGGCAGTGGTGGAATTAAGAATCGATGCTAAACTTCTCAAAGAGGTTAGGGTATATCCTTTCAGGACAGAAGAAGAGTTTAAAACTGCGTTTCTGGAGATGGAACTTCCTGATGCCAAAGAGCGGGAAGCCATAGAAAAGAATTATTCTTCGCAGCAGATAAATATGCTTGCATTAACCCAATCGATGGGTAGTGTGGGCAACTATCGTTATGCTATGGATCAGCAACTGATGCATTTGCAAAATCAAAAACAATATACGGTGAATCCTTTCAGTAACCCTACCTCATGGATAAATTTTATAAAAACAGTAAAATCAGGGCTTTTGACTGACAAGACCTGGAAAAAAGGAGGAATCGTGACCAATGAAAAAGGGTCCAGAGAACAAATATTGAACAGTAAAGATTGAAATTTTTTATACAGGGTCTTTAAACCACTCAGCGTACATCACGTAGTTGTTGGCGGTACGCATAAAAACTTCACCAAGGTCTTTGGTGACATCTTTAATATATTTTGCAGGATTTCCAGCCCAGATGGTTCCGGGAGGTACAATGGTGTTTTGAGTTACTATGGCTCCGGCTCCAATAATTGAATTTTTGCCTATTACCGCACCGTCCATTACGATTGCCCCCATCCCGATCAGGACTTCATCCTCGATCGTACAACCATGTACTATGGCATTGTGGGCAATACTCACATTGTTTCCAATAGTTGTGGCAGTTTTTTGATAAGTACAATGAATAATGGCTCCATCCTGTATATTCACTCTGTCGCCCATGATTATGGCGTTTACATCACCTCTTACCACTGCATTAAACCACACCGTGCAATCTTTTCCCATGGTTACATTACCCACTATAGTTGCATTAGGAGCAAACCAACAATTTTCTCCATATTGCGGAGACTTTTCTTTTACAGGTAGGAAAAGAGCCATGGATTATAAAGGTTTATTTTTCTTTTTTAGCCAATAATACTGCTCCAACCATTGCAATCAAAAACAATATGGATACAAGCTCAAATGGCAGCAGATATTTTTTATACAATACATCACCCAGGTTTTCGATAAGGCCGATTTTTGGATTAAAATTATTCACATCGACTCTAAAATGTTCGGCTTTTTTTATTGCAAGAGTTAAAATAACTCCTAATATGCCAACTGCCGTAAGTGCCGATACAAAAATGGTGTTGTCAAAACCGTGGTGGTCACCTTTCAGATGTAAAAACATTATGGCGAATACAAAAAGCACCATGATAGCACCTGCATAAACAATGATATTTACCGCCGCAAGGAACTGGGCGTTAAGCATAATGTAAATACCGGAGATACTGAAAAATGTTAGTACAAGATATAATACACTATGAATGGTATTTTTTGACATTACTGCTCCAAGTGCACCAAATAAAGTCGTAACAGACAAAAAATAAAATGCCCATTGAACCAGACTCATGTTTTTTAGGAGTTCTAAATATTGCATCTTTAATCTTTTTGTTTTTGCCAAAGAGCTGCCATATCTTCTTTTGTCCAGGCATCTCTTTCATAACGGTCATTTAAATCTTCAACCAAAACGTCTTTTCCATAAATCACCTGATCACGGCTGGAAAAAACAGGGACAAATTTATCATGACGCAAATATATTGCTTGTTTTGGACATGCTTCCTCACATAGTCCGCAAAAAATGCATCTCAGCATGTTAATTTCGTAACTTGCTGCATATTTTTCTTCACGATAGAGTTTTTCCTCACCTTTTACTCTTTCTGCTGCCACCATAGAAATGGCTTCAGCCGGACAGGCTACAGCACATAGACCACAAGCTGTACACCTTTCACGCCCCTGCTCATCTCTTTTTAAAATATGATGACCTCTGAATACCGGGCCCAGATATCTTTTCTGTTCGGGATATCTGATGGTAGCTTTTTTTGAAAAAAAATGCTTCAGCGTGATTCCCATACCTTTGACCACACCCGGCCAATAGGTCTTCTCAATCACCGTCAGGTCTGATTTGTCAGTCTTTTTTGATCTATCGGTCAGCTGCATTTTATTGCAAATTTTGTTTTAGTTTTCTTTTCAAAAATAAAGGTCTGAAAATGATATAGGCCAGGAAAAGAATCCCTAATCCCACCCAACTGGCCAAAAACGGCATTGGGGTAAGCTCAGCTGCGGCTTCAATAATCAGATTGGCCACCGAAAGCGGCAACATCCATTTCCAGGCAAGGTTCATGAGTTGGTCATACTTAAATCTCGGAAGTGTCCATCTCACCCAAATGAATACAAAAATGAAGAAAAAGGTTTTTAGGAAAAATACCAAAATTCCAATCCCTGTGGCGATGTTGTGTCCTGTAACATCATTGGTTTGTTTGATTAAAAAATCATGTACCACGTCTATTCCGGGATAATTGTAGCCTCCAAAGTAAAGACTGGCAATCACAGCGGAAGAAATAAACATATTGATGTATTCTGAAAACAAATATAATCCCAGTTTCATAGAGCCATATTCAGTATGGTACCCGGCAACTAGCTCATTTTCTGATTCCGGCAAATCAAATGGAGTACGGTTACATTCTGCCAAAGCACAGGTTACAAAAAGCATAAAACCAAGTGGTTGATGAAAAATATGCCAGTTGATACCATGCTGACTTTGTACAATTGCTTTTATAGAAAGTGACTCGGAAACCAAAATTACCGCCAACAGACTCATACCCATTGCCAGCTCGTATGAGATATTTTGCGAGGCTGCTCTGATAGCACCAAACAGCGAATACTTATTGTTGGAGGCCCAGCCTCCAATTAAAATCCCGTAAACACCCAAAGAAACAATACCAAACACCCAAAGAATCCCAATATTTACGTCCATACCTTGTACATCTATGAGCTGGCCTTTGATATTTAATGTATCACCAAAAGGTAATACCGCACTTGACATCAGTGCAGTAAGCATAGAAATGGAAGGGCCAAGAATAAATAACCACTTGTCGGCAAGAGTAGGTACAAAATCCTCTTTAAAAAACAACTTACCACCGTCGGCAAGAGGTTGCAGAATACCGAAAGGGCCTGCACGGTCAGGGCCAACTCTATCCTGAATAAAAGCAGCTATTACCCTTTCAAAATAGGTTTCATAAGCAGCAATACCAAGACTCACCGCAAAAATGGTGACTATTATTATGCTCTTTACAATTAGTACAATATCCATTTAGAAAATGTTTACTTGCTTAACAAAGCTTTGTTTTTTGACATCAGAGATTTATAATCCTCACTCTTTTTGATCTCTTCGAGTGTCTTATTGTATTCTCTTTGATCCTCAATATTTTTGAAATTTTCTGCTGCAAATTTTAATGCAAATTCAGGCTTTTTGATGGTATTTGAGCCGTATTTGTTGGCAGAAATTACAGAATGCCTTGGTGTTTTGGTTGGCCCTTCTATCACCCAGTCACTGGTTTTCTTTTTCTCATATCTGCAATCATTACAAATAAAGTCCTCAACTTCACCCCATTGATTTTTTCGGGCGGTTACTCTGATCACTTCTTCACCTTTATACCAAAGATTTACTTTTCCTGAGCACTTTTCACACGTACAATGTGCATCAACCGGTTTCGAGAACCACACACGACTTTTGAAACGATATGTTTTGTCGGTAAGAGCACCTACAGGACAAACGTCAATAACATTGCCTGAGAAGTCATTGTCTATCGCTTTTGAAATATAAGTACTTATTTCGGCATGATCGCCCCTGTACATAACACCATGCACACGGCTGTCGGTAATTTGTTCGGAAGTATAAACACATCTGTAACAAAGAATACAGCGGTTTTTATTCAGTTGAATTTTATCACCTATATCTTCTGTTTCAAAAGTTCTTCTTTCTTCCTCATATCGCGTTGTGCCCAGACCGTGTTCAAATGCGAAATCTTGCAAATGGCATTCGCCCGCCTGATCGCATACAGGACAATCAAGGGGGTGGTTGATAAGCAGAAACTCAACAATTCCTTTTCTGGCATTTACCACATCAGGGTTGCTGAAGTTCTCGACTAACATTCCATCCTGTGCCTGCGTGATACATGAAGCTACTAATTTTGGCATTGGTCTCGGGTCTTTTTCAGAGCCCTGAGCTACTTTTACAAGACAGGCACGGCACTTACCACCTGAACCTTTAAGAGGCTTATAATAACACATTGCCGGAGGAGCTACCTCAGGCCCAATCATTCTGGCGGCTTCCATAATAGTGGTGCCTAAAGGTACCTCTACTGTTTTGCCATCTACTGTTACTTTTATTAATTGAGTTGCTTCCATTAATTCGCTTTAGAATTTTTAAACCAGAATGCTTTCATTACTAAATACGGCTCCTTTTTGTGTAGCTTCGTGAGGATGTGTGATATGCCACTCAAACTCATCTCTGAAGTGTCTGATCGCACTTCCTACCGGCCAGGCAGCAGCATCACCCAATGGACAAATCGTATTTCCTTCGATTCTTTTGGCTACATCTACTAAAAGATCAATGTCTGACATTTTACCCTGGCCATGTTCGATTTTGAAAAGTACCTTTTCCATCCAACCGGTTCCTTCTCTGCAGGGTGAGCATTGACCACAAGATTCATGATGATAGAATCTGGAGAAATTCCAGGTATTTCTAACGATACAGGTGGTTTCGTCCATCGCAATAAATCCACCAGAACCAAGCATGGTTCCAGTTGCGAATCCACCATCTGAGAGTGATTCATATGACATGAGGCGAGGCTCACCATTTGCGGTTTTCAAAATTAAATTAGCAGGCAAAATTGGAACTGAAGACCCGCCGGCAACTACGGCTTTTAGATGGTGACCATCTCTGATTCCACCCAGATATTGGTCAGAATATATAAATTCTTCAACCGGAAGGCCCAATTCGATTTCGTAAACTCCCGGTCTTTTTACGTGTCCCGAGGCAGAAATTAATTTTGTACCTGTACTTTTTCCTATTCCCAATTTCGCATATTCATCACCACCATGATTGATAATCCATGGAGTCGTTGAAATAGATTCCACGTTGTTGACAACTGTTGGGGACTGGTAAAGCCCTTTTACAGCAGGGAATGGTGGCTTATTTCTCGGATTTCCTCTTTTTCCCTCCAATGATTCCAGAAGGGCGGTTTCTTCTCCACAAATATATGCACCACCACCAGGTTGCACCACCAATTCCAAATCATAACCGGAACCCAGTATGTTTTTTCCAAGAAAACCTGCGTTTTTGGCTTCTTCAATTGCTTTTTCGAGGATTCTGATCACATACATCAATTCACCCCGAACATAAATAAAAGATTTGGTGGCTCCCAATGCAAAACTTGAAACAATCATCCCCTCTATTAAAAGATGAGGAATGTTTTTCATAAGGTAGTGATCTTTAAAGGTCCCGGGTTCGGATTCGTCACCATTACAAACGAGGTATCTGGGTATGCCTTCCGGTTTTGCAAGAAAACTCCACTTCATGCCCATTGGGAAACCGGCACCACCACGACCTCTTATTCCTGACTTTTTAACTTCTTCTACTACCTCATCGGGGGACATTTTCTTCAAGGCCTTTTCTACGGCCTCATATCCTCCATTTTTTCGGTAAACTTCGAAAGTTTCAATACCCGGAATGTTGATTCTGTCGGTTAATATTTTAATATCTGAAGCCATTATTTACTTAGATCTTCGATTATTTCGTCAATTTTTTGATTGTCCAGATGCATATAAAACTGCTCTCGTATCTGAAAACATGGTCCCCATCCGCAGGCGGCAAGGCACTCTACTTCTTTGAGTGTAAAAAGGCCGTCTTTGGTGGTTTCGTTACTGCCAATTCCCAGTTTTTGCTTTAAATGGTCATAAACATCCTCGCCTCCCATGGTACAACAAGGACCCGTTCTGCAATATTCAATAACATGCTTTCCTACCGGATCCAAATGAAACATAGTATAAAAAGTAGCCACTTCATAAACCTCAACAGGTTGAATATCAAGTATATAAGCAACATAATCCATGGTCGCAGAGCTTAACCATCCATATTGCTCCTGTGCCAGATGCAAAATGGGTAAAAGTGCTGATTTTTTCCTGTCAGCAGGGTATCTACCTATTATTTCTTCTACTTTTTTAAGTCTTTCTGTTGTAAATTCTATTTTTTCGGACATGTTCTGTAAAATTAAGCGTCCAATTCGCCTGCGATAACATTTAAACTACTCATGATTGGGACAATATCAGAAACGGTAAGTCCTTCAATCATTTCAGGGAATGCCTGATAGTATATAAAACCTGGTCTTCTAAAGTGCAAACGATAGGGTGTCCTTCCGCCATCACTGATCAGATAAAATCCCAATTCACCGTTTCCACCTTCAACTGCATGGTAAATTTCGCCAGCAGGAGCATCAATTTCACCCATTACTATCTTGAAATGATAAATCAAAGCCTCCATTTTACTGTAAACATCTTTTTTTGGAGGCAGATAGTAATGATTTTCATTGGCATAATATGGGCCTCCAGGTAAATTGTCAATGGCTTGTTTTATAATTTTCAAACTTTCCCAAATTTCCGCATTTCTAACCATAAATCTATCGAAAGTATCACCATTGTGCCCAACCGGAACCTCAAAATCAAAATCCTGATAAGATGAATAAGGTTCTATAACTCTAATATCATAATCGACTCCGGCAGCTCTAAGGTTGGGTCCGGTGAAACCATATTCCATTGCCCGTTCAACTTTGATGGGTCCCACGTTGATGGTCCGATCTCTAAAGATTCTGTTCCTTACGAACAGGTCTTCAAATTCTTTCATCACTTTAGGCATAGAATTATTTACAAAATCCTTGATTTTTTTGATTGCGGTAGGAGATAGGTCTCTTTCCATACCGCCAATTCTACCCATGTTGGTGGTAAGTCTTGCTCCACAAACCTCTTCATAGATTTCATATACTTTTTCACGTTCTTGCATTACATACAAGAAACCGGAATAAGCACCGGTGTCAACCCCAAGGATTGAGTTACAAATCAAGTGGTCGGTGATTCTGGCAAGCTCCATCATGATTACCCTAATGTACTCAGCTCTTTTAGGAACGGTGATTCCTAGGAGTTTCTCTACTGTCATATGCCAGCCAAAATTATTGATAGGCGATGAGCAGTAATTCATTCGGTCAGTAAGGGTGGTAATTTGATAGAAGGGTCTTCTTTCCGCAATTTTTTCGAATGCCCTGTGAATATAACCTACAGTCTGCTCGGATGAGACAATTTTCTCTCCGTCCATTGTAAGTATATTCTGAAAAATACCATGAGTGGCAGGGTGTGTTGGACCAAAATTCATGATGTGCAATTCACGCTCTTCTTCTAATGGAACGTTTAGTGCCAATGCATCGCCAACAGTTTTTGGAGCTAATATTTCTTTTTCCATCATCTATTCTGATTATCTGCCAAACAAAGCATCTATTTTATCATTCCTGGTAGCGTCTTCCAGAGGGTACTCTTTACGCATAGGATGATAATCCATCTCTTCAATATTTAAAATTCTTTTCATATTTGGATGACCCAGAAAATTGATGCCATAGAAATCAAATGTTTCTCTTTCCATCCAGTTGGCTCCGGCAAACATGCCTGTTAAAGTAGGTACTTCGGGCTTTTCGGCCGGCATGAAGGCTTTTATTCTAAGCCTCACCCGGTTTTTCCAGCTATGTAAATGATAAACGGCACAAAATTCCAAACCCTTATTCTCTGGAAATTGAACCCCGGTAATATCAGTTAAAAAATTAAATTTGAATAATTTATGGTCTCTCAGATAAGTCACTATTTCAATAATATCAGCCGGAGATACCGAAAATGAAAGCAAACCATAAGGCTCTTCAAAAGCAAAGACCTTTTCTCCAAAATGTCCTACCAAATCCTCTACTATTTCCTGATTTTGTATCATGATGGTTATATTAAAGTACCTTATATGAATCAAGCAATGCTTTGTATTCAGCGGTGTTGCGTCTCCTTAAAGACTCATTTTTCGCCAATTCCTGTATTTGCATCAGTCCGTCTATGATTTGTTCGGGCCTTGGAGGACATCCGGGTACATAAACGTCAACAGGAATTACACGATCAATTCCCTGTAAAACCGAGTAAGTGTCAAAAATGCCACCGGAGGAGGCACATGCACCTACTGCCATGACCCATCTGGGTTCTGACATCTGAAGATATACCTGCTTCACAACAGGTGCCATTTTTTTGGCAATGGTTCCCATTACTAACAATACATCGGCTTGCCTTGGAGAAAAACTAGGTCTTTCTGAACCAAAACGCGAAATGTCATAGTGCGATCCCATGGTGGCCATAAACTCAATTCCACAACAAGAAGTAGCAAATGGAAGTGGCCAGAGAGAATTACTTCTGGCAAGACCAATGATTTTATCTAATGAGGTAGCAAAAAAACCTGAACCTTCAAAACCTTCAGGAGCATCCACAATATTTACTTTACTCATACTTTTTTTGGATATTATTAATCCTCGTCCCAGTTAAGAACTCCTTTTTTTAAAATGTAGAAAAAACCAGCCATCAATAAGGCTACAAAAAGTAGCATTTCAGTAAAACCGAACCACCCAAGTTTTTTAAAGTTTACTGCCCAGGGATACATAAAAATAACCTCGACATCAAAGAGAACAAACAAGATTGCAATCAAGAAGTACCGTACCGAAAGGGGAAATCTCGCGTCACCCCGACTTTCAATTCCACACTCAAATGGATCTTCTTTTCTTTTGCTTTTCAATCGTGGCCCTAAGACGTGCGTCGCAAAAATTGTTACACCAACAAAAGCCAGTGCAACGAAAAATTGAATAATTAATGGTATATAATCTATGGGAAGACCCTTTGACATTTTATTATTTTTTTACAAAATTAGTATGTATAAACATAGAAACAAAAAAATAGAAACTATTATTAAGTTTGATGATTTTGTCTGATTATAATACAAAATAACCGTGATTTTGTTTAAAAAATCAGGAATTTTCGTTCAATGAATTCCAGATCAGGTCTTTGAGTTCTGCAATTCCTTCGTTGGTCTTCGAAGAGAAAAATACGTATGGCAAACCTTGAGGTATTTTTTTCTCAATTTTTTTTCTGGTTGTATTGTTTATTAAATCCATTTTGGAAAATGCAATGATTCTGCCTTTGTCCAATAGTTCAGGATTAAATTTTTCTAATTCATTGACCAGTGTTTTATATTCATTCAGGGGTTTTTCACCGGAGCTGTCTATTAAAAAAAGCAAATTTGAGTTTCTTTCAATATGTCTTAAAAATCGGAGTCCAAGTCCTTTTCCCTCTGACGCTCCTTCAATTATTCCCGGAATGTCAGCCACCACAAATGACTTAAAGTCATGATATTGTACCACTCCAAGATTGGGAACGAGGGTAGTGAACGGATAATCTCCGATTTCAGGACGGGCAGCCGAAATGGTAGATAAGAGTGTTGACTTTCCTGCATTTGGAAAACCTACTAATCCAATATCTGCCAAAAGTTTTAATTCCAGAATTACCCATGCTTCCTGACCCGAAATTCCCGGCTGACTGTATTCCGGAGCCTGATTGGTCGATGTTTTAAAATGATAATTTCCCAGACCGCCCATTCCTCCGGGCAGAAGAATGACTTCCTGGCCATCATCGATGATTTCAGCCAGTTTTTCGTTAGTCTCCGGATTTTTAGCAATTGTACCCAATGGCACGTCTATATATATGTCTTTGCCTTGTTTTCCTGTACTACGGCTTTTACCACCGGATTCCCCATGATCAGCTTTTATATGTTTCTGATATTTGAGATGTATCAGTGTCCAGAGTTGTTTGTTTCCTCTGAGAATTATGTGTCCACCACGACCACCATCACCACCGTCAGGCCCACCTTTGTCAACGAATTTCTCTCTCCTAAAGTGAGTAAATCCTCTTCCTCCATTACCTGACTTTAGGTTGATTTTTACATAATCAATAAAATTCGAAGTCATTTAGTTTGTTTAATTTTTTGCAAAATTAGCTTATTTAGTTCAAATAGAGTTACTAAAAAAGAAAAACTCCGGTGATTAGCCGGAGTTTTAATAATATTATGAAAATTTATTTATTACATACTTTCTTTTATGGCAGAGGAAATGTCTGAATAAATATCTTCAATTTTGCCAATTCCATTTACTTTTATGACTTTTCCCTGATTTTCATAAAAAGGTAATACATGGATTGTTTTTGAGAAATACTCATCAATTCTTTTAACCAGTTTTTCAGCATCATCATCGGCTCTCCCACTGATTTTTTGTCTTTCAGCAATTCGCTCTTTAATTACATCCTGATTGACATCAAGTTGTAAAACGAGATTTATTTTTTCGCCTTTACCTTCTAAAAAAGTATCCAGTGCTTCTGCCTGATTTACTGTTCGGGGAAAACCGTCAAATATAAAACCTTTTACATCAGGATTTTTTGTAACTTCTTCTTCAAGCATTTCTATAGTAATAGAATCTGGAACCAAAAGTCCGTCAGCCAATATTTGTTTTACTTTTTTTCCTATTTCTGTATCATTTGAAATATGCATACGAAACATATCCCCGGTAGAAATATGAGCTAAATTAAACTCGGCTATAATTTTTTCAGACTGTGTTCCTTTTCCTGCACCCGGAGGGCCAAATATTACTAAATTGTACATATCTAAGTTTTTGCTTACAAAAGATTAAAGGATGAAATTTTTTATAAATATAATTATTCTTATAAAAAGATTAAAATTTTTTTAAAAATATAAGATAAAAAATGGTTAAATAAAGGTAAAAAAAATAGGAGAGCCATTTTGGGTGACTCTCCTAATATGATTTATTCAAGAATTACTGCCCACCTCCCGGAGAGGTTCCCCCTGTTGGAGCCGGAGTTGCTTTGATAATTTCAAGCTGTTTTTTTACCTCTTCATTTTCCGGATCAAGTTTCAGATATGCTTCAAGGTATTCTATTGCCTTGGTTAGGTTTTTTGTAACCTGAAACTCTTTTCCTGCCAAATATTTATAGGCTTCTTTAACATCTTTTCCATTCTTGGCATCAGATTTTGCTTCTCCTAGTACTTCCAGATATTTTTCATACATGGGAGCTGAACCAAAATTGGCTTTAAATGTAGAGTCACCCTGATACGATTTCAGCCTTGCACTAAGTGCGTAACCTGCAGGCCAGGTATTATTGTATTTGTCTAAGGCTTTAACAACATATTCATCAGCTTTTGCCCAGTTTTTAGCACCGGCGAAATAGGTTCCTAATCTGGCTAATTCGGAAGCTAAAGGTTTCTTTTTGGTTAATATTTCTCTTTCACCATATTTAGCAGCATTAACATAATCTTTTGCTTTAGCATACTTTCCTGTTAAATCACCCCAATAGTTGAAAGTAGTATCACCTAACGAAATAGCTTTTTCAATATTTATTACTCCCAATGAATCGTTTAAAATTCTGGTAGCACCTTCACCAGGAAGATTAAAGTATGAACGACCGGTAAAACCATAATCAATCGCAGCGTTTTCGTCTTCAGGAAGATTTTTGATAAAAAGTCCCAGGTACTCAATAGCTTTTGCAGGCTCATTTTCTTCAAAACTCATGATACCTTTCATACGGTAAACATAAGGGTCGGTACTACAATCTTTGATATCTTCGATAGTTTTCTTAACATTTTCATAGTCTTTTGACACAAATGCAAGTTTGGCATATCTCAACTTTGCTTTACAGTCACCGTCAGAATTATCAAGATATTTTTTTGCAGCTGCAGCCGCTTCGTTCCATTTGCCTCTGCTTTGGAAAAGCGAACTTTGGTATTTATATAATGGAGCGTGAGTAGGGTCAGCCGCTATACCTTTTGCGATTGCCGCTTCGGCTTCGTTGTAGTTTTTACCCTGAAGCCATACTTTTGCCATTCTATCGTAAACTTTTCCAAGTTTTTTTCCTGTCTTTTCAGCATATTGTAAAGCATTCATTGCATCACCACCTTCATTTTTAAGCATAAAAGCATCTGCTTTTACTATATAATATTCAGGATTATCCTTGGCTTTTGATTTCTCAATTGCCATGTCAATATTCATGATCGCCTCAGCAGGGTCGTTAGCATGACTAAACAAAGTGTAGGCCTCAGCTATTCTGTAAAGTACATCAGTATTTTTGAGTTTGGTATCTTTTTTCACTTGCTCAAAAATGGCTTTTGCCCCTGCCATATCTTTTGAGGCTAATTTTACCATTCCTAAGCCAACTTCATTAATTGGGCTACCTTTTTTATCAGCAGCTAATCCGGCTTCAAAGGCGGCCTGTGCAGCTTTGATACTTTCGGCATTCAAACCCGGGCTTTCCAAGATGGTATATCCTTTAAAAAATAAATTCTCAGGGGTAGGAGCTGAGGTGGCAAGGTCATTGATGGCTTTTGCCGCTGCAGTAAATCTTTCAGCGTCCAGATGTTTCTCAGCCTGCTCAATAGTTTGGGCTTTCAAGCTTAGTGACCCAAATAGTATTGCAGTCAGGGTATAAGTTTTTACAATAGTTTTAATCATTTTTTCAACAGTAATAAGATTATCTGATTCCGAATTTTTGGTTACGGACGTGCAATTTAATGCATCTTGGTCAATTGTAAAAGTCATCTTTTAAGAAATTTAAATTTTGGTATTTAGACAATACACCTGTTTTTAATTTTATTAATGAATTGTTAAGGATTTTAATATTTTCCTAAAGTGGTTTTTTCTCAAGATAAAATTCTTTTGGGATGAGATAATAAGGAATCAAACCCATCTTTTCTATTACAAACTGGCCTGTTTTGGCACAGGTAAACCTTATAAATCCATTTTCTACCCCCCAACTTTTACTCATGGTGTGCATATATACGAAACGCTCGAAAGGATAAATTCTTTTATCAATATTTTTCCAGGTGGCTTTTGCAAAATTTTTCCCTGTGGAATCACTCACAGCTAAAATTTTTATGTTATTAATTAATTTCTGGCTTTCATAATCATCTTCATCACTTACCCAGTTATAGCCTAAAAATCCAATTGCATCAGGGTGCTTCTGAACTTCTTGCAGTACTTGTAAATTTCCCTCTGCCGCATAAACATTTTTCAGGTTTACGTTTTTCACCTTTAGTTTTTCAATGATAGTATTGTAATTTGAAGATGCAGCTTTATCAAATATTAGTTTAGTTTTTGAATCAGGATTTGACATCATGTACTTTAATTTTTCCTGGCTTATGGCAGTGTCAGGATAGTTTTTGCTTGTTACAAGCATTACAGCATCAATTCCACATATGGCCGGAATATACTTCACTTCCCTTGATTTCATCACTCTGAGCTCCTCAGCATTGTAACCTCTGGTTGTAATTGCCAGGCTTACCGAATCATCAAAAAGCATTTTTATAGCTTTACTTTCCGGTACAACCATTGTGGTAAAATTGGTTTTGGGGTAATGTATTTTGTATGACTGGATTAAAGCCTCACTTATAGGTACAAGGGATTCATCAATTGCGACTTTTATTGTACCTTCATTGATTATGGGCTTTTTTTGATCACAAGCCCAAATTGACGCTATGAAGAAAGAAAATATCAAAATCACACTTAACTTTTTCATTGATTATCTGCTTTGATTAAAAGAAAACAAATTTATATTAAGAAACGGAAAAATCAACTAAAAGTTTAGTGATAATTATTTTTTAACAAATTTTACTAACATTATAAAACAAAAGAGGAGCCTTAAAGCTCCTCTTTCATTGATTTATATGCTCTGAATAACCTGAATCCTCCGTAAGCTGTCAGCAAAATGCCGAGCAAAATTGCGGTGAGGTCATCGAGATAGGTGATGAACCATTTTTTGATAAAGACGAAAATACCAAGACCAATGTAACAAATGCTTATTACGTAGAGCATCAATATTTTGGCTTTACCAATCCAGGGATTCAGATTTTCCACATTAATCGAGTTTGTAAACTACAGGCATGTTATAGAACACCCTTACGTTTTTACCATTCTGACGACCAGGATTCCATTTTGGCATTGATTTGATAACTCTGATTGCTTCTTCATCGCAACCAAACCCTATACCTTTCAATACTTCCACAGCTCCGATTGACCCGTCTTTTTCAACCACAAATTTTACGAAAACTCTACCCGATACGTTGGCTCTTTGAGCTGCTGCAGGGTATTTGATGTTATCACCCAAAAATTTGTACATGGCTGTTGTACCACCTGGGAAATCGGGTTGTTGTTCTACCGCAGTAAAGATTTCCTCTTCTACAGGTTTCTCAACTTTCACAATTTCAACTACTTCAGGCTGATCATCAGCGATAGAAATAGCTCCTACGTCTTCAGAACCCTCTTTGTTGACATTTGAAATTTTCTTGGTATCAATTTCATTTTGTGCAGGAGGAGGAGTCTCAATTATTACTTCTTCATCCTTTTTAGGTTCTGGAGGAAGGAATTTGATGGTTGCTACTTCCTGTTGTTCCTGTTTTGGCGGAGGTGGAGGTGGAGGTGGAATGTCAAGTTTTTTCTCTTCCACTTTTTTCTCTTCTTTGAGCTTACTCATATCAATCTCAACTTCCCTAAGATTATCTTTCGGGAGGTTAGGAACGATAACGTTTGTGTAAGTGTAGGCTCCACCAAAAATCAAAACGAACAATCCTGTACCGTACACGAATGCACGGGTCAGATAACTTTTGTAATTTTTCCTTAGATAGTATGCTCCGTATTCTTTGTTACGGTGCTCAAATACTATGTCATCTAAGGTTTCTTTTTTGTTTGCCATAATTTTAATATGTTTAAAACCTTAGTTATTCGCTTTTGGTGTTTTCATTTTCTCCTTATATGCATCGAGCTCTACTTGTTGTAAATCAACCAATGCAAAAAGTTTATTCCCAGTGATTTCCATTTCATCCAGAATATCCACTGTGTTTTTGAAAGTGGCATCATCCGTTGGTTTGATGATAATGGTAAATTTAGTGCTATCAGGTGCTGCAAGTTTTTTATTTTGAATATCAGTTCTGATACCCTTTGCTGAGTAATCTGTCTCAACCAGGGATTCAGGCTTAACTTCAGTTACAGCTTCCTGATACCAAAATAATCTGTTATCCTTTCCCATAATGATGGTTATGGTATTTGACTTTTTGATATCAGCTTTTTCCTGATCCTCTGCCTTTTTCTCTTCGTCTTTTTCGGGCAGGTTAAGTTTCATCATATTCGGCTTACTAAAAGTAGTCGTAAATATGAAGAAAGTAATCAAAAGGAAACCTAAGTCCACCATAGGTGTCATATCAGGTCTTCCGGGGGCCTTTTTAGACCTTACCTTACCACCTTTTTTCCCGCCACTGTCTTTTTCAATTATTTCTGCCATTTGATAAATAACGTTTTAGCAAGGAAATTATTCTCCTTTGGTGATTAACTTAAATTTGAATATTTTCTCTTTACCCAACTCTGAAAAAAGTGTTTTTACCGCCGGGTATTGAGTTTTAATATCCCCTCTGATTGCAAGTGTACCGGCAGGGTTTACTTCACCGTAGGTTTTAACCCAATCCACCAATTCAGTATTGGTTGAATCCAATGGAATACCTGGTAGTTTTGCCTTTTTCTTGTCAATCGGAGGTAAATTTATATATCCTTTAAGCTGAGACTTGCTCATTCCAACTTCAGCCAACTTGGTGAATTCCGCTTGTTCGGAAGCGGTTAGTCCAAGATTGAATTTGGTATTGAGAGCATTTATGAAATTTTTTCTCTCACCTGGATCTGCCATACCGAAATAGTACTTTCCGTCCGTAGTAATAGAAATAGTTCCAACGTTTTTATCCTCGACTTTGAATTTCGATATAGATGATGGCGTATTAATTGCTACTGTTTCCTGACTTCTAAACTGTGTAGTCATGATAAAGAATGTCAATAGCAAGAAGGCCACATCTGACATCGCTGTCATGTCCATCGATGGTCCATGACGTTTAGGTTTTACTGCTGCCATTTAGATTAATATTTTGAATTACTGATAAAATTGATTTTAAAAATTAGTTATGAGCTGAGAAGTTTTGTTGAAGACTCATACCAATCTCGTCAATTTTGTAAGTCAAAGTATCAATTGATGCAGTAAGATAGTTATAGATAATGATTGAAATCGCAGAAGTACTGATACCCAAAGCAGTATTGATAAGGGCTTCAGCGATACCTTTTGCAAGAGCTGATGCATCAGGAGCACCACCACCGGCACCAAGAGCAAAGAATGAACGAATCATACCTAATACAGTACCTAATAGGGCAACAAGTGTAGAAACCGCAGCTAAAGTAGAAAGAATAGTAAGGTTTTTCTCCAACATTGGAAGTTCCAACGTAGTAGCTTCTTCGATTTCTTTCTGAAGGGCAGCTAGTTTTTGCTCTTTGTTAAGGGCATTGTCACCTTGAAGTTGAGCATATTTTTCAACAGCAACTTTTGTAACATTACCAACAGTTCCTTTTTGTTTTTCACACTCTTTAAGGGCATCAGCAAGATTGTTTTGATCCAAAAGTGTTCTAACACGACTAACAAATGCATCAAGGTTGCCTTTACCAGCAGCTTTGCTAAGGGTAATTAATCTTTCGATGGTGAAAACTAATACTACTAACATAAAGGTCATCAGGATAGGTACAATAACACCACCTGAATAAATGATACCCAAAGTGCCTTTTGGATCGTGTTTTGTTTCAGGATCTTCAAAGTTGGCAGGAGCTCCCAAAACGAAAACATAAATTAAAACAGCGATTATTAAAAGAATTGGAATTACGTATGCAGGATTAATTCCCGCACTTTTTTTTGCTGGCTTAGCAGCTGGGGCTTTTGTCTTTTTTTCCATTTGATTAGAAAATTTTTAGGGTTTTGAAAAAAGATAAATAAATTGATTAAAACTTTTTTTATATAGTTTTTATTTTGTTTGAAATGTTAAGCGGTTTATTTATTGCTTAAAATTCACGGCAATTCTAACTAAAAACATCCAAACTTAAAATAAAATCAAAAATTAATTTTTCTTTTCAGGGCGTGTATTTATCGCCAGATTTTGGATTATTAAGTGTCATTTTGATACTTGTCAAATATTGTTTATTAATAATTAATTACTTACAATATACTCAATCCATCTAAAAATATGATTTTTCTTATTGTATCAATTTGATAAAAATTTTTTGTTTTTCAAGGTTTATTGCTGTCAACTACGATTTTATTATCCCTGTTTGCTAATTCCCAGGAAGTATTAAAAACCAGTTTGACAATGCTCGAATACTTTTCAAAAAGAATCTTTTCTACGTCGTCACCGGGTTTATGGTAGTCTTCATGTACTCCAGTAAAGTAAAATATTACAGGGATTTTGTTTTTTGCAAAATTGTAATGATCAGACCGGTAATAGAATTTATTGGGGTCAGTAGGACTGTTGAACTCATAATCAAGTTCGAAATTAATTGAATTTTTATTGGCATCTTCCGAAATCCGGTGTAATTCTGAGGATAGTTTATCGCTTCCGATTACATACACGTAATTAGGATTTGATTCATGTTTTTTATCCACCCGGCCAATCATGTCAATATTGAGGTCAACAATCGTTTTGTCCAATGGGATTACGGGAGCCACGTCAGTATAATATTTTGAACCCAAGAGTCCTTTCTCTTCACCTGTTACGGTCATAAATAAAATGCTTCGCCTTGGGCCATGTCCATTGGCTTTTGCAATAGAATATGCCTGAGCAAGCTCAAGTATAGCACAAGTGCCGGATCCATCGTCGTCGGCTCCGTTGTATATCTGGCCTTTGTCGTCAATACCTACGTGATCATAATGGGCCGTGAGCACTACTACCTCATCTTTTTTGTCAGTACCTTCTATAAAGCCCATAATATTAGCTGTTTCTACCAAATCCTGCCCCCTTTCTGATTTAACGCTGATATTGGTTTTGTCTTTTGGAAATTTGATTTTTTTACCTTCTAAATACTTCAAAAGGTTTTTTTCTGATATTCCAATCATGTCTGCAGCCATGTTTTTGGAGATTACAAAAGCCGGGCTCGGGGTTGTCTTTTCTGCGTTTGATTTTTCTAAAGCCATTCGGTTAAATCTGGAAAGGATAGCTTTACGTTCGGCGTTTAAGGTTTTGAACTGGTCTGATTCGGCATTTGAAACTTCGAAAATAAATGCAGCCCCTAGTTCTGCGGCGATTTTCTGTTTTTTCTTTGAGCCCACACTTCCTTCCCATTCTTCAGGTTTTTCCATATTATTTGGTGCACCTTCCATGAAAATCACAGCTTTTCCTTCGATACTTTTTCCAGAATAATCGTTGCGGCTTTCTGTCTTAATTCCATATCCTACGAAAACGGTTTCTATCTCTTTTTCCTCGGGAATATTGACCATACCTACCGGAAAATAATCTTTAAAGAATACTTTTTTGGTGTTGTTGATTTTGACATAAGCATCTTTCCAGCCGCTTTTGTAAAGATTAAATTTTTGATAATAGGAAAGTTCACCGTTATCGGTTTTTACAATTGGCTGCAAACCATACTCTTTAAACTGTTTTACAATGTATTCTCCCGCTTTTTTCTGACCTTCAGATCCTGTATCTCTGCCTTGCATGTCATCAGATGCAATTATTGTAAGGTGTTTTTTTAGGTCATCAGGGCTGATTGTTTTTTCGTAAGTGTCTTTATTTTGAGCAAATGTTAAACTCGATGAAAGAAGTAGTAAAATTCCAAATTTTTGGTTTTTCATTTTTTGAGAATTAATTATTGAAAGCAAATAAACGATTTGAAATTGGTAAGACAAGGCAGATGTTTGTAAATTTGTGTTTTAATACAAAAAAACTTCATGAATATTACGCTTACTACTACTGAAAAATTTGAAACCAGGCATCAGGGAAAATCGGAGAAGGAAATATCAGAAATGTGCAAAGAAATTGGTGTTGGCTCAGTAGATGAACTCATCAATGAAACCATACCCGCAAATATCAGATATGAAAAGCCTTTAAATGTGGTAGGGGCCCTTTCGGAAAGGGAATTTTTAGAAAAAATAAAGATTTTGGGTAGTAAGAATAAGGTTTTTAAAAGCTTTATCGGAACAGGCTATTACGATACAGTAGTACCAAATGTAGTTTTAAGAAATATTTTTGAAAATCCCGCATGGTACACCGCTTATACACCATATCAGGCAGAAATTGCCCAAGGCAGACTTGAAATGTTGTTAAATTTTCAGACTATCGTAACTGATCTTACAGGTATGGAGATTTCCAATGCTTCATTACTTGACGAAGCTACTGCAGCTGCTGAAGCCATGTCTATGTTTTTTGCCATTAGAAAAGGGACAAAAAAATCATCTGTCGGTTTCTTTATTTCTGAAAATTGTCACCCGCAAGTCATTGATGTGGTTAAAGGAAGAGCCTTACCATTGGGAATTAACGTTTATTCAGGTGATGTTGAAACCTTTGATTTTGAGTCTAATAATATTTTTGGTGCGATACTTCAAAATCCCGACACACTTGGCGAAATCAGAGATTATACATCTACCATTGCGAAACTACACGCACTTGAAATAAAAGTTTGCGTTGGCGTAGATTTACTTTCACTTACATTATTTAAAACTCCTGCCGAAATGGGTGCCGATGTGGTGATTGGCTCATCTCAGAGATTTGGAGTCCCTATGGGCTTTGGAGGACCTCATGCAGCATTTTTTGCAACAAAGGATGAATATAAAAGACAGATTCCGGGCCGTATCATTGGGAAATCAGTAGATGCAGAAGGAAACCCCGCCTTGAGAATGGCTCTGCAAACCCGTGAGCAGCATATTCGCCGGGAAAAAGCCACGTCAAATATCTGTACAGCCCAGGTATTGCTTTCTGTGATGTCCGCTGCGTATGGCATTTATCATGGACCTGATGGAGTGAAAAATATTGCCTTGAAAATTCATGGTCTTACAAAATCTTTTGCAAATGCGATTCAGGGGCTTGATTACAGAGTACTTACCAAAAATTATTTTGATACAATTACGATTGAAGTTAAGGATAATTCCAAAATCAGAGAAGTGGCTGAATCAAAAGGTGTCAATTTGAGATATCATGGGACTGAAGATATCAGTATTTCTTTTGATGAAACCAAAAACCTCACTGATATTGCCCTATTGCTTGAAATATTCAGTGAATCCAGAGGGGAGAAATTAGTTTTAAATCTGAAAAATGACGTTTCAGTGGATATTCCTGAGGAATTGGTCAGGAACTCCAGATTCATGCAGCATCCGGTTTTTAACAATTATCATACAGAGCACGAAATGCTCAGATATCTGAAAATCCTCGAAAACAAAGATTTATCTTTGGTTCATTCAATGATATCACTGGGCAGCTGTACCATGAAACTCAACGCTACTGCGGAAATGATTCCGGTTACCTGGGCAGAGTTTGGCAGCATTCATCCATTCGCTCCTAAAAATCAGACCCTAGGATACCAGGAAATGTTTGAAGAGCTTGCTGCATGGCTGGCTGAAATCACAGGATTTGATGCGGTTTCACTCCAGCCTAATTCCGGTGCTCAGGGTGAGTTGGCCGGTCTTATGGTGATCAGGGCTTTCCATGAAGCTCATAATAACCTAGGAAGGAACATTGCTTTGATTCCATCCTCAGCTCACGGTACCAACCCTGCATCAGCAGTGATGGCTGGTATGAAAGTAGTGGTGGTAGCCTGTGATGATAAAGGGAATATTGATGTGCAGGATCTTAAAAATAAAGCCGCTGAGCATGCTGATGACTTATCCTGTCTGATGGTGACTTATCCTTCCACACACGGGGTATTTGAAGAGACGATCGTTGAGATTTGTGAAATAATACATCAAAACGGTGGTAAAGTTTATATGGATGGAGCCAACATGAATGCCCAGGTAGGGTTGACTTCCCCGGGAAAAATTGGTGCAGATGTTTGCCACCTTAATTTACATAAAACCTTTGCGATTCCGCATGGAGGTGGTGGTCCAGGGATGGGACCTATTTGTGTGAAGTCTGACCTGGCTCCTTATTTGCCGGGCAATGCAGTAATCACAACAGGTGGTGAAAAAGCAATTCATGGAATTTCGGCTGCTCCATGGGGTAGTGCCAGTGTCTTGCCCATTTCCTATGCCTACATCAACATGATGGGTGGAGATGGATTGACAAATGCCACCAAACTGGCCATTTTTAACGCCAATTACATGAAATCCAGACTGGAAAAACACTTTCCGATTTTGTACACGGGAGCCAATGGCAGATGTGCACATGAGATGATTGTGGATTGCAGAGAATTTAAGTCAACTGCCGGAGTAGAGGTGGAAGACATAGCTAAACGTTTGATGGACTACGGATACCATGCTCCAACAGTTTCATTCCCTGTTGCCGGTACACTAATGATTGAGCCTACAGAGTCTGAATCTCAGGCCGAACTCGATAAATTCTGTGATGCTCTCATTGCCATCAGAGCTGAAATAGCCGAAATTGCAGATGGAAAATATGACAGAGAAAATAATGTGCTGGTTAATGCTCCGCACACTATGAGAGTGGTAATTGCTGAGGACTGGACTCGCCCTTACAGCCGCGAGAAAGCAGCTTTTCCTGCACCGAATCTTAAATTTAATAAGTTTTGGCCTTCGGTTAGCAGAATTGATTCTGCATACGGCGATCGAAATCTAGTATGTGCATGTGACCCGGTAGAAGCTTATGCCTGAGTTTTTAGATAAGAATAATACAATCAAGATAATGAATAAATTAGGGCATGGAAACTGCCCTTTTTTCTTTTTGATTAGTTTTGATCAAAATAAAAATCTCGTTGAGGCATTAGATGAAATTAATCCCGATGAAATAAAATTTAAAATCGAAACAGATAAAGAAGTTATTTCAAATTTTGCCTATCAAAACCTAAATGGCCGGTTTGAGATTTTACCCAAAGAAACAGATTTTGAGACTTACCATAAGGCATTTTCTTTTGTTAAAAATGAAATTCATGTCGGAAATAGCTTTTTAGTTAATCTCACCTTATCCACTCCCATCAAAATAAATAGGGCACCTGAAGAAATAGTAAAAAGTCTCAAGTCACGGTATGTACTTTGGTTAAAGGATGAATTTTTGTGCTTCTCACCGGAATCTTTCGTAGAAGTTTATGAGGAAGGGAAAATTTCCTCTTTTCCAATGAAAGGGACCATTAATGCTAATTTGGAAAATGCCCGTGAAATTATTCTGAATGATCAAAAGGAATTTTTTGAACATACTACTATCGTGGATTTGATTCGTAATGATTTGAGTAAAGTTTCAGAGAAAGTTTGGGTAGAAAGATTTCGTTTTTTAGATGAAATTACCAAAGAAAATGGTCAGAAACTTTTACAGGTAAGCAGTGAAGTTTGCGGAAATCTACCTAAAAACTGGAAGGAAAATATTGGCGAATGGTTTATGCAATTGCTCCCTGCCGGATCTATTACCGGTGCACCAAAGGATAAAACCTGTGAGATAATTGTAAAAGCAGAAAAAGCACTTCATAAAAATGGAAAGCGGGGGCATTATACAGGAGTTTTCGGTATTTTTGATGGAAAAAGACTTATCTCGGCGGTTGCCATCAGATTTCTTGAACAACATCCCAATGGTCTGTATTATAAGAGCGGAGGGGGAATAACAGCCAGAAGTGAAGCAGAGAAAGAATTTGAGGAAGTAAAACAGAAGATTTATGTTCCGGTTTTTTGAAAGTATTTTGTTAAAAGACGGTGAAATGCCATTATTGCATTTTCATTCTGACCGAATGAATGCTATCAGAAAAGCACATTTCGGGACATTACCTGTTATCAACCTAGATGAAATAATTGTGTTGCCATGTGATTGCAAATCGGGCGTTTACAAAATAAAAGTGACTTATGGCAAATTTATCGAATCGATTGAATTTCAGGAATATACCATTAAACCACATAAAAAGGTCAGACTTATTGAAAATCGTGAAATTGCATATCAATATAAAAGCGTTGAAAGAGGTGATCTTACCGCTTTTTTAAACAACAATCCTGATTTTGATGATGTCATTTTTACAAAAAATGGTCTCCTCACCGACGCATCCTATTCTAATATCGCACTGTTTGATGGAGAAAACTGGTTTACGCCATCTGATTGTCTTTTGGAAGGGGTTAAAAGGAGAAGTCTTTTGGAGGCGGGGAAAATCATTGAAAAGTCAATTTGCGTGAAAGATTTGGCAAAATATACCAAAATAGCCTTTATCAATGCCATGCGTGATTTTGAAATGACATACACTTTCCGGATCGAAAATGAAGTTATGTTTTTGGAAATAACTCCGGAAATATAAATTTTCGTTAGTAATATTGTTTAAAAAATGATTTATGTTCACGCTTAAGTATATGAAAGTCAGTCTTGTGTTTATTAGTTTGGTGCTAATAGTAAACTTTTTGGCATGCAAAAAAAGCACAAAACCATTGATCAGTATGCCAGTTGAAAAATATGCTCTAGTAACTGTAAGTCCCGAGGATTCTTCAAAATTTGAGAAATCACTCAAGAAATCTAAAAACAACATTGAGTTTGATTTTCATACAGGAGAATTTAAAGGTAAAATTGATGAAAATGTGTACTCAGGGAAATTTGATATTAAAAAGCTGAGTTCGGGCTATACAAAAGGATTCAATTACAGTGTGGAGTTGGCCTATTTGTCGAGTGGCGAAGTGTCTAGCAAAAAACAGCAGGATTTTTTTGATCAGTTGGTAAAAACAGAGCGTATTTTCGTCAGCCCCGATAAACTTATCAACCCCAGGTTAATAAAGCTTGATCTAAAGAGTGAAAAAAATACGCTCAGTTTGTATATGTTAAAATGACCTTAAAGGTTTTTAACTACATCTTCTTTGCTAACCAAACCAATATTTGACCAGGTCACATTTTCATTTTTATATACCTGCAAATAAGGGATGGCTTCGATTTTTAATTCCTGAGCCAATGACGGATTCGCATCAACATCAATTCTAACAACCTTTACTTGTCCGGCTTTTTCTTTGGCTATTTCGGCCAGGAAAGGTTCCATTTTTTTACAAGGTCCGCACCATTCGGCATAAAAATCAACTAAAATAGTTTTATTATTGGCGGAAAGGCCTTTTAATTGAGCAAGTGTCATGGTAGGGTTTGATGACGGCGAAGAGCTACTTTCCAAGGCCAAACCTTCAGACTGCCAGCTCAAAGTACCTCTTTGTAAATTATAAACCTCCTTGAATCCATTTTGTATCAAATACCCCATAGCTGAAGCACTGCGGGCTCCACTCAGACAATACAAAAACACCGGTTTTGATTTGTCAAGTTTGGCCACTTCCGTCTGAAAGTCACTGCGGTTGATAGGAAGATTTACCGCACCTTTAATGTGTCCGGAGGCAAATTCACCCGGAGTTCTTACATCTACCAATTGTGGGGAGGTGGTTGCTGCCAGTTTATCAGAAAATTGTTTGGCATCCATGTTTTGTTGGCTGTTTCCTGAGCAGCTAATCAGGAAGATTCCCATCCCAATCAATAAAATCTTGATTCTATTCATATTAATTAAATGATTTTTTCTACAAAAATCTATTCTTTACTCCAAATCAAATGTCACTTTTGTCACATTTTTGATTGAAGGAATAAAAAAATAGTCTCTTTAACCCAGAGTTATTTTTTAATGACAAGTTATTTAATTCCGGAAATAAATTTTTTCAAATTTTTTTGAGCCGTATTCTGTACTTTTTGTTTGAAGAAAACCGTCCAGCCCAAAAGCCTTCCCTGCGAACCAAAAGCCTGAATGGCCCATTTGTAAAAATTAAAGCTGTCTTTTTGGTTGATGATTTTTCCATTTTCCAGGAAGAATTCAGAGCTCACCTTGTTGAGAACTTTTCTGCCGGTGAGACTAAAAGTATAGGTTGCTTCCCAATTAGCCCACACACGATGTTCTTTTTCGCCAATGATTGAGTATTCAATGTTCATGTCACTGGCGTTTTTGAGAAGCATTTCCCACATTTTCGCGACTTCAAATGCATTAAGATGTTCAAATACAGGGTCATAAAAATGGGCATTATGAGCATAACAATGCTGCATAGTTTTGAAATCTTTATTTTGAAAAGCTTCAAAATAAATTTCAATTTGTTCTTTGTTTTTTATCATAGCTTTCCGGATTAATACATGAATATAAAAGAAAAATTATATTTTTTATTTGTTAATGAAATATTAAAATTTAAAAACATCTTTTTTTTAGAAATATATTAGGGATATAATTTTAAAAAAGAAGCTAAAAGTTTGAAATACGGCTATTTAAAGGCCGTTTTTTATGAATAATAGCAATTTTAAATTTTGCATTGAAAAAATATTAAAACCATATGTTCAGACAATTTACTTTGATTTTTTTGCTGTTTTTTAATGTTGCCAGGGGGCAATACAAAGACCGCGAATCCTATTTTTATGAAATCAATAAGGCAGAATTAAATATTGCTGAAGAAAACTATTCTGATGCATTTTATTATTATTCCCGGGCTTTTAATTATTCCAAAAGTCCTTTCCTCAGAGATTTGTATAATGCAACAGTCTGCAAGTTTTTTTTAAAAGATTTTGATGGAGCCAAGGTGCTGCTCTTTAAAATGGCAAAAAAAGGTGTTAAAAAAGAAGTGTTGGAGGAAAAGGGGATTTTTGACATTTCGGGCTATAATAATGAATGGAGAGACTTTGCCCCCATATATGATCAGTTTTATGAAGAAAGGCAGGAAAGTGAATATGTAGCTTATCTGAAAAGGAATCTAAATATTCTTACCACTGAATATTTTAAACTGAGATCTGAAGATTTTTACTTTTTACCTGCAGAAAATGAAGGAGAATCGGATAAAGCTATCAGGTACAAGGATTTTGAAAGCTATAGAAATTCTGAGAAGCGGTCGGAAATAAAAATTTATAATAAAAAAGAAGTTGAAACAGAAAGGGAAAAATTACATATCAATGAATCAGAGTTATTGGAAGAGATTCAAAGTATTGTTACAATTCTTTTCGAACAAAAAAACATATTATTCGAAAATACAATAGATATTGAGAACCAGAGAAATGAATTTGTCCAAAGTGTTAAATTCTTAACGCTTAGGAGCAAGGGTTATGATGAAGGACAAAAGAAGTATGAATTTGATGTGAATAAACTCAATTCAGATTTATTAAAAAAAATAGAAGATGCATTTAACGAAGGAATGATTGGCCAGTATCTTTCTTTGCAGTACGCCGATGAATTCAAAAATATATCAAGGTTTTCTGTGAGATATTTTACTATTAAAATAGAGGATTCAGAGCCTTGTAATGAAGGGGCTGTTAATTTGTCTAATTTGAATTTTTACAAAGAAAATCCTGTAAATGAAGAAATTAGATTGAAATACAAACAGTTGAAAGAGAAATATAATCTGGAATCCATAGAGGATAGAATGAAAAAGGAGATTTATATGTCAACTAAAAATCAGTACTTTATAATACCCTATTTTTCTCAAAAGGAGCTCACAACGGTTCCCAATTGCGATATTGCCCGGCAAATGATGGCAGGGGCGACCATGGTAAAATGAGTTCAGGTCGCTGCATTAGAGAATGGATTCCGCAACTGGATATTCAAATCAGAATTCAGGAATTTATTAAAAAATTTAAAACTGATTTTGTAAAAGTGTCTTCTGAAATACAAATAATTAAGCGTATACCTGGGCTTTGCACCAAGATTTGATTTAGCCACAAAAGCGGTTCTGCCCAATTCAAGCTCAGAAAAGCCTCCGGCAATTGCCGCTTCAAGACCATGATATAGGATATTGAAATATAAATTGTATTGTTCGTTTCGGTAATAATCAAAACCAATGTAATGCACTTCCAGGGTATTGTTTTCGATTATATGACTGGAGAAAGCAATGAGCGTTTGATTTTCATAAAAACCGTATATTTTGTATTTTTCGCCTAACAGCACTTTTTTTTCCTGAAAATAATCTTCCGAAATTTTTCCAAATGAAATTTTCTGTTTTGAAAATACCTGATTGAAAAGTGTGTTTAAGTCTGATTTATGAAAAATGATTTCATCAAAAGAGAGTTCTTTAATTTGTAGTCCGGCTTTTGACTTTAATATTTTTTTGTATCTGTTACGGTATTTTTTATCCAAATCAGAAACATAAGCTTCCATACTTACCCAATTGGATGCAATTTTTAGAGCCATCGTAATATCCTTTTTGTAAGGTATGAGCCCTTTTATCTGATTTAATTCGTGCTCACAATCTTTAATGATGAAACCCGAAAATTTAAAGTTTTTACTTTCATTGTTAAGGTATTGAGTCATGCTTTTAAAAATGTCAGAATGGGAAACTCCCTCAGAAAAATAGTATCCAGCCTGATTAGATTTAAAAATATTCCCACAAACCAAAATATTGAATGAGCAGGTAGGATTGAAAAGGCAGGCCGATAAAATTTCCAAACTACTTATGCTGTAGTTAATTAATTCATTCACTGGTATTTGTGTTTCCTGCATTACGATTTGACCTACCAGTTTGTTTTCGGATTTTACTCTGAAGAAATGATAGTTAACCGAGGTGTTTTCTTTGTAAAAATCAAGGTGTGGAGATTTTAAATGGTGATTTTGAGGTAAAAAATTGTCCCAGGTGTGCCTGTCATTCTGAAAGTCAAATTTCTCTATTTGAAAAGAATCCTTTTCTAAACAAAACCTTTTCATCTTCCCGTTTTTCAAATTGAAATTATATTTGTCAATTACACATTTTACGGGAATTTGGTTCAGGATATTCAAAAAAAGCCGTGGCAGTTTCAGTTATTCGGAATATTTTCTAAATTTGCATCGTCAATTCATTCTTCAATTGCAGAAGGGTTGATTTATAAAGACGGGCGGAGAGAATAGGCTCTGCGAAACCCGGGCAACCTGCCGGAAACCTCCGAAAAGGTGCCAATACCTACCTGAAGGGCTAAAATGGCCATCAGGACTTATAAACCAATCGGAAAATTCTATCAGAGTATTGGTTTTTTTGCTTCACTGAAAATCGGTGGAGATGCTGTTTTTTAATATTTTGTCCCGTATCGATCGGGTAAAGTTTTAATTTTTATGGTCAGTAACCATCTGGTAAAATTTGAGGAGCCGTTTCATCTGGAAAATGGCGAATGGCTTCCCGAAATCGAAATAGCTTACACTACTTACGGAACATTGAATGCCGATAAGTCTAATGTGTTATGGGTTTGTCATGCATTTACAGGAAATGCCAACCCTTCAGATTGGTGGAGTGGACTTATTGGTGAAAAAAGGCTCTTTAATCCCAATGAATATTTTGTGATTTGTGCCAATGTGCTGGGTTCGCATTATGGAAGTACCAATGCACTGAGTGTGAATCCATTGACAGGAAAAAATTACTATCATGATTTTCCTTTTCTTACCATCAGAGATGTGGTTTCGGCACATATTTTATTGAGAAAACACCTGGAAATAAATACGATCGCTTATTTGTTGGGGGGCTCTTTAGGAGGGCAGCAAGCTTTGGAATGGTCAATAATGGAGCCAGAGGTTATAAAAAAGCAGGTACTTTTTTCTACCAATGCGGTGCATTCGCCCTGGGGTATTGCTTTTAATGAAAGTCAAAGAATGGCGATTGCCAATGACCCTTCCTGGCAAAATAATACGGCAGACTCTGGTATGGAAGGAATGAAAGTGGCTCGGGCGATTGCTTTGCTTTCCTATCGTAACTATGAAACTTATAACAGAACTCAGTCAAGAGATGGTGGGCAAATTGACTTTTTCAGAGCCAATACTTACCAGAATTATCAGGGAGAAAAACTTTTGAGGAGATTTAATGCCTACTCTTACTGGATACTTTCCAAGATGTTTGACTCCCATGATGTGGGCAGAAACAGGGGAGGGCTTGCAGCCGCAATGGCCACAGTGAAAGCTAAGACCTTGGTTATCGGTATTACCTCTGACATATTGTTTCCACCTGTGGAGCAAAGGAAAATTGCTGAACTGATACCGGGCTCAGGCTATCGTGAAATAGATTCTACCTATGGTCACGATGGTTTTCTGATAGAATTTGAAGCCATGACCCAGGCCATCAAAGAGTGGGATAAGTAAAAAAAGGGACGTTGCCGTCCCTATTATACCAATTAAAGGTTTTTGTATTTTTCTCTTTGAATCAGCACCTCGGCTTTTTTTCGGGCGTTGCTTTTTTTCCAGTTAAACCATTGGTCACCGAAAAGTTTATTCATCAATTCATCAATATGGGTCATAATACCCACCTGCCAAAATCCTTGTAAACGATCAGAAATGTTAGGGCTCAAGGACCTGATGGCAAATCCAAGACCGGCAGTGGAATATTCGATATGATGCCACCAACCTGCAGGCATAAATAAAGTGTCTCCCGGTCCTATAGTACAATCAATGCCTTGAACATATGCCAATCCCGGGTATTTTTCTAAATCAGGATTATTGACATCAATAGAAGTATGTGTCGAAAACGGATATTGATAAAGCAAAGCAGAATATTTTGGGTCAAATAGCACCACACGTTTGTATCCGGCGAGTTCGGTAAGAAAAACACAACTGTTGTCCATGTCGCGATGAATTCGGGTAATGGCTCCCTGTCCACCAAAAAATGCCAAAGGCAGAAACTTTAGTACCTTGTCTGCTATGTCCGGAAATTTGAAGTGGTTATGTAGTTCCTTTTTGTGTTTAAAAACATTGAAAAGAAATAACCTTTTGGTGGTTGGTTTTTCCTGAATCAAACTTAAATAATCCCCAAATTTCATCGTTTTCGGGGCTGATTTGTAACTGCGGTCATCTTTCCGGGTTTCTGATTCATCGTCAAAAACGCCTACCTCAATTTGCCCCAGCTCTCTTTTAAAATAGTCAAACGTCCAATCATAAACCTTGGCATCTTTTCCATAAAGGTTTTTGATGATAACGGGAATCTGGGGTTTCATGTATTTAGATTGAAACTCCTCTCGTGTGATGTTTTCTACCACATCAATATGACCACTAAGGTCAATCGGATTTTTAGTGTCTATTTTCATATTTAAATGGGCTTTTTCTGCACTAAAAACGCACCTGAGAGTTTTTTGGTTTATTTAAGGTAGATTTTTTTTAGATTATTTTGGCTAAAAAATAAAAAAAGACAGACCTTCAAATGAAGATCTGCCTTTAATAAAAATTAAGCGTAAGCGTTTATTAATTTTTTAAGCCAAAGCCTGAGCAGCGTAATAATTTACTTCCAACCATGAACCACCATTGTAGCATTCAACACCCTGAGCTTTAAGGAAGGCAGTTGCCTGACCACTACGGTTGCCTGAAGCACAGCACAATACCAATGGCATTTTAAGAGCTTTGATTTCATCCATTCTTGATGGAATTTCGTTAAGTGGAATGTTTTTAGAACCTGCCACATTTCCACCCATGAATTCGCCTATGGTTCTTACATCAACTATAGTTCCTTCGTTGTTTTTGATAATTTCTTCCAGTGTCATATTTTTCTTTGTTTTAAAATTCTTTGTTCCTTATTTCAGGTGCAAAGTTGCAAACGCAGAAAAAATCAGGAAGTGATTAAAGTTACATTTCTGATTTAAATCAGTTTTTTCTTTCAATTTCTTTCAAGTTTTCGAGTTTTTTGTTTCTCAAAAATCCGTTGATATCTTCGAAATGTTCTCTAACACGTTTATGGCCAAACTCAAAGACTTTTTCGGCAAGACCGTCAAGGAAGTCTCTGTCGTGAGAAATCAAGATGATAGTGCCCTCAAAAGCTTTCAAGGCATCTTTCAGAATATCTTTGGTGCGTAAATCTAGGTGGTTGGTGGGTTCATCCAGAATCAGGAGATTAACCGGTTGGAGCAGCAGTTTGATCATCGCCAATCTGGTTTTTTCACCACCGGATAGCATTTTTACTTTTTTGTTGATATCATCGCCTCTGAACAGGAACGCCCCCAAAAGGTCTTTGATTTTTGTTCTGATTTCGCCTTCGGCTATTTGTTCTACAGTATCAAATATCGAAAGATCCTCATCCAGAAGTGAGGCCTGGTTTTGGGCAAAATAACCAATCTGACAATTATGACCTACCCGCAGTTCGCCATCAAAGTCGATTTCTCCCATGATTGCTTTTACCATAGTCGATTTACCTTCACCATTTTTACCTACAAAGGCTATTTTTTGGCCTCTTTCAATGCTAAATGAGGCATCTTTAAATACAAGATGGTCACCATAACTTTTGCTCACATGGTCGGAAATGACCGGATAGTTGCCCGAGCGGGGAGCGGGAGGAAACTTTATATTGATGGCAGAAGTATCGACTTCGTCAACTTCCACTATATCAAGTTTTTCGAGCATTTTAACTCTGGACTGCACCTGAAGGGTTTTGGAATAAGTGCCTTTGAAGCGATCGATAAACTCCTGTGTTTCGGCAATCATTTTCTGCTGATCGTTAAACTGCTTTTGTTGCTGTTCCAGCCTTTCTTTTCTAAGCTGGAGGTAATGGGTATAATTTACTTTGTAATCATAAATACGGCCCATAGTCACTTCAATGGTGCGGTTGGTGATGGTATCGACAAAAGCCCTGTCATGCGAAATCACGATAACAGCCTTGGCACTATTGATTAAAAAATCTTCCAGCCACTGTACTGACTCAATGTCGAGGTGGTTGGTGGGCTCATCGAGCAGTATCAAATCTGGATCTTTCAAAAGGATTTTGGCCAGTTCTATTCTCATACGCCAGCCACCACTAAATTCGGAGGTTGGCCTGTCAAAATCTTCTCTTTCAAAGCCCAGTCCTTTCAGGATTTTTTCGACCTCAGCATCATAATTTATTTCTTCGATAGAATAGAATTTTTCACTCAAATCAGATACCTTCTCAATGATTGCCATGTATTCATCTGATTCATAGTCAGTTCTGGTTTCGAGTTGATGATTGAGTTCATCAATTTCGGCTTGCATTTTATGGATGGCATCAAAGGCTTTAGCAGTTTCCTGAAAAACTGTGGTATCGTCTTCAGTCAACAAGTGCTGAGGAAGATAAGCGATGACGGCTTCTTTTGGAGCTGAAATTTTGCCTTTTGTAGGTTTATTTACACCTGCGATGATTTTAAGAAGGGTAGATTTTCCGGCACCGTTTTTTCCCATGAGGGCAATGCGGTCTTTATCATTGATATTAAATGTGATGTCACTGAAAAGGGTGCTGCCACTAAACTCTACTGCTACGCTATCTACCGAAATCATTTTTGAATGCTATTTTTTAAAAATAAAGCCGCAAAGATAGTGCAGGAATGGGCAAAGAAATATTTTGAGAAAAATAAAGTGTAAGATGACCTAAAATTTGACGGTATTGTTAAATAAAATTTCAATTTTATGTATTTTTGGTAAAAATTGAAATTCCAATGACAAAAATTTCATTTAATGTGCCTGATGGCAAAGTCAATCAATTTATTGAATTTATGCAGAAGTTTCCTTCTGATGAGATTTCTTTAGTTGATGATTTTGTACTTACTGATGATGTTCTAAGACTTCTGGAAGAAAGCAGTAAGATTCCTTTTGAAGAATGTATTGATAGAAATCAATTAAATGCAAGGCTAAATGGCATTTGAAATATTAATTACTCCACAAGCTGAAAAAGACATACTCGAGAGTTACTCATACTACTTAATTAATGTTTCTGGTACAGTTGCTGAATCTTTTGGATTAGAAATAAATCAAGCTTTTGATGTTTTGGAGAGGAATCCATATTTTCAAATTAGATCAAATAGATTCAGGGGGCTACCACTTAAAAAATTTCCATTTATTATTTTTTTTGAAATTGAAGAATCTTTGATGAAAGTAAAAATTTTAAGAGTTTTAAATACAAACAAAAACCCTGTAAATTGGCCGTAGTTCATTCTTCCTCATTTTCTTCATCTTCAATATGAAGAATGTGCAGTAAACGATGTATGATTGGGGCAAAAAATACTGCAGTAATACTCAAAAAAGCCACACCACTGTAAAGTGCATAAAATGAAGAAAACCATTTGGCGGCATCGGTGGTCATCTCAGAAACCGGACCCATTCCGGTCAAAATCATCGAAGCCATGTAGAAGCTGTCGAGCCATGAAATGTGGTCAAAATAATGGTAGCCAACTGTACCTATACCCACCGAAAAAGAAATCAAAGTCAAGGCAAATAGCGTGTATTTCCCCATCCTTTTGGCGAAATGAGAATAGGAAGCAAGTTTCTGTTTTTTGGTTTCGAATTTCATACAATCAATGAATATTGTTTAAGTAAGAATTGATTGTCTTTTGAATAAAATTAAATTCTTTTCTGGAAATAAAAACTAAATCTTTCTCATTACTAAATTTTACACATATCCTCAAATTTTTTCCTGAAATAGATTTAAATAATTTTGGCAAATTCCTTTCAAAAGATCTAAAATCTATAGTTTTCATAGTCTTACTGTGCTTTCGAAACTTTATTTGCAGGTCTCCAAAATACCCTGATACCTTCAGGTTGGAATTTTTTTCTGACAATAGCTAAGTCATAGTTTTCCTGGATTTTTAGCCAAAACTCAGCAGATGTATTGGGAAATGCACTTTCTAAACGCACTGCCATCTCAGGTGTTACTGATTGTTTTGCATTGAGAATTGCAGATAGGGTTTTTCGGGTAATTCCTAAGCCGGAAGCAATTTCTGCCTGTGTTAATTTTACACCAGTTTCTTCCATAATTCCTTCGATTGTTTCCCGAATTAGCTCACCTGGGTGTGCTGGTTCAAATAATGCCATATATTTACTATTAGTGATAATCAATTAAATCAATGTCAGTCGGATTGTTATCTTCCATTCTGAAAATAATTCTAAAATTTGCTGATACTTTTACAGCATAAAATTCTTTTAATTCACCTTTCAGACTATGAAAATTATATCCCGGTTGATTCATTTGTTCGGCGATTTGTATCGCATCCAATCGAGTAAGAATCAATTATATTTTGGGAATTAAAGTTGAAGGTAATTTTGAACGATCTCCTTTTCTGGCATAATGTTCAAGTCCTTTATGTTTGAAATTTAGTATCATAATTACAAATGTAACGCAAGACGTGACATTTTAAATGATTTTTATCTTTTTTTACCCATTCGCATTCAACTTAGCATTCATCACCTGACCTATTTCCAGTGCCTTATTTTTTACAAAGTCGGCGTTTTTGCCGGCGAAAAGTTGGTCGGTGCAGGTAATCCAGTACGCCAGCCATCGTTCAAAAAGCTCGGTTGTCATCGGGTGCGTGGCGTGCCGCTCCATGTGTACCCACATCATACCTCCGGTGTACGAGCCCGTCTGGAAAAGCCAGTTGTCCCAAAAATTATAAACTCTTTCAATATGCTGTGACCAATGGTCGGCAGAGGGTGCAAAAACCGGTCCCAATTTCTCGTCTTTCATCACATTTTCATAAAACACATCTACCAGCTTAACCACATCTTCCCGATTTTGGATATCTTTCAATTCTGACATTATTTTTCTTAAATTTTTTTGCCCGAAAAATAGAATATGATTCCCGAAAATAATGGGACTTATCTCATATTTCTTAATAATTTGTAATTTTTGGGGTATATTGCATCAACATTTCGGTGGGTCCTACCGTTTATATGGTTAATTAACCCGATTTTTTGGATGAGAAACGCTGTAATACTTCTTTTTTCGGTTTTGTTGATAGCTGCATGTAAACCTCAGCAGAAAACTTCGGCAGGCAAAGAGTCAGTTTCGCAGGAAAAAACCATTGCCCGGGAATCAAAAACTGTGGTTTCGAGTATCAATGGCAAGTATCTCTTTGAAGATTCTACCAATATCAATGTTTATCTTGAAGCTGAGATATTAAACTTACCCTCAGAGACTAATATCGAAAAACTAGCTGACATTTTTAGGGTACAATGGGCCATTTTGCCTGAGACCGGCCTTAAAGAAAAACTTAAAGTTGGAAAGGTTGAAATTAAAGAAGGCAAGGTGAAAAAGGTGGGAAAAAACTACCAGTTTACCTTTCAGATACCTAAACTGAAGACCATTGAAAATGGCAGCCTCGTGGTTGACTTTGTGGATACTCAGGCAGCAACAAAATATACTTATGATTTGCCTGTTAATTTTTATGCCAAAAAAGTGGACACCCGTTTTCAGTTTTTCGATTCCACAGGAACAGGTACCCCCAGATTCAGCAATTTTATTTTCCAAAATGAAAAAGTCATCCTGAAGTCCTTGATTCCTAATACAGAGGAGTTGTATCTGATCAGATTTAAAAATTTAAGCGGTGCGGCACTTTCACCAATGTCCTCCACCAAAAAAGATCCGATGTCGGAATTTGAAGCTGTAGATACTATGAAGGTAATCAACGGAGCAACTTTGGTTTTTCCTGAAACCGGCACATATCTTTTGACCCAAAATCCAGCCGATGTGAATGATGGTTATGGTTTTATGGTGGTTGACAAACGATTTCCAAGACAAACCATGGCTCAGGATCTTCGTGATCCGCTGGTTTATATGAGTACCCAAAAGGAAATAGATATTTTTCGCAACACCGAAGATCCCAAAGAGGCAATTGATTTATATTTTCTCAACATAAGTAAAGGAAATCAGACCGTGGCTAAACAGATGATTAAAAATTATTATCGTCGGGTAGCTGACGCCAACAGGCTGTTTACCAACTATAAAGAAGGCTGGAAAACCGACAAAGGAATGGTTTATGTCATTATGGGACCGCCTTCAAGAGTACAACGCAACCGTCAGCGTGAGGTGTGGTTGTATGCTCAATCTCAGAACAATTCAGAAATAATTTATACTTTTTACCGTAAGTCTAATACTTTCACTGACCAAAGCTATGAATTGGTCAGATACCCGGAATATAGCTCTTATTGGTACCCTTATGTAGAAGCATGGAGAACAGGAAACGTAGTGGAATAAACAGAGGAGGCGACTCGAACAAGAAATTTTACAAACCCGTCAACAGACCCAATAAAGAGGATTTTGTTTTTGGTATTCAATCGGTGCTTGAAACGCTTCGCAGCGGAAAAGAGATTGATAAAATCATCCTTCAAAAAGATATCAAAGCATTCGAAGAGATCGAAACACTGGCAAGAGAAATGGGTGTTCCCGTACAAAAGGCACCTTTGGAACGGCTCAATAGAGTTACCATGAAAAACCACCAGGGAGCGGTGGCTTTTGTTTCGGCGGTAAATTTTGCTAATCTTGGGAATGTAATAACTGAAGTCTTCGAAACCGGTGAAGTGCCTCTGGTGTTGATATTGGACCGAATTACAGACGTAAGAAATTTTGGGGCAATATGCCGTACAGCCGAATGCTGTGGTGCCAATGCCATAGTGATTCCAACCCGTGGTGGAGCCCAAATCACCGGAGACGCCATGAAAACAAGCTCCGGAGCTCTAAACTTCGTGCCTATTTGCAGAGAATATGATTTGAATCAAACCGCCGAATATCTTAGGAATTCAGGTTTTCAGATCATAAGCTGCACTGAAAAAACTGAAAACAGCCTTTATTCACATGATTATTCTTTGCCTACAGCCATCATCTTGGGCTCTGAAGAAGATGGTATTTCCGATACTTTGCTACAGCTCTCTGATCATTCGGTTAGAATACCGCTGAAAGGCAAAGTAGAATCACTGAATGTTTCGGTAGCTACTGGAGTTATCCTTTATGAAGTATTGCGTCAAAGAGAATTTCAGAAGTCTAGTAGTTGATTTTTTGTGCTTATTTTCAGTAGCTTATCTAATTGGTTGTGGTTTTTGTAAGTAAGCAAATCATCACATTGCCCCAGCGAATGTACGTTGCTGCCAACAAAGTCAATCAAGTCATTGTCGATTAAAAAAGACAGGTTTTCTTTTTTGGATTTTGGAGCATTCGGAAAAGTTGAAATGAGGTCTGTCTGGAATTTTAGTCCCATTTTTTTGAGCATAAACAGTTTGGATGCATCCTCAAAAACACTGTTGTATTTTTCGGTATGTGCCAAAACAGGTGCATATCCAAAGATTTTGAGCCTTTCTACAGTATATTTCAGAAAGTCGAATCCAGAAAGTAAGGGAGCTTCTATCAATAAATAATTGAAATTTTCATCCAGTGTGAGCAGTTTGCCGTTTCGTTTCAAAATGCCGAAAAAATTGTCATCTACATAATATTCGGCAGCGGCTTTTAATTTTAAACCAACTTCGGCTTCCAAAAGTTTTTTTTGTAAATCACTGGTTTTCTGTAGAATTATCTCATTGGAATTTTCATAAAAACCATTCATCACATGGGGCGTAATTATGATTTTATTAACTCCCAGATGTTTGATTACTTTGCAAATTTCTACTGAAATATCTATGTCTGACGGACCATGATCCAGGTTAGGCAGAATATGCGAATGCATATCAATCTCAAAGTTGTGTTGTCCTTTAAGCGTTATTTTTTCAATTATTTCCGTAAAATTATTCAGCATTTTCCTGGCTCTACATTTACTACTTTTTTAGGGTAGAATTCATCACAATAGAATCATTAATTATGCCAAAGACAGGTAAAACGAAAAAAAATATTTTAAAGGGGTAAAAAATGTATAAAAACCTATAGATCAAATACTTATATTAAATATGAGCCTCCGAAAGAACAGGCAAAATCAAGTCTTTTTCAGATACAACCGGATCAGTAATTCCCCAGTCGATATTGAGTGCCGGATCGTTATAAATAATTCCCCCTTCAGAGGCTTTGTCGTATAGATTGGTGCATTTGTAGGTAAAAATAGCATCTTCCAGCGTCACAAATCCGTGAGCGAAACCGGGAGGTAGGTACAGCATTTTTTGATTTTGAGCTGTAAGTAAAAATGCTTCGTATTGTCCGAATGTAGGAGAATCAGGTCTGATATCAACCGCTACATCGAGCACAGAACCCATTATCACCCGCACGAGTTTGCCCTGAGCGAAAGGGGCTCTTTGGTAATGTAAGCCTCTTAATACTCCTTTTGTCGAAAAAGACTGGTTGTCTTGGACAAACCTTTCGGTTATTCCATTTTTCTGAAATAACTCTTCACGATAGGATTCGAAAAAGTATCCGCGATTGTCTTCAAAAACCTTAGGAGTTACCTCAATTAAGCCTTTTATTTTATCTGATTCCCTAAATTCCATGTTATAATTTTTACCAAAGCGGAACAAAAGTAGTAAATAAATGATTAGCAAAAGTAAAATATTTTTTGGGATGAATTCTGAATAAGCAAAATATTATCCGGCGGATAATGTTGGTTCTTTTTACTTCAAATTCTAAATAATTTGTTCATTTGGCCTATTTTTGCAAAAAAATATATTAAATGACAAGACAGGATTTATTTGCACAGATCAGGAGAAAAAAATCATATTTATGTGTGGGTTTAGATACCGATTTGAAAAAAATTCCTGCTCATTTACTTGATACCGAAGATCCGGTTTTTGAATTTAATAAAGCTATAATTGACGCCACTTTGCCATTTACAGTAGCTTACAAGCCCAATATCGCTTTTTATGAGGCTTTGGGTGCCAAAGGATGGATCAGCCTGAAAAAGACCCTTGAATACATTCCCAAAGACTGTTTTACCATCGCCGACGCCAAAAGAGGGGATATTGGAAATACTTCAGGGCTGTATGCAAGAGCATTTTTTGACAAAGAGTCCTCGGGCCTGTCTTTTGATTCCATTACGGTGGCACCATACATGGGAGCTGACTCCGTGTTGCCTTTTCTCGAATTTGAAGGGAAATGGGTGATATTACTGGCTTTGACGAGTAATAACGGCAGTGAAGATTTTCAAAAAATGAAAATGGAATCCGGGGAATTTTTATATGAAAAAGTGCTGGAACAGTCCAAAAAATGGGGAGGGCCAGAACAACTTATGTACGTGGTGGGAGCTACACAAGCCAGTTCTCTGGCTGAAATCAGAAAGATAGTACCTGATAATTTTCTGCTCATTCCTGGTGTTGGAGCCCAGGGTGGAAGTTTAAAGCAAGTTTCAGAATTTGGAATGAACCGCGAATGCGGATTGTTGGTAAATTCTTCCAGAGCCATAATTTATGCTTCCAATGGTACTGATTTTGCAAAAAAAGCGGCCGAAGAAGCTGAAATAGTGCAGAAAGAGATGGCCGGTTATCTGGATAAATATCTTTGATAAAAAATTTAGAAATTGCTTTTTTTAAAATTATCCTGACAAAAATTTAGCATATTTGTTTAGAAAAAACTGATCTCACTTTCGGTTATAAACTAAATAAAATCATGCAAGAAGAATTTCTACAATATATCTGGCGGTTTCAACAGTTTCACAAAAACAACTTGAAAACTACTGATGGTAAAGCATTAATAATTCTCAAAAATGGCGTTTTAAATACCCATTCCGGTCCTGATTTTGAAAATTGCAGACTGATAATCAATGATATAGAGTGGGTGGGGAGTGTAGAGATACATGTGAATGCTTCGGAGTGGAATCAGCACAATCATCAAAATGACGAAGCTTATGACAAGGTGATTTTGCATGTAGTCTGGGAAAACGACCGGGACGTTTTTAGATCAGATGGTACCGGAATTCCGGCTTTGGAATTAAAAAATCTCACCTTTGAAAACGCATTGAAAAACTACAGAAGCCTGGAAAATAATATCAGCGAGTTTCCTTGTGAGCCATTTTTTCAGGAAATATCGGAAATTGCCATTTTTGACATGCTTGAAAAATCACTAGCCTCGCGGCTGGAAATGAAAGCTGCAGTTCTTTCTGATTGGCTTGAAGAATTAAACAACGATTTTGAAGAGTTGGCATTCAGGGTATTTTTGCAAAATCTGGGTTTTAAACTGAATTCAGAAACATTTTTGCGGCTTTCAAAAGCCATTCCATTCAAAATTCTTAAAAAGCACCACGATAATCTTTTTCAACTGGAGGCTTTACTGTTTGGAATGGCAGGTTTTCTCGAAACTCCGGAAGATGAATATTCCCTGAAACTCACTGACGAATTTCAATTTCTTGCCAAAAAATACCAAATCATTCAAAATAAACTCAGGAGGTCGGAATGGAGGTTTTTAAGAACAAGACCTGGAAATTTTCCTACGATCAGATTAGCTCAGTTGGCCGGGATTATTCATAAAAAACAAAATTTGTTTACATTTTTTGTTGATTCACCTGATAAAAAAGCCATTTTTGAAGGCATGACCTCTGAGGTGTCGGATTATTGGAAAGAGCATTATGACTTTGGGAAAATGACAAGTTTTTCGAAAAAAAATATTGGAGAAACATCAGTCAATAATATCATTATCAACACGGTGTGTCAGTTACTGGCTTTAAATGCAGGTCAAAAAAATCAATACGCATATTTTGAAAAAGCTTTAAACCTACTTACCGAGCTTCCAGCAGAAAATAATTTTATTATCCGGAAATTTCAAGATCTGGGAATTAAAGTCAATGGTGCCTTTGATTCACAGGCCCTTATTCAGCAATATCAGTTTAAATGTCAGCCTAAAAAATGCCTTTCCTGCAGTGTTGGCACCGAAATTTTGAAAAGAAAAACTTAATTATTTTACTGAAATCTGTTCAAGGGTTTTGACGGGTTTAAAATCAAGTTTTTCAGCAACTTTTAGCAAATAGGTATAAGCAGGCAATATCTCATTTTCAATTTTGCAATCCAAAATAGCCTCTCTGACTTCATTTTTTAGAACGCCAACCTCCCGGCAAGGGGGCAAATCAAATATTTCCATAATCATTTCACCCGTCAATACAGGTTGGAAATTTCTCAGTTTATCTTTTTCCTGAATTTCCACCAGCATTTCTTCCACGCGGTCATAGTTTTTCAGGTATTTCCTCACTCTGGTTGGGTCTTTGGAAGTAATATCGGCCCGACAAAGCTTTAATAAGTCATCCAGGTCTTCGCCAGCTTCTACCAACAGTCTTCGTACAGCAGAGTCAGTTACACCATCTTTGGCCAATGCAATAGGTCTGAGATGTAAACGCACCAGATTGGTAACTTTTCTCATTTTTTCGTCAAGTGGCAGTTTCATTTTTCTGAAAATACCTTTGACCCAACGTGCCCCTAGTTCTTCATGACCATGAAAACTCCAACCAACCTTTGGACTGAATTTTTTCGTGGCCGGCTTTGCAATATCATGTAAAATTGCCGCCCATCTCACCCAAAGATCATTGCTATGGACAGAAATATTGTCTAAAACCTGAAGGGTATGGTAAAAATTATCTTTGTGGCCTTTGCCATCCTGGGTTTCAACTCCCTGAAGTTTTACAAAATCAGGAAAAATGATCTCCAGCAAACCACATTGATGCAATAGTTTGAAGCCGTAGGAAGGCTTTTGAGATAAAATTATTTTGTTGAGTTCATCTGTAATTCTTTCCTGCGAAACGATCTCGATCCTGCCGGCCATTGCTTTTATGGCATCAAAAGTTTCTCCGTCGATATCAAAATTGAGTTGAGTAGCAAACCGCACTGCCCTCATCATGCGAAGGGGGTCATCGGAAAAAGTTCGTTCTGGCTCCAGGGGTGTTTTTATAAGCCCGGATTCCAGGTCGGCAATTCCATTAAAAGGATCAATCAATTTGCCAAAGTTGCTTCCGGAAAGTGAAATTCCCATGGCATTAATGGTAAAATCCCGCCTTTGCTGGTCTTCTTCCAGCGTACCGTTTTCGGTCATAGGTTTTCTTGAATCACTCCTGTAAGATTCTTTTCTGGCCCCTACGAATTCTACATCAAAGTCTTTATAGACAAACTGTGCAGTACCGAAATTTTTGAAAACGTTCACGTGGTTGGTAATTCCAGCAATTTCAGCTGATTTTTCAGCAAGGGCTATTCCACTACCTACGGTCACGAAATCAATATCTTTATTAGGCCTCCCAATAATTAGATCCCTTACATATCCTCCTATCACATAGGTTTCAAGTCCGAGTTGCTGAGCAGCCTCCGACACAATTCCGAAAATCGGATTTTCGTTTAATATTTCCTTGAAATTTTTCATAAAGACCCGCAAATTTACGGTTTCCGGCTCCTTTCTTTTTATAATTTGGGAAAATTCTGACTTAAATGAATCATTTCACTCAAATATTCCCAAAAAATTGAATATTTTAGCTATATCACTTAGTTTTACAAATCAATTAAAAGTGGATGTCACTCGAAAATAAAAATATCCTTATTGGAGTTACAGGAAGCATTGCAGCGTATAAATCCGCATGGCTGATCAGACTTTTTATTAAAGAAAAAGCCAATGTTAAAGTGGTTATGACGCCCGCAGCTCATCAGTTTATTTCGCCTTTGACGCTGGCCACTTTGTCTAAAAACGAGGCTCTTACCGACTTTGAAAAAGGTAATTCCAGCGTTTGGAATAGTCACGTTGATCTGGCTCTTTGGGCCGACCTAATGATAATAGCTCCGGCATCTGCCAATACCATCGCAAAAATGGCAACGGGTTTGTGCGATAACCTTCTGTTGGCCACTTATTTGTCGGCAAGAACACATGTGATGGTAGCCCCTGCGATGGATCTTGATATGTGGTTGCATTCTTCTACCCAAAATAATATCAATATTTTACAAAAAAACAGGAATGAAATAATAGAGCCGTCAACCGGAGAACTGGCAAGTGGTTTAGAGGGTAAAGGAAGAATGGCTGAGCCGGACGAGATACTGGAAAAGGTCAAAACATTTTTCAAGAAAAAAAATAGATTTTCTGGTAAAAAAGTACTGATATCTGCAGGCCCAACGCAGGAAGACATTGATCCGGTGCGATACATCAGCAATCATTCTTCAGGTAAAATGGGATATGAAATCGCCAGGAAGTTTGAGGCAGAAGGTGCCGAGGTGAATTTGGTAAGCGGTCCCACCGCATTGGTTGGGGTTTCCGGAGTGAATATGATTGACGTCAGGTCAGCCTCTGAAATGCTTAAAGCCATGCAAGATTATCATGAAAAAGCTGATATAGTGGTTTTTTCAGCAGCAGTAGCAGATTATAGGCCAAAAGAAATTTCCCGGATAAAAATTAAGAAGAAAGATTCTGAGCTGGCATTGGAACTGGAAAAAACGGAAGACATTGCTGCCATTCTTGGAAAAGTTAAAACAGATAAGCAGATTCATGTGGGTTTTGCCTTAGAAACTAATGATGAAGAGTTTAATGCGAAAAGCAAACTCGAAAGAAAGAATTTTGATTTGATAATACTTAATTCACTACAAGATAAAGGGGCGGGTTTTCGTTATGATACCAATAAAATCACGATTTTTGACAGAAAAAACAATAAAAAGGAATTCGAATTGAAGTCAAAATCTGAAGTGGCAGCTGATATAATTGAAGCAGTTTACGGGTTTTTATTGGGTTAATTTTTTAAATTTTGAATCAGACAAATGTTGAAAAAAATAATTTTGAGTTGGGGTATGCTTTTCATAAGCCAAAGCCTTTTAGCCCAGGAAATCAATTGGACAGTTACACTCAACTCAGGTCAGTTAAGTATCAGCACCGCCGGAGACAGGCAAATATTTGTTGAAATGGAGACTGCCATCAGGTCTTTTTTAAATACGCAACGGTGGACTACTGATATTTTTTCGGAAAAAGAAAAAATTAAGTGTAACCTCAATATCAATCTGTTAAAATCAAACGGGCAGTATAGTTTTTCAGGAAATGCTCAGCTTCAGGTAATCAGGCCTGTCTATGGTACTACGTATGAGTCGGTTATATTTCAGTACATTGACCGAAATATTGACATTTCGTTTGCACCTGAAGACCGTACAATGCTTTTTAATGAACAAAGCTACAGCAATAATCTCACCGCCTTGTTGGCTTACTACTCTCTGGTGGCTCTTGCAGTAGATTATGATTCATTTTCAAAATTTGGCGGTGGGCCATATTTGGAAAGGGCCTATAACCTGGCTGTTTTGGCAGGAAATGCCATAGGAGGAGCCTGGACAATGGGCAATAAAGAAACCAGAAATCGAAACTGGATAGTGGAAAATCTTAGGGACCAGCAATTTAATGCTTTCAGAGAAGGATTTTATGAATACCACAGGATGGCATTGGATGACTTTTCGGCCAATCCTGTAAAAGCCAGAAAAATAATAACTGATTACTTACAGACAGTAAAATCAACGGCAGCCCTTAGACCCAACGCTTTGATGGTCAATGCTTTTTTTGATGCGAAATTTGAAGAATTGATAAAAATTTTCTCTGAAAGCCCAAAAGCCGAAAAGCAGGAAATGTTTTCACTGATTAGTAATTTAGACCCCAATAGAACCGAACTTTATCGAAAAATATTAAAATGAATAAAATTGCACTCATTACAGGTGCCTCGTCAGGAATTGGCTATGCTACTGCTCAAAAGTTATCGGAATCGGGGTATGACCTCATTCTTTGTGGCAGGAGAAAAGAAAAACTAAAAGAACTTTCTGAAAAATTAAATTGTGCATCCATCATTCTCACCTTTGATGTAAGTGACTTTCAAGCGGTTGAAGCTGCCTATGAATCCATTCCTTCCGAATGGAAAAATATAGAAGTTTTAATAAACAATGCCGGGAATGCCCACGGTTTGGGGCCCATTCATGAAGGGAGCCTGGAAGACTGGAATAACATGCTTGGTAGCAATGTCACTGGGCTCTTGAATGTTTCAAAATTAGTACTTCCTGGAATGGTAAGCCGCAAAAAAGGGCATGTGGTCAATATAAGTTCTGTAGCAGGGAAAATGACCTATGAAAATGGAGCAGTATATTGTGCAACCAAAAAAAGCGTGGAGGCCATCAGTGAAGGCATGAGACTTGATTTGACTAAACATGGTATAAAAGTCACTAATATAGCTCCGGGAGCAGTTGAAACTGAGTTTTCACTCGTAAGGTTTAAGGGAGATGAGCAAAGGGCAGCAAAAGTTTACGAAGGCTTTGATCCTCTTTTGGCAGAAAATATAGCTGATGCCATACAATATTGTGTTACTGCTCCGGCTAATGTTACAATTGCTGATATGACCATTCTGGCTGCCGCTCAGGCATCTGCCACCACTATCTACCGAAATGGAAATCAGTGAAAATCTAAAAAAAATCATAGAGCCTGAGAGGGTTCGAGATTCCTATATTGACAGGGTTTCTTTCGCCTCTGATGCCGGGTTTTATTATTTGGTACCTGAAGCCGTCGTTCATCCAAATTCAGAAAAAGAGATTCAGGAATTGTTTAGCTTTTCCCAAAATCACAAGATTCCTTTAGTATTCAGAGCAGGAGGTACCAGCCTTTCAGGTCAATCAATTACTGATGGTATTTTGGTTGAAATAGGAAGGTTCTGGAAGAAAATATCTGTCGAAAAGGAAGCAAATCTCGTGAGAGTGCAACCCGGGATTACTGGTTTGATGACCAATTTGCATCTGAAAAAATATAATAAAAAAATTGGCCCCGATCCCTCAAGCATCAATGCCGCTATGATGGGAGGTATCATTTCAAACAATGCCTCGGGGATGTGTTGTGGCGTGGGTCAAAACAGCTACCATACCATTGAGCATATTCGATTTATTTTGCCCGATGGCAAAATCTACACAACGGAAAATAAGGAAGATTACCGGAAATTTGAATTTGAAAGTGCTGAATTGTTCAAGACAATCAATGAAATCAGGAATCAGATTTTAGGAAATTCTGAATTGAAACAAAAAATCAGAGCCAAGTATAAATCCAAAAATACCGTTGGATATTCATTAAATAGCTTTATTGACTTCGAACACCCACTGGATATTTTTGCTCATTTGTTGGTAGGTGGTGAAGGTACGCTGGGTTTCATTTCAGAGGCAGTAATGCAAACTGTGCCTGATTATCCTTATAAATCAACCGGGCTATTATATTTTAATGACATTTATACTGCCTGTCAGGCAATAATTCCGCTTCGCGATTGCGGGGCTCTGATGGTTGAGCTAATGGACCGAGCCTCCTTACGGGCAGTCCAGGACCTTAATGGCATGCCCGAAATCGTTAAAACTTTACCAGATACTGCCGCTGCTCTGCTGGTCGAATTTCAGGAAAATTCTCTGGAACAACTCACCAAAATTGTTGGAGATTTTGAGAAAATTATTCCAGATTTAGGTTTGATACAAGCTCCTGACTTTACGCTCGATCCTATAAAGCAGGCTTTTTATTGGAAAGTAAGGAAAGGTCTTTTTCCTGCCGTTGGAGCAGTGCGGGCCAGTGGTACCACTGTTATTCTGGAAGATATTGCTTTTCCAATTTCAGTTTTGGGAGATGCTATTATTGACATTCAATCTCTTTTTAAAAAATACAATTATCATGATGCCATAATTTTTGGTCATGCCAAAGACGGCAATATTCACTTTGTGGTTACCCAAACTTTAAACACTTCCTCTGAAATTCATCGCTATGATAACTTCCTGAGAGAGGTAGTTGATCTGGTGGTGAAAAAATATAACGGAAGCCTTAAAGCCGAGCATGGAACAGGTAGGAACATGGCTCCTTTTGTCGAAACCGAATGGGGAACTGAGGCTTTTCAAATAATGAAGCGGTTAAAAGCGGTTGTTGATCCACTTAATTTATTAAATCCCGGCGTAATCATAAATCAGGATTCAGAAGCACACATCAAACACCTGAAACAAATGCCCACCGTGGAGGCTGAAGTAGATCGATGTATTGAATGTGGATTCTGTGAACCTTCATGCCCTTCCAAAGACCTTACCGCATCTCCACGCAGAAGAATTGTGATCCGGAGGGTTTTAGAAAATCTTAAATCACAAAAAAAGCTTAAAGAATTTCAATTACTCGCAGGCCAATTTGATTATGTCGGCCTTGATACTTGTGCCGTTGATGGCCTCTGTGCCGTAAATTGCCCAGTGGAGATTAATACAGGTGACCTCGTCAAAAAACTTAGAGTAAACGCTCATTCAAAATTTGAAAATTTTCTTGCTGATCAAGCTGCCCAAAATTTTGGGGTTGTGCTTCGTTTGGTCAGATCAGGTGTGAAAATGGTTCATTTTTTCAATTCTGTTTTGGGTGAAAATTTTGCCAAAAATCTTTCAGCATCTTTCCATAAATTTTCAAAAAATATACCTGTTTGGTCAAATAAGATAAATACTCCTCCCAAAATTAACCTGTACAATACCCGGGGTGCTGACTCGGACTTTAAGATTGTTTATTTTCCTTCCTGTATTTCCAGAATGATGGGGACCTATAAAAACCAGCCCAAAAATATTCTAGAGACTTTTTACAGTATCTGTGAAAAATCAAATATTTCCATAAAGGTTCTGGAAGGTATTGAAGATGCATGTTGCAGTCAGATTTTCTCATCTAAAGGATTTAAAAATGCCTATGATTATACTGCCAACAGCACATTCGAAAAAATGTGGTGTTCTTCAGAAAATGGTAAATACCCAATTGTTATAGATGTCACCTCTTGTCAATACACACTGAAAAATATTTACCCGGTTTTGAGTCTTGAAAACAAGGAAAGATTCAAAAACCTTAAAGTTCTTGATTCTGTGGAGTTTATACATCAATATGTATTGCCGGTTTTAAATCCTGTCCAAAAAAAGGGCGAAGTTGTGCTGCATCCGGTTTGTTCATTACAAAAACTTAAAACTGAATCAAAGTTTATGGACATCGCCAATCATTTTGCTGAAAAAGTCACTGTTCCGCTTAATGCAGGGTGTTGCGGTATGGCAGGGGATAGGGGTTTTCTGGTTCCAGAATTGACCCGCTCAGCCACAAAAACCGAGGCCAGTGAGGTAAAGAATATTTCAGCAGATTTCCATTATAGCTCTACCATAACATGTGAGATAAATATGTCAGAAGCAACCGGGAAAGATTATGAATCTATCTTATATTTGATTGATTCAACTACCTGATGGATTCAGCCTAAAAAAGAAATAGACAAACAACCGTTTGCCTATTTACAAGCTATCCCATAATTAACCATAAAATATCTTTTCAGGTTTTACCCTGTATTTTATTCTGTTTACTTTTTAATAGCCAATCTTATGCCATTCGGGTTATTCCAAAATTATACTTACCCAACGGATACAAATTTTATAATTTTACAAAAAACTAACTTTTTGAGTCAGGAATTTTGATTGAAAGAGGGGTAGAAAATCTTACATCATACATTTTAGCAGAAATTCACCACAAAAAATTTGTCTTATTTGGTTATCTTTGCAAACTGATTCTTAATTTATTTTTCGAGTCAAATTTTTTAATAATATTCAAAAAAACTCTCAAAAATGCAGTAAACAGAGCAATCTTTTGCCCAAATTGCTGATTTTGAAGAATAGCGTAATATGAAAGTATCTTATAACCATCTCAAAACATTAATTGCGTTTGATCATAGTCCGGAGGATTTGGGTGTAATTTTGACTTCTACCGGACTCGAAGTTGAAGGGATTGAAAAGGTTAATGCTGTTAAAGGTGGACTTGATGGCCTGGTGATAGGTACTGTGGTAGAATGTGCCAAGCATCCCGATGCCGATAAACTAAGTGTTACAAGAGTAGATGCCGGTACGGGTGATTTACTTGATATTGTATGCGGAGCACCCAACGTAGCAGCAGGACAAAAAGTCGTTGTTGCAACTGTTGGAGCCACGCTTTATCCCTCTGATGGAGAGTCTTTTATAATCAAAAAATCAAAAATAAGAGGAACTGTTTCGGAGGGGATGCTCTGTGCCGAAGACGAGATTGGTCTGGGCCATTCACATGCTGGCATAATGGTGCTCGATACCGAGTTGCCCAATGGTACTCATGCTGCAAAGTATTTTAACCTTGAGGCAGATTATGAAATTGAAATCGGACTTACACCCAACAGAGCCGATGCGGCATCTCATCTTGGTGTAGCCCGTGACATAAAAGCTGCTCTGGGTGGAGATTTAACTTTACCATCAGTTGAGGATTTTAAAGCTGGTAACAGTTTTAATAAAATTAATCTGAATGTTAAAGATTCCAGTGCCTGTCCAAGATTTTGTGCTCTCGAAATTTCAGGTGTAAAAGTCTCAGATTCACCGCAATGGTTGAAATCATTTCTCAATACGATTGGTGTAAATAGCATCAATAATATCGTCGATATCAGCAATTATATCTGTCACTACCTGGGCCAGCCGATGCATATTTACGACGCTGACCTTATTAAGGGTTCGGAAATTTTGGTGAAAAGGGCCGGTGAAAATGCAAAAATCATTACCCTTGATGGTGTTGAAAGAAAGCTTAATGCCTCTGATCTTATCATATCTGATGGAGAAGGCCCGGTCGGTATTGCAGGTGTTTTTGGGGGTAATCGAACAGGGGTAAGTGAAAATACTTCCAATCTTTTTCTTGAAGTAGCCTACTTTAATCCCGATGTAGTGAGAAAATCGGCCACTTCACATAGTCTCAAGACCGACGCTTCTTTCAGATATGAGCGGGGAACTGACCCCAATATGCCGGCTTACGCGATAAGATTGGCAGCCAAGTTAATTCTTGAAATAGCAGGTGGTGCTATCAGCAGTAATCTCATTGATTTTTATCCTGAACCGATTAAGAATTTTGATATTTTACTAAAAAAGAAAAATATTGACCGACTAATCGGGAAAAGCCTCGAAAATGACTTGATTGAAAGCATTTTGAATAGCCTTGATATTAATATTTTATCTAAAAATGAAACTGAAATTAGGGTTTCAGTGCCGCCGTATCGGGTAGATGTTACACGTGAGGCCGATGTGGTTGAGGAGATTTTAAGGATATATGGTTTTGACAATGTCGAGCTTTCTGAGCATTTAAGTTCCGATTTTATTTCCGATTTTCCTGAAAAAGATACCGAGAATCTCAGAGTAAATCTATCAATGTCTCTGGCAGCAGCTGGATTTAATGAGATTCAATCTTTGTCTATTGTAAGGCCTGCCGAAAATGTAGGGTCACATGCTGAAGAAGAAATTGTGAAATTGCTGAATCCGCTGAGTGAAGAGCTCTCTCAAATGCGTAGCACCTTGATTTTTTCAGGCCTCAATGCTCTCGTGTACAATATCAACCGCCGTAACCGTGACCTCCGGTTTTTCGAGTTTGGGCGTACTTATCTGAAAGTGGCACAGGAAGGTGTAAGCAAAATAAAAGAAAAGAGTGTTTTAGGAATATGGATTACGGGCAATAGTCAGTCTGAAACCTGGAGTCAGAAGAGCCGGCAAGTAGCTTTCAACGATATTTATCAGGTTATACATCAGGTATTTGATGCCATGAAAGTTTATAAAACCGAGTCGGCAGAAACCTCCGACCCCCGATTTGAATACGGTTTGGAAATATCTACCCGTTCAAAACTTCTTTGTACCGTTGGGAAAGTGTCTGCTCAAATCAAAAAAACTGCTGATATTAAGCAAAACGTTTATTATGCTGAGTTTGACTGGGATTTATTACAAAAAGTTTATAGTGCAGACTTCCAGTTTACCGAAATTCCAAAATTCCCCGAAGTTCGACGCGATCTTTCTTTGGTAATCAATGATGAAATTTCTTTTGATCAAATAAGAAAAACTGCATTGAACACCGAGAAGAAAATCTTGAAACAGGTAAATGTTTTTGACGTTTATAAAGGTGATAAGCTTGATGCAGGTCAAAAATCATATTCTGTAAGTTTTATTTTACAGGATACAGAAAAAACCCTGAATGATCAACAAATTGACAAAACGATGCAGCGGTTGATGCTGGCTTTTGAAAAAGAAAATGGTGCCATAATCAGAAAATAGTATGGTCGGGAGCTCTGATTTTGAAAAAGAGAATGCATTTATGCTCTCAGGATTTGAAGCAATCCTGGGAAAGATTGACAGCCTCAATGCCCAGATCAGGAGCCAAAAAAACATTATTGTTGGGCTAGAATATGAAAAAGAACAGCTCAGCAGTGAAACCAAAAACCTGAAAAAGAGCAATCAGTTTCTGAAAGAAGAAATACGGGAGTTAAATCAAAAATTGGAAAATCAAAACAGAATAATCCCCCAAAACTTTCTAATTAGAAATAAAATTGTTAAGATTGTATCCGATATTGAAGATAAAGAGATAACCCATCAAAATCTTAAAGATATAATAGGGTTATTAATAGAAGAAATAGACGATTGTATTAGTCAGTTAGAAGAATAATATTTGCTTTCTTAAAAATGGAATCTGAAAAAACACGTGTTGTGGTCAAGCTCAATGGAGAGCAGATTTCTTTTTTAGTGAAAAGACATGAGGAGCCTTTTTTTAGAGATGCAAATGAGATATTGAATAGCCGCTTTGCCGCACTTGCCCGTGAACACTCAGCTTTCGCCAACTCTGCCAAATTAATTTCTGTTTTGGCGGTGGAGGCCGTAGTTGATGCTTTGAAAATCAATGAAAATTATCAAAGCTTGAAAAACGAAGTGCAAGACAGGTTGGAAAATATCCAGAAAAGATTTGATAATTGACCCACGCTCTTTTTTCTCCTTTATCTTGATATTATATCTGAATATTTTCAGGTATTGATTCAAGTATCTAAATTTTAGAAAAATGTCAGATTACCTATTAGTTATTATTGGACTCGCTATTGGAGTGGGCGTAGGTTTTTTCATTGGCAAAAGCATGATGAAAAAAACTCTCGCTGACCACGAAGAAGAAGGCAACAAAAAAGCACAGGAGATTATTAGAATTGCTCAAAGCAACGCCGAAAACATCAAAAAAGACAAAATGTTGGAAGCTAAAGAGCATTTTCTTAAACTTAAATCTGAATTTGAAGATGATGCAAATCAGAAGAAAAACACCATCATCCAGAATGAGCAAAAAGTAAGGCAAATGCAGCAACAGGTTACCCAGCAGTTGGAACAAACCAAAAGGCTGGAGTCTGAATTAACTGCCAAAAACACCAAGCTTTCTGAACAAATCGAACTAGCCAACAAAAAGCGTGAAGAGGCCGAAAAAATGCATCAACAGCAGGTTTCTCAATTAGAAAAAATTGCCAATCTCACTGCTGAGCAGGCTAAGCAACAGCTTGTTGATGCCCTCAAGCAAGAAGCTGAAGCTAAAGCATCGAGCTTTATCAAACAGTCAATCGAAGAAGCGAAACTTTCTGCTACAAAAGAAGCCAAAAAGGTGGTCATCGAAACAATTCAAAGAACCGCCGCCGAGCAAGCCATTGAGAACTGTGTCTCGGTATTTAATATCGAAAGTGATGAGATTAAAGGTAAAATCATCGGTCGTGAAGGTAGAAATATCAGGGCTCTGGAGGCTGCCACGGGAGTGGAAATCATTGTGGATGATACCCCTGAAGCAATTGTAATTTCCAGCTTCGACCCAGTAAGAAGAGAAGTTGCCAGGTTGTCAATGCATCGTCTGGTACAAGATGGTCGTATTCACCCGGCACGTATTGAGGAGATCGTAAACAAAACCCGTAAAGATATCGACAATGAAATCATTGAAATAGGGGAGAGGACAGTCATTGATTTGGGCATTCATGGTTTACATCCCGAACTCATCAGAATGGTGGGCAGGATGAGATTCAGGTCGTCTTATGGGCAAAACTTGTTACAGCACTCCAGAGAGGTTGCAAAGCTTTGTGCTACCATGGCAGCTGAAATGGGTCTAAATGTGAAGCTGGCAAAAAGAGCCGGGCTCCTGCACGATATTGGTAAGGTTAATCACGAAGAGTCAGATTTGCCACACGCAATACTTGGAATGGAAATGGCCAAAAAATACAAGGAGAATCCCGAAGTATGCAATGCCATTGGTGCCCACCACGACGAAATTGAGATGACAAGCCTTATTTCTCCGATAGTTCAGGTTTGTGATGCGATTTCAGGCTCAAGACCAGGTGCTCGTCGTGAAATGATGGAATCTTACGCCCGTCGACTTCGTGATCTTGAAGATTTGGCTCTTTCGTTCAAAGGTGTTGAAAAATGTTATGCTATTCAGGCCGGTAGAGAGTTGAGAGTAATCGTTGATGCTGAAAATATCAGTGATGACGATGCAGGCATGATGTCGTTCAATATTTCTCAAAGAATAGAAAAGGAAATGCAATATCCCGGTCAGATTAAAGTATGTGTGATAAGGGAGATGAGAGCAGTTAATTATGCTAAATAATTTCAAAAAAAATCAAATTTTAAAGCCGGGTCATTGATCCGGCTTTTATTTTTTATTTTAAGAAATAATATTTTGCCCCAAAAAGTAATTGTTTGTTTTTTTGAAAATTCAATTTCTCTCAGAAATATCAAATTAATCGATTAGATATTAAAAAGTAGTTAGATTTGTAAAAATAGTACTAATTCAAGAAAACTTTTTTGGCTATAAATTGTTAATTATGTTGTAATTAAATAGAAACTAGTCGATATTTAAATGAAAAGCCCTCAAATTTAATTTATTTAATTAGTTTGTATTTTGTACTATTTTAAGTAAATTGGCACATTATTCAATTTCTAATAAAGCTTAATTGTAAGAAAATATAATATATGGAAACGTCGGTAAAGATGATAATTGAAGGGAAAGAATACGAATTCCCTGTTATCGAAGGCACAGAAAGTGAAAAGGCTATTGACATCTCTAACCTAAGAGCTAAAACAGGTTATATCACAATAGATGAAGGTTTTAAAAATACTGGTTCCACAACCAGCGATATTACTTTTTTGGATGGAGAGGAAGGTATTTTACATTACAGAGGTTATGATATTGAAGATTTGGCTGAAAAAGCAGAATTTTTAGAAGTAGCCTATCTTTTGATATATGGAGAATTGCCAACAGTTGACCAGTATGCACATTTTACTCAGGAAATAAAATATCGTTCGCTTGTCAATGAAGACATGAGGAAGATTTTTGATGGGTTCCCTGTAAATGCTCATCCAATGGGGGTTATGTCATCATTGGTGGTTGCAATGGCAGGTTTTTATCCTGAGCTATCGAAAGATCTTTCACCTGAGGCACTTGATTTACATATCAGGAGATTGTTAGGTAAATTCCCTACTCTGGCTACCTGGACTTACAAAAAATCACAAGGACATCCACCGAATTATCCAAAAAATAAGTTGGACTATTGCGAAAACTTCCTCAATATGATGTTCGCTTTACCGGTGGAGGAATATACCGTTGATCCGGTGGTTGCAAGTGCTTTGAATAAACTTTTGATCTTACATGCTGATCACGAGCAAAACTGTTCTACTTCAACCGTAAGGCTTGTAGGTTCTTCAAAAGCCAACTTGTATTCAAGTATTTCTGCAGGTATTTCTGCTCTTTGGGGACCACTACACGGTGGTGCCAACCAGGAAGTTTTAGAAATGCTTGAAGAGATTATGAATGATGGTGGCGATGTACAGAAATATATCGAGAAAGCAAAAGATAAAAATTCCGGATTCCGTTTGTTTGGTTTTGGACACAGAGTTTATAAAAACTTTGACCCAAGAGCCAAAATCATCAAAAAAGCCGCTGATGAGGTTTTAGAAAAACTGGGTATCAACGACCCGATTCTCGAAATCGCCAAAGGATTGGAAGAGGCAACCTTGAAAGACGATTATTTTGTTTCAAGAAAATTGTATCCAAACGTTGACTTTTATTCAGGAATCATCTACAGAGCTTTGGGTATCCCTACCAACATGTTTACAGTAATGTTTGCAATAGGCCGCTTACCAGGCTGGATTGCCCAATGGATGGAGCTTAAAGAACAAAAACAAGCCATCGGACGTCCTCGCCAGATTTATACTGGTCCCGTTGGGAAGAAGTTTGTAGAAATCTCAAAAAGATAATAAAATATTTCTCAAAGTTTTAGCCTTCTGCTTTTAGCGGAGGGCTTTTTTTATGTTTTTTTCTTCCAGAAACTCCGGTAGTTTTCTTCTACTGATTTCAGCTGTAAAATTATTTGTCAAAATGATTCTTCGGTTGTCATGATGGGAATATGAAACCACATGCTCCATGTTAATTAAAAAAGATTTGTGAGGCCTGAAAAAGCCGAAATCAGAATATTTTTTTTCAAGCTCCTTTAAGGTTTTTGAAATGGTGATTTTTCGACCATCGGTGAGGAATAAATGTGAATAGTTAACCTCTGCCTTTAACAGAATAATTTTTGAAGAGCAAATGCTCTTTTTTCCCACAAGATGTAAAAGTTTTTCCATAGGACAAGGGATTTTGTTCTATGGTAGGAGGCAGAATATTATAAAAAGGTTGTAAGATCAGAAAAATTATTTTACGAGATTTACCCTAAGGCCAATGTTAAGACTAGGAGCCACAAAAAGAGGCTTGGGAGCCAATTCCATAAATCCACCAGCATCAAGGAAAACTGTAAGGTCGTTTTCAGGTATATCCATTTCTATACCTGCATTTACTGCAGGTCCAATCGAAAATTGATTGATATCGTTGTTTCGGATATTATTCTCTATAAAAATTTCATTTCTTAAATTAAAAAAAGCTCCGTAACCATAATAAACACCTACTTTTTCATTTTTTCCAAGTGTTTTGTAATAATGATAAAGTCCCTGAAAACTTACACCTGTTTGATCAAATCGGGGGTCTTTTTTATAGTTTCTGTTACTTCCAATCAAAAAACCGTAAGTTCCTATATTAAAATCGAAAGCTCTTTCACCATAATGAAGATATTTTCTGATATTCAGGCCAAGAGGTTCACCCACTTTTAAGCCTAATGCCCAGTTTTTTTCGATTTGAGCAAATGAATTTACACTAAATACACTCAGAAAGAAAATGGTGAAAATTAAAGTCTTTTTCATTTTGTATGATTTTGAATATTAAACGCTCTCTGAAAAAATAATTTTACAAATCGAGTTCAGCTTTTTCTAAAATATAATTTAATTCATTGATATCGTCAGTATTTAGGACGAAAATCCCGCTGATGGTCACCCGGTCATCAGTATTAAATCTTTTGGAAATATTCTTAAATTTTACTGAGACTACTGATTCCGGCCCCGCCTGACCACAGAAAAAACAACTGGCAAAAGGATTGGCCGAAAGTACATAGTAGTTAGCATCCACATCAACCGGTATCATGTATCCTGTCAGGCTTACAGTTTTACCTTTCAAAGCCATAACTTTGGATCCAAAAGAGGGCTCCAACACAAACATATTCTCCTTTGCATTCCATTTCTTCTTAAAAGTCACATCACGCAGGCTTTCCCAGGTAATTTTGATGGGATTAGAAGCCATTGCAATCAAAGGAATCAATATGATGATTAGTATTTTTTTCATTTAAATTTTTAAAGATTTATTTAACCAAAATCAGTCTTTTGCCAGGGTTTTTGTAATGTTTATTTTATAAATCCCAACAGCTGGTATCAACGATGCAAAAATACCTACTATTAACGCTGCTACCAATAAATATATTTCTTCTTTTTGAAGCAGATTTTGTTCGAAAGAATAATGATAAGATTTGAAAAGTAGGCCGGAAGCTAAAAATATCCCAAGTTTACTGATTAATATTCCTGAAATCCAGCCTGCGAGACTAAGGACAATTCCTTCCAATAGTAACATCATAAAAAGTGTGAACCTTTTTCCGCCCATGGAGAGCATCAGAGCCAGTTCATATTTTCTCTCTTTCAAAGCATTGTAAAGCGTAATAAATACACTGATTCCACTAATTATAATTATTGCGAATGCGAGGTATTTGAGTGCATCTACCCCAATTCCCATCAACTTGAATAAGCGGTTGATTTCTATTGCCGGCAGAGCGGCCTGCATGACGGTATTCTGATTGATTAATCGGGGAACTGTGATAAGCCCCAGAGGATTTCTGAATTTTACCAAAGCACAGGTTACTTCTTTTTCGTGTTCAGATTCGGCTTCATGAGAATTTTCCTCATGCATGGCCCAAATACTTGATAAGTTGCAGATGATAAGGTTGTCAATTACTGAATTGTTATATTTTAAGATGCCTTTTACTACATATTTTTTTTCGTGATGCTCTTCCGCTTCTTTATCATACCCGTGGGTGCTCTCAAATTTATCTCCAATTTTCAGATTTAGCTCCCGGGCAACATTTTGTCCTACTACGACTTCAAGGTCATTTTCAAAAGTTTTACCTAGATGTAATACAGCATTAAAATGTTTTAAGTATCGCTGTGAGGTGCCAACTATTCTGGTACCCATATAATTGTCCCCCATCGAAAGTGGGATTACTTCCATCACAAAGGAATTGGTCCTGAGATTATCAACTTCTTTTAAGGGGATATTGCCGGTAGGAGCATCGATATGATAAACTCCTGAAAGGATTAACTGCAAAGGGCTACCTTTTGCTCCAACAACCATGTCTATTCCGGCAACATTTTTGGAGAATTTTTCCTCAAGCTGCTTCCCTAAAGTTAATACCAGAGAGATTATTCCAATGCCCAGCATCATGAGCAAAACCGATAAAATTGAGGTAAGCTTTTTTGAGATAATATTTTTCCAAACAATTTTTAGTAACATTTTACAAGGTGATTTGATTTTGGAATCGGTTTTTAAGTCTCTGATCGTGTGTAACTATTACCAGAGATGCATTGATTTCAGTAGCTTCTTTTACCAATAAATCTGCTACTTTGTCGCAGTTTTCATCATCCAATGCCGAGGTAGGTTCATCTGCCAATATTAGGGAAGGGTTATTCATGAGAGCACGGGCTATACATACCCGCTGCTGCTCGCCTCCACTCAGCTGTTGTACTTTTTTGAAAAGTAAATCAGCAAATCCAAGATCGGTAGCAAGATTTTTTGCTCTTTCATGATTAAGCTTTCTGTCAGCGAGGAAATTGGAAAGAACCAAATTTTCAATGACATTGAGCGAATTGACGAAATAGGGTTTCTGATAAATAATTCCTATTTTTTGGGACCTGAAACCTGCTTTTTGTTTGGAACCTATCTTGCTGGTAGGCTCATTGTCGATAAAAATCTCACCCTGTTCAGGACTTTGTAGCAAGCCGATAAGATTGAGAAAAGTTGTTTTTCCAGCACCTGATTTTCCTAGAACCAAAAGTGTTTCCCGGGCTTTTAAATCAATATCAGGAAATTCAAAAGTTTTTTGGTTTCCATAACCGAACCGTAAAGATTGGGTTTTTATCATGTAAATGAAATATTTTATTCAAAAATAGCGAATTTGGAAAGAAGGACAATTACCAAATATTGAAATTAATGATAAACTAACAATATTTAGCTTACTCAATAGGTAGCGAACTTATGGATTTTGAATTATTTTCTGGTATCCCAAAAGCCTGTAGATTCGTTTTCCGGGAATAGATTCATAAATAAGAATTTCGTAAGTATTGCGGGTGTCAGAGAAGCTACCTTCAATAATTCTTTCGCTTATAATCCCCGACTTTAGGTCTTTTAATCCGAAAATAAAATCATAAATCCCTTGTTTGAGCATCAATTCAATTTCAAAAAGTTGCGTATTGGGGTTAAAATTCATCTCAAGTGGCTGCCAGTCTGTAAGCTTGCCCAACAAAACAGGTTTTGTATTTTCAACATCATAGGGTTCATCAAGACTAAAAATTACGTTGGCATAGTCAGCCTTAAGGTTATCTGAGCCATTGTCAATAGAGTTAATCAGATAGCCTCCATTGTTATCATAAGAATCTAAAAATGCTTTACCTGATCTTTTTTTCTGAGTAATGGTGTAGTATTCATCTGGGTTTGAAATCCTGATTGAAGCGATATTCTGACCCCGACGCATATTACTGCTTATATCTAAAAAGCGAAACTCATTCCCGGCTTCAAATAGGTTTTCATTGTTAAAAAAACGAAAGGTAAATGCATTTCTGCCCGAAATTTTCATTCCTGAATTGGGCAATTCAATTGTTTTTTCAATTCTTTGATTTTGTCGCAAAAAAACTTTCAAATCTCGTTGAGCAAAAACTATTCCGGCATCTCCGATATCAAAATTGACATCAATTTGCTGGTGAGTTTTCCAAAATTCAGTATCTCTGGGTACTATGACATTAGAAGAAATCGAAATTTTGTTTTCGACTACCCAAAAAGGTAATTCGATCACCGGTTCAATATCATTATTTTCGAATAATTGTAAAATGAAATTGCCTGAAATTTTAGGAGTAGGGATTTTAAGGCCATAATGATAAAAAGGAACTTTGGTATTTTCCGAAACCGAATAGTCATTTACAAAGTACTCATTAAAGCCATCAATAAATTCTATTTCGCTTAGATCTGAGATTTTGCCATCAATATTAAGATGTTTTATTTTGGCTTTGTATTGATTGAAGCTGCCATTCAAATTATCAAATTCTAAAATTAAAGTTTGTTTTTGGTTCAAAAAAACTACAGGAGGATTGTTTATTCGTTTGGCGAAATCATCTCCCTGTCCATAGGCATAAAACAATACAGTTTTGATTCCTGTGGGTTGACTTATAGCTTTATAAGATAAAAAGATAGTGAAAAAAAATGCTAAATGTTTTAATTTCAATTTATTATCCGAGGTTTTCCAGTTCTGTAACCTTTTGCTCCCACAATTGGTTTTTCTGATTTAATAATTCTTTAGTAAGAACGTAATTTTTGTTGGTTTCGTCTAAAAGTACCTGATCAGCGTAAACTTTCTCATCAGCAAGTTTTTCCTCTATGGTCTTCAATTGTGCTTCCAACTCTCCGATTTCCTGCTCAACTTTCTCAATTTCAGTTTCAATTCTTTTAATTTGGTTTGAATTGTTTGGCTTGAGATTCTCAGTTTTTGGAGTAACAGGTTCATTCACAGAGTTTTTTTTGTCTTTTTTCGTGGGTTCATCCAATGTTCGGCCAGTTTCCTCCATCCAAACCTCAAATTCATCGTAACCACCAGGAAACTGTTTGATTTCATGATCTTCGATGTACCACACTTTATTGGAAACCTGGCTGATAAAATGCCTGTCGTGAGATACAATCACATAGGTGCCTTCATATTGATTAAGTGCCTGGATCAGGATGTTTACCGACTGCATGTCTAGGTGGTTGGTCGGCTCATCGAGAAGCAGGAAATTAGCTTCAGAGATAAGTATTTTCGCCAGAGCAACCCTTGATTTTTCTCCCCCGGAAAGCACTTTTATTTTTTTGAAAACATCCTCTCCTGTAAACAGGAAACAACCTAAAACTGACCTCAATTCTGTTTCAGATTTGGAGCCATCAGCATATTTTAATTCTTCGAGAAGGGTTTCTTCCAGATGGAGACTTTCAAGCTGGTGTTGGGCATAAAACGAAAAATTGACATTGTGACCTAACTTTCTGTCCCCTTCATGATTTTCTGTTCCTGCTATTATTCTCAATAAGGTTGATTTTCCTTTTCCATTGGCACCAATGAGGACGATTTTATCACCTCTTTCGATATGTGCCGATGTGTTTTTTAAGATTGGATTATTTGGGAATTCTTTTGAAATATGATCCAGAGCCATCACATGTCTTCCTGGTTGTGTCCCAAACTTAAATTTAAAATGCACTTTGGCTGTTTCGTCTATAACATCATCAATCAGCTCCAGACGGTTCAAAGCCTTTACTCTTGATTGTACCTGACGAGCTTTTGTAGCTTTCGCCTTAAATCGCTCAATAAATCTTTCAGTTTGGCGAATCTGAGCCTGTTGATTTTCAAATGCTCCCTTTTGAATCTCATTTCTGAGGGATTTTTCTTCTACATAAAAAGAATAGTTGCCGGGATAATAATTGAGTTTATTATTGGCAACTTCCACGGTTGTAGTGCTCACATTATCAAGAAATTGCCTGTCGTGAGAAACTACTACAACTGCATTTTCATAATTCGCAATATATTTTTCTACCCACTGAATCGAAGGTAAATCGAGGTGGTTGGTGGGCTCGTCGAGGAGAAGCACGGAGGGTTTGGCGAGCAGAAGTTTTGCCAGCATTACTCTCATTCGCCAGCCTCCAGAAAATTGACGGAGAGGTTTATTGAGCTCCCAGGTTTTAAAGCCCAGCCCTTCCAATATTTCCTCGGCTTTTGATTCGATTGAATATCCATCTAAAAGATCAAATTCATGCTGAAGTTCGCCCAGCTTTTCGACTAATTGATCTGAATAATTATGCTCCATTTGGTGGAGGATATCTTCGATCTGATGATGGAGTTCGAGCTGGCGTTCAAATCCCTGCATGGCCACGTTCAGAATGCTGTCGTCGGTCTGGTAGGATAGCAGATCCTGATTTAAAAAGCCAATTGTACAATCGCCTGATTTTGAAACGTTGCCTGCGTCGGGCTGATATTCACCTACGATAATTTTAAGTAGGGTGGATTTCCCTTTTCCATTTAAGCCAATTAAACCAATTTTATCTTTTGGTTTGATTTGAAGATTTGCATCTTCAAATATTGCACGGCCACCGAAATAGAAGGAAAGATTATTGATTGTAAGCATCAGTATTTTAAAAAATTACGCAAAATTACGCAAAAGGAATAAAAAAAGACTGCTTTTTTTGGAAAGCAGTCTTCTAATTAGTTTTGATTAGTATCAATATCCGTCGTTTTGAACGAGTGATTTATTGGTATCCATTTCTCTTTGAGGGATAGGGTAAACCAATTTAGTATCATTCCAGGTAAAAGTTCCTGTTGTTCCTTTCAGACGTTTAATATCATGAACTCTTAAGCCTTCATAAGCTAATTCCAATCTTCTTTCCAGTAGAATATCATCAATGGTCACATTAGTAAGAGCGTCTAGTCCGGCTCTAACTCTAATTTTGTTAACATCAGCCAGAGCTATGTCAGTTTTTCCAGTTCTAAACGCACTTTCAGCTCTTATTAGGTATACTTCAGCAATTCTCATTATGACGAAATTTTGTCCAAAGTCAACGTATTTTCCTGAATATCTTCTGCTTGATCTTCCAAGGTAAAAGAGTTCATTCCTTCTTTTGTCCTGACTTGAATACAAATTATAGAAATTTACATTAACATTGGCATCTCTTCTTCCCACTACTTGTTGGTATGAATCGTATCCAACTGAAGTGTTAGAGGAGGATGCTGGCAATCCGGCAAAAAATGTAACCAGACCGTCATTGCCTGTTCCTGCATTATTCTGTAAGTTTTGTTGAATTTCAAATAAAGATTCCTGAGTGTTTTTGTTTCTGAAAACAGCAGTTACAGAAGGAGAGAGAGCGAAATTGCCATTCTCAATTATAGCATTTGCCACTGTGTAAGCATTGGCATAATCACCTTTTTGCAGATATACTCTTGATAAGAAAGCCATTGCAGAGAATACATCACCTCGTGTTCCATTATCTTCGGGAAGCAATGTAATTGCTTTTTTCAAGTCGTCTATAGCCTGGTTGTACACTTTACCAACATTATCTCTTGCAGGATTCTTGCTTAAGTCCTCTTTGGAGGTTGTTGGTGTCAGTACCACTGGAACTGCTAATCCGTTTTCGCCTGATTGAATAGGATTACCATACATTCTGGCTAATTCAAAATAAAGCACACCTCTTATCATGTATGCTTCTCCTTCCAGAGTTGCTTTTAAATCTTCATCTTTCACTTTATCAATATTCGCTAAGATTGTATTTGCGACATTTATGGTTTGATACGCAGCTCTCCAGGTACGGGTTGCCTCAGTATTGATAGCGGTCATGGTTTTATTTCTGACCTCCCTGAATGAGGCAAAAGTTCCATTCCAGTTCAAATAGTTTTCTCCGGCTTGTAACTCAGGAAGCATCACTAAATTACAACCATATAGAGAACCAGAGCCCAATAGAGAATAAGCTCCTACAACTGCTGATTGAATATCTTCGTCAGTCTCAAATGAATTTGATGCATCAATTTCCTGAAAAGGTTCGATGTCTAATTTTTTATCACAGGAAACACCAACAAACAAAAGTGATGTCCCTAATAATATTTTTGATATAGTATTCTTCATTTTAATTTTTTTTTATTTGTTATTCACTAATTAAAACCCAAGGTTAAGTCCTACAGAGAAAGTTTTCTGCTGAGGTGGGGTGTAAAAATCAGAGCCTAACAAGATGTTGGCATTTTGATTCGAAGATGCACTGTAAAAAGTGTTTACTTCTGGGTCATATCCTTGATACTTTGTAAAAGTAAACGGATTCTGAGTAGCAAGATAAATTCTTGCCGACTGGAATTTTAATTTATTGACCAATTGAGCCGGAACATTATATCCAAATGTGATTGTTTTTATTCTTAGGAAAGAACCATCTTGTAACCATCTGGAAGAAGCCTGTGCTCCATTAGCACCATATAATCTTGCCTGTGGAACCATAGTGATGTCCCCTTCTTTTTTCCAGGCGTTTAATTGATCTCTGGTCTGATTATCAAAATAATCACCACTTACAGACTGAAAAAATCCAGCTACATTGTAAATGTCATTACCGTAAACAAATTGGGTTAAGACACTCAAATCGAAACCTTTGAATTTGAAAGTATTTGTCAAGCCGCCAGTAAATGCTGGATTTGGATCACCAACTTTTTGCTGTTTAGCTTCTGAATAATCATTAGTTGTGGTAGTTCTGGTTTCATCAACATAGAAAAGTGCATCTCCATTAGCTGGATCAGCCCCAGCAAATGCAACTCCATAGAAATATCCAATTGGTTCTCCCTCAGCTACACGGTTTAAAAATCTTCCTCCTGGATAAATAGGTTCACCATTGAGCTTGGTTACTTTGTTTATGTTTTTAGAGATGTTGAAATTAATATCCCAGGTGAATTTTCCGGTTAATGGGCTAGCATTTAGACTTAACTCTATACCTTTATTGTTTAGCGAGCCAATGTTTTCAGTAACGGCACCAAAGCCGGAAGTATTAGGAACAGGACGATTCAAGAGCAGGTCATTGGTTGTTCTGGTATAAACATCAATAGCACCTGAAAGTTTTCTGTCAAACAATCCAAAATCTATACCTAAATCAAACTGTTTTGTAGTTTCCCATTTCAAATCTGGATTTCCGATTCTTGTAGGAATTATCCCTGATTGGTCAGCATATGCAGAAGCTGCCCAAAGACTTCTGGAGTCAAAATTTCCTATTTCTGAATTACCTGTCAGACCGTAACTAGTTCTCAGTTTTAGAAAACTAATTACCTTATTATCTTTCAAAAAACCTTCATCTGAAATTATCCACGCACCTGAAACCGCTGGGAAAAACCCGTATCTGTTATTTGAACCAAACCTTGAAGAACCATCAAGTCTGCCTGAAAGCCCGAAAATATATTTATTGTTTAGTTTATAATTAGCTCTGGCAAGGTAGGAAGCAATGGCAAATTTTGATTCTTCACTTGTACCAAAACTTATTACTGCTGCTGAGGCAATTTTCTTGAATTTATCGTTAGGAAAACTACTACCTTCTGCCGCAATTCGGGAATATCCTCCTTCCTGATAGGTAATACCTCCTAAAAGGTCTAAAGTTGAACTACCAAAAGTCTTTGAATAATTTAACAAGTTATTAGTAGTCCAGGTAAGATTTCTCCTTTGATTTTGATATCCATAGCCATTTCTGGAAGATCCGGTTTCAGTTAGTCTTCCACGGTATTCCTCCTCCTGAAGGCTTAATAAATCCAATCCATATTCTGAACTAAATGTCAATCCAGGTAATATTTGATATGAAGCATTGAAATTGGCAAAAGTCCTATATGTTGTACCTCTATTGAAACCATATTTTATTTCAAGCAAATTGTTGAAATAAATCGTGTTAAAATTATAATCATTGGTTTCCGGGTCAATAATTTTTTGAATTGGAGGTAAAGCATTTAATTGAAGCGGGTTCGTAAATGCATTATCATCAGGAACTAATCTGTTGATTGACCTTGAAAATGCAATACTAGATCCAATTTTGAATTTACTTGAAATACTGTGATCCAGGTTCATTCTTACATTGTTTCTGTCGTAAGCGTTACCTACCAGGATACCAACCTGATTATTCAAACCACCGCCAATGTAAAACCTGGTTTTGTCATTTCCTCCATTGATATTAAAATTTGCCTGGCTAAAAGAACCTTTTTGGAAAGATTCATCAGTCCATTTTTCATCAGCTTCCAGATCAAAATTTCCCAAATTGCCATCAAGTTCTTCGATAAAATCATAACCTTCATTTTCGGCTGCTTCTTTAAAGAATTGAACATATTCAGGACCACTCATGAAATTTCCTTTTGAAGTAGGAGAGGAGACACCTGTAAGATACCCCACATTTACGCTGGTCCTACCACTTTTTCCTTTTTTGGTAGTAATTATTACAACTCCATTTGATGCTCTAGAACCAAACAACGCAGCTGCAGAAGCATCTTTTAAAATTTCAATTGATTCAATATCGGCAGGGTTAAGATCTGCAAGAGGATTAATGGGTTCTGTAACTGTTGCGTTTTGAGGTTGAGAAGTGACTGGAATATTGTCAATTACATAAAGTGGTTCATTTCCGGCTGAAATAGAAGCCGCCCCTCTTACTCTAATTTGAATTGCGGATCCTAGTTTTCCAGATCCTTGGGTCATTTGAACTCCCGGTGTTCTCCCCTGAAGACCTTGTTCGATAGTGGTAATTGGCAGATTCTGAATTGCATCACCTTTTATGCTTATTTGAGATCCTGTCAGATCTCTTTTGGCTGCTTGTCCGTAAGCTGTAACAACTACCTCTGACAAACCTTCAAGAGTGTTTTCCATCCCAACATTGATAATAACTCTGTTTCCAACGACCTCCTCTACTGTTTTCATGCCTACGAAACTAAAGACCAATGTTTGTTTGCTTGTGGCATTGATGGAATACTCGCCTGAAGAATTGGTTTGAGTACCGTTGTTTGTACCTTTTATGGATACAGTGACTCCTGGTATTCCGGAGCCGTCGTCTGCTGAAGTAACTTTACCGGTAATTTTGCTCTGTGCCATCGAAACCAGGGCTGAACAAAATACAAATAAAGCAAGAAGTAAATTCTTTCTCATGTATTACTTAGTTTAGGTTTTTAAATTGTTATGCAAACATAAGATTTTTTCGTAAAAATCAAAACGTTTGCGTTATTTCACATTATAATATTCGGTTTTTTATATTTTTTTCGATTATTGTTTAAAAAAAGATGACCTTTTAGTTGACAACATCAACTTAATACAAACAAAAAAAGAGGCTCGTTTGAGCCTCTTTTTTATATTTTAGAAAAAAATTAATATTTCATAACCTTTTTAGTCACAGTTTCTCCATTTGAACTAATTACAACATTGTAAAGTCCGGGCAGAAGTTTACTTAAACTAAAATCCTGAACAGATGATATATTTCCTTTAAAAGTTTGAGTCTGAACCAATCTGTTCATTTTATCAAAGACTTTTACCGAGATATTTTCTCCTACAAGATTTTTTGAGTATTCTATTTTGATATCATTAAGAGTAGGATTAGGGAATACGGTTATACCAATAGAATTATTGTTTACAAACCCCGTACCAGGGATTTTAATTTCAGCAGTTTTCGAATAACCCGATTCTCCAATTGAGTTGACTGCTTTGATTCTATATAAATAGATTTTTCCGGAAAGTACATTTTCATCGGTATAAGAAGTGATATTTCTGGCCAAAGTAGCAACTGTTGAATAGCTGCTTCCATTATCACTTGATTTTTCCAATATTTGATTTTCTTCTCTGATAGAATCATCTATCCAGGTAAGTCCTACTTTATTTCCGGCTAATTTTGCTACAAGTCCAACAGGTGCATTGGGTGCTTTTGTATATTGGAAAATCCTTGGCCCATTTACCTCTGAAGGTAAACCATCGCCAAAAATAAAGTTTCCAAGAACAACCCGGTAGCTGTACATGATACCTTCTTCAATGTTCATGTCAACGAAGTAATTGTAACTTGATTTGATTTTGGCAATTTCCACGAATGGACCTGTTCCAGTGCTTCTTTCAATTTTTGCATAATCATGGTCATTGTATTCGTATTTCCAGTTGAGACCATTGTTCGGAGTGCCCAATGCGTTTACTGTGGAAATTACAGCTAAATTCACCGCAGGTAATGGTGGGCCAAAAGTAGTATCTTTAATGGTAACCATATCAGAGAACAAGCCCTTGTTGCTTAATGTCCTGATGCCAAAATTATAGGCAGTCCTTGGTGTTAAATTAGTAATTTTAAAAAAGCTTGAAAAAGAAGGTAATCTTTCAATTCTGGAATAATCTGCCTCACTAGCTTTTTTGATATAAACGATTATTTCATCAACTTTATTGGTGCCGCATTCCAGATCCTCAGGGCGATTAGTCCACCTTAAGGTTACATAGGTATCATATTTGGCTTTCTGGTCAGAAATTAACCCTGCAACTGCCTGTGGGTTTACATATGTTTTTGGCCTTACAGCCAAAATGGCCGAACCTGTTGGAGGTAATGATTCATTGATTGAAACAATTCTGTAATAAACTGTACTACCAGGTAATACGTCCGAATCATAATAATCCTTGATATTTGGAGTTACCGATTTAATATTTACGAAGTCTTTGTTATTTGTAGATTTTTGGATTATTACTTCATTTACGTCTTCAGGTCTGGTATTGAATACCCAACTAATATGTACAAGGTCAGGGCAGTTTTTGTCATAAGAAAGGGTAGCTGCTGGGGGAAAATCAACTTTGGTTCTTCCATAAACAACAGGACTAGACCATGGGCCAAAAAGAGAATTATATTTAGCTCTAACCCTGAATTCATAAAGAGTTTTGGGTTTTAGTCCTGTTATTTGTCTCACGTCATCAGAACCGGGACTGTTAAAATCGGAAATTCTTACAGTATTTGTCCCAGTTTCTTTAATTTCAACCTGAGTTCCGGTCTCAAATGGGTTTGTATCATGAACCACATAAATAATAGAAGTGGGAGTAGCTTGAGGAGCCTCTACTGTAATGCTGGGAGCCACAAGACCTACTAATAAAATAGATAGTGAATCAGATTTAGGAGAATAAAGGGTATCACCAGGGGTAATACCAAGTTTATATGTTCTCAGATAAACCTTATAAGTTTGGTTAAAAGTGAGATTTTCAAGGGTGTCTGTCAATACTTTTCCAATTTTTAGATTTTTTATTGGATTAGTTCCCGCCTGAAAAAAAATTTTATAACCATCAAATGTAGGTGCAGGAGCTGTCCAGTTTAGTTTGATACTATTGGTAAGTAATATTTGGCTTCCAGTTAGCGAAGTAGGAGCCCCGGGAGCAAGCTGGGCATTAACCTTAATTATGCTAAGAAAGCATAGCATAAGAAATAAGTATTTTCTCATAAAATATTTATTAAGAATTTATTGATGATGTAAATTTAAAAGAATTATGGTAGTTTCGAAAAGCTTTTTGATAATTTTTACCATATAATAAAAAAAGAGCCTCCAGGATATAGAGGCTCTTTCATTTATTTTAAGCTGAAGACAAAATCAATATTTGACTATTTTCTTAGTTTGTAAAAAGTCTTCAGATTCGACTGTAATATTATATACCCCGGCTACTAATTTTGACAAGGACAGGTTGATAGTTTTGGAGTTATAAACTTTACTTATCAACGTTTTATTATTTTGATCAGTAACTTTTACCAAAAAATGATTTCTTTCCAGTCCTTCAGGGATGTCTATTGTCACGCTATTGGCAGAGGGGTTAGGGAATACTGAGAAATTCACATCTTTCAGTGTGCCTGAGCCTGAAACCACCAGGATACTGGCCGTATTAGAGAAATCAGATTCACCAAGGGGATTTTTAGCTGAAACTTTGTAAGAATATGATTTTGCAGCAACTACATCGCCATCAACATAGGTTGAAACATTCCTTCCAACAGATCCAATTTTACTGAAGGTTAAACCGGCATCCACAGACTTATGAATCTCATAGCTTTCTTCTTTGTCCGATGCGTCAGACCAGGTAAGTTTAACTTTCCCACCTTCATTTTTGGCATTCAGACCTACTGGTCTGGCAGGAATTTCAGAGTAGTTGTAAATTATTCCATACGAAATTGGTCCAAAGGCTGACTCCCCAAAAGTATTTCCGGCTTTTACTCTGTAGAAGTATTTCTGTCCTTCGCTTATCGGGAAATGAGGCAAAGAATTATAGCTTCCTTTGATTTTACCCAAAAGGTTAAAATTTACACTGTCAGTGCTTGTCTCCACTATGTAATACTCAGAATCTTTTGAACCTGGTTTCCAGCTTAGGCCGTTAATTGAATTATTCAGAGCATCTTTATAAGAAACAATTATCAAATCTTTCGGAGCTTTTGGAGGTCCGAGGGTTGTATCTCTGCCTCCCCCAAAATCAGATTTTTTGTCCTGATCACTCATATACCATACATAAAATTCAACCGCCTCTTTTTCATTTAAATTCTCAATAACTGCAGCATTGTAATAAGGAGGCACTTCAATATATTTTAGTTCACCTGGTTGACTCTCTCTTTCATATCTTAAGATTGTCCTCGCTCTGATATCAGTACGGCAATAGGTATCTTCTACAGGGTTTTCCCATTTTATTAATAGAGAATGGTTAGTTTTATTTACCTGGTCAGAGTTCACATTAATCGGTGCCTTAGGATTTTGATAAGGTAATACATTAACCGTAAGTACATCTGATTTTCTTGTACCTGTTGAATTTCTGCTTGAAACTGTATAGTACATTGTCCTACCACTAAGAACATTTAAATCATAAAAATCACGGGTACCGGCGTGAACACTTCCGATTACTTCCCAAGAAACATTATTAAAGGATCTTTGAATAATAAATTCTTCGACCTCATTCCATCTTTCAGGTACATCCCAATGTATGCCTACAAACCATGGACAATTGTTTTCATTCCGAAGTACTACCTTAGGAGGAAAATCCATCTGTGTTCTAAAATATACACTTGCAGAGTAAGGTCCGGCACAAGGCAAACCAGTGCAAAGACCTTTTACTCTCGCCTTCACTTCATATAAAGTGTTGGGCAATAGATTGTCAAGCTTAATCAGATATTGATTTTGTCCTCCTAATACCCTCATGTATTTTTCGTTACCTGCCGGTGATTTGTAATAAATTTCCAGCGAATCCTCGGTGGTATTGGGATCTGACACTTGTACCACAACCGAAGTGATTGTGGAAGTACCGGGATCACTTACCGTAGGTGCAGTGAATGACTGTGCTTTGGCAATCAAGCCCCAAAACATTAAAAAAGAAAACCAAAGGAAGTTTTTCATGATTTAATCAAATTTGATTAGTTAAGATTTAATAAATGTAAATATAATAACTCAAATGACTATTTCGCTTTTTTCCAATCATAATATTCAAGAAAATTATTTTACGGTTTTTTGTCCTTATTCAATTCTAAGGTTTTATATAATTGGACAATCTGTTTTGTGGCTTTGATGTCATGAACTCTGAGGATTTTTGCATTTTTTATCATTGCCAAAAGATTTAATGCCGCACTTGCAGTTAGTGATTCTTCTGGTGACACTTCAAGTATTTTATATATCATTGATTTCCTTGATATTCCGATTAACATAGGAAAGTGGTCGTTGATAAAAATTTCGGCGTGATTAAACAAATGGTAATTTTGATTTATATCCTTGGCAAAACCAAACCCGGGATCTATTATTATATCTTTTACACCTGATTTTCTTAAGAAATTTGCTTTAGAAAACAATTCAGAAATCACCTCAAAATGAAGATTGGTATATTCTGCGAGGCCAGACATGTTTTGAGGCGTTCCCCGGGTGTGCATTAATATATATGGAAGATTATTAGAAATAATAAAATCAAACATTTGAGGATCCAAAGTGCCACCTGAAATATCATTCACCATATTTGCACCTGCTTTAATAGCTTCTCTTGCTACTTCAGACCTGAATGTGTCAATTGATAGGGTGATGTGTGGGAATTCTTTTCTTAAGCTTGCTATAGCTGGAATTATTCTGTTTATTTCTTCTTCTGTATTGACTTCTTTTGCACCGGGTCGGGTAGAATACCCTCCAATATCCAAAATATCGGCTCCATTTCTAATCATCTGCCCAGCTTTTTCTAAAAAATCTTCCTGAAAAGGATTATATCTACTATCTTTGTAAAATGAATCTGGGGTTACATTGATAATTCCCATTATCAGCGGGTCTTCGAGTTGCAGAAGTTTTCCGAATATATTTATCGTATTTTTCATAGTTTGCAAAAAAAACTAAAAATATCGTATAATATCCGATGTCTAACACAGAAATTGAATATTCTGAAATAATAAATCAGTGCTTTGGACTTTTCTCTAAAAAAAACAGAGATTACGGTACTTCGTGGAAAATCCTGAGGTTGCCGTCAATAACTGACCAAATTTTTATTAAAGCACAAAGAATTAGGACCTTACAGGAGAATGGATTTTCGAGAGTTGATGAAGGGCAGATACCGGAATTTATCGGGATCATTAACTATTGTGTTATGGCTCTGATTTTACTTTCTGAAAAAAATAATTTTGAGTTATCTGGAAATCTTGAAAAAGATTATATTGCACAGATTGATGAAGTCAAAGAGTTACTTTTTGACAAAAATCATGATTATGGGGAAGCCTGGAGGGCTATGAGAGTGAGCTCAATGACCGATATCATTTTGATGAAACTCCTCAGAATAAAACAGATTGAAGACAATGATGGTGTTACAGTAGTGTCTGAAGGTGTAAAGGCTGGATATCAGGATATTATCAATTATTCGGTGTTTTGTTTGATAAAGTTAAAGGAATCGCAAATTCAACAAGTGCATCAACAATAATATGAAATTTATCGCAAATTTTTCGAGACTTCTTGTAGGGTTAGAATTTATTTTTTCTGGATTTGTAAAGGTGGTGGATCCTTATGGAACCGGTCTAAAGTTGGAGGAATATTTCGAAGTTTTTGCAGGTGACTTACCTGCTTTTTCTTCTTTTTTTCAATTTTTTGCCGAACACTCCCTGGTTCTATCCTTATTATTTTGTGCTCTGGAGCTGATTCTTGGTGTAGCTCTGGTTTTTAGTTTCAGAATGAAGCTCATTGCCTGGCTTGCTCTAGGTTTGATGGGTTTCTTTACTTTTTTGACTTTTTATTCGGCTTATTTCAATAAAGTTACGGATTGTGGTTGTTTTGGGGATTTTTTAAAATTCAAACCATGGCATTCTTTTCTCAAAGATGTCATTAGTATGGTGTTTATTCTGATTATCTTTTTTTATCGGAAAAAATATAAGAAATCAGAGCTGGGAACTCCAATGGTGCTGATTTTCACAATTGTGACCTTTGGAATTGGGATATATGGAATCAGATATTTGCCTATTGTAGATTTTCTTCCATATGCAGCTGGCAAAAGTATATCTCAACAAATGATTCAACCCAACATAAAACCGGAATTGAGTTACGTTTTTCTTGACAAAGTTTCTGGAAAAGAAGTGGAGTCTAAAGAGTATTTGTCGGATACAGCCAAATACAAATATGTGAGTTCGGAAGTGCTGAATGAAAGTGAAATAAAGCCTAAAATCACTGATTATGCACTTTCTGATACTGCGGGAAATGATTTTACCCAGCAATCATTTGAAGGTAACAAGTTGTTTATTACGATCAAATATACCGAAGGGTTAGATGATGTTGATTTTGGAAAAATCAAAAATCTGGTAAGTAAAATTTCAAAAAAGAAAGTTGAGCCAATGATATTGCATTCTTTGGCGAGAAAAGATATTGAAGATATCATAACGAAAAATCAGCTTGATTATGGCTATTATTCATGCGATGAAAAAGTTCTGAAAACTATGGCAAGGAATAATCCATGTATTATATTATTGAAAAATGGCACTGTGGTTGACAAATGGAGTTACAATAATCTTCCTGATGCCGACAAAATTATAGAATTGTTAAACCAAAAATGATATAAGTTTTAAGATAAAGAATGACTACAAATATTTTTATGCTTGGAATGCCCTCTTCGGGAAAAAGTACATTAGGACGTCAGCTAGCTAAAGAATTAAATTACGATTTTATAGATTTAGATAAAAAAATAGAAGTGTCAGAAGGGAAGAAAATCAATGAGATTTTTAACCTTAATGGCGAAGAATATTTTAGAAAAGTAGAATCAGAGCAACTGAAAAAAATTGAGCCAGATTCGAGACTGGTAATTGCCACAGGTGGTGGAACGCCTTGTTTTCATGACAATATGGAAATAATAAAAGCCAATGGAATTAGTGTATTTTTGGATGTAAAACCATTTAAGCTGGAAGAGAGGATGCGAAATTCCAAGAAAAACAACCGCCCATTATTTAGTCTGGAGAGTGATTCATTGGCTGATACGCTTTTAAAAACTTATGAATCCAGAATTGAATTCTATAAAAAAGCAGATATCGTTATTGAAGGCGATACTGATGCTAATACGATTTTATGGATTTTGGACGCACATTTTTCCAAAGTTTCAAAATAAAAGCCTCCTTAGAATATTAGAATAAAAAAGCAGACCCTTTAAAAAGTCTGCTTTTTTTGTATTTGTGCCTATCCAGGGCTTATCAGAAAAATGTTCCGATACTTATTGCCAAAATACCTTTCTTTTGGTCAAGTCCTACAGAAGAATAATTTTCCGGATTTTCCAGAGTATAGGGAGTAAATGCCGATAAAGTCTTTATTTGACTGTACGCCAGGTCGGCAAAAAGTTTAGAATTTCTAACACCTACTCCGAAGGTTCCAATCAAAATATTTTTAGAATTATATTGAGAAGGATTGCGATGAGGGTCACTCAGGTAATTTAGACCTGCTCTGATCCTGCCTATCCCAAATCGTACCTCCCCACCGGCTTTTAGATTGAGTACATCTTTGAATTCATCCTGAATTCCTCTTTTCTGATCAGAAGACCATTTTGCCTCATTTTTATCTTTTATATTCATCATGCTATAGCCCAAATACTCAGCCTCTACACTTATTACTCCCACTTTTTTGGGTAATACCACCGATACACCCAAATTGGTTTTTAAAGGTGAGGTGATTTTGTAAGAGAAATCATTTGGTATGGTTGAAAGATAATTATAGTCTTCCTGAAAAGCATCAGGATATTGCCTGAAGTTCACCCAGCTGTTGTAAGTTTCTTTTACTCTTATGGCAGTTGGGCTCACCACATTTGCTCCGATTTTAACAGAATTGGTCAATTTGAAAATTCCACCCAAGCTTAAATTAACACCATTTCCTGATACATAAAGTTCATCACCCACCGTGTAATCTTTGAAGAAAGTACCTTCAGGAAAACTTTCATTAATATCGGTTAAAAGACTGTAATTGAGGTTTTGAAATCCAAGACTAGCCCCCAGATAAGTTTTGTCATCATAATTGATCCCATAAGATAAATTTACCTGACCCAGACTGCCGGATTCTGTAACATTACCTTTTTGTACTACCGGTACCGAGAGCTCATTGGCAATGTAACCATCCTCAAATGGATCAATCATATATGCCCAGTAAGCCATCGATATATCTGTTTTAGCCATAAGTGTATTCTCATCGAAATCATCTCTTAGATTTTGAACAGAAGCTCCATTCATATACGCTTTTTCAGCAAAATAATCGGCAATTGAGCTTTTTTGGTTGGATCCTTCGTAAGAATAATCATTATTAAAATTGGCCAGTGTTTGATAATTAATACCCCACGCCGAACGTTTTTTCCGACTTCCTACTCCCTTATTGCTAAACACGACCCCAATCTGCCCCAAACCCAGATTTGAAGAATTTCTGGTAATATTATTACCTATATAACTGCTGGTGGTTTGATTTGAAATAAAAATAGGCGTGATGCTAAATTCATTCTTATTAAAAAAAGCTAATCCTGCAGGGTTGACTGCAGCGTTGCTGATATCTCCACCCAGAGCGGTGAATGCTCCTCCCATTCCTTGTGCTCTTGCAGAACCAAGATTGTTATAGGAGTAATATTTTAAGGCATCCTGACCGTAAAAATGAGTTTGCCCCAAGGTTGTGGCTTTAGCTGTCAAAACTAAAACGGCCATTAATATTGCTTTTTTCATTGTCTAAAAAATTGATTTTTGGATAAAAAAATCCCCGCCAACAACAATTGGGTTAATCAGCGGGGAAAATATGAAAATTTAAAATACTCGATTTTTATCTTGGGCCTCTGGAGCTACCACCACCTGATGATGAGGAACTACTGCTTCCTCTGCTGCTACCACCACCTGATGAATATCCACCACCTGAAGAACCAGATGAATAACTTCCTCTTGAAGAAGAACTGCTACTACCCGAAGAATAACCCGAATTCCTGCTACTGGAAGAATAATCTGAGCTTCTTGAAGACGATCCTGAAGAATAGCTCGAAGATCTTGAACTTCCGTATGAGCTGCTCGATCTGTCAAAACTTCCCGATGAGCTGCTTCTTTCTCCACCGTAACTTCTGCCGGAGTTACTTCCCGAGTAAGAGTAGCCGTTAGCTCTGGTGGCCTTTTGAGTACTGTATGAATCATAAGTACTGGTTCTTCTTGCACTTGGGTCATAAGATTGCGAACTTCTCGATTTTGAGCCATCATAAGTAGAAGTACCGGCATTGCTTGAGGAACCACCTCTCCGGTCTGAAAGTACCCGCGTATTACCAGAATTTGCACTGCCGGAATTCCGGGCTACAACAGGATTTGAAGAACGACCACTTGAAACATTATCGGAAGGTCTTCTGGTATTGGTAAATCTATCATTATATGTTGAGGTATTTCTTCCACTAGTTCTTGTACCAAATGTTCTTGTACCTTTTTGATAGGCATTATTGGCTAAAACAGATTGATAGTTGTAGTATGGGCTGTGATAACTATTTCCGTAATAACCCCAACTGTCATAGGGACTGTATCCCCAGCTGTTCCAGGGGCTATACCAGGAATTATAGTACATCGAGCGGTAACCCCATGGACTAAAGCCTGAATATCCCCATGGATCATAAAAACCACCATAATAACTATTCATCCATGGGCTGTAATAACCACCCCAGTTATTCCATGAAGAGTATGGACTGTAGGAAAAGTATACACCCGAGCCGAATCCGTAGAATGAATTATATCCAAAAGGAGAATAATTAAATCTGCTGAAAGGAGAATTCCAGCCCAATGGTTGACTCCAGGCGTAATCGGTCCATCCCTGACTGTAACCGTCAGTATATCCATCGGAATACCCGGGTTTATCAGAAGGTCTTCTTTTATAATCTCTCGAAGTTAAATAATCATCATTGTAATATTCATCTGAGCCCTGTGCATTGCTTTCAGGCATAGGATCAAACTCATCATCATACACATCAATTTGAGATGGATTTTGAGGGAGTTGTTTTTGTTTTTGAAGTACAGCCACAGGTGATACCGCAGCGTCAGCCGAAGTGGCATACATATCATCTGATTCTCTTTGGGTTGGGATCGATTTGTTGGTACACGAGGCCAACAGTAAGCCGGCTCCCAATGCTAATACCGAATTTTTCAGAGTCATCATTTTATTTAAATATTTAATGTACCAAACTTTTATTATTTAGACGACAAAACACTTTTGAAGGTTGCCTTGTTTTGGTGAATAATTTGTTAATGTTATCAAAATTATTCATTACAAAAATAATATTAAAACCTATCTTTGCAATCACATTCATATGCATTAACAAAATATTTAACAAAAAGGATTCGCAGAATATTTCAATTTATCCTGTGATAAGTGTAAAAATAAAAAAGAAATGTCAAAAGGACTTCCAAAACGTAGCGAGAATTATTCGGAATGGTATAATGAATTGGTAAAAAAGGCTGACCTAGCAGAGAATTCTGCTGTCAGAGGATGCATGGTAATTAAACCTTACGGTTTTTCCATTTGGGAAAAAATGCAGAGGGCTCTTGATGATATGTTTAAAGAAACCGGTCACACCAATGCCTATTTTCCTCTGTTTATCCCAAAATCATTTTTATCAAAAGAAGCTTCTCATGTAGAAGGTTTTGCAAAAGAATGTGCAGTGGTCACGCATTATCGTCTAAAAAATGACCCTGATGGAAAAGGAGTGATTGTGGATCCCGAAGCAAAACTTGAAGAAGAGCTTATCGTTAGGCCAACTTCCGAAACAGTTATATGGAATACTTATAAAACCTGGGTGCAATCACACCGCGACCTGCCAATACTGATTAATCAGTGGGCAAATGTGGTCAGATGGGAAATGAGGACCAGGATTTTTCTTCGGACAGCAGAGTTTCTATGGCAGGAAGGTCATACCGCTCATGCAACCAGAAAGGAAGCAGAAGAAGAGACCAGCCAGATGTTGGATATTTATGCCAAATTTGCAGAAGAATGGATGGCAGTGCCTGTGATCAAAGGAAGTAAAACAGCTAACGAGCGTTTTGCAGGTGCTGAAGACACCCTTTGTATCGAAGCGATGATGCAGGATGGAAAGGCCTTACAAGCAGGTACTTCTCATTTTCTTGGCCAAAATTTTGCTAAAGCTTTTGATGTAAAATTTCAGGATAAATCCGGAAATCTGGAGTATGTTTGGGGCACCTCATGGGGAGTAAGTACCCGATTGATGGGGGCATTGATTATGGCACATTCTGATGACCTTGGGCTGGTATTACCTCCCAAACTGGCTCCAATACAAGTTGTGATAGTTCCTATTTACAAAGGAGAAGAACAGCTGGAAGTGATTTCGGAAAAAGTGAAGCCAATTCTTAAGAATTTGAAAGCTAAAGGAATCAGTGTAAAATTTGACGATGATGATCAGGCAAGGCCAGGCTGGAAATTTGCAGAATATGAGCTTAAAGGCGTGCCCGTGAGAATGGCTATAGGTATGAGAGACCTGGAAAATAATGTGGTTGAAATCGCCCGCAGAGATACGCTGACCAAAGAAAGTGTGTCGCTTGATGGGGTAGAAGAATACATTTCTGATCTTTTGGAAAAAATCCAATGTAACATTTATGACAAAGCGATTGATTTCAGGAAAAACAATACGCATGAAGTGAATTCCTGGGATGAATTTCTTGTTAAAATCGAAGAAGGCGGATTTCTACTTGCTCATTGGGATGGGACTTCTGAAACCGAGGAGAAAATTAAAGATCTCACCAAAGCAACCATCAGGTGTATTCCATTCGATAGTAAGGAAGAGGAAGGAGTTTGTGTGTTTTCAGGAAAACCATCTTCAAGGAGAGTAATTTTTGCAAGATCATATTAAAAAATAATAAAATGGTAAAAACCGGAGATACAGTGAGCCTGCACTATAAAGGCACTTTAAATGACGGAACAGTATTTGATTCTTCTGAAGGGCGTGAGCCACTTGAATTTGAGGTTGGCAGCGGAATGGTAATTTCCGGATTTGACAATGGCGTACTTGGAATGGCGGTTGGAGAAAAAAAATCAATTCATCTTTCAGTAGAAGAATCTTATGGACCTGCTAATGAACAAGCGATTTTTAAATTTGACAGAGCCGATATTCCGTCAGAAATTCCACTGACTGTTGGCGAAACGTTAAATATGCATGATGGTCAAAGAGCTGTACCAGTAATTATCAGGGAAGTACACGATTCACACGTAATATTGGATGCCAATCATCCGCTTGCAGGTCAGGAATTGAATTTTGACCTTGAATTAGTTTCGATTACTCCTGCTGGTGAGATTATCGTTGATTATGAAGATGTAAAATGATATTTTGCTAATTCTTTTATAAAAGGCTTCCGGTTTGGGAGCCTTTTTTTGTGAATATTTTCAAAAAAGTAAATTTGGTGTTATATTTTTCTTTTTTGTTTAAATTTGAAAAAAATTATTGGATTTATGAATTATAATTTTAAAATCCTTTTACAAAAAGCCGAAGAGGGAGGTTTTACTGTAATTGTACCTTCATTGCCAGGATGTATTACTCAGGGCGAAGATCTCGATGATGCAATTATTATGGCTAAAGAGGCAATTGAAGTCTATATTGAAGAATTAAAAGACAGAGGTGAAATGATTCCTGATGATACCAATACATTCGAATATTCATTGAATCTTGCATTAGCATGAACCTTTCTCCGAAATACTTGATAGAAATACTGAAGCTAAATGGATTTGTTTTTAAAAGGGTAAAAGGGTCACATCAGGTATATTACAATTCAGATAACAATAAAACAGTAATAGTTCCTGTTCATGGCAACAAAGACTTAAAGAAGGGAACATTTTTAGCAATTCTTAAGCATGCCGGTATTTCTATTTAGGAAATATTTTGGACTTCAAATTAAAACACTGCCTTAGCAACCGCCATTGTGGTGGTTGACTTGCTCATAGTGTAAAAATGCAAAGCTGGCACACGAAATTGTATCAACTGTTTACACTGCTCTATGGCCCATTCGATTCCAATCTGCCTGGCAGCTTTATCATCTTTTGCCTCTTGCACCATCTTTTTAAAGTCTTCAGGCATATCAAGAAAGAATATTTTGGGTAAAATATCCAGTTGTTTTTTTGTTGAAAGGATTTTTAAACCTGGAATAATGGGTACATTAATGTCATGAGCCCTGCATTTCTTTACAAAATCAAAATATTTCTGATTATCAAAAAACATCTGAGTTACCAGATATTCAGCTCCGGCATCCACCTTATTTTTGAGATTCTGGAAATCAATTTCTGCATTTTCTGCTTCAAAGTGTTTTTCAGGATATGCTGCTGCACCTATACAAAAATCACTTTTAGAAAGATACTCTGAGTCCTCATGAAGATATTTTCCATTGTTCATGTCTTTAATTTGACCAATCAGTTCGTTGGCATAGGCATGACCATCTTTAAATGGTTTAAAAGAGTTAAACGGCTTGGCGTGGTCGCCTCTCAAAGCCATCACATTTTTGATACCTAAGTAATTTAAATCTATCAGCAGGTCCTCTGTTTCTTCTTTGGTTGTACCACCACACAAAACATGGGGTACGGGGTCAATTTTGAATTTATGCATTATGGCGGAGCATAAACCTACCGTACCAGGCCGTTTCCGGGTTTTAATTTCCTTCAAACTGCCATCTGGCCCAGCCACTGAAATATATTCTTCTCTGTGAAAAGTAACATCAATAAAGGGTGGCTTAAGTTCCATCATGGGCTCAATGTCTGCCAGTAATTCGTCGATTTTTCCACCTTTTGCCGGAGGAATAATTTCGATTGAGAAAATTGGTTTTTCATCAGCTTTAGCTAGATGCTCAAGGACTTTCGCCATAAAAATTTTACGTTTTTTGTCTGCAATTTAATTCATTTAGTTTTATACCTCGAAAAATCAAATTTTAAATTGAATCATAAAATTGAAAATTGGATAATTTATCTAATTTTACTAAAATTTTTAACCTTAAATAGATGAAAAAACTACAGTTTTTTGTTGCCGCCTTCGTCTTGATGGTGTCAGCTTATGGACAAAATGTAAATCTCAACGATTATGCAGGAAAATATATTTTTGACGGGGCCCCATTTGGGTTTGTCATAATATCAGTTGAAGATGGAAAATTGATGGCGGAAGCTGAAAATGTTGGTAAAGGGGAGATTTCGGGTACAGACCTGAAAGATCAGTACAGGGAACCAAACCACGATGCCTCGATGGTGTTTTTAAGAGATCAAAATCAAAAAGTAATAAAACTCATTGTAAAAGCAATGGGGCAGGAGTTCAGCGGAACGCTTGAAGCAGATCCACTCTCAGAATACGCAGGAGTATATAAATTTCCTTCTGATAGCCCTGTTTATGATTTGAAAATTACTATCAAAGACGGTCAATTGTTTGGAGATACCGAACAAGGGAGTGCATTCCTGAAGGCCACTGACAAAAAAGATGAATATACCGTAGTGGGATATGATGGCAAAGCAACTTTTTCCAGAGATGCCGCGGGAAAAATCGTAAAAGTATTGCTGCAAATTCAGGACATGGAATTAAATGGAGAGAAAAAGTAAGTTTACTTTATCTCAAAAAAAGAGGTTGCTTTCATTCGGCAACCTCTTTTTTTATTTAAAACTCCCACCTGTAATTAAGCATCGGAATCATCCCCAATTGGTATTTTGTGACGGTTTCTTTGAGGTAAGAATCGTAATAATTGTAAGCCAGGTTTTTCTGATTTACAAAATTCTGAATATCCACAGAGATCATTCGGGATCTGTTTTTCTTTGATTTTTTGAAATAAACCCTCAAATCGGGACGAAAATAATCGGTGTTTTTTACTTCAAGCGGTTTTGAAAAATCATAAACCGTAAATCCCTGAGATTTTGATTGCTCCACATCAATATTATAGTCCCGGAAACCACCCAGCCAGGCAATACGGGTATTCACTCCTATGATTTTTCCATTTCTCTTTTCCCACTCTTTACCAAAAGTAAGATTGAAAATATGTCTTCCTGAAAATCTGGTTTCATAGTATTTTCCATCGTAAGCCTTAAATTCTGACTTATAAAAAGTAGTATTAACCAAAGCAAAAAGGCCTTTGGTAAGGTGGCGACGATAGTTTAGTTCAATTCCCTGGTTAATTCCCTGCGTTGATTTACCATCAGGAGTGGGGTTAAGGGTATAGCCCCAAAAGTCGCTTCCGTTGAGTACCGAAACATACAGGCTTGTGAATTGGGGGGTATTGAATATTCTTTGGTAAAATATTTCGCCAAAAAATTCGTCATTCAAGCTCGGATTATAGCTGTAACCTACTGCAAAATGGTGGGCACGTTGAGGCTTAAACGGAAGTGTAAAAGCAAGGCGTGAGTTGGGTTGAAAACTATGCAGTCCGTACGAACTTTTAATGGTGAATTTTTGAGTAATTTCATAAGCCATCCCCAATCTCGGCTCAACAAAAGTGTACTGTCCTCCATTATATACGGGGAATGTGAGTCCAATATTATAGGAGAATTTATTCTTTTCAGAATTCAAAATTTTTACAAAAGGTGATATCAGAAATTCATCAAATGCAACGAAGACATTGTCTGAATTTGACTGATTAAATTCATTGAAAAAATGATTCAAATTCAGCCCAGTCTTAAAAGTAAAAGTTTTATTTAATTTTCCTGTAAGTGTACTGTTCAATCCGACTACATTACGTGCATGGTAGCGATAGCTAAGATTACTTGATGGGTCAGTGGTGTATTGGCTTCGGAGATTTTCCAGTCCAGAATTGGCCAAAACAGTCTGTAAATACCATCTCTTCCCAAATGAAATTTTATGCTTCATTCCAACTAACCCCATTCGGCTAAAAAAATCTATATTGTTAAAATCTTTTTCAGATTCCCAAAGGGTTTTGTCAGAAGGAGGTGCGAAAATATTTGAGGAATTTCCACCCATCAGGAAAAATGAAAATGCACCGGCTTTTTTGGTTGGGAAATAAAAATTTGCCGCTATATCCTGAAACTTCATTTTTTCACCACCAAAATCCATACCCATGGCCACCAAAAGTCCGGTGAAAGAATAACGATAATTAAAAAGGTAGCTGCTTCCTTTGGTTTTATTGATCGGGCCTTCAGAACTTAAGTCAATTCCGACCAGACCTATCTGGGCGGTATGCTGATATTTTGTGGCATTTCCTTCCCTAAAATACATGTCCATCACACCTCCGAGGCTATTGGAATAATCGGCGGGGAACGACCCGCTCAGGAAATTCATATTGCCAAGCATCTGTGAAGATAAAATATTGGTGCCACCTCCTGACTGTGTGGGTTGGTCAGAATAAGTACCCGCATTGCTGAAATGGTTGGGGTTTACGATTTCTACCCCTTCCAGTCTCCATTGTAGGGCATCGGGAGTATTTCCTCTAACCGACATTCCGTTGGCCTGGTCATTGTTATTGGCGACACCTGCCAAAGAAAAAGCCAGTCTGGCTGGATCAAAAAATGTTGCAGGAAAACGCATCACTTGCTCCATAGAAAGCGGGGTGATTCCTGTAAGTGCTTGTGATACATTTGTGGAAGTAGATTTTACTGTAATTGGGCTCAAATTTGTAGAAGATGGCATCAAACTCAGGTCTAACATTAGCTCTTTGGAAGACTCCAGTAGCAATTCTTTTACTAAAACTTTTTCGTAACCTACCGATGATATTTCCAATTCCAGCCTTCCCAAAGGCACATTTTTAAATATTGCTTTTCCACCATCATCAGCGTTCATATTCAAATTATATTTCGCGATTTTGACAGTTGCACCAGACAAAGGTGCATTGGTGAGTTGGTCTTTAAGGCTCAATCTTATGTTCTGGCCATTTTGGGAAAAAGAATAATTTTGTATATTTAAAAATAAAAATATCAGGATGATAGTCTTGTACATTAAAAGGCGTTTTTTTGCAAATATAAGGTATATATAAATTCCAAAAGGGAGAAATCGCTTCCACAAGTTTAATTTTAACAAGAAAAAAAGTGAGTTTATTCAAAATATACAGTTCTTCGGCAGGATCGGGCAAAACCTATACCTTGACCAAAGAATTTCTCAAACTGGTACTTTCGCAAGAGCAGAAAGATTATTTTAAGAAAATCCTGGCCATCACTTTTACCAATGATGCAGCAGGTGAAATGAAACATCGGATAGTAAGTGCCTTAAAGGAGATTGCCTCAGGAGAAAATGAACAATTTACAACACAACTTTTGCTGGAGATCGGTGGTATTGAAAAAATTACTTTACAAAAAAGAGCCGAAAATGCATTCCAATCGGTATTACAAAATTATGGAGAATTATCGGTTAAGACTATAGATAGCTTTGTAAATCAGATAGTTAAGGTTTTTGCATTGGATTTGAGCATTCCGTACAATTACGAAATTACTTTTGATGCTCAATTGCTGCTTTCACAGGCAGTAGATAGTTTGCTGGACAAAGTAGGCCAGGAAAATGAATCTGATCTGACTGATGTTTTACTTGACTTTGCACTTGATAAAGTAGAGGAAGGAAAAAGTTGGAATGGACTGGCGGATGAAATTAAGAAATTTGGGGAAGTTCTTCTTAACGAACAAGGCAAACTATTGATTTCCAAAAATGAATCCCTGAATCTGAAAGATTGTAAGGAGATTTTGAGAAAAATAAAAAAATATAAATCTGATACCCACAAATCCGTGAAAGATTTGGCCCAAAAAGCTTTCGATATGATTGAAAGTAAAGGTCTTACAGTCGAAGATTTTACAAGAAAAAAGACTGGAATTTACGGATTTTTCTCAAGGTTGAAAGCCGAACCTGCTGCTCTATTTACCGAGAAATGGCCAAATTCTTTTCATCAGGATGCCTTATATAATGATAATTGGTATGGAAAAAATAAATCAGCGGCGACAGCTCTTATTGATGAAATAAAGGTCGATTTGAGGGAAATTGGGCTTCAGATTTCAGCATTTAGGAACGACAAGTACTTTATTTTAAGTCATATTCAGAGAAATATTCTAAAAATACCACTACTGACTCGAATCAGCACTGAACTGGATGAAATAAAGGCTCAAAAAAATGAAGTTTTTCTTTCGGAGTTTAATCAAAAAATTTTGGATGTGGTCGTAAAAGAACCTATTCCGTTTATTTATGAGCGACTGGGTGAGAAATTTGAACATATTCTTATTGACGAATTTCAGGATACTTCCAATATGCAGTTTTATAATCTGCTTCCATTGATTGATAATTCGATTTCAAAAAATCAAAAAAACCTGATTGTAGGTGACCCCAAACAGTCGATTTATCGCTGGAGAGGGGGGAACATCAATCTGATGCTGGATTTGATATTTAAAAACCATGAAAATCTCAAACAAAACAAAGAAACATCGGAAGTGCAATTTTTTCAGATTGACAATGTAGTGCGTGAGGCTGAACTTGAAAATCTGGCAATAAATTACAGAAGTAGGAAAGAAATTATTGAGTTTAATAATCAGTTTTTCCAATTTTTGGTAGATAGCTCACAAATTGACTTTCCGCCCATAAAAAGTGTTTTTGATGGGCATCACCAAGGCCTTTCGGCTAAAACCAAAACAGGTGGACATGTAGAAATAAGGAAATACCTTGAGGAGCAAGAAAGTTTGGAAATACATGTTTTAGGTATTGTCAATGAGGTTTTAATATCGGGTTTTTCATCCGGAGACATATGTGTATTATGTAGGAGAAAATCAGAAAGTCAGGAAATAGCTGATGCCCTCAAAAAAGCCGGTTTTGAGGTTAATTCGAGTGATTCTCTAAAGCTAAGTTCCAATCTGGCAGTAAGTTTTCTGCTGTCATTTTTAAAAGTGATCAACCAACCGCAGGACCTATTTCTTAAATTTGAAACCCTGCAATTTTGGGCTCTCCTTTTTGGAAAAACTGATGTTGTAAATCAAATCTCAGATTATCATGAATTTGATTATCAGTCATTTATTCAGTTTTTTAATCAGCAAGGAATTATTTTGGATGAAAATCTGATTTCTAACCATGATTATTACAGAATTACTGAATACCTAATCGGTGCTTTTGCATTATTAGATTCCGGACTGAATCAGGACTATATTTTTACTTTTCTTGATGTATTGTTAAGCTTTATCAGAAAACAAAGCCGGCTATTAGTAGATTTTCTCGATTATTTCGAAGAAAAGAAAGACTCACTTTCCCTTAACAAGTCGGAAAATAATGCCATTACCGTAACGACCATTCACAAGTCCAAGGGACTGCAATATCCGGTGGTTTTGGTTCCCTCTGCCAACTGGGATATCAGACCCAGGAGCTCGGATAAGATTTGGCTTGATCTGGAATCTATTGAATATGAGGAGATTGAAGTTGGCGAATCCCGACTATTTTCAGCTCCCTTTACTTCCGCAATCAGAAAAGACACGGATTTTGGTGTAGAGGAATTCAAGATTCATGATGAAATGACTTTTGTTGAAAATGCCAATTTGCTTTACGTAGCACTTACAAGGGCGGTAGATCGGTTGTATATCTCATATCCAGAAAGAGTAAGAAAATCAGAGAATGGAATTGATATTTTTATAGATAATTTTTGTAGAAATTTTTACCCCAAACAATCTGAAAATAAACAAATTAAAATCTCAAACGGTGAAATTAATTCTCAGAAGATTTCCATCCTCCAAAATGAGGAAAAATATATCGCTAAGTTACGCCCGATTGATTTTTATGCAGAAAATCTGAAGCTAAAATCCTCTTCTGAATTTAAAAATCTTGATAATGCCCGGAAAATTGAAACCGGGAATTTGATACATGCCGCATTTGAATTGATCAAGACAAAATCTGATATTGAGGACGCCATTCTACGATTAACAAATGCCGGTTTGCTGCCTTCTGATCGAAGTCAGGAGATAAAGGAGAAAATTGTAAAAATTGTAAATGACCCGCAATTGGGATTTTTGTTTGAAGGAAATCAGACAGTTATCAATGAGATAGAAATAGTTTATCAGGGTGAAATTTCCCGACCCGACAAAGTGGTTATAAAAGGAGATAAGGTTTATGTAGTTGATTATAAGACAGGTGAAAAGCACTCAAAACATTTGGATCAATTAGCTGGATATAAATTTCTCCTAAAAAAAATGGGTTATGAAAATATTACCCCAATACTGATTTATCTGGAACCATTTGAAGCAATATTTCTGGATGGAATATGAGAAAAGCAATAATGCAGCCGGTGTGATTTATTATTGTTTCCCCTTCCCATTTAATTTTTTCGTACTTTTGCGTTTTATTTTTTAAGAAAAAGAAAATTCTAATTAAGTGTCGTTTCAATCAGAATTGCAAAAGCGTCGCACTTTCGCGATTATATCTCACCCCGATGCCGGAAAAACAACTCTAACCGAAAAACTCTTGCTTTTTGGTGGAGCTATTCAAACTGCCGGTGCCGTTAAATCCAATAAAATTAAAAAGACTGCCACCTCAGATTTTATGGAAATTGAGAAACAGAGGGGTATTTCAGTCGCAACCTCCGTGATGACTTTTGAATACGGGGGTAGAAAAATCAATATTTTGGATACTCCCGGTCACAAAGATTTTGCCGAAGACACTTACCGAACGCTCACCGCAGTAGACAGTGTGATTTTGGTGATTGACTGTGTAAAGGGAGTGGAAGAGCAGACCGAAAGGCTCATGGAAGTTTGCCGGATGCGGGATACACCTGTCATTGTTTTTGTAAATAAAATGGACCGTGAAGGAAAGGATCCATTTGACTTGTTAGATGAATTGGAGCAAAAACTTTCTATAAAAGTCAGACCCATCACATGGCCGGTTAATATGGGGTCGGGGTTTAAAGGTGTTTATCATCTGCTTGAAAACCAGATGAATTATTTTAAAATCAATAAAACCAAGCTCGAAGATGAAGTTAAAGCGATAGCCTTGGATTCGCAGGAGCTAGATAAAAGTGTTGGTGATAAAGATGCTGCACAGCTGAGAGAGGATGTTGAAATGATTGAAGCCATCTATGAAAATTTTGATACAAATGAATATTTGGCAGGTAGAATCGCTCCGGTGTTTTTTGGTAGTGCAGTTAATAGTTTTGGAATTAAGGAACTTTTGGATACTTTTTGCGAAATCAGCCCTGAACCTATTTCCAGAGAAACCAACGTCAGGAGAGTTGATCCTACAGAAAATAAGTTTTCAGGCTTTGTTTTCAAGATACATGCCAATATAGATCCTAGGCACCGTGACCGTATTGCATTTTTGAGGATTTGCTCCGGGACTTTCGAGCGTGGGAAATTCTATAAACATGTGAGACTGGGCAAAGATATGCGTTTTTCGAATCCATATATGTTTATGGCCGACTCCAAAAACGTTGTAGATGAGGGTTACCCAGGAGATGTAGTCGGTCTTTATGATACCGGCAATTTTAAAATTGGCGATACCCTTACCGAGGGCGAAGCTCTGCAGTTTACCGGAATACCGAGTTTTTCTCCTGAGTTGTTCAGAGAGGTGGTTAATACAGATCCAATGAAAACCAAGCAGCTGGAAAAAGGAGTTTCGCAATTGGCCGAAGAAGGTGTGGCACAGCTGTTTACCATGCAACCAGGTAACCGAAAAATTATCGGAACAGTGGGTGAGCTTCAATTTGAGGTAATACAGCACCGTCTGCTTCATGAATATGGGGCTTCCTGTAGATTTGAAGGGAAACCTTATTCGAAAGCTACCTGGATTACTTCAGAAAATCCGGAAAAATTGAATGAATTTATGAGATTAAAATCCAACTTTATTGCCCTGGATAAAGATAATAACCCTGTTTTTCTTGCCGAAACTGACTGGATTTTAAGGATGAATAAGGAAAATAATCCGGAAATAGAATTTCATACTACATCGGAATTTAAGGTAAAATCGAATTAATTTTTCAGAGTGGATGTTTAATTCAAAGTCTCTAAAGGTGTATTATTTTATTTTTCATATTTGATTTTTTAAATGGTAATTTTTGTTTTTTTTATTTCTCATTGGTATTTGTCTCTTTTTGCCCAAACTTTCTTTTTACACAGGTATGCGGCACATAAAATGTTTACGATGGGACCAAAAACCGAAAAGGTTTTCTATTGGCTTACCTGGATATTTCAGGGGTCATCTTTTTTAAGTCCCTATGCTTATGGGGTTATGCATCGTTTACATCATGCTTTTGCTGATACTGAAAACGACCCTCATTCTCCGAGTTTTTCCAAAAATCTTTTTGATATGATGTGGAAAACCAAAAATTATTATCATTCAATAGTTGCAAAAGTTGATAATATTGAATCTAAGTTCAAGAAAAATGTACCTCATTGGGAGTTCATGGAGAAGTTTGGTGATACCTGGGTTTCCCGCATTGGCTGGGGTGTGGTTTATACTTTATTTTATTTTTATTTTGCCGAAAGCTACTGGGTATTTTTGTTACTGCCTGTTCATTTTTTGATGGGTCCGGTACATGGTGTTATCATTAACTGGTTTGCCCACAAATATGGATACCGTAATTTCGACGTTGATGATACAGCCAGAAATTTATTGCCGGTTGATGTTTTGATGCTGGGAGAAAGTTATCATAATAACCATCACAAATTTGGCGGAAGGGCCAATTTCGGTATCAAATGGCATGAGTTTGATCCCACTTATCCGATTATTAAGGTTTTGGATTGGATAAAAGTAATAAAACTTAAGCCAAACAATGATTTAAACTACATGTAACTGATTTATTTTATGAATATTAAAGCGGCCTTGGGTCGCTTTTTTTGTTAGGTCTTGTTTGTAAGGGCACAAACAATGGCCTCATGTCACCAAAAATTAATTAAAACACGCCATTAGCTTCATTTTTATCATTATTAAAGAAACATTTTAAGTTTTTTAGTAATTTTGGCAAACCATTTTCCTGATAAAGATTATTTTGAAGGCATTCATAAAAAAATATTGGAATTTCGGCTACCGATTGCTCCTGCTTTCTTTGATAGTACTTTACCCCAACCTCGTCAGTGACGGTCATAGTTGGAAGTTTATTACCAAGTATCAGATTCAATTACCCATGCAATACTTAATTCATGGATTTGACATTTCAAGACATAATGGGAATGTGGAATGGCGAAAGATAAATTCCAAAAGAGAAAACGAAACCCGACTGCAATTTGTGGTAATTAAAGCCACAGAAGGAGCCGAAATGGTGGATGTTAACTTCAAAAGCAATTGGGAAAACGCAAAAAAACATGGTTTTGTAAGAGGAGCATATCATTATTTTGTTCCGGGAATAGATGCCCGCCTCCAGGCTTTAAATTATATTTTAAATGTAAAACATCAAAAAGGAGATTTTTATCCGGTTTTGGATTTTGAAAAAAATGCAAAAGGGCATCATGAAAAGAAAAAATTGGCAGCTGGATTAAAAACATGGTTGGAAGTCGTCGAAAAACATCTGGGAGTCAAGCCCGTTATTTACACCAACGCACCTGTTTATAAAGAATACATCAAAGGAGATTATAATGATTACCCACTCTGGATATCAGATTATGTATCTAAAGATATAGGTTTTATTAATGCTCCCAATTTAATTTTGTGGCAGCACTCTGAAAAAGGAAGATTGCCCGGCATCAGTGAAAATGTGGATTTTAACGTTTTTCTGGGAACACCTCATAAGTTTGAAAAATATCGTATTAATATTTAATAATCACCAAAGAAATTAAAATGCTATCATCTGTAAAATTTGATCAGACGGCTGCTTATAAAAAGTTGAAAAGCCACAAGAAAACTATTGCCAAAACTACAATTAAGGAGCTTTTTGCTCAGGACGCTAACCGGTTTAAAAAGTTTTCTGTTCGTCACCAGGATATTCTGTTAGATTATTCCAAAAACCTCATTACCGGTCGTACATTAGGATATTTAACAGAGTTAGCCAATGAAGCTAAACTCTCTGAAGCTATTGAAAAGATGTTTTCCGGTGAAAAAATCAATGCTACCGAAAATCGGTCCGTATTACACACAGCTTTGAGAAATCGTTCCAATAGCCCTGTTTTGGTTGATGGAAAAGATGTTATGCCTGATGTAAACAAGGTTTTAGCCCAAATGAAAGATTTTTCAGACAGGGTTAGATCCGGTGAATGGAAAGGTTTTACCAATAAAAAAATTACTGATATCGTAAATATTGGAATTGGTGGCTCAGATCTAGGTCCTGTTATGGTAACTGAGGCATTAAAACCGTATGCTTTGAAGGGTTTGAATGTTCATTTTGTTTCCAATGTAGATGGCACGCATATCGCTGAAACTTTAAAGAAGGTCAATCCTGAAACCACTTTGTTTTTGATTGCTTCCAAAACATTTATCACACAGGAAACCATGGCCAATGCCCATACCGCTAGAAATTGGTTTCTTGAATCGGCCAAAGACGAATCTTTTGTGAAGAAACACTTTGCCGCTCTTTCAACCAATTCCAAAGGAGTCGCTGACTTCGGAATTGACACCGCCAATATGTTTGAATTCTGGGATTGGGTAGGCGGAAGGTATTCTCTTTGGAGTGCAATTGGGCTTTCAATTGCCTGTTATATTGGTTATCAGAATTTTGAAGCCTTGTTGTCAGGTGCTCACCAAATGGACGAGCATTTTAAAAATACCCCTTTTAAAAGAAACATTCCAGTAATTCTTGGATTGCTGGGTATTTGGTACAATAACTTTTTTGACGCCCAATCGCATGCCATTCTTCCATATGATCAATATTTGCATCGTTTTGCTGCCTATTTTCAGCAGGGAGATATGGAGTCTAACGGAAAATACATCGATCGCTCGGGGGATGAAGTCAGTTATCAAACCGGACCTATTATTTGGGGTGAACCCGGCACTAATGGTCAGCATGCGTTTTATCAATTGATTCATCAGGGTACCAAAATGATTCCTTCTGATTTTATTGCTCCTGCCATTAGCCAAAATCCAATAGGAGAACATCATAAAATGCTTATGTCGAATTTCTTTGCTCAGACTGAAGCTCTAATGAATGGTAAAAACAGGACAGAAGTGGAAGAGGAATTGGTAAAAGCGGGAAAAACGAAAGCTGAAATAGAAACATTGGCTCCATTCAAAGTATTTAAAGGTAATAGACCTACCAATTCAATATTAATTAAAAAACTTACGCCGAAAGTCCTAGGAGGCCTGATTGCCATGTATGAGCATAAGATTTTTGTGCAGGGAATCATTTGGAATGTGTTTTCTTTTGACCAGTGGGGTGTGGAGTTAGGCAAGCAATTGGCCAATAAAATTTATCCTGAACTTCAGTCTGATTCCGAAATCAACAGTCATGATGCCTCAACTAACGGCCTGATTAATACCTATAAAAAATGGAGAAAATAGGGGAGACCCTATTTTTTTTGTATGAAACTTTCAAAAATTATTGAAAAGATAAAAAATTTAAAATATTTTGATTATTTATTTGGAAGTATAAATTCAATAAATTAAATTTGAAAAATCATTTGGAATTCACTATTATTGTTTATCCAAATATGATAAAAGAGTGAATCAAAAAGAGATGGGCTTACGTGCTTTTTTTATATCGTGGAGAGGGGTAAAGGAAGTGGGTTTTATGATACTTTCTTTCTTTACTTTTTTTCAAATATCTGCCCAGCAAAATTCTGTTGAGCGGGAATTGAAAATCCCTTATGAAATAAAATTTGCAAACGTTACTTTTCAGTTTAATGAAGTTACCCGTTATATTCTGACACAGGAAATCACCGCACTTTCAAAAGATAAGGCACAAAAATTAGAAAATTTAGATAGATTTTCAACGGTGCTTTCAACCATTGAAGGTATTATGATTTCGGCCAATGTACCATCTGATTTCAGGTTTTTGTCCATTTATAACCGTTATCAGAAAAATACCATGTCAACCCAGGTGTTGGAGAATGGTGTTTATTGGTGTTTTGATAAGGAGAAAGCAAAAGACGTCGATCTGATAATAGATGACAATATTGACGAAAGAAAACACCTGATTATGGCTACAAAAGGAGCCATGATTTTTTTAAAGCGAAATCAGGTGATGTATAATAACTGGGCCACCACCTTATACTCATGCCTTGCAAGTAGGGAGGTGTTAAAAGTGCTCGAGTTAAACAAGAAGTGGAAGGGTGAATTCCTCATGGTGGATACCCCCGCATATAGTTCTTTGATACAATTTTTAGCCTTTAAATACGTACTTGAAAGTGAGTTTGCGTTCTATAAAAACCAAAATCAAAAGATTGTTTATGAGTATAAGGATGGGAAAGGTAAAACATTAAATCTTATTGCGGCAGATTTGAAAATTAAACCAGAAGAGCTTTACAATGCTAATCTTTGGTTAAAATCGTCGAGAGTACCATCAGAAGGAGACGCAAATGTACTTGCCATAGTGCCTACCGCAAGATACAAGGACATCAGGATGTTGGACGAGATGAGTAAAAATGTTGGAAAACAGAATATGGATCTGGGTTTCCCTTTATTGACCCCTAATCCCAAAATTAACTATAAGCGAGGTGGTATTTTTTATACTATCAACAATATGAAAGGTATTCAGGCTGATATGTGTGATGATTTTGTAAATCTAGCATATAAAGCCAACTTGTCGGTTGAGAAATTCCTTGAATATAATGATATGACCGATAAAGATGCTGTAGTAATTGGCCAGGTATTTTATATAGAACCCAAGAAAAATAAGGCCGATATCCCGCATCATATCGTAAAAGCCGATGAGAGCTTATGGGATATTTCCCAAAAATATGGGGTTAAGCTAGCTACTTTATTAAGTTACAATCGTATGGATAATGTGGCCAGACTTCAGCCTGGAAGGGTTATTTGGATGAAGGAAAAAAGGCCCAAAAACAAGCCTGAGGAATTTATAGAAATTCCGGTTGAAAATAAATTGGAAAAGCCTGATCGCTTAAAATTTGATGAGGAGTTGATTTCCAAATATGTGGAATCAGAAGAGGTTGAGTCGCAAACTGAAATACCGGAACCTGAAAAATCTGAAACTGTGTTTGAAAGTTCGGTGCTGGTCAAGAATAATGAGAAAACTCAGAAGCCGGTAGTTAAAAAAGTAGAAACTGAAAGAGTTGCAAAAAATGAAAGTTTTTCTGAAGATCTGAAAGAATCAATACCTGAAAGAAGAACCAACGAAAAACAGTTTGTGGTGCATGAAGTAAAAAAAGGTGAAACTTTGTATCGGATTTCGGTTAATTATAAAGTGAGTGTTGATCAGCTATATAAGCTCAACAATCTCAAAAATAACAATATCGAAATCGGTGACCGAATAATAATTAGAAGATATTAATCTATAAAGGTAATAAGTAGTATAGATTCACTCGATAGCCGGATTAGCCTCGATCTTTGATGGAGGCTAATTTTTTTTACCATATATAAGTAGCTACCGTAAATCCTCCTAATTTCTGAATGAGGTTTTTTCCTTTGGAAGAGATAATAAAATCTGCGGGCTTTTCTGAATCATTCAATACAATTAAAACGGTTTTTCCATCAGGAGTCTTAAAAGCTACATTTGACAGGCTCATCGTGGTGTTGGAGGCTATTCTTACAGATCCCGGCCTCACAAATTTAGAAGCATGTGCAATGATATAATAGGCAGTGTTTTTTGAATAATTATTCCCATCTATTGTAATTGCTCCCAGACAAGCGGTGCAACCTCCCGGGGTATGAGGTTTTTGAAAGGGGTCGGCAGCAAGATTCCATTCAAGTACCGTTTTACACCAGTTTTTACTTGCTCCAATGATCAGATTTTTAATATGCCAGGTCAAATCTCCCTGAAAATTAGTAGGATGACCAATCCATTGTTCTGTAAAATATAATCCTTTTTCTGGAAAGGCCTCATGCACATCTGTAAGCGTTTCGACGTTTCCGCCATACATATGAAATGCTGTACCATCGATGTATTTTCGGGCCTCGGGGTCATTTAAAACTTTTATGGGATAATCAGGGCGGTCAGCATTATGATCGTAAATGATAATTTTGGTTTTTATACCTGATTTATTAAATGCAGGCCCCAGATTATTTTTCACAAAATCAGTTTGCTCACTTCCCACCATCAATAAACTTGGATTGTTGCCGGGATGAAGCGGCTCATTCTGTACTGTGATGGCGTCAATATCAATACCATGTTTCTTCATGGCTTTTACATATTGGACGAGATAATCGGCATAATCACCAAAATTTTCCCTTTTCAGGCTTCCCCCAACCGAATTGTTATTAGTCTTCATCCATATCGGGGGTGACCAGGGGCTACCCAGAATCTTGATTTTAGGATTTATTTTTAAAATGTCTTTTAAGACCGGTATCAGATTTTTTTCATCTTCGGCTATTGAAAAATGTCCTCTTTTTTGGGAATAGCTAAATACTACAGAGTCAAGATCAGAGGCCCCAATGCTAATTCGAAGATAACTTATTCCAATATTGTTTCCATCGGTAGCAAACAATTGCCTTAGTACTTCAGACTTGTTGGTCATTTGGTTAATGAGCATAGCACTGCCGCCTGTAAGGGTAAAGCCAAATCCATCCATGGTTTGGAATTTTTTGGTGTCATCTACAAAAATAGTTGGGATATCCCCCTTACTATTTCCAAATGCCAGTTTTTCTGTTTGTAATTCAAACTTCTTGCTTTGATCTCCTTTTGTGAGCCAAACATTTACATTTTGTGCATTTGTGAAATTTGCCAATAAAAGTAGAGTGCCCATAGAAAGGGCATATTTCAATTTTTTCATTTTTATTTAAGGAATCGAAAGTTTTATGTCCTGTTTTTAAAAAACAGAAAAATATTATATCTGATTGATAATCTGTATAATGGAAGCAACGAGCATTACAATGCATAAGACCGTTTTCGCAAAAATACCCGTCATAAGGCCTACAAAGCTTCCGAATGCTGCTTTAAACGCCTGTTTATGATTTTGATTGGAAAGGTATTCTCCGGCAAAAGCTCCTACAAAAGCCCCAATAAACAATCCAAAGGGACCTAAAAACATTCCAATAAACAAGCCTATTGCAGCCCCTATACTTCCCCATTTTCCACCACCAAATTTTTTACTTCCCCATATAGGTACATAGTAATCAAGCAGGGTGATTATCAGGGTTGCAAGACCCATAGCCCATAACGCATTTTCTGTAAAATTTCCAAAACGGGAATAGTGCAAAATGACGATACCTGCGAAACTCAAAGGAGGGCCGGGCAATGGAAGAATCGCACCGGCAAGTCCGATTAGTAAAAATAAGATACCGACAATGAGCAAAATGATGTCCATCAGGCTTCAATAAGTTTTTTGCTTTTTATTCTTTTGCCATTCAAAAACTCAGCGATTCTATCAGTGGCCAATTCAAGGGTGTCAGTTTCGGGTAAGAATACAGCCCTGAAATGTTGGTTGTCGGGATAGTTAAATCCGGTACCGGCCACAATAAAGACTTTTTGTTCAGCCAGTAAATCAAGTGCAAACTGTTCATCGCCACCAATATCGAATTTTTTCATATCGATTTTTGGGAAAACATACAATGCCCCTTTGGGTTTAACACAGGTTACGCCCGGGATATCAGTGAGTTTATAATGAATCAAGTCTCTTTGTTTTTTCAGGCGACCACCTTCTCCCACCAGATCATTGATAGATTGATATCCTCCCAATGCTGTTTGAATGGCATACTGCGTAGGTACGTTGGCACAAAGACGCATGCTCGCCAGCAAGGTTAGCCCTTCAAGAAAAGACTTTGCTTTTGATTTTGCCCCGCTCGGAATCACCCAGCCGCCTCTGAAACCTGCTGCTCGATAATTTTTCGAAAGTCCGCCAAAAGTCATAAAAAAGACATCGTCAGAGAGAGTGGCTGCAGGCACATGAGTATGTCCGTCGTAGAGTATTTTATCATATATTTCGTCAGAAAACAAAATGAGATTGTGTTTTTCGGCCAATTTTACGATTTTTTGCAAAATATCTTTTTCATACACTGCCCCTGTTGGGTTATTTGGATTTATGATTACGATAGCTTTTGTTTTGGAGCTGATTTTTTTCTCCATATCTTCCACATCGGGATTCCAGTCTGAAGCTTCATCGCACATATAATGTACCGGTTTCCCTCCAGAAAGTGCCACCGCAGTAGTCCAAAGCGGATAGTCGGGTGCCGGAATGAGTACTTGGTCACCATCGTTGAGTAAGGCTTGCATACACATTACGATGAGCTCGCTTACGCCATTTCCGATAAAAATATCCTCGATCTTTACATCTTTTATACCAATTTGCTGGGTATAATGTTGAATTGCTTTTCTGGCAGAAAAAATACCCAGATGATGAGAGTAGCCTTGTGCATTTCTCAGATTAAGTATCATGTCGTGCACAATCTCATCGGGTACATCAAATCCAAACGGTGCGGGATTGCCGATGTTGAGATTGATGATTTTTTGCCCCAAAGCTTCCAGCTGCTGAGCTTTTTCAAATACAGGCCCCCTGATGGCGTAGCTGAGGTTGTTGAGACGGTCGCTTTTTTTAAATTCTTTTGACATAACTCAAATATTTTTGAGGAAACTTTTAATGTTGGTTTCCATTCGCTTCAGAATATTTTTGGACTGCTTTTTCTTGAATTTTTCACCTGTTACTTTTTCAAAAAGCTCAATGTAACGGTTTGAGATTTCTTCCACTTTTTCATCTGTCATTTCCGGAATCACCTGACCATCTTTGCCTTGAAAGTTATTGGCAATCAGCCACTCGCGTACAAATTCTTTCGATAATTGTTTCTGAGGAAGTCCTTTATCCTGATTTTCCTGATATTGCTCGGCATAAAAATATCTCGACGAATCAGGCGTGTGGATTTCGTCTATCAGAAAAATCTCTCCTTCTTTTTCGCCAAATTCATATTTGGTATCTACCAGAATCAATCCATTTTTCAGAGCCATTTCTGTGCCTCTGTTGAAAAGCTCCAGTGCTATGCGTTCGAGTTCTACATATTTATTTTCTTCAACAAGTTCTTTTGCCAGGATATCTTCTCTCGAAATATCTTCATCGTGACCTACATGAGCTTTTGTGGTAGGGGTGATTATCGGTGTAGGAAGTTTGTCGTTTTCTTTGAGCCCATCGGGCAGAGAAACTCCGCAAACTGATCTTTTTCCGGCTTTATATTCTCTCCAGGCATGGCCGGCGAGATAACCCCTAACTACCATTTCAACCGGAAAGGTGTTGCACAGGTGTCCAAAAGAAACATTGGGGTCAGGAACCGCAATGAGCCAGTTAGGCACAATGTCACGTGTTGCCTCCAGGTTTTTGGCAGCAATCTGGTTGAGTACCTGGCCCTTGAATGGAATAGCCCTTGGCAGCACCACATCAAACGCTGAAATCCTGTCAGATGCTACCATAAGGAGGTGATTACCAATGGTATACACATCGCGAACTTTGCCCTTGTAAAAACCTGTTTGATTTTTAAAATTAAAATTTGTCTCTTTAATACTATTCATTTTTCCCTAAATGCATTGATTTTTTTTATTTGAGGTGGATTCTCTAATTGCAAATTTCGGGTTTATTACCAATCTTTTTCTATATTTTTCCGACTATTTTTAGAATTAGTAGATATTTTGAGTTCCGAATTTTTAAGATCATCTAGCAATTGCAGAGCTTTTTCTTTTGAAATATTCTTTGATTTGTATTCAGAAAACTCTTGCTCCTTTTCTTCAGAAGCGATAACTTCTTGATTTTTAGCTTGTTCGGTTGGGCTGTTTTGTGAGTTAGATCTTGGTTTAAATATTTTCGAAATTAATTCATAATTATATCTTGCAGGGTCTAGATTAGGGTTAGTTTTCATGCTCAGTTTAAAATAATCCAGAGCTTTGGAGGTGTCCTTTGACATGAGTGATATGATTCCCAACTGATTGAGTGCCTGAGATGCCGGCAAGGGTTCCTGTAGATTTTGGGTATTTTCGTATCTGATTCTGGCGTTTAAAGTATCGCCAGTATAAAAATAAGCATGAGCTGCGTCAAGATTTAGTTCAGGATCAATAAGGCGGCTAATTCCATTTATTTTTTCAAAAATTTCAATGCTTTTTTTATAATTTTTTTCCGAAAATGCCTTGTTAAATTCAATTTTCAAATCGTTTTTCTGGTCAATATTGTAAAAATATTGAGGGTTCAACAGGAAAAAAATAATATGATAGATGAACTGGTACATTCAGATTTTCAGGACATTAACAGTTAAAAGGAAATCAATAATAATCAAAACCAAAGCCACCAGCAAAAAATAAGAATACTTATTGTATGTCACAGTTTGTTGGTTAATATCCAGTTCGCTACTTTTTATGGCTAAAATATTCTCAATCAGGCCAGAGATCTCGTTTTTCTGATTATTGACAACGAAGTATTTGCCATTGGTTTTTTTTGAGATTTCCGCAATTTGCTGAATATCAAGTATCGTATTGACTTCTACACCGTTTTTATCTTTTTTGAATTTATCAAATTGCGGAATTTTACTCCCTATTTGCGTACCTACCGCATATATCGTAATGTTAATTTTTTGAGCTTTAAGTTGGTTTATCAGTTGAATATCAGGTTTTTCGAAAAATTCGCCGTCAGTTACAATTAAACAATTCTTGATATGATTGTTAGGATATTTTGCTGAGGAAAATTTATCGATGATTAGCTCAAATACTGGATTTAAATCAGAACTTCCGGTTCCCAAAAGCGAAGTTTTTAAGCCTGAGATGCTAGATTTCAAACTTTCATGGTCATAAGTTAGCGGCACTATTAGCTGAGCTTCTGAATTGAAAATGATCAGCCCGATTTTATCTGACTTAAACTGCTCCAGCAATCCCAGAATTTCGCTTTTGGCTTTTTCGAGCCTTGAGGGTGCTACATCAATAGCATTCATGGACTGTGAAATATCAAGAGCAACATAGATGTCTTTGGCAGTAGAGCGGGCTTCGATTTCGGTAATTCCAAAACTGGGCCCCAGCAATGCCAGACTCAAGGCACCAAAATATAATCCTCTGATTATAAATTTTAGAAAAGATGAATTGGCTGAAGCTTTAAGTTTTTTAGAAATAAAATATATCCGGACAAAATAAATGAGATAGATTGCCAAAAATGACAAAAGATAAAATAATTCGGTATTTGAGAATTCTCTACTCCAATTCATTTATTTTTTTCAAGCGATATTAAGTTAGCCATCAGCCTGTAAGCTCCGGGAACACCGGCTGGTAGCTGTCTGAAAAACGAAAGTCCTGTAAAGATATAATTTCCTTTTCCATATTTTGCAATCAAAAGGCTGCCTTCTTGCTCGGTTTCACCCTGATCTTTTATAGAAAAAATGCTTTTGTACTGATCAGACCATTTATCGGCAAAATACAAACCGCGTTCTTGTACCCATCCTTCAAAATCTTTTGATGTGATTTTATTCGGGGTATTCAGTATAGCATTACCCGGATCCAGTATCTTCATATCTGCATCTTCGTCAGTTACGCGACCCCTGCCAATATTAAGTGGGTAAGGCCCGAGTTCTTTGGTTTTTACAGTACCATAAAATGCCTGAGTTTGATATTGAACGATCATGTTTCCGCCATTTTTCACATATTCGAACAAGGTATTTTGCATGGCCGGAAGCCAATTTTCCGTGTTGTAAGCCCTTACGCCTATGATGATTGCGTCAAAAACTGAGAGATTGCCTGTTATTGAGTTTTGGTCGAGCATAGTGACCTCATATCCAATTTGTCTGAGAGCATCGGGTACTTCATCACCCGCCCCGGCCACATAGGCAATTTTATTTCCGCTTTTCCGGATGTTAATTTTTTGGGCTATTGATTTGGATACCGGAAAGACATTAAGCTCGGGAATATGGTCATATTTAATATTTTTGACCGAACTTGTTATCTCTCCGTTCGGAGTCCTGGCTTTGGCAAGTATATTGGTTTCAGAAGTATTTTTAGGAGCTGTAACCCAAAAATCATATTGCTTTTCCTGATTTTTGTCAGTTAATTCAAAGTCTATTTCTTTGGGAGAGGCGGTCCAACCTTTGTCCAGATCAAGGGTTAGCTGGCCTTTTGCATTAGGTTTATTCGAAACAACTTTTACTGAAACCTTTCTGGGTTTTTCGTCTGAAAAAATATATACTTTTTGGTCCAGATTTAAAGTGATTTCCGGTCTGATTTCAAGATATTTGTAGATTTCTCCAACCGAAGGCTCAGTATACTTGTATCTCAGTGGTTGAGTGAAAGTTAATTTTTCTCCAAAGAGCGTAAAGGTAAATTCGGCAAAAAGTGGTGCAGGAGCCATTGGCAGTCCTCTCATTTCGGTATTTTTCAATTGATAAATTCCCTTTTGCGGCGGAATAACTAGCCAATAAGGTTGCGTAATTGCAGTACCCTTCGGGATTTTTACACTTATCTGACTTTCAACATTTTTATTGTAGTTTAATTTTTGGCTAAAAACCGAATCAAAAACTGCAATGCCATTAATTTTTATTTTGTCCAGCGTTACATCAAGATTACTTCTATTAGTAGCCGAGGTCATGATTTTCAATATTTCACCAGGTGCTATGGTGTTAGTAGTTGGATTAGCCTCAAGATAAAGGCCGGAAGTGTCCATGATGAGTTTCAGACATTCCTCAATTTTGTTTTTCTTGTAAGGGTTTTCGGGTAAGGATGCTATTTTTTTGTAAGCTTCAACAAGTTTTGCCGTGCTTTTGGAAGGGTTAAGGAAATCATAATCGGTTATAATAGTCTCCAAAAGTTTACCTATAGTTTCTCCGTTTTCAATCCTTTGCCAGCTCAAGTCAATACCTTCAAAAAGACTTTCTTTAGCGGGCTCTCCTTTTACGTTAACCATAAAATCAAATCTTTCGCCCCTGCTTGGTGAGGAGCCGAATCCCTGACTACGGTGCTTGCTACGAGCTTTGGCAGCTAATTCAAGATAAGAAGTGCCCAAAAGTGGATTGTAGTCGCCCAAAGATACCTTAAAAAAAGAGGGCTCGTTAGGTGCAGTATTGGTAAAACCCCTGTTAAATGAATTCCAGACCAGTCTTTTTACTTTCCAGGTTCCAAAAGTTTTTACCTGTTCCGGAAATACAGTAGGGTCAGCTGCAGCATCAAATGCCTCAGCTGCCAGTACAGCTGAAGCTGAATGGTGACCATGGCCGGCTCTCTCATCAGGCGGGAATCTGGTAATAATTACATCGGGTTTGAATTTTCTTATTTGATAAACGACATCTTCCAATATTTGCTCTTTTCCCCAAATTGAAAGGGCTTCTTCGGTCTTTTTTGAGAAACCAAAATCTATTGCTCTTGAAAAATATTGCTCCCCTCCATCAATTTTCCGGGCTTCAAGCAGCTCGTGTGTTCTGAGAAGGCCGACATATTCGCCTTGCTCAGCTCCGATCAGGTTTTGGCCACCATCTCCCCGGGTCAAAGCCATATAAGCAGTCCTTACTTTCTTTTCATTGGCCAGCCACGATATCAGCAGGGTGTTCTCGTCATCGGGGTGAGCAGCCACATACATGGCGTTACCCAAAGTGTTTAATTTCTTGATTCCCTGTAGAATTTCGGCAGAGTTATTGTTTTGAATTTGAGCGATTACACTTCCCGCTAAATAAATAAGTGTAAGTGTTAGCAATATTTTTTTCATAAATTTGCGATTACCAATCATCAGGTATGAAAGTTTTTTTTAAGGTTTTGGTTTTGGTATTTATTTCTGGTTTCGCCTTCGGACAAAATTTTTTCGAGGGTGAAATATATATCAAATTAAAAAAACAATATGGAAACCGGATTGCTAACCTGACAAAAGCTGCTGATCTGAAACGACAACTTCCTTTTATAGAATCCCGCCTATCCACAAACGGAAAAACAATTGAAAAAATATCCCGGGCTTTTCCGCTGGTCAAAAATAATGAATTAAATAATATCCTCAGGCTAAAAGTCACACAAAGCGACGATTTGGACAAAATCATAGAGCAGATGAAGGCTGACGGATACTATCAGTATATTGAGAAAGTGCCTTTTCGGAAAATTATTGCCACTCCCAATGATACAGATTACAACAATCAGTGGTCGGTACAAAAGATAAAAGCTGCAGAAGCATGGGATATTAACCCCGGTGGTGCTGATGTGGTAGTTGCGGTTGTTGATAATGCTATTCAAACCAATCATATTGATCTTGCTGCCAATATGTTGCCCGGAAAAGATATGTCTTCCGAGAGTGATTTTGATCCTAATCCGCCGAATGCTACATTTAATCATGGAACACACGTGGCCGGAATTGTCTCGGCAGTAACCAACAATGGAATTGGAATAGCGGGAGCTGCCAATAACCGGGTTAAAATTTTGCCCATCAAAGCGACACCTGACGGAGGTAATCCCAACGGCATATACTATGGTTTTGAAGGAATTCAATGGGCGGTGGATCATGGAGCGAAGATAATAAGCCTTTCGTGGGGAGGATCAGGCTACTCCAGTACTGAGCAGGATGTGATTAATTATGCCCACCAAAATGGGGTAATAATAGTGGCGGCCGCAGGAAATGAGAATTCATCGGAACTACAGTATCCTGCTTCTTACAATCACGTGATATCAGTGGCAAGTCTTGACAATACTGATACCCGCAGCTCTTTTTCCAGCTATGGCCAGGCGGTGGATATTGCGGCTCCGGGCAGAAGCATTATGAGTACCTTGCCTTTTGATACTTACGGTTCATTTAGTGGTACTTCCATGGCCACACCTTTGGTTTCATCTTGTTTGGGCTATTTGTTATCTTGTTTTCCTGCATTGACCAATGAGGAAGTTGAGAATTTGATGAAATCTACAGCTGATAAAATTGACCAACTTAATCCGGGATTTGAAGGCATGTTGGGAGCAGGGCGGATAAATCTGCTGAGTGCAGTAGCTTGTAAAACCGAAAATTTGGCTGATTTCTCAATTGGAATTTTACCCTCCCGCTATTTTTGTAAAGGCGATACCGTTAATCTTTCTGTTCCTGATGTTTCCGGAGCTACCTACCAATGGTTTGATTCCAATGGATTATCAATAGGAAATACCTTTACTTATGCTTCTACGAATGAAGGGGTTTATACAGCGAAAATTTTAAAAGGCTCTTGTATAAAAAGTGTCAACTCAAAACCATTGGTTATAAATAAGTTAATCAGTGAATCTCCTGCAAAAATATTTCTGGAAACGCAATACTGTAAGGGTAAAGACACTTTAAGAATCACGCCTCCGGATTGTATTCTGCCTTCTTATTACGAAAGCAATTATTCCGGACCGGAGGTTGGTTATGATGGTTTCGAGAAAAGTGGAGATGATCCTGCTATTAATGTGGAGGGTATTGCTGGATTAATTGATTCCTTAGAAGTAAGTATTACCTGGCAGAAAAAAGATGGAGGGGCTCAGTTGAGTTGTGGAAATGCCGACGGGGGTGGTATTCCGTTTAATGAGGAAGTTGGTTTTGATTTACTATCACCTTCAGGTCAGGTTTTTACATTGGTGGCAGTAGGTACTTATGCCAGAGGCCTTATCACGAGTGGATTGATAACTACTGTTTTCAAAGCCAATAAACCGGTGGTTGTTTCCAATAGCAATCCTGCGTCTGGTGTATTTGGCCCTGTAACCTCTTTTTCAAGCCTCGTGGGCGAAATTCCCAACGGTGTCTGGAAAATTTTACCACTTGATAATTCGCAGCTTGATCCGCTGTGTGTTTCAGGTTTTTCATTAAAAATTTATACCAATGCGGCCTCTGCCACATCGGAGGTAAGCTGGTGGAGCAGCCGGCTTGATGGCAGTTTACTTAGTAGCGATTCGGCTTATGTTATAGAGAACCTCACCCCTGGATTACATAGTTTTTATTCGCAGAACATTTGTACGGGTCTTTGTCCATCATCCAGAATAAAAAATGAGGTTTGGGTTAAAAACAGGCCGGAAGTGCTTGCATTTAAATTTTCAGAGGTAATACTCACTGAAGCTCAGGTGTTAGAAATTGTTAATGCCAGTAGTTTAACCTTTTCTAACAATCAACAAAACCTCTATTTTGTAAATGGTATCAACGACCAGAATGTAGCTTTCTCTTATCAAATTTCAAACAAAACCCCTCTTCAAAGCCCGGTAACTTTATGCAGACCCTCAAGTTTTGTAGTGATTGCCGCAGGATGTAGCGGTCAGATCCAATGGAGCGATGGTACGACCAATGCAGGCGTTTTGGTACAAAACCTTAATACCGATTATCAAATTTCAGCCAACTGTGTTGATGCATACGCCTGCCCACCTCTGGGACCTCAGGTCTTTAGTTTTCATGAAAATAATAAGACTTCCCACTATTCCGGAAATCTCCTAAAAAACTCCGTCCAGGATTATAATGCCAGCAAAATAACTTCCGGTCAAGCCATAAATCCCGCCTCCCGGGTAAGCTATTCAGCACTTCAAAACATAATTTTAGAACCCGGTTTTACTGTCGAAAAGGGGAATGTCTTTAAAGCCAGCATTGGTGGTTGCGGAAACTGAGTTTATTTCATTTGTTATTTCGTAGGAAATAAAAAATGGGTTTTTGAGGCAAAAACAGAATTTTAGATAGGTATTCTTTTTACTAATACTATTTTTTTTATATTTAATTGAATTTTACCTTTTTATTTCCTTCCTGAAAGCCTAAATTTGCAGAAATTTTCAAAATTAGTATAAAAACTTAAACCCATTTTTTATGAGTTCAATTGTTTATTTAGTACCAATTTTTGGTCTGATAGGCTTGATTTACACTTTTATCAAATTCAATTGGGTATCACGTCAGGATGCAGGTGATACCACGATGCAAAAACTTGCCGGATACATAGCCGACGGTGCCATAGCATTCTTAAAAGCCGAATGGTTGATACTTTCTTATGTGGCAATTCCTACCGCCATTGTGCTTGCCTGGCTGGGAACACATGAAGGTACCCCTGAGAATCCTATTCATTCTTCATGGATAATTGCAGTTGCATTTTTGATAGGAGCTATTTTCTCAGCAGTTGCCGGTTACATCGGGATGAGAGTAGCTACCAAAGCCAATGTAAGAACAGCCCAAGCTGCAAAGACCTCTTTAGCAAAGGCTCTGAATGTATCGTTTACTGGTGGTTCTGTTATGGGTATGGGTGTTGCAGGTCTTGCAATTCTTGGTCTTGGAGGATTGTTTATTGTTTTTTATAATCTTTTTGCTCAGGGCCAGAGTCTTACTTCTATCGGTATGAAAACTGCCATAGAGGTTTTGGCAGGTTTTTCATTGGGTGCTGAGTCAATTGCTCTTTTTGCCCGTGTGGGTGGCGGTATTTATACCAAAGCTGCCGATGTAGGGGCCGACCTTGTGGGCAAAGTTGAAGCCGGTATTCCCGAAGACGACGTGCGTAACCCTGCTACCATAGCTGATAATGTGGGTGATAACGTGGGTGACGTAGCAGGTATGGGAGCCGACCTTTTTGGTTCTTATGTGGCCACTATTTTAGCTACCATGGTTTTAGGCCAGGAGATCAGCGTTACTGATAACTACGGTGGATTTTCTCCGGTACTATTACCCATGCTGATTGCCGGGGTAGGTTTGCTTGCTTCTATAGTAAGTACATTTTTTGTAAGAGTTAGAAAAGAAACTGATTCCGTTCAAAATGCATTAAATATCGGTAACTGGATGTCAATCATCATCACACTGATAGTTTGTTATTTCCTTGTGCCATATATTTTACCGGCTTCTTTAAACTTAAGGGGTTTTGAATTTACCGCCATGGATGTGTTCTGGGCGATTGTAACCGGTTTAGTGGTGGGTACTTTGATCTCATTCATTACAGAGCATTATACTTCTATGACCAGAAGACCTGTGAAATCGATCGTTCAAAAATCAGGAACTGGTCACGCTACCAACATCATTGGTGGTTTGGCAGTAGGTATGGAATCTACCGTATTACCCATTTTAGTTTTGGCAGGTGGTATTATTATTTCTTATGGTTTTGCAGGCTTGTACGGTGTGTCTGTGGCGGCTGCCGGTATGATGGCTACCACAGCTATGCAGTTGGCTATTGACGCTTTTGGTCCTATTGCTGACAACGCGGGTGGAATCGCCGAAATGTCGCACCTTCCTGCCGAGGTTCGTGAAAGAACTGATAACCTTGATGCTGTGGGTAATACCACTGCTGCTACAGGTAAAGGTTTCGCGATTGCCTCTGCTGCATTGACTTCTTTGGCTCTTTTTGCAGCTTTCGTGGGTATAGCAGGTATCAGCCATATTGATATTTACAAAGCCCCTGTATTAGCAGGTTTGTTTGTTGGGGGTATGATACCTTTCATTTTCTCAGCTTTGGCAATTTCAGCAGTAGGTAAAGCCGCCATGGAAATGGTGACAGAAGTTCGTCGTCAGTTCAGAGAGATTCCGGGCATCATGGAATACAAAGCCGAGCCTGAGTATGAGAAATGTGTTGAGATTTCGACCAAAGCTTCTTTGAAGCAAATGATTTTACCGGGTGGTATTGCTATCGCAGTTCCGGTATTGATAGGTTTTGGCTTCAAAGGCGTATTTCCTGATTCTAGCTCTGCTGAGATTTTGGGAGGTGTTTTGGCTGGTGTTACGGTTTCTGGCGTGTTGATGGGTATCTTCCAGTCTAACTCAGGAGGTGCCTGGGACAACGCCAAAAAGTCATTTGAAAAAGGCGTAATGATCGACGGTGAGCACCATAAAAAAGGTTCAGATCCTCATAAATCTGCCGTAACAGGTGATACTGTGGGTGATCCTTTCAAAGATACTTCTGGTCCGGCCATGAACATTCTGATCAAATTGATGTCTATCGTTTCTTTGGTAATCGCTCCTTATATCGCAGTGGAAAAAGCCCCTGCCCATACAGAAACAGCTACTGAGTCAGTAGAAGTTTCTGCTCCTGTTTCTAAGGCTCTTTCTACGGGTGTTAACCTTTCATTTGCCAAAGGCGGTATCGAAGACCAGCTTATTGGTTTTATTGAAGATGAAAGCAAAGTTGCCGGAAAAGACAACTGGTTTAATTTCAAAGATTTGAATTTCGTTTCCGGAGGATCTGAATTGGATTCTAATTCTGTAAATGAAGTGAAAAACATCGCTGAGATCTTGAAGGCATTCCCGGCTGTAGGCATTAAAATCGGTGGATATACCGACAATACCGGCAATTCAGCTTCAAACCTGGAATTGTCAACTTCCAGGGCTAAAGCTGTAAAAGATGCACTGGTTGCAATGGGCATTGATGGTGCCAGACTTGAGTCTGAAGGCTATGGTGACCAACATCCTGTGGCTTCAAATGACACAGAAGAGGGCAAAGCTCAAAATCGCAGAATTGCGGTTTCTGTCAGAAAAAAATAAGCTAAACGGTTTTTATACAAAAAGTCGCCCGAGGATTTAACTTTGGCGACTTTTTTATTTTTACAAAAATATGAATTTTGAAATATACCAATGGGTCTTTTTGGGCCTTGGAGCGGCTATCATAGGCATGTCGAAAGCCGGAATAAAGGGCATAGATATGCTCAATGTAACCATCATGGCATTGGTTTTTGGTGGAAAAACCTCTACCGGAGTGGTTTTGCCCCTGCTTTGTGTTGCAGATGTTTTCGCAGTTTGGTATTATAAACGGAACATAAAAATGGAGTATTTCTGGAAACTGCTGCCGAGTGTAATTGTTGGAATTTTGCTTGGCGTTTGGCTTGGGCAAATCATCGACGACCGGCTTTTTAAGAAAATCATGACCGTGATTGTATTGCTGACTATCATAATCCTGCTTTGGATGGAGGTGAATAAAAAGGCTCAATTTCCGCATAACCGCTTTTTTTCCAATGGCATGGGTTTGATTTCGGGGTTTACCACGATGATTGGCAACCTTGCGGGGGCATTTTCCAATATTTATTTTCTGGCCACAGGACTTCCCAAAAACGAGTTCATTGGCACAGCAGCCTGGCTGTTTTTAGTAATAAATTTATTCAAATTACCCTTTCAGATATTTGTCTGGAAAAATATTAATTTTCAAACATTTACAGTTGATTTGTATCTGATTCCATGTTTGGTCATTGGTTTTTTTATTGGAAAAAAAATCGTAGGGGTCATCAATGAAAGTTTATTCAGGAAACTCGTGATGGGGCTCACGCTGGGAGGTTCTGTTTTACTTTTGATTTCCTGAATATCCGCCTTTTTCATTTCTAATTTCGCCAAATAAGCAAAATCCTTATTTTTTGTCTTTCAAAATGCCTAATTTTATAGGTAATTATGAAAGTAGGAGAATATAACACCTTAAAAATCCTTCGCGGCACGGGCGTAGGTATGTATCTGGGCGACGACGAAGGCAACGACGTACTTTTGCCGCATAAATACATTCCTGAAAACGCCGTAATAGGTGAAGATATAGAAGTCTTTATCTACCGCGATTCGGAGGACAGGCTGATCGCTACCAATCTCAAGCCATTGATATTGCTCAACCAGTTTGCAGTGCTCGAAGTGGTGGCCGTGACAGGCATAGGTGCTTTTTTGGATTGGGGGCTGGAAAAAGACCTTTTTGTGCCTTTTAAAGAGCAAAATCATAAATTAAAAACTGGCCAGTGGGTGCCAGTTTACCTTTATTTGGATACCCAAACCGACCGCCTCGTGGCTTCGGCAAAAGTCAATAAGTTTTTTAAGAATGACCAGATTGAAGACCTTGAAATAGGGCAGGAGGTTGATTTGATGGTATTTGAAAGAACGGATTTGGGGCACAATGTGGTGATAAATAACCTTTACAAAGGTCTGGTTTTTGAAAACGAAACTTTCCGGAGAATCGCCTGGGGAGATAATTTGAAAGGATTCATCAAAAATATCAGAGAAGATGGCAAAATTGACGTGTCACTTCAACCCATCGGCTTCAAAAAGTATATTGAACCTGCAGCCCAGCAAATATTGGATAAACTAAAGCAAAACAACGGAATCCTGCACCTTTCAGACCACTCCGATCCCATCGAAATCATGGAAGTATTGGAAATGAGTAAAAAGAGCTTCAAAAAAGCGATTGGCGGCCTCTATAAAGACAAAAAAATCGACATTCTGACCGATTCCATTGTGATTTTGGAGGGGAAGTAGGGGGTGTACTATTTTTATTCAAAATTCATGAAGTAACAAGTGTAACTTGCTTAAAGTCATTATGTTTCAATCATCTTAGGCGGAAAAAAGTTACTGAAGACTAAGTTAAGTATTGGCTTCATTCTAGGAATTCCATGCCAAACGCAGCCTTAGTTATTGTAAGCTGTTGTTTATAGTTCGACATAACAACACAACTTATTTAGTGTTTTTCTGATGAAACTTTGTTATGTATCCATTGTTGTCGATTGCTAAAGCAAAGGTGTCACCATTGTATGAAATCCAATTATTCATGTATAAATTTTTGTACTCTGGATGATTATTCTCATTAGCAATTGATATGTAAAGCAGATGTTCTTTAATTTCTTCTTCATGCTGTCTTAAAACAGCTTTTAACAGTGTAAATATTTCTTCGGTTTCATAATTAAAGTAAGTTCTGTTTTTAAATGCCCCTTCTGAAAACTTTGTATCTTCAACATGTTTGACATATATGTGAACGAATTTTTTAAAGGTGAGTTTTACAGGAATAAACCAATGAATAAGTGTCAACTCATCATCAAAATCTCTAACAATAGACAATAATAGCCTTAAGTAAGGCGAGTTACCCACTGTCAATTTAAGTGGATTTATACCTGTTCTTTTTATTTCGTCTCTCAAAATCTGTTTCCTTTCCCTTACCTTTCGTCGAAGATGGTCTTGAAAAAAACTCACTTCTTCTTCAGAAAACACTTTCCCTAGCTGCTTCATTAATCTAATCTTCTGAAATAAGCTGTTGTCTTTTAGCTTATCGTCTTGCATGCAGTAGTTTCGAATATTTTCAGGCAGCTTATCAATACCGTAAAGTCGGATGATAATTGCACAATAAAGGTCAAAGTCGTAGTAAGAAATCGAATATCCGCTTTTAATGTCATTTTGAATAGTCATCAAATGAAAAGCTTCGACACTTTCAGCACCGTAGGGTATGTCAACATTTATGAGATTAGGGATTTTCTTTTTCAAGTGATGTTGCGGTTAATTCAAATTGCTGCTTACGGTTTCGGGCTTTGCGTTCGGGCGGGTTTCGGAGCACAAAGTTTGAATTTATTATTAAAGTTTATAAGAAGCACAAAACTTCAAGTTTGCACGTCAGCCCGCCTGACGCAAAACCCGTGTTAGCAGCAGCACTTTAGTGTTTAACTACTATTAGTTGTATGTTGTCTTTATTGTCAATATCGTTTTTGAATTCGTCTTCGTCCCTAATGGTACCAATGTCATAAACTAGAAACAATAATTGGTTATAACCTTTTCCATAAGCTTGGATGTCCGCATTTATCTCATCAACTATTTCTTTTGATTTAGGTTTTGTTTTTGATAATTTTATTTCCAAAGCTAAGTCAAGTTTTAAGAAAATGAAGTCTGGTTTATATTCCTTTATTGAGACTTTTAGTCTGCCGACTTCTCTGTCGTAGTCAATTCCTTTTGATAATCCTTTGCCAATTAAAAGTTGCTCAATAGTGTCTTGTATGTAAGTTTCATTCTCGGGGTCGTGGAGAATAGCCTTTCGAAGACTTGAACCCAAAAAATTCTTAAGATTTATTATTTCCTCATTTTTTATGTCCAGTTTGTTCTCTAGTGTCGAACGTAACAAAGCAACATTACCAAGCACCGTGTCGAAATACATTTTTTGTTGCGGTTTTACAGTGTCAGCCCAATCTTTTACTTTGTCTAAGTCATAAGTATCAAAAATCACTTCCTCCTTTAATTCATTCAATACTTTTAATGCAATGTCATTGTATTTACGCATAAAAGTTTTATAGTTACTAAAAGGGAAAATGTCGTTCGTGTCTGAAGTCCGATAAATAAACTTCATCGCATCCTCAAGTGCTTTTGTATTACTTAGTAAATTTTTTAAAATCTGTTTGTCCATTGTTGTCGGTCAATTGTGTTGCTGCTAACATGTATGTTTGTCTATCATCTTTTCAAAGGTAGACAAATATCTCAATTGTATTCCATTGAAAAATTATCCAAAACACTCATAATCATTTTTTTATTAAAAATATTAAAGGCAGACATATTTTTCTATTTTTTAGTAGAACTAGTTTTTGGGATTCCATTTTCGGGAGGTGGAATCAGGTTATCAAAAATACGATTTTTATTTCTTAACAAAAATTTATTTAAGATTTAATTTGACTGAGCCATAGTCGCGAGTATGGGCAATTCTCCAAAGTTGTTGTTGGGAATTAAGTTTGCTAATAAATCCTTAGCTCACCGTAGTTTTTCAACGTAATCTTAAGGTCTGAACGCAAAATAATAACTAAATTGCGGTATTTATTTATATCCTTTAAAAAATGATAATCAAAGAACTAACAGCATATTTAGAATCTCTGGCTCCAACGGCTTTTCAGGAAGATTACGACAATTCGGGTTTGATCATCGGTGACCCTGCGTCCGAAATTTCTGCTGTTTTGGTTACATTGGATATCACCGACGAGGTGCTGGAAGAGGCCATTCAGAAAAAAGCTAATCTGATAGTGGCCCATCACCCCTTGATTTTCAGAGGATTAAAAAAACTTAATGGCAAAAATTATGTAGAACGCCTGGTGATAAAGGCCATCAAAAATGATATCGCCATCTATGCCATCCATACCAACCTCGACAATGTGGCCGGAGGTGTCAATACCAAAATAGCGGAGCGACTGGGCCTTAAAAATGTGTCGGTACTCCGGAAAAAAGAAAATACGCTTTACAAACTGGAGGTTTTTGTGCCGAGAGAAAACACAGGGTCACTTCAAAACGCACTCTACGCTGCCGGGGCAGGCAATATCGGGAATTATTCCGACTGCAGTTTTAAAGTGGAGGGTATCGGTAGTTTCAGACCTCAGAAGGCGGCCAATCCGGTGATCGGGAACCGGGGGATTTATGAAGAGGTAGAAGAACACAAAGTGGAGGTGGTTTTTCCGGCTAATCTCAAATCAAAAGTACTCGACGCCATGCGTAAGGCACATCCTTATGAGGAGATTGCCTATTATTTGGTTTCCCTGGAAAATGAAAATCAGGCAGTTGGCTCAGGTAGCATTGGTGTTTTGGAAGAAGCCATGGAACTGGGTGATTTTTTAAAATATCTGAAAGAGAAAATGAAAGTGTCGGTGATCAGATACGCTGGGCCACCAAATAAAATCATCAAAAAAGTAGCCGTTTGTGGGGGCGTGGGTAGTTTTCTTTTTCCTGATGCAAAGGGTGCCGGTGCCGATGTTTTCGTGACCGCCGATTACAAATATCATGAGTTTTTTGATGCCGATAATCAGATTGTAATTGCAGATATCGGACATTTTGAAAGTGAACAATTTACAAAAGATTTATTAGTAGAAATTATTTCAAAAAAATTTAGTAATTTTGCGTCCTATTTATCAGAAATAGATACAAATCCAATTAAATATCATTTTTAAAAAAGGCTAAAACAGGTCTTTATTTATATCAAAATATATGGAAATTACGATTGCAGACAAACTTATAACCCTTTTGGAGTTACAAGATATTGATTCAAAACTCGATCAGCTACGTAAATTGAGAGGTGATTTGCCCGAAGAAGTAAAAGACCTTGAAGACGAAGTAATTGGATATGAGACGCGTGTTCAGAAGTTTCAGGCCGAAATCGAAACCTTTAAAGAGGAAATTGAAAGACATGTGGCCAATAAAAAAGATGCTGATAAGTTGATTTTGAAATATAAAGATCAGCAAATGAACGTTAGAAATAACCGTGAGTTTGATGCCATCTCGAAAGAGCTTGAACTGCAGGAGCTAGAAATCCAGCTTTCTGACAAGAGAATCAGAGAGGCTGATTATCGTATAGCGATGAAACAGGCCGATATTGACGACACCAACGATGCCAAAGCCAAACGCATGGATGTGTTGGAGCAAAAACGTCAGGAGCTTGACAAACTTGTAACTGAAAGCCAGGAAGAAGAAGAAAAACTTTTGAAACAATCAGAAAAACAAGCTAAAAAAGTTGACGAAAGATTGTTGAAGGCTTATCAGCGTATCAGAGGCGGTGCTAAAAACGGTCTTGCGGTAGTAGCTGTTGACAGAGGTGCCTGTGGCGGTTGCTTCAACGTAGTGCCTCCGCAGCGTCAGGCTGACATCATGGATAAGCAGAAAATCATCATCTGCGAGCACTGTGGCCGTATCCTTGCCGACGCCGACATGATTAAAGTACACAGAAAGAAAAAATAAGCAAACGATAGTTTAGTAAATCAGAGTGAAGTCAGAAATGGTTTCACTCTTTTTTTTTCCAACCATAATGCTTTTCCGGCTTTTTGTTAGAAATTAAATACAAATCATACAATTAAAGGTCATTATTGTTAATTATTCCATAGTTTTATAGAGATATTTTCTGCCATTATGATAAATGTTGTAATCCTTGACGATGAAGCTAAGGCCATACAAAGCCTGGAATGGGAAATTAAGAGTTTTTGCCCTTCAGTAAATGTTTTGGCTACTTTTGAAAATCCTTTTGATGCCCGGGATTTTATATTGTCCCATGATATCGACTGTATTTTTCTGGATATTGACATGCCCCAGATGGATGGTTTCAGGTTTCTGGATTTTTTCCCAAAAAGAGATTTTGAAGTAATTATCACTACCGCTTACGACCAGTACGGCATTCAGGCTCTCAAGCAAAGGGCTATCGATTACCTCTTAAAACCAATTGATTCTGATGACCTCAAAAAGGCGGTTGACAAAATTGAAAATCAAAAGTCAAGCAACAACATAAAGGATATTTTGGAGGAGATGCTGATCAATATGAATAATTCGCAGATCCCCACACAAAAGAAAATAAACATTTCCTGCGACGGGAAAATCTATTTTCTCGAACCCCACGAAATCCTTTATTGCGAAAGCGATGGAAATTACTGCAACGTATTTCTTGATAATGGTCAAAAACTGTTTTTAACCCAAATCCTAAAAAATATAGAGGAAAAATTGCCTAAAAGTATTTTTTACAGGGTTCATAATTCGTTTGTTGTAAATCTTAATAAAGTCAGAGAATACCAAAAAAATGAAGGATATCTGGTATTAACCAATGGCAAGCACATTCCGGTTTCGCGTAATAAGAAAAACCTCTTTATTGAAAAATGATAAGAAGAATCCTGACTACTTTATTAGTTTTTTCTGTGTTTTTGGGAAATGCACAGTCATTGCAGGTTGAGAAAGTACTTACAACCCTAAAAACTGATAAGAACCTCGATTATCTGAAAATCGATACTTACCTCAGAGATTTTAAAAAAGATACCTTAGTAATCAATCAGCTGTCAGATCAAAATGACTTTTTGGAAGGTAAAATCTATGCTTTAACCCAGAAAGGTATCAATGCCAGAAACAAGTCAGACTATAAATCTTCCTTAAGTTTTCTTCAGAGAGCTATCATAGAAGCCCAAAAGATCGGAAATACCGACCTCTATATTTATGCTCTAAACATGCTGGGCGTTACCTACCGACGCATGGATGAGGTGCGTCTGGCACTGGATAATCATAAACTGGCCCTGAGCCATGCCGAAAAAATCAACCCGAAATCGGAAAGCATACTGCGGAGTATTGCCATATCGCAAAATAGCATCGGGAATATATATTTATCCCTAAAACAATACGATCTGGCTTTGAAGCAATTTGAGAAGTCATTGGGTATCGAGCAAAAACTGGGTAATAAACTCGGCTTGGCCATAAATTATCAGAATCTCGGTATTATTGCCGAAGCACAGAATAATCTGCCTGATGCATTGAAAAATTATAAAGCTTCATTGAGCTATAATAATGAAATTAATTCGGCTTTGGGCAAAATAATTTGTAATAACTCCATTGGTCAGGTGTTGATCAAACAAAATAAAGCAGCTGAGGGCCTCAGGTATATTCAACCTACTATCATTCAGTCAGAAGAGCTTGGCGATAAATATTACATGACTTTGGCCAGGATTAATTCCGGTTGGGCACAAACTAAGCTCAAAAATTATTCGGATGCCGAAAAAAACCTCAGAATGGGGCTGTATTATTCTATAGAAAATGATTTCAAATCCTCTACCTCTGAGGCGTATGAGCATCTGTCAAATCTGTATGAGGCCATGGGCGACTACAAAAATGCCCTGCTCAACATGAAGTTGAAACAACAATATGGTGAAAAAGTATTGAATGAAGAAAATTTGCGATATACACAGGAGCTTATCCTGAAATATGATAGTGAAAAGAAAGAGAACCAAATCAGGCTTCTGGAGAAAGAAAATGAATTGGTAAAATACAAACTCCGTGACAACCAGCGTATTATGGTCTTTGCGGCCATTTTATTTGCTTTACTTGGTGTTTTGTTTCTGATTTGGTACAGGCAGTATCAGCTGAAAAATGAAAAGAAAGTGCTTATGCTGGAGCAACAAATGCTAAGGTCACAGATGAACCCTCATTTTTTGTTTAACTCTTTAAACTCTATTAAGTTGTTCATAATCAACAATGAAAAAGAGACTGCGGTGTATTATCTCAACAAGTTTTCGAAGCTTATCCGTACCATTTTGAGCAATTCTCAGGAAAAGGAAATAACGCTGAAAGAGGAGCTAGAAACGATGGAGCTATATCTTAATATTGAGAATATCAGGTTTACAGAAAAAATAAATTACGAGGTGGTGATTGAAGATGGAATATATCCTGAAGAAATAAAAATACCTTCGCTTATTCTTCAACCTTTTATCGAAAATGCCATCTGGCATGGGCTTTCCAATAAAAAAGGGGACAAGAACCTGAAAATTAATATTCAGAAAACTGACGATTCGGGTGTGAGATTTGAAATTATTGATAACGGGATTGGACGGGAACTGGCCCAAAAAATCAAAGATTCGAAAGTGTCAAAGCAAACTTCTATCGGATTAAAATTGACCAAGGAACGCCTTCAGAATTTCGCCAAAAACCTCAGTAAAACCACCGAGATTAACTTTGAGGATATGTACGATGCTCATAAAAATCCGGTAGGTACCAAAGCAATAATCACAATACCGATTAAATGAAATATAAAAAAAACACCCGACGTTTGCCGGGTGTCAAACTTTCTTCAAAAAATATTATTTCAAAGAGCTTATAAGTTTCTCATTTAGAGCAACATAATCAGGATTGTTTCCTTTTTTAGCCATTTCCATAGATTTTTGAGCTGTGGCAATTGCCCCTGCTTTGTCACCGGTTTTGGCCTGTATTTTTGCTTTAAGGTGTGAAACCCAATAAGCGTCCGGTTGGGCATCAACCGCTTTATTGGCCCATTCCAAAGCTTTTTTCATATCTTTACCATTGTCAAAATAATAAGACGCCGCCTGGAAATAGGGTTTGCTATCTACATTCATAGCTTTGTCAATGTCAGCCATGATTTTGGTATCGATGTCAGCCACTACTGAGAACTCAACCTCAGTTTTTTCCCAAACAAGGCTAATATTTACCGAATTTGAAGTTTGAGCACCAAACAAAATCATGAAATTCTCAACTGCAAATGGCATTGCAATAGCTGCGGTTTTAAATCTTGTAACCTCGTTTTCAGCTTTGTAGTTGAAAACGCTTGTCTCAGGTTTGGCAAGGATAATTTCCCATTCTTTTTCACCGGGAATACTTAAAATCGAATATTTTCCGGCTTTTACAGCTTTTCCACCAACAGTCACATCTTCACCAAAAGTAATGGTAGTCTGGCCATTGGCTCCGGTTCTCCACATTTTACCGTAAGGTACAAGGTCACCGAAAATTTTCCTTCCTTTAGCAGCTGGTCTTGAATAGTTAATCTCGATGCTCGAAAGGGCGAAATCTTGTTTGATGGTTTGTCCCGGGCTGGGAGCAGGGGTTTTGATTCCTTGAGAAAATGCGAATCCAGACACAGCCATTGCGGCCAATAATAAAAATTTCTTCATTTTTTTTAAAGGTTTGTTTTTATGTTGAACGATTAAATACTTCAAAAAGTTTGAATTGATTGGTAAAAATCAAAGACTCATGCTCATGCCTCCATCTACAGGTAAGTTGATTCCGTTAATTGATGCAGCTGCCGGGCTACACAAAAACGCTACCGCAGCACCAACCTCCTCGGGTAAAGCAATTTTTCCTGTGGGTATTGATTTTATTATTTCTTGAGTTATCCCTTCTTTCGAAACGCCTGTCGATTTTGCTTTTTGATTAAAAACCTCTTCCATCCGGTCAGTGAGGGTATAGCCTGGTAATACATTGTTAATGGTAATGCCACTTGATGCAATTTCCTTGGAAAGTGTTTTTGCCCATGATGCAACAGCATATCTAATGGTATTTGATACACCCAACCCAATGATGGGCTGCTTCACCGAAACCGAAATGATATTAACAATTCTTCCAAAACCCTCCTCTTGCATATCTGGGACAAACTTTTGAGCCAGAATTTGTGAAGTTTCAAGATGTTGTCTGAATACCTGTTCAAATTTTTCCGTAGGCTCATCCAATACATTGCCTCCGGTAGGTCCACCGGTGTTATTTACGAGAATATGGTAGGTTTTAGTGACCTTATTAATTTTTCCTCTGAATATTTCCAGATCACAATAGTCTAAAACCAAATAATCGTGGTTTTGGCTCCCATTATTGGGCAATTGATTAAGTTTTTCTCTGAGTACGTCTTCATTTCTGGAGACCAGTGTTACATTGGCTCCGAGTAGAGCCAGTTCTACAGCCGATGCCCAGCCTATTCCTTTTGAGCTGCCCCCTATGAAAGCGTTTTTTCCTTTTAGGTCAAGATTCATAATCTTCTTTATAATTTCCGATATGTATTTCGCTGCGTTTTATTCTATTCTTATGGATAAAATAGTTGCTAATGCCATAGATGAAAATGAAAACAGAAATGCCAAACATCAGTATCTGTACTTTACCATGATATTTGATTTTCAAAAGATTTTCCAGACTTAGTCCTGCCAGAGAAAAATAGAGCGAAGTTCTCAGGAATGCCAGGAAGGTTGACTGATTGGCCAGGGTGGTTCTTTGCAGAGCCAGATTCTCTCTCAAAATCAGATCTTTGTTCATTTTTTTAAAAAAATATAGTTAATCCTTTTGCAAATCTAAAAAAAAATCCTGCTCAGTATGGAGCAGGATTTTATGCTTAAAAATAATATATCAACTAAATATTAATCGAAAATATATCTTAAGGTTAACATACCATTCCAAACATCAGAAGTACCTGTTCTGTACTGGAAAGTATCTTTCAATAATTCAGTAGTAGTTTTAACAGTTCCATCAGTGTTTAGAGTACGTGTAGTTTGAGAATTCAATCTGTAACGTGGCGTTCCGTCAGAAGTTACACTATTGTAAACCAATGGAGATGTATTACTTACAAATTGTCCAACACCCCATTTGTTATTCAATAGATTAGCAAAATTCTGAATATCTGCACGAATTTGAATTGTATTTTTCTTTCCGCCAGTTTTTACAAAGAATTCCTGAATAAACGAAAGGTCATATTGATTTAACCAAGGTAGAATTGCACCATTTCTTTCAACATATTTCCCTCTCATTTTACTCAAATAAGGATCCTGGTCAATAAACTTATCAAATGCAGTTGCTTGTTGTTCAGGAGTGAAAGTTACACCACCATAAGTTGCATTTACAAATGTTAAGTCAGAAGCTTTGTTTGGTACAAACAATAGTTCGTTTCCAGCAACACCGTCTCCATTCATGTCTCCTGAAATAGTATAAGAGTAACGACCAGTACCAGTGCCACCAACATAACCAATTGAAACTTGTGATGCACCACCAAAAGGTCCACCATAATTAATTCTGTAACTTAAAGCACCTACTACACGATGAGGAATATCATAGTCACCATAAGCAAGAGGTAAGTTATTATTACCATTAATACTTCTTGCACCAGTCCAAGAACCAGAGGCAATTGATCCTGCAGACATCAGGTCTTTAGTTACGGCTTTTGTATAGGCAATCATACCGTAGAATCCTTTAGTCCATGGTTTTTCAAGCTTAAATGTAAATGAAGTGTTGTATCCTTCATTGGTTGTAGTCATAACCGCTGCACGGCTTACATTATCATTGATTCTTAATGCGTTGGTAAGGTTAGAGCCTGTTAAGCCTGAACCAGGGAATCTGTCGCGACTGTCAGGACCGACAAACTTAGCTGTTGCTGGCTCAAGGTTGGCATCGAAATAACGAACGGCATTCAAAAATTTATTAAACATTACATCTACCGATCCCACTAAACCAAATGGTAATTTTTGGTCAACAGCAATATTGCTTTTCCAAACCTGAGGGAATTTATAACCCGCATCAGTGGCTGCAATATCAAATGTAGAAGGAAGTGTAGGGGTTGCCGGAGTAAATTTAGATGCATCAGCAGTAAAAGGATAAGCGGTAGTATTTCTTGCTTCCAGGAATCCTGTTAGAATACCATTGTTTCCGATTTGGTTGGAAACAAAAACGTAAGGAGGACGTCCTGTGAAAATTCCGGTACCACCACGGAGCTGAGTTTCTTTTTTGCCTGTAACATCATAATTGAAACCAATTCTTGGCTCCCAAAGAATTTTAGGAGCAGGAAGTGTTCCTGTATTAATTTGATAAGCTTGTTTCTCAATATCCTTATAAGTTTGACCACTTATTACTTTATTTTCAAGTGCAGTATTTCCAAATGCAACCAAGCCTGCCCTTAAGCCATACATCAATTTAAGTTTGTTTGATACCTGAAAATCATCTTGTCCATAGATATCAAATTTATTAACTTTCAAAACTTGCATTGGCTCGGCACCGCCTTCAAGTGCAGAATACCTGTATTGGAACAATGGAACTACAACACTATTGTCTCCATTTGCTGATTTATAGAAATCATCAAGTGAGTTATAAACCCAAACACCATTTGAAGCAGGATAGAACAGGTTATTTGATTTATAATTTTCATAATGTCCACCAAAAGTGAAAGTATGTTTTCCTTTAAACAAAGTATAATTGTCAGTAATATGGAAAGTTCCATAATTCAATTTATTACTTGGTGTAAATGGATCAAAACCTACTGAGATATAGGTTTGGTTATTGTTCAAAATATCCACAGTAGGGAACATAGCACCGGCATAAGCACGGTCTTCGATTTGTTTGTCGTAACCAACAATCAGGTTATTTGCAGCATTTCCACCCAAAGTTGAGTTTAATTCAGCCACAATCGAGCGGGTGTTATCCTGAATAAAATATCCTGAATTTTGGAAAGACAAAGAGTTGGCAGTTATACGGTTTCCAAATCCGGCAGAAGAAGAGTTACTAATTGTAACGTAATCTTGTGAATTATGGAAGGTATAACGAAGTGTAACCTTATTGTTATCGTTAAGGTTATAATCCAAACGAGCAAGGAATTTATCAGATGTGGTTTGGTCATCGAATCCTTCGTAAGGACCAGTTTCATATCCAAACTTTGTTTTCATGAAGCTACTTAAAGCATCAATATCTGATTTTTCTACTCTTGTAGCATTTCCTGCTACAGATGAACCTTTGGCAACAAAAGCGTGAGCCGGAGATGTTCTGTCCTGGAATTCACCGTTCACAAAGAAGAATAGTTTATTTTTCAGAATTGGTCCTCCCAAACGGAAACCTATGATTTTCTCATCAAATTTTCCTACTGTAACAGGAAATTCACGGGCAGTTGTTCCAACAAAGGTTTTAGAGTTGTTACGGGTACTGAAATAAGCTGAACCCTGAATGTCGTTGGTTCCTGAACGAGTAACGGCATTTAAACCGGCACCAACAAAACCTGATTGACGTACGTCGAAGGGAGCAACGTTAACCTGAACTTCCTCAATAGCATCAAGAGAAATAGCAGTAGAGTTGGTACGTCCACCGGCTTGTGCATCTGAACCTAAACCAAAGCCATTGTTAAAAACAGATCCGTCAATAGTAAAGTTATTTAGACGACTATCAGAACCGCCAAATGATCTACCATTACCTTGAGGATTGTATTTGGTAAAATCATTAATTGAGCGACTACCAATCGTTGGCAATGAAGTCAGAGCTTGTTTGCCAAGTGTAGTTGATGCTCCGGTGCGATCAGAACTAAACAAGTCACTCCTTTGGGCGGTAACCTGAATTTCATCCAAAGTAGTACCCGTTTCCGAAAGTTTAAAATCAATGTTTGAAGTTGATCCCAGGCTAGTAATAATTCCTGATTTGGTTTCTTCCTTGAATCCAACAAAGCTTACCGTAACTTTGAAAGGACCACCTACTCTAACATTAGGGAAAACATAACGACCCGAAGTGTTGGTTACTCCACCATATTTGGTGCCCGACGGTTCGTGAATTGCAACTACTGTAGCACCGGGAAGGGCTTCGCCTTTGCTGTCAACTACACTACCATTGATGGCAGCGGAAGTAACCTGTGCATTTACATTAATCGCAAACGTAAGGCCAATGAATAGAACACTCAAAAGCCTCAAAAAAGTAGTTTTTTGATTCATAAAATAAAAATTTGGGGTTAATTTGTTAATTACGTTTGTAATTCGACTTTGAAATTAAACATTACAAAATTAAATTAAAAATTATATTAAAAAAAGTCGAATTTTTACAACTCATCCATAACTTGAAATATTACAGTTTTTTATAGATTAAGGTATATTAATTAATTGTTAAGTGGAGTTATTTGGGTATATGAGCGATTTGTCATGTACTTATTATTTCTTTAAAAAATTATAATTTCCTTCAATTTTGTAATCATATTATTCATAATAATTTTTTTCTCATTAAAACTTATTAGATTAATAGGTGTTTTTGTTTTTGATTTGGATTCCTTTGGTCATTTTTGTAAAAAAAAAACTTCTCAAAACTACATGGGTAATATATTGTTTTGGTTTAGAAATGACCTTAGGGTAAGAGATAATCAGGCACTTCTACAGGCTACATCAGAGGGAAAAGTAGTACCGGTTTATGTTATCGACCAAAGACTTTTCGGCCCCAGTGGTTTGGGATTTAACCGGACAGGCGTTTTTAGAGCAAAATTCCTTTTGGAATCACTCGCAGAATTAAAAAATAACCTTAAGCAATTGGGCTCTGACCTTGTCGTAAAATTTGGAATTCCTGAGCAGGAGCTTTTCAAAATTGCGGTAGATTTTGAAGTGGAAAAAGTGATTGCTTCCAAGGAAGTAACCCAGGAAGAAACCAACGTGGAGTCTGCTCTTTACCAAAAACTTAAAACTCAAAATATTGAAATTGATTTTTTTTGGTCCAACACCCTCATTCATGTGAGAGATTTGCCGTTTCAGATTCATTTTGTACCCGATGTTTTTACTGATTTCAGAAAAAAAGTAGAAAATGCCTGGCGGGTACGAGAAGAATTACCTGTACCGGAAAAAATTGAGTCTCCGGCTGGCTTGGAAAAAACCGAAGTTCCCACATTGCATGATCTCGGCTTCAATGATTTTACGCCTGACCAAAAAGACCTGAACCAATTTATTGGTGGAGAAAATCAAGCTCTTTGCCGCCTGAATGAATTTATCTGGGAAAAAGACCTTTTGAAAACTTACAAGGAAACCCGGAATCAAATGCTGGGAAAAGATTATTCTTCCAAATTGTCTCCCTATCTGAGCCTTGGATGTATTTCGCCCAGAACGGTTTACTTTCAGGTAAAAAAATATGAAGCTGAAAGGGTCCAGAATGAATCGACCTATTGGCTGATTTTCGAGTTATTGTGGAAAGATTACTTTTATTTTATTGCCTTGAAGTTTGGAATCAGGATGTTTAAACGGTGCGGGATAAAACATGATCTCATAAAAACCTGGAAACGTAACAAAGAGCACTTCAAAATGTGGATGGAGGGTCGCACCGGGGTTCCTATCATAGATGCGGTGATGGTTGAGCTGAAAACCACCGGCTATATCTCAAATCGTGGAAGGCAATTGGTGGCCAGTTTTTTTACCAAAGACCTCAATCTGGAATGGTGGTGGGGTGCTATGTATTTTGAAAGCCAGTTGATTGACTATGAAGTATGTAGCAACTGGGGTAACTGGAACTATATTGCCGGTATTGGTACCGATCCCCGTCATGACAGATATTTCAATCCAATAGGGCAGGCAAAAAAATATGACCCCGAAGCTGAATTTATCAAATACTGGTTACCTCAGCTATCAGAAATAGCTGCAAGTGACCTTATAAATATCGCTCCCTTGGAAAATATTGTTACTTCCGGTATCGATTATCCTTCCAAAGCAATCCCTAAAAATAAGAGATGGTAAAAATTGCCATTCAACAGGTGAGTTTATCATTCATAAATAATAATTTTTTTAAGATTCAATTGTTTTTATAATTTTAGGAAAAATTTAATAAAACCTCTTTAAAATGAAAAAAGGAACGTTAATAATCGTAGCAGTTTTGGCCATTCTTGGTATGTATGGTTGTAATTCATACAACGGATTGGTTGGTAAAGACAACGCAGTACAGGAAAAATGGGCAAAAGTACAGACACAGTATCAACGTAGGTCAGACCTCATTGCCAACTTGGTAAAAACCGTTCAGGGAGCTGCCGACTTTGAAAAAAGTACTCTTACCGCAGTGATTGACGCCCGTGCTTCAGCAACACAAATTAAATTTGATGCCAAAGACCTTACTCCTGAAAATATGGCCAAGTTTCAGGCTGCTCAGGATCAGTTAAGTGGCTCATTGAGTCGACTGTTGGTAGCAGTAGAGCAATACCCCAATCTTAAAGCCAATCAAAACTTCCTCGAACTACAGGCTCAGATTGAAGGCACTGAAAACCGGATAGCAGTAGCAAGAAATGACTTTAACCAGGTTGTTGGCGAATACAACCTTTCGGTAAGATCATTCCCAAATAATATCATGGCCAACATCTTTGGATTTGCTGCCAAGGCATTCTTTGAGGCTTCTGAAAAAGCCCAGACTGCTCCTGATGTAAATTTTGATTTCAAAAAATAATCATTCAGAGCCCGTGAAAGCGGGCTTACTTTTATGTTTATACTCAGCGAAACCCAGCAGACAAAAGTTATTGAGGCTATAAAAGATGCCGAAACCAATACCTCTGGCGAAATAAAAGTGCATATCGAAAGCAATTGTAAGCACGAAAGCCCAATGGAAAGAGCCGGACAAATATTTGAATATTTGCATTTGCATAAGACTGCCAACAGAAACGGCGTGCTGTTTTATCTTGCCTATGAAGATCGAAAATTTGCAGTTTTGGGCGACAAAGGTATCAATGATAAAGTTGGAGCCGATTTCTGGAATTCGACCGTAGGACTTTTGAGAGATTATTTTAAAAAAGGGGATTTCGAAAATGGGCTTATTGCAGGAATCAAAGAAGCTGGAATTAAGCTAAGAGAGTTTTTTCCTTATCAGAGTACCGATAAAAATGAAATATCTGATGATCTAAGCATCGGACATTGACCATGAAAAGAAAATTTCTTCTGTTTTTTATAACATTATTTTTTGTTACTGATTTATGGGCACAGGAAATCCCCAAGTCACCCAATCCCCCAAGGTTGGTTAATGACTTTGTTGGAGGGCTTCTGAGTGATGCCCAGATACAGCAGCTTGAGCAAAAACTAGTTGCTTATAATGATTCAACCTCATCGCAGGTTACAATCGTGATCCTGAAGTCTGTACAGCCTTATGAAGCACCCGATGTGGCTCTTAAGATATTAAGAGATTGGGGCGTGGGTCAAAAAGGTAAAAACAACGGCGTAGTACTACTGTGGGTTCCTGGTGACAGAAAAATTGCCATTCAAACCGGCGATGGCATGGAAGGCGTATTACCTGATATTTATGCAAAAAGAATTATCAGCAATGTGATTGGCCCCAAGTTTAAGGAAATGAAATATTTCGAAGGCCTTGACAATGGTACCACCGAGATTTTCAAATATGCAGCGGGAGAGTATCAGGCAGAGCCCGAAGAAGAAGGAGATGCATTGGTAGGATTGTTAATCATGCTTGCTATTGTTATTTTTGTAATCTGGATTTTTTATAAAATAGGAAAAAATAATAAAGGCGGCGGAAACCATGGCACTGGCTCACCATTTACTACTTACACCAGCTGGGGGCGTAATACTGGCTCATGGGGTGGTGGCAGCTCATGGGGAGGAGGTAGCTCCTGGGGTGGCGGTGATAGCGGCGGCGGCTTTGGCGGCTTTGGCGGAGGTAGCGGAAGTGGTGGTGGTGCCAGCGGAGACTATTAATACTATTTTATGCTTCAAAAATATTGATACACCTGCTTGAGAGAGTGGGTGTTTTTTTTTAATCGGGCAGTTTGTTTAATATTGAAGTAGGGGGAATCAGGGTTCTCTTAAAAAAAACATTTAAGAACTTTATGCTTTCCGGAATAATGGCAGAAACTTGATTTGGAATTAAAATGATAAGGCCTTTTAAGTAATCTTAAATAAAAAACAATATAATTGACTATATAAGGTATATCATTGGAATACTAAATATAGATGTACTAAATTTGAGAGTTTACTCAATTATATTTTTTTATGCGAACAATTTTTTTCCTAATTATATTTTTTTTAAGTAATTCAATTGCCACTGCCCAAGTTTTTCTTAGTGAAGGAGGTTTGATTGATGATTATAGAAATGAAATAAAACCTGACACATTTTCTACCAGGATTTCTCTACCGGTAAATTCCATTAATCCGCAGTTTGGATTGTCAAAAGTTTGTATAAACATAAGTCATGAAAGAATTTCGGATTTAAAAATCGAACTTCTCGCTCCGGATGGTACCAGAACATGGCTTACCAACAGAAATGGAGGCGAAGAATCTGATTTATATTTTAATACTTGTTTTAGCACATTCGGCTTTTCTGGATACATTCACCAGGGTAAATATCCATATACAGGCGAGTACATTCCAGATGGAAGGATGGAGTTGATTAATAATAACCAAAATCCTAATGGCCTTTGGAAAATAATAGTAACAGATTTAAGGGCCACAATGACTGGAAGTCTCAATTATTTTAGTTTGACATTTGAAAACAATCCCAATCCTGGTTATGGTAATCCTCCATGTTCTGAGGCTAACCCTTCAGCCTGTAATTGCCCTGATGGAATGTCTCCATGTCAGTTACTTCCTGATTTGGTTATGCTTGAATCTTTTACAAATGCTCAAATTGAAGAATTTCCCTGGAATCACCCCGATTATCCCGGTCAGATCAGATTTGCGGCAACTATAGCAAATATTGGAACAGGTCCAATGGAAATATTTGGATTAAATAAGTGGTATTGTGGTGAAAAAGAGGTTGATTTTGATACAAAATGTGAAAATGGTGAAGACCCAAGACAAAATTTGGTACAAAGGATTTATAGATTAGATTCTACCCATAAAATTGTTCATGAAGATATCAATGCAGGTACCAATTATTTTGACAGAAAACCCGGTCATAATCATTACCATGTAGATGACTGGGTTGAATTTCGGCTTTACAAGGAAAAAAAATCAAAAAGGAAAATAATATCTGAGGGCAGAAAAATCAGTTATTGTCTTTTTGATACAGGGATTTGTAATAATCCTTACGATAGTTTATGCTTTACCAACGGGAAAAACTATTCAAAGGCAAATTTGATCAATTATGGTTTTGGAGAATTTACTGATTGCAAATTTGATCATCAGGGTATCAGTGTTGGGGGGTATGATACCTATGGATATATGTATGAAGGTCAATATCTTAAATTACCAAAACGATTAAAACCAGGGTTCTATGTACTTGAAATAGAGATTGACCCTGAGAAAAAATATAAAGAGTCTAATGTTTCGAATAATTTATTTAGCAAAAGAGTATATCTATCCAAACAAAAAAAATGATTCAGATGGAATTTTAGAAAAAAAATTTTCTGGCTCAATTTTTGAAATAACTTGGGAAAGAAAATGTAACAACGTGAATACAAGATTATTAATCAAAGCTAAATATCTGAAACCACAGTTAAAAGTTATTGGTAAAATTAGTTCTTTAACTTTAAAGACCGGGTCAATTTCTGATTTTGGTGGAAATAAATACACTCCTTAATAAAATATCATGAAAAAAAATCTTATCGTACTTTTAACTTTAATTGCTCTCAGTGGCTATTCTCAGTGTACCACTTGTACTTATGTGTACTCGGGTTCGGGTTCTACTAATTTCAATGTAAATTCAGGCGAGATTTTATGTGTAAATGCTAACCTAAATAATCCCAATATCAATGGTGGAAACGGAACGATTTGTGTGGCGACCGGAGTGACTTTTACCTGGGATAATATGAGTGCCAATCAAGGCTGGACCATAAACAATTATGGTACTACTAATACCTCAATGACGGGTGGCCAGGGTACATTTATTCTCAATAATAAAAATGGAGGAACCTTTAATTTTACTTCTTCCAACCAAATTTCATTTGCCCAAAACGGCGGACAAACTACCCAATTTAATAATGAAACTGGCGGAACAATAAATGCTACCAGTACGTCTTTGTTTTTAATTCAATCAGGGCCTACCATCAATAATAGTGGAAGCATATACTTCAACAAATTTGAGAATGCAGAGGCAACGCTTAATAATAACGCTTATGTTAACGTAACTACTGAGTATTATAATCATGGCGGACTGACCAATAACGGATTAATAGAAGTGAATTCTTTGAGAGTTACCGACAAGAATCTCCCCATGATAAATGGTTCTTCAGGTGATATTATAGTACAAAGCGGGGCAAGTATTGGTGGAAATATGACTAATAACGGAACCATGGAGATAAAAGGCGGAGATCTTACAATTTCCAAGAACATATCTGGTACCGAAGGCTGGATAAGGGTTGAAAATGGTTTTACAAATATTCAATGTGGAGGTTCTTATTTTGGAACAAACCTCAAGTTTTGTGATGTAAATACTTCAGGAAATAATCCGGATTCGCAATGTGCTAATGCGGGAACATATAATGCCTCTGTAAATTGTAATTATTCTACAGCTGGTACACCTTTCCCCGTAAAAATAACCTCATTTGAGGCGATATCACGAGCTAATCAAATATATTTAAAATGGAATGCATCTGAAGCCAGTAATTTTGACTTTTTTAAAATACAGAAATCTTCTGACTCCAAATCTTTTGAAACTTTGGGACGTGTTGATTTTAATAATGAATCAATGGCTTACACTTTTGTTGATGAAAAGCCATCAGAAGGATTAAATTATTATCGACTTCAGCTCAATGATCTGGACGGTACTCAAAAATATTCAAAAATAATTTCAGAGAATTTTACTTTTGATGGTGATTATTTTGATGTGGAAAATCCGGTAAAAGGTAATATGATACATGTATTTTCCAATATTACAGAGCCTAAAATTGAATTAAGGGATATAAATGGTAGGCTTATTTCTGGTTTCATTTCGAAAATAGGCAACAATGAATATCAAATAACAGTTGGTAGGAAAACCTCAGGTCTTATGATGATAAAAGCAAAAGGGAAAAATCAGGTTTTCACGAAAAAAATAATTCTTAATCTGGATTGATCAATTAAGTATTCGAAAACTTCTGAAAATACCTGCCACAAACTGACAGGTATTTTTTTTCTAATAATATGTATAATCGATTTTTTTTCGTTTTAGTAGAAAATAAATAGATGAATATCAAGCTTTTAGCCTTTTTGTTACTAACAAAAATTTCTGCATTTTCTCAATGGATGACTTTAAAACCCAATTTCCAGATAAAAAATTCTGAAGAATTGTCGTTGGAAAAGGTTATTCATGATAACCTTACAACCACACTCGAATTGAAATTTAGTTTTAATAAAAAGAAAAACTCTAATCTTTTAACGGAAGTTTTTGGATTGAATCCTTCAAAAATAAACGTTTGCATCAGAGATAGGTCATATTTACTGGATTCAACCCAGAATAAAAGATTTGAAATGTTACGTGCAACCGGTATACCCTATTGTTCATCCGGAAGGTTAACATTATCAACTTACGAATCAGTTTCATTTAAATTGTTCTTTGAAAGATTGCCTGAAGGACTGGAGAGATTTGATTTTATCGAAGGGAATTTTATTGATTCGCTAATTTTTAAAAAAAGTACCTGGTATATCAAGGGCATTGAAGCGACAAACCCGGCAGAGGGACAGATTAGCAAAGTTCAGAAATACAGCTCCAATGAAGATAGTCAAATTTTGAATTATAAAATGGAGAAAGAAAATGTTTTTTATTTCTTTGAAAGCAGGGCAAAGTTAATTCCGGAATCCGAAGAATATTTAAAGGAATTTTTCTCTAAATATCAGTCGGCTTTGCAAAATTCAAATTCCATTAAAATAGAAGGCCATACAGATAGAATTGGAGAATTTGAAAAGAATAGAACTTTAAGTATTGCCAGAGCAAAATTAATAAAAAATTTTCTGGTGGATGGTGGTATATCGGCCTCAAAGATTACAATTAAAGGTTATAGTCATTTAAAAATTCTTACTGAGAAAAGAGATGATTATTCAAAACAACTGAATCGTCGGGTGGAGATAAAAATTCTATGAAGAGATTAGTATATGGTTTTTTAGCATAAATATTATGCCTGAGTAAATAACCAACAGTCATTTGAGATTACAAGGATTGAGATTATTTTTCTTGGTGACTTTTATTATCACTATTTCTCTTTACAAAAAACCTATATTTGCATAACGATATTTTAAAAGATAAAATATCAGATAAATTATTCAACCATAAGTTCTTATTCGGAAAATTTAAATTTTCTGAGGGTTATTTATTTCTTTAAATGAAACGGGTATATATTAAAAAGTTCTTAATCACTTCAATTTTTGGATTGACCATCATTTCCTGCTCAAAAGACATTCCTGAAAAAGAAGAACCAATTTATATTGCCAAAGAGAAAGTCCCCAACATTATTCCAAAAGGCACCGAAAAATACTTATCCATGGGCTCGGAATACATTTATAATCAGGATTCTGTCAAAACCTATCAATTAATATTTAATGATGAAGATCTGTCAAAACTCAATGCCGATCCTGCTAAAGAAGAATATGTAAAAGCCGCACTTGTGTTTGAGGGAGATACCATCAGCCCGGTAGGAGTAAGGTACAAAGGCTCAATAGGTGCTTATGCCGGTTGCTTATCAAACCCAGATTGGACCAAGCCTTCCGGTTTTAAAACCTGCATCAAGCTAAGTATGCAGGTTAAAATCAACTGGGAAGGGAGAAAAGAAAGGTTTTATGATTTGAACAAATTGCAGTTTCATAGCCAAAACTACGACAAATCACAGCTAAGAGAGCGGCTTGGTTATTGGCTCTTTGCCGAAATGGGCGTACCTGCTCCAAGGTCGGTGAATGCCAGGTTGCTGGTCAATGGTCAGCTATGGGGGCTTTTCGGACTTACCGAAGAAATCGACAACCGTTTTGCCGAGTACTTTTACAAAAATGGAAAAGGCGATATTTACAAAGAAGTGTGGCCTGTGAAACCCACAGGGGTAGTTCAGTCTGACAAGGCATTTATTGATGCTCTCAAAACCAACGAGGAAAAACCGGACTTGAGTTTAATAAGAGAATTTGGAAGTGCTTTTGCGAATGCTACTAAGGAAAACGCTAAAGAACTGGTTAAGAAATATATGGATGTAAATCAGATCATTTCCTATTGTGTGGTTGACCGGGCTATCAGGCATGACGACGGCCCCTTTCATTGGTATTGTTCTGATCTGGCTTCATGTTACAATCATAACTATTATTGGTTTGAAGATAAGAAAAATCGAAAAATGCATCTTATCCCCTGGGACCTTGACGGAGCGTTTGAGCAGATAAGCAGCAACAACAATATCGTGACCCGCATAGGAGACAAATGGGGAAATGTTTCGGGAAATTGCGAGGTATTTTCTGCAGGAGATAATTTGTATCGTCAGCGGTCGGCAGCCTGTGATAAGCTTACCGGAGCATGGGTGGAGTTTAGAGAGGAATATGCAGACTTGAAAAAGCATTTCCAGCAGAATATTCTTTCTGATGAAAAAACCATGAAGCAAATTGATATTTGGGCAAAACAGATAGAGCCATATATTAAAGAAGCCGATTACCATTATAATTTGGGCATTACCAATGAAGCCAATAAAAAAGCCACAACGCCCACCAACTGGAACAATGCCGTCAATACGCTCAAAAATCAGGTTAAATTAGCCCGGGCTCAATGATTGACAGCTTTTTTTGCAATTTTTTTTGCAAATTATTTCATTTCAGATTATATGAAATTATTAGAAGTTTACACTTCAATGATGCCTCAAAACCGAAACTTTTGAAATGCCACTCAAAGATAATTCTATATGTCTCATATGAGCCTTTTGCTTATATTCTTCTATTACTTCCAGTACATCGTAGTCAATATAGACAGAATCTTCGCCATTGATCTCCACAACCGCATATTCAGGAATCTGATCGAGCAATTCCATGATTTTCTTTTTATTCAGAAAACATACATTGTTGGCAAGGTCAATCACATAGTGAGGGTTATGCCCTACCTGGTTTACCCGATAAGTATAGCCAGCCCTATAGGTGTGCTTGATGATAAAGAAAATAGAATACACAAAGCCGATGACCACGCCAATGAGCAGATCGGTAAACAAGATAGAACCCACTGTAAACACAAATGGCAAAAGCTGTTCTCTTCCTTGTTTAGCAAGTGCCACAATCATTTTTGGGTTGGCGAGTTTATAACCGGTTCTGATCAGAATCACCCCTAAAATGGCATAGGGTATTTTATTGATGATGGGTATTGCAAGAGTTATAGCCAGCAAAATCCATACACCATGCATAAAAGCCGAAGTCTTGGTACGAGCACCTGCCTGTATGTTGGCACTACTCCGCACGATTACTGATGTTACCGGCAGCCCGCCGAGTAATCCGCTAAAGAAGTTTCCGATTCCCTGGGCGAAAAGTTCCCGGTTTTGGGGCGAAATATGATGGTGTGGGTCCATTTTATCCACTGCTTCAAGGCTCAGCAAAGTTTCGAGTGAGGCTACAAAAGCGATGATGACAGCACTCCGCCAGATATTGCTGTTGAATATTTGTGCATCGAAAAGGTTGAGTTTAAAATCCTGAATGGTGTCCTTTGGAATGCTGACAAAGTGAGAAGCGTCTATTTGCAAAGGGCTAGGGAAAAATATATACAAAATCCAGGCAAACCCACTGGCCAACGTCACTACCAAAAAAGTAGTAGGGAATATGCGGGTAATACGCTGAAAATATTTTTCCAATACCCAAAAAAGAAAATAGGTAAATGCCGAGATAAGAATAATACCCGGAGATATACTCAATGCAAAAGATTGTAAAGTACCAAAAATGTGATTGAGTGTGAGGAGGTTAAACAAAGTATCATTCCAGAAGTCGGGTTTATTGTAGCCCAAAATAGTAGGTATTTGTTTTGAAATGAGCAATATTCCTATGGCTGAAAGCATCCCTTTGATCACAGCAGAAGGCACCAAATGCGTAAAGCCACCTATTTTAAACAGCCCGAGTAAAATCTGGAAAATTCCCGCAATACTTACCGCCCAAAAGAAAAATTGTAAACTGCCAAGGTCAGTAACTGCCTGGGCACAAATGGCGGTTAGACCTGCGGCTGCACCACTCACACTCATGTGAGAGCCACTTACCACCGATACGATTAATCCTCCAACCACGGCTGCTATCAGTCCTGAAATCAATGGCACATCAGAAGCCAGAGCTACCCCTAAACTCAAAGGCAAAGCAACAAAAAATACTGTAATACTGGATTTGAAATCGTGTTTAATAAAGGATAAAAAGTAATATTTAGATTTTCGGCTCATTTTTGTATATGATTTTCATTGAATAAATATTAAAATCCATAATTAAGGGATTTTCATAGTTGTATTTTGGATGAATCTTAAAGCCAGAATTCATTTTTAAATTGATGGAGAAATGATTTTCTATAATATGATCAGGGAAAGGAGATGAGTCAAATGATTTTATCAAAAACTCAAAATTTGTAAAGGAAGGGTTGGTATAAGTCGGGGTAACCTGAGAGCGTATTTGAGAGTTAAATTCCCGTTGGTGATTTGTCGAATAATCCCAAAAACTGGTTGGCTCCGCATGTAAAAACAACAACATTTCGAATGCCGGAAAAACGTTTTGTATCTTCCGGATAAGAAATTTACAGCTTAAAAAATATCAATCCGATTATTTGGTATTCTTTTGATAGAAAGTTTTGAAATTCGATATTTAAGTCCAAATTCTTCTGTGAATGTTAACATTTTTTGCAGTCTGGTTATTTTAGTTTTGAGTTTTTGAACAATTTTTACTTCGGGGTAAAAAATATTAAACCTGGAATTTTACAATTCCTTTACACATTTTTACATAATAAATAATTCCCTGAAATTTTGCCAACATACATTTACCACATTATTTCACGAAAACATTTTTTGCAATGAATATTTTGAAAATTTCTTTTTCGGTCCTTTTTGCCACCTTAGTTTATCTGTTTCCTGTTTCCGAAAATCCTTTCTTAAAACCCAGCCTACAGCTTCTCAAAAGTGGTAGTTTGAGTGGAAGTAATGTGATTTTTCAGTCGCTTGACTACGGTAAAACCTGGCAGGATATCAGCAATGGTTTGCCCGCACAAATGGAGGACCCTGAATTTTTTACAAACAATAAACAGCTTTTTATACACTCAAAAGATGAAATGTATATAAGAAATTCAAATACTTTGTCTCCAGCCTGGGAAAAAGACCCGGCTCTTAAATTTCATGGTAATGTTTCAATTTGTAAGTCAGGAATATTTGCAATTGCCAAAGATGGAAAGATTTTTAAAAGAAATATCGGCAAGAATACATGGTCTCGGGTTTTCAAAAGCCTACCCATTGATGAAAATCCCAGGAATTTATCAGAATTAAAAAGTGGAGTTTTTATGATAGCCGGGGATAATGGACTCTTTAGGTCTTCTGATGGCGGAAAGACCTGGAAAAAAGTGCATAAAGGTTCCATGGGGAATATTCAGGAGACTAATGGGGTGCTTCTGGCTACCAGTCAGGAGGGAATTATAAGGTCAACTGATAATGGATTGAGTTGGAAAAAAGCAGTAAGCGAAGGTGGAGTTGGTATTTATCTTACCCGAATAAATGACGGATTTGTAGGTATTACCTATAATTCCACCTTAAAGTCCAGAAGGGTGAGAATTTCAAAAGACGATGGAAAGACCTGGCAAGCCATTGATGCCGGTCTACCACGACATGCTAACATTGCGAATGTGATACAGGCTGGCAATTTTTATTACTGTGGCCATCCTGATGGTATTTTTAGGTCATCTGATAAGGGTAAGCACTGGGAACTAATCCATTCCACAGTGGACGATAAAGTATTCAATCTTACTGTTTCTGGAAAAGTTATTTATGCAATTGCTAAAAGTGGGGGCTGCTAAATAGCATTTAGCAAAACTATTTTTGCAAAAAAAACACGCTCTACCAATGATGGTGCAGGGCGTGTTTCCTTTTTTACAAATTTCCTTTTTTCAACTCACTTATGGCAAAATCGGCTGCACGGGCTGACAGAGCCATATAAGTCAGAGATGGGTTTACACAGGAGTTGGAAACCATACAGGCACCATCGGTCACAAATACATTTTCAGCCCCCCATACCTGATTGTGCTTGTTGAGAATGGAGTCCTTGGGCGTATGACCCATACGGGCAGTCCCCATTTCATGGATACATCGGCCAAATCCTTTAAAGTTGTCAAATGTCCCAACATCTTTGTAACCGGCGGCCTCCAGCATTTCAGCGGCATCGTTGACCATATCTTTCCGCATCTTCTTTTCATTTTCTTTGATTTCTGCCGAAAAAGTGATGAGTGGCAGGCCCCAACTATCGGTTTGTTTATCATCCAGCCACATTTTATTATCATGGTAGGGAAGGGTTTCGGCAAAAGCTCCGAGACTGATATTCCATGGCCCCGGTTGAGTGGCTTTATCTTTAAAGTCTGCACCAAAACCCTCATTGCTCATATTGGAGGCCCTTCCACTCCCCCCTTCATAGCCAAATGACCTCAGGTAATCCCGTTTGTCATTGCCGGTATTTCGGAATCTCGGTACATAAAAACCATTGGGTCTGCGGCCATAATAATATTTGTCATCAAAGCCTTCTACTGTGGCATAAGCACCTGCTGAGAAATGGTGATCCATCAGATAATGTCCCAAAACTCCGCTGTCGTTTCCGAGGCCGTTGGGGAATCTCCCTGATTTAGAGTTCATCAGAATAAATGTGCTGGCCATGGCCGAGGCATTCAGGAAAATTACTTTGGCGTAAAATTCTGTGACTTCTTTGGTGTTATAGTCAATCACTCGTACCCCAGTAGCTTTGCCTTTCTTTTCGTCATATATTACCTCACTAACTATACTGAAGGGCCTTACGGTGAGGTTTCCGGTTTTCATGGCTGCTGGAAGCGTGGCTGCTTGTGTACTGAAATAAGCTCCGAAAGGACATCCTCTCCAACACATGTCTCTGGCCTGACATTTTGCTCTTCCTAGTGCCAGTTGTTCTTCAGTTGGCTCAGTAATATGTGCCTGGCGAGGAGGTAATAAGTACCGGTTTTCGAATTTATTCCTTAAAACTGAACCTAAATGATGCTCCACACAAGTCAACTCAAAAGGCTTCTGATAAATACCATCCGGTAAATGGGGCAGATTGTCTTTTGAGCCCGATATTCCGGCAAATCGCTCCACATAGTCATACCAGGGGGCAATATCTTTGTATCTGATGGGCCAGTCAGCACCTACACCTTCTTTTATGTTGGCTTCAAAATCCAGATCACTAAATCTCAGTGCCACCCGACCCCAGGTGATACTTTTGCCGCCTACCTGCCAGCTTCTGATCCAATCGAATCGTTTTTCCTCCAGATACGGATACTCAACATCTTTAACAAACATGTCTTTCGATGCCTCAGAAATCGTAAATCCTGTTCTTTTATGGATCGGGTAATTCTCCCATTCTTTTTTGGGAATATTGAGGTTATGATGCTCAAAATCCCAGGGATTCATCATGGCCGTTTTGTAGTCTTTTATGTGCTCTATATTTCGACCACGATCGAGCATCAGTACTTTCAATCCCTTTTCAGCGAGTTCTTTGGCCGACCAGCCACCCGAAACTCCCGAGCCAACTACAATGGCGTCAAAAGTCCGGTTTTCTTTGGTATCTAAAGGCATAAGGTTGATTTTTTGTAAAAATCTTAAAATAATCCTTCTTTTACCAAAATCTCACTGTTTTTTTGAGTCAAACAGATCAACATTGGCATAAACCGATAACCTGATTGTGGGATTTGATTCCCTGATGGTATTGCTGAAATTCCAGATATGTTGATGAATATAGGCCATCTGAAATTGTAAATGCGGATTTATCGTCAGACCCATTCCACCAATTATTCTGTTTTGGTTCATCAGGGTAGCTCCTGCATTTTTTCCAACATTATAGAAGGCTTCATCACCTGCAATTGCACTTAACTGGTATTTATTTGAAATCTTTGCAATGGGATAATTGGCCACAATCATGTGCCTTATTCTGTTTCTGTAAGTGTAGTCAATAATTGATAGTTCATTACTATTGTTTTCTTTTCCGGCAACACCTACCCAACGGTTCTCATCACGGAGCCGGTTGGTAATTTTTAATTTTGATATTTGGCTGCTTATGGTGGCTTGTAACCAAACATGATTTTCCGGAACAGGGATTTTATTAATGGCTGGTTCGCCGTAAACATAAGTTTTATAATGGGAATACCCCAGACTGGCAGTAAGGTTTTTTGAAAATTTATAGTCAAATGATGGCCTTACGAAGTATTGTTGTTTTTCAGAGAAACCATTGGCATAACGGCTGGTTGCTTCAAAACTTACCGAACTGCGACCTTTGAGGTTAAATTTTCCGAAATAATGCAACCAAATATCATTATTGTGAGAGATGGTTTGAGCATAGAGTGAGTTTGAAAAGATAGATAATATTGATAGTATTTTTTTGTAATTCTTCATTGAAATTCCAATTTAAATAAGACAAAATGATTCTCAGGAAAAGCAATAAGGCATTCCTTTTAGTTTTTAAAAGAAAATAGAAGTCTTTTGAGCAAAACGAAAAGATATTGTAGCTCAAATGTCACGGAGGCAATCGGGGAGCTATTTTTAAAATAATCCCTTCTGAATGGTTAAAAAATCAGGGAGTTTCCAAAAACCCCAAAGGAAACCCCTGATAAAAAAGACTAAGATACTTTTTTACGTGCTGATGCCGCATGTCCCGACAACGGTTTATGCTTTTCAAGACCTTTGATTACCACTTTTCCTCCCTCATTTTCATAAGAATTTTTGAAATTATGAAGGTTATCCATCACTGAGTGGTCAACCAAAAGGGTATCTTCCAGGTCAATTTCCACATAAAACTGCGGAGGCAAAGCTTCCAATTTTCTTTTTATACCCATAAAATTGGTAAAAACAGCAGCTTTGCTGATTTTAACCAGGTATTTGTTTTCGGTAAAAGAAACCTCAGTAGGGGTTTTGAATATAACCGAAAGCGGTTTTCCGTTCAGGAGATTGATGATAATCTCAGCCAGCATACCAGCCGCAATTCCCACCAAAAGGTCAATCCATAAGGTAAAAATGATGGTTACGACAAAAATGAATAGTTGCTCTTTACCAATATGTAAAGCATGCATAAATTCTTTAGGATGAGCCAGCCTGATACCTACCGTAATAAGCATTGCCGCAAGTGCGGTATTTGGAATAAGCTCTATCAAATGTGAAGCAAACAATACGAAAACCAAAATAAAGAAACCATGGAAGAAGTTTGCCCAACGCGTGCGAGCCCTGTTGGCAACGTTGGCCGAGCTGCGGGCTACCTCTGAAATCATGGGTAAACCACCTAAAATTCCGGCCACGATGTTTCCTATTCCCACGCCTATCAGGTCTTTGTTTGTATTTGATTTTCGTTTATAATGATCAATCATGTCGATGGCTTTTACGGTCAATAATGACTCCAGGCTCCCTACCAAGGCGAACATGATTACGTATTTTGTGAATACACCTATTTCATGCACACCATCAAAACTCACATTGATTTTTATGCTTTCAAAAAGATTTCCCAAATGAACCAGAGCATACTGAGGTTCAGTGGTTTGGAAATCAAGCATAAGTTCGGCAGGAATAGCAAAAAGCAAAACAACCAATGGTGCTGGTATTTTTTTCAATGGTGATTCAGAAAGCATGGGCCAAATCTGCATCACTCCAAGACTAACAATTCCTATTAAAGTAGCCTTAGGGTCAAGATGCATCAGGTAATAGGGTATTTGAGCAATAAGTTCGAACGGACTTTTACCTTTTGTTAATGCCGGATTAATATCTAATAAAATTGGAATTTGCTTTGAAATAATAATGATTCCAATTGCGGCAAGCATTCCGTGTACTGCAGAAAGCGGGAAAATATCAGTAAGTTTTCCCAATTTAAAGACACCAAACAAAACCTGTAGTACACCTGCTACGACTATTGCACCAAGGGCAAGATGCCAGCCCAATTCACCTCCACCAAACTCTGCCACTGCTTCAGCAGCAATTACTATTAAACCTGCAGCGGGTCCTTTGATGGTTAAGGGTGACCCTGCCAAAAAGCTTACAACAATACCACCGATTATTGCCGTCAAAAGTCCCATTATTGGAGGGAATTCTGAGGCTTTGGCGATACCTAAACTTAAAGGTAGTGCAAGTAAAAATACGATAAATCCCGACATTGCGTCGGTTGAAAAGCTCTCCTTGAGGCCTTCCCATCCGTCTTTCGGTAAATTCTTTAAGTGACTGCTCATTTTTTTTAATGCTTTATTTATTTAAAAAATTATTTTTAAGATGATTTCAAAGGATTTGACTGCATGGGGTTGGGATGTGGCCCCAAAAACAATCTTGCGTAAATTCTGATTAATGCTATCCCGCTGATTATAAAACTCAATGCCGTAAACATTCCAAGGAAAAACTGATTCTCTTTGATATGGCTGAAAAGCAAATCTTCACCAATAAAGGAAGGAGATATCGGAAAACCGGTTAATCCCAACATTGCAATCAGAAACACAAAACCTAAGACCGGATATCTGCTAATATGTCCATAATATTCGTTAAGGTCAAAATAGTCTGGTTCCAGTTTTTTTAACCTTGCCAGGCTCAGATATCCAATTATTCCGGCAACTGATACTCCACTGAGAAAAATCAGCGTTTCACGAAATTCAAAATGCTCATTAAATGATACCGCTAAAACCAGACTGAAATGATTGAAAAGTATCAGAATCCAGGCAAGCCGGGGATGGAGTCTCTCCGAAAATGATTTTAAAACCATAATTAATCCCGAAAGTGCATATGTAAATGGTATATATTCATACATGTCCTTAGGGATATATTCCTGATTGAAAAACAGAAACAAGCCTAAAAGGTAAAAAGGGAAAAAATAATAAAATACATTCTTCGGAGATAAGAAATTGAGAGACTTCCCAATGTTTTTTAAAGGATTGAAAATTTTTCGATTCATAAACGAATCCATATTCCACTCTCTGATAGAAAGAATATACAAGGTGTTTATTATTTTGTTGGTCTTTGGGTTTTCAACCGGATGAAAATTATAATGCTGGTCTCTGATCATATAACTTACCGTAGAAGGAGAAATCAGTAACTGATAAGTCCTTAAAAAGGCATTTCCTGCAAAATGAATCAAAGCCAAAACATGAAAACCAAAAGCTACTTCAATAAATATTATACCTATCTGAGTGATAGAACTATACGCGATTTGAGGTTTAATAGAATATTGAACTCTCGTAATAAAAAACGATATGATGGCTGTCAGCAAACCTGTCAGTGCAATAAGAATTTTAACCGACATTTGCTGTTCCCAAAACGGATAGGTTCGGAGTAATAAGAAAACGCCAAAATGCACCGACAATGAACCGTAAAATATAGCACTCGATGGAGTGGGACCCTCCATAGCTCTTGGGAGCCATGAAGAAAACGGTATCTGGGCCGATTTTGCCGCAGCAGCCACAAGCAACGAGATACCTATGAATATTCCAATTTCTGAGTGGCTCATTAAATGCTCATGAACAAGCTCATAATTGCTCAATTTTACGAAATTGATGTTTTCATGCCACAGGTGGTGACTTGCCCACATCGCTGCCAATATTCCTACGTCTCCTATCCGGTAAACGGTGAACACTTTTACCGCATTTCTTACCGGAAGATATCTCTCTCTGTAAAATGCGATCAAAAGGAAAGAGGAAATTCCCAGCATTTCCCAACCCATAAACAAGGTTTCGAAATTTCCTGAAATCACCGTCCAGTTATATCCAAGAAAAAAGAATAAAACAGTATTGAAAAACCGCTTATACCCATTTTCCAAATGCATATAATATTGACTGTATCGGGTAATCAGAAAAGTAATAAAACTTCCAACCAAAAGATAAGTAACGGTTGTTTTATCAAAATAAAAATCAATCAAAAACTGGTATTCATTGGAACTGTATAGGGTTATCTCCTCGATATTTGTCTTTGGAGTGCCTTTAATGAGCCAATTGATTGTAAATCCAATTACTAATACTAACTGAAGACCAGTTGTTAAAATCGCAACCCATGAGATCGCCGATTCTTTTTTCTCCTGAAAAAAAAGACTAGCCAAAAAACCAATGAATGGTATCAGGACAAACCCAAGTATTATATTGTTAGTTTCCATAAATTAATTGGTGAAAATTTCTAAAATGGGTAAATTGTCATGCACGCTCTCAAATATGGGTTCTAATTTTTCCACCCTTTCGATTTGATTGGTAACCACCGAATAAGGTTTGAATTTTCCATCACCAAATACAAATGCATCCTTGGTTTCAGGATGAATAACCACGAGGTTGATCCAGTTATTGATAAACCATTCATAAGTTGCAGGGTTGATTTGCATGATCCTTAATACCTCATCGGGGTAATGCTCAATCGTTATCAACAAACGCAATGGGTCGTGGATATTAACCATCTGAATGGGTAAACCTGGTCGAAGGTCTCCATCCATTCCATTAGATAAGCCAAAAAGCCCGACTACATTATGAGGGAGCTTTGAGCCAGCCCCTAGTCGATAGTTATCCACTCTCGAAAAGTAATATTCCAGATTGATACCGCCACAAACCGGAGCAATAGCATTAAGGATTCCCAATAATATTGACCCATCTGAATCAATAGCATGGTCATAAGAATTGAGGAAAGCCCTGCGGTCGAAGAACAAATGCTTGTTGTTTTCTCTTTTGCCTACAATACAAAGCGTATTTGTAGCATGGTTCCATTCAGGTCTTGGTTCAAAAAGAGAAATTGAACGTTTTTTTACTTCCTCATGTACTTTTTTTGCAGGTTTTCTGGTGTTAGTCATCAAAAACCTTCTGGAGCGTTCTTTAGCATTGGCACTTAAAGCCTTCTCTATAACTGTTTTGTTCTTTAAGTGTTCGCTTTTTAAGGAAACGGGAATCAAATCTTCATCAAAATAGTCGGCTTCATCCCTGGTGGTATCATGCAAAGCAGCTACAAACCAGGTTGACTCCGGAATCACAATCCCTTTTTCTTTTAATCCGGCTCTGACTTGAGGGTCATTGGCAAGAATGCTGGCAGCCCTTGCATTTACTGATCCTGCTCTACCAGAACATGCTCCACAATCATAACCTGCATAATAGGTGTTGTTTACACTGCTGGCACCATGACCCATGATGTAAACCAGGGAGGCAAAGTTTTCAACCAAACCTATACTCTTTAGTAAACCTTCAGTTTTTTCAATCATTTCATCCTGTGTAAAACCAACCTGTAGGCCATGGCTTTTTTTGCCTTTGTAGGCTATGGTTAACTTTCCATATTTATCCATATGTTTAAATGAAGAAACCATGGCCGGAGATTCAGAAGGGAAAAGGATACTTTTGCCCATTTTCAATGCCGACCAGAGACCTAAGGTGGGTGTGATGATTAAGCCTCCGAAAAAACCATGCGTATGTCTGTTAAAATGATTGTCTTTTTTGTGCCTTTTTTCAGCATCTTCTTCCTTTATCAGGATGTCGGGCGTCATAGGTGCAGGGCATACTTTGGTGTTAAAATTGCTCTGCTCGGGCTGAAAGAAAAATGCCACATTAAAAAAGCCTGCAACTCCGAAAGTTTCAGATGATGGATCGATTCCTTCCAAATGCCTTCTTATGGAGCATTCTCTGTCATCAATACAAAATACCGCCTGGAAACTTTTTTGGTCCGAATGTTTTTCTTCTGGTTTTATTTGTAAGCCTTTGACTACCTGATCATAATAGGTCCATTCATAGGCTTCCTGCCAGATTTTATATACTTCAAAAAGTTCTGATTTCGGAACCTCCTTAAAGAGATTATTTTCAAAATTTTGAGGCAAACTGTCTCCGATAGGTTTCCAAACTTCGCCATATAACTGGTCGAGTTGGTCTAATTCGATCAACAATTCGTAAATGATAAATTCTTTTATCGAAATTCGGCGTTTATCTAAAAGTGACTGTGGCTTTTTTTCAATCGCACAAACCATCCCTGACCAACCGGGATGCCCAAATTGCTGTTCAAAAAGATAACTTTCATAGTAGTTTTCATCTCCAACTATGATTTTTAATAAAACATCAAGCGGGTTTTTCTCCAATAATAAAATATTTCTTGCCCGCTGTGATTTAAAAATGCTGGTATGACTATTTTTTTCAATACTTCGCAGAGCATCTAAAAAAGGTTTGTCATGGTAAGGGAATTTGGCAATACTTATTCCCTGATCAAGAAATGCACCTACTGACCTGAAAAGTTTTGGATGAACATATTTATCCAGATTGATTTTATATTTGGCTTTCCAAATTTTCCTGAATCGGCCAATCCTTTGACTATGTGTTTCATCATAAGTTGCCTCGAGTAATTTTTCTTTCCAGATCGAAAGGTTTGATACGCCTTTATTTTCAATAATTCTTTTTTCAAGAATCTCAGCGTTGATTTTGTTTTTTTGAAACAGGTCACGGTACTCTTGCAAAGTAAGATATACCTGATAGCCAAAAATTTGTGCAGCTTTTTGCATTCCATCATGGAAATTATGGTGCTGAAAAGCATGCAAAGTATTATGATGCACAAAATCTTTTAAGGGTGCTTGTGCAGGTAAATAATGGTGAAGTTCATGCAAAACATGATCTATGTCAAATCCGAAATTTGATTTTTCTTTTTTCATTGAGAAAAGAGGTAAATATTAAGCAAGTTTTTTTGAAAGGACACTTAGTCCACAAATAGGCTGATCCTGAAAATCTTAAATCCTAATATTTCGGACAAGAATATAAATCTTGCATATGTTTTTAAATGACCCTTGTATTTGGTTTTTTGGGCTGGCAGTTTGTAGAGGTGAGGATTCAAAAATAAATTCAGAAAGTTGAGCAGGAGTAATAAAAAGATCCTGTTGATCTTCATGATTATCTTCTTCTTCTTTTTCTTCTATCTTTTCATTAAAATTCCGGAAAATAAGTTTGTCTTTTTGGCCGGAATCGGATTTGAAATGGTTTTCTGATTGGTTTGCTTCAAGAATGGAACTTTTGGATGGCATATGCTTACCCAACCCTATCATAAACAGGATGGTGCACAACAAGAAAATTTGCCTCCTAAACATTTCCAATCATTTTTAATATTCCGGTGGCAATTAAATATTTTAATTTTGTTTTAATCCTGTTTTAATATCATTTTTTTTTTCAGATAATTGTTTTGTTAAAAAAAATATAAAAAAATCAATATTAATGCTATAGTCTTTAGCCTTTATTGATGATTTTCAGGCCTATTTCTTCACTACTTTTCGATTTGATAAATTGAATTGCCTCATCAACATCATCGGTGATAAGGTACATTTTCTTATCCTCGGCTGAAATGGTCTTTTCTTCTAACATTTTTTCGATATGGTTGATTATATGGGTATGAAAACCCTCGTTAAAAATAACTACCGGAAACCTGGAAATCTTACCGGTCTGGATCAGTGTGAGAGCCTCAAAAAATTCATCAAGTGTTCCAAATCCACCCGGGCAGATTACAAAAGCATAAGAATATTTGATTAGAAGTGTTTTTCTGACAAAAAAATATTTAAAATCAACCCATCTGTCGAGAAAAGGATTAGGTTTTTGCTCATGGGGCAATACGATATTACAACCAATTGATTTGCCTCCAACATCTTTGGCACCTCTGTTCGCAGCTTCCATTATTCCCGGTCCACCACCCGTGAGTATTGTAAATCCCATTTTTGCGAGTTCGGCTCCAATATGCCGGGCATTGTGGTAGTAGGGATTATCTTCATCGAATCTTGCAGAGCCGAAAACGGTGACACAAGGACCAACAAAATGTAATATTCTAAAACCTTTGATAAACTCCCACATTACATCCAGTACAAATAGGAATTCTTTTAAGCGACTCTGCGGACCTTCCAAAAACCTTACCTCAGAGTGTATTCTATGGGTACTATTACGTGTCATTTTTACGGGATTGGGTAAAAAAAAAGTTTGTTTGAGTAAAACTACAAACAAACTTTCTGAATTGTCAATTAAGAAATCTAAATTTTGAAACCTTCTTTTAATCCAACGGTTTTGTTGAAAATCAACTTTTCGGGAGTTGAGTCAAGGTCCGGTGCATAATATCCGTTTCGGATAAACTGAAATCTGGTTTCCCCGTCAAACGATGGTAACGTAGGTTCTACATACGCTTTAATGGTTACCAGCGAATCCTCATTTATAAAATCTTTAAAGTCACCTTCTTCTGAGCTGGGGTCTTCTACTTTGAAAAGTCTTTCATACATTCTGATTTCTGCTTCAATTGATTCAGTAGCCGGAAGCCAGTGAATCACCCCTTTGACTTTTATCCCACTTTCATCCTGGCCACTTTTCGAAGTAGGAATATAAGAACATTTTAGTTCAGTCACTTCGCCGTTTTCGTCATGAACAACTTCATCGCACTGGATGATAAATGCTCCTTTGAGACGTACCATTTTTCCCGGAGAAAGTCTGAAATATTTATTCGGTGGATTTTCCATAAAATCATCTTTTTCAATCCACAGCTCTTTGGTAAAGTTCAGAGATCTGGAGCCACTCTCCGGTATTTCAGGATTGTTTTCAAGTGTACATTCAATTGATCCGACTTCAGTTGGGAAATTGGTAATCGTAACCTTCAAGGGGTTGAAAACAGCCATCACCCTGGTAGCGGTTTTGTTGAGATTTTCTCTTACAAAAAACTCCAATAAACTTACATCTATCAGGTTATCACGTTTTTGAATACCGATACGGTCACAAAAATCTACAATTGCTTTGGCCGGATAGCCCCTTCTACGCATGCCTGATATGGTGGGCATACGTGGGTCATCCCATCCTGTCACATATTTTTCATTGACGAGTTGCAAAAGTTTCCTTTTACTCATAACGGTGTACGTAAGGTTGAGACGGGCAAATTCATATTGTCTGGAAGGGAAAATTTCGAGTTTTTCCAGGAACCAGTCGTATAATTCCCTGTGTGAAACAAACTCCAGTGTACAGATAGAGTGTGTGATCCCTTCTATCGAGTCAGATTGTCCATGAGCAAAATCGTACATCGGATAAATACACCATTTGTCACCGGTACGATGATGATGGGCAAATTTGATGCGATATATGATGGGGTCTCTCATTAACATATTGCTTGAGGCCATATCAATTTTGGCCCTCAATACTTTAGAACCTTCTTTAAACTCACCATTGGCCATACTTTCAAACAACTGCAGGTTTTCGTCAATACTGCGGTTTCGGTAAGGGCTATCGGTTCCGGGCTGGGAAGGAGTCCCTTTAAGGGCAGCCATTTCCTCTGAGGAGGAATCGTCAACGTATGCAAGTCCTTTGGTGATCAGTTTTTTGGCAAACTTAAAAAGCTGGTCAAAATAATCAGAAGCATAATATTCATTGACCCAGTTAAAACCAAGCCATTTTACATCATTTTTGATAGATTCAACGTATTCTGTATCTTCCGTAACAGGGTTAGTGTCATCAAATCGGAGATTGGTTCCGCCGCCATAATCCTGTGTTAAGCCAAAATTAAGACAAATTGATTTGGCATGTCCAATATGCAGGTAACCATTGGGTTCCGGTGGGAAACGAGTCAATAACCTCCCACTGTGCTTACCCGATTTCAGGTCAGCCACCACTATCTCTTCAATAAAATTCAGACTCTTTTCCTTGATCTCTTCTGACATGGTTTTTAATTGTTGTACAAAAAGCTAATTTAATATCTTAAACCAAATGATAATTTTTTCATTTATCATTTTTGATAATTTTACTTTATAAAATCCAAGAAAATATTTTGATTGTTAAATAATGAAACGCTCTGAAAATAAATAATTAACAATTTCTTAAAGAAAACTTAAAAAAAAGCTCGTTATTTTCCTTTAAAAACGGGTTCTCTTTTTTGTAAAAATGCCATAACACCTTCTGCAAAGTCTTCAGAATAACCACAGGCAGTTTGCCCTTCAGCTTCAAGGTTTAAGACATTTTCCAAAGTGTTATTAAAACTTTGATTGAGTACTTTTTTCATTTGGCCTATAGCTTTCGTTGCTGATTTTGAGTAAAAAGCCGCAATTTTTTCTATTTCAGCATCAAGGTTTTCTGTTTCCACAATTTTATTTACAAGTCCTAGTTGCAATGCTTCAGGCATAAAAATTTTCCTCCCGGTACTACAGATCTCAAATGCCTTTTGAAAACCAACAATTCTTGGCAGAAAATACATTGACCCGGCATCAGGCATCAGGCCAATGCCAACAAAAAGCTCGGTCATGTAAGTTGAGGAATCAGCTATGAGTAAATCACAAGCCAGTGCAAGTGATAGACCTGCTCCTGCTGCTACACCGTTTATTTTGCAGATAATTGGTTTCTCGAGTGACCTCATCCTCAATATTAACGGGTTGTATCTGGCTTTCAAAATATTGCCAAGGTTAGTATCACCGAGCCCTTCTTTGAGGTCTGCTCCTGAACAAAATGCCTTTTGATCCCCTCCTGATAAAATAATAACTCTAATCTCAGAATCTGCCTCACACATTGAGAAAGCTTCGGTGAGTTCAAGGATAAGATTTTGACTTAATGCATTAAAAACTTCAGGCCTGTTGAGGGTAATGTAGGCTTTTGATTCAGTCTTTTCGAAAATTAAATCTTTAAACATCCGGCAATTAGTTTTAATAAAGTAAATTTCGCCAAAAAAATAATATTACACTATTTTCTTTTTGGGTAATTTCAGAAAACCAGCAGAATTTATCTGAATAACGGAATGCTCAGAATATCAGGAATAAGGAGAGTATCAATAAAAGGTAATAAAATACCTGAACCGTGGATTTACGGTTAAATAAAAATCGTCAAATAATGGTTTATAGATTTACCAATAATCATTTGTAAATCTGACGATTAGGATAAGTAGAAGGTTTTTCTTTTTTGCTACCAAGAGAATAAACCACCACGCCTACAGCCAGTGCTGCCAATCCGAACAATATTCCTTTTTTCATAACCTTAAAATTTTAAATTTTAAACACCTTTTGATTTATAAAAAAATAGCTTTTTCACTTTCTATTTTAAAGATAACGTACATTTTTCAACAATTGTTACAACAAGAGCTTAAAATTTCCTTAAAAATTATTTTACGGTAATTGGCGGTGAATTTTAAGCTTCAAATAATTAGAATCAAAAATTAATCCAAAGTTTAATTGGAATAACAAAATTTTTATTATTCGGTCACTATTTTTTTTAAGCAAAATTTAAGGTAGCTTTGTCCGTCAAAAAATTAGCGAATTTGGATTCTTTAGTCGGGGTTGTTTTCAGGTCAACTGGTAGCTGGTATGAGGTAAAATCAGTTACAGGGAAAATGTATTCCTGCAGATTAAAAGGCAAATTCAAAATAAAGGGCCTGAAAGTGACCAACCCCATTGCGGTGGGTGACGAAGTTGTGTTTGAATTAGAAAATGAAAACACAGGGATTATTTTTGATATCAAGCCCCGGAAAAACTACATCATCAGGCAGTCGGTACATAAAACTGCCCATGGACACCTGCTCGCCACAAATATTGATCAACTTGTAATCATTATTACTTTGGCTCATCCACGCACTTCCATGGGATTTGTGGACAGGATGTTGGTTACTGCTGAAACCTTCAGAATTCCGGTTTTATTGGTTTTTAATAAGAAAGATCTACTTGATGAGGAAGCCATCGGGTTTCAGGATGAGTTGATAGAAATGTATGAAAGCCTTGGTTATGCATGTATAAGTACTTCTACAGTCTCAAAAATTGGTCTGGAAAGCTTTAAAGACAAATTGAAAAATAAAACCAGTCTTCTTTCGGGACATTCAGGTGTAGGAAAATCTTCACTGATTAATTTCATTGACCCTGATCTTGACCTTGCGACTTCCGAAATCTCAACCTTTGCCAACAAAGGAGTGCATACTACCACCTTCGCTGAGATGTTTGAATTACCCGGTAATATCAGAATAATTGATTCACCCGGAATCAAAGAACTGGGCCTGATGGACATAGATGAAAATGAGCTGGGGCATTATTTCCCTGAATTCAGGGCTCTGCTCGGAGAATGTAAATTTAATAACTGTCACCATATCAACGAACCCAAATGTGCCATCAAAGATGCGGTTGAGTCTGGAGATATTGCCGAAAGCCGCTACAGAAGCTATCTGAGTATGTATGAAAATTATGATAACAGACGGTAAGTAAGACTGGTTTAAAATTAGTTATCCGTAAAAATTTATAATTACCGCCTTTTTTTACTGTTCCTCAAAGTTTAGCTATTATAATATTTTAAAAGTTTGACTTCCCATTAATTTGATATCCAGTAGTTTATAAAATTACTATTTGGTAACAATTTATTAACAAAATTTTAGCTTCAAATCATGTCTTATGTCTGTTTTTAATTCTATATTTGCAACGTAATAATACAATGAAACAGATATTACTCCCCATATCCCCATTTCGACGACTTAGGTCCGTGAGGACCCAAGCATAAGGTTGTTTACTTTTTATAGTGGGCTGCCTTCATTCTTTTCTAAATAAATCTTATAACAAAAAACAGCGGATACACCGTCTCCTTTTAGGGTCTGAGCCCCTTACAAACGACGATGAACATTAAAGAAAAAAACATTATTGGCAAATACGTGGTTCAGGTAGCCACTGAGGAGCATTTTGATTATGCTCAGGTAATTGTGGACGAAATGGCCCTATCGGCTAAAGCCCGTGGCACGGGTATTGCCAAACGGTCGCCTGAGTACATCAAGCTTAAAATGGAAGAAGGAAAGGCGGTAATCGCTACCACTTCTGATGGCGAATGGGTGGGCTTTTGCTATATTGAAACCTGGGAGCATGGCAAGTTTGTGGCCAATTCGGGTTTGATAGTACATCCTAATCACCGGAAAAGTGGCATTGCTACTTCCATAAAATCAATGGCTTTCAATTTGTCAAGGTCAAAATATCCTGATGCTAAGATTATAGGATTGACAACGAGCCTTGCCGTGATGAAAATCAACTCGGAACTGGGCTATTTGCCTGTGCCGTTTTCGGAACTGCCCAAAGACGATGAGTTTTGGAAAGGCTGCTCCAGCTGTGTCAATTATGATATTCTGAACCGTACCAACAGGGCACATTGCTTGTGCACAGGTATGAAGTTTGACCCGGAAGAGGAGAAAAATAAAGTAAAGGAAGGCAAGAAGCCCGAATTTTGGGATTTTTTGACCGAATCAACGCTTTATGAAAAGTGGATGAGTATGAAGCAGCGGATACTTTTAAGAAGAGAGGAACGTAAAAAAAAAGCTCATCCCAGCCCAACGACTCAGAGAGAGCTCACAGAGGTATAGAGAATATTAAAGGTAGAATGGAATAAGCTTCAAAACCTGCAAAATGCCGAATTTTGCAGGTTTGTTTTTTTTGAAATAATGCTGAAAGATTACATCAAACTACATGTTTTTGTGTTATTATTTGGTTTCACCGGAATTCTGGGAAAGCTCATTTCGGTTGATTCCCTGACTTTGGTGCTGTACCGCACCCTATTTGCTGCTTTGGGTTTGTTTGTTATTTTGTATTTCAGAAAAGTAAAAATTCAGTTATCCTTTCGTGATTTTACAGTATTATTTGGCACCGGATTGGTACTGGGGCTGCATTGGCTTTGCTTTTTTGGCTCGGGTAAACTCTCCACAGTATCGGTAAGTCTGGTCACTTTTTCTACTACTTCTTTCTTTACCGGGATATTGGAACCGTTTTTTTTCAAAAAGAAGATGGTGTGGTACGAGATTGTGTTGGGAATCATCGTAGTCATCGGGGTTTCTATTATGTTTAGTTTCGAAATCAGATATCTGACCGGCATATTGGTGGGATTGCTGGGGGCATTACTGGCGGCGGTTTTTTCTATTGTTAATTCCCGGCTCACGCATAGGTTTGACAGTCAGGTGATAAGTTTGGTTGAGCTATCGGCGGCTATGTTTTTTATGGGGGTCATATTTTTGTTTGCCGGAGATTTTAATTCCCTAAAATTAAGTCAGAATGATTTGTTTTGGCTATTGATATTGAGCTGGGTTTGTACAGTTATTCCGCATTCCCAAATGATCAGTCTGATGCGGAGGATTTCGGTTTTTACAGCCAACTTATCATTAAACCTGGAGCCGGTTTATGGGGTTATTCTGGCTTATTTTATTTTTGGAGAAAGCGAAAAAATGTCCTTTGAGTTTTATTTGGGAGGTGTGCTGGTCTTGCTCACTGTTATGTTACATCCGATTTTAAAAAGGAGATTTACCTGATCAAAAGGTCTTCAAATTCTTCTCTGGTTCCATTAAATACATTAAAATCAACTTTTCCTTTGATTCCGTTTATAGTCGATTCTTCACTGATTTGCCAAAAATGCCAATCCCGGTCTAAATCCGGTTTTCCCATTTTGGTATAATGTGCCACCCATATTGGATAATTATCAAAATATCCCTGAAGTTTTTGCTTATAAAAATCGGCATTGGTGTAGATTATCGGTTTTACGCCATAATGGTTTTCTACTAATCTAAGCCAGGTTTTCAGTCCTTTTCTGATTTTTTCATCCGACTGACCATATTCGGTTTCTACATCGACCACCGGAGGCAAATCTCCGCTTCGGATACTCGCTATTCTGATAAACAATTCTGCTTGTGCTTGCGGACTTTTCGTAGCAACAAAAAAATGATAGGCACCTACCACCAAGCCGGCATTTTTTGCTCTCAGTTTATTTTGTAAATAATGATAATCGATGGTTTTGACGCCTTGGGTAGCTTTAATGAATGCAAACTCAATTTTTACATTTTCAATTTCCATGTTTTTGACTGACTTCCAGTTGATAATCTGTTGATATCTGGAAACATCGATGCCATGGACGCTGTATTCTGAAGGAATGTAAATCCCAAAAGCCTTGTATTTGATATAACCGGCTTTGATTTCCTGATAATAAAAATAGGCCAAGAGCAATACGATTGGACTGACGAAAATCAAAAAGGTGCGTTTCCAGTTGAATTTCCATTTCCAGAGAAAACTCTTTTTTCTTCTGGTTTTGGGGCTGGGCTTTCGGTGCGATTTTCGGTTGGAATTCATTTCAGGAAAATAAAAAAGCCTCTTCGTGATTTCGAAAAGGCTTATTTATAAAAATCTTTGAGAGATTATTTTCTTCCGTAACGTTTGTTAAATTTATCAACACGACCAGTAGTATCCAACAATACGTTTTTACCAGTATAGAATGGGTGAGATTTTGAACTAACCTCGACTTTGCAAACCGGATACTCCTTTCCGTCTTCCCATACGATGTTTTCTTTAGTCTCAACGCATGAACGTGAAAGGAATTTATAATCTGAAGTCAAATCCCAGAAAACTACTTCTCTATAATTTGGATGAATGTCTTTTTTCATTTCTCTATTTTATTAAAACCTTTATTCCTCGATTGGGCTGCAAAATTAAGAATAATATTCTTATTTACAAAACTTTCAAAACTTTTCTATTTCATTTAACAATGCCTCTATCTGTTCAGGGGTATTAGCAATAAAATTTGATACCCTTATCTGGCTATCTTTTCCGGGACCATATCCTGCACCAACAATCATATTTTTAGTTTTCAAATGGTTAATGATTTCGGATGAAGGTCTCTCGGTGTTGATTACGGCCACCGTTTTTGATCTGTGGTCAGGGTTTTTTACAAACACCTCATAGCCGTCTTTTTTCTCAAAAAACTTGTAAATCATCTTTGCTTTTTCATCTGTTTGCTTTCTGATAGCTTCCAGTCCGGTTTTATTCATATCTTCAGCTACTTTTCCTAACAGGAAAATTCCCATCACATTTGGAGTGGCCGGATTCTGATAGTTTTTTGCATTTTTCCAAAGAGAAGGCAGGTCGTGATGAGCCCCAAGGCTATTGCCTTTCGATTTAAGTTGTTTAGCTTTTTTGAGGCATTTCTCATTAGCAATCCACACGCCCAGACCTGCCGGCAAGCCAAAACTTTTTTGTACCGAAAAGAATGCCGAATCAATCAATGAAAAATCTAGTTCCGGAATCGGGGCAGAAGAAACCATGTCCACGGCCATGAGTTTGTTTCGGTGGCTACGTTTGAGCTTATGAATATCAGCTTCACGGGTCTGGACACCTGTAGAAGTTTCGTTTTGAGTCACACATATCAACTCAGCATATTCCGGAACAGTGATTTCCCCATAGGAAAATCCCTCACCCATAGGTTTATTCAAGGCGTCAGCCTGACGACCCAAAGCTTGTGAATACTGATAGTATTTCTCAGAAAAGGAGCCATTTACCAGATGGAAAGACTCAAATTCAACCAAACTTTGGATACTTTTTTCCCAAATCTCCGAAGCTGAACCGGTAAACATGATGGCGTTTTCCTCTGGGATGCTAAGTAAAGCCCTCAGTTGCTCGTCGGTATGCTGATATATTTTTTTGAATTGACCACTGCGATGAGAAATAGACCCCAGTTGTTCATCGACGAATTCCTGCAGATATTCTTCAAACCTGGGATAAAGTTCTGCCGGACCGGCAGTAAAATACATTAGCTTTCTGCTCATGATGTGTTAAATTGTGTTACAAAATTACTAATTATTATTGAATGAAGTTTTTTGAATTGTGTCAAATTGCGTTTATAAAGATTATGTTTGTAATTTTGCAAAAAAAAATAGCTGCATTTTATGTTAGTAAATGTTTTTAAGTCCAAAATTCACCGGGTAAAAGTTACCCAGGCCGAGCTCAATTATGTGGGAAGTATTACCATCGACGAGGCTCTTCTTGAGGCTGCCGGAATAATGGAGAACGAGAAAGTGCAGATTGTCAATAATAATAACGGGGAGCGGCTGGAAACGTATGCCATCAAAGGAAAAAGGAATTCCGGTATTATTTGTCTCAATGGTGCCGCCGCCCGAAAAGCACAACCAGGTGATATCATAATTATCATTTCTTATGCATGGATGACGCCCGAAGAAGCCAAACAACACAAACCAACGGTAGTCTTTCCTGACGAAAACAACAGAGTGGTTCAATAAAGTATAAAATTTTGAAAAAAGCACTTAAGTATTTATTTCCATTGGTGATAGGTATCGCCTTACTTCGCTGGGTATTTAAAGATGTAGATCTTGTTGCCACGATCTCGGATTTTAAATCAGCCAATTATTTTTTGGTTTTCTTGGCCTTGTTAGTTTCTCTGCTGGCTCATGTGAGCAGGGCCTACCGCTGGAATCTGATGCTGGAGCCACTGGGTTATAAACCGGCCTTATTAAATACTTCTGTAGCGGTTCTGATTGGGTATCTTACCAATCTTATTTTCCCGCGTGCAGGTGAACTGGCTCGTTCCGCAAGTTTACAAAAAAGTGAAAATGTGCCCTTTGATAAGTCTTTTGGGGCGGTTATCGCTGAAAGAGTGATTGATGTTTTGGTTTTAGGAGTTTTGGTTTTGGTAAATATTTTGTTGGAATTTTCCAGATTAAAATCTCTTGTAATTGAAATGTTTGGCGGGAAACTGGGAGGGATTCAAAATCTGATATTTCTGGGTATCGTGTTTCTTGTTTTGGCCGTGATATCCTTTTTTGTGTTTCTTAAATATAAGGATAAAGTACTGAATATTAGTCTGGTAAAGAAGCTTTTTGAAGTTGGAAAAGGTTTGTGGAGCGGTTTTGTGAGTGTGTTAAAAATCAAAAAATCGGGACAGTTTTTCCTTCATACACTTTTTATCTGGTCGATGTATTATTTGGGAACTTTTCTGCTTTGTCAGGCTATTTCGATTGGTCAGGACCTCTCATTCCTTGCTGTTCTTACAGTCTTGGTTATGGGTTCCATTGGTATGGCCATACCTACTCAGGGCGGACTGGGCAGCTATCATTTTTTTGTGGGTAAAATTGTGGTTCTATATGGCTTAAGTCAGCAAGATGGCGTGAGCCTGGCCACATTTCTGCATACTTTGCAAGGTGTATTATTTGTGCTTCTTTTTGGATTAGTGGCATTTTTGATAAGTTTTTTTACCGAAAAGAAATCCTAAAAAGCTGGTTGCCTATTACATCAAATAAAAAAAGGGCCGAAGCCCTTTTGGTTAATCTTTTGAAATCTTACTCCCGCCTGAGAGTTCTTCTGTGATTTTTGGTGTACCCTTATAAGTTACTTTACTTGCACCACTTGCTTCTACGTCCAGTGTTTCAGTGGCGTAAACTTCGGCTTTGCTGGCTCCTGAAAGTTCGAGGAAAACGAATTTGCTAAATGCCGAAAAACCTTCGAGTTTTGATGCTCCTGATAGTTGAGCGTCTATGGTCTCCACATCTTTTTTGAGTATTAACTCCGAAGCCCCGGATATTCCGGAAGAAAGTGCTTTGATTTTTGAATCAATGGTAAGCTTTGATGCCCCACTCACTTCTACTTCAAGTTTTTCCAGGTTTTCAAAACCAAAAACCTCGGTATTGCTGGCAGATGAACAATTGATGGCCACTAAATCGGGCGTTTCAATTTCAACTTCCATTTTATAACGTCTGATTCTTTTAAGGTTTACTCGTTTGTCATATTCAACAGAGAGCTTGTTGTTTTTTACAGTGATCTGTAAATCATCAATGTCGTCCTGAGCTCCTTTGACTGATACTTTATATTGGGGGGCATATTTTACGGTTACAAAAAAAGCGTTATTGATGTCGATTTTGTTAAAATCTTTCTCCTCAAAAGATTTTGAAACGAAACCACCCTTAGGTTCACCATCCAGAAATAAAATTTCTTCGCAGGAAGTAAAAGCAAACAATGCGAAAAACAGAGCCAGAAAGATTACATTTTTGTTCATTTGTATAAAAAAATTTAGTTTGGATAAATGTTTTTCTATATAATTTCTGAGTTTTTCTCTAAAGATGAACTTTGAAAGTAAAAAGTTGCTTTTAAAATTAATATGTTAAAAACTGACCCATATTCTTCGCTCCGATATCCTGAATTCAGGTATTTTATTGTTGCCCAGTTTTTGTTTACTGTGGCCATTTTGATTCAGGAAGTGGTACTGTCCTATTATTTATATGAACTTACAGGCGACCCATTTGCACTGGGTCTGATTGGGCTGGCAGAAGCAGTTCCGTTTATATCTCTTGCTTTATTTGGTGGGTATATCGCCGACCGTTACGACCGCCGAAAGGTATATATGCTTAGTTTTCTGATAGTTGCGTTGATTACATTAGGTTTGATATTATTTTTATCTAAAAATGGTATTTTCCACATTTCCGATAATTCCAAACCCTGGGTGATATACATAAGTGTATTTATTTTCGGTATTGCCAGGGGTTTTTATGGTCCGGCGTGGTCATCGCTCAAGCCATTTTTAGTAAAACCTGAGCATTATTCCAATTCTGCTTCATGGTCAGCTCAGTTTTGGCAAATCGGAAGGATACTTGGCCCGGTGGCAGGTGGTTTTCTTTTTGCTTACGTGGGTTTTATCAATAGCTTATGGGTGGTGGTAGTAATATTGAGCCTAACCATTTTTTGTGCCTTTCAGATTTCCTCCAAAAGCATTGAGAATCAAACCAAAGCCGACTTTTTTGAAAGCCTGAAAGAAGGTTATTATTTTGTGAAAGGCCAGAAAATCCTCTGGTATAGTATTGTGCTGGATATGTTTTCGGTGCTTTTTGGGGGTGTAATAGCCATGCTTCCGGTTTTTGCGAAAGACATTTTGCATGTGGGTGCTGAAGGCCTGGGAATCATGCGAGCTTCACCGGCGATTGGGGCAGTTTTGGTGATGCTGGGTACTGCATTTTTCCCCCCAACCAATCGTGCCTGGCGTAACATGCTCATTGCCGTAGCAGGTTTTGGGGTCGCCACGCTCATTTTTGCAGTTTCACAGAATTTTGTATTGTCTTGTTTCGCTTTGTTTCTAACCGGAGCATTTGACAGTATAAGTGTTGTGATCAGGTCTACTATTCTTCAGATGCTGCCTCCCGACCATCTGCGAGGCAGGGTGAGTGCTGTAAACGGGGTATTTGTAAGTGCCTCCAATGAACTAGGAGCCTTTGAGTCAGGCCTGGCTGCAAAGATCATGGGAGTGGTACCATCCATAATTTTCGGAGGAATCATGACACTCGGGATCGTAGGCTATATTTTCACTCAATCAAAAGAGCTTTTTTTGGTAAAATTGATGAAAAAGGGTTGAGGAGGGATTATATTTAATCGGTTTTCCGAAAATGGGAAATTTGGATTTGGAAATCCTTTATACCAGATTTTTGAATAAAGTATTCCATTTTTAAGGGTTAAAAAATTCCCAAATCTTTTATAGACATTGAGAAAATAGAGTACAATCAAAAAAGTTCAGGAGATACCAATCTGAAGTTGCCTACTGGCGGTCTTCATTTTTTTGCTCGCCCAAAAAAACGAAGCAAAAAAAGGGCGGTCTGTGCAAAATGTCACGAAAAATTTTATTCTGTCGTCATAAATTAGAAATTTCCTTGTTAAAAATTTTTCTAAACACTGCACAGACTTTCAAAGTATTTTCATTTGATTTATTTAAAACCTACGAGTTTTTGAATTCATAATTATCACCCAACTTTTTGGGTTGATCCAAAAAAAATAAATATGTTGTTAATTTTGAACTTAATTTGTCGTACTTTTGTTTAGAATCAGTAAGTAGAGATATTTCTACTTTTAAATTTTAACACACACAACAATGAAACTTTCATTGAGAAACGGCGATTCCGCCAAAACCTACGATTTTTTTAGTATTTCTCCATTATGTGGGGAACTTTCGGGTCCTTATTTCATTGTTTCAAATGATGAGGGTGATTTTTTGACTTTTCATTTTTCTGAGCTGAGGTTGAAAAGTCCAGAACGAATGTCTAATGAAACATTGAAAAAACTAGAAAATGTTTTTAGGTAAAATGAGCCCTCTTTTGAGGGCTTTTTTCACAATCTTAACAAAGTTTTATTAGTGAAAATTGCTGAAATTGATATATTATCATTTTTTTACCGTACTCTTTTTCTTATAAAAATGTTCCTTTAAGGTATTTTGAATCAAGAGTGAAAAGAGTTTAAAATACTAGATAACAGACATTTGTATATTTGAGATTATTTAAGTATCGAAGTTTTTTGATATTTAAATATAGAAAAAATCTTTTTGACTTTTAATGATGATTAACCGTGGGTATATTGCGAATGTCAAAGAACCCCAAAACTCAAATCTGTTTCGCTAAAAACGCTATTCCTTCCTTAAATGACATCGGGTTGTAGCCCAATTCTTTGATGGGTTTGTCAAGTATAAATCCTGTTTTTGCAGGTCTTTTGGCGGGTTGGGAAAATTTTGAGCCATCCACTTCGTTGATGAGCGATTTATCCAAGCCAAAATACTCGGCGGTCATGATGGCCATTTGATATGGATTAAGCAGGTCCTTTCCGGAGATATTAAAAATGCCCTCAGCTTTCTTTTTTGCAATCAGAATACAACCATCAGCCAAGTCTTCGGCCAGGGTGGGGGTACGCCACTGGTCGTTTACCACATTAATTGATTTACCGCTTTCAAGGCTATTTTTTACCCATAATATGATATTGGAGCGGCTCATGTCATGGGCAATACCATAAACCAATATGGTGCGGGCTATGGCCCATTTTATTCCGCTGTTGATTACGATTTTCTCGGCGGCGTATTTGCTCCAGCCATAAAAACTCACCGGATTGGCCTCAGCGGTTTCGGTATAAGGACCAGCTTTTCCGTCAAAAATAAAGTCTGTAGAAAGGTGCACAAAAAACGTATCATTCGCCCGGCAGGCATCCACTAAATATTCCACGGCAGTTACATTGAGTGTCCAGCATGCGTCTTTTTCAGATTCACATTGATCCACATTGGTCATGGCTGCCGTATGGATTACCACCTCCGGTTTTTCTTTTTCAAAAACTGAATTGACCTGCTCCTTATCACTGATGTCAAGGCTGATATAACGATAGCCTTCCTCTGCAGGGAGTCTGTTTTCTCCCCTGGCAGATGCAATTACTTCAAAATCAGGATTGTTTTTTAGCTTTTCAACCAGTTTTTGACCTAGCAGACCATTGGAGCCGGTGATAAGAATTTTTTGCATCTCTTATTCTATATTTATCAGGAAAAGTATTTCAAAATTTTGCCAAACGCTAAATTATTTCTTTTTCGGATATTTATAACCGTACAATTTAGTGATTTTTTTCTTTCTAAGCTTTTTTACCGTCATCGACATTTTTATATCTTCTACCGGACGGTCAGCTTCATCTTTTTGTACGGTGGCGATATCGTCAATGAGTTTTAGGTTGTCAACCACTTCACCAAAAACCGTGTATTTGTTATCAAGAAATGGGGTTCCACCTGTTGTCATGTAGGTGGCCCTTTGATCGGCAGTGTAGGTCAAACTGTTGTTTTTCTCGTTTTTGGTAAGCTCTTCATCTGCAAATTTCCTTCCCTGCACAATATAAAACTGACAAGCACTAGATTTTTTCTCGGGATTATTGTCTCTGGCCGCTGCCAAAGCTCCTCTTTTGTGGATTCTTTCAGGTGAATATTCAAACGGAATTTTCTCCATATTTCCGCCACCGTTACCAAGGCGAGCACCGGGTTTGGCATTTTTTGAATTGGGGTCTCCACCTTGTATCATAAATTTTTCGATAACCCGGTGAAACATCAGGCTGTCATAAAACTTTTCGTTTACGAGTTTCAGGAAATTAGCTTTGTGAAGGGGAGTTTCATCATATAAGACAATATGGGCAGTGCCTTTGGTGGTCGTCAAAGTTACAACATAATCTTTTCTTTGAGCCTGGGCTACCAATGTTAAAGTGATAAAAGCCAATAATGTTATAAGTTTCTTCATTTTGTTATTTTTTTGAAAATAATTGATTGTCAATGTTTTGTTTAAGTAAAATCTATAAATTTTCTTTTATAGCTTTCAAAATCTTTTCGCCACCGAGTGACAATATTTCCTTTGCCATTTTTATGCCTAATTCTTCAGGAGATTCATTTTTTTGAATCATTTTTTCTTTAATCAGTTCCTGACCATCCAAAGATACTATTCCCGCAGTAAATTCTATTTTTCCATCATTCATAATGGCGTTGCCAAAAACGGGAATCGAGCAGCCGCCCTGAAGTTTTTTCAAAAATGCTCTTTCAGTCAAAAGGCATTGCTCAGTGGTGGGTTCATTGCAAACCTTCCGCAGCATTTCTATTTTTTCAGTAGAAAGATTTTTGGAAATCTCAATGGCGACAGTACCCTGACCTACCGGCGGGACAAATTTTTCAGGGTCAAATTCGTGCACAATCATGTCATTGTAATGCATGCGGTTAACCCCGGCAAATGCGAGCAAAAGTGCGTCACAATGACCTTCTTTCAGTTTTTTAATTCTGGTTTGAAGGTTTCCACGCATGTCAGTAATTTTGGCTTTTGGATAAAAAGCCCTCAACATGGCCACACGCCTGGTGGAAGAAGTACCTATCGTGATTTCTGAATCTTCAGAAAAATGTATGCTTTTATGGCTAATCAAAACATCATTGATCTTTTCACGCTCGGTGAAAGCCACGATTTCCAGACTTTGGTCTAGCTCCGACTGCAAATCTTTGGCACTGTGCACTGCAATATCAATATGCCCATTGTGGAGTTGCTCTTCCAATTCCTCTGTAAACACTCCTTTAGAGCCTATTTTCGAAAGAGCTCTGTCAAGAATTTTATCACCTTTGGTTTCAATGATTACGATTTCAGTATTTACTCCGGCATTTTCAAGCTTTTCTTTTACATATTCGGCTTGCCATAAAGCCAGCTGACTACCTCTTGTTCCTAGTTTTATTTTCATTTAATCAAAAAATCCTGATTATTTTAAAAGTAAAAAGTAAATTCCTGAAAATCCGGCGGTTATACCCCACAGCCAACCCCAGAAGATTTGTTTTAAAGAATGTGCTCCCAGCCATAATCTGGATGATGCCACCAATCCCGTAAGAGAAATGCTGATTAGTATAGGTATAAACAGAGAATTTTCATTGAATCGTATAAAAATGGCTGCCAAAATTCCGACAATTCCTGCCATGGCGGCAGTATGGGCACTAATTTTTGAAAAATAACTAAAAAATCCCAGTCCCAGAATTATGGCCGAAATAACTCCCAATATCACCGAAGCAGGGCCCAACAATCCGCCTTTTGAATAAAAAAAATAGGTAAGGGAAATAAAAAATGCCGAAACCATAAAATAGGTTTTGGGTCTTTCCTGCCCATCACTTATTTCAAAGTCACTTATAAGTTTGGTTTTTTTTAACCAAAATGTAAATAGGAGAGGGAATACTATGGTATATAAAAAAACAACACCCAAAAATGCTGCAAAGCTTTTGGGTGTAAAAAATGAAAAAAACAATGGCAAGGGTGCGACAAAGTAAAGTAGCAAGAATAACAAAAAAGGTAAAAATACCGGGTGAAAGAAGTAAGTGATAATCTTTGATATTTTTAAAAGCACTTTTCCGAAATTCAATTAGGACTCAAATATACGAAAAAAACGATATTTTACATCTCTTTCCGAAGCCTTGCTACCGGTATTGCCAATTGCTCGCGATATTTTGCTACTGTTCGGCGGGCAATATTATAGCCACGCTTTTTCAGTAATTTCTCTAGTTTGTCGTCAGAAAGCGGCGAATGCTTAGGCTCGTTTTCGATCAATTCTTTCAGAATGTTCTTAACCTCTCTACTTGAAGCTTCTTCGCCTGACTCCGTGGCAATGCCCTCAGAGAAGAAATATTTTAGCGGATAAATACCGTAATCGGTCTGAACAGATTTGCTGTTGGCCACCCTCGAAACGGTCGAAATATCCATTTCTATTTTTTCGGCTATATCCTTAAGGATCATTGGTTTAAGTTTATTTTCGTCACCTTCTTCAAAAAACTCTTTCTGGAAAAGCACGATAGCTTCCATAGTTTTTAGTAGGGTCTGTTGTCTTTGTTTGATAGCCTCTATAAACCATTTGGCGGCATCAAGTTTTTGTTTTACAAAGCTTACAGTTTCTTTGATGTGACGGTTTTGCTTGTCGCTTTTGTCATAGGTTTCAAGCATTTCGGAAAACGAACGACTAACTCTCAGTTGGGGAGCATTTTTTGAATTCAAAATAATCTCCAGCTTACCGTTGAGTGAAGTCACGATAAAATCGGCCATAAGATAAGCCACATTGTTTTCACTCGAAGCTACACTGCCTGGTTTCGGATTTAGCCTGGTAATCAGTGATAAAGACTTTTTGAGGGTTTCGTCAGTGATATTTAACCTTCTCTGAATTTTATCAAAATGTTTTTTTGTAAATTCTTCAAAGTGCTCTTCCAATATGGTGAGTGCAATATTGTTTTCAACGGAATTTTTGTTTTTTTCCAGTTGCAAAATGAGACATTCCTGTAAGTCTCTGGCTCCGATGCCTGCAGGTTCAAATTTCTGGATTTTTCTGAGGACTTTTTCTACTTCGTCTTCTGAGGAATAAATATTTTGACCAAAAGCCAGGTCATTACATACCGATCTGATAGGCCTTCTGAGGTATCCATCGTCTTCTATGGAGCCAATTAGCTGCTGTCCAATGAGGTTTTCACGCTCGCTTAATCTTAAAAAGCCCAATTGTTGAATGAGCGATTCGGTAAGACTATCGGTCGAAACCACCGGCATCGACTCTTTTTCTTCATCGCCCCAGCCATCACTGGCCATTTTATAGCCCGAATATTCGTCCTGATTAATATAATCTTTTACATTGAAATCATTTAACCCATATTGATCCAGGCTTTCAAACTCACTGTAGTGGTCGTCGTCATAGTCACTGTCAGAAGATGAAGAGGAATCACCGTAGATGTCGTCAAGGTCATCATTCGATTTTTCTTTAATCTCCATTCCTTCTTCCAAAGCAGGATTGATCTCCAGTTCTTCTTCAATACGCTGATTTAACTCAGCCGTAGGAATTTGAAGTAGCTTGATAAATTGTATCTGCTGCGGCGATAATCGCTGCTGGAGTGATTGACTTAGAGCTAATTTTTGCATATGGGTAAAAGTTTCTTTTTATAGAATATATTAGGAATTTTAAATACTTTTCACATGAATCATGCCAAAAATAATATTTCCTTTTTCTTTTACAACATAATTGCAAATATTTTTTCGAATTAGAATTTGTTAAACTTGATTAATATATTGAAAATAAGTTATTTATGTTTGAATGATTTTTTATTTAAAAAAAATGAAAAATTTGAAAAAAAATACAAATAAATGTAAATTTGACGATTTAAAAATCGAATGATTTCTGGATAGTTTTTAACTTTATTTCGGTCTCATTCCATTCTTTTTCGGGCACCGAATCTTCCGTAATTCCACCTCCCGCAAAAGCATAAATTTCATCATTTTCTATTTTCATAGATCTGAGATTTACGAAAACATGGCTTTCGTTATCAATGTTTACCGGCCCCAGGTATCCGCTATAAAATTCGCGGTCATAGTTTTCAGTCTCTTTGATGATTTGAAGCGAAGGTTCTTTTGGGATTCCACAAACTGCCGAAGTAGGGTGAAGTAAATCGAGCATGACCGAACTCAGATTGCTGAAGTTGATTTCTTTGGAATCAATGGAATATGTAGAACACAAGTGAAGCAGATTTCCGGCTTTTACGGTTTTTGGACCATATTCTTGGTATTCCCGCACTCTGATTTTTTTCAAGCAATTAATAATATATCTGCTTACCAAGGCCTGTTCTTCGATTTCCTTGTGCGACCATAATGCCTCAATTGGACTTATTTCATTGCCATTAGCATCGAAAGCTGACTGGGTTCCGGCCAATGCAACTGTTTTAAAGATTCCTTTCTGATTTTGCGTAACCAAAATCTCAGGGCTGGCACCAATCCAGAGCTGATTCCGCCAGGGTATGTAAGTAATGGAAACGAACGCAGATGGATAACTTTCAGAGAGAGTTTGAAAAGCTTTGAAGTAATTTTTTTCGACCAATTGCCCAAGGTGCTTTTTTCTGGAAATTACCACCTTATGCGATTCTCCACCCTTGATTTTCTGAATTACACTTTCAATTTTTGCCAGATATTCTTGTTTTTCCTGAACATTCTCAGCAACAGGAAAATATCTGAAACCACTCTCAATAGGCGTTTCACCCATTAAATTTCTGGCTGCGAAATTTGGAATTAATTCTCTGGAAATCTGATCGCCTGAGAAAGAAATAATTTGCTTAGCTTCAAAAAAATACGGTAGTTCGTCGCCAAAAGGGGCTATAACAAAACCTGAAGTGCATTCTTCAAAGTCGATTTTTTTTCTTATTTCATTCGAATTTTCTGAAATAACAAATTGAAAATTCTTTTGTCCCGGGAGCCTATAAAGTGCAAAAGGGAGCCTGAGGTCCAGGCAATGGGCTATCAGGTTACCTGCATAAATATTCTTTTCTATAGTCGATGGGCTGGTCATTTGGTTTCTTCGGCCACCAATCCGGTGTTATTGTATTTTGAAGGACATTTGAGCAAAATCTGCTCGGCTTCAAACTGATTTTTTTGCAAGTCCATGTGACCTACCACTACCACTTTCTCTGATTTGTCCATATCCTGGGGTTTGGGTTGATTATAGACCACTTTCGCCTGATTATTGAGGGAGTCAGTCATCAGGAACTCAAAATGATTGGGATCAACAGAAGGTTCATAAATCATACCTGCCGGCTTCCCATCTGGACCCTTAACCAGCTCACCTACCACATGAATCGCATTTTTGTTACCATTTGAAGCCATTTCTTTGGCTTCACCGAAACTCACATACGTGCTTGCATCGCCTATAGTCGATATAATCATAGCTACCGCTATTGCAATCACCACCAATCCTATTAAATATGATTTTTTCATTTGATGAAATGTTTTTGATTTGAAAATTTAACCTCAATCAGCTGGTTTATTTTTCCTTGATTTCTTCTTCCAGTTTTTTAATTTTTCTATCCAAAAAGAACAAATATCCCAGGATTCCAAGCGTAATAATGGAAAACACACCTGCCACCACGTATATTTTCCCATTTTGCCTGAGAGAGTCGGCCATTTCTACTTGTTGTAACAGTACAAAAAACAGTATCGAAATTATTTTCATTTTTATCTTTAAATTACTGAATACTAAATATTTAAACTATACTTCGTTGACTTTATTTCTCATCAACCTAATCCTTATCTTTAATGTACTGATCCAAACTCCAATTAATATCCAGGCCATCACTGCGGGATAAAATACCATTCTCATAGAATTGTCCATATCATATTTCCCAAATGCAGGATTGCCGCCGTTACCAGGATGTAACGAATCGGTAAGTCTTGGCAAAATCCAAACCAAAGGCATGAAAGAGGCGAAAGCAAAAATATTGTAAACTGCCGATAATCTGGCTTTTTTTTGTTCGTCTTCGAAAGAACCTCTTAATACAAAATAGGCTGCATAGATTAATAACCCAACCTCAACTGCGATAATTTTAGGGTCTTTGGGTAGGGGAGAGCCCCAGGTGAAATTACCCCAGAGTGAGCCTGTCAAAAAACCAAGTAACCCGAAAACGATAGCCACGTTGGCAAATTCCACCGCATATATGTCGTCTTCAATTTTTCCTTTTTGCAGGTATTTTATTGAATACACCAGTGAGGAAATCATCAAAGCCATCATTCCAAACCACATCGGTACATGGAAGTAAACATTTCTGATGGTTTCGTTGAGTATGGGTTGGCGTGGAACTTCACCCGAAAAACCGAACCACACCGTGTATAAAAGTAATCCGGAAGCTAAAAACTTCCACCAGTATTTATTCATTTGTCAAAAACTAATTTAAAATATCCGACACACAGACCAATAAAACATTTTTTAGCTTTTCCACAGATAAGGAAATAACATATAACTTAACGCAATAACTATTAAATCAATTCCTGCAATAACCATTATTTCGTCCCGACTATTGGCTGCATTTAAGCCATCCATTGCATTTTTAGAAAGCTTGATTAACATGGTTAGCATGGGCAAAATAATCGGGAAGCTAAGCACGGCCATTAATCCGGCTGTGTTATCGGTTTTGGAGGCTATTCCTGAAATCAGTGTTAAGGATGAGCTAAAGCCCAAGGCACCCAATGCCAGTGCAAGCATGTACATAGGCATATCCTGCACCTGATTCCCCATAAATGCCAGATAGATGATAAAACCAACTACCCCCAAAAAAGCCATCAGGATAAAATTATAGGCTATTTTGGCCATTATGATTGCACTCGGGCGGGCAATTTGGTAATAATACAGTTGTCGCCCGGCTTTTTCCTGAATAAAACTTTTCGTAATAGAATTTACCGCAGAGAATAACAAGATGATCCAAAATAAGGTATTCCATGTGATGGGTTCAATGGAGTTAGTCTTTAGTTTAAAGCTCATATACGCCATAAAAACCGTGGAAACGACATATAAAATCATGCCGTTAAAAGCATATTTTTGCCGCCATTCAAGAATTAAATCTTTTATAATCAGGTTTTTAATTTCTCTAAACAATTTTTGGAATACTCTCTTTTTTTAGAATTATTTACAAAAATAGCATCAATGTTTTACCAATAATAATGAGCTATCTCATTTATTTTTGATCAGGTCAAGCACAAAATCCATTTGAGTATCTTTTCTTATTTTAAAATCCTCAAAATTTTGTTCCACATAATAATCGGGTTCCACAAAGAAGGAGGTATTAGTTTTGTGGGCCTGGGCATGCACAATTTTGTAAGCGGGTATTCTCAGTCTGATTCCTGTATTGGGAAGTTTTATTACTTTCCATTGTCCCGCAAAACTCCCCCAGTTGGCTCCTCCGGGTCGGGTTCCAACAAATGTTGCCAATTGCATGTCTTTCCATAACCCGATAGTAAATGTGGTAGCCGAATAGGAGCCGCCATCCATTAAAACATATAATTTGCCATCGAAATGGTACTTTTTGGAAGGCTGAATGAGGTTTTTTTCTTTTTTGACTTTCAATAATTTGTCAGGGCCAAAAGGCTTAAAATATAATCGGGCTATTAACCTGGAAGGGGAATAACACGGGAATATCTTATTAAACATGGCCCTTTTTACAATGACCGAATCTGTCATATAAAATGGCTCTTTGGCAAATTGCCGCGTCAGTCTTTTTACATTGGCAATCAGGCCTCCACCATTGGCTCTGAGGTCAATTATCAGATTTTCAACGCCGGCTTTTTGAGCAATTTTGATTTTTGCTTTCAAGTCTTTTTTAAATCTCCTTTGGAAAATATCCAATTTGCCATTTTTATGTATAAAACTGATAATATCCAGTGTAGCCGTATGGCTGGTGGTGTCTATTATTTTAAAATTGAAGTTTCCTCTGGTGGCATTTTTGTATCTGATTTTAAGGGTTTTGTTGGTGGTTTTTGATGTTTCGAAAGGGATGGTTTTGGTTTGGACGACCGAATCTTCCTTTACTCTAAGGCATATTTTTACACTGTCTTTTTTGCCCAAATAATAGTTTAAATATCTTGGAAAAGCTCTTTCAGCATAGTATTTTTTACTCTGAAAGTTACCATTGTCTGTGCCATAATAATCCTTAAATTTTTCATACAATACCGACACCGGTTTGTCTTCGATGGATAGAATTTCAGCAGTACGCTGAATAGTGCTATCGGAAGAAAGATTATAATGTATATAAAACTTATCATTGTATTTTCTCAGGACAAAAGGCAACGATTTTTTTAAGGTTTTTTGATAGTTTTTTGGAAAGTAAACGCCTGTATGTAAGTCTTTTAATCCTGAAACTAGTTTTGAGGTAGCATAATAAGAATCTTGCAATGTAAGCGAGTCATCCAAACTTTTGGTTATACCCTCAAGCCGGCTTTCAAAATCTGATTTTGATTCATAATAATACATGCCCAAATGATATTTTTCGAGAGATTTTTGGGTAAAATTCAGGTCTTTAATTAAATCTTTTTTTGAGATTTTTTTCTGACCAAAGCATAAGGGTATTTGCAGGAAAATATAAAAAAACAATAAAAGAGACCTGTTGTATATTATTGATTTTGAGGGCATTGTTAATTACGAATTTAGATTATTTTTAGGCAAAAAAATAATTATGAGATTTTCCGTCATAGCAGAAAAACTAATCTTATTTAAAGAAATGAAATTTTATAAATTTGAACAATCAGAAAGTATATTTTTTCAAAATTAGCATCAAAGTTATCCCCAAAATTAAGCATTTTTACTATCTTTGTGCCCGAAAAAACAGTTCTTTGAATCTTTATGCTGAACAGACGTCTTGTTAGAATTAGGGTAATGCAGGCACTGTATGCCTTTGAAAAAGCCAAAGCCGCCAATTTTTTATTAGCCAATGACCTCATTGCCGAATCTTTTGCTCCAGATCTCAACTCTATGGAGAAGCAAGACAAGAATAAGCTTCAGGGACTTCAAAAGCTCACTCAGTCCATTTTTCAGGACGAAATCAAATCCAAAATATTTTCTGATGATGCTGGTTTACCATCTTCCGTAAAACTTGCAATGGCCAACGCCAGAGAATTGTATAAGCTTAAAAACAAAAAAGATCTCGAGTTTTTTAGTTTACAAATCATCCTTGATGCTGAAAAGGTGTATGATTTATACATCTACCTATTGGCACTTTTGATTGAAATCTCATTGAAATTTGATACTCCTTCTGCTATGACCAAAAACAAGGTCATATTGGCACTCAAATCATCAAAAGACCTTGAATATCAAATGCTTAAAAGAAGTATCAATTGGGAAAATGAGCGTGTTTTTGTGACCAGGATTTACAACGAAACACTCAAAAACAACCCGCATATTCAGGAGTATTTAGAAAAAGTTAATCATTCGGCAGAAGAAGATGTTGCGATTTTAAAATACATTATCAAGAATATTTTCCTCAAAAAAGAAGAGTGTGCTGAGTTTTTTGAGAAAATGCACATTTATTGGGTGGAAGATACCGATATCCTTCGCACGATGCTTTTTCATTCGATTCAAGGGTACACCGACACTGAAAAGGTTGAAGTAGAAAAATTGGATGACCTTTGGGAGGACACCAAAGATTTTATGAAAACGCTGTTCAGAACAACGGTGGATCAGGATGAGCAGCTGCAAGCTTATCTGGTGCCTTTTTTGAAAAACTGGGAGATTGACAGGATTATCGAAACCGACCGCGTATTGTTAAAAATGGCAGTAAGTGAGCTTATTAACTTTCCGAGTGTGCCTGTAAAAGTTACAATAAATGAGATCATCGATATTTCGAAAAGTTATAGCTCGGCCAAAAGTGGTAATTTCGTAAACGGTATCCTGGATTCAGTAGTAAAGGAACTTCAGGCTAAAAAAATCCTTAAAAAATCAGGCCGGGGAATGATCGATAACAAATAGTCGGTAAAATTTGTCAGAAGCTTAATTTTAGAATAATTTTAGAAAAATTTTTAAACAATAATGAGTAGTTCATCAAAATCATTTATTGCTTTTTTAGCAGGTTTAGCGGCAGGTACGGCCATAGGAATATTGTATGCTCCTGATAAAGGGGAGGTTACTCGCGATAAACTGGGTACAATTCTTTCAAAATATAAAGATCAGTTGCAGGGATTTATTGCTGATCTGATCGAAAGAGGCGAGGAAATGTCGCTCGAAATGGCAGGTGGAGATAGTGAGGCAAAAGCAGAAGGAAGAAAGGTGGTTAACGAAGCTCGTCAGAAAGCCGAAAGACTGCTTGAAGATGTGGAAAATCTAATGAGTCAAATAAAATCTAAATCTTAATCTTTGGATTTATGTCAAAATTTAGGAAAATAAGATTATTGATTATTTTGGTTTTGGGTGGAACAGCGATGTTCCTATGCCAATGTAACAACAAAAAGGCAGGATCAGACACCGGAATTGCTCAGGGTGACTCGGCGAGGATAAAATTTGAGAATCCAACGCATGATTTCGGCGAAATTGAAGAAGGTGAAAAAGTAAGCACTGTTTATAAATTTAAAAACGTGGGGTCTATGCCTCTACAGATTTTTGATGTTCAGGTATCCTGTGGTTGTACTGTAGCTTCAAAACCAGAAGACCCAATCGGAGTAGGTGAAACCGGTGAAATCAAGGTAGAATTTAACAGCAAAGGTAAAGCCGGAATCAATAAAAAATTTGTGACAGTAACCTCCAATGCGGCCAATGCCACAGAGGTGGTGAGTTTCGATGTAGTAGTGAATAAAATAAACGAACAATAAAAATGACAATTTTACAAGCAGGTGGTAGTAACATGTCTTTCCTGATAATGATGGTAGGTATGTTTGTGATTATGTACTTTTTCATGATCAGACCTCAGCAAAAAAAGCAAAAGGAACAGCAAAAAATGATTGAAGCCCTGAAGCCGGGAGATGAAATAGTAACTGCGGGTGGTTTACACGGTAAAGTGATGTCTGTAGAGGACACCACCGTAACAATTTCTGCTGGTGGTGGAGCCAAGCTAACCTACGAAAAGTCAGCAATAGCAAAGAAAATTTAATTTTGAAATTTTGTCAATAACCGCCAGAAATACCAAATCAATTCCCCTGAAAGATGCTTTTGAATCTTTCCTGGATGTGTATAATCTAAAGTCAAAGTTTAACGAGACTTATCTGGTGGCTTATTGGGAAAAAATAATGGGTGTCACCATCGCCAGACGTACAGAGAAGATTTATATCAAAAACAATACGCTCTTTTTGAGACTTAATTCTGCTGCTTTAGCTCAGGAGTTGGTTTTGGCAAAATCAAAGATGATTTCGCTTCTAAATCAGGAAATTGGTCAGGAGTTGATTTCGGATGTTGTTTTTATTTAAAAAAATATGCTCAAATCTCCTCCATTTCTCAATGTCGGTTATAGGATAGCAATTACCGCACCCGCAAGCAAGATTGAGCGGGACGCCATAGATATTGCGATTGAAATCTTGCATTCATGGGGTCTTAAAGTGGAGGTAGGAAACACAGTTGGTTCTAAATATTTTGGTTTTTCTGATACCTCTGAAAAGCGGGCTGCCGAATTTCAAAAATATCTCGACAACCCCGAGATTAAACTCATTCTTTCTGCCCGTGGAGGATATGGCTGTTCCAAATTTGCTGACAATTTAGACTTTACCAAATTCCTGAATAATCCAAAATGGATTGTTGGGTTTTCTGATATCACCGTATTATTGATGAAAATTCAAAGTTTGGGTTACCAGTCCATTCATGGGGCTATGGCCAAAACAATGGTTTATGATCATGCCTCCAATGAAAGCCTTAGAAATGTGCTTTTTGGAGGAAAAATAAATTATGAATTTGAAATAAATGACTTTAACAGGGTTGGTACCGCACAAGGACAGGCAATAGGTGGCAATCTTGCTTTGTTAGCCCACAATATTGGCTCATTGTCAGACTTTTCATTTGATCATAAAATTCTTTTCCTGGAAGATATCGGAGAGCAGTTTTATAATCTGGATCGCATGATGTTGCAATTGGGCAGAGCGGGCAAATTGAAAAATCTTTCTGGTTTGGTGCTGGGTGATTTTTCTGAATCAAAAGATAACGCCGATGATCCTTTTGGTAAGACCATAGAAGAAATTATCATGGAACATGTAGGAAGTTATCACTATCCGGTGGCTTTTGGGTTTCCGTTTGGACATGAGAATAAAAATCTGGCAATCAGAATGGGAGAAATGATAAAATTGGATGTAAATCAGTTAAGTGTTTTCATAAAATCAATTTAAAATATGGGAAAATTTGATTTTAAAGCATACCATATCAGGGCAATGAACGCCTCCTCAGAGGAAGAAAAGATTGCCATCAATAAAGAGTTGAAAGATTTTTACGCCTCACTCCCCGCTGATGAACAAAAAATATTCAACGAAGAGCTTCAAAGTTTCCTGATCAAAGAGATGGCTGCCATCAAGTCGGTTTATGATGCCTCAAAAAATTAATTTATGTGCGTTTCAATCAGGTTTAGGCCTGATTTTTTTATTTTTGCAAATTACTTACTAAAGAAAATTTAAAATGAGTCAGAATTCTGCTCCAAGTACGACATTACAAGATATTATTGCTCACGCAAAAGAGTACGGTTTTGTTTTTCCTTCTTCCGAAATTTACGATGGCTTGCAGGCCGTTTATGATTATGGTCAAAATGGTGTTGAGCTAAAAAATAACCTCAAACAGGCATGGTGGAAAGCCATGACACAGCTTCACGATAATATAGTAGGTATTGATGCTGCTATTTTTATGCACCCGCTTACCTGGAAAGCATCTGGTCATGTGGATGGCTTTAATGACCCCATGATTGACAACAAAGATTCAAAAAAGCGATACCGTGCCGACCAATTGCTGGAAGGTAAAGCTGAAGAATATACCAACTTGGGTCAACCAGAAAAAGCTCAGGCACTTTTGACAAAAATGGGTGCTTTGCTAAGTGCAGAAAAGCTGGATGAAGTACGTCAATTGATTATTGATGAAAATATTGTTTGCCCTATTTCAAAAACTTCCAATTGGACAGAGGTAAGGCAATTTAATTTAATGTTTTCAACCCAGGTAGGTTCAGTTGCTGAGGATGCTTCCAATATATATTTAAGACCTGAAACAGCTCAGGGGATTTTTGTAAACTTTCTGAATGTGCAAAAATCAGGTCGAATGAAGGTGCCTTTCGGTATAGCTCAGATCGGCAAGGCCTTTAGAAATGAGATAGTTGCCCGTCAGTTTATTTTCCGTATGCGGGAGTTCGAACAAATGGAAATGCAATTTTTTGTTCGTCCCGGCTCCGAAATGGAGTGGTACGAAAACTGGAAAGCCACCCGTTTGAAGTTCCACCAGGCTATAGGTTTGCCTGCTTCTAAATTACAATATCATGACCACGACAAACTGGCTCATTACGCCAATGCCGCTGTAGATATTGAATTTGAGTTTCCATTTGGTTTTAGGGAGATTGAAGGTATTCACTCGCGTACCGATTTTGACTTGAAAAATCATCAGGAGTTGTCTAAAAAGAAAATGCAATACTTTGACCCGGATTTAGGAGAAGATGGAAAAGCGATTGGTAACTATATTCCTTTTGTAGTAGAAACTTCAGTGGGAGCCGACAGGCTGTTTTTGGCAACATTGTGCAATGCCTATACGGTTGAAACCGGTGAAAAAGAAAGAACCTATCTCAAGCTTCACCCGGCTTTGGCTCCGATAAAGGCGGCTGTTTTGCCATTGGTTAAAAAAGATGGTTTGGCCGAAAAAGCTCAGGAAATCGCCAATAGTTTGAAATCTTCTTTCCGCACCATCTACGATGAAGGCGGTGCTATTGGTAAGCGTTATACCCGGCAGGATTTGATAGGCACGCCGTTCTGTATAGCGGTTGATTATGAAACTATGGAAAACGGAACTGTTACCATTCGTCATCGTGACAGCATGGAGCAAGAAAGAGTAGCCATCACTGATTTGAAAGAAAAAATTGGCTATGCAGTAAGCATGGAGAGGATTTTGGAAGAGATTTAAACTTTTAGAAATCATATTGAAAGGCTGGGAGAGATTCCGGCCTTTTTTTATTTTTGGAGAAAAAACACAATATGTTACTTTTTTTTATTGGCTTAATCTTTTCAGCTTTTTATCTGGGTTTAATTTTTTATTGCCTAAGAGATTTAATCGGGAAAGCACTGGTTTTTTATTGGGAAATAATTTGGCTATTAATAATTGTGTATCTTCCGTTGGGGCCGGTTATTTATTTGGTTTACTTCCGAAAAAGATTGGATTTTTAGTTAAAAAGGTTATTATCTGTCTGTCTTTATCTGCCTGCCTTTGTTTGTATCCGTCCTTGTTTGTGTCCGTCCTTGTTTGTGTCCCCACAAACAAGTAAAGTATTACTATGCCCCCTTAAAAAAACTTAAGCCCGCCTTCAGGGAAAGCGGGCTAAGTGTCTATTCAACCCTAACCTATTAAACTATGAAAACTTAATATGTTGCTAAATAAAAAACCTAATACCGGCTATTATAAGCTGGTAACAGGTTCTACCTCGTTCGGTACTTCAGTTAACTCGAAGTCTCCGGTGTTAGTATTTTTTGTGGACCAGATATATTCAAAAACTGTTTTGTTTAATTGAATTTTCTGTGCCCAATTTCTTGCTTCGCTTTTTCTCATGCCACCAAGTTTTTCACTTAAGTTGGCCGAAGCATTCATGAATTCAGCCTTTTGAGCTTCATCCAGGTTGTAAAAAGCTACGCTTGAATTGTGATAAAGATTCACTACCTCAACGTACTTTTTCAAATCCTCACTGTTTCTTCTCGAAACTTTTTTAGCTTTTGAATTCACAAAGTTTGTAAACTCTCCGGTACTACCTGATACGATTTTGTCTGTTACGCTTAGAATCGCATTTTGATTCTGTGCATTAACTGTAAACGTTCCAAAAATTAGTGCTAATACGACCGCTTTAATTTGCTTTTTCATGTTTTTTTTATTTATTCTTCAAGTGAATTATGATGCAAAATAGGGGGATGAAATTTTAATAACCAAATTTTGTATGGCTTATCAAACAAAATAAAATTCTGAATTATGGCAATAAAAAATAATATAAATGAAAAAATACAAATATTATTTGGTTAATAAAAAATATTATTTTGGGAAAGTTTAGAAAGGTGTATGAAAATTTTTTTTTGTAGTAATTTTTAATATTCTTGAAAAAATACAATCATTCGTTGTAAAAGTTCATGGTAGGGGTAATTCCCTGGGTGCAAAAGCTCAAAATCATGTCAATTGCCTTCTCTGTTTTTAAGTCAATTTCAATTCTCTCATCAATTAAAAACTTACCCAAAACATAGTCAACTTGTCTTCCTTTTGGGAAATCAGAACCAATTCCCACCTTTAATCTGGGATATACATTGTTTCCCAAAATCTCTTCAATATTCTTCAATCCATTGTGTCCTGCGGAGGAACCCTGTGCTTTTAACCTGAGTTTACCAACAGGCAAAGCCAGGTCATCAACAATAGTCAGTACATTTTCAATCGGAATCTTGAGTTGGCTCATCCAATAGTTGAGTGCTTTTCCACTTAAGTTCATGTAGGTAGTAGGCTTGATGAGGGTAATAGATCTGCCTTTATGTTTAAATTCGGCCACACTGGCGAGTCTGTCAACTTTAAATGTGAGTTCTTTTTTTTCAGCCAGTTTGTCAAGGATCATAAATCCCACATTGTGTCTTGTTTCATGATATTCAGGACCTATGTTGCCCAATCCCACTATTAAATACTTCATTAAATGCTCCTGATTCTATGTTTATTTGCAAAATAACTAATATTTTTGTTGATAATAATTATCAGCGATGCAAAAAAAGAGGCTTATTCTCAGTCAGCCATTATTAGATATTACGATCAGGAGGCTTTGTCAGGAAATAATTGAAAACCATGATGCACTCAAAGAGACCGTTTTGATGGGTTTGCAGCCCCGTGGCGTTTTTTTGGCCGAGAGAATTCAGAAAACCTTAAAAATCGAGTTTGGCGTTGATTTGAAATTAGGTTTGCTTGATGCAACTTTTTACAGGGATGATTTTAAAAGAAAAGGCAATATCCTCAAGCCCAATTCCACCAAAATCAATTTTATTATTGAAGAAAAAAATGTGATACTGATTGATGACGTTCTAGCAACCGGAAGGATGGTAAGGGCTGCCATTGACGCCATGCAGGCATTTGGGCGACCTTTAAAAGTGGAGCTTCTTTGTCTGATCAATAGAAAATACAATCGTGATCTGCCCATCCAGCCTGACTTTTCAGGGATGAAAGTAAATACACTGGACACTCAGCGGGTGCTCGTAGAATGGACTGAGCAAGGATTTGACACGGATAGTATTTGGTTGATCGATTGATGATTCCTGCTGATATTCTCATTAATGGATATTTAAATGGTATTTTTCCAATGGCTGATGATGCTTCGGGTGAAATCTACTGGTATTCGCCTGATCCAAGAGCCATAATTCCGATTTATTCTTATAAATGTCAAAAGTCGCTAAGATCAGTTATTAACAAAAAGGTATTTGAAATAAAAATTGATTCTGATTTTGAGGCTGTAATCAGGTCTTGCTCAAAAGAGCGTTTTGAGGGAGATGGAGTCTGGATTTCGGAAGATATCGTTGCCTCTTATCTCAATCTCCATAAATTGGGATTTGCACACTCGGTTGAAGCCTATTTTGAAGGAAAATTGGCGGGGGGATTGTATGGCGTGGCATTGGGCTCTGTTTTTTATGGGGAGTCTATGTTTTTTAATATCCCTAATGCATCCAAAGTAGCTTTTCATTATTTGATAGAAATATTAAAATTCAATAACTTTCAACTTCTTGATACACAATTTATTAATGATAATGTAAAGCGTTTCGGTGCTATCGAAATCCCGCGAAGGCGTTTTCAGATGCTTCTGAAAGATGCCTTGAAAATCGAAACTTCTTTTATTTTGCCGGAATAAATAATAACAGAATTTAGTAATTTATCGGCATAAAATTTTAATCTAAATTCATCATTTGTGCCCCAAATTCCTTATATTTACTTTATTAACAACCTTAAATAAATGAAATCAAGATTAAGTATTTTGGCGGCTCTGCTTGGGTTTTTCCATTTAGGATATTCACAAAATTCCTACCAGCCTTCTCCCGAAAACCTTGAAGCCAGAAAATGGTTTCAAAATGCAAAATTTGGGATGTTTGTGCATTGGGGTGTATCAAGTATGCTTGGAAATGGAGAATGGGTAATGAACAACCGCAACATCAAAGTGGAAGATTATAAGCGACTGGCTAATGGTTTTTATCCTCATGATTTTGATGCTCAAAAATGGGTGGCCTCAGCAAAAGGGGCAGGTATGCAATATATTACATTGATTACCAGGCATCATGACGGTTTCAGTATGTGGGATACCAAACAGTCGGATTGGAAAATTACCAACACGCCTTATGGTAAAGACGTGGTGAAGCAGGTAGCTGAAGAATGTCAGAAACAAGGCATCAAATTGTTTTTCTATTATTCATTGTTAGACTGGTACCGGTCCGATTATCAATATGAGACAGGAAAAACAGGCAAAGGTACCGGCAGGTCACAGAAAAGCGACTGGCCGTCATATGTAAATTTTATGAAAGCACAGCTTACAGAACTGTTAACCCAATATGGTCCTGTAGCAGGAATTTGGTTCGATGGCCACTGGGATCAGCTCGACAATGACCATGACAAAACTTTACAATCAAAAGTCGATTGGAAATACGATGAGATTTATGCCTTGATACATAGACTTCAACCCGCTGCTTTGATTGGTAACAATCACCATTTGATGCCATTACCGGGTGAGGATTTTCAGATGTTTGAAAAAGACCTTCCGGGTGGCAATACGACCGGATTTGGTGGGGCTGATATTAGTTCTTTGCCATTGGAAACCTGTGAAACCATCAATGGAGCGTGGGGGTACAATATAACAGACCTTAATTATAAATCTACAAAAAGCCTGATTCAATATGTGGTGAAGGCAGCAGGTTTCGGGGCCAATTTTTTGTTGAATGTAGGTCCGATGCCCGATGGCACCATTCAGCCTGAATTTACCAAAAGGCTGGCCGAGATCGGTGATTGGATGAAGATTTATGAAAGCACAATCCGGGGAACAAAAGGGGGCTTCCAAAGACCCACTGATGAGCTGGCAATCACTCAAAATGGCAAAAAGGTATATTTACATGTTTTGAAAAAAAGCAATGATTTGGCTGTGAGTATTCCCGGTGAAGTGATTTCCGCAAAAGCTTTTGTGGGTGGACAGGCTGTGCCATTCAAGGCTGCGGGTATGAAAAATTATTATATTTTCGATTTGAGTAATTTAACTTTCAATGAAATAGATACAGTTATTGAGTTGACGGTAAAATGAAATGCATTTTCGTATAAAAAAAGAGCCTGAAATACGAAAACTTCAGGCTCTTTTAAGTTATGACAATAAGATTATCTATTTGCTGGTTTTAATCTCAAATCTTAGCTTTCGGGGGTCAGCTTTTGAAATAATCTGTTGATTTCGAATGTATTCCAAATTATATACGTTAGAAATTACCTTACCGAATTTTGTAAATACCTCTTTCAGTTCCTTTACATTATTGGGGAAACTCACCGAGCCACCATTGGACGCCAACTTGGTCAAAACTGTCTGATCTACGCCACCGTTACCGTTAAGACCGATAAAGAAACTGGTGATTTTATAACTGTTTTTGTCATTTTTAATACGGTTAATCAAATAATCTGAATTTATGGTTGGGGGAGCCATATTATCAGTACCGTCAGTAAAAGTAAACAAAACTCTGGATTGTGACTTGGAGTCCATCAACATATCGATACCCGCATCAATGGATTGATAAAGTGCGGTAAACTTGCCTTGTTTTAAGCCTTTTACATAATTCTTAAGGGCTTCCTTGTCAGTAGTTAGAGGGTATTGATTGATAGTGTCGGCAAAGTCGACGATACCCATTTTTACTACTTTTCTTTCAGTGAAAATCTTTTCGATAAAATCAATGGCATAGGTCTTAATGGTCTCAAAATCAGTGCCTAAGGATTCGCTTCGGTCAAGTACCAAAACCACACTGATGTCTTCTGACTGACTGAAAGACATCGTGAATTCTACATCTTTTTTCCAGTCTTTAGTATCGTTTTTGTACTCATAGGCCGTAATTGACTCAATATTGTAATTGGTATTACTGGCGTCTATAATCCTGAAATTGTCAATGATAACTTTGGTTAGGGTAGAGCCCTGGGTTTCACCTCCAAAAGTTTTCGAAAAATCGATTTTGATCTCTCTCGAAGTGTTTTTTTCGTCAAATTTTACTTCAGGGTTCTTTCCGGTAGTATTCCAGAAATCCAGGTAAATCTGAAAGGTGTTTTCAGGATTAACATCATTGCCACCACAACTAATGAGTACTAAAGCCAGAAGAAGGCTTTTCAGCGTCAAGAAAGCTAGTTTCATTTCTTTATAATTTTAATAAATCAGTCTTGGTAACGAAAACTCACTGCCAAAACTTTTAAAAGCACGTTAAATTATTGCAAATTTGCACAAATATTTTGAAAAACATGAATGTTGGGCTGGTTATTTTAGCGGCGGGAGCCTCGAGCAGGATGGGTACACCCAAGCAAATTCTTCCGGTTTTTGGGAAACCGATGATTGTTCACCTGATTGATGAGGTTTTTAATACCAAATGCCACCCGGTTACAGTGGTTCTTGGTGCCAATAAAGATAAGATAGTTCCCCTGCTGGATGGGATTCCGGTAACATTGGTAGATAACCCCTTCTGGAGCAATGGCTTAGGGAGTTCAGTGAGGATGGGATTGGTTGGGAGTTATTTACTTACCAAAGGAATCGAAGCTTTAATTTACATTACCTCAGACATGCCTTATGTAAATGCATCACTGATCAATCAGATGATAAAATTGGCTGAAGAAAACGATGAAAAAACTATCGTAGCCGCAAAATACGAAGGAAAAAGTGGCATACCGGCATTATTTAAAAAGGTACATTTTGAAGAGATTCTGGAACTAAACGGTCAGGAAGGAGCAAGGGGTATTATCGAAAAGCATAAAAATAAAGTTTTGGAGGTGACTTTTGAAAACGGCAAAACAGATTTGGATACCAAGGAAGATTACTATGATTTCCTACAGTCAAAAAATTGATTCATGCAAAAAGTATTGATTTTAATAATAAACATTGTTTTGAAAATAGTGGCGGCATTGCCACTTCGAATCTGGTTTTTTATTTCTTCGTATCTGATTTTTCCTTTGCTTTTTTATATTTTGAAGTATAGAAAAGAGGTAGTTTTCAATAATTTAAGAAATTCTTTTCCTAATAAATCTGAAAATGAAATAAGTGATATTGCCCTGAAATTTTATAAATATCTGGCTGACAATATTGTAGAGACCCTCAAAAGTTTTAATATTTTGGAAGAAGAATTAAATAAAAGAATTAGCCTAAAAAATCCCGAACTCTTAGAAAAGTATTTTTCTGAAGGAAAAAACCTGATGCTTTCGGTGGGGCATCTGGGAAATTATGAATGGTTCGGTTCAATATTATCAAAAAAAACCATTTATAAAGTTTTGGTGCCTTATCGGAAACTGACAAGCCCGATAGGAGAGGAGGTGATGAAAGCTAACCGAAGCAAATTTGGGACAATAGTTTTTCCGACTTTGGAAACCGCTCAAAACCTCAAAAAAAAATACGATAAGCCTTATCTGCTTTTTATGGCCAATGATCAGTCGGCACATCCTTATAAATCTTATTGGACAAGGTTTTTAAATCAGCCTACTTCCTTTTATCCCGGGACTGAGAAACTGGCTGTATTGTTTGATATGCCGGTGGTTTTTGCACATGTTACAGTACTCAAAAGAGGTTTGTATGAAATTACTTTTGAATTGTTGAGTGATAAACCTAAAGAACTGAAAGCGGGCGAAATTATGGAAATGCATGCTAAAACGGTAGAGAAAGACATTATCGCCCGTCCTGAAATATGGCTGTGGTCGCATCGACGCTGGAAACACAAAATGCCCGAGGAACTGGATTTTGGATTTGTGGCTAAAAAGGATAGGAAGGTGAGGGTTTAATGTGCTAATTAATAATGGGTTAATGTGCTAATTAATGATGTGTTAATGTGCTAATTAATGATGTGTTAATGTGCTAATTTTTGGGTTAAAAAAATATATAATAAGCCTTTCATAACTTCGAACTCGCTCTCAGAACTCCCCACTCGGACCTCGCAACCCTGCCCTCACATCTCGGTACTCGCAAACCGGCACTTTTCTTTTTTCAATTAAAACTCAAATTCTCAGCCCCGACGATTTCAAGCAGCCTTTTCTGGATATCTTTATTTAGATCTACTTTTACACTCCGGCTAAACATGGCCACATCGTAGCGTTCGTCGGTATCATAAACATTGATTTTGAGGTCGAATTTCCCTGGATTTTGCTGTATTACTTCTTTCAGATGTTGTATCGTCACATCATTGATTTCGGCCAGATCCATTCTTACCCTGACTTCCTTAAACCTTTTGCCCTTCATTTCATGCAACAGCTCCATTTGCTGAGGCTTAAATTCAAATTCACCTTCCCGATTCCATTTGGTTTGAAGTCTTCCTTTTATGGAAATAAACAGACCCATTTGCAGATATTTTGAAAACTCGACATAATCCTTTCCGAAAAGCATGATTTCCATGCTCGAACCGTAATCTTCGATTTTGAATATACCAAATGGGTTTCCATTTTTTGACTGCCTGATCTGAACACTTGAAATCACTCCTCCTATCAGTAAGTCTTTACCATGATTTTCCGGTTCAAAAACCTGGTCTAATGGCTTACAAACCGACATTTCGATAGAAAACTGATCTAACGGGTGCCCCGAAATATAAAATCCTACTACCTCTTTTTCATACTTCAACTTCTCGATATTGCCCCATTCTTCTACAATATCAATTTTTGGTTTCTGAATTTCAAAACTTTCATCACCACCAAATGCCCCAAAGAGCGTGTTTTGTGAAGAAGCCTTTTCTTCATGTACTTTATTGGCATATCGGATAAGTTTTTCAATAAAACTGCTGTTTTCACTTTCATGAAAATACACCGCCCTGTGAATATCCGTGAAACTGTCAAATGCACCCGCATAGGCCAGCGATTCCAGCGTTTTCTTATTTACGGTTCTGAGGTTTACTCTCGAAATAAAGTCAAAAACATCCTTATAAGGCCCATGGGCAGCTCTTTCTTCTATGATAGCATCAACGGCTGCATCGCCGGTGCCTTTGATTCCGCCCAGACCAAACCGTATTTCTTTTTTCTTATTGACCGAAAACTTCCTGGCCGATTCATTGATGTCCGGCCCCAAAACATTCAGCCCAAGGGCTTTACATTCTTCCATGAAAAATGTAATCTTATCAATATTACCCAGCTGAGAAGTCAAAACCCCCGCCATATATTCTTCCGGGTAATGAGCCTTCAGATAGGCGGTTTGGTAAGCCACAAATGCGTAACAGGTAGAGTGAGATTTGTTAAAAGCATATTGGGCAAAAGCCTCCCAGTCGGTCCAGATTTTCTCGCAAATTTTTAAATCATGTCCGTTGGAAGCCGCACCATCCATAAATTTCACCTTCATCTTGTCCAACACGGCCTTTTGCTTTTTACCCATCGCTTTTCGCAGCACATCGGCATCGCCTTTGGAGAAATTCCCCAATTTTTGCGAAAGCAACATCACCTGCTCCTGATACACCGTAATGCCGTAAGTATCCGACAGGTATTCTTCCATTTCGGGTAAGTCATAGTGGATTTGCTCCCTGCCGTGTTTACGATTGATAAAGTTAGGGATGTAGGCTATCGGGCCCGGACGATACAAGGCGTTCATGGCAATGAGGTCATCAAACTTATCGGGTTTGAGTTCCTTCATGTATTTTTTCATGCCGTCAGATTCAAACTGAAATATGGCGTTGGTTTCACCACGCTGAAACAGCTCAAAAGTCTTTTGGTCGTCAAGCGGAATATAATCTATGTCAATATCTACCCCATGATTTTCCTTAATCATCAAAAGGGCTTCTTTGATAATCGAGAGGTTTCTCAGACCCAAAAAGTCCATCTTGATAACCCCGGCATCTTCAATCACTTTTCCCTCATATTGCGTTACCAGCAGGTCAGAGTCTTTCGAGGTACTCACCGGTACGATGTTGGAGAGGTCTTCAGGAGCGATGATGATACCCGCCGCATGGATACCCGTGTTTCTTACCGTTCCCTCCAGTTTTTCGGCCTGATGCAGCACTTTCCCCACCAGATCTCCGCTGTTGTACATGTCTCGTACCTTCTTCACATTATCAATCTCGTCGGGGCTCATTCCCAGTTCACTGAGTGAGTCAGGCCCTGCAAGTGGTTTGTGAATCAGTTTCTTAAAGTCCATGCCATAGGCCGGCTTGTCGGGAATCAACTTGGCGATATAGTTGGCGTCGGCAAGGGGCAGCTCCATCACCCGGGCTACGTCTTTGATACTCGACTTGGTGGCCATGGTACCGTAGGTGATGATCTGAGCCACCTGATTGCGGCCATATTTCTGCACCACGTAGTCGATTACCTTCTGACGACCTTCGTCGTCAAAGTCGGTATCAATATCGGGCATGGACTTCCGGTCGGGATTCAGAAAACGCTCAAAAAGCAGATTGTACTTTATCGGGTCAATGTTCGTGATGCCAATACAATACGCCACCGCCGAGCCCGCCGCCGACCCACGACCGGGCCCGATCATCACGCCCAGGTCACGCCCGGCTTTGATGAAGTCCATCACAATCAGGAAGTAGCCCGCAAAACCCATCGTCTTGATCGTGAAAAGCTCAAAATCAAGTCTTTCCTGCGTTTCGGGAGCTATCTCACCCCAGCGTTTTTTGGCTCCGTCATAGGTCAGATGCTTCAGATATTCCCATTGATTGAGTTTATCGTCGGGGTGTATTTTGAAATCATCGGGTATCGGGAAGTTGGGCAGCATGATGTCTTTTTTCAGCTCCAGCTTCTCTACTTTGTCCACGATCTCGTTGGTATTGTCAATGGCCTGGGGCACATCGCTGAAAAGTTGCGTCATTTCGGCCGTAGTTTTGAAATAAAACTGGTCGTTGTAAAACGCAAACCTCGTGTCACGGGCACTTACCGAGTCGTCGTCGTTGAAATCTTTCGCCGACGGCGTACTCATCTTTTCGTTGGTGTTGACGCACAGCAATATGTCATGGGCCACCCAGTCTTGCTGATCCACATAGTGGCTGTCATTGCTCGCAATCACCTTTACGCCATATTTTTCGGCCCATTTCAGCAACACGGCATTCACCTGATTTTGCTCCGGAATATCATGCCTCTGTATTTCGATATAATAATCCTCGCCAAACCGCTCCAGCCACCACTGAAACTCCCGCTCACCTTCTTCTTCGCCTTTTTTGAGGATTACCTTAGGCACAGAGGCACCAATGCAACAGGTGGTGGCTATCAGTCCTTCTTTGTATTTTTCAATCAGAGCCTTGGTTACCCGCGGATATTTGCTGTAAAGCCCCTCCATATAGCCCAGAGAGCACAATTTGGTGAGGTTTTGGTAGCCTAATGCATTTTTGGCCAACAGCAGCTGGTGATACCGGATGTCTTTTTGTTCTTTGGTAAACTGCTTGCGGGTGTGGTCTTCTACTACATAAAACTCGCAACCTACGATGGGCTTTACGTTAAATTTCTCCGATGCCGCCACAAAGTCAAACACGCCAAACATATTGCCGTGGTCGGTGATGGCCATGGCTGGCATGCCGTCGGCCTCGGCTTTGGCAAAGAGTTTTTTGATGCTTGAGGCCCCATCGAGCAGCGAATACTGCGTATGGTTATGCAAATGCGAGAACTTCATTCGGGTCGTTTAAGTAGTACCATACAAATATAGCTAAAAATTTTGGCGAAGCGGAAGCCTATTTTTCCACAGTCCGATAAGGCTTTGAAAGTGAGGGAGGATTAAGTATAAACTAAACGAACATAGATTTACACGGATGGGACACGGATGAGAATCTTTCCTTTGATATTTTGGCGGCCCCACGCTTAGGGCGTGGCCGGGCTATTCATTACAAGTCCTCCCACGCTAAGGCGTGGTCCGGGCTTTCCATTGCTATCCCTGGCCGGGGGAGGAGGAAAGTTAATTTTTGTAATTGATTTATTAAATTTGCACTATACATTTTAAAAATCCAACTTATGGCAAAGTCAAAAGCAAAGCAAGCAGAATTTATAAAGTGGTTTGGCCCTTTATTAGATGCATTACGTGATTTAGGCGGTTCTGGCCGTCCGAAAGAAGCGACAGATAAAGTTGCGAAAAATCTGAATATTTCTGATAAAGTTCTTGAAGAAATAATGAAATCTGGAACTCCAAGATTTGCAAATCAGGTTGCATGGGCAAGGCAATATTTGGTTTGGGAAGGACTTCTTGAGGAAAATACAAGAGGAATTTGGACATTAACTGATAAAGGTAGAAAAACTTCATTATCTCTAGAACAGAGTAGAGATATATTTTTAAAATGGGTTGAGATTCACCAAAAAGCAAGGCGAGATAAATCGAGAGAGGATATTGTTAAGGATCAAGAAGAAGAAGAACCCGAAAACATAGAACATACTTTTAAACCAAATCTTTTGGAGGTATTACAAAGTTTGAGTCCCAAAGGGTTTGAAAATATCAGTAAAAGATTGCTTAGAGAACATGGATTTGAAAATGTTGAAGTAACAGGTGGCTCACATGACGGTGGAATAGATGGTTATGGAACTTTGGAGTTAAATCCATTTGTATCGATTAAAGTATTATTTCAATGCAAAAGATATAAAGGGACAGTTTCGAGAGCTCAAGTTGGAGATTTTAGAAATGCAATGTTAGGCCGAGCAGAGAAAGGAATTATTCTTACAACTGGAACTTTTTCTGAAGATGCAAAAAGAGAAGCTTCCAGAGACGGAGCTCCACCTGTAGAATTAATTGACGGACAAAAACTTGTTCAATTATTTGAGGAAAAACAACTTGGAGTTAAGCCCAAAACTGTATTTGAAGTTGATATTAATTTCTTTGAGCCATATATGTAAAGTATTAAGAAGCCATTTTTTTTCAAACTGACAGACTTAAAAAGAAACACAAAGCATAAATTAATCCTTGAACCAATTGGGCACTATTGCATTTATTCAGGCCTAAAATTATTCCAATAATCTTTTGGGCTTACAATTTTAGTTTGTTTGTACATTGGGAATGTGAAATCTGAAATATTTCCTGTAATCACAAAGTCAGCATTACATTCATCAGCTAATTCCAAAATCATATTGTCGTCAAAATCAGAAATTAGCTCAAGTTTAATGGCTGGCTTATATTTGACTGCTTTTGATTCAATCTCGGCAAGTATCGATTCAGCACGAATGAAAAAGTCTTGAAATCTGGAAAACTTAGGTCTTGATAAAACTTCATAATACTCCGCCATAAGTTCATCAGAAATACAAAGTTGGAACTTGTCACTTATAAAAAGCTCGTAGATAATGAAGTATGGATAGTTTCTTTGAATAAGGCTTGATACGATTACATTTGTATCAATGACGATTTTTTGCATTTTTTCTTACGGCTTTTACCTCGTTAGTTATTTCTTCCATCGTCATACTTGAAAGGCCGTATTTGGCTGCCAACTCAATACTCTTGTTAAGGTTTTGACGCATCAATTCTTTGCTAACCAACTCAATAAAATCGGTAAAATTAATTTGATCTTCTTTTAGACCAAATTTATTAAACTCTATGTCGGAAATGGAAACGTTTAATGTTCGCATTGTTTTTAAAAGTAATTGAGTTCAAAAATAATGATTTTTTTCTAGGTATGCGTTTTCGGGTAATTTTCTTCCATTTTGATATCACTGCTCTAAGGTGGTATAACCATCTTAGAGCGGGGGTCATCCTGATGCATTTTATCCCTATCAATGAACCAACAAGTTTAATATCAATCTTATCACCTATTAAATAATATTGCCAGTTACTTTTTATATTTTCATAGTTGCCTGGCATTGTTGTACTTTCATGCTTTTTCCATAAAGTAATTCAAGGTCTTTCATTCAGTTTTTTGAATATCAACAATGTCCATTTTAATTAGTCAAATATTGGTGCTAAGTTTTTGTCATTATATAGCTCGTACATTTTTAAAATTTGTTGTTCAGTAACTCTTCTCTCAGACAATTCGGGTAAATTGTCTATGCTAAAAAATTGGACATCACTTGTCTCTATTCCAGTTTTTGCTTCTCCTCCGATTATTTCACACTCCATGAATAATTGATAAACATCAAATGGGAATGGTCTTTCCTGATGTTTATTATAATCTATTAGTCCTAAAATCCTTGTCGGTTTAACATCAAATCCTGATTCTTCCTTTACCTCATTAACTGCAATTTCACTTGGTAGCATTCCTGTATCTGCGTATCCTCCTGGCAAACTCCATTTGTTATCCATTTTTTCTTTAACCAGCAGTATCTTGTCATCACGCATCACAACTGCCCTGATTCCAACTTTTGGCGTCTGATATCCAATATCACGATTAAAAACAAAATCCAATTTGGAATAATCAATCGCTGTTATATTATTCAAAATCAACATGCTTAAATCAAGTAATTCCTCGTACCTTTCCTTATCAAACTTGTCTTTAGTAAAGGTTAAACCGGTTTGGGCAATTGAGTTTATTTTTTTTGCAATTTCTAACCAATGTTTAGGAATTTCTCTGTCCATTTTTATTAAATTTTTTCAGTTTAAAGGGTGTATCATACGCTTGTGACTAAAGACTTTCGGTCTATGTTAGTCAATTGTTTCTATAATTATAAAAGTTTCCGAACGCAAAAAAAATGGGTTTCAATTTCGGAAACTAATATAAAAAATAATCGAATCAGGAGCATTCTTTTGGAATAAATAAATATTTTAACATGTATGGTCAATTTTGAATATTTGTCAATTTATGGACATCTTTCTAAATTAGCCAACAAAAAATAAATCTATACAATACGATTTTTGAATTGCATAAATATCCCATTTAACTAAATCTGACTATTGATATAATCGGTTGGTAATGAGTACTAATACCGTGAAAGGGTAATTTCGTAAACATCAGTCTCATTGATCAGGTGATTTGATTTTATTATATTCAAAATTAGTGATTTTTCTTTTTCGATCGGGAGCTTTTTGTGGATTATCTAAAACAAATTTTCTAGTAGCACTATGGCGTCGTGTAAGAATTGCTCTAATCTATAATCAATCTGTTAAATTAGTATTTTTCTGATATCGCATAATTTTCAAGCCCCAACCAAATCTGAGGTTCATCTGAATTTCCCATTATTTTGGTTAATCGCCCAATTTATATTTTTTCAATCAATTGATTCATTACCCATTCGGCTGCATCATTCTGGTTATACTGAATCCCAGCTCTTAACAATGCTTCCATATCACCTGTAAAATCTGGGTTGTTTTGCTTTTCTTCAAAATTCAGTCGGAATTCTTTATTGGTAGGTGGTCTTTTACCCGTTGCGAACCTTGTGTACTCCTTAAAACACTGAATTATCTGATCAGTATTTAGTTCAAAATGCAACCGGGCATAATCTATATCAAACAAGTCCCGTCCTTTACTTCTTTGATATAAGGCCCTGAGTTTCGTTCCCAAAAGTTCGTTTATGTTGTATGTTCTAATTTCTGCTTTTCCTGAAAACCATTCACTTTCAATTTCAAAAGGGAAATCGACCCAATCCAAAACATTGAAGTGTTCTTTACAGTTAATATCCAATTTTAATCGCATTCGTATTTCTTCATATTCCGAAGTAAAACGGTATAATGCTTTGGCTCCATGTCCTCGTAACTGCGTAACTCTTTTCTCTTCGAAAAAGGTTAATACTTCATTTAACCTTTCCATTATGGGTTTTATTGGCCCCTCTTTTATTTGTACCAAATCAATATCCTCAGAATATCGGGGTGCGGGATTTAGATAGAGCTTATGTAATGCCGTTCCTCCTCTGAAAGCAAGATTTTCTCTCAGGAAGTCGTCTGAGAATATTTCCACCAAGGTTCGGGAAATAATCAAATCCTGCTCAACCTGAGAAAATTCTTTCCATGGAGCATTCTTTTGCCACTTTGCTATATATGGCTTGGGTATCATAAATCGTTTTCTAATTTTACATTAACATCTACCTTCCACCTATTATCAACAGCACCTGGTTTCTCATTTGATTTTGGGGTTAATAAAACCGGGAAGAAGTTTTTTGCGTTTAACGCTGAATAAATCATTTCCTGGAATTCCTCTTTCATACCAAGTTCTTCAAGCAAAAAACCGAACCTTTGCAACGTACTTTTATTGGGATACCAACTTAAAAGGTCTGTTAAATCGGAGTCAGTTAGCTCTTCAGTCAATTCCTCAATAGTAGCAAGCATTCTGTTTATACCACCCAATTTGGTTTGGTGATGTATTAAATCAACAATTGTTAAAGCAGGACTGGAAATTTTAAAAATCCCGGCATCTGATTTCTTCTGTTGAATATTTTTTCCAGACCAGTTGGTTGTGGTGAAAAACCGAATGTCTATTGTATTTTTTGATATGTCATTAAATTTTGGTTGCTCAGTTATCAGGTAATCTCGCTGAACTTGCTGGTGACTTGCTCCATGAAATTTAGCAGCAGAGAATAAGCCAACATAATATTTCCTGTCCAGATGTTTAAATAATTTTTCGCAGTACAGTTGTATTGGGAGTTTTTTTGCTGAAGAATATCTGGGTGTGATAATTAAATAAAATCCCTTTCTGAGATTTACTATTTCTCCTTTATCCGACAATCTTAGGAGTTCGAATTTTAAAGAATTGCTGCTACCTGTTGTTTCTTTAGCAATCTCATCCAATGAAAATGAGTAGTTTTCAATTGACAGCAGATATTTTATATATTCTTTTGCGTTCATTTTTAGTAAATATTCGATAAAAGTATCAAATTTATCTACCAATCTCAAATTATTACTAAGAATTATTTTGACGATAGGGAAAAACTAATTTAATTTTGTTGGAAATGGCTTTCTATTCGGATTTTTAAATGCCATGGGGCTAATTTTTTAAAATTGCAGACCGTGTGGCCTAAAAACTTTACGAAGCTATAAAAATGGCCCTAATTTTCAAATACTTATCAGGAAATATTAATTTTATGAGCTATTTTAATTGCATATAATTTTCAATCACATGAAAGTCAATATCCATCGTCTCAGCCTTTCTGATGCTCCGGAAATAGCCCGGCTAATCAATAACCGCAAAATCTGGGACAATCTCCGCGATTTTATCCCAAATCCTTATGGTGTGGCAGATGGTGAGTTTTTTGTGAACCTTACCCAAAAAGAAAACCCGCCGCAGACTTTCGGCATCGTGCTGGATGAGACCAAATTGTGCGGCGTAATCGGCCTTGTGATTCAGCAGGATGTACATCGTTTTTCAGCCGAGATTGGCTATTGGATAGGAGAGGAGTATTGGGGCAAAGGGATTGGCACCAAAGCCATTCATCTTATGGTGGATTACGGGTTTAATGAACTGAGCCTCAACAGGATATTTTCGGGTGTTTTTGAATACAACCAACCTTCCATGCGGATTTTAGAAAAATGCGGTTTCGTGAAGGAAGGAATTCTCAAAAAGGCGGTTTTTAAAAACGGTAATTTCTACGATGAGCACCGGTACGCTATTCTGAAACCGGAATTTTAAGTCGAATCGATAGGTTTTTGTTTCACAAAGTTTCACAAAGGAGGCACAAAGTTTCGCAAAGGGCATCCTTATTCTTTGTGTCTTTCGTGAATCTTTGTGTTTTTTTCGGTATAAAAAATCATCAATCGAAAATCAATTTTCTCGCAAAGACGCTAAGACGCAAAAAAAGGATGAAATCTGAGCCCCGGTGTAAATTAAAGAAAATCTAAAATCGTTAATCATCAATCGTAAATCGCTACACCAAGTTACTCAAAGTACATCTTCATTCTTTGTGTCTTTAGAGACTTCTTTGCGAGCTTTGTGTAATAAAAAATTGATAATCTACATTTCAAAATTGTTTCACAAAGTTTCACAAAGGAGGCACAAAGTTTCGCAAAGGGCATCCTTATTCTTTGTGTCTTTCGTGAATCTTTGTGTTTTTTGCGGTATAAAAATCATCAATCGAAAATCAATTTTCTCGCAAAGACACTAAGACGCAAAAAAAGGATGAAATCTGAGCCCCGGTGTAAATTAAAGAAAATCTAAAATCATTAATCATCAATCGTCAATCGAATCAATGGTAAATCGTCAATCGTCAATCGTAAATCGCTACACCCAGTTACTCAAAGTACATCTTCATTCTTTGTGTCTTTAGAGACTTCTTTGCGTTTTTTGTGGTATAAAAAAATCCTAAATCAAACCAAGCTTGCCCCAGCCCCAAACGGGGATTGGTTCGATTAAAAAATCCTAAATCGTTAATCAAATTAATCGTTAATCATCAATCGTCAATCGAATCAATCGTAAATCGTAAATCGTCAATCGTAAATCGCCTCGTCCCAAAGATTCTCCAATGTATAATCAGAGCCGGGCAGGCACCAGAAATTGCCTTTGATGTAGCGGTTATGCAGGTCTATCACCGACAGCCTTTGCATTTCTTCAGAGCTTAAAGTAATATCCGCTGCCTGTAGGTTTTCAATCAGTCTTTCTTTTCTCACCGATTTGGGGATTACACTCACGCCATAATTTACCGCCCACGCTAGCATCACCTGTGCAGGTGTGATTGCCTTTTCCTTCGCGATGGCATTGATTACCTCATCATGAAAAAGGTTGGGGTCGCCGGGAGTGATCCGGGTAGCAGGCCGGTCGGCAGAACCCAGGGGAGCATAAGCGGTCAGAATGATTCCATGCTCATCGGTATAGGCTTTCAGAGGCTTTTGTTGCATAAACGGGTGCATTTCGACCTGATCAACCTCAGGTTTTACTCCGGTATCTTTCCATATAGCTGCGATTTTTTTGGCACTAAAATTAGAAACGCCAATATGTTTGCTCAAGCCGGTGGCTTTTATGTCAATCATTCCTTCCCAGGTTTCGGAGAGGGTGGTTTTAGTCAGGCTAACCAGCTGGCTGCCATTTTCAGGGAAAGCGATTTCATCCACCACTACTACCGGCCAGTGGATAAGGTATAAATCCAGATATTCGCATTGCAGGTCTTTCAGGGAAATATCAAATGCCGGCCTTACCTGCTCTTTTCGGTGGCGGTTGTTCCAGAGTTTTGAAGTGATCCAAAGGTCTTCCCGCTTTATATCGCCGGCTTTAAGGGCATCGGCGAATGCCTCACCTATTTCTTTTTCATTCCCATACAGATACGCACAGTCAAAATGGCGATAGCCCACTTCGATGGCAGTCCTTACGGCTTTGTAAACTTCTCCTTTGTCTGATTTCCAGGTGCCAAGGCCCAGGGCGGGCATTTTATCTCCGTTTTCGAAGTCGAAATATTTCATTTTGTATTGGTTGAATTAAAGTCAAAATTAACACCTAACTTTTTTAAATGACCGCACTTGTCAAAAGATTTTGTTTTCCAAAACATAATTGATAAGCTGGGCTGCAGTTTTAGACCCGGTTTTTTCTCTGAGATTTCTTTTGTGGTTTTCAACGGTGTTGTAGGCAATGCCCAGAGCTTCAGCAATTTGGGGAGAGGTAAGACCTTTTATCATGAGGCCTAACAGTTCTTTTTCACGTTTGGTTATTTTAGGGCCAGGCAAGGCCTCCAGCTTTTTTTGCATAGGATAGGCTCTGAAAATCTGCTCACGCTTTCCTCCATTGACCAAAATAGTCATCATAGGCTCTTGAGGGGCGGGCAAGTGGGAAATGTCAGTGACACTCACCAGCACAGAGTGGCAGTCCCGGTTTTCATCAAAATGAAAATCCGGAATCTGCATAAGCATCCATCTATATTTGCTGTCAGCGTCCTGAAATCTTCCGTAAATACTGACGTTAATCCTTATTTTCTTAAGGAGGTACTCTTTGGCCATTTCGATCCCAAATCCTGTGGCTGCATATATAAATTGCATATCTTCAGGGTGCATCACATTGGGGGCTTGTTCATTGGGATTCTCCAGGTTCATCCATTCTCTGTCAGAGTAGGGGCTTAAATCTTTACAATTTTCACTGATATGAAGGATTTTTCCGGTATGGTTTTCGGGAATAAACCAATAATAAGGGCCGATTGAGAACCTGTCCAGCTGCTCGATAGTCGGTTTGAAAAAATCAAAATAGGTATGTTCCAGCCCGTCGTTGTCAGTAAAATACTGCTCAATGAAACTTTGCGGGCTCATTGGGTTCAGGTGCATCTCTTCCATCAATCAGGGAGTTTTCATCCAAAAAATCACTCTAAAGTAGCAAAAATTTTATTTTATGACATAAAAATGATTGATTTCTGCTATTTATCGGCGTGTAACAGAAACCTAATTTTGAACATCTGTCTGATTTTGATCTGAATCTGAAAATCATGAGGAATTTTTCTCAATAAAAGCAATAATTAAGCCTGAAAATGAACCATTCAATCTCTAGTCGTCATTTGTTGCTATTAAAAAATGCCCCGCTAAATGTCATGAAATTGGTTGCAGAAAAAAACTATACACTGTTCTTTTTTGGAAATGGCTCTCAGGAACTTATGGCCTACTCCTTAAAGAAATATCAGGACTATTTCGAATATCCATTTGTAAGAGTGAGCAGGTCATGCATGGTTAATTTGAAGTATGTAAAGAAAATTGATATTTCGGAGAAAAAGGTGCTTCTGAAAGATGGGTCGGAATTAAGGATTTCCCGAAGAAAAATGCCGGAGGTATTGAAATGTGTATCGGGGAATATTTCAAATCCATAGTCTTAAGGTTCTTGTTTTCAATTGTTTATATTTTTAAAATGCATTTTTGTAAATTATAGTGATATGAAAAAAGTTTTATACATCATTTTATTTTTTTCGGTAAAAGTTTTTAGCCAGTCGGTCACCCTTGAGCCCGGGAGTAATGGGTTTGTGAGTATTCCTTCCATTTCGGCATTGCCATCGGCTAGTGCTTCCGACAAAGGGAAGGTTATTTTTTTAACTACTGACAATAAATTTTACTTTTGTGACGGTACAAACTGGAGTTCTCCTCCTTTTTTTTTACCAACAATTAACACTGTAGATATTTCTGCAGAGGCTTTCTGGATTACAAATACTAACTCAATTGTCAATACTTCCACAGTCTCAGCTATAAGGGGCGATGGCGTTTCTCATTCTAATGGGGTGGTTGGTCTTACTGCCAATGCAAATACTGCCGTGAACAGTAATGGGATTTACGGATTAAATTATGGGATTGGCTCATTCGGATCGGGGGTATATGGCATTCATTCAGGTACTGGGGCAGGGGTAAAAGGGTTAAGCACAAATGGAATTGCCGGATTATTTAACTCAACATCGGGCTATGGTTTACAAACAACAGGAAAACTTCGGTTTGGTGGAAGTGGCATCGGAACAATTGCCGCGGGGAAAGTGCTCAAAGCAATAAATAGCAGCGGTGATACGGAATGGGATGATGCTGTTACTTTACCAGTAAGCTGGTCTCGAAATATGTTAAGCGGAACAGTTTTTCAAGTTGAAAATACCGATTCTTCACCCTCCAGTGGACTCGGGGATGTTGCCATTAAAGGAATATCAAATTCTATAGATGGCATAGGTATTTCAGGAGAAACTCAAAGCGGTACAGGGGTAAAAGGAGTAAGTTCAGCCGGCACTGCGGCATATTTTAATTCAACCGGGAGTGGATATGCATTGAAAACCTCTGGAAAGTTATCATTTAGCGGAAGCGGTGTAGGAACTATTGCAGCAGGAAAAGTTCTAAGAGCAACAAATAATCTTGGAGATGCAGAATGGGCAGAGCCAATTGCATTCCCATATGTTGGTTCTGGAATTTCAGGTGTCATTGCCACTCCGTTATTTCAAATCAATAATAATCAGGGAGCTTCGGGAGGAGTAGCAATTAAAGGAGTAAGTTCATCCGTAGGAGTATGGGGGGAAATACCCTCTTCAGTTTCAGGTGTAGGGGATGCCGTTTATGGCATTAATAATAATACTGTTTTTGGTGGCTCAGGAGTTAGGGGGGCTCATACAGCAAATGGTACAGGGGGATCATTTTTTAGCCAATCAGGCATTGGAGGGTATTTTTCATCTACTGCAGGCTACGCCCTGGTAACCGGTACCGGTAATGTAGGAATTGGTACCAATACCCCTGATAAAGCGGGTTTGGTGGTAAACAAATTAGTTGGGGCTACATCTGCAATTTTTGGTGATAATGCAGCAGGCGTAGGAGTTGATGTAGCCTGGCCGGGAATCTCCCTCAACGGATATTACAATGGCGAGAGAAAACTCCTTACCAACGGTTATGTAGGAGGTATTAGTTTGGATCCAGCTACGGGATTATTCAGAATTTACAACAGTTCCTCAAGTGGAGTGGCAGGTGCAGGAATTGCACAATTTGACAGACTACTTATTGATAATGAAGGGGATGTAGGGATTGGTATAAATAATCCATCAGCATCTATACACGTCGCCCGGGGTACGGGATCGGGTGGTACGGCACAGTTTCTAGGCACCACCCATTCTTCACATTTCAATTATAGTACTACAGAAAATACCTACATAAGAGGCGGGAAAGATGCAGCAAATGTTTATATCAATGATGTGGCCGGCCTGGGAAATGTAGCTATTGGCAATGGGACCCCTACCGAGAAGCTTCATGTCTTTGGCAATCTGAGAGTCTCGGGTACAATTTGCAATACTTCCGGAACAATCGCTGCTTGTTCAGACATCAGATACAAAAAGAATTTTTCAAAAATAGAAAATCCACTACAAAAAGTGATGAGCATCAATGGCTTACATTACGATTGGCGGGTGGATGAATTTAAGGAAAATAATTTCTCGAAAGAACGCCAAATCGGCTTCATAGCTCAGGAAATAGAGAAAATATTCCCAGAAATGGTCTATACCGACGAAAAAGGCTATAAGTCTGTGGATTATTCCCGCCTTACCCCGGTTTTGGTGGAGGCCATAAAAGAACTAAAAACCTTAAATGATCAATTGAAAGTTAAAAATGAGAGGCTGGAATCCAATACTCAAAAAATAGAGAGCAGATTGGAAAAGCTGGAAGCACTGTTGGTCAAATAGCAAAAATCAGGTGAGTTTGAGAAAGGTATTGATTAAATTTACCAATCTGATTTGGTAAATAAATAAATTTAAACCTTTTTTGTTTATAAATCAAAAGCTCCAACCTTCATGAATACCATCAATGATTACAACCAATCTTTGTCGGGCGTTGATAAAGAAATTTGTGAGGCACTCTATCAACAGATAGAAGAAGCCCTTCCTGAGGCCGAAAGTAAAATATGGCATGGGCATCCGGTGTGGTTTCTAGACGGAAATCCGGTCACGGGATATCATAAGCTTAAAAATTGCGTCAGATTGTTGTTTTGGAGTGGTCAGTCGTTTGGCGAGCCGGGTCTGGAAAATGAAGGGAAATTTAAAGCTGCGGAGAAACGCTATACTTCTCCGGGGCAAATCAATTCAGAAGACTTATCCCGTTGGCTGCAAAAATCAAAAAGTATTCAGTGGGACTATAAAAATATAGTCAAAAGAAAAGGTGTCCTGGAGCCTCTGAAAATGCCCTGAGCTTTTAGTAGTTAATAGGCAGGTCTTCGTAATATTGTACCCAAAAGCTTGTTCTCTTCATGAAAAAAATCAAGATTGACGGTTTTGTGCTCTCAATCCTTATGGTCGTACTTCTGGCTTACTTATTCCCGCATTGGGGAAGTAAATCAAGTCCTATCCCCATCGATCTTATCAGTAGTGTTGGGGTCTCTTTGATTTTCTTTTTTTACGGGCTAAAACTCAATAAAGAAAAGCTTACCAATGGTCTGAAAAACTGGCGATTACATGTTCTGGTTCAACTTTCTACTTTCCTGCTATTTCCTCTGATAATAATTTTTGCAAGGCCTGCATTTTTATTTATGGATGCCACTGAGGTTTGGCTGGGTTTTCTTTTTTTGGCGGCATTGCCTTCTACGGTTTCTTCTTCGGTGGTGATGGTATCTTTGGCCAGGGGCAATATTCCTGCAGCTATTTTCAATGCCAGTATTTCGGGGCTTATCGGAATTCTGGTCACTCCACTTTGGATGGGTCCATTCCTTCATCATGTATCTGAAGACTTTCAGCTGGGCTCCGTTTACCTTAAGCTCATCACCGAAATCCTTCTTCCTGTGGCATTAGGGTTATTTTTGCAGCCCAAACTAGGAAGTTATGCCACACGTTTCAATTCCTTGCTGACCACGTTTGACAAGTCGGTGATTTTATTGATTATCTATAAAAGTTTCTGCTCTTCATTTCTCGAAAAAGTCTTTGAATCAGTTAATTTGGTTGACTTACTTTACATTTCGGCGGGCGTGCTGATCTTGTTTTTTATCGTTTTTTATTTGACAGGACTCTTGGCTAAAAGGTTGAAATTCAATCGGGAAGATACCATTACTGCTCAATTTTGTGGTACCAAAAAATCTTTGGTTCATGGTACCGTTTTTTCAAAAATCCTGTTTCCTTCCACTATGCCGGTGGGCCTGATTTTACTCCCACTTATGTTATTTCATGCTTTTCAGCTTTTTATTGTAAGTATAATTGCCACCAGGCTGAGCAGGGAAATTTAAAATTATTTTATAATTTAGGGCGTCTTTAAATTCAAATTAAAATTGTTTTACAATGAATACAGAAATAAAATCGGTGGATGACTACATCTCGGCTTTTCCTTCGGAGGTAAGAGAAAGAATGGAAATAATGAGAGAAGCTATCAAAAAAAATGCCCCTGAAGCCGTAGAGTGTATCGCTTATGCTATGCCAGCCTATAAACTTAACAAAAAACCATTGGTGTATTTTGCAGCATATGAGAAGCACATCGGATTTTATGCAACGCCTACAGGACACGAGAAATTTAAAGAGCAACTTTCAAAATACAAACAAGGCAAGGGGTCGGTTCAATTTCCTCACAGTGAGGTACTTCCTGTAGACTTAATTATAGATATCGTAAAATTTAGAGTCGAGGAAAATTCAAAAAAGAAGTAACCTGAATTTCGGGGTGAATAATAGTGTTATTTGCCGAAAATTAGGATGTAAGGTTTCTGCCTATATTCTGAGCAAGAAAGGCAAGAAAATAGTCATAAAATTAGCTGACAAGTAGTCCGTTTCCATTGATAATCAGGTAAGCCAGATAAAATATATATATTGAAATCATACCTATTCCTTCTTTATACTCCAGTGTGTGCCTTTTGCCAATATACATCCCGACAAACATCACCAAACTTGCAAAAATCGTCATCAAAATGTCAATATTGGAAGCTGGGTTAAAAGGCAATGGCTTGATAATCGAACTTACGCCCAATATCCAGAAAAGGTTGAAAATATTGGAACCAACAACATTCCCGATAGCAATATCGGTTTGTTTTTTGTAGGCTGCCATTGCTGATGTCGCCAACTCAGGCAGCGAAGTACCAATTGCCACTACCGTAAGCCCGATCACTGATTCACTCATACCTGCCATTTTCGCCAACACTACCGCTCCATCTACAATCCATTTACCACCGATAATAAGACCTGTCAGACCCAATAAAATAAAAAGGATAGATTTTGGAGTAGATAATTCCTTGATTATTTGCTTTTTATCTTCTGTGTTTGTGTCAGCACGGGCAATACCAAAAGTGTAGTACATGAAAATTATAAAAAATGAAATAAGTATCAGACCATCACTACGGGTAATGACTGAAGACTTTTCGCCATCCAACAAGAGATCATTGGCAAGGAAAAACACAACCAAAGCAGCCAGTAAACTAAAGGGGATTTCCTTTATTACGGTATTACGCTTTGCTACCAGAGGGTTAATCAAGGCTGAAATACCCAAAATTAGAAAAACATTGGCGATATTACTTCCCAAAATATTTCCGATTGCTATATCTGTTTTACCTTCCAGAGAAGCAAAAATATTCACCACCAATTCAGGCATTGAGGTGCCGAATGCCACAATGGTGAGTCCAATAACTATAGGTGAAATCTTGTATTTTTTTGCTATGGAAGAAGCACCGTCAACCAGCCAGTCGGCTCCTTTGATTAATAAAACAAATCCCGTCAGGAACAGCAGCAGCGTAATACTTTGTGTCATTTTCTTGAAAATTTGTGTATTTTTATAAATACTATATTTGATTTCGATTTGTACGAATATATTTATTTTAGGCAAAAAATCAAATAAGTTTTTTCTGATATTTCTAATGATTTTGGTAAAAAAATATCCTCCTGGGCATGAGAAAGTGTTTTTTGAGTAATTTGGTAAGGAAAATTGATACAGAAACCCCAAAAAGCACATTTTAAGGTATTCTTTAAAGACTTTCAAAAAACTGAAATTTTAATTTTAATTTAATTTTTTACCCCTATCATGGACAGTAAAATACTGAATGTAGATGCCTATATCACGGGCTTTTCTGAAGAAATTAAACATAAACTTGAGCAGGTAAGAGAGGTAATTAAAACCCATGCTCCTGCGGCCGTTGAATCTATGGCATATGGCATGCCCGCATATAAACTTAATAAAAAACCATTGGTTTATTATACCGGATATGAAAAACACATTGGGTTTTACGCCACACCTACCGGCCATTAGAAATTTAAAGAGCAGCTATCCAAATACAAACAAGGCAAAGGGTCGGTTCAATTTCCTAATGACCAGCCATTACCTTTGGGTCTAATTGCCGAAATCGTTAAGTTTAGAGTGGAGGAAAACTTGTCAAAATGAATTAAGCTGAATTTCGGGGTAGATAATTGTGTTGTTTACCTAAAAACTTATAAATATGTCAAACGACCCCTGGACCCAACGTTGGAACGAACGCTACAGCCAACCGGAATATGCTTACGGTGAAGAACCTAATGAGTTTCTAAAAGAAAAATTAGGAATAATATCTCCTGGAAACGCCCTTTTTCCTGCCGAAGGAGAGGGAAGGAATGGTGTATTTGCGGCAAAATTGGGTTGGAAGGTTGCAGCTTTTGACCTGAGTGTGGAAGGCATGAAAAAAGCAAATAAATTAGCAGAGAAGCATGCCGTTTCCATTGATTATCAGGTTGGAGAGTTGCAAGACCTTGACTATGAAAATGAAAGTTTTGATTTAATTGCATTGATTTATGCTCATTTTCCCGCCGAAATCAAATCTGAAATTCACCAATCACTCACCAAATTACTTAAAAAAGGTGGGATAGTGATTTTTGAGGCATTTAGCAAAAAACATTTGGATTATCAGACCAAGAATCCGGCAGTCGGAGGGCCGAGAGATTTAGGCTCTTTATTCTCATTGGAAGAAATTAAAAATGACTTTAATGATTTTGAGTTTTTAGAGTTAGAAGAAAAAGAAATAGAACTTTCTGAGGGGCAGTTTCATACAGGTTCAGGCTCGGTGATCAGATTTGTTGGAATTAAAAAATGATGAAAATGAAGGTTTTACTATTTGGTGCTAGCGGTAATCTTGGAAGAAAAATCACTGCTGAACTCTTAAAGAATCATTACGACACCAATGTGGTTTTGAGAAAAAAATCACAGCATGAAATTTTCTCTGATCCAAATATTAAAATCATAACTGCCAATCCCTTAAATAGAAAAGAAATTGAAAACATTTGCCAGGGTTTTGATGTGGTAATCTCAGCATTAGGCAAGAGCGTCTCAATGAAAGATAATTCAAAACATACTTTTCAACAAGTTGACTATGAGGGGAATATGAACATATTGGAAGAAGCGAAAAAAGCCCGAATCCAAAAGTTTATATATGTGTCCGCATATAAGGCCGAAGATAATATTCAGCTTAAATACTTCAAAGTGCATCATGATTTTTCAGAACACTTAAAACTTTCGGGTCTAAATTATTGTATCATTAAGCCTCCAGCAATATTCTCAGCTTACGCCGAATTGGTCGATATGGCTAAAACGGGCTTTTTGCCAAGTATTGGTTCCGGAAATTACAAAACAAATCCCATCTATGAAGGGGATTTGGCCAGGGCCATTGTTGCTGAAATTACAGGAAATAACAATTATCTGGAAATAGGTGGAAAGTATATCTATTCAAGAAAACAACTTTTGGAAATAATTAAAACCCATACAAATCCAAATGCCGGAATTCAGGCAATTCCAATAAAAATTATGAAAGTTATTTTACCATTTTTTTGGATAATAAATCGTAATCTGTACCATAAAATGGCATTTATCAATAAAGTGATGCAGGAGGATTTAATTGCTCCCATGGTAGGGGAGATGAGTTTTGAAGAATATATTAAAGGAATAATAAAGGTATAAAGTAAAATATGGGATTTGAATTTGAAAAAGATAAGCAGCTAGTTATTAGTATTTTGGGTAATAGATTTTCAAATATTGATACCATAATCTTAAAAGATAATTTTGTGTCTTGTGAAAGTTACTGGAAAAGTCAAACTATCAGCTTAGGACTTAAAAAAGTTAAATATTTGTTTATTTGTGAAGCTCCGCCTTTTACCCAGCCTCCTTTTAAATATTTTTATGATGGACATTCTTCTTCACTACTAACCCGGGTAATGAAAGCCTTTAGAATTGATGAGGGAAAAATGTATAATAGCCTAAAAATATATAAAGAATTGGCACAAAAGGGTTTTTTATTAGTCGATTCTTTGCCGTATGCCTTACCTTTTTCAACTCAAATTCGGAAAAAGGAAAATTATAAACAATTGGTAAATAATAATCTGAATTGGTGGATTAATAAATTGGAAGATCACTTTTTATTTGATGAAAATCTTAAAATTGCATTTGGCTTTAAACTTAATGCATTAAAAATCATTGAATCGACAAATAATAAACTTAAAATTGGGAAATATACTTTTGACATTGATGAAAGAAATATCGCTACAGATGGATCTGGAATGCCTAATAGTAATGAATTAAAGAAAATTTTCAACCTTAGATAACATGCTCCAATCAGTTCATCCCAAACTCCCGATGCGGAACAAAACCATTACCCGTAATTATTATGTTGATAAGCTGGGTTTTATTGATATGGGTACTCAGGACTATCCCGAATATCTGATTTTGGAAAAAGATGAAATCGAGATTCATTTTTTTCTTTTTAAGGATCTGAATCCCAAAGAGAACTATGGAATGATATACATCCGGGTTGTAAATATTGAGGAGGTATATGCGGGTTTTCAAGCAAACAATGTCGCAATCCATCCCAATGGACCATTGGAAACCAAACCCTGGGGAATGAGAGAGTTTTCATTGCTTGACCCCGATAATAATTTATTGACTTTTGGAGAAGCCGTTTAAATTTTATTTTTTGCAAAACACAATATCCAATCTTGATTAGGATGAAATTTTCGCAATGCCATGATTCAAAAAACATTCGCTCTTAATGCAGTTTCTGTTCTCGAAAAAGACCCCAATGTACTTGGGCTTGCCGTTGGCGGGTCATGGATTTCGGGAGAACTGGACCAGTTTTCAGACCTCGATCTGGTATTGATTACTCAGGAAAAAGTTTCTGATAATAAAGGACTTATGTTTCAATATGCTGGTAGGTTGGGGCAGCTTCTGTCAGGCTTTACTGGTGAACATGTGGGTGAGCCGAGAGTGTTGATTTGCTTGTATGATAATCCGCTTCTTCATGTAGATATTAAATTTTTGACCCTGCCGGAATTCGAACAAAGAGTTGAAAATCCTGAGATTCTTTTAGACAAAACCGGTCAGCTTCAGGAAATCTTTAAAAATACAAATTATAATTTTCCCTATCCTGATTTCCAATGGATCGAAGATAGGTTCTGGATTTGGGTGCACTATGCTTTATTGAAAATTGGTCGTGGGGAATACTTCGAAGCTTACGATTTTATGGCATTTCTGAGAATGACGGTTTTTGGGCCTCTGCTTCATATTAAAAATAATAATTTGCCCAGAGGAGTAAGAAAAGTCGAGACTGAATTAGCACCCGGTGACTTTGAAAATTTGCTTTCAACACTCTCCCAATACGACAAAGAAAGCCTTTTAGTTGCTTTGGAAAATGCAGTAAATCTTTATATTGAGCTGAGAATCCAACTATTTTCCAAAAAAGTAAATTTGCATTTTGAGACTCAAAAAAGAGTACTGGATTATTTGTCTGAAATCAAAAAAAATTAAGCCGAAGAAACTTTTCTCCGGCTTTGAATATGTCTTATTTAATTGCAAATCTTAGCGAAAGCCCCACATTGTCCAGATAAAGGCCTGTATAATTTACAAAATTAAACTCGGGCTTCCAGTCCAGGCTTATGTTTAGCGGAACCTCTGAAAAGGTATGTTCGATACCCAGAATGCCATCTACGCCAACTTGTGTAAGTGGCTCAGCATACTCCCATTTTCTGTATCGGGAAGCAGCCGCCAAATGCCCTCCTGCACCATAATACCACCTCCAGTGACCCGTTGAGAACGCCTTCTGGTGCTTTTCTGCAAGTAAGGTTACTTTTGCACCGTTCCCAAATCCATGAAGCATGGCTTCGAGTGAGGTACCTGTTCCTTTGTTGTTTTTGAAAGTTATACCCGGGCTTCTGTCAAATCTGACACCCACCGCATATTTGTATTGAGCCGAAGTTGACAATGAAAATAAAAGCAAGATTCCAATTAAATATTTCATAACGATTTCTGTTTGTTAAATAATGTTGCAAGAAATGTTGGAGGTATAAAAATGATTTTAAAACAGGCTTAAATCTTTCTTAAAATTGCTAATTGAAGCCAGAAGCTTATTGGAATTCTAATTTGTTCTTTCTTTTTGACAAAATAATAAGACCACTTTTTGAAATAATCAATATATTTCTTAATTTTGCGACCCAATTTACTTTTTCAAATACTTAATCTGTTTTGTAAAATGCCTAAGCAAAAAACAAATTCAGGAGCGAAAAAAAGATTCAAATTGACCGGCACAGGAAAAATTAAGCGTAAACACGCATTCCATAGCCACATTTTGACTAAAAAATCGACAAAACGTAAGAGAGTTCTTGCGTCGTCGGCTTTGGTAAGCTCCGCGGATGAAAACCGCATCAAAGCTTTGTTGAACGGCTAATAGTTCAGCTTATTGGTTCAATTGTTTCACCCGAATAAAGGCCTTAAAGATTCCTGATAACGGAACGCCTGATTCAAAAAAACGCAAAAGATTATGCCACGTAGTGTCAATCATGTAGCGTCAAAAGCAAGACGTAAAAAAGTGCTTAAATTGGCGAAAGGCTATTATGGCCGTCGCAAAAATGTTTGGACGGTTGCTAAAAACGCCGTTGAAAAAGGTTTGGTGTATGCTTACATCGGCCGTAAACAAAAGAAAAGAAATTTCCGCAGCATGTGGATTGTGCGTATTAATGCCGGTGTAAGACCTTTTGGAATGTCTTATTCTGTATTTATTAACAAACTGCAAACTGCTGGCATCGAGCTTAACAGAAAAGTATTGGCCGACCTTGCGATGAATCATCCTGAGGCATTTAAAGCCATCGTAGAAAAAGTTAAATAAGAAACGATAACGTTTCGTTAACAAAAAAAGGCATCCATTCGGGTGCCTTTTTTGTTACTATATTGTAAAAATTGAGTCTACTAAATGATTTTTTTATATATTTATAGTAATTTTATCAAAAATAAACTCAAAATAAAATGTTAGACATTCTTCAGGGATTAATACAACAAGTGGGACAAAAAGCTGTAGTTGAAAACGCAGATGTTCCTAACGAGCACAATGAGGGCGTAATGAACGAAGTTATGCAGGGTCTTATGGGTGGTCTTTCCAATCAGGCTAATTCACAAGGTGGAATTGGCAGTTTGCTTGGAATGCTAACCGGTGGTGGAAACCAGGGAGGTGGAAGCCTTATGAGCAACCCTATCGTAGGTTCAATCGCTCAGAGTGTAATGGGTAATTTGATGTCAAAATTTGGTCTTTCAGGTTCTGCAGCCGAAGGCGTAGTAGGTAGCATGTTGCCTTCTGTGTTGGGCGGATTGATTAATAAAGTTAACGACCCTAATGATAGCTCAGTTGATGTTGGTAGTGTGATGAGTGCAGTAACTGGCGGTAAAACCGACGGAATTGATTTTAGTAGCATATTAAGCCAGGGAGCAGGAGCTCTTGCTGATGGTAAACTCGATATGAACGACTTGATGAATATCGCATCAGGTGCCATGGGCGGTGGCCAACAGCAGCAAGGTGGTGGCGGATTATTCGGAAGCCTCCTTGGCGGCCTGTTTGGTAAAAAATAAATTGAATTTTTCTGAATTTAATAGCGTTAGAAATATTCTGACGCTATTTTTTTTACCGTATAATAAATGTTTTTATTATTTGAAATGATTAAATCAGGTTCTTAAAAACTATTCTTTTCTTTTTTTCTATTTTTGGCTTTTGAAATTATCCGGAGAATTACCGTGGTCGGTCTGGTTGCACTTTCAATTTTTCGACTGCCGATATTTAAGATGTTTTTGCCTCTATGCTAAAAAGACTTTGTGCCCTTTTTGTTTTATGCCTTCTATTTGCAAAAACCTTTGCTCAGATCAGTATTTCGGCTCCACTAAACAAAGCGGTTTACCAAAGAAACACCACCGGTCAGGCCAATTTGATTATCCAGGGCAACTATCAACAAAATAATGTTACGAGCATCGAGGCTCGCCTGCTCAATCCATCGAATTCTACACCCATCAGTGGCTTCGATTGGACTGTGATTCAAACCATGCCTAATTTAGGTTATTTCAGTGGGCAACTTTCCAACGTACCCGGTGGATGGTACACCCTTGAAGTAAGAACCAAAAGAACAGGCGTAGTAATAGAAACTGGAACTGTTGACAGGGTTGGGATTGGTGATGTGTACATGGTGGCAGGGCAGTCAAACGCCCAGGGCTATATCAACACCGGAGGTTTTGGGCTGGGATCATCCAAGGAATATGTCGTAACACATGACAATGGCATGTATTGCAGTCTTGCGGATATTCCTTTTCCGGCAATGACAAAAATAGAAAGCACCACTAAATTAGGTACTGCCGGCAGAGATGCCTGGTGCTATGGTAAACTTGGAGACTTGATATCAGATGTAACACAATTACCCGTAGCTATTTTTAATTCGGGAGCTTCCGGAGCTTCTTCCGAAAATTTTAAAGTTAGCTCTGATGGCGGTGCTACAGATAATATATTTATATCTCCTCCTGCAAATACCCAATTTTGTGCCGATGAATCAATTACTTCAGGTGCAGGCTCAATCGGAATGCCTTACATAAATTTTAAAAGAGGTCTGAATTTATACAATTCTATGTTTGGTATAAAATCGGTATTGTTTCATCAGGGAGAAAGTGATGCTTATACCTATGTGCTATCCTCAACTTACGCAAGCAACATAAACTATGTAATTAATAAAACAAGGTCTGATTTTCATCCAAATTTGCCATGGATGATAGCTCAGGTCTCTTATGTGGGGAGCACATCTTATTCCCCTGTTACTTCGGCACAATCAAGCCTGGTCAATCAGTCTAATCAAATATTTGGTGGCCCCAATACTGACGGCATTAATAATGGAACCATTCCAAATTCCAGAGATAATATTGATTTACATTTTACAAATCCTGTTGGTCTTGATCAATTGGCCGGTTTGTGGGCAACCTATATCGTAAGCTCCAATTTTGCCAATAATGTGGTTCCAATAGCAGCTAATACTCCGCCTGTGGCTTCTGCGACAATTTCAGGGAATAATGTTGTCATGACAGTGCCTTCGGGATATGCCAGTTACAAATGGATAAGGACGGATGTTTCAGGCAATAGTAATTATGGAAATGCATCAGAAGGTACAGTAAATAGTTTAACCAGATCATCAGGTACCTACAGATGTTGGGTTACTACCGCAAATGGCAATATGCAGATATCAAATCCTGTAAATATTACACAGACCTTATCAATGATTAGTAACGGGGCATCCTGCACTGCCAATACTTATCTTTCAGACCTGAATATGAAAACCTATACCAATGGGGTGGGGCCCATAGAAATTAATAAAACTAATGGAGCCTCGTCTGATGGTGATGGCTCGGCAATAGTTCTGAAAGGAACCAATTATCCCAAGGGCCTTGGTGTATCAGCCAATTCTGAAATCGTATATGATTTGCCCGCTAACCAATATTATAAATTTCAGGCCAAAATTGGAATCAGCGATGATATATCCAATACATGTGATAATACCGGAGGCGTGATTTTTAAGGTTTTCGGTAATGGTAACCTTATTTATACCAGTCCGACGGTTTATCGTAATACTGCGGTACAGGATATTAATCTCAATGTTTTTAATTATTCTGAATTAAAACTAAAGGTTGAAGAAGTTAACAATAATCCAACCTGTAATAAGGGAGTTTGGGCCGATGCGAAATTATTGTGCTTCTTGGGTGACACTACTCTTCCTTCTGATATTAGTAATCTTACAGTAACTGATACCCTCTCCAAATGTATTAGTTTTTCCTGGACTCATGCTACGGATGATTTTGTGGTTAATGGCTATTATATTTATCTCAACGGATTACCGATTGACACTATTTCAGGAAGCCAAAACACCTATACTGTTACCGGGCTCTCTCCAGGGGATTTTGTTAATTTTGGAGTTAAAGCTTTTGATGCGGCCAATAATCTTTCACCTACATTAGTAAATAAAATTTTGAATACTGTTGAGCCCAACGTTGTTTATGGAGGAGATGGTTTCGTTTGTACTTCACGGAGCTATTTACCTACTATTAAAATCCCTGACGGAGGTACTTTTACCATAACTTCAGTTATTCCTCATACTATTAACGCCTCAACAGGGGAGTTTTACTCAGCAGTAGCCGATCAGTTTTATGGAATTTACTATTTTGGTACAGGCGTGCCAGGTTGCGAGGCCAATTTATCTTTTGCTTTGGGTACCACCACTCCACCTGCAACAACACCAGCTATAACTGCTGATAAATCAATTGTAAATCAGGGTACTGCGGTAAATTTTTCAAGTACGGCCTGTACCGGAAGTACATTGGTTTGGAGTTTTTCCGGTTCAAATAATGCCTCAATCAGTTTTTCGCCAACTGTTACCGACACTTTTTATGCAGCCTGTCAAAAGAGCTTTTGTTTAAATTATAGCAATAATATCATTGTGAAAGTTTTGCCAAACTGTGGAAGCTCAGTGACACTGACCAACCCGGCTGATAATTTAGGGACTAATGTTAATGCTCTTTCATTTAATGCTTCAAATACAATTACCGCCTCAAACCAAATAATTCCTGCCAATAATATTCAATACAATGCTGCACAATCGATTTTACTAAGTCCCGGATTTAAAGTAGATTCAGGCGTCATTTTTTCCGCAAAAATTCAAAACTGCCCCTGATTTTTCTGCCAATATGACAATTTGTCATTAAAAAAAAGCCACTTTGGTCATTGGCATATTGATTGTTGAATAGTGTTTATAATTATTTTAAAATTAAATACACTTAAAAATAATCATGGGAAAAATTATTGGAATTGATTTAGGGACTACAAACTCATGTGTGGCCGTAATGGAGGGCAACGAGCCTGTAGTAATAGCCAATAGTGAGGGAGCTAGAACCACCCCTTCTATAGTGGCGTTTTTGGACAATGGGGAGAAGAAAGTAGGGGCACCTGCCAAAAGACAGGCAATTACCAATCCCAAAAATACAATCGCTTCAATCAAGCGATTTATGGGAAAGAAACATTCAGAAGTAGGTAGCGAGCTAAAAACTATTGCTTATGATATAGAAAAAGGTGCCAACGATACTCCAAGAGTAAGAATAGGTGACCGCCAGTATACTCCTCAGGAAATTTCGGCTTTCATTTTGCAAAAAATGAAATCAACTGCCGAGGATTATCTTGGGCAAACTGTCACTGAAGCCGTTATTACTGTACCTGCGTATTTTAACGACGCTGAACGTCAGGCAACAAAAGAAGCAGGCTTAATCGCTGGTCTGGATGTTAAGCGTATCATCAACGAACCTACCGCAGCTGCTTTGGCTTATGGTCTTGACAAGCAGGGCAAAGACATGACAGTTGTAGTATTTGACCTTGGTGGTGGTACTTTTGACGTGTCGATTCTTGATTTGGGAGATGGCGTATTCGAAGTAAAAGCAACGGATGGAGACACACATTTGGGTGGAGATGACTTCGATCAGGTTATCATCGAATGGCTGGCAGAAGAATTTAAAAAAGATGAGGGTGTAGATCTTCGTCATGATGCAATGGCACTTCAAAGATTAAAAGAAGCTGCTGAAAGAGCCAAAATTGAGCTTTCAAGTTCAACTCAGGCGGAGATAAACCTCCCATACATATTTCCTGTTGATGGAGTGCCTAAGCACCTTGTTAGATCATTGACCCGTGCTAAGTTTGAGCAGTTGGCCGATACCCTTCTGAAAAGAATGATGGAGCCATGTAAACGTGCAATGAAAAATGCAGGTATCTCAAACAGCCAGATTTCTGAAGTGATTTTGGTGGGTGGATCAACCCGTATTCCAAAAGTTCAGGATGAAGTAGAAGCTTTCTTTGGCAAAAAACCTTCCAAAGGTGTGAATCCCGATGAGGCTGTAGCAGTTGGTGCAGCGATTCAGGGAGGGGTATTGACCGGTGAAGTTAAGGATATTCTTTTGCTTGACGTAATTCCGCTTTCATTGGGTATCGAAACCTTAGGTGGCGTATTTACCAAAATGATTGAGTCAAATACAACGATTCCAACCAATAAAGTGGAGGTATTCTCAACAGCTGCTGACAACCAGCCTTCAGTGGAATTGCATGTGCTTCAGGGAGAAAGACCAATGGCTACTCAAAACCGTACCTTGGGTCGTTTCCACCTCGATGGTATTCCACCCGCAATGAGAGGTGTACCTCAAATAGAAGTAACATTTGACGTGGATGCCAACGGTATTTTGAACGTTACGGCAAAAGACAAGGGTACTGGAAAAGAGCAGAAAATCAGAATTGAGGCTTCCAGTGGTCTTTCTGATGCTGAAATTCAGAGAATGAAGGACGAAGCCAAAGCGAACGAAGAAGCTGATAAAAAAGAAAAGGAAACTATCGAAAAAGTTAATGCGGCTGATTCTATGATTTTCCAGACTGAAAAACAGTTGAAAGAATATGGTGACAAACTGGCGGAAAATAACAAATCGGCGATTGAAGCAGCATTGACAGAGTTGAGAGCCGCTCATGGAACTCGTGATATTGCGGCTATTGATGCTTCCATGGAGAAAATCAATGCAGCATGGCAGGCTGCCAGTCAGGATATTTACAATGCACAGCAAGCGGCTGGAGCGGATCCTGGTCAAGCAGGCCCACAAGGAGCTCCAAACACTGCTGACGAAGGTGTAACCGATGTAAATTTTGAAGAGGTAAAATAATTCTGAAATTTCATACTTCATCAATATCAAATGCCCGGGCGAGAGTTCGGGCATTTTTGTTGCAACCCTTTTCATTGATTTTTCGTATTTAAGAAAATTAAAAACGCTCCTATGAAGAAAATCTTTTTTGTTTTATCACTATTTTATTTAGCCTCCTGTTCTACTTCAGACGATAATTCGGTGGTTCCCACAATCGCAAATATTACGGATAAGAATTGGAAATTGACTGAATATATTGACAAAAAAGGCAGGAATAAAACATCAACTTTTAATGGTTATTATTTTGTTTTTACAGATAATAGCATCCTGGAGGTTCATAAATCTGACAATTCGATTTTTTTAAAAGGTAGCTATAAAATTTTTATGGATAGCGGTAGAGAGAAATTTGAAATCAGCTTGCCAGTTAATGATGATGATGGGTTTTCAGAACTCAATGAAGACTGGAAGACAGTGAGCCGCAATTCTACCAAAATTGAGTTACAAAACGAAAGTGGCGGTGGCGGAGGTACTGATACGGTTAAATTTGAAAAACTGTAATGATGGTTTTTATATAAGATGTATGGGTTTAACAACAAAAGCACCTCAGCGTTTAGAGGTGCTTTTTTTTCAACTGATAATTTAAAATTTCCTGTTTGGTAGTAACCCAGTTTTTACCCTCCTTATGAGCATTAATCTTTCCGGTTCTTGCCAAAAGGCTCAAATACTCAGCTCCGTAAACTACTTCCGGCTCTTCTACTATATTTGATATTGGTTCAAAATTATGATACTGACCAGGAATTATGTTCAGATATATATTCAGTGATCTTTCAACGGCCTGAATCATCATCAGGTTGAGCTTGGTATAATCACCATTATTGGCCTGATTTAATGCTGAGATATATTTTTTTCGGTCATTTTTCAAAATTATAGCAGGAGGAAATCCGAATTTTTGCAAAAGAAGGTTCATTGCAAGCCTGGCTGTGCGTCCATTTCCGTCAAAAAAAGGATGAATCCATACCAGCCGGTGGTGAAAAACAGTAACAAGACTCACAGAATCAAGCTCCTGAGGGTTTTTATTGATATAATCCACCAGCTCGTCAATTAAGTCAGAAACCAAGGCAGGGTTGGGGGGAGTGAAATTAGCCCCGACAATCCTCACTGTCCCTGTCCTTATTCTTCCAGCAAAATCATCCTGAATATTTTTCATGACAATAGCATGAAGATTGAGCAGGTCAATGCTTCTCAGTTCATAATTTTCATTAGCCAAAGATTCGAGATAATCTATGGCCCTATGGTGGTTAATTACCTCAAAATGCTCTCTTAAAGACTTTCCTCCAATTGTAATTCCTTCCTCGAGCACGACACGGGTTTCAGCAATTGACAGTGTATTTCCCTCAATGCCATTGGAGTTGTAAGTCCACTCCAAAGCCAAATCTTCTTTGAGTCGGTTAATAGCAGCCATAGGCAAAGGCCTGGCCGCTTCTACCATTTTTTGTTTTTGCAGTACCCGGCTCAGATAGGTTTTATGCTCTGAAATGAACTCTAAATTGCTTACTTTCATATTAATTTAAATATCGGCAACAAAGTTATTGACTTTATCCGATATTTTGAATTAATCCCTATTTTTTATATCGGAAATTTATTTTTTTAATATTACCGATATTTTTTGATACAAAAAAATACTGGCCGAAACCAGTATTTTTATAATCGAAGTATTTTATTGATTGTTTTTAAGCTTGATTAAAGAAAGAAATTCTTCTCTTTTCAGCACATTTCCAAATGCCCCGTCAAAAAATGAGGTAACTGTAGAACTACTTTGGTCGGCAATACCTCTGGAAGAAACACAAAAGTGATCGGCATCCACTACCACAGCTACGTCGTTGGTTTTTAAGGCATTTTTCAACGCTTCGCCTATTTGCATGGTCATGCGTTCCTGCACCTGCGGGCGACGGGCATAATAATTTACAATTCTGTGTAATTTTGAAAGACCAATCACATTTTTGTTTGCAATGTAACCTACATGCACTTTCCCAACAATCGGAACAAAATGATGCTCACAATTGGAGTAAAAACTGATATCCCGTTCCACCAGGATTTCACCATATTTATAATTATTCTCGAAAAGGGTAATAGAAGGGGCATTTTCTGGCTTAAGGCCTGAAAAAAGCTCTTTTACATACATTTTAGCGACTCTAAGAGGTGTTCCACTTAGGCTTTCGTCATTGAGATCAAGACCCAATGTGTGCATGATTTCCCTGAAATGTTCTGCAATTACCGCAATTTTTTCTTCATCACTCATTTCAAAAGCATCAGGTCTGAGAGGAGTAGAAATGCTGGTAAAAAGGTGGTCTTCACCAATTTCATCTATTGAGATATTCTTAAGCTGGGTATTCGACATAATTTCTTTCGGTTTCAAAAAGTCTTATTCTGATATCAAATTTTTGGTCAATTTTTTCACGGAGGATGTCATATATAACCACACAGATATTTTCTGCGGTTGGTATGAGATCTTTAAATACAGGAATATCAAGGTTGAGATTTTTGTGGTCAAAAAGTTCCACAATTTCAGCCTTCAAAAGTTCGCTTAATATTTTCAGGTCATATACATAGCCGGTTCTGGGATCAATCTCCCCGGTGACCTTAACCTCCATTTCATAATTATGACCGTGGTAATTGGCATAGCTGCATTTGCCAAACACCTCCAGGTTTTTTTCTTCACTCCATTCAGGATTGTAAATCTTATGGGCAGCGTTGAAATGTTCTCTACGGAATACTGATACTTTTTTCAAATTAAGTTTTTTTAGTCTTGTACAAAGTTTGTGTACTACACAATCAAAAAACGAACAAGGTTGATTACGAAAATACTAACATTAATAAAACTAATATTGTTCAGAAAAAAATAATTATTAAATTAGTAAGAAAATTTAAAAACTATTTTCCTATGAATCGCAGAGATTTTATCAATGTCGGACTGGCTTCTTCTTCTATTCCATTTATAAATTTTGAGGCGAAAGCGGCTGCTCCAAAAGTTAAACTGGCGTTTATCGGGGTAGGTCTTCGGGGTAGAAGTCATGTAGAGCAGGTTTTGTATCGTGAAGACGTAGAGGTAGTGGCTATTTGTGATGTTGATCCCGATGCTATCAAGCGTACTCTGGCCATGACACAAAAAGCAGGCAGGAAAGACCCTGCAACTTACAGCAAGTCTGACACTGATTTTATCAATATGCTGAAAAGGGATGATATAGACGGAGTCGTGATTTCTACCCCCTGGGAATGGCACGTGCCTATGAGTGTAGAGTCAATGAAAGCCGGAAAATATACTGCTGTGGAGGTATCAGCTACAGTTACCTTGCAAGAATCCTGGGATTTGGTCGATACTTTTGAGAAAACAGGCTCTCACTGCATGATTCTTGAAAATGTATGCTATCGACGAGATGTGATGGCGGTGCTGAATATGATAAGAAAGAATATGTTTGGTGAAATGCTTTATGCCCATTGCGGTTACCAGCATGATTTGCGGGAAGTCAAATTTAACGATGGAAAAAGTTTTCATGGAGGTGGGGTAGAGTTCGGTCCAAAAGCTCTTTCCGAAGCGAAATGGAGAACACAGCATTCGATAGATAGAAATGGAGATATATATCCAACCCATGGTTTGGGTCCGGTAGCACATTGGATGGATATCAATCGTGGGAATAAATTTAATTATCTAACTTCAACAGCAACCAAGGCACGAGGCTTGCATAAGCATATCGTGGATAAAGGCGGGAAAGATCACCCCAATGCTAGTGTGAAATTCAAACTTGGTGATGTGGTAACGACCACTATTCAATGTGAAAACGGCGAAAATATTGTGATAATTCATGACACCAATTCTCCAAGACCTTATTCATTGGGCTTCAGAGCTCAGGGAACTGAAGGCATCTGGATGGATGACAATGATTCTATTTATCTTCAAAACGTAAGTCCGAAGGCTCATGTGTGGGAGCCATTTGCAAAATATCAGGAAGAACAGGATCATCCACTTTGGAAAAAACATGCAGTCTCGGCCGAGAAAGCCGGACATGGAGGCATCGACTTCTTTGTAATCAGAGCATTTATTGAAGCAATAAAAAATAAAGTAGCCCCCCCAATTGATGTATATGATGCCGCCGCCTGGAGTGCTATCAGTCCATTGTCAGAATTATCCATTGCCAGAGGGAGCTCTCCGGTAGAAATTCCAGATTTTACGCGGGGAAAATGGAAAACCAACAAACGCATATTCGGATTAACTGATGATTATTGATGAAACTATTCATCGTTATATTTGTTTAGATTAAAAAAAGTGAAATTTTGAAAGATAAAATTGTAGTAATTACAGGAGCCACTTCAGGTATTGGAAAATCAACAGCGGTCAAAATGGCCTCTTTTGGTTCATATTTGGTACTTATTGTTCGGGATTTGGACAAAGGCCAGTCTGTAAAAGCAGAGATTTTGAAAGGCTACCCTGAAGCTAGAATTGATCTGGTTGAAGGAGATTTGGCATCACTTTTTTCTGTAAAGAAAGCCATTGAGCAAATCAAATCACTGTTTCCGGTAATTGACATATTGATCAATAATGCAGGAGGTGTTTTTGAAAAAAAAATATTGACAGCTGACGGCCTGGAGATGGGTTTTCAGGTAAATCATCTGTCGCACTTTTATCTTACCTACGAGCTTTTACCCTATATTTTGAAATCCGAGGATGCAAGAGTTATAAATTTATCTTCAGAAGCTCACCGAATGGGTAAAATTGATTTTGATAATCTAAATACAGAAAAGAAATTTAGTACATGGCCTCAATATGGGGCCACCAAACTTATGAATTTGCTTTTTACCAAAGCTTTAGCCGTAAAGTACGCTACTCAGGGATTGGTTTCATTTGCGGTTCACCCGGGTGTAGTAAGGACCGGTTTTGGGTCCAATAATTCGGGTTTATTAAAATTTTTCAACAAATTGCCTTTTATCATTTCTCCTGATGAGGGCTCCAAGACCACCGTGTATTGTGCTACTCAGTCACTTGTGAAACTTAGAAACGGAGAATACTATAAGAAATCAAAGAAAAGTAGTTCATCTGCTGTCTCACATGACCCACATGTGAGAGACAAGCTATGGGAGGTGTCTTTGCAAATATTACAGGAAAAGGGTTTTCTCTGAAAATTTTCAGAGAATTATCCCTTCTATTTTGGTAGTATCAGCTTTCCCAAAAAAAAGTTTCTGGTATCCTTCGGCACTATAATATTTAAGGTTTTCTCCTTCAAATTTTAAGACAAGCGTGGATTTAGAATCAAAAAGATAATTATTCATGCTTGATTCAAGTTCAATTCTTACGGGGTTTCCTTTTTGATCTTTGGTAATTAAAATGTACTTAATGGGAGCACTTTCTCCTTTTTTGAGGGTAAATTTTTCAGTATTCTTATTTTTTAATATTTCATAAGAATTTTTTAGACCCGACTTATTGATGTCTGCTTCCACAAATACTTCCAACTCTCTGCTCCAGTCAGTTTTCTTAAATTCTTTGGTCTCTTTCTTACTGCCTATTTGCCAAAGCTTTTTCAAATGAGGCTGATTTTGATTTAAAACCTGAATCTGTTTAGTAATCAATCCTTTCAAATCAAAATAGACAATTTCAGAATTTTCCTGATTTTGACTACAATTCCAGTTTAGCAATAATAAAAAAAGCAGTATTTTTTTCACAAAAAGATTTTCAATGATGAATGTCCTCAATTCTAAACAAGTGAAATGGCAAAATATAGGGATCCAAAGCCACAAAATTTTGTTCGCCTTGCCATGTATATTTTGCTCCGGTAATCAAATCATGCACAATAAACGACTCATCATGACCTTTTCCGATCTTCCAAAGCGGTAAATGGATAGTACCTGATTGTGTTTGATAGGTATCCAGATTGGTCACTATCAAAAGTCGGTTGCCATTTTCATGCGTTTTCAGATAGGCCATAATATTGGGATTATCCACTGTGCAAAAGTCAATATTATCGGTGATTTGCAAAGCAGAGTTCTCTTTTCTAATCCGGTTTACATGGGTGTACACATAGGTAATTTTATTTCTTTTTTCCCAGTCCCAATACTTAATCTCATATTTTTCAGAGTCTTTGTATTCTTCTTTGCCCGGGTTACCTTCACATACCAGATATTCGTAAGTTGGGCCAAATACTCCATAATTGCTTGAAAGTGTGGCCGCAAGAAAGAATCTCAATAAATACAGTGGCTCATGGCCTGTTTGCATACTAAAAGTGTTGATATCGTGTGTGTTGGGCCAGAAGTTAGGTCTGAAATAGTGCCTCATTTCGGTTTTGGTCAACTCATTCATGTAGCTTTCCAGTTCATATTTTGAGTTTCGCCAGGCAAAATAAGTGTACGACTGTGTAAAGCCGACTTTTGCCAGCTGCTGCATCACTTTAGGTTTGGTGAAAGCCTCAGAGAGGAAAATCATTTCAGGATACACCTCACGGGTTTCTGCAATCACCCATTCCCAAAAACCAAATGCCTTGGTGTGCGGGTTATCTACTCTGATAATCTTTACACCCCACTCTGCCCAGGTGAAAATCACATTTTTGAGTTCTTGCCAGAGATTTTGCCAGTCTTCAGTTTCAAAATTAACCGGGTAAATGTCCTGATATTTTTTCGGAGGGTTTTCGGCGTATTTTATTGTTCCATCAGGCAAAATCTTAAACCAATCGGGGTGTTCTTTTACCCATGGATGATCAGGGGAACATTGTATTGCAAGGTCTAGGGCAATTTCCAGGTCCATATCCTGGCAGGCCTTTACCAATTTCTTGAAATCTTTCAAAGTGCCTAATTCTGAATGGATTTCAGTGTGTCCGCCTTCAGGTGATCCAATACCATAAGGAACCCCTGGTTCGCCGGGTTTGCAGTCTGTGGCGTTGTTTTTCCCTTTTCTGAAAGTAGTTCCAATTGGGTGAATCGGAGGTAGATACACCACATCAAAGCCCAATTCTTTAACTCTGGGAAGTAGATTTATGACATCTTGAAATGTGCCATGTTTTCCTTCTATTCTGGCAGCAGATCTGGGGAAAAATGAATACCATGATGAAAATTCAGCTTTATTCCTGTCGGTAAATATTCGTCTGGTTTCGCTTTCTACGAGGTTTTCTTTCAAGGGGTATTTCTCAATCCACTGGTGCAGTTTCTCACTCAGACAAAACCAAACCGCCTCCTGGTACCTGAGCGGGTCTTTCAGAATAGCAATAAAATCAGTTATTTCTTTTTTATCGTCTTTATCTGCAAGTTTTTTTATTTTTTCTAAAAGCTCAATTCCAACCAAAAGCTCAACCACCAAATGCTGTCCGGCTTTTATTTTGGCTTCAACTTCATGTTGCCAGGTGGCAAAATGGTCAACCCATGCCTGAATCTTGAATTCATAGAACCCTATTTTTTCGGTAATAAAAAAGCCTTCATAACGGTCTTCATTGATACCATACATTTTGGATTCGATCCATTGTTTCTCAGAAGAATGTCTGGATAGTAATCTAAAACCAAGGTTATCATGGCCATCAACTAAAATATCGGCCTGGGCATAAATTTTTCTTCCGGTAATAGATTTTGTTGGGTATTTCCCGTTATTAATTTCGGGGCTTAAATTCTCAATTACGGGTCTGATTTTTCCGTTTTTGGGTAAAATTATAGCGTTTTTTGTCATTCAGTATAAAATATTTTCAATGCAAAAATAATTCAAAAACATCTTTTTTGTCGCACTTTATTTTTATTTAACCAATTAATCAATTCTTTTTAAAAAATTTGAAGTAAATCTAAACTAGAGTGAAAGGTATATTTGGGTGATTTTTTTGAAAGAAAAGTTCGTATTAATTTGAGTTTTTAATTTTTAAAATAGTAAAAGAACCTATGAAAAAGTTCCTTTTTTTAGTGTTTTTGGCTCCATCAATATTCGGTCAGGGTATAACAGGAGCCTGGCGGGCTGAAGATAATGACCTGAAGTTTTTGTTGATTGCTACCGAAAACTATTTTGCTTTAACCACTTACAAAACCAATGAGTTTTTGGAAACATGGGGAGGAAAGTACGAATTAAGTCAGACGGGAGAATTTATTACTGATGTTGAATTTCACTCCGCCAAACCTTCATTGGTCAGCTCTGTTCAGACTTACAATGTTAATTTAAAAAAACGCAGTCTGGAGTTGAATGAGGTTAAGTTTGAAAAGGTTTCTGAAAAGGATAATGAGCTAACCGGCTTGTGGCGAATCACCTCCAGAGCCAATATCGATGGCGTGATGAATGAAATGCAACCGGGACCTCGCAAAACACTAAAAATCATGGGCGGTGGTTGTTTTCAATGGTTTGCCATTAATACCGCCACCAGGGAGTTTTCAGGTACAGGAGGTGGCACCTACAGTCTAGACAAAGGAAAATATACGGAAAAAATAGAGTTCTTTTCCAGAGATAATAATCGGGTAGGTGCTCAGCTCATTTTTGATGCCGAAGTCAAAAATGGGAAATGGTTACATTCGGGGAAAAGTTCAAAAGGAGATCCTGTTAAAGAAATCTGGACAAAGCTTTAGTTTTTTAGAAAATATACTTCAGAATCCTCTTTTTTATACTTTTCACCTAATTCAGGTAAGTTTTTGAAGATAACCGGCATAACTTTTTCATTGTCGATGATTACTTCCGGCATGTCTTTTTTAAAATTATTATAGATATTGGCCAGACTCATGTAGTTGTCCGGGTTTTCGAAGTCAAGACGGGCAAGTTCCCAGTTTACATAGCCGGTGGCCATATTTAGGTTTTTGTATGATTCTATTTGAGAGCCTGTTACGAATATTTTCTTTCCCAGATATTTTTCGTAATCGGTGGTTTGCTCAGCTCTGGCATCTTTTAATATGGGCAAAGAAAAACCCGCTATTGGCCTGGCACCTGTGATAAATAAAGTGACGCTTACAAAAAAGAAAAACAGAAAAGTAAGCTCCGGAATTAATAAGTTTTTAGAATGCACAAAATATCCCGAAACAAAAAATGCAAGGGGTGCCATCAGAAACAATAATTTACCGGGTGTAAGGTCTCCCGACATAAAAAATGTAATGACGCTGAATATTATTAAAATCAACAACATTTGGTGCGAGCGGTTTTGAAAACTATTGTATCTGGTCCCCCGCAAAACTTTAATCACTCCAAAAAATGTTAGTAGGACAGGCAATACTATAACAAAAATTAAATCTTTTAGCTTTAACCAGCTAAATGCACTGAATTGTGGGAAATTGAAAAGCCAGACACTGGTAAACTCTTCACTCATGTCGTTAAAGTAGAAAAACATATAAGTGAAGAAAATGGGAAGAATAAAGGCCAGAATCACCATGAAGGTTTGCCTGATATTAATACCGGTATAAAGAAACAACACAAACACACTGAATATGATAAAAATACCGGCGGGAAAGTAAAAAAGTGTTGCAATACCAAAATAAAGCCCGGTTTCAAAGACATCGTCGCCAACACCATCGCGTTTTTCAATTTGTCTCAATGTGGCATTGAGTGCCATTAAAAAGAATAAATTGGAAAGTAAAATAGGAGAGAGCTTTACCATGTCAAATGACAAGTGGATCAAGATCAGGTAAATAAGCCCCGGAATATAGTTTTTATCATTAAATAGATTCCGGCGGTTAACCATAAATACAAACATCAGCGATTCTATTACGACCAAAATAGTCGCTACGGTATCGTACACAAACTGGTTTTTAGTGGCCCATAAATCCAATAATCTGAAAAAATAAGCAGAAAGCGGGCCGGTTTGCGTCAATATCTCAGAATAGAGTTTCATGCCTTCGTTAAGTTTTTGACCCACCAGCATTTGCTCCAACTCACTGTTTAGCAAGGGTAAAGGAGAAGCCCAGAAAGGTAATCTGATTAAAAACAAGATCAGAAAAAGCGTAATTACCTGAAATATTGAATTGATTCTGAAAAACGTTAACAAGACCTTATTGTATTAAAGGGTGAAAAAATGATATGCGAAAGGGAGAAAAACAGGACTCACCAGGCACAATACCGGTACAAAAATATCATTTGGGACACGGATAAACCAAAAAATACCATGATATTTGTGGTTTATTTAGTTTTATTAGAAAATCAGGATCATATAGGATTCTTAAAAATATGCCCGGGGGCAAAAAAAAGTGATGGAGTCGAAGAGGCAAAAACAAGTAGGCAAGCTTATTCAAAAAGATTTGGGAGACATTTTTCTGAGAGATATCAAAAGTATATTTGAAGATGATTTTGTGACAATTACAGACGTGAAAGTATCACCTGATCTAAGCATCGCCAAAGTATATCTTAGCTTTTTGAAAGGTGAGAAACGGAATGAGATTTTGGAGAGTATCAGAGATAATTCAAAAAAAATCAGGGGATTGTTTGGAAATAAAGCAAAGCATCAGCTTCGAATTATTCCAACTTTCCAGTTTTATATTGACGATACGGCTGAATATGCTCAGAAAATAGAACAATTATTTGCAAATATCCATATTCCACCAGCCGAAGAATCAACCGAGGATTAACCTTATGGCTTTATCTTTTTTTATCGCAAAAAAATATTTTCTTTCAAAGAAAAAAAGAAGCTTCATTAATTTTATTTCTATCATTTCGATGTTGGGAATAGCCCTTGGTTTGACCGCCCTTATTGTTGTGCTTTCGGTTTTCAATGGTCTGGAGGGTCTCAATCGACAGATTTTCAAGGCTTTTGATCCTGATCTTAAGATTTCATCGGTAACTAAAAAAGACTTTCTCCCGGGAAACGACCTTATTAAAAAAATAAAACAGCTGGAAGGTGTAAAATACATTTCTGAGGTATATCAGGACAAAGCTCTTGCCCGAAGCAACGACGCACAGATGATCGTCGTTCTAAAAGGTGTTGATACAACTTTTGAAAATAACAAAGAGATGCAAAAGGCCCTTTTCGAGGGTGAAATGAAAATTTTCAAAGATGGCAGGCCAACTGCCTACGTTGGTGGAGGCGTTTTCACAGCTCTCGATCTTAAAATTAATGATTTTTTGAATCCTTTGACCTTATTGTATCCCAAAATCCAGCCATTAAACGTTCTAAATCCGGAAGATAATATCAACCAATATTCGCTGGAAGTATCCGGTGCGTTTGTTTTGGAACAACAGTATGACAATCATGTGATTGTCCCAATCGAAATTGTGGAAAGTCTCAACGATAAAGCAGGGAAAAGAACGGCTATTGAAATTACGCTGCGTGAAAACGCCGATATTAATCAGGTGAAAAAAGATATTTCTGGTTTACTGTCCAAAAATTTAATGGTAAAAGACAGAGACGAGCAAAATGCCCCTTTGCTTAAAGCGATCAAAATTGAAAAATTATTCATTTTTATAGCTTTGTTTTTTATCGTGGGTATTGCCTCTTTTAATATTTTCTATTCCTTGAGTATGTTGGTTATAGACAAAAAGGATGATATCAAAACTTTGTCGTCGATAGGGGCTACTCAATACCTGGTCAAATCTATCTTCCTTGCTGAAGGGCTGCTTGTAGCTACTATTGGTGTGGTATTGGGATTGATATTAGGCTTAAGTATTAGTTTTTTTCAACAAAAATTCGGTTTGATAAAATTAGGGATGGAGTATGCTCTGGTTGATGCCTATCCGGTTGAAATTCGGTCAGCCGATGTAATAATGTCTGTTTTAGGAATTTTTGTGATTTCAGTACTGGCCTCAATTGTTCCTGCTTCTAGAGCCACTAAATTTATGATTAACAACTAATTATGAGAATTTTTGGATTTTTATTTTTTGTCCTGATTTCGATTACGGCCCTGGGTCAAACCTTCAAAGAAAAAGTGCCGGCCAGGAAGTATATTATTGTTGAAGATCGGGTTGATACTTTGAGCTCAATTAAATTTATTCCTTATTCTCAGGAAAAAATTTCCTTAAACACCATGATCTGGACGTTTAAACCCAATGGCCGCATTGAGTACGATTATCAGTCTTCAGAAGACATTGAAGCTTGTGCCGGAGTTGATTTTCTGGATCTGGATGTAGATGCCTGTTTTTGGCGATTAAATCCTGCTACACATACAATTACACTTACTTTAAAGGGTGGGTATTCAAGTATTGATGATTTTGTGCTCAAAAATGAATACGATTTCAAAAACGAATCAGAAGGTTTCAGTCTGGTTTTAAAAAAGAAAATATTGTACAAAAACCTTAATCCTGACAGATAAGTCACTCTTTTCTATGAAAAAAATATTGGTTGTTTTGATGGTATTATCGATTTCATTAAACGCTCAGGTAAGAAAAAGTCGAGATATTGATTTCGATTTGCTGCATACCGAGTTACATTTAAAGCCTGATTTTGACTCCAAAACTATGTCAGGGAAGGCTATTTTGACCCTGAAACCTTATTTCTATCCGCAGTCAATGCTTGAGCTGAATGCCAGAGGATTTGAAATAAAAAGCATAAAATCGCAAAATCAGATTCTTAAATACACTTATGCCGAAGATATTATCTCTATCAATCTTGGTAAAACATTTTCTTCCAATGATACTTTAAAGGTAACCATTGAATATACTGCTCAACCCGAAAAACTTAAGACTTCAGGTTCAGAAGCCATAACTTCTGACAAGGGATTGTATTTTATTGTACCGTCTTCAGAAAATCCAAAATTACCCAAACAGCTTTGGACACAAGGTGAAACGCAGTCAAACAGTGTTTGGTTTCCAACCATCGATTCGCCTAACCAAAATCATACCCAGGATATATATATGACTGTAGATAAGTCATTTACCACCTTATCCAATGGATTGTTAACTGATACAAAAAACAATTCCGACGGTACCAAAACCGACCATTGGAAGCTTGAAAAACCACATGCAGTGTATTTAAGTATGATTGCGGCAGGGAATTTCAAAAAAGTGACCGACAGCACTTTTAAAAGATTTGAAGTGAGCTATTTTGTAGAGCCTGAATATGAGAAAAATGCCTACCAGATATTTGGTCGTACACCCGAAATGATTGATTTTTTTGAGAAGCTATTAGGTGTAAAATATCAATGGCCTAAATATTCTCAGATTCCAGTCAGAAAATATGTTTCCGGTGCTATGGAGAATACTACGGCTACAGTCCATAGCAAATCAGTGCAGAAAAATGCTAATCAAATTATTGATGGAAATGATGACGGCGTGATTGCCCACGAATTGTTCCACCATTGGTTTGGAAATCTTGTTACCTGTGAGTCGTGGTCACATTTGCCACTCAATGAATCATTTGCCAATTACAGTGAGTTTTTGTGGGCAAATCATAAAGAAGGAAAAGATGAAGCCGACTACTTATATCTGACTGCCCTGCAGGAATATATGCAGGAAGCCTCCCAAAAGCAGGTTCCTATGATCAGGTTTGATTTTGCCTCTCAGGAAGACATGTTTGATGCCCATTCTTATCAAAAAGGCGGCCGAATATTGCATCAGTTGAGACTGGAAGTAGGAGACGAAGCCTTTTTTAAGACTTTAAATTATTATCTCCTTAAATATGCAGGTCAAACCGCAGAAATCGAGGATTTGAGACTTTCTTTTGAAAAAGTTACAGGAAGAGACCTCAAGTGGTTTTTTGACCAATGGTTTTTTAAGCCGGGTCACCCCAATATTTTGGTGGAACATAAAGTTGAGAAAAACAAAATAAACCTGATGTTGAAGCAGGTGACTGATAGTACCAGTAATTTTATATATGATTTAAAAATACCGGTGGAAATTCAAACCTCAACCGGAATTAAAACAGATATTTTGAAATTTAAAACTGCACAGCAAAACTATGAACTGAATTTTGAGGGTGAGTATAAAAACATATTGATTAATCCGGATGGATACTTGCTGGCAGCAATAAATCACGAGAAATCGGAAATTGAGCTAATAAATCAATATTTAGGCTCCAAAACGATTTACGGAAGGCTTTTCGCTTTGGAAAACCTTACTTACAAAGCCGATGAGGGCTCTGAAACTAATCCATTACAAAATAAAAAGGTAAGGGAGGTTGTATTGGAGGCACTTAAAGATCCATTCTGGAGAATCAGAGATCTGGCAGTTCAGAAATTTTTTGATTACGACGGTGAAGATTTTCTGAAAGTAGAAAAAGCTCTGCAACAAATCATTAAAAACGATCCCAGAACCAATGTACGGGCTTCGGCAATTCTAGCTGTCAAAAACTTTCTAAATCCTCAAAACGACATTTTGTTTAGAGAGGCTCTCAATGATACCTCAAATCAGGTAAAAGCAGCTGCTTTGGAGGCTCTTTTTGCCAACAATGTTCAGGATGCTTCAGATCTGGCAACCAAATATTCATCAGCCAATGATTTCAATATTTTTATGGCAGTGTCGGCCTTTTATGCTCAAACTCCTGTCGCAGAAAATTACCAATGGTTCATTGATAAATTAGCTAATTTCGAAGGATTCGAACTTTATCAGGGAGTAACTTCATTAGGTGCCTTTTTGTTAAAGTCTGACACCCAAATTATTCAAAAAAGTGTTCCGTATCTTAAAAATAAAGGCTTAAACGAATCAGAATGGTTTGTAAGATTGAGTGCAGTCAGGGCTCTTTCAATGTTGGGTGATTCGGTTGTGGAGGCCGAAACAGCGATGAAAGACATTATTTCAAAGGAAAAGAATGCCAGATTGTTGGAATATTACGAGCAATTCAAAAAATAAATGTGGAGAGACAGTCTCAATTTTTTGTCTAAATTGACATTCCGAAGAGCTTATAATGCCCTTGGACTGGTTTTTTCGTATGTTTTTTCCAAGATTTCCAAAAACGCAATCAATTCATTTTACCCGGTTGCTATATCTTTTGAGCCCACAACTTCCTGCAACCTCCGTTGTCCTGAGTGTCCAAGTGGATTGAGGTCTTTTACCCGTCCAACCGGGATGTTAGATACCGGGCTTTTTGAAAATACTATTGATCAAATCGCTGATTATGTGATGTATATGACTTTTTATTTTCAAGGCGAACCTTATCTTCACAAGGATTTTTTAAAAATGGTCAAATACGCCAATTCAAAGAAAATCTATACTGCCACCTCAACAAACGCCCATTATTTGAATTTTCAAAATGCTCTTGAAACCGTAAAATCTGGTTTAGACAGGTTGATAATTTCTATCGACGGCACTACACAGGATACTTATCAACAATACAGGATAGGAGGGGACATTGAAAAAGTGTGGCAGGGGACCAAAAATATTATTCAGGCAAAAAAAAAACTTAAAAGCTCAACCCCTTTTGTTATTTTTCAATTTTTAGTAGTAAAGCCAAATGAGCATCAGATTGAAGAAATAAAAAGAATCTCCAAAGAAATAGGAGTCGATGAACTCAGGCTGAAAACTGCCCAGATTTATGATTATGAAAATGGCTCAGACCTCATTCCGGATAATCCCAAATACGCAAGATATCATAAGCTAAAGGATGGTAAATATGGCATTAAAAACCCCATGCTTAATCATTGCTGGAAAATGTGGCATTCAACTGTAATCACCTGGGACGGGCTGGTGGTGCCATGCTGTTTTGATAAAGACGCAGAAAACAGAATGGGGGATTTGAAGAAAATAACATTTCAAGAAGTTTGGAACGATAAGGTTTATGTTGATTTTCGAAAAAAACTAATGTCGTCGAGGACCAATATTGAAATGTGTAAGAACTGTACAGAAGGAATGAAAATTTGGGGATAAGCTTTGCCACATTTTACCAGTTTATTTCGTATTAATTCTAGAATCATTTTTTTTGAGGAATGATTTTTGCTGTAGTTTCCTCATAAGCTTATGAAAAAAATCAGGTATTTTGCTGGTACTTTTTTTCTTTTTTTTATGCATTTTTGGGTTACGGCTCAGGAAATGCAGGAAGGGATTATCGTGTCCTGTCCCGCTGGGGAATACCAAAGTAACACAGCTTTTTTGGGGCCGGATTTTTCAAAATTGCGAATAAATGCCAATACAGCTACTTTTGACGTGACCTACGGAGCGGGTTTTCCTTCCGGAGCAAAAACGGCGTTTCAGGCTGCCGTAAATGTGTGGTCGAAAGTTTTAATCTCCAGGATTCCAATTAAAATTTCTGCCCAATGGGAGGAGCTAAGCGGAAATACTTTAGCGAGTTCGGGTTCGAAAGTAGTATATAAAAATTTTAGCAAATCCGCTTTGAAGGATGTTTGGTATCCGGTTTCATTGGCTGAGGCCATTGCCGGGCAAAATCTAAATGGTACCGAAAGTGACATCACCATCACCATTAATAATAAAATCAACTGGTCGTATTTTACTGATGGCAACTTTGAGCCTTTTAAATATGATTTGATGACCATTGTACTACACGAAATCGCCCATGGACTTGGCTTTACTTCCACCTTTAAACTCAACGAAACCAACAATGCCCAGGCTATTTGGGGGTTAAATGGGCTCCCGATTATTTATGATTTGTTTTTGCAAAATTCTTCAGGAATATTACTTACCAATGACGCACAATACGGAAACCCTTCGGTTGATCTCAGGAGATTTATTACAAGTGATGAATTGTATTTTAAAATTGACAATGAGGCGGAAATCAAAAATCTCCCACAGATAAGTGCTCCGGCCTCTTATGTATCAGGAGGTAGTATTTCACATCTTGACGAAAGACGCTATCCAAAAGGATCGGTAAATGCTTTAATGTCGCCATCGATTGGTGCAGCAGAAATCAACCATTTTCCCGGAGAAGTTATACTGAAAGTTTTAAATCAAATTGGCTGGCCTGTAAATAATCTGAAAGGGGCTGTCATTACAGCCGTTGAGCCACCTGATTATAATGAAAAGTTTTTTGTTTATCCCAATCCCGTTTCTTCTGAGCTTAATATTATTGTTCCTGATAAATTCAAAGATGAAATATTTGAATTTCAGGTTTTTGATGCTGCTGGCTTATTGGTAAAAAGTACTTTGAATACCGGGAAAGATACTGAAAAGATAAATTTCGAGTCTTTTAAATCGGGGTTTTATTTTGTAAAAACTGTTAATAATCAGAGTTTTAAAATTTTTAAATATTAAATTTTTCTAATTATTATTCAATTTTATAAGGAATGTAAGAAGTAATATCTGCACCAAATTTATGAAGTTCCCTGACTATGGTTGAGCTTATCGGGGCGAGTTCAGGTGAAGTAATCAAAAATACTGTCTCAAGCTCGGTTTCTAGTTGTCGGTTAACCTGAGAAATTGTATTCTCATATTCAAAATCAGTGGTATTCCTTAATCCCCTTAGAATAAATTTCGCCCCATGTTTTTTGGCAACAGATGCTGTCAGGTCCTCATAGTGAATAATTTTCACCCTGGGGTCATTGTTAAAAGCCCCCTTGATTTCCCTTTCTATAGCTTCAATTTCAAAATATCTGTTTTTATTGGTATTGGTACCAATTCCAATTATTATTTCATCAAAAAGATTGAGTCCTCGTTTTACGATATCGGCGTGTCCTTTGGTAAATGGGTCAAATGAACCTGGGAAAAAGGCGGTTTTTTTCATTCAGTTTATATTTGGCTCAAAAAAAATGAGTCTCCAAAAATAGAAATACATTTTGGAAACTCACTAATATTAGAAAAAATTATTATTTCGCCAGCTCAGTGGCCAAAACCATTCTTATTTTTATTCGGGCCCCGATTCCCATCACATCAACCAGATCCTGAATGGTAAGCGACTGTGCAGCACGTAGCACCACTGTGGGTTCTTCCATTCCGGCAGTAGCCTGAACCAGTGCTGATTCCAGTTCGGCAAAATCAATTTGTTTTTTGTCCAGAAAATATTCCTTGTTCTCAGTAATAGAGAGTGAAATGGGTTGTTTACTTACATCATGAGTCGATTTTTCACTTTTTGGGAGTAACAATTTGATTACATTCGGACTTCCTAATGTGCTCACTATCAGAAAGAAAAGCAAAAGGAAAAACATGATGTCATTGAGTGAAGCAGTTTGCACTTCAGCCTCAAATCTACGTTGTCTTTTAAATTTCATCAGTGGCCGGGTTCGTTAAGTGTATCAAAAAAGTCCATCACGGTGGCTTGCAGATTGATGCTGAATTTGTCAATCATCATGTTGATGCCATGATAAGCTGCATAAGCAAGTAAACCTACCACCAAACCTGAGAAACTGGATATCATTTTCTCATAAAGACCATTTGAGATAGTTTCAATGGAGAAATTTCCTGTCACCGATATTTCATAAAATATTCTGATAATACCCGAAATAGTACCCACAAAACCAAGGGTTGGAGCTACACCGGCAATAAGACCCAGGTAACCCATATTTTTTTCCATTTTAGAAATTTCCAGATTAGACTGTATCTCCATGGCACTTTCAATGTCTTTGATGGGTTTTCCCACACGGCTTATGCCTTTTTCGAGCACTCTTGCTATCGGCAGATTAGTGCTCTTGCAGAGCGTTGCGGCCGTTCTGATGTCATGTCTGAGGATATTGTCTTTCAGTGATCTCATAAAGCCGCTGTCAATTCTCGAAGCGTCTTTTATGAAAAGATACCTTTCGGCAGCAAAGAAAATAGTCAGTAACAATAGAATCAGAATCGGATATATTACAATACCCCCTTTAAATAGCAACGATAAGTAATTGATACTTTGTGCACCCATGGCTGCAGTAGAATCTGTTGCTGCGGGTACCTGAAGGATTAGGTCTAAAAGCATATACGGTTTTTGAATGATTTTTCGGGTAAATAACTATATTTTGGAAAAAATATTATGCAATTTAAGTATTATTTGACAAATCAGGAAATCCTATAAAACTCCCTTTGTGCTGGGCATAGCATCCAAATCCTTGATATCTCTTTTTACGGCCATTTTAATGGCTTTGGCCCAAGCTTTAAATATCGACTCTATTTTATGATGTTCATTGTCTCCTTCGCATTTGATATTTAGGTTACATTTGGAGGTGTCTGAAAAACTCTTAAAAAAGTGCATAAACATTTCGGTGGGCATTTCCCCAATTTTTTCTCTTTTAAACTGAGCATCCCACACCAACCACGGTCTTCCCGAAAAATCGATGGCAACTTGTGCCAGGCATTCGTCCATGGGAAGTAAAAACCCATAGCGACTGATGCCTTTTTTGTCGCCCAAAGCTTTGAGATAAGCCTCACCCAGTGCCAGAGCGGTGTCTTCAATGGTATGATGTTCGTCAATGTGAAGGTCACCGTTTACTTTGATGGTTAGGTCAGCTCCGGAATGCTTTGCAAGCTGGTCAAGCATGTGATCAAAGAATCCCAATCCGGTTTCAATATTTCCCTTTCCTTTACCGTCGAGATTAAGATTTATGTAAATATCTGTTTCTTTGGTGGTTCTTTGAACTTCGGCTGTTCTGGCTGGCAACTTTAGGAATTCATAGATTTCATCCCAATTTTTTGTGACCAGAGCTGTAGCATTAATTAACTCTTCTGAAGTAGTTTCAGGAAAATTTTCAGCTATAAATATCGCCTTAGCACCAATATTTACTGCAAGTTGAATGTCGGTTAGTCTGTCGCCGATTACAAATGATCCGGCAAGGTCATAAGCAGGATTGTTGATGTATTTACCCAAAAGACCTGTACGCGGTTTACGTGTAGGTGCATTTTCATGCTCAAAAGTACGGTCCACGAAAACTTCGTCAAAATGCACATTTTCTCCTTTCAAGGTATCTATCATTTTTAAATGTGCCGGCCAAAATGTCTCTTCCGGGAAAGATTCAGTGCCTAGTCCATCCTGATTGGTCACCATTGCCAGTTCATAATCAGTCTCTTCGGCTATTTTTCTGAGATTTGAGATTGCCTTGGGAAGGAATTCGAGTTTCTCCAATGAATCAATTTGGAAATCAATGGGCGGTTCAATGATAATCGTGCCGTCGCGGTCAATGAACAATACTTTTTGCATCAACAATTGTCGTTATATTTTACATGCAAAATTAGGTGAGGGTTTCCAATAATTTATTTTTTTAATAAAAATTGCCAATATTTCATAAAAAAGTATCTTTGAGGAAATAATTTCAACCAGATATCATGAGAAAAATCTTCATTTTGATGTTCGTGTGTAGTTTTGGCTTTGCTCAGACTAAATCAGCACGAATTAGTGCTCCGTTAAAAGAGGCAAGTCCTGAATCAGTGGGTATGTCAACTGAGCGAATAACCAGAATAGAGCAAATGCTACAAAAAGCAATTACGGACGAAAATATCCCAGGGGCGACCGCAATAATTTGTAAAAATGGAAAGATTATCTATCAAAAAGCATTTGGGTATGCCGATGTTCCGGGTAAAATTCCGATGAAAACCGATAATATCTTCAGAATAGCTTCAATGTCAAAGGCCATAACATCTACGGCTGTAATGATGCTTTGGGAGCAGGGGAAACTCATGCTTGATGATCCTATTTCGAGATATATTCCCGAATTCAAAAATCCGGTGGTCTTAGACAAATTCCGTATGGCTGATTCAAGCTATTCCACTGTTCCGGCCGCACGTGAAATTACAGTGAGACATTTACTTACTCACACTTCAGGCATTGGATACGGTGTGATTGATGGTGATGAACGCATGAAAGCTATTTATAAAAAAGCCGGGATTGTTGATCTTTTTACAACCGAAAATATCAAAATTGGCGACAATATCAAGAAGCTGGCCAAACTGCCCCTTCATGCCAATCCTGGTGATAAATACATTTATAGTGAGGGTCTTGATGTGGCGGGTTATCTTATTGAGGTAGTTTCCGGAATGCCTTTTGATCAGTTTTTGGCCAAAAATATTTTTGAGCCTCTGGGAATGTCAGATACTTATTTTTATTTGCCAAATGCAAAAGCCGACAGATTGGTGAAAGTTCACACCAAAACGGATGGAAAATGGAAACATTTTACGGATACATTTTACGATGTCGATTATCCGGCCAAAGGAGCCAAAGCATTTTTTAGTGGCGGAGCAGGATTGTCATCCACAGCCAAAGATTACGCCACATTTCTTCAGATGTATCTCAATGGCGGTGAAGTAAACGGAAACCGAATTTTAAGCCGAACCACTGTGGAACATATCATGCAAAATCAAACCGGAACACTCTTTGGAGGTGAAAAATCAGCCCGGGACTATGGACTTGCATTTGGAATAATTAACAAGAATGGCGTAGCTTCCGCCGGTCAGGGCGGCGAAGGAACCTTTGATTGGGGCGGATATTTCAATACCGCTTATTTCGCAGACCCTAAAGAAAAAATAATTGGTGTTTTGATGAAACAAACCCAAAGAATAGGTGAAGATCGTACTTCATCTTTGTTCAGGCAAATGGTTTTTGCCTCAGTGGATGATTAATGATTTTATTATCAATACATTATCAGGACATCGTAATTGCAGGTTGCGATGTCTTTTTTTTTTTCTTAATATTTTTTGGGTAAAAAATGAATAAAAATTTTGGAATTAACCATTTGGTTAATTACGTTTGTGCTAAAATTAACCATTTGGTTAAACTTGATAGTTGATAAATGACAACAGAAGAAAAAATATTTCTCGCGGCGGAGAATGAATTCATGGAAAAGGGTTTTGATGGTACTCGTATGCAGGCAATTGCCGACCGTGCGGGTATCAACAAAGCCATGTTGCATTACTATTTCAGGTCAAAAGATGCTTTGTTTGAAAAGATATTTCAGGAAAAAATAAAACTTATCTTTCCAAAAATCGGAGAAGATGTCAAAAAGAAAAAAAGCTTCATCGAAAAAGTAGAAGTTTTTATTGAAACTTATTATCAGCTACTGAGTCAGTACCCATTTTTGCCACTGTTTGTAATTACAACTATGAACAAGAAAGGCAATGAGCATTTTGCAAAAAACCTTCCGGTGGACTTCTTCCGTGATTTTTTTATCGCGAGTATGTTTGAAGAAATAAGTCAAGGTAAAATTAAAGCAGTAAATCCACTCCAGTTTGCCTTTAGTGTTTTGGGAATGAGCGTTTTTCCTTTTTTGGCCCGACCTGCCATATTGCATGTGGTCAATGGTAATCAGGAGATTTTTGAGGAGTTGATGAAAGGTAGGGTAGAAGAATTGAAAAAATATGTAAGATATATTCTTACCCCTTGATTTTGGGATTAAATATTTGAAAATAAGTTTTTTATGATAATAAGTATGAAAAAAGTTTCGATTTTAGTGCTCTTGGTTATCAATGTATTTACTGTCTTTTCTCAGGAAAAATACACTTTGAAACAATGTATAGAGCAAGCCAACCAAAACAACCCCTTGGCGGCACAGATACCACTGATTGAGCAAAATGCCGCTTTGCAGAAAAAAATCCTGAATGCAGGTTTTTTACCTCAATCAAGCATTGGAGGTTCAGCTACTTGGCAGTCGGATGTAACCAGTCTTCCGATAAAAATTCCTAATATGACAGTGCCCACTCCTCCACAAGATCAATATAAAGCTACTATTGATGTGGTACAAAATATTTGGGATGGTGGAATTACCTCAGGTCAAAAAAATATGGCACAAAGTCTGGCAAAAGTAGAAAGTCAGAAAGTTGCAGTCGATTTATACCAGATTAAAGACCAGGTGAGTGCCCTGTTTTTTGGTATTTTACTTTCTGAAAAGCTCATAGAAAATACTGATTTGATAATGAAAGAACTTAGTGGCAAAATTGAGAAAGTAAAGGCGTCGGTTCAAAACGGTGTTGCAATGAAATCATCGCTTTTGCAGCTGGAAGCTAAACTTCTGGATTTAAAACAACAAAATACGGAGGCACAGTTAAGAAAAAAATCGGCTATTGAGGCTCTTTCACTTCTTGCCGGAAAGTCACTTTCTGTTGCTGATCAGTTTGTTACACAAGATAATATTTCATTGTCAAGTAACGAAATCCGCAGACCGGAATTAGCATGGTTTGATAGCCAATCTGAGCTCCAAAACATCAATAGTAATCTTGCCAGAGCCAGAAACCTTCCAAAAATTTCAGCTTTCGGAACAGGCGGTTATGGCAAGCCTGGTCTAAATTTTCTGGCCTCGGATTTTAAAACCTATTTTATTGGAGGGGTGCAATTGAAAGTGCCACTGAGCTATTTGTATGCAGGATCACAGAAAAACGAAATCGAGCAATTTGGTGTAAACCGGAAAAAAATTGAAAGCCTAAAACAATCATTCCTGCTCGCATCCAATATTAAACTTGCCAACCAAAAAGCGGAAATTGACCGCCTGCAAAGTTTATTGGATAGTGATGCCAAATTAGTCGAAATCAGAACTGAAATCAGAAAAACTGCTGATGCACAGTTGGCTAATGGTGTGATCAGTGCCTCTGATTATATCACCGAAGTAAATAATGAGATTTTGGCCCGACAAACTTTATCAATTCATCAGGTGCAGTTTTTGCAAGCCCAGGCCAATTTGAAAATAATCACAGGAGAAGATTTTTAAAAAATTAAACAAAATTAGAATTTAAAATTATTTTAATAAATGAAAAGGATAAGCATACAAATATTAACTGCCCTTGGATTGATTTGGGCAGGAACTTCTTGTAAGTCAGGGAATAATGATTTTGATGCCAGTGGCGTTTTTGAAGCAACAGAAACAGTAATTTCTGCGGAATCTCAGGGGAAAATCATAGCTTTTGATCTTCAGGAAGGTCAGGAGCTCAAATCAGGACAAAAGATCGGAGAAATAGATTGTCAGAACCTAAATCTTCAGAAAAGTCAACTGGAGGCAACTATCGAAGCCTTAAAGCTTAAACAAAATGATGCTGCTCCTCAGGTAGAAATTCTCAAACAACAGTTATCTACCCAGGCAGCACAGATAAATACCCAAAGAGAGCAGTTGAGAGTTTTGGATAAAGAAAAAAGCAGGTTGCAAAATCTTGTGGCAGCTGAAGCCATTCCAAGTAAACAACTCGATGATGTAAGTGGTCAGGTTGATATTTTGAAAAAGCAAATCAGCACCAGTGAGTCCCAATTAGGTGTTTTGAAGCAACAGATAAGGTCTGCTGAGCAGCAGGTTGGTATTCAAAACAGAGGGATTTTAAGTGAGAAAAAGCCGCTGGAAGCACGGGTAGCTCAAATGAATGACCTGATCGGGCATTGCCAGATTATTAATCCATTGGAAGGGACAGTTTTGGTGAAATACGCTGAAACCAATGAAGTGACCGCTCCCGGTAAACCTCTTTATAAAATTGCCGCCCTTCAGGATATGACCCTCAGAGCTTATATCACAGGAGATCAATTATCAAAAATCAAAGTGGGAAGCAAGGTGAAAGTTTTTGTGGATAAGGACAAAGAGGCATATAAAGAGTTGCCCGGAGAGATAGAATGGATATCATCTAAAGCTGAATTTACCCCTAAAACTATCCAAACCAAAGATGAGAGAGGAAATCTGGTATATGCCATCAAAGTGAAGGTAAAAAATGATGGTTATCTGAAAATAGGAATGTACGGCGAACTGAAGTTATGACAAGTGATATGTCGGCCATAAAAATAGAAAATATTACCAAAACCTACGAAAAAGGTAAAGTTCTGGCACTGGAAAGTATCTCCCTGGATATCAAAAGAGGTGAACTTTTTGGTCTTATTGGACCTGATGGAGCAGGCAAAACCAGTCTTTTCAGGATTCTTACCACTTTATTGCTGGCTGATAGCGGAAAAGCGACAGTGGAAGCCTTCGATGTGGTCAAAGATTTATGGGATATCCGAAAAATATCGGGTTATATGCCGGGTCGGTTTTCTCTGTATCAGGATTTGACCATCGAAGAAAATCTTAATTTTTTCGCAACAGTTTTTAATACCACAGTTGAGGAAAACTACCATATAATCAAGGAGATATATGTACAGATTGAGCCTTTTAAAAACCGTAGAGCCGGTAAGCTTTCAGGTGGTATGAAACAAAAGTTGGCACTTTGCTGTGCTTTGATTCATGAACCCAAAGTGTTGTTTTTGGATGAACCTACCACCGGTGTTGACCCCGTATCGAGAAAGGAATTCTGGGAAATGCTGGGCAGACTAAAAGACCGTGGAATCACGATTTTGGTTTCGACACCTTATATGGATGAAGCCAGTCGTTGTGACCGCATCGCTTTGATTCAAAAGGGTAAAATTATGGATGTGGATACTTTAGATCACATTTTAGAGAAGAATTATCAGGAGATTTTGGGAGTAAAAGCGGCAAATCGTTATGATTTGGTAAAAGCTATAAACCAGTTTGACAACCTAAAAAGTTGTTTTGCTTTTGGTGGAGAACAACACGTCGTATTGAATGATGGATTTAAAAGCAAAGATGAATTTCAGCAATTTTTGATTGAAAAAGGAATTGAAAATCTGGAAATAAGAGTGGTCGAACCCGACATTGAGGATGTTTTCATAAAATTAATGCAGGAAAATTCAAATGACTGATACAGTAATACATACCAATGGATTGACGCGAAAATTTGGCGATTTTATTGCGGTAAATGCCATCAGTTTTGAGGTTAAAAAAGGGGAGATATTTGGATTTCTTGGTGCCAATGGTGCCGGAAAAACTACAGCAATGAAAATTCTTTGCGGTTTACTTTCTCCGAGCTCAGGGGAGGCCAAAGTTGCCGGTTACGATGTTTACACTCAAAATGAATCCATAAAAAAACATATTGGATACATGAGTCAAAAGTTTTCTCTCTATGAAAATCTTAAAGTGAGAGAAAATATTAAGTTTTACGGCGGTATTTATGGATTGAGAGGTGCTGATTTAAACCAAAAGACCGAGCAATTGATCAACAGACTTGGGCTTGAAAACGAAGCTGACAAACTGGTAGGTTCTTTACCATTGGGTTGGAAGCAAAAGATTGCGTTTTCTGTAGCGATTTTACATAAGCCCAAAATCGTTTTTTTGGATGAACCAACCGGAGGAGTAGATCCTGTAACTAGACGACAGTTTTGGGATTTGATTTACGAGGCTGCCAATGAAGGCATTACGGTGTTTGTTACCACGCATTATATGGACGAGGCCGAATATTGCGACCGGGTTTCGATTATGGTTGATGGCAGTATTGCGGCTCTTGATACTCCCGAAAAATTAAAAGAACAATTTAAGACTAATAGCATGGAAGGTGTCTTTTTGCAGCTTGCCAGAAATGCCAAAAGGTCGGAGTAATTTCGGTAAATATTTTATTCTCAGAATTTTGAAAATTTAAAATTTTAAAAGTGAAAGTTTTTCTCACCTTAATAAAAAAGGAATTTTGGCATGTTTTACGTGACAAAAGAAGTCTGGTCATTTTGCTGGGTTTACCTATCGTAATGATGCTCCTTTTTGGTTTTGCACTCACCAACGAAGTTAAGAACTCGGAGGTTTTAATTCTTGATTTTTCCAAAGACCAGGCAAGTCAGACATTAATCGATCGGATTGACCATAGCGAATATTTCAGTATCGCAGGGAATCTAAGCTCCGAAAAAGAGATAGTCTCTAGCTTCAGAAAAGGGAAATCAAGGTTGGCTATTATTTTTCCGCAGGATTTTCAAAATAGTATTTCGCATGAAAAGAAAGCTCAGATCAGACTGGTGGCCGATGCATCTGATCCCAATACCGCAAATATTGTAATCAATTATGCTTCTGCTATCATCCGGGATTATCAAAATGAATTGAATGAGGAGAAAAAACTGCCATATACCATCAATCTTGAAACCAAAATGCTCTATAATCCCCAACTCAAGAGTGCTTTTAATTTTGTGCCGGGCGTTATGACTTTGATTATGATGCTGTTAGGAGCCATGATGACCTCCGTTTCGATTGTCAGGGAAAAAGAAACCGGTACCATGGAAGTTTTACTGGTATCGCCCATGAAACCCATTTTGGTGGTATTAAGCAAGGCCATTCCTTATTTGCTGTTATGTTTCACTGACATTATTCTGATTTTACTAATGGCGGTCTTTGTGTTAGGGATGACCATTCAGGGGAGCCTCGTTCTGCTGTTGGCTGAGAGTATTTTGTTCATCATAACTACCTTATCTTTAGGATTATTGATCAGTACGATCGCCTCCACGCAACAGATTGCCATGTTTATTTCACTCGTGGCATTAATGCTTCCATCTCTCATTTTCAGTGGTTTTATGTTTCCGATTGAGAATATGCCTATCCCCTTGCAGGTGATTAGTAATTTGATCCCAACTAAATGGTATTACAGCATTGTAAGAAGTGTTATGGTAAAAGGTCTGGGTTTTGAATATGTCATAAAACCTACCCTGATTTTGATTGCAATGACACTGGCCTATCTTTTTATTGCAATTAAAAAATTCAAAATACGATTAGCTTGAAATTATGAGCAGTTTATATTTTTTATTACAAAAAGAATTCAAGCAGATATTCAGAGATTCTAATATCTTGAAAATGATAATGATAATGCCAATAGTGCAGCTTATCATATTACCCCTCGCATCTGATTTTGAGGTTAAAAATATCAGAATTACGGTGATCGACCAGGATAAGTCCACCTATTCCAAACGATTAATTCAAAAGTTGGATGCCTCAGAATATATCAATGTCGCAGAATATAAAGATAGCTATACTAAGGCTCTTGAAAGTACAGGTGCCGGCACGAGCGATTTGATATTGACGATTCCAGTTAATTTTGAAAAAAAGCTCATTAAAGAAAATGAGTCCACGATTCATTTAGCTGCCGACGCTGTAAATGGCATCAAAGGTGGCCTCGGGAGTGCATATGCGGCCATGATAGTTGGTGATTTTAATCGGGAAATTAGAGAAGAATGGATGGTGATGCCGCGGCACAGTGAATTTCCGGCTGTGGAAATTACCTCGGCCAACTGGTATAACCCCGGGAATAATTACAAATTATTTATGGTACCTGGTATTTTGGTTATTTTGGTGACTATGATCGGCTCATTTATGACTGCATTGAATATTGTGGCAGAAAAAGAGGTTGGAACCATTGAACAAATCAATGTAACACCTGTGAAAAAATACGAATTTATCATCGGAAAGTTACTGCCGTTCTGGGTGTTAGGTATGGTTTCAATCACCATAGGCATGACAGTGGCCTTTTTAATTTTTGGGCTGATTCCCCAAGGTTCATTTTTAACTATTTACGTTTTTTCGGGTGTGTATTTGTTTTCTGTTTTAGGAATTGGTCTTTTGATCAGTACTTTCGCCGATAGTCAACAACAGGCAACCCTTTTTGCTTACTTTTTCATGATGGTTTTTGTGATGTTGAGCGGTCTTTTTACTCCAATAGAAAGTATGCCAGATTGGTCAAAAATGCTCACCAAAATCAATCCTCCGGCTTATTTGATTACCGTTTTTAGAGCTGTTTATATCAAAGGCAGTTCTTTTTCTGATCTGTTGCCTACCTTTTATGCACTATTGGGCTTGGGTCTTTTATTCAATATTTTAGCGATTTTAAATTACCGAAAAAGGGCTACGTAGTTTTCATAAAAAAAACCTTTCCGACAAACAGAAAGGTTTTTTTTAGCGGAAATTAACAACGGCTATATCCGCAACTTTTACAGTGCAGGCAACCTTCCTCATACACAAGGCCTTCAGGGTCACCACAGTGCGAACACTTTTTGTCAGCTACAGTTCCATCCGGGATGTATCGTTTCAATGATCTGGCAACACCATTTTTCCAGGTATTGATATTGTCGTCATACATATTAAGACCATTGATAAGGTCCACCAAATATTTAATAGGCATTCCATGACGAAGTATGCCTGAAATCAACTTCGCATAGTTCCAGTATTCTTTGTCAAATGAGCGGCTTAAACCCTCAATAGTAACTCTGTAGCCTTCTTTATCAATATATTGGAAGTCATATCTTGACGTTTCTTCGTCTTCGTCTTTGCGTTTTAAAACCCATCCGTTATTTACGTAGGCGGGTAGATTAAACGCATCTTCCATTTTACCGGTAAATATTTCATAAGGAATCCCATCGATCAGGCCTATTACAGCCAACCATTTTTCATATTCATTCTGGAACCTGATCACATCCGCTTCAATTTTCGCAGGTCTTTTCGGTGGATGCATACTCATATTATGCTCAATTACCTCCTCTTTGGTTTCTTCTTTTGGTTTTTCGTCATTACTGATCAAAACACCGGATCTGGAGCCATCGCGGTAAACTGTAATTCCTTTCAAACCTTTTTCCCATGATTCGAGATATATCTCCCCAACTTTTTCTACACTTACATCATTGGGTAAATTTATGGTTGAGCTGATACTATGGGTAGTATATTTTTGAACCAAGGACTGCATTTCTACACGTTTCATCCAATCGATTTCCGGTGATGTTGAACCTGCATAAGGACTTTTTGCTGCATCTTTTTGACCGGTAACATCCATCCATTCGGCAATTTTATGATGCCAAACGTCAAATTCTTCAAATGAATCGCCGGTATCATCCACGAAAGCCACTTTTACACTGGGGTCATTAGGGTTTACTTTTCTACGGCGTTTATAACCCATCAAAAATACCGGCTCAATTCCGGAGGAGGTCTGAGCGAGCAGACTCAGCGTACCTGTTGGTGCCACAGTACTTAGCGAAATATTGCGACGACCATATTTCATCATTCTTTTGTACAGTTCAGGGAATTCTTTTTCAATCATCTGCACAAACTCCGATTTATTTTCATAAGTGGGATCCCATGCTTCAAACTGACCTCTTTCGATGGCCATATCAATTGAGCTGTCAAATTCGGCTTGAAGCTTGGTTTGCATCATTTTTTCAGTAAAATCCAATGCTTCCTGTGAGCTGTAACCAAAACCCAGTGAGGCTATGGCATCAGCAAGAGCAGTAAAACCCAGTCCGGTTCTGCGGCCTTTTTTTCCGGTTGATTTTAAAAGCTCCCAGATTTCCTTTTCATTACGCTTAATAGCCTCTGGTTCATTGTCAGAGTCAATTTTAGATATGATACGGTCAACAGCTTCCAATTCCAATTCCACGAGGTCATCATTAAGTCTTTGTGCTTCATATACTACCTCATAAAATTTTTCAAAATCAAATGATGCAATTTTGCTAAACGGATTTCGAATAAATCCATATAAGTTGACAGCAATAAGGCGACAACTATCCCCCCCCTGCATTGCGATTTCCGAACAAGGATTGGTCGAATCGTTTTTAAAACCAGGATATATTGATGAAGTAGAATATTTATGCTGACGATCCCAGAATATCAAACCAGGTTCGGCAGTATTATGAGCACACTGAATTATGGTATTCCACAATTCTCTTGCTTTTATCGTTTTGGTATATTTGGGTTCAGAGCTGTCAATAGGCCAGCGATGGGTATAAACAGTGTCGTTCTTCACAGCTGTCATAAACTCATCTGAAAGCCTTACCGAAATATTGGCACCTGTAACTCTGTTGAGATCTTGCTTAATAAGAATAAAGTCTTCAATATCAGGATGGGCGATATCCATGGTCAACATCAAAGCCCCTCTTCGGCCATTTTGGGCTACCTCGCGGGTAGTATTTGAAAACCTGTCCATGAAAGACACCGCACCTGTGGTAGTTCCGGCAGAATTGGTCACAAAAGAGTGTTTTGGTCTCAAATTGGAAATATCAACTCCCACGCCGCACCTGCGTTTAAATAATTGAGCCAAATGTTCATCAGTATGAATGATGCCACCATAAGAATCATATACCGGAGGAATCACCACGCAGTTGGAAAGTGAAGCAATCACAGAGGTATTTCCAAGTGATGACATCACACTTCCTTGCGGAATTACATACCGGAACTTATCAAATAGATCGAAAATACGGTCTTCATTGAGCTCAGCCCTTTTCAAGCCATAAGCTGAAAGACCTTCTTTAGATTTGCTGTCGAGGTTTTTTTCTATGCGGGCAAATTCCCCTGCCATACGACGATGCATATCTGCCGGAGATTTTTCTACATAGTTGCCCAATGCGTCCCTCATTGCATATTTTTTCATCCAGGTGGTTGCTGCGAGCTCATCTTGATTGAAATAGGAAAGGCACTCCTGTAATACTTCTGATTCAGAAAAAAACAGTGTTTTTTCAGTAGTCTTGTTCTTCATTTTTTAAAATTAGCTTAGAATAAATTGTTTCTTTTATTAATGGGAATAGGAATTTTTTCAAACGAAATATTTTATAAAGTAAAGATTTTTTTTTAAATAAATAAATGACTAATGTTATGAAAACATTAAAAAAAAATAAAAAAAATAGAAAGTGGTATTTTTAAAGTGATGTAAATCAGTATTTTAAATAAAAAAGTGAAAAATATTTTTTTAAAAATTTTAAAAAATATTTTTTTTGAAAGAAAAAATAAAATAAATGAGGAGTGATTTTTTTGTAAAATCCTAAATGTTTACAGGAAGTGTGGTCTAAATTTTAAAATTCAATCAAATATAAGTTTAGGTTATTAATAAATTTTTGACATCAATCATATTTGGGCAAGTTTTTTTTCTTTTGTCTGAAATTGTTTAACAATTCCTTAACATCTTGGCAAACAACTTTTGTTTTGGTTAATACATCTATAAATTATGTTTCACCAAAATTTTAAAAGAATTAATCATGATTTCGAATAAACTCTTCCGAACCGCCATTTTTGGTGTTTTGATTTTGGTTTTGGCTTTAGCCAATTCGGGCTGTTATTACAGATATGGATATTATGGGCCGAGATATGGATATTCTCATAGAGTATATGTGCCTTCACCACCTCCAAGGGCGTATTATTATCACAAACCAAATAGAAATTATAGTCATTACAACAAAGGAGGGAGGGCTAATCGGTACAATGATCATCATGGAAAATATAATAACCACCATAATTATGGTAATAGAGGTGATGGAAGATATCGAAGTTCCGGTGGCAGATACAGATAATAAATTAGTACCCTCAAAATCGATTGGGGGTATTTTTTTTGGAATTCAATAAATTAAGCATTTGAAATTGTGTTCTCGACTGACGCTCGAACTGACAAGGCTGCGTCACATCGAGCGTTGGTCGAGATGCTTGCTGTTGTTTATAATAGAAAGAGTTAAAATTTGCAATTGTAAACTGTTCTCGACTGACGCTCGAACTGACATGGGTATGTCACATCGAGCGTTAGTCGAGATGCGAACTGTAGTGTTAAATAGGAAGAGTGAAATTTGGCTTTTGTAAAACGGTTCTCGGCAGCTACGCTGGTAAGTTTCGCACTATTGTGCTCACTTATGCTCGAACTGACATGGGTGTGTCACATCAAGCGTTAGCCGAGATGCTTGCTGTTGTTTATAATAGAAAGAGTTAAAATTTGCAATTGTAAACTGTTCTCGACTGACGCTCGAACAGACATAGGCCTGTCACATCGAGCGTAAGTCGAGATGAAGGCTGAAGTGTTTTATGGAACTACCTAAATTTACAAATTTCAATTGGAGTAAATAATTAAAATTCAAAATATTTTTGAGCGAATTTTGATATGCCAATTTTCAAAAAGGTCCTTTAAGGATTTTTTTTACTTCTTTTTTTTGAAAATTATTTTTCAGGATAAAAAACTTACTTTTTCAAAATAAAATAAACCAATATTCCCTCGATTTTTAATTTTATAGATCCAAATAATCCTTTTTTTTATTTCAAATATATCTTCTTTAAAATTGAAGATTTGTCCTCAGCTGACTCGATTAAATTTAATAAAATTGATAAATCTTAATTATTTCTTTGAATAATTATATAAGTAAGCCGCAAAAATGGTATCTCCGACTTTTCTACTTAAAAATCTCTATGTTTTTTGGATAAAAAACAAAAAATCAATTGGAAACTTTTCCAAAATATGGAAGGAATTGGCACTATGCCAAATATTGGAAATTGATATAAATCAATTGATATGAAATTAATAAAAATGCCTTAACTTATTAATTAATAATCATTTAAAAATATTTTTTTTGAGAATTTATTGAAAATCGGCATGATTGTTGTATCCATTTAATCAGTGATAATCTAAATGGAGTTGTGTTGAGTGACACATTTCCTAATAAAAAAAACAAAAACAAAAAAATGAAAAACTTAAAAAGATTTGCCATCGTGGCTTTGTTTGCAATCAGCGGTTTTGCAGCTTCTGCACAAGATACTCAAACCGACAATCACGTGATTACAGTAGTGGTACCTAGTGTAGCTCTATTAGACCTTGAAAGTAGTACAGGTAAAAACTTTACTGCGACATTTGTACAGCCTACACCACTTGAAGCGGGACAGAAACTTAACGCTCCTGCTGACAACTCAGCTGTATGGTTGAACTATTCTTCTATTCTTCCTGCGTCAGGTGTACTTTCACGCAGAGTTGATGTAAAATTGAGTGCTTTGGTTCCAGGTGTTACTATGTCAGTAGTAGCTGGTGCTGCCACAACAGGTGCAGGTACAAAAGGTACTCCTACATCAGCTGTGACTTTAACTGCCACTGATCAGCCAATCATCAACTCAATCGGTAGTGCCTATACTGCCACTGGTGCAAGTAATGGTCACCAATTGACTTATTCATTCTCAGCCGTTGATGCCAACTATTCAGCTTTGAAAGCCGGTAGCACTGCCGTAACAGTTACTTATACGCTTGTTGATAACTAAGAATTTTGAATATTGAGCCGGGTAAGCTAAATTTGCTTATCCGGTTTTTTAAAATTTAAGCTTTCCAATGAAAAATCTACTAAAAGTTTTAATTCTTCTGAGTTTATCCATCTCGTCATTTGGTGCCGTAGTAATCACCAACGGTCTTACTCAAACGCACACCATCATGTCTGGTCAAAAGATCACAGGCAAGATTGAAATGAAAAATGAATCTACAAAACCTGCGAGAATATTAATCTATAAGCAAGATTTATCAAGTTATTGCGACAAAAGTTTCAATTACAGTAAGCCGGGCACCGAGCCAAGATCATTGGATAAGTACTTCAAAGCCGTAGTGGATGAGAAGATATTGGCTCCTATGGAACAATATGTTTTGTTTTACACCATTGACCTTACAAATACAACACTGGAAGACGGAAGTTATTGGTCTGTGCTAATGATTGAAGGAGCCGAGCCTGTAAAGGAAGAGCAGTCGCAGGGTATGACTATCAACTCAGTGGTAAGGTATGCAGTGCAAATTATCGCTGACCTGGGAGCTGTAAAAAGCCCCAAATTGGTTTTTGAAAATATTGAAATGAAAGATAGAGAAGATGCCGTGAAAGTTTTGACATTCAAAATGAAGAACGAAGGCATTTATTCTTCTAAAACCAAAATTCTGGTTGAAATATACAACGAAGAAGGCAAGAAAATCAAGACCATTGAAGGTCTTACTAAAAGAGTTTATCCCGGCCAATGCAACGATTTTGAAATAGAACTTAAAGATATGCCCGCAGGAAAGTATGATGGTATAATTGTTGCAGATAATGGTAAAGACCTGTTTGGTGCCAATGTGACCCTGGATCTGAATTAACTGTAAAGTAATTATAAATCAAAACATTATACTTGAAAAAATTAGTTTACATAGCAATTTTTTTCATTAATCTGACGGTAGTTGCCCAACGACAACAACCGCCCAAAGTTGTTTTGGCTGATTTTCCTTCAAAAATTAAACCCGGCCATCTGGTTACTTTATTTTTTAATACCGAATTTAAAAAAGAAGATGGCATCACTGTGGATCTTTACCGGCCAGAAAAATGGCAGCTAATCCTCACCAAAGAAATTGAAACCGCCAGCAAAAATCTTAAATACATTGTTACTTTTTCTACTGATAAATTTTCTAACTCAGGAAAGTACAAAATCAGGGTTAATTTTATGAAACAAGGCAAAATTGTTGTTTCTAAACCCATGAATATTGAGATCGAAGAAATCAGAAATATCAATCTTACCACTTTGAATAAACCGGAATATATCAAAAGTGGTGATACGCTATCGGTTGAATATCTCCTTGAAAACTTTGGCAATCAGGAGGAAACTATATTTCTTTCCTCAAATCGCGGATGGATTGTAACAGGCGATAGCATTAAACTTGCACCAAATTCTCAGACGATAATCAATGCGAAACAAGTAGTACCCCAAACTAAAGATAACTATTGGATTACTTCGAATGATGTTCAGGCAAAAATAAAAGGAAGCGATGCCGTTGTAATTCAGTCAGTAAGTGTGCCGGTATTTAGTAATTCAAGCACGAAAGTAGATACTTATCACCGGATTCCTACTCAAATGGGGGTAAACTACCTTTACTTTACACTTGATGGTAAGCCCCAATCGGCCATTCAATATGTTGCAACTGGTTCAGGGTTTCTGGATATGAAAGAAAAGCATGGTTTTGATTTTCAGGTTCGAGGTCCCAACAATCTTGATTTACCTCAAATTGGTAGCTATGACCAGTATTCTTTTGAATACAATCATAAAAAGCAGACTAAAATATTTCTGGGTGACTTCAATAATCAGGTAAGTAACCTGACAGAATTTAGCCGGTTTGGTCGTGGAATTGCCATTGAGCAAAAAGTCAAGAAATTCGAATTCAGGACATTTTATCAGAATGCCCGTTTTTTCCTGGAGCAGAAAAATTCAATAGGTGCCGGAATACGGTATAAATATTCCGACAAAATTAGCTTCGGTATCAATTTTACCAATAAAGGATTAGTTAAAAAAGAAATAGCATTCAGGACTAACTTAGTTGGGTTAAATTCTGAATTTGTCAATTCCAAAGGAAAGCTGGTTTCAGAAATTGCCCTCGGAAACGCTAAAGGAAAAACTGACATAGGAATCTACAACAGATTTAACTATCAGCTATCGAAATTAACGATTAACAGCGAGACCGTTTTCGCAGGTAAAAATTTTCATGGTTTTTATAACAATAGCCGCTTGTTTATCAATAGTGTAAATTATCAGTTTAACCGGAAATTTGGAATGGGAGTGAACTCCAATTTTACACTAATCAATCCCGCCCTTGACTTGCTAATGTATGCTACTGCACCATTTAGTCGCTCTACTACTTTCTTCACAAGTTGGTTCCCCAATCAAAAACAGATGATTTTCCTGAACTTAACCAATCAGGAAAGAGAAGACCGACGGGATCCTTCTACATTCCACTACACAGAAGATTTCATGAATCTTTCATATTCTCTAAATGCCGACAAAGTGTCGCTTTTTGCTCAGACACGATACGGAAGTGCTATAAATCATTTGGCAGAAGATGCTCAGAATTCGGGAAAATCAATAAGTTACATGGCTCAGCCAATGGTTAGAATAAGGCCCTGGATGTGGGTTGGCGGATATTTTGAACAACAGATTACATCAAAATATAATATCCAGAATAAATTGGAGCATTTGTATTATTATGGTGGAAATGCAAGGATCAATTTTAAAAGTTATGTAAATCTTAATTTTACTTACAGAAATAATTTTGCACCTGATGAATTTTTTCAAAAAAAGAGCTTCATGGATGCATCACTCGAATTTGATTTCAAAAGGCATAACCTGAGTTTGGTTTCTGGAAAAGCATTTATACCCGGTGTGGAAAATAGTAACCAAAATACAACCTATTTTTCTTTGAGATATGTTTTAAAACTCAATATTCCAACAGTCAAAAACAGGAAAATTGGAAGTGTAAAAGGTAAGATTTTCGGGTTTAATACCATAGAAAGTAATTTGGGTGGTCTGTTGATACAAATGGGACAATACAGGTCTTTGACCGACAATGAAGGTAATTTTGCGTTTAATAATATTTTACCGGACAAATACCATATTACCGTCGTTCCAAACGAGAAGTTGATCGGTATGATACCGGAAAGAAAGGATGTATTGGATGTGGTAGTGAAAGAGGACTCAGTTCATATGGTCAATATTCCTTACATAAAAACTGGCGGAGTCGTTGGAAAAGTAAGCTTTGAGCTGGATGAAAGGGATCAGACTATCAATAAGGAAAAAGAAAAACCGGTTGTACTTTTAAAGCTGGAAAATGGAACAGAATCTTTTGTGACCAGAATAAATACTGAAAATGAGTTTTCATTTAAAGAAATAAAACCGGGTGAATGGAAAATTAAAGTGATATTAACAGGAAATACTGAAGGATTTGAGGTGTCAGAAGAAGAAAAAATCGTTAATATTGAATCTGAGAAAATTTCAAATGCTGATTTTACTGTTAAACAAAATCAAAGAAAAATTTTCTTTTCAAACAAAGAGTTTAAGTTAAGCGTCAAAAAATGAGGAAAATACTATTCCTTTTATTGATTTCAAATTTCGCCTTCGGACAAGCCACATTGTCAGTTGGGGTTAACTTTACACTCCCCAGTGTTTCATTACTTGATATTGCTCCCGATCGGTCAACGTTTACTTTAAGTTTTACGGCACCTACCGAAGCAGGAAATCAAATAACCACCACTTCTTCAAATAATACCAAATGGCTTAATTTTTCTTCGGCTGTACCTCCATCTGTCACTCGGAAAGTTATGGCTAGTGTATCGGGCACAATGCCGGGTGGGGTCAATATTAATCTCGCGGTGGCATCAGTGGCTGGAGCCGGAGCCGGAGCAAGAGGCACACCCGTGAGCTCCCTTACTTTAACCACTTCTCCTCAGGCTATAGTAAACAATATTGGTGGAGCTTATACAGGAAATGGTGCCAATAATGGTTACATGTTAACTTTCACGCTTGGAATCGGAGATTTTTCTTTACTTCGAAATCAAACCTCCAACGTTACGATTGTTTATACTATGGTTGATAACTGATGAAAAAGCTGGTCTTTCTTACTTTTTTTCTTTTAACAATTCAGTCTTTCGGACAGACTATAACCGTAAGCTCAGGATGGACGGCATCAGTTTTGGCCAGTAGCTATACAGAAGCGGGTTCTAACTATACGGCCAACGTCAATAGTGCAACCAATCAATCGCTGGTTTCTATTTCTGGATTTTCTTTTAATTCCAGCTATACAGTGAGAATTCATAAAAGTGATATTGATTGGGATTCTTCTCTTATACTTTCTGCCCGAAGACGAACCAACGGCACGGGAGGTAGTACAGGTACCATAAATGGAGTTACTTCTTACATTGCTCTTTCAAATTCTCCACAGGTCTTTTACAGTGGTAATATGGGGAATGCCACCAGCAGAACCAATGTTGCTGTTCAATACAGAATAGGGGGGAGGTCGTTGTTATTACCCGCTAAGACCTACCAGACTACCGTTGTTTACACGGTATCCAACTAATTTTTACATCCTTACCACTTCTCCTGTTTTCACTGATTCATCACAAGCAAATGCAATCCTCAGACTATTTACAGCATCTTCAATATGGTCACTTAAGTCTGTGTTTTTTTGGATAGCATTGAGAAAAAATAATTGTTCTCTTTTGCAGAGTTCGTTATGGTCTGGTTCGTCTTTGAAATCTATCCAATCGTCTTTTTTTGTGAAATTATTGGCATCATCCATATCTGCATAATGGATTTTTAACGACTCTGTTTTGGTGTGAGCGTCCACATTGTCCGAGTTGCCAGCGTTGCCAGCGTCTTTTGCTACAATGGAAACACATCCTTTTGGCCCGATTACATCTTTTACAAAAAACGCAGTCTCACTCATCATTGGTCCCCAGCCTGCTTCATACCAACCCACCGAACCATCTTCAAATCTGATTTGTAATTGGCCATAGTTATAGTTGTCAGCCGGAATCTCATCTGTCATTTTAGCCCCTATAGCACTTACCCACACGGGTTTTGACCGTGTCATTTGACACATCACATCAATATAGTGAACTCCGCAGTCCACAATCGGGCTAAGACTTTTCATTAGGTTTTTATGCACCTCCCACATGATTCCATGACTTTGTTGGTTGAGGTTCATTCTCATTACCAGTGGTTTACCAAGTTGCTGAGCTATTTCTACAAACTTTTCCCACGATGGATGCACCCTCAGGATATAACCTATTACCAGTTTTTTATTGTGTTTTTTTGCGGCTGCAGCCACTCTTTCAGCACCTTCCACAGTATCGGCAAGAGGTTTTTCAATAAACACATGGCAACCGGCTTCAAGAGCCGCAATAGCATAAGCTTCGTGGGTGTCGGGATAGGTATTAATACTTACAGCATCGGGTTTCGTTGATTCAAGGGCTTCATAATAATCATTGAAAAGCTGGTGACCACCTCCTAATTTTACATCTAATCGCTTTTTACTGTCACCGGGAGATACGATTCCACATATTTCAAATTCCGGAATATTATGATATGCCAAAGCATGGGATGAGCCCATATTTCCACACCCTACTACCAAAACCCTTATTTTCATTTGATTTTTATTTAAGAAAAGGAATAATTAAAGCAAAAATAAAAACAAAAAGCCCGGATTTCTCCAGGCTTTATTAAAATATTTTAAGAATATTAATTATCTCTCTTAATATAAGTTTTGTTTCCGTTTGAGTTGATGTAGTATCTACCACCTCTTGGGCCTTCATAAATGGTACGGCCTTTATCGTCTTTGCCCACTGGTTTGTCATCACCTGCAACTTTCTTTTGAGTTGAGGTATTAGCCTGAGTTTGCTTGGTAGTGGTTTTATTGGTAACTTTTTCATCGGCTTTCCCTTTTGTGCCTTTGGTACCTTTAGAATCCCCATCTACTTTTGTTTTGGTTTCTTTAGTGGTTTTTGATTTTGAGTCACCGTCAACCTTAGTTTTAGTTTCTTTGGTGGTTTTTGATTTAGAATCTCCGTCTGCTTTGGTTTTAGTCTCTTTAGTAGTTTTTGACTTGGAGTCACCATCTACTTTGGTCTTTGACTCTTTGGTAGTTTTAGATTTCGAATCACCATCTACCTTCTTGGTCTTACTTTCTTTGGTAGTTTTAGACTTTGAATCACCATCTACTTTTTTGGTTTTACTTTCTTTGGTCGTTTTCGACTTTGAATCATCATCAGACTTTTTAGTTTTTGTTTCTTTAGTTGACTTTGACTTAGAATCTTTCTCTTTGGTTGTCTTTTCGGTTTTTGATTTTTTTGAATCAGATTTTTTTGAACTTTGGGCTGTGGCTACTGAAAAGCTTACCAAAACTGCCAAAATAAGGCTCAATATTTTTTTCATTTTCTTAGAAAATTTTTAAATGTTTAAGAATCCAAAATTATAAAAAATTAATTTTATTTTAATAATTTTATTTTAGACGAATAAAAACGTATTTGGGTTCATTTAAATATTGATTTACATATAAAGTTTTTAGAAAATTATTAATTATTGCCAAAAACCAGATGAGAATCGTAATATTTCGAAATTACGAATTCAATGGTCTTGTAGGATTCAGACATACTTTGTTCCACGGCATTCCTGTTCATCCACTTCAATTCTTCTATTCCTTCTTCTTTTTGAGGTTTCATTTTTTTATCGGTAATGAGTATCATCCGATACCATTTAGTGCGTTTTAGGACGAGTTTTTCTTTTAGGAAATAGGTATGCCAGGTGGTACAAACCTTCTCTTTCACAATAACTTGCACATTACATTCCTCTTCAACTTCTCGTTGGGCGGTGGTGGCTGAGTTTTCGCCGGGATCGGCTTTGCCTTTCGGTAAGTCCCAGTGTCCCAGGCGTTTCATCATAAGTATTTCATTTTTATGATTTTCAACCACACCACCTGCCGCTTTTATCACAGGTATTTTTGTTTTTACCGATTTCTTGATTTTCTCTTTATTTTCAACCCAAAAAGTCACTTTTACCAAATTCCCCAATTCTTTTATAACCTGAGCTTTGGAAATTACCTCCAGAATAAACCCGGCAGTTGCGTTTTTTATCAAAATATTGCCATCAAAATCCAGTATTTCTGATTTGATTTTTTTTGCATCGTGTATCTGTGTATAAGTTTCAGCAATCCTTGGATTTTCAGAAATGCAAAAAGGTATGTTATTGACAAAAATGATCATTGAATTGGTTTAAAAAAACACAAAGGTAAGTCAAATGCCACTTTAAATGCATTCCTATATTAATTTTTGATTGTCAGCCATTAAAGTTTTTTAAAAAATTCGTTACTTTGCGTCAAAATCACCAGTGATAATCAGTTCGGTTATCAAAATCTTGATGGAAATATTTATTATTATTTTTCTGATTTTACTTAATGGTTTGTTTTCAATGGCTGAAATAGCCTTGGTTTCATCTAGAAAAACAAAATTGGAAATTGCCGCCAAAAACGGCGATAAACGTGCAAATTCTGCACTTGCACTAGCCAATTCACCTGGACGATTTCTTTCAACAGTTCAGATTGGCATTACCTTAATCAGCATTTTAACAGGTATATATTCCGGCGATACCTTTAAGGGTTATCTAATTCCCGTTTTTCAGAATTTTACTTCTCTGGCTCCATATGCCGAAACATTGGCAGTAATTATCATTACCATTGTTCTTACTTTTTTAACTTTAATTTTTGGTGAACTGGTGCCCAAAAGAGTGGGGATGGCCAAAGCGGAAGATATCGCCATGGGGGTAGTAAAACCAATGGAATGGGTTTCAAAACTCACTTCTCCGTTTATTTGGCTTTTGAGTAAAACCAGCGATTTGATTTTCAAAATGATAGGTTTGAAAGAAAATGACCAGTCTGTGACAGAAGAAGAAATCAAGACGCTTATGCAAGAAGGGGCTAGTGGTGGTACTATTGAAGAGATTGAACATGAGATTGTTCAGAATGTTTTTCATCTGGGCGACCGTAGAATCACTTCTTTGATGACCAATATCAACGAAGTCACTTTTCTTGATCTTGACGACGATTTTACTATAAACAAAGAAAAAATTATCGACAAGAAGCATTCGGTGTATCCTGTATGCAAAGATGGAATCAATGATATGAAAGGATTGCTTTATATCAAAGATTTGCTTGGAAAGTCAATGGATAAAGAATTAAAAGTCCTTGAGAAAAATCTCAGACCGCCACTATATATTCCCGAAAATAATCATGCTTATCAGGTTTTAGAGAAGTTTCAGGAAGAGAAAATTCACTTTGGTGTAATCGTAGATGAATACGGTAATGTGGTGGGAATAGTCACCATGAATGATATTTTGGACGCATTGGTTGGGGATATTTCTGAAACTAATGAATTTGAATTTGAAATCACCAAAAGAGACGATGGTAGCTTCTTGATTGATGCTTCACTACCTTTTGATGATTTTCTTCAGGAATTTGAGATAGAATTACCCAACCGTAAAGAATATACCGGTTTTGATACTATGGGAGGTTTTGCCTTACATATTTTGAAGGAAATTCCGGATACCGGTGATAAGTTTGATTGGGAAGAATTTGAATTTGAGATAATAGATATGGACAAAAACCGTATCGATAAAATGTTGGTAACCAAGAAAAATCAAGACGAGGAAGAAGACTAAAATGAATACCGCCAGAAAGATAGCATCCTTTTTACTAAAGACTAAAGCCGTAAAACTTAGCCCCGAAAAACCCTTTAAGTGGAGCTCAGGTTGGAATTCACCCATATATTGCGACAACCGGATTACCCTTTCTGATGTAGAAGCACGTACATTTATAAAAAAATCATTGGCTAAGGCTATCAAAAAGCAATTTCCTGAAGCCACCCTTATTGCGGGTGTAGCCACAGCCGGTATAGCTCAGGGAGCCCTGGTGGCTGATTATCTTAATTTGCCTTTTGCCTACGTGAGACCCAAGCCTAAAGAGCATGGCATGGGAAATCAGATAGAAGGAAAAATAGAATCAGGGCAAAAAGTCGTAGTGCTGGAAGATTTGATTTCCACTGGAGGGAGTTCAATAAAAGCCGCCGAGGCGTTGAAAGAGCAAGGAATTGAGGTAGTTGGGATGATTGCAATCTTCACTTATGGTTTCAAAGTAGCGGACCAAAATTTTGCTGAAAAGAACCTTAAACTGGTGACATTAAGCAATTATAACTATCTCATCGACGAAGCTTTAAAACAGGAATATATTAAATCCGAAGACCTGGAGTCACTAAAAAAATGGCGAAGGAATCCTGCAAAGTGGTAAATGTCCCTTCTTTGTAGCAATCATTGCATCTTAATAAAAGTATTGCTGATTTTATAAGTTTTGTATTGATTGGCAAAAGCCATGGCATCATTATAAGTTTCCTGGCCCCAGGCGGTCTTACTTTTTTCTAAACCAGACAAAATCTGTGTTTTTTCCTGGTTGAGTTCCATTTCTGTTGCAGAAATCTTTTTGACGGTTAAATCCAAAAATATTTTTTCGCCATTTTCATTTAATTGTAAAGCGACATTATTGCCAGAAAGCTGATAAGTTCCGGAATAATTTTCGTTTCCAAAAATATTAAAACCATAGGTGTCAATATACAATTTCTGAAATTTGCAGGTACCATCCTCATTGAAAATTATGATATTGTCTTCGGGCCACCCATTCATGGTTGCCTGAAGGGGAGATTTTCCTTCTTCTTGTCGATAGGTAAAAATATGACTTAAATACCATTTGCCTTGCAGATTTTCGGCGGGTATATTATCTGAATTTTTGGAACAGGAAAATATAGAAATTAATGTGACGAAACAGAGGATTTTTTTCAACATTTTAATTGTGTTTTATCCCCCAAATTTAACACTAAGACCGTTTTTTAATTTAAAATAATTGATAAAATTATATTTGAATGGCATTGATTTTATTAAAAGACTAAAAATTACCCAAACAGATCACTGCTAAGATATCTGTCGCCACGGTCACATGCGATAAAAACGATAAGTCCTTCTTTCAATTCTTTTGCCAGTTTTATAGCTGCTGCTGCCTGTCCTCCAGAACTCGTTCCGGCAAAAATACCCTCTTTTCTGGCTAGTTCCCGAGCCATTTCTTTTGATTCTTCCTGAGAAATATCAAATATTCTGTCCACCCGTTCTGGATCAAAAATGGCAGGCAAATACTCTTTTGGCCATCGTCTGATACCCGGAATGGAAGCACCCTCGGTGGGCTGACAACCAATTATCTGAATTTCCGGATTTTGTTCTTTGAGATACATAGAAGTACCCATAATTGTACCCGTGGTGCCCATCGATGCCACGAAGTGTGTGATTTTTTGATCAGTATCTTTCCAAATTTCAGGACCGGTAGTTTTGTAGTGGGCCAGATAGTTGTCTGGATTGCCAAACTGATCCAATTGATAATATTCTTCGGTTTTTCCTTTATCGTCGGCATAGTCACGACAGGCTTCGATGGTTTCCAGTAAAATCACTTTTGCCCCGTAAGCCTCCATGGTAAGTACTCTTTCTTTCGTTGAATTGGAAGGCATGATTAGCTCTATTTCAAAGCCTGATAATGAGGCAATCATTGCAAGGGCAATGCCGGTATTTCCGCTGGTGGCTTCAATCAGCTTCATACCTTTTTTCAGTTTACCGTTTTCAACCGCACTTTTGATCATATTATAAGCCGGTCGGTCTTTCACGCTGCCACCGGGATTGTTGCCTTCCAGTTTTGCAAAAATCCTCACATTGGGGTTTGGATTCAGATTTTTTAATTCAGCCAGTGGAGTGTTTCCAATCAAATCCAGAATAGTTGACATATATGATATTTTAAAATTTAAACTGCAAAATTGCTTGTCATATTTCTACTAACCTAACAGACTTTTTAAAAATTCCTTTCCTGGATTTTTTTAAATAAATAATGCAAGATAATATTTCCCAATTTTTAGCTTTTGCATGTCTTTTTACATTTTTGGTCTATTTTTTCAAATAATTATTTCGTAAAAAACTATATTAGCGTTTTTTAAAATATAATCAATAAACTATTCATGAAAAAACTATTATCGGGGATTTTAGGGTTAATGTTGATTCTCACTTCTAGCTTTGCTCAACGGCCTGAAACCAGTACATACAATGCTAATACCCGTTTTGAGCAATTGGGTTCTAATTTGCCAACACCCAATACCTATCGAACCGCCTCAGGAGCACCCGGCAAAGATTATTTCCAAAACAAAGCCAATTACGATATCAAAGCTGAATTGGACGACAATAATCAACGTATCATCGGTTCTGAAACAGTAACTTATTTTAATTTTTCACCAGATGAATTGAAATACCTTTGGCTTCAGCTCGATCAAAACCTTTTTGAAGCAAATTCTATTAACGCTCTTGCTAAAACCGGCGGAGTGAGCCCTCAAATGACCTCGGGGCAGTTAAACGGAATGAATTCTCCCAGTTCGGTCAATACCACCATCACTGAGAAGAAGGAATTTGGATATAAAATCAAATTCGTTAAAGATATTAAAGGAAATAACCTTCCTTACACCATCAATGGAACGATGATGCGGGTTGATTTGCCTGTAAATATGAAACCCAATACTTCGGTAGCCATTAAAATTGATTGGGAATATAATATCACTGCTTACTATGGTCGCTCAGGTTATGAGTTTTTTGAAAAAGACGGCAATTACAATTATTTCATAGCTCACTGGTTTCCACGTATGTGTGTGTATGATGACGTAAACGGATGGCAGAATAAGCAATTTTTGGGTCAGGGCGAATTCACTTTACCATTTGGCGATTATAAAGTAGAAATCACAGTTCCAACCGATCATATTGTTGGAGCCACAGGCGAATGTCAGAATTATGCCAAAGTGTTGACCAAAACGCAGCAGGACAGAATGAAACAGGCGGCAAATTCTAAAACACCGGTGATTATCGCCAGCCAGGCGGAAGCTGATGAGCGGATGAAATCAAAAAGTGATAAATCGCAAACCTGGATTTATACCGCCAAGAATGTAAGAGATTTTGCTTTTGCTTCTTCCAGAAGATTTATTTGGGACGCTATGCAAACTGATGTATATGGCAATGGCCGCAAAATCTGGAGTATGTCATTTTATCCAAAAGAAGGAAATCCACTATGGGAAAAATATTCAACCCGTGTGGTAGAGCATACGCTAAAATCTTATGGAAATCGTACCATAGAGTATCCCTATCCTGTTGCAATTTCTTGTCATTCTACTCCAAGAGGAGGTATGGAATATCCGATGATATCATTTAATGGCGGTCGCCCTGAAGCCGACGGCACTTATTCAGAAGGTACAAAATATGGTATGATTGGGGTGATTATTCACGAAGTAGGTCATAATTTCTTCCCAATGATTGTAAATACGGACGAGCGTCAATGGACCTGGATGGACGAAGGATTGAATACTTTCTGTCAATATTTGGCTCAAAAAGAATGGGATAAGGATTATCCGACAGGTAGGGGTGAAGCCCGGGATATTGTAGGTTATATGAAAACTGACAAAACCCAGCAGGTGCCTATCATGACTTCCTCAGACAACATCATGGCTTTCGGCCCTAACGCCTACGCAAAACCTGCTACAGGCCTGAATATTTTGAGAGAAACGGTAATGGGGCGTGAGTTGTTTGACATGGCATTTAAAGAATATGCCCGTAGATGGGCGTTTAAAAGCCCGATGCCTGCAGACTTTTTCCGTACGCTTGAAGATGCATCGAGTGTTGATCTGGATTGGTTTTGGAAAGGCTGGTTTTATACCGTAGAGGCTGCTGATCAGGCTATTGCCGAAGTACAGTGGTATGCTCTAGATACACAAAACCCTGAAATTAATAAAGCAGAGGCAAAAAAAGCTGCCGATGCCAGCAACGAAACCATTAGTCGAAAGCGTGATCGTACTGACATCAAAACCTCAGTGGTGGAGGCTGACAGTAGCATGAAAGACTTTTATAATAATTATGATAAATACGCTGTAACGGAGTCCGATAAAAAGAAATTTGAGGCTTATAAATCTTCTTTGTCGGCCGAAGATCAGAAATTGCTGGAATCTGGAATGAACTATTATGTTTTAAAAATCAAAAATAAAGGAGGATTGGTGATGCCGGTTATTGTTCAGGCCGAATTTGAAGACGGTAGCACACAGGATTTCCGATTCCCGGCAGAAATATGGAGACTAAATGATGTCGAAATCTCGAAAACCATTCCTACTCCCAAAAAAGTTAAGAAATTCAAGCTGGATCCTTATCAGGAAATTCCTGACATCGATACTTCAGACAATGTTTATCCTAAAGAGCCGGAAGCACCAACCAAATTCCAGTTGTTTAAACAAAGGAGTTTCTCGCAGGGAACTAACCCCATGCAGGAGGCCAGAAAAGAGAATAACGCCGGCCTTGGAAGCAGCGGAAAGAATTGAAATTAATGAAATAATGGTCCCGGGATTTATTTCCCGGGATTTTTTTTGCCCATATTGCAACATTTAATAATTTCGGTTGTCTTTATTTCGAAATCAATCCTGGTTTGACCTTATACAATAACACTGACAAAACATGGCAGCTCGCAGAGCTATGTAAGCAGGGCAACCGAAAAGCCCAGCAAGAGGTGTATTCATTATATGCCAAAGCAATGTATAATACTGCCCTCAGAATTGTAGGTGTCCAGGAAGAAGCTGAGGATGTGCTTCAGGAGGCTTTTTTAGATTGTTTTCTTAAAATCGACACTTTTAGAGGGGAATCTACTCTGGGAGCTTGGTTGAAGACAATCGTTGTCAATAAAGCTATAGCTAAGTTGAGGGCGAGAAAAGCTATTTTTGAGGATATTGAAAACCATTCTGTTGACCTGAGGGAAGAAGTATCGGAAGATGATTTTGAAGAAAAAGTTGAGATGGTTGATAAAATAAAAAAAACACTCAGCCAGCTTCCGTCAGGGTTCAGGTTGGTTTTAAGTTTATATCTTTTTGATGGTTACGATCATCAGGAGATAGGGAGTATTTTAGGAATAAGTGAAGTTACATCAAGGAGTCAGTATATTAGAGGGAAAGCCAGATTACTGGAACTTTTGAAAAATTAAAAAAAATGAAACTCGAAAAATTCATAGAAAGCAACAAATCAAGTTTTGAAGAAGAACTTCCGGAAGGAATCTGGGCAAAAATTGATAAAGAATTACCAAAGAAAAAAAGTAGTTTTTTAGTCATAAAACCAGCATATATTAGAATTGCAGCAGGTGTTTTGATATGTTTGAGCATAGGATATTGGTTTGGGAAATCAGGCAGAAATCAGGAAGGACAATTTTCTGAAATTGCTTCTGAAAATAAGTCTATGGCACTTTTTTCAAGCCAAATCAAAGAAAAACAAGAATCACTTCAAATACTTACAAAAGAAAATCCTGAATTGGGTAAGGCATTTCTTAACGAAATTGGGCAATTACAAACCAACTTTAAATATCTGGAAGAACAATTGAAAAGCAACCCCAATCATGACCAAATTGTTGAAGCGATGATTCAAAATTTAAGATGGCAACTGGAGCTTTTGGAAAAGCAAACTACCATTGCCAGGAAGTTTGAAAATAAAACTATGATGTAATGTTAAAAATAGAAAAAATATTTAAACCGTTATTTTTATTAGCAATTTTTGTTTTTTCCAATAAGGTAAAAGCCAACGATCCGGAAATTAATCTTATTGAAAAAAAGAAGGCTTTTAATTTTAGTTTTAATACTGATGGTCAGGACAAACTGGAATTAAACAATCAATACGGCGATATAAAAATACTTCATTGGAAAAATAATCAGGTTAAAGCCAGTGTTTCTGTAACGGCAAATGCACCTTCTAATTCTGAATTGGAGAATTTCCTGGAAACAGTAAATGTAAATGGAAGTAAATCAGGAAATCTAATCAAAATCATTACCCAAATCAACCGGGATAACTTAAGTTTTAAACGAATTAATAAGGATAAATATACCAACCTCAGGATAGATTATGTAGTGTATATGCCTGAAAATATGGAACTTGTGTTGAATAATAGTTTTGGGGCGGTAACTCTGCCGGAGTTTTCAGCACCCTTAAATCTCAATCTCAACTATTGTACACTAACAGCCCCGAATATCCGAAATCAGGAAAACAGAGTAAACCTAAATTTCGGATCAGCCAATATTTCATCTATGGTCGGGGGTATATTAAATTCAAATTTCACAAATCTGAATCTGGGTAATTTGAAAAATGTAAACCTGAAAAACAATAACGGGAATTTTAAAGCCCGTCATCTCGAAGATATTGATGGTATTCTCAATTATTCTCAGGGAGTTTTGGGTACCATAAAAGATGCTGTGAAGCTTAAACTAAACTATACCAACGATCTGGTAATCGAAAAAATAGACGAAAATCTAAAGTCTCTTGAGATTTTGTCCAATTATTCCGACGTGGACTTACCTGTTAGTTTAAAAACCAATGCTGAGTTTAATATTAAAACCAATTACGGTAGTTTTTTTGTTGACCCTAATATCATGATTAAATTCATTAAAAACTCAGAAACTCAGAATAAGAATAAATCAAAAATTTCAAATTTTTACCAGGGGCAAATAGGCAAATCCAATAATCCGAACGCCAAAATTACGGTGATCTCCAATTTCGGAGACGTGAAAATAAAATAATCAATACTGGCCTGTGCTCAACATAACCAGAGTGCAGGCTTCTATGGGCTCAATTCCGGCAGACTGTAGCCTGTCTTCAAATTCAAAATTTTCAGCTCCTGGATTAAAAATTACCCGTTTAGGTTTGAGGTCAATAATGAAATCTTCGTATTCAGTCTGGTTGTTTTCACTCAAATACATCGTTACGGTATCAATGTCAGCAGGAATCTCATTGAGTGAGGTTAAGATTTTATTTCCTCTTACTACACCTTCTTTTTTCCCAAACAGCACCGCCGGATGCCCACGGTCATCCAGCATTTCAGCGGCAAGTAGGGCATAGCGACCCGGCTTGGTACTTGCCCCCATAATTAAAGTTTTCTTTTTTTCCATTAAATCAAAAAGTCAATGGAAGTTCAATAGTTTCTCCTTTTCTAAGTATTTTGATGGTTACTGTCTGGCCTTTCTCATGTTTTCCCAAAGCCTCCATATAACCATACACGTCTTTTATTTCAAAATCTCCGATTTTTTGGATAATATCACCAGCCTTAATTCCCGCTTTTTCGGCAGGTTTTCCGTCAGTTGTACCGTCAATTTTCATTCCTTTGCCATCAAAAGAATAATCCGGAATTACCCCCATTGTAACTTTAAAAGTACTTTTTGCAGCCTGAGAATGAGGATTTGAGGTCTTTTTGAAAGTTATTTTATCGGTGGTACCCAACAAATCTATCATTTTTATTATGTATTCCACCATCAGTTTTTGACCCTCATAGTTTATCAGATTAGCATCATCTGTGGGTTTGTGATATTCCTGATGTGCACCTGTAAAAAGAAATAAAACCGGGATGTCTTTCAGATAAAATGAAGTATGATCTGATGGCCCTATCCCCGAAGAATCGACTGTATATTTTATAGCCATATTTTCAGCAAGTTTGGTGGCGTTTTCTTCCCAAAACTTACTGGAACCCACACCACCTATATTTACGCCTTTATCGGTACGATATCTGCCAATCATGTCGAGATTAAACATGCAATTGATATTCTTCAAATCGAATGTCGGATTATCTGCAATAAATTTCGAACCTACCAAGCCCAATTCCTCACCTGAAAAGGCAATAAAAACCATATTGTAGTTTTCCGTAATATTATTTTTTGAAAAATATCTGGCCAGTTCAAGCATTCCAGCTACACCTGAAGCATTGTCGTCGGCACCATTATGAATCTGTCCTTCTGAATTTGCCTGCAATGAACTACCCTGGTCTCCCATTCCTAAGTGATCATAATGAGCTCCTATCACAATAGTGTAAGGTTTATCGTTGTTAAGGTATGCCACCACATTGTGAGCTTCGACTGGGGTCATCTTGCCCGGCTTTCCTTTTTTTGCAGGGAAAAGCTGAAGATAGCCTCCGTTTTCACCTAATGGACTAAGTCCGGCTTTTTTAAATTGCTTGATGATATATTCAGAGGCCATTTTTTCACCGCTGGTACCTGTTCCACGGCCTTGAAGTTTATCTGAAGAAAGATATTCAACATGCTTTTTAAGATTTTTGACCTTTATGTCCTGAGCAGAAACCGAGAAACTAATGAAGAAAATTAACGCTAGATATTTCATTTTAAATTGATAAATAATCTTTTGGAAAGATTTGGTTCTTGTTGATTTGGTACAAAAAAAGCAAAAAATATGTAAAGGGGTATCAAATGTTTTATTTTTGTGAAAAAATATTCAAAATATGTCGATGTTTGATATGATGGGCATGATGGGCAAAGTCAAGGAAATGCAGTCCAGGATGCAGGAAGCCCAGGAAAAACTTGCCGATATTACCGCTGAAGGGGAGTCAGGTGGCGGTATGGTAAAGGTGGTTGTTAATGGAAAAAAAGAGCTTGTCATGGTTGAGATTGAACCGGTTTTGCTAAAACCTGAGGATGCCAAAATGGTGCAGGATTTGATTGTGGCGGCTTCCAATATCGCCATGGAAAAAGCTGATATCCTTGCCAAACAAGAAATGTCAAAGATTACAGATGGAATTATGCCCAAAATTCCGGGTTTGGATTTAGGAGATTTGTTTAAAAAATAAGTTGGATTGAAAGAGGTAGCCGTAGTTATTTTAAATTATAACGGGGAAAAATTCCTTAAAGATTTTTTGGGAAATGTGGTGCGGAATAGTCAGGAAGCCGATATTTATGTTATAGATAATGCTTCAGTTGATGGTTCTCTTGCCTTTGTTTCTGATAATTTTAGTGATGTAAAAATTATCCGTTTAAAAGAAAATCTGGGCTTTGCCGGAGGTTATAATGAAGGATTAAAAGAGATACCCAATCCTTATTTTCTTCTCCTCAATTCTGATGTGGAAGTAACGCCCAATTGGCTTACTCCTTTGATTTCAAGAATTAAATCGGGGCAAAATATCGTGGCAGTTCAACCCAAAATTCTTGATTTTCGACAAAAAGATAGATTTGAATATGCCGGTGCAGCGGGTGGATTTTTGGATGTTTTCGGTTATGCATTTTGCAGAGGCAGAGTTTTTGATAGTTTAGAAGCTGATCACGGACAATATGATGATGCCAGACAAATTTTTTGGGCTACAGGTGCGTGTTTTTTAATCAAAGCCGCAGTATTTAAAGATTTCGGGGGCTTTGATGCCAGGTTTTTTGCACATATGGAAGAAATCGACCTTTGCTGGCGTATCAACAATGCCGGCCTGCAGGTGTATTATGAACCCAAGTCCACAGTTTACCATGTTGGTGGAGGTACTTTGCATAAATCAAATCCATTCAAGACTTTTCTAAATTACCGCAATAATCTGGCAATGATGTTTAAAAATCTTCCGGGAAAATATTTGATTCCAATTATTTTCATCAGGATGATTCTGGATGGTATCTCTGCCTTAAAGTTTTTGAAAGAAGGATCTTTTCGGGATATCTGGGCTATTATCAGAGCTCATTTTGCTTTTTATTCCTGGATCCCTTATTTGATTAAAAATCGTTCAAGTACTTTTTATGGATTTCCATTTTTGTTAAAAAAGTCGGTAGTATTTGAATATTTTGGCAAATCCAAAAAAAACTATCAGGAAATATGTTAAAAATTGGACTCACCGGGGGGATAGGGGTAGGGAAAAGTACTATTTCAAAGGTTTTTTCTCTTTTAAATGTACCTGTTTATGAAGCCGATTCAAGAGCTAAGTTTTTGATAGAATATGATTTATTTATTGTAAAAAGCATTAAAGGTCTTTTGGGTGATAATGCATATATAAGTGACGGATCCTATAATAAAAGTTTTGTTGCTGAGTGTGTTTTTAATAATAAGTTGACTCTAGAAAAATTAAACCATATCGTTCACCCTGCAGTGGCACTTGATTTTGAAGATTTTTGTAAAAAAAATTCTGACAAAAAATACATTCTCAAAGAAGCCGCACTGATGAACAGAAATCAGGGATTAGACAAAATTATAGTAGTTACATCTCCCCTCGAATTGCGAATTTGTAGAATTAAAGCCAGAGATACTCATCGAAAAGAAAATCAAATTTCTGAAATTATCAAAAATCAAAAATCACAGGAGGAGTTTTTGGAGATGGCCGATTTCGAAATAAGAAATAATGATACCGAAATGCTTTTACCACAGATTTTGGAAATTCACCGGCAGATTCTTACTTTTTCTTAAATTTTTCCTTCAGATTGTCAATCTGGGATTTCAATTCTTTATCTATATCCATCAGGTCATTGATGGTCTGTATGGCATGAATTACAGTACTGTGGTCTCTGCCGCCAAAATGATAACCAATGGCTTTAAGAGATAGAGAAGTGTATTCTTTTGCCAAAAACATGGCTATTTGTCTCGGAACCACCACTTCACGAAGCCTTGTTTTTCCCTTTATGTCGGTAATTTTAATTTTAAAATAGTCAGTTACCGTTTCAATAATATTGTCAATCGAAATAACCTTTTGATTTTCCTCCACCAAACTTTTAATACGGTGTTTGGCCATATCAAGATCTATGGTACGTTTTGTCAATGAAGCGTCGGCAAGAAGGGAAATTACCACACCTTCCAACTCTCTGACATTGGAGTCAATACAATGTGCAAGGTATTCCACCACTTCCGATTCCATAGTGGCGTTTTCTTCCTCGACTTTGTTATGAATTATGGCAATTCTTGTTTCGAGATCAGGTGCCTGAATATCAGCCGTGAGTCCCCATTTAAACCTTGATAGCAATCTGTCTTCCATGCCTGACAGTTCCCGTGGAGGACGGTCAGAAGTCATCACAATTTGCTTTCCACTTTGGTGCAAATGGTTAAAAATATGAAAGAAAGTCTCCTGAGTCTTTTCTTTTCCTGATAAAAACTGTACATCATCCAGAATGAGCACATCGACTTGCATATAAAAGGCCATAAAGTCCTGAAGACTGTTTTCTCTTATTGCATTGATAAACTGGCTGGTAAATTTCTCGGATGAAACATAAAGTACATTTCTGAAATTATCAGAATTGTTCACAATAAAATTGCCAATTGCCTGCACCAGGTGAGTTTTTCCAAGTCCTACACCTCCATATATCATCAATGGATTAAATGAAGTGGTACTTGGTTTCTGTGCCACCGCATAGCTAGCCGCCCTGGCTAACCGGTTACAGTCACCTTCCACGTAATTTTCAAAAGTATAAGAATTATTCAAAAACGACTCAAACGCCTGATCTTTGAACGGCTTGATATCAAAAGGGCTCTTGATAGGTTTAAATTCCGCAGGTTTTGGTCCAGCTGCGGCAGGAGCAGCAGGTGCATTTTGTGGTTTAGGCTGACTTCCCCTATCAATAATGATGGTATATTCCAATTGCCCGTCTTTTCCGATAGCAGCATCAAGGGCTTTACGCAGAACTTTCACATAATGATCTTCGAGCCATTCATAAAAAAATTGACTCGGAACCTGAATGATAAGCCGCTTATTGATTAATTTGAAGGGGATTATGGGTTCAAACCAGGTTTTAAAACTCTGCTCCGACACGTTTTCACGAATCACCACAAGGCAATCGTCCCATACTTGTCTTACATCATTTTTCACCTTTGGTATATTTATTTTTTAATAATATTCGGACTCCAAATTTTTTTGGGGTCACAAAAATAGGAAAAAAAAAGTATCAAAAAATGTTTCAATATCATGAAATTAAAATCTCTTGATAAAATGCAATTTAACTGATATGAAAATTCGGAGAAAACGTATTTTGCTCTTTAAAAAATCAAACTTTTATTTTTCAGATATTTAAGAAAATCAGACAAAAATTATTCTGTTAATCTTTGAAAAGTCCTAAATAAATGGTTTAATTTTGTGAGTTAAATTATTAAATTTTATAGTTGAAAAAATATATTTCCATTTTAGCAGGGCTTATTGTATTATTTTTAGTTATGCTAAGTCCTTTGAATAAGTTTCTTCATCCTAAAATCTGGCTGATATTTGCTTTTTTTGCAAGTTTGGATTTTATGATTACAACCATTTCAAACCTGGGTTTAGGCAATAACCGTGAGAAATTTATACAATTCTTCCTTACCACGGTGGTTTTAAAATTTATTCTTATATTGATTTTTATTGCAGTTATGATGTATCTCGATAAAGAAAACAAATACCTTCTTGTATGGAATGTTTTTGGATTTTATTTATTTTTCACAATATTTGAAATATCGACATTACTTCGTAAATTGCGACGTTTTTGAGCAGACCTCAATTTATTGCTTTTATTAATAAATAATACAACATGTCTAAAAGGATACTTTTAACGGTTTTTACTGCAGTTATCACTTCATTTTTTGCTTTTTCTCAGCATCAGGAACACGCTGAAGCCCAAAAAGCCACTGGTCATGAAAATCACGAATCTGAGGAGAAATTTGATATTTCAGGTATGATTATGCATCATATTTCTGACGAACACGGTTGGGAATTTGCACACGGTTTAAAGCTTCCATTGCCTGTAATTCTTTACACACATGACAGTGGTCTTGAAATCTTTTCTTCAAGCCGACTGGATCATGGTCAGGTTTACAACGGCTGGAAAAACGAACATGAGCATATTGTAAAGGTTAATGCTGACGGTACCGTAAACGAAGCTATACATCCCTGGGATTTTTCAATTACAAAAAATGTAGCATCATTATTGCTAAGTGCAGTCCTTTTAATACTAATTTTTACAGCAGTAAAAAAAGGTTACGATAAAAATAAAGGAAAAGCTCCTTCAGGAATTCAATCGTTCCTTGAGCCTGTTATCCTATACATGAGAGATGATGTGGTTAAGCCAGCCATAGGTAAAAATTATGAGAAGTATTTCCCATATCTGCTTACTTTGTTTTTCTTTATTTTGATAAACAACCTTTTAGGGCTATTGCCCGGCGGTGCCAACCTTACGGGTAACATTGCCATTACTATGACCATGGCTGTTATTACATTTTTGATAGTAAATCTGAATGGTAACAAATACTACTGGAAACACGTATTTATGCCTGATACACCCAAATTGATGTGGATTATCCTGATTCCTGTGGAGATTGTGGGCGTATTTATGAAGCCGCTTTCGTTGATGATACGTTTGTTTGCCAACATTACCGCAGGGCACATTATTATGTTGAGTTTGTTTGGCTTGATATTTATATTCCAAAACTGGGCTGTAAGTCCTGTGGTTGCAGGTTTTGCATTATTCATGAACCTGATTGAGCTTTTAGTTGCATTTTTACAAGCATTGATATTTACACTATTAACCTCAATGTATATCGGGAGTGCCATCGAAGACCACTCACACGATCATCATTGATATAAACATTACGGATGCGGTTCCCTGCCACATACCGGATTATAATAAACACTTTCTGAGGGGGAAAGAGAAATTTTTAAAATTATGTCTCTTTTGAACATTATTTTACAAGCAGCTTCAAGCAGCAATGGTCTTATCGCTATTGGTGCCGGTTTAGGTGCTGGTCTTGCTGCAATTGGTGCAGGTCTTGGTATCGGTAAAATCGGTGGTAGTGCAATGGAAGGTGTTGCTCGTCAACCAGAAGCAGCCGGAAAAATCCAGTCAATGATGATCATCATCGCTGCCTTGATCGAAGCCGTTGCTCTTTTTGCAGCTGTAATTTGTCTTTTGATTTCTTTCAACATGGCTTAATCCATCTGAGAAAATCAAAGAAATATCCCGGGTTTATTCACATTAGGTGTTAAATCCGGGATTTAAAAAGAAAATAATTAAAATTTAATAGATCAGTATAAAAATGGAATTATTAAAACCCGCGGTAGGCTTATTGTTTTGGATGGTTGTGGTGTTTGCTGTGCTTGTATTTCTTATGAAGAAGTTTGCATGGAGTGGCATCATATCGGCATTGAAAGAAAGAGAAGGTGAGATTGAATCTGCCCTCAAAATGGCCGAAGAAACCAGAGCGGAAATGGCTAAACTTAAGTCTGATAACGAAAAACTCATAGCTGATGCCAGAAAGGAAAGAGATCAGATAATCAAAGAAGCTAAAGAAGTTGCCGATAAAATGGTAGCTGATGCCAAAGAAAATGCCATTGTTCAAGGCAATAAAATTATGGCTGATGCACGTGAAGCAATGGCTCAGGAAAAGACCAAAATGATGAGTCAAATCAGAAAAGATGTGGCTACCATTTCTCTGGAAATAGCAGAGAAGGTCTTGAGAAAAGAACTTTCCGACAAATCAAAACAAGAGTCATTCGTGGATGAGCTTTTGGGTGATGTAAAATTGAATTAATTTAAAATTGAGAAAAAATAGAATTCATATGTCAGATTCAACGGTTGCATATCGCTATGCAAAAGCTTTGATTGATCTCGCAAAAGAGCAGGGAGTAGTAAGTGAAGTTAACGCCGATATGGCTTTTTTTGAGGATATATGCAATCAGAACGATGAGTTTAGGGCTGTTATGGCTAGTCCGATTGTAAGGCATGAAAAAAAACTGGGGATTCTGAAAAAAATATTTGAAAATCGCGTTCACAAAGTGACTTTTAGTATTTTGACCGTCTTAACTAAAAAGAATCGCGAAAGAATTATTTATCCTATTGCGAAGGAATTCCAGAAGTTATATAATATCTTAAACGGAATTCAAAAAGTGCAGGTTTCGTCTGCTGTTGAGCTTACTTCTTCTCAGAAAGCTGAGATTGTGAAACTCGTAGGAGATGAACTCAAAAAGAAAATAGAATTAGAGGAAAAGGTAGACGAGAGTCTGATTGGGGGTTATGTTCTGAAGGTAGGAGATACTCAGATTGATACCTCTGTTAAGAAAAAACTCAACGAGCTTAAGCTTGCACTTGCTTAAAAATTTGAATTAGTTTTCATGGCTATAAAGTTGAGAAAGGCCTTCGTTTTACGAAGGTTTTTTCTTTTTTCGGCCATTTTATTCCTTCCTGGTGAAACTGTACCCAATAAAAAAACACACTCCAATTAAAAGTGTGTTTTTTTAATAAGAATAAAAATTATAATATTTTCAATGCTTTGTTTATCCTTGAAATAGCTTTTTCCTTACCAAGAATTTCGATTGTCAACATCAGATCAGGACCTTTTCCCTGTCCTGTAATCGCCAACCTTAAAGCCTGCATGATTTTTCCTGGTTTGATACCTTTTTCTTCAAGTTCTGTGAACAATGCGTCATGAATATTTTGAGATTCAAATATTTCAATCGTATTAAGAATGCTGATTATTTCCGGCATGGCATTTTTAGCCAACTCATCCCATTTTTTTTGAGCAATTTCCTGATCGTAAGTCTCTATTTCATTAAATAAATAAGGTACTTGTGATTTAATTTCTTTGGTAAATGTGACTCTTTCTTTCATGAGCTTAACCAAAGAAACAGCAAGTTTGGAATCTTCTATTTGCAGGTCAATTGCTAATTCCTCGTCGGGTTTTTGTCTTAAATAATACTGGTTATACCATTTGGCTTTATTTACATCAAACCTCGCACCGGCTTTGTGAATATGATTGATATCGAAAGCTTCTATGAGTTCTTCCATATTCATAATTTCCTGATCTGTTCCCGGATTCCATCCTAAAAACGCCAGAAAATTAACCACAGCATCAGGAAAATATCCATCTTCTCTGAATCCCCTTGCTATTTCTCCTGAGGCAGGATCTTTCCATTCCAATGGAAATACAGGGAAATCACCTAGAATACCATCTCTTTTGCTAAGTTTTCCATTTCCTTCGGGCTTTAACAGTAAAGGCAAATGTGCAAACTGAGGAGCCTGCCAGCCAAAAGATTTATAGAGTAGGATATGAAGTGGTGCCGAGGGCAACCATTCTTCACCTCTGATCACGTGGGTGATTTCCATTAAATGATCATCAACAACATTGGCAAGATGATAAGTGGGCATCCCGTCAGATTTCATCAATACTTTGTCATCTATTGTTGAAGAATGTACTACCACCCAATCTCGTACAATATCTTTAAACCTGATTTCTTCCTTCAGGGGTACCTTGAGCCTGATTACATACGGTTCACCAGCTTCAATTTTTGATTTAGTTTCTTCTTCTGATAGTGTCAGTGAATTTTTCATCTGCATGCGGGTTACCGCATTATAAGAAATATTATCAACCTTGGCTTCTTCCAGACTTTTCCTTAGAGCATCCAATTCATCAGGAGTGTCAAATGCATAATAGGCCAGTCCTTTGTCAATTAACTGCCGGGTATAATCTTTGTAGATATCTTTTCTTTCAGATTGTTTATATGGTCCTTTTGGGCCGCCTTCTTTTACGCCTTCATCGATTTTAATGCCAGCCCATGCAAGTGCTTCGGTTATGTATTCTTCGGCTCCGGGAACAAATCTGGTTTGGTCGGTATCTTCAATGCGGAGGAGCATCTGGCCTCCCATTTTTTTTGCAAATAAATAGTTGTAAAGGGCGGTCCTAAGTCCACCAATGTGTAATGGCCCTGTAGGGCTCGGTGCAAAACGTACTCTTACGCTCATTAAATTCAATTTTTTGGCCTGCAAAATTACTCAAAACAGGCCATTTTTATTATTCTTTTGTGATTTTGTTGTCAAGACTTTTTGATTTCTAAATGTAGAGAACTTCCGAAAATGGATTTTTTCAGGATAGCATTTTCTAATTTTACGAGTTTGAATAACAGATTATTTATGATTTCCGACGGCATATCAACATCAGACTTAATCGATTTCAAATCTACTAATCCCAGCTTTAGTTTTATTCTTTGGATTATTCTAATGGTCAGGATAAGCGGAGAAAGAAAAAGGCTCCAATAATGTGATTTTTTAATTTTCAATTCAGGAATATCTGATATAATTTTTTCAAAATCAGAAAGTACAAATCTGTTTTTACTTCCTACAGCAATATCATGTGTACCACTGAATATTTTAAAGGCATTATTGTTGGTGACAATCAGGCCATTAGGCTTAAGTAGTTGTGAAAATTGTTTTAAGATTTTGAAAATCTCACTTTTTTCAAATTGGTATAGCACATCATTACAGACAATGACATCAAAATTACTCGCTGCGAAATCTTGCCTTACCTTCAAAATGTCTGTTTTCTTTACATTTAGTCCGCGGGTTTTAGAAAGTTCCACAGCACTTTCATTAAAATCAAAGCCTTCTATTTCTTTGTAAGCCATTGATTGTAAGTATTTCATCATGCCGCCTGTTCCACAGCCTGCATCAAGTATTGTAATCTCCTTATTTTGGCCAAAATGTGAAGAAATTGCCTCCAGAGTTTTAATATGGAGTATTTTGTACCACCACATTCTTTCTTCCACCTCGTACATTGCCTCATATTCGGCATGATTAATCAGCATATCAGACTGTGGTTTCGTTTTCTACCACTTTAATTTCAGGTTTGTGATATACAGTGCTATTGGCCGGAACACTCTTTGTAAGCCACACGTTGCCACCAATTACTGAATTGCGACCAATTATGGTTTCTCCACCAAGAATAGTAGCACCTGAATAAATCACGACGTTGTCTTCTACTGTTGGATGTCGCTTGGTATTAGCCAAATTTTTATCAACGCTTAAAGCTCCTAAAGTAACTCCCTGATAGATTTTTACATGTTTTCCGATATGAGTAGTTTCACCAATTACGACACCTGTACCATGGTCAATAAAAAAGTATTTATCAATTTCTGCCGCAGGATGAATGTCTATTCCTGTTTGGGAATGGGCATATTCGGTAAGGATTCTGGGGATTAAAGCTACTTCCAATTTATGCAAAAGATGGGCAATACGGTAAAAAGATATGGCCTGAAACCCAGGGTATGCTCTGATAATTTCAAATTCACTTTTTGCAGCCGGGTCACCGTTTAATATAGCCGCTACATCGGTGTTAAGTGTATTGTAAAGTTCTTCTAAAGAATCGAAAAATTGCTTTACTTTTTCTTCGATTTCACAAAATTTACATTGGTCGGTGGTTTCAAGAATGTGCTGAAGGTCGGAGCTTAAATTCCAAAATTCCCCTTCAATTTCATCAGTGGAAGGAAAGAAATCTTTGATTTTTTCGGGGAAAAGCAGGTGAATAAGTTTCGTTGCCCATTCTGATATTTCTACGGTTGGTGCAACGGCCTCCGTATTTTGATGTTTTTCAAAAATATGTTTTATAAATTCCTTCCGAAGTCTTTTCATTATATGTATAATAATCTTATTATAAATTGATAGTTATATTTTTATCCCAATAATTATTTCCTGTATTCTAATTAGGACAGTCTCCTAACAATAAGTGAATTCACCAAAGAAAACAGCTGGTCTGGCTTTAAAGTTCTCCAGTTTTGGATTTGTAAAGTTCCACCATAATTAAAATAAAAATCTAGCCGAAATTTACTAAATTCCTCCAGGATAAAGTCCCGAAAATTAATAGCTGCTATCCATCCATCCTCCACATCTTCAAACCATTCTTCATAATAATCATCTTCTCCGCCGTGAAACTGTAACAAATTGTCACCTAACAATAGAAAATATTTTATTCCATTTTTTAGTAATTTGTCTATCAAAAACCTTTTAAGGTACATTACGTCATTGTGTAGGGTGTCGTTCCATTCTCCGATTAATTCTATTACAGCATATTTTTGCAGGTAATTCACCATAATTAATTTACAATAAAGTGTTTCTGAGCCAATTTCGTCCCAATAAGGATGTAAATAATATCCATAAACTGTGTTATGATATTCTGTGGTTTCTTCTAATTGGAAAAACGGACTTTTTGGATCTTCGTAGGGTAAATAGTATCGTTGCCAACTATAAAAGGGTTCGATATCGTGCATTTGTATTCAGGTGCTAAAAAATTTGAAATTTTGTCTTAATTTTGGGTAGATTATGCAAAAAATACAATACAAATATAAACCCGAAAATTTAAGCATTTCAGAACCTACCAAATTTAGTATTGAAATTTTGGAGGATCAGGAAATGCTGATTAACCTGGGACCTCAACATCCTTCTACGCACGGGGTGTTGAGACTGGAAGTTGTAACAGATGGGGAATTGATCAAAGAGGTGGTCCCACACATGGGATATCTTCACAGGTGTTTTGAAAAACATGCAGAAAATCTGCCTTTTAATCAAATTATTCCTTACGTTGATCGCCTTGACTATGTGGCTGCTCTCAATTCAGAACATGCCTATGCTATGGGCGTAGAAAAAATGTTGGGTATTACTGAAATTCCCCCCAGAGTTGAGTATATAAGGGTTTTAGTTGCGGAATTGAACCGTCTTGCTTCTCATTTTTTGGCTGTAGGTACTTATGCCCAGGATCTGGGTGCATCAACGCCTTTCTTATGGCTTTTCAGAGACAGGGAAACTATTTTACGGATGTTGGAGTGGGTTTCGGGTGCACGTTTGCTGTACAATTATATTTGGGTTGGGGGGCTTTTTTATGATCTGCCTGTGGGGTTTGAGGAAAAATGCCGGGAATTTGTAGATTATGTAAAACCTAAATTAGTGGAATTGCAACAATTAATTATTGAAAATCAGATTTTTATAAAAAGAACTGCCGGAGTAGGGGTTTTACCAATTGGAATGGCAGTAAATTATGGTTGTACCGGCCCGGTTTTGAGAGGATCAGGTTTAAAATATGATTTAAGAAGGGTTGATGGATATTCGGTTTATCCGGAAATTGAATTTGAAATTCCGATAGGAGAGGGGAAAATGGGTAAGACAGGTGATTCCTGGGATAGAACCTACGTAAGGGTTTTGGAATGTTGGGAATCATTGAAAATTATTGACCAATGTATTGAGGTACTAACCAAAAAGCATATTAGAAACAAGTCTTTTAATCCACAGATAGCTGTTCCAAAGAAAATCAGACCAGTTGCTATGGATTTTTACACCCGTGCAGAAAATCCTAAAGGTGAGCTGGGTTTTTATTTTAGAACCAATGGAAAAACAGACGTGCCAGACAGATTGAAATGTAGAAGTTGTTCATTTCATAATTTGTCAGTGCTTCCTGAATTGTCAAAAGGAATGCTGGTAGCCGATTTGGTTACAATAATTGGGTCGCTCGATCTGGTAATGGGTGAGGTAGATCGTTAAAATTCCCAAACGGTTGGGTTTTGAGCTCTTCTGATATTTTTTCTGATTTCCATCCAAAATGCCAGAAAAAGATAGATTACAACCGGAGAGCCAAGCGTAAAAAAAGAAGCATAGATAAAATATCTGCGAATACTACCAACCGAAAAATTAAGTTTTTCTCCGATTCTAGTGCAGACCCCAAAAAGATTACTTTCAAATAAAAATTTCAACTTATTCATAAATCCTGATGGTTTTTATTTTTCTATATGGCTAAACGAATTATTTTTCGTACCACAAATCTAACAAAAATCATCAAAAAAAGTTCCAATTTTTTTAAATTATGATTTTTGACATATAAAATCAGGAAATTTTTTAATTCATTTCCCCGAAATCAAGATTTTTTCAAAAGAAAAACATCCGGAATCAAATGACAGTGTTTTCGGCAGGTCCCCCTAATTTATAAGGATAATCAGTGGTATAATGCAAGCCCCTTGATTCTTTTCTTTTCTGAGCTGATTTTATTACCATTTCGGCACATAAAATCAAATTCCGTAGTTCGCAAAGTTTGACTGAAATATTGGTTTTCCTATAAAATTCTTCAGTTTCGTCTTTAAGTAGATGTATTCTTCGAAGGGCACGCTCCAATCTAAAATCTGACCTCACAATACCAACATAATCTGACATCATTTTTTGCAACTCCCGTGTACTGTGTGTAACCAATACCTCTTCATTTGATTGTACCATTCCAAATGAGTTCCAGTCAGGTACTTTTAGATTGAATTCAATTCTATCAACTTCATGTACAGCTACTTGTGCTATTCTGTGGCCAAATACAGCTGCCTCAAGCAACGAGTTGGAAGCAAGTCGGTTGGCACCGTGTAGTCCTGTAGAAGAGCATTCCCCGCATGCGAAGAGATTTTCAATGGATGTTTTCCCGTATTCATCAACCAAAATACCCCCACATAAATAGTGGGCCGCAGGTGTTACCGGAATTTTATTTTTGGTAATATCGATACCGATACTCAGGCATTTTTCGTAGATGTTAGGAAAATGCTCAAGGATATGTTCTTTGGGTTTGTGAGTTATATCCAGAAATACATAGTCTTCACCCGTCTTTTTCATTTCTGCATCAATAGAACGAGCCACTATGTCACGAGGAGCCAGAGAGCCTCTCTCGTCATAATCATACATAAATTCCTTTCCATATTTATTTTTGAGCACCCCACCTTCACCTCTCACGGCTTCAGTAATCAAAAAACTTGGAAAAGACCCCGGATTGTAAAGTGATGTTGGGTGAAACTGCATCATCTCCATATCACGTACTTTTCCGCCAGCACGATAAACCATGGCGATTCCGTCACCAGTGGCTATAACCGGGTTGGTAGTAGATGAATATATGTGACCGGCACCTCCCGTGGCCATGACGGTTATTTTGGACAAAATAGTCTCGATTTCTCCGGTATTAACATTTAATGCATATACTCCCCAACATTCAATATCTTTTGAAGAACGGTTTACCGGTTCACCTAAATGGTGCCTGGTAATAACCTCAATAGCGTAATAATGCGTTAGGATTTCGATATTTGGATTGGCCTCGACTTGCTCAAGCAAAGCTCTTTCAATTTCCCAACCCGTAATGTCTTTATAATGAAGAATCCTCTTTTCGGAGTGACCACCTTCGCGGGTTAAATTGTATTCACCAGTTTCTTCTTTGTCGAAATTGGTACCATATTCAATTAGTTCTTTAATTCGGTCAGGGCCTTCGGTGACGACAATCTCCACGATTTTGCGATCGCACAGACCATCCCCTGCAATGAGCGTGTCATTTATGTGTTTTTCAAAAGAATCGGTTTCCGGATCAAAAACAGTAGCAATGCCTCCTTGAGCATATTTGGTATTTGTTTCGTCGGCATTTACTTTTGTGAGTATCAGGACTTTGCCTTTTTTTGCTGCTTTTAATGCAAAACTTAGTCCGGCAATTCCGGATCCGATCACTAAAAAATCTACTTGTTTCATCAAATTAAACCTTCTTTTAAAAGATCATGCAAATGTACAAAACCCACCGGTTTTTTTTCTTCTACTACGATCAATTGGGTAATATTTAATTCCTGCATTTTTTGAAGGGCAGCAGTGGCATATTCATCTTGTTGAATTACCTTCGGCTCGCGAGTCATAATTTGTGCAGCCGAAAGGCCATTTATATCCTGGGTATTATTGAGCATTCTTCTTAAATCGCCGTCAGTAACAATACCTTTTAATATTCCTGACTCATCCACAACCGCCGTAGCCCCAAGTCTTTTGGAAGACATTTCAAGGATAACTTCTCTCAATCCTGCTGAAATATTTACGACAGGCAGTGCATTTTGTGGAAAAATATCAGATACTTTAAGATACAATCTTTTCCCCAGGCTACCACCCGGGTGAAAAACAGCAAAATCGGTTTTTGAAAATTCACGGGCTTGGAGCAGGCAAATGGCCATAGCATCACCAAGTACCAATGCAACTGTGGTTGATGTAGTAGGAGCCAAATTAAGCGGGCAGGCTTCTGTTTCGACATGTGCACTGATTACAAAATCTGACTGCTGAGCAAGAAAAGAAGAGGTGTCAGAAACAATCGAAATTATTTTGTTTCCCATTCTTTTTAATAATGGCAAAAGGACTTTTAATTCGGGTGTATTGCCTGATTTTGAAATTATTATTATTGTATCCTCACTATCTATTATACCCAAATCACCATGTAAGGCATCCGTGGCATGCATAAATACTGCTTTTTGACCGGTAGAGTTAAATGTCGCTGAAATTTTTTGAGCAATAATGGCACTTTTGCCTATTCCTGACAAAACTACCTTGCCTTTTGAGGTTAATATTGAATCAATTGCGGAGCTGAATTCAATCCCAATTGTATTTATTAAAGATTTTATTGCCTCTGATTCATCTGAAAGTACTTTTTTGGCAATTTCAATTGTTTTTTTTTCTATTTTCGTCCCCACTTTAAAAAAGGCATTTTTGTCTGCAAATTTAAGCTTTCAATTTTATTTTTTTAGAGAAACATTTTTTTAAAGTAAACAAAATCACAAATAAATTTTTTGTATATTAGCATACAGAATTTAAATCACCACGAAAATAATCGTGCTTTAATTTTTTTAAGCTAATTTTTGAAATAGCTATGATCAATGCATCAATTGAAAAAGAATTGAAAAAAAATCTGAAAGAAATTTTTGGATTTGATAATTTCAGAGGAGAACAGGAAAAGATAATAAATAGTATCGTTTCGGGGAAAAATACATTCGTTATTATGCCCACCGGAGCCGGGAAATCACTTTGTTATCAATTGCCAGCCACTGTTTTAGAAGGTACAGCTATCGTGATTTCGCCGTTGATTGCTCTCATGAAAAATCAGGTGGATCAGCTGATGGCTTTTGGAATCAACGCTCAGTTTTTGAACAGTACTCTCAATAAAACTGAGATGAACAGGGTCAAAAATGACGTTACGAATGGGGTATGTAAATTGCTTTATATAGCCCCTGAATCTCTCAATAAAGAGGACAATCTGGCATTTTTGAAAAAAGCTAAGATTTCTTTCGTTGCCGTTGATGAGGCTCACTGTATTTCGGAATGGGGACATGATTTCAGACCCGAATATCGTAAGATCAGAGAAATTATTGAAAATATTGATAAATCACTCCCAATAATTGCCCTCACTGCCACAGCAACTCCAAAAGTGCAGCTTGATATCAAGAAAAGCCTTGATATGGATGATTCTGAGCTGTTTAAGACTTCATTTAACAGAGCTAACCTATACTACGAAGTAAGACCTAAGCAAAATGCCAAAAAACAGTTGATAAAATTTCTTAATCAGCATAAAGGAAAGTCTGGCATAGTATATTGCCTGAGCCGGAAGAAAGTTGAAGAAATTGCCGAATTGCTGGTTGTAAATGGTTACAAAGCATTGCCTTATCATGCGGGGTTGGATTCTGATGTAAGAATGAAAAATCAGGATGCATTTCTGAATGAAGACTGCGATATAGTGGTGGCAACGATTGCATTTGGAATGGGTATCGACAAGCCGGATGTTAGGTTTGTAGTGCATTATGATGCCCCTAAGTCGCTTGAAGGCTATTATCAGGAAACGGGTCGAGGAGGCCGTGATGGTCTCGACGGAACTTGTCTTATGTTTTATGCACTTGATGATATTACTAAACTAGAGAAATTTAATAAAGATAAAAACGTTACCGAACGCGACAATGCCAAAGCCCTATTAATGGAAATGGTGGCGTATTCTTCGCTGGGTGTTTGTAGAAGAAGGCAGTTGCTGAGCTATTTTGGTGAGCAAATGGAAAAAGATTGCGGTTTCTGTGATAACTGTAACAAGCCTACCAAAACATTTAAAGGAGAAGAAGAAGTTAAGCTGGTTATTAATACTATCCTTAAAACAGAACAAAGGTTTTCAGCCAATCATATTGCCGATGTTCTCACAGGAAACAATAAAGACAATGCAGCTATTTCAAGCTATGGACACGATAAATTACCTGAATACGGCACTGGATTGAAGTATTTCAATCTTCTTGATAAGTTTGAAGAAGAAGAAGAGGAAGATGAAGATGAAATTGTAGTAAACAAGAAACCTAAAGCCGACATCAATGCGGACGGGAAAATTTCTGCTTCAGACAAATGGGTGTCAATTATCAGGCAACTTATGGTTTTTGGATATCTTGAGAAAGACATCGAGAATTATGGGGTTATCAGAGTTTCGGAAAAAGGACATAAATATTTGAGTGATCCTTTTTCTATTACATTTCATGAAGATCATGACCTGAATGAAACCGAAGGTAGTGGTGAGGATGAGTTAGTACAAACTGCGGGTCCTTCAGGAGGTAGCGGTGCGGCAGATCAGGCTCTGCTTGAATTATTAAAGGCCCTTCGTAAAAAAATGGCCAAAGAGAAAAATGTGCCGCCATATGTTGTATTTCAGGATCCTTCACTTGAAGAAATGGCAACTACCTATCCGTCAAATGTGCAAGAGCTGGCACAGGTTAATGGGGTAGGTATGGGCAAGGTACAGAAGTTTGGAAAACCGTTTTTGGATTTAATCAATAAATACGTTGATGACAACGAAATCGAGACTTCTTCTGACCTGATGGTCAAAACTACAGTCAATAAGTCTAAGACCAAGATTTTTATTATTCAGCAGATTGACCGTAAAATTGATTTGGAAGAAATTGCTGAAGCCAAAGAGATGAATGGGGAGGAGTTGATTGCCGAGATTGAAAGTATCTGTTTTTCAGGAACTAAGCTAAACCTTGACTACTATATTAATCAGATGATTGATAAGGAAAAGCAAGCAGATATTTATGAATATTTTATGAATTCGGCTTCTGATGATATAAAAGCCGCTATGAAAGAATTTGAAGATTATGATGATGAGGTAACTGAAGAGGAACTCAGGCTTATGAGAATCAAATTTATTTCTGAAATGGCCAACTAAAAAAAGAGGCTTCTTTACCGGAAGCCTCTTTTTTTTATCTTTTTTTTAATTAAACCTTCTTTTTAATAAATCTAAAAACTCTTCAGTCTCGGGGCTGTTCAGACTCCATTTAAACTGAGGCATATATTTCTTTAACATTTGTTCTTTTGCTTCCTGAAAACTCCCGCAAACTTCCAGTTCATCGATAGCCTGATTGAAAATTTGGGAATTTCCTCCAAATAAATTATTGATAAACAGAAACTTCTGGTTTAGTGAGATATTGTTTCTGATATTTTCGATTTTCTTTTTCTGATAAATATCTGCGACCGAATCAGACTCCATTGCATTGTGCATCACATCATTAATAGTGTCATTTTTGGGTTCTTCTGATTTCGAAACAGGTGCCTCCAAAGGAGTAGTCATCACCTGCTGCACAGGTTCTTGTTTAATCTCAAGTTTTGGTGCTTCAGCCGGTACTTCATAAACGGGAGGCTGAATTGTAACCGGAGCTTCGTAAACTGGAGGTGACTGCACTTCAGTGCTTTTTTTAGTTTGTTTATATTCTTCTATACTGTCAAAAAAGGATTGGTATGGATTCTGACCAGAACTTTGGTTCTCATTAATTCCAATAATCTTTTTGATGTCTTTTATTTCCGATTCATGGTTTTCAATTTTAGTGTCTGGCAATATCTCCTGAATCCATTCTGAGGCTTCGTTGGCATAAACAAATTGTACCCCGTTTAATTTGGCAGAGAGTTCTCTCAGAACCCAGTTATAATCATAAAAGAACTTTCCGTTTGTTTGAAGCCATTCCTGGGTAAGTTTAAACTCCGGCAGATTTCTCATTTGTTCCAAAAAAAACTCTTTCGGGCTTTGGTAAAGCGAAATGGTATCGGCCAATGATTTTTCTACCAGAGGCGAAAAATGATTTTTTGCTATGGAAATATGCCTGGAAAGTATATTCATGAAGTCTTCAAAGGCTTTGTTGACTTCCGGATTGTTGTAGTCAAAGTAGGGGCTTCTGAGATTTTCGCTTTCTGTTTTCCATTTATCAAAAATCGCTTTCAGGATAAAAAGATTTAATTGTTTTATTTCTGTAAGGTTGATTATTTCAGTACCTTCGATTTTTTCTTTGTAACTAAAAAACTCATTACAAATCACTTTGGAAAATTCGGCGGAATTATTTTTTATTTCGGAAGCATTCCACTTGTCGATCATTTGATATTTCTTTTATTTTGTAATTATAACCACGTGCAAAAGCTAAATCAAATCTTTTGCCATTTAAGCAAATAACGAAAAAATATTTAAAAAATGTTCATCGAACCCAAAAGAGCCAAAGGAAAAGATGCCAAGAGTGGCTGGATTGAAGTGATTTGCGGCTCTATGTTTTCGGGAAAAACTGAAGAACTGATCAGAAGACTCAACAGGGCGAAGATAGCCAAACAAAATGTGGAGATTTTTAAGCCGGGAATAGATGTTCGCTACGATGAATTTGATATAGTTTCACACAACCACTCTTCAATAAGGTCCACTCCGGTAAATGCCGCGGAGGAAATTCTGCTTTTGGCAGGCAACTGTGATGTAGTAGGCATTGACGAGGCCCAATTTCTGGACCAGGGCGTGACAGATGTTTGTAACAAACTTGCCTTGCAGGGAAAAAGGGTGATAGTTGCAGGTCTGGATATGGATTCAAGAGGACTTCCTTTTGGTTCTATGCCACAGCTGATGGCCATAGCCGAATATGTTACCAAAGTGCATGCGATTTGTGTTATTTGTGGTGAGATTGCCCATCATTCCTATCGAAAAGTCGAAGACCAAAATCAGGTCTTACTAGGAGAAACGGACCTCTATGAGGCCCGTTGCCGCAAATGTTTTCATGAATAACAGCATCCTATTTTCTTTTATAGTTTCTGTTTTCCATTGATTTTTCAGGAGAATCCACCAGATTGTTAGTTTCCTGCGTATCAGGTTTCTCAATACCCGATTTCTTATAGTTTTTTTTGAAAATACTTTGTTTTACTGTTTTTACAGTTTTACCCTCAGCAGTTTTAGGTCCGGTTTTATAATTTCTGCTATTGTTAAGCGGGTTTTCATGATTTGTTGCCTGAGAATAGGCAATAGCATTTATGGTCAGAAATAATCCGACAAATATTGTTTTCATTTGAAATAAAATTTAGTGAAAAAAAATTCTAACAGTCTTCCTCAACAGTGCGATAACCAAACAATGCCCTGTAAGTAGGCAACATATACAGATAATCCTCTAACTTTTTTTGTGCTGGTTTATAAGTGTTATAATCCTTTTCAGATAAAAAGTTAAACATGTTTACCAGGTAAAAAAGTGTATCAGAGTTCGAAGCAAAATCCTCAAGTTTAAAATGCATAAACTTGTCGTCGGCTTCATTTGGATTAAAAACAATCATATCCAGGTCAAAGCCTTCCTGGTTGGTAACGCTAAACGCCTTATTGATTGTTTTGGGCATAAGTTTGTGATCAACCAGAAAGTCGATAGCTTCCACGGCATCGTTGTTTACGTATAAATTGGCACCTATATGTTTTAAAGTATTCATCGTTTGTTTTGTTTGTTGTTCCAATACTGTAAGGCAAATATTAAGTATCTTTTTGAAGCATCCAAATTTCGAAAAATGGGGTAATAAGTGGAGAATTTGTGCAAAAACGAATAAAAAATGTGTTTTTTTTAATATTTAAGTTTGAAATTGGAGGGATAATTTGATAAAACTGATTTTTTTAAAAAAGGGAATTCAAAACCAAATAAAATTTTAAGAAAAAAGTTTTTTAGGTTTTTGTGATAATTAATTTCGTTTTAACATTTTTTTAACTGAAGTCTAATATATATGGGTTTTTAGCTGTTTTTGGCTATTTGAGGCTGAATCGGTCGGTAGGTAGTTTGAGATAGGATTATCTGGTTTGTTTTTCTTTGAAAATCTGGCGTTAATATTTAAAATATTATTTGGTTAAAATTTTAGTTTTTTTTAAAAATTGATGCGAATTGGTCAGAACCTTTTTTTGTTTTAATTAAAAAAAATCCAAAAGAGAAAGCCCCGGATTTTCATCTTAGGCCTTTGCTTTTTCACTTCACATCTTTGGAGGCTTGAACGCCTCTGCCTACGGAGAATCGATTTACAGTTTCAAAAAAATTAGATTATTTACACAAAATACCAAAAGAAAAAGCCTCAGACTTTCATCCGAGGCCTTTGCTTTTTCACTTCACATCTTTGGAGGCTTGAACGCCTCTGCCTACGGAGAATCGATTTCCGGTTTCAAAAATTTAGATTATTTACACAAAATACCAAAAGAAAAAGCCTCAGATTTTCATCCGAGGCCTCTGCTTTTTCACTTCACAATCTTGTGACCCTACGGGGACTACAACTATGGGATAATACTATATAATTTGTATATGTTAAATGTGCTAATAATCAATAAAATAGACTTGCAATTATAACAAATAATATATTAAAGTTTAAATTAATTCCATTCTTTTGTAGCAAATTTTGTAGCGTTTTTGTATTTTTGAACTATAAAATTGCTACAAAAATGGCTACTATTAATTATGTTTTCAGGTCAAATAAAGAAAAAGCACCATTAACAGCTCGATTGAGCTTTAAAATTGATGGAAAAAGCTTTCAAATTTGGGCAAAAACAAAAATAGAGGTAACTAAAGAATATTGGAAAAAAGACTACAACCGTAAAAATTGGGGCAATGTTGACATTAAAAGATACAACTACCATAAAGACATTATTTCAAAAACAGTAGCCCTAAATAATTTCATTTTATCAGAGTTTTCAATTATCCCGGAATCTGAAATAATTGATTCTGTTAATACTATTTGGTTAAAATCAAAAATTAATCTTTCTGAAGGTAATGAAGTGAAAGAGGAATTGAAAACACCGGAATCATTAATAAAATACGTTGATTATTATATCAAACTCAAAGAGAAAGATAGCAAAGAAGGCTTGAAAAAAAGTCTTGGAGCTGCAGCAGCTAAAAAGTACAAAGTTTTAAAAAATAAGCTATGCAGGTTTGAAAATTACATTGGGAAAAAAATGTACTTCAATAATATTGATACGGAATTATTAAATGAATTCATCCGATATGCAAGGATTGAAAAATACAATGATTCCACCACTGCAAAAGATATAAAAATGATTAAAACACTTTGTTTTTCTGCAGAATCACAAGGTATTGAAATAGACAAAAGTATTAATAGATACAGCCTTAACAAGCAAATAGAAAGCAACATTATTTATTTTACCTCCTCCGAAATTGAAAGTATTGAAAACCTCCACGAATTACCCGAATATCTTGAAAATGCTAAAGATTGGTTATTAATATCAATCTATACAGGCCAAAGGGTAAGCGACCTTTTGAGATTTGATTCTGATTCTATAATTAAAAGAGTGAATAAAAATGGCGTGGAGGTATGGAGCATAATTATTACGCAAAAGAAAACCGGGGCAGATGTGAAAATAATACTAAATGATTGCATTCATATTTTAAAAAAAAGGAACGGCAATTTTCCCCGGAGCTTGTCAGATCAAAAATATAATGACTTCATAAAAGAAGTAGCAAAAAGAGCCGGAATAGATACTATTACAAAAGGAGGTATTAAAAACCCAAAAACCAATAGAAAAGAATTTGGCGATTTTCCCAAATGGATGCTTGTGAGTACTCATATAGGTAGAAGAACGTTTGCATCACATAAGTACGGAAAGATGGATTTAAGATGGCTTATGAGCCAAACAGGACACACCACAGAGCAAAGTCTAAAGGCATACATTGGAAAAAAACACAGTGATTATGCCGAAGAGTACGAGGATTCAATTTTAAGTTAAAATCAATGGAAAAACAATTTTTAGGAATATTCGAGAAAACACATTTTTGGCACCCTTTCAAGGTTGTATTAAAGGAAAACCATGAATTTTTGAAAGAACTATATAATCAATATAAAAATTCAAAATTTATTCCAGACAGTCAAAAATACCTTTTGAAATTTTTTTCTGAAGAAGAAATAAAAACAGGATATTCTGAAATGTATAAATTAATTCCTGAAGGTAAAATTGGGTATATCAAACAAACTGATTTTGCTAAAAGTCTTTCAGATATTTCAAAAGAAATGTTTGACTTGGCAATAGCCGGTAAACTTGAAAAACAATATTATGTAAATGATATTGAAGATACAATAATTTACAAATCTTTGACAGAAATTGAAAGACTTTTGTTTAATGTTGAAAATTCAGGAGCAAAAGAAACATCAACAAGTATTTTGATGCAAATTAAAAAACTTGATAATTTCGGAAACCTAATTTTAGATTCCATACACGAAAACTTTAAAGTATCAGATTTTCATATTTCAGATTTTCCTAAAAATGAAAGTGACTGGGATAAAACAACTACACAATTAAAACATTATTTAGTTTATCCCGGTGGTGAAGTAATCAATAAACAAAACAATGATTTGCTAAATCGTAATTATACGGCAAAACATTATGCCTTAACTTATATTTTAGATTTACATTCTAAAGGTGAAAGAATCCCAACTAATGACGGAGGATATGCCAAATCAATATTAGAGAGTATTGGAGAAAGAAAAATGGGTAAAAATAAGGGTGATGGGTTTTATAGGGCAGTGAGAAGTATTAATAAAGATTATGACTTAAATGAATTACAAGATTTGAATCAGATATCACTTAATTGGAAAAATATAATTTTAGAGCTTACAGAAAATAAAGATTTGTTAATTAAGTATTTGAATAGTAAGGGTTTATAGGTAGGGGAAAACCTGGGAAATTTCCCCTACATTTTCCCTAAGTAAGTTTGCATTGTATTTAAATTAATAACTTTTAAAATAATTTAAGGATGCAAAACTTAGTATTAAGCCCTATTGGATTAGATGATCTAATTGATAGGATTGCACAAAAAACAACTTCTAATATTCTTAATTCATTGAATACACACAATGATAATGAAGAAAATGAAAACGTTTCACCTAAAGAAGCTCAAAAGATTCTTGGCGTAACACACACCACACTTTGGAGATGGCAAAAGCAAGGATTAATTAACCTCTATGGAATCGGTGGAAAGAGGTATTTCAAACGTTCTGAATTACAACTCACAAAAAAAGCCATTTAATACATGAACCACACAGCAGTATTAAACGGCCAAATGTCCTTTTGGGAAGAAGAACAGGGCGAAATTACAAAATTAACAGCACACGAAAAGCGTTTATTTGACTTTTTTTGCAAAGGTGGACAGTGGTCGAACCGCCAAATAATGGCACAAACACCAGACCGGGACCCAAGATCAACTATCAGATATTTGCGGAATAAAGGAGTTGCAATTGCGGATAAGTGGGTGAAAACTCCGAATTCAAGGTTTAAACTTTATTTCCTGAAGCAATGAACAGCCGGACAAAATCAGCGTTGGAAATACTCCAGGAGCTATACCACGCAAGCAAGCAAGCCAAATACCCCACAGTTCCATATTTGTCGGTAACCAAATTCAGTGACAAAAAAGCTAATGACCTGACAAGGGCAATAATCACTTTTTTACAGTTGAAATCACAACAGGCCGAAAGGGTGAGCTCCGAGGGTAGGGTAATTGATAACCGGCAGACTGTGACCGATTCCATAGGCAGAATTATGACAATAGGCACGATGAAAAGGGTTTATTCCTCCACGACTAAAGGAACGGCAGACATTTCAGCAACAATTAACGGTAGAAGTGTAAAGATAGAGGTCAAAATACAAAAAGACGTATTATCTGAAGCCCAAAAAGCCTATCAGAAAGCCATAGAAAGTGCCGGGGGTATCTATCTCATTGCTAAAGATTTTCAATCGTTCTATGATTGGTTTATGGAGTTCGAAAAATCATGGGAGGAGGTGGAATTATGAGTGATGAAAACGATAAATTCAAATATCTAAATACTCCAATGGTACTGTATAAGGGATTCATGGAAGACTTTCAAAAAGTGATGTATAATGTAGGGTGCTTTGCGGCATACTCTAAAGGAACCCACATTTCAGCGAGCGGAAAAATAGATGAATTTGGCGGATTTAAATTAGGAGCAAGTCATTTTGGATTAAAGTTTATACATTTTGAAGATGCATATTTCAATGGCGAAAAGCTTTTCAAAAAATATGAAAATGAAAGTTTACCATATACAGGAATTTCATATAAAACTTTTCAAGAATTTTTTTTCAACCCCAAAACTGAATTACAAAAAATAGAGCTTTTAGCATTTTTGGCACTAAAAAGCATTCAAGGAAATAAAAGCAAAGTTCTTTGTAGTGACAGATTTATGTTTGGCCGTATGGATGGAAACAGTAAAAGTATTGAATTTCCTGAAGAGTTGGAAAGCGAAATAATAGCATCTTACTGGACACGCCGGAAAAGAGACAGAATAATTAACGACCTCCAGAAAGACTGGAATATGAAGTATTATAGCCGTTATATGAAGGGGTTTTATTTTAGTTTCAGTGACAAAGTGACTTTGTATGACCTTGCACTTTATGCCGAAGAAAGGAAGTTGGGGAATTTGGAACGAAAAAACTCCAAAATGCAAAACGAAGCAAGAAGAATGGCACTAGAAAAAGTACACCATTATTAAGCAAAACAATGTACAGCATTATAAAGCATTTTTTTATTTTTCTTAAACAAATGTTGAACACTTGTTCAAATGTACAAATAGGGGTTAAAGTAGTGGTAAACTATTGTGCAAAAAGTGTACAAACAACGTACAGCATTACTAATAGTATTAGAATATTAGAATGGTAGAATATTATATTTTTTATGGGCAAGACAAAATTAAAATTTTGTTATACCTCATTAAATTTTTTGAAAAAAACAAAATTTTACAAAAACGATGGGATTAAAAAAAGGACAAACTAATAATCCGGCAGGGAGGAGGCCGGGAATTCCAAATAAGATCACAACATCCACAAAAATTTGGATTCAAAATCTTATTGATAACCACCGGGAAACATTGGAAGAGGATTTGAAAAAATTAAAACCGGCAGAGCGTTGGAATGTGATCGAAAGACTTTTGCAGTACACCACCCCAAAAATGGGTCAGGTGCAAGCACAAATTGATTTTAATAATTTGGATGAAGAGCAAATAAATTCAGTGGTTGGGCAAATTTTAAACAATCTTGAAGAATGAAAATTAAATTAAGCAAAGAACAAAAAATACACCTCCTTAAAATGATAAATAAGGGGTATCTGGATAATGAGGATTTTAAATATCTTCAATCAGAGCTTAGAATGCAATTGATAACTATTGAGGTAATAGACAAAAGAGAACAAATCGAATATGAAAATTAAAATTGACAAAAAAATGGCTGCAATACTATTAAAAGCCATTCAACAAGGTGAATTGGACACCGAATTAATTGAAGAATTCAGGGGCATAGAACCCGCCCGGATTTTAACTAAAAAAGAAATCAAAGAGCTTTTTGAAGAGCTTGAAAAATTGTAAATAATTAAATATCAAATAGTTATGGGAAAGCAAAAAATAAAACAAGAAACAAACACTTATTCGGAACTGATTAAAGCCCAGGGATTGAGTTTGGAAGAAATGGAATTGGCTTTATTAGGTAATTGCTCATTGATGCTAAAGCCAGTAGTAGAGTTTTTGGATTATCTTTCAAAACGGTATCCACACAGAGAGGAAATAAAACAAAAACAGTTATTGGTTGCACAAGCCGGAACCGGATTAGTCGATTTATTCGATATGTTTGAATAGGATTTTTAGAATACACACAACAACTTTTAAAAACACACAGCAATGGCACAAGAAGATGGTAGAATATACCACGGTATAGCGTTGGATTTATCCCAACTAAAAAAAGATGAAGTTTCAGTAAAAAACATTTACAAGAACTTAACAAAAAGCATTCAAGAGGAAGGCTCAAAGATTGATTCTATATTCAACAAAATTAGAAATGCTTCAATAGCCTATCTTTCAGCCTCCACGGCCAAAGATTTTCTAAATCAATTAGTTAACGTCCGGGCGGAGGTAGAGAGCTTGCAAGTAGCTTATCGGGTCTTAATTGGTGACCAAGTTAAGGCAGACAAGTTATTTGGACAAATGCGAGATTACAGCATTAAGACACCATTAACATTAATGGATTTAACGAAATCCGGGCAAACCTTAATGCAGTTCGGTATTGATTCTGAAAAAGTCATGCATATTATTAAAATGCTTGGTGACGTGTCACTGGGTAATGCTGACAAGCTGCAAAGATTATCACTTGCATACGGCCAAATGTCAGCATTAGGACGTGCTAATGGCAGAGACATATTACAGCTTATAGACGCAGGCTTTAACCCACTCCAATACATTGCGGAAAAAACAGGAAAAACGATTGAGTTCCTGAATAAAGAAATGGAACAGGGAAGAATTCCAATGTCAGAAATTACCAAAGCATTTGAATATGCAACCGGGGAAGGAGGAAAATTCAATGGAATGTTACTTAAACAATCGGAAACGATAAACGGCCTAAAATCGAACCTGACAGATATTATTAATAATCAATTAAATGAGTTCGGAAAAGCTAATGAGGACATTATTAAAGGGGTATTGACCGGATCTATTGATGCAGTGAAAAACTACAAAGAAATCACAGAGGCAGTAATAGAACTGATTGCAATTTATGGCACTTATAAAGCAGCTTTAATATTGATTACCACTTTACACGAAGCGTATGCAGTACAGGCAGCATTAGCCACAGCAACAACCGGAACTTATACCACCGCCCAGATTGCAGCAGCCACAGCTACAACCACACTTCAAAGGGCAGTGATGTCATTGAATAACACTTTGATAGTTAATCCTTATGCTATTGTAGCCGGTGGGATTGCGATGGTAGCCTATGCGACATATTCACTTGTAACCCACGTTTCAGAGGCTGAAAAAACTTATAACCGTTTGAATGAAGCCAAAGCGGATTCCATAGCTGAAACCATTAAAGAGCAAGCCCAAATTGATATTTTATTCATTAAGCTGAAACAAGCCAAAAAAGGTACAGATGAATATAATTCAGCAAAGAATCAAATCATTAATCAATATGGGCAATATCTCAAAGGATTGGGAGACGAAAAAACAGCCTTAAATGATGTTGCACTTGCTTATAAAATCATTTCAGAAAATGCCATTGAAGCGGCAAAAAGCCGATCATTAGCCAAAGCAATTGATGCAGAATCAGATTTGATGTTTGAGAAATTGAAATCAAATACCAAACGGTTTCAAGACGAGCTAATTAATACTTTTGGAAAAGATAGGGGTAATGTTGCCTTTGAGATTTTACGGCCAGTAATCGAGGGGAAACAGGCACCGAACGCCACACAACAAAAAATACTGAAAGCGTTTAATTATACAGATAAATCGAGCTTGTCACTTGGTCCGGGAATGGGTAGTTCTGTGACCTCCATTAATGAAAGTTACAACAAAATGACCTCCATTATTGCCGACAATATACAGGCGAAAAAAGATTTTGATGAAGCCGTTAAAACCCTTAATACTTTCTTTGGTGGAATTAAACCGTATGCAGAAACACCCGGAAACACAGGCGGAGGAAATGGAGGAGGAGGAAAGCCCGGAAAGGATAATTCTAAAGAGCTTGCAAAGTTAGAACAGCAAAAAAACGAAAGAGAGCGAAGCATTAAGGAACTTACAGAATCTTTAAAGCAAATGGAATTTGAAGCCAACCAAGATTTGGTTAAAGCCAGGATTGACAATATGGCCGATGGTTTTAATAAGGAAATGGCACAGATTGACCTGAATTTCAAAACAAAACTTTCTGACAATGAGGAAAAAATGAAACAATGGTTAGAGGTTTTGAGAGACCAAAAAGAACTTGAATGGCAGGCTACACACCCGGAAGAGATGAAAGCCGGGAAAATATTCGATAGGTCAACAATTCAATTCAAAGACCTTTCAAAAAGCCTCCAAACTCAATATAAGGAGACACAGAAGGAAATTTTGAATTGGAAATATCTTGAAGAGAGGAAATTTGAAGAAAAATTACAAAATGAAAGTATTGAAAAGGAGAAGGAAAAAATTGATAAACTCCTTGAATATCAAAGAGACAAGAACAAAATCGAATCTGATAAAAATCAGAGCGAAAACGATAAAAAAAACACTTTTTGGGATACTTCTAAAAAAATAAAGTCAACCAGATTGGAGCTTGAATATTATCAACGGGAATTGGATTTGCTTAATCAGAAATTTAAAAACGATAATTTACCTGAAACAGCCAATGAAATTGACCACGTAAAAAACAAAATCAAAGAGCTTAACAATGAGATTCAAAAATTGGATTCCCAATTACTTGCTGAAAAATTTGAAGGACTTGAAAAAATTGCCGGGCAGCTTGGAAATCTTGACGGTGAAATAGGAAAATTATTCAGTGGGTTAAGTGGTCAATTTGGCACTTTAAAAGGCTTATTGGATGGCACAGCGACCGAAATGGATGCTATTTCTTCAGCCGTTGGAATCGTTGTTGACATAGTAAATTCAATCACTGAAGCAACGAAAAACCGCAAAGAATCTGAAAAACAATTCTATACTGATGCATTAGATTATGCACACCAATATGCACTTGCATTAAATGAGCAATTGAGACTTCAGGCGGAAATATCCGGAAACGGTTTTGTTAAGAATTATGCAGGGGAAATATCAGGAGCTTTTAACGCCCTCACAGATGCCACGAATAAATATAATGAAGCAATAGCCTTATTATCAACCGGAAAGGCAGTATCAGGCCAGAAAAACGCTATTGATTGGAACGTGGTTACAAAGGGAGTGATGGGAGCCGGATTAGTCGGTGGAATTGCTACTTTGATTGGCGGAAAGAAAAAAGAAAATGTTTTTGAAGACCTTTTGAAGTTGCACCCGGATATTATCGATCAATATGGTAACATTAACCGCTCGATTGCACAGGCTTTATTAAATGCTAACCAAGTCAATGAAGAAACAAAACAACTGATTCAAAATACTTTGGATTGGGAGGATGCAATTAACACAGCCAAAGATTCAATTTCTGGAATAGTCCATGATTTGGCAGGGGATTTAGGTAATAGCCTTGAAAACAATCTCATTGATGCCTTTAAGTCCGGGGAGGACGCAAGCAAATCAATGTTTGAGGCAGCCGGGCAATCATTAGAACAGTTTTTGCAAAAAGTGATTTTTTCAGCCGTTTTTGGTGACATTTTCAAAAAACTGGAGGAAGAAATTAAAACAAGTTTGACCACCGGCGACCAGAATGTAATTGACGACTATCAACGTTTTGCAGATGAATACAATCAAAGAATAAGCAGGGCAGAAAAAGCCCTCACAGATGCCCAGAATGCAGCTAAAAACAGTGGTTTTAATCTATGGCAACCAGACACCACAGCCGGGAATACCTCCACCGCAAAAAAAGGCATAGCACAAGCAAGTCAAGATTCAGTTGATGAATTGAACGGAAGATTTACAGCCGTTCAGGGTCATACATTTAGTATTGCAGAAAGTATGAAAACGGCTAACGAAATATCGAGAAGTCAATTAACAGCCTTAAACAGAATAGATGTGAATACCGCAAGACTTGAGGCAGTTGAAAGGTCTTTGGGAAGCATTAAAGCCGGGATTGACGATATCACAACAAAAGGCATTAAGCTAAAATAATTTTTTTTTCAAATTAAACAAAAACGTAAATTATGAACTACGAACAAATCAAACAGAAGTATGCTCCAGATGTTAAGCAACATCGGGCAAAAGTTGGAATTTTCGATGCCAAAATCGAAGCTAAAGAGCTTTTAATTAAAGAGTGGGTGGACTATCGGGAAAGCCAAAGGGGTATTATTACAGCGGAGGCAACCCAGAATTTTTTCAATGCCCAGACAACCATTGGAAAACTGGAAAGGGAATTGGAAGCCCTGAAACTTGAAAAAAGTCAGTCTCTATTAACAGAGGCCGACATTAAACAAGTTACGCAAATTATCGGATTTGGATTTTAAACTTAAACAAAACATAACAATGACATTAATAGAAAAAGAGAGAGAGTATAAAAAGCAAATGGCTTTTAGGTTGACAAATCTTGCAGAACTGCAATTAAGGTTAGACGATGCAAACGACACACTTAGAGTTATTCCTTTGCCGGGAAGCGGGACCTTAGAAATTGCCACAGAAAGACAGATTGTAATTGCTGAAATTCGGAAACTGGAAAATATGATCCAAGATGAAGAGAAAGCAATCAGAGAAGTCCATGAGTTGAAAATTTCAGATTCCGATCTTGAAACATTTAATCGAATGATGGGGGCGTAACGTTTTGTTACATCCTTTATAAAGATGGGGTTGTTTATCGCAACCTCATTTTTTTATGGGGTAATTTCAAATTACCTCACTATGGGGTACTTTTAAAGTACCTCATATTTATGATTCTAATCATATTTTAAAAATGTGGATAAAAATATAAAAATTCCTTAAAAGTCGGTTTTATTTAACCGTTCAATTAAGCCCAAAAGCCCAGGGAATAAAACAGGCATTTTTACCGCTACTCATAGTATCACCTCCACGAAAAAAAACGATACTTATAGTATCAAATACATTGATAATCAAATAGTTAGCTTGTTTTATTAAAAAAAATACTTTTACTTTGTTGCATCATTTAACAATAACAAATTAAAGAAATGACAGCAGCAAGAAATCAATTTCCGGTACTTTTTAACAAAATTCAAAAAATGGAAACAACAGCGAATATTTTCCCGGCATCATTAGCACTTCAGAAGCTCAATTTCACACCTCATTTTGGGGTAAATGGTCAATCTCATTTTATGGCCATTGTTCCAGATGGTGCAAACGACAATGAAATGAATTCAGGAATCAAAGTTAAAGATGTTGTTTTTGCTACTAATGCAGACATAAACGACACGGATTTTTTCTATAAAATCATTGAAACAGACACCAGAACAATTATTGGAACGGTGGTAAGTGCTGACAGTCATTTTGTGATTATCGGATTTATGAATTTCAGATTTAAAGATGTAGTGATTCCGGTTAATTCCATCAAATCAGTGTATGGAGTGGTAAGTACACAGAGGAGGGTTTTAGATGAAGATTTAATTGATTGAGGATGTAGCTAAACACGACACCCCTACGGGGTTGAATGTTTCAATCACTTTTAAAAGAAAATAATAGTAGTTTTGGAATAAATTAAATTGGCCTTTATTTTAAAGGCCTTTTTTTGAATTTTGTTAAAAGGAAATAAAAATAGATTATAATGACTAAAGAAGAAATAAAAGAGAAACTGTTCATAGGGGTTAGTAGCTTTAATCGATTCCAAGTATTTATTGATATGATACCAAAATTGAAAGGTAAAAATTATTGGTTTGCCCTAAGGGAAAGTTATGAAATGAGTGATAACCTTTTTAAATATTCGGATATTATAAAAAAGTGCTTTTTAAAATCGGAGCCTGAGAGAGAAAGTTTAATGTTCCCTGAAGAATTAGATTATTTAAAAAGTTTACCCGATAAGATTATAATTTATAGAGGGATGACCGAGTTAGAATTAATATCCAAAAAGTTCGGATGTTCTTGGACGCTAAAAAAAGAAGTTGCTGATTTTTTTGCACATACTTACCAAAGGAATTTTGATACAAAACATTTAAAAAAGACAGTCCACAAAATGACAATTTATAAAAAAGATGTGATTGCATTTTTTAATGGAAGAAATGAATTTGAGATAATTTACATTAATTAAAATTGACCTCCATTTTGGGGGTCTTTTTTTATTCAGATTTTATTACCTTCACATAAAAAATTACAGTATGAAAAAAATTATTATTTCTATAATAGCATTTGTTTTTTCATTAAATGCTAATAGTCAATATTTTGATTGTGATAAAGAAATTATGAAGTTAGAAACAAATGATAATATTATTTATATGAGTAATTTTTATAATGGGTTAAGCATATCAAAGTATTTTAGTAAGAAAGATTCTTCAATAAATTATTTAATAAATATTACTATAACTTCCAATTCTTTATTTGAAAATGCCAACGGAGTTTATTTTTTATTGGAAAATGGACAGAGCCTTAGAAAAGACAATAATAAAATCACTATTAAACCAAATCAGAATAAAACATTTGGAGATGGAAAATATTTATATAATTCAATAGTTTTTTTAGAGTTTGAGGAAATAATGCTACTTTCTACATTTGAAATTTCTGTTTACAAATTGTATGTTTTCGAAAATGATATTGATCCGCAAAACAGAAAAAATATTAAACAAACTGCCTATTGTCTTTTGACTACCAAATAAGATATTATAGTAATAATATTGATTTATATTCAAAATGTAGCAAAAAATGTAGCAACTAAAATAAAAAAACGCCCTAATATATTGAATATAAGGCGTTTAATTATTTGAAAGGTGACCCTACGGGGAATCGAACCCCGGTTTCATCCGTGAAAGGGACGTGTCCTAACCGCTAGACGATAGGGCCGACTGGTCCCATTTATCGAAAAATAGCGTTGTAAAACAGTATTTTTTTTAAATGTCCGACTCCGTTTCCGAAATCGTGGTGCAAAAGTAGTACGATTATTTTTATGATGCAAATCAAATTTTCAAATATTTGATATTTTTTCAATATTCTTTCAAAAATTCAATGAAAAATAAGAAAAAGTAAAGATTTACGCATTTTGTGATATTTTGATGAAAAAATCGAATCAGTGCGTGCTGTTTTTCCCAAAATCATATTTTGTCAAAATGGTTTTTATCATTTATATTTGATTTCAAACCAAACTATGTATGTTCAGAAAAGTCAGTAAACTATTAACCCTCATCGTTTTAATTCCATATTTTTCATATTCCCAAAGTTTCCAATCGCCGGAGCAATTCTTCGGACACCCTATGGGAAGCAGGTTTCATTTTCACCACCAATTGATAGATTATGTCAAATATGTTGCTAACACAAAAACAAGCATCACAAAATTGATACCTTATGGCACAACCACTGAAGGCCGCCCATTGATGGTTTTAGCCATTGGTTCCGAGAAAAATATTGCTGACCTGGAGAAAATAAGAGAGGCCAATTTGCAAAATATCGGATTAAGACCAGGCGGAGGTAATGCTCAGATTCCAGCTATAGCTTATTTTTCGTATAACGTACATGGAAATGAAGCCAATAATGCCGAAACCGCAATAAGTGTGATTTATGAGCTGACTCGTGAAGGCTCCGAAATAGCTAAAAAGATTTTTGGAAATACCATAGTTTTGATTGATCCCTGTGTCAATCCCGATGGTTTTGACCGGTACTCCCAATGGTACAATCGATACATTGGTACTCATCCCGATTTGAAAGCTGCGGCTGTAGAGCATCATGAACCCTGGCCGGGCGGGCGTTTTAATCATTATCTTTTTGATATGAACAGAGATGTGGCGTGGCAAACTCAAAATGAAACATCGCAAAGGGTGAAGTTTTATAACAGCTGGATGCCACATCTTCATGCCGATTTTCACGAAATGGGACCCAATACCCATTATTATTTTCCGCCTTCGGCAAAGCCATTCCATGAAGATTTGACCTCTTTTCAACGCGATTTCCAAACTTTGCTGGGTGAATACAACAAAAAACGTTTTGATGAAAACGGTTGGTTATATTATACAAAAGAAAACTATGATTTGCTTTATCCAAGTTATGGCGACACTTATCCTTCTTATAATGGAGCCATCGGGATGACGTTTGAGCAGGCAGGGGGTGGCCCTGCAGGGGTTGCTTTTAAAAGGAATGATGGCGATGTGCTTACCCTGAAAGACAGAATCGATCATTCTTTTGCGACCAGTATGGGTACTCTGGAAGCCTTATCTGACAAAGCCGAAAGTACCGTGAAAGAGTTTAACAGGTTTTTTAATGAAACCGCCCAAAAAGGTTACGGAAAATATAAAACTTACATTCTCAAATATGCCGGGAATGAATCAAAAATAGAGGCCTTGGGCCAGCAGCTCGACAAGATGGAAATTAAGTATGAGTTTGCTTCAAAAAAGACTGTTTCAAACGGATTTAATTATCAAAACCAAAAAGAGGAGGCTTTTGCTGTAGAAGAAAACGATATGATCGTGAGTTCTTTTCAGTCAAAAGGAGTTTTTGCCAAGATTCTTTTTGAGCCAAAAACTATGCTGGAAGATTCCAATACTTATGACATTACAGCCTGGGCGTTGCCTTATGTATTTGATATCCAGGCCTATGCCATTCCAGGGAAGATGTCAGGAAACAATAAAGCTGATACAAAAGCCCCGGCAAAAATTCAGAATCTGAGTAAGGTGTACGCTTTTCTGGTTGATTATAAATCCTTTAAAGAAGCCCAATATCTTGCAGCTTTGTTGAAAAATAAGGTAAAAGTACGCACCAACGAATCGCCGTTCAAAGCGGCAGGCAAGTCGTTTAAGGAAGGAACACTTATCATTACCCGAAAAGGCAATGAAAAGGCTGATTTTGAAACCATACCAGTTCAGATAGCCGAAAAAATGGGTATCAATTTGGTGCCTGTTTATTCAGGATTGTCTGAAAGCGGACCTGATCTGGGAGCCAATTCGATAGACATCGTAAAAGCTCCTGATGTAGCGGTTATTATGGGAGCCGGAGTAAGTGCCACCGCAGCCGGAGATGTTTGGCACTTTTTTGATAAGCAACTAGATTACCCTGTTACAATCATTGATGGCAGCTACATTGGCAGTGTAGATTTATGGAAATTCGATGTTTTGATTTTGCCATCAGGCAGATACAATAACATTTTTAAAGATACCAAAGAACTCAGCAGATGGGTAAGTGATGGTGGTCGATTGATTTTAATGGAAAGTGCGGTTTCAGGTTTTGCAGGAAAAGAAGGATTTGATCTGAAAGCCAAAGCAGAAGAAAGTTCGACTTCAAATAAAGACCAAAAATACGGGAACAGGGAGCGGGATGCTATCTCTGATCAGATTCCGGGGGCAATTTACAAGGTGGGTCTTGATGCTACACACCCACTAGCATACGGGTATGATTCTGATACTTATGTAATGATCAAAAATGTAATTGGGTACGATTTTCTGAAAGATGGCTGGAATGTAGGAAAGCTTCAGGAGCGTTTTAGCGGTTTTGCAGGAGCTAAGACCAACGCTAAAATGAAAGATGTGCCGGTTTTTGCTGTGCAAGATTCTGGGAAAGGTAAAATTATTTATCTCAACGAGAGCCCGATTTTCAGGGCATTCTGGTATGGTGGCAAGCAACTCATGGCCAATGCGGCATTTATGGTGAGGTAAAATGAAACTGGCTACGATTTCCATATCTATATTATTTTTATTTTTTTCTTGTTCAAAACAGAAAAAGAATCAGAAATCTCAGGAAGATTTTTGTGCTAAAATTCATGAAAAAAGTCACAAAGGTCTTTCTGAGTATTTTGATAAATATTCTGAAAATCTGCAAAACAAAACTGCCGTTCAGGTGCTTGAAGACGGAGGTGGTTCATTGATAACCAGGGCGTGGTTTACCCAAAATGCCCAAAAAAGTATCGACATTCAATATTTTATTTTTTCTACTGATAATGTTGGCCTTATTGCCTGTGACTACCTGGTTCGGGCTGCCGACAGAGGTGTAAAAGTGCGTTTGCTGGTCGATGACATGATGGTAGATTCAGAGCTTGAAGATATATTGACAATGGACTCGCATCCAAACATTGAGATTAAAGTGTACAATCCCGGCGTTAATTTAGGCAAAAACATTATCAAAAAGCTGGGAAAATTTGCCTTTGATTTCAAAGATGCCAATCTCAGAATGCACAACAAAACATTCATAGTTGATGGCAAAGTTGGCATTACCGGCGGCAGAAACATTGCCGATGAATATTTTGATTATGACCATGAATACAATTTCCGTGACCGTGATGTATTGTTGCTCGGTAAGGGGGTGACCGATATGCAAAACTCTTTTATCGATTTTTGGGAAAATAAGAATAGTGTAGCTGTTAGTGAGATAACCGATAAAAAAGTAGAATATAAACCCGGAATATTTGAAAAATTACATCAATATGCCTGCAATCCCGAAAATTTTTGGCCTCAAGTGAGAATTCAACTCGATCAATTTCAGGATAGTTTTGATAAAATAATCAAAGATTCAACTTTAGTTTGGGTTAAAGAGGTGGAATTCATTTCAGATTTTCCCGGAAAAAATCACTTTAAAAAAGGTCTTGGAGGAGGAGGAAACACCACTAAAGCCTTGATTGATTTGATAAATAATGCCCAAAAAAGTGTAGATATTCAGACGCCCTATCTTATTACCACAGCTATCGGCAAGAAAGTCTTTGCTGATGCTGTGAAAAGAGGGGTAAAGGTAAGGATTCTTACCAACTCACTGGCATCTACTGACAATCTGGAGGCATTCAGCGGTTATCAGCGGGATAGAAAAGAATTGTTGGCCACAGGTGTTCAGGTGTATGAATTCAGGCCAGATGCCAAAGAACGCTTCAAAATGATGACAGGGGCTTATCAGAAAAAAGTAAATTTTACGCCTGTCTTCGGCCTTCACGCCAAAAGTATGGTGATTGATGATAGCATAAGTGTAGTGGGTACTTTTAATCTTGATCCAAGAAGTGCCAATCTTAATACCGAGTGTTTCGCAATTATCCATGATAAATCTGTTTCTAAAGGAATAAAACAAAACTTTGAAACCGATTTTTTGCCTGAAAATTCATGGCATACCACCACAAAATTTAATCCCGATCACCTGGTTGATATGTCAAAAAGAATAAAAGTGAAGACCAGGAGGGTGGTGCCAAAGAGTATTTTGTAGGATTTTGGGAATCGTATTTTCGGACTTTGTGTTTATTTTGCTAATAAATACAAAAAAAATATTAGTAATTTCCCATTAAATTTTATTCTTTTACTAAATAAATTCTTGTTAAGCTTATCAGATCGGGAATGAATGCAACACTTAAAATCAAGCTAAGAGCATCTAATTTGAGGCTTTTGGAACAGAAGTCAAAAGACCTGAATTTGAATTCTGAGGAATTAATTAATAGAGCTTTGGATGATTATTTTTATTTTGAAAGGCTTAGAGAACTTCGAAAAAGTTTGATAAATGTAGCAAAACACGATGGCATCGAAAGCGAAGATGCTTTATTTGATGCTATTTCGTGATTTTATGAAAATAGTTTTTGATACAAATATTTCTCTATCCTCATTACTTTTTCCAGGTTTTTCATCAAAAGTGTATGACTTTTGTGTCTCAAATTATAACGTTTTTTCTTCTCAGTGGCTTTTTAATGAACTAGAAAATAAGCTTTTAGGTAAATCTAAATTAACAGAAGCACAAACCGAACTAATCCTGGAAACCATAAAGGAAAGAGTTTCAGTTGTACATCCATCTAACTCAATTCCTGATGCGTGTCGCGATAAGGATGATAATCATGTATTACAATTAGCCGAATATATTCAGGCCGATTATATTATTACTGGTGACAAAGACTTGCTGATTTTAGAAAGTTTCTTGCAAACCAAAATAGAATCTCCCCGTGATTTTTTTAATCAATTTATTGAAAATTAGAATATTAATATCTTTAAATATAAATATTCTAAAATAAAATTGGATAATACCTACTCGGTTTGTTATGTTATGTTCTTTTTTTGATTTTAAAGAAATTTCTAAACTTTTTCTCTTTACCTTTGCATCGTTTTTAATCGAACTATCCGTTCGGGACTCTGCATTGGGCAAATTAGGTAGTAATAAACCATTCCGGTTTTCACTTCAGAGCAGGCAACGGATACAATCCGTGGTGTTCACGTATAGGCGTGTCGCAATCGCCTGAATCTTTTTAAAATTTTACAAATCTGGCCGTTGGCGAAAACGGCAATAATTTTTTTATGCAAACATTAAAATTTAATGAATTGCCATTGTCGGATTATATCCTTCAAGCAGTAAATGAAATGGGCTTTACAGATACTACGCCCATACAAGCAGCCGCTATTCCGGTTGTAATGACCGGTAAAGATGTAATCGGACAAGCACAGACAGGTACAGGTAAAACCGCCGCCTTTGGTATCCCCGCTATTGAGCATGTTGATGCTGAAAGACGTGATACACAGGTGATTATCATGTGTCCGACCAGGGAGCTAGCCCTACAGGTAAAAGAGCAAATCACACTATTGGCCAAGCACAAAAAAGGGCTTTTAGTAACGGCCATTTTTGGTGGTGAATCTTACGAGCGTCAATTCCAAAACCTCAAAAGAGGTACACAAATCGTAGTGGGTACTCCGGGTCGTATCAAAGATCATATCGAGAAAAAGACTTTGAAGCTTGACCATATTTCGATGGTAATTCTTGACGAAGCCGACGAAATGCTCAATATGGGTTTCAGAGAAGACATCGAGGAAATCCTTTCACACGCTCCCGAAGAAAGACAAACGGTGCTTTTCTCGGCTACCATGTCGAAAGAAATTCTGAATATCACCAAAAAATTCCAGAAAGATCCTGAGATTGTAAAAGTTACTCGTAAAGAGATAACCAATGACAATATCGAACAGAGCTACTTTTTGGTGAAAAAAGAAGCCAAATATGAAGTTATGATCAGATTGATAGATGTACATGATCTTCAGTTAATGCTGGTATTCTGTAACACAAAATCAAAAGTGGATGAAGTGGTAGAAGAACTTCAAGCCAATGGTTATTTGGCCGAGGGTCTTCACGGAGACATGCGTCAGGCAGCAAGAAATCAGGTGATGAACAAATTCCGTTATGGAAATACAAAAATATTGGTGGCGACAGACGTGGCCGCACGTGGAATTGACGTGAGTGGGGTAGATGCCGTTATCAATTACGACCTTCCGATGGATCTGGAATATTATGTACACCGTATCGGTCGTACCGGACGTGCCGGAAAACAAGGAAAAGCGTTTTTGTTGATTACCCGTCGGGATCGTATGCGTATGCGTGACCTTGAAAATTATACCAAGGTAGCTATACCGGAAGGGAAAATTCCGATGCAAACTGACCTTGAAGAAGCTCGTAACAAAAAGTTTAAAGAGAAAATCCTTGCCAACGTGCAGGAGGAAGGCAATCAGCAGTTTGAGTCATTGATAGATGAAATGAAGACTGAGGGTATCAGCACCTATTCTATCATGACAGCATTGATGCGTATGCAACTTGGCAAGCAGCGTCGTTCGGAGTTTAGAGATGATGAACTTTCTGACAATAAACCTACCGAAAGACGTGGCAGAGATGCCAAGTTTGGCGGAAGAGATGCCAGACCTTCTGAAAGGACTTTTGGAGGTGAAAGAGCCAGACGAGGTGGTCGCTTTGAAGGAAGCAGCAGACCTGAAGGTGGCAGAGGATTTGAAGGAGGCAGTCGTTTCGACGGTGGAAGCAGAAGATTTGACGGTGGCGAAGAGAGAAGTGGGGCACGTCGTGGAGGTGGAAATATGGGTTCAGGTGAGCCGGGAATGGTAAGACTGTTTATCAACCTCGGTCGTAAAGACAACGTTGCTCCTAATCATATTGTGGGTGCCATTGCCTCTGAAGCTAAAATCCCTGGAAGAGTGATTGGTCAGATCGATATGTACGATAAGTTTAGCTTTGTAGAAGTGCCTCAAAGAGACGTGAGTAAAGTGATAGAAGGCATGCGTGGCAAAACCATCAACGCCCGTGAAGCCAATATTGAGGTAGCAAAATAAGTTTTAGATAAATATAAAAATGGCCTTTAGCGTTGCTGGAGGTCATTTTTGCGTATTAAAAGCATGGAATTCAATATGTTAAAGATTTGAATTTTGTCAATAATTTCCACAAAAATTGATTTTTTAGATAAATTACAATATTTTTACACAATATACTAGACCAAATCCCAATAAAATGCCCACTAAAAATCAAATAATTGAAAAACTTGTCCAATCTCTTAATAATTCAATAGAAAATTCTGAATTCAAATGGGAAAAATTCTTTGATAAATGGTATCGACAAAATGGAACTCCGTTATTTTTTTTGTTCAAAAAGAATTTAAGTGTTACAAACACACAGTATAATGAATTATTCTCATTATTAAATTTTTACAGAGAGGAGGATTCGCCGATTATTCTTTTCCATTCAACGGTTCATTTAAGAACAGCAATTACTGATTTAATGAATATTGTATTGGAGGATTATTCACCTTTTGATAATAAACGAATCCAAGATTTTGCAATAAAAAACATAGATATTTTTATTTCAAGTGCTCCAGTAGATATGTTTTTTGGTTCATGTTCGGTTTTTTTACCAATTGGATTATCAAGTAAGATAGATAAAGTTATTCATGATTCAGGATATATTCATTCAGGAGGTAAGTCGATTTATATAAGAAATATAAAGAAGGCAAGGAAGAATGAGTTCCTTGAAAACTTAAAAAATTATTTGCTTCAAAATGATAGTACAAATAAAATCCCATTTGTGGTTTATTCACATGAAGACTTTTCAAATTATGATAGCAGTTCAAGCGAATATATAAACAAAGGAATTGAAAGTCTTAAAATTTATGTTGAAAAAATGGATATGGGTAGAACAAAATTACCCAATTTATTGAATGAAATTGCCTCTGATTTGCTTTGTAAAGAGAAATTAATACTTCCTGACCCAGGTAATTATAAAACAAAACATTCATTTGAATCTGATAAAACAATTTGGTTAATTTCCGATAGATCAATTTCGTCAACCACACTTAATAATTCTGGGCAAAATCGTTTCTACATTTTATATGAGCAAGTATATAAAAATGGAAGCCCTTTCTTCTTTTTTGATGAAAACAAGCCGGGGTGGAAATCACATACAACCATGCCTCATTCTCTAACTGCCGCTCTCTTAAATATTGCAAAATCACAATTAGTTGAGGGACCAATTTGTGACCCTTTTGGTGGCACGGGAACTACTTGGTTTGAGGCAAAAAGAATAGGTCTGAATAATGAAATTGTTTGCTCTGATTTAAATATTTTAACACATATTTTGATTGAGGATAATTTAAGTTTTTTTTGTAAGGATTTTAAAGAATTATTAGAAATCAAAAAGGAGATTGAACATATATCTAATTTCTTTGAGAACCCTCAAACTAGTTTTAATTTTTCAAGTAATTTGAAAATTGAATCTCATAAAGTATATATGCTTTTTGAAGAATTAAAGAATAACGAATCCAATAAAAACAATTTTTATGAATTTGATTTTGATAATGATTTTTTGACAAAATTTAAAGGAATAAATTTTGAAGAAAGAATATTGTTTTATTTAATAATGAAGTCTTATTTAAGATACTACAGTGCTTTCAGTCGTAAATCAATGAACTTTGAGAAAGCTTTTGAAAAATCTAAAAATGATTTTTTGAAGCAGATTGGTGATTTAATTGATCTCAAGCAAAAGTGTAAAGATAGTTTTTTGAAAAATGAAAATCATATTACTACTTTCCAGTCACACTATTCATTAAAAATAACATCTAGTTTGTTTAATGATAAGAACAACTTTGATAATTTGCCGAATGAAATTTTTTCATTGAAAAATGCTACTGATTTAGAGGAAAATTTTTATAGCTTAATACTTTGTGACCCTCCTTATGGATTCAATACTATTGAAGACGAAAATTCTTTGGTTGATTTGTATAATGACTTTATTTTTAGAGCAATAAAATCATTAAAACCTTTTGGGCAGCTAATTATTTGTCTTCCTGGTGAATCATATACCGGTAAAGAATTACCTTATTGTACAAAAAGTAATTTAATTTCCAGAAAAATAATGATAGTCGCTGAAAGCTTAGGTAGAGTAATTATATCTAGGTCAAAAAGTATTCCAAATTTGAATTTAAACCCTCCATATTATTGGGAAGCAGATAAGGCATTAAAAAGAACAATATTACATTTTACATTTTATTGATTTAACAATATTTTTAGGAATTTAGCTTTAGGATTTTATAACCCAAAAAGTCTTAATCCTTTATTCAATTTTTTACATTTGACCAAAAGAAAATTTATAAATTCTGATCACAAAAAAATATTACCTCTTTTTATTCATCAAAGCCAAAACATACAAACCTGCAAAAGTAAAGAACCCGTTGATGAGCAGGTTTTCGTTTACAAATTTATAACCGAAGTTTCGCTCAATAAATCCAACGGTGATATAGGTCAATGCCGGAGCTAACACACACACATAGGGCACAAACCGATCAAAGCTTCCCAGGTTTTTCCTGGTATATAATCCAAACACAAATAAGCCCAATAGCGGTCCGTAGGTATAGCTGGCTATCTGAAATATGGCGGAGATCACGTCCTTATTGTTGAGATAACTGAAAATGATAATCACAACATAAAAAATCACCGAAAACATGATATGCACATAGTGCTTGATTTTGGCTCTTTGTTTTTCAGGTTTTGATTCTACATTCATAAAATCAATGCAAAAAGATGTAGTCAGAGCTGTAAGTGCAGAATCAGAACTGGCATAAGTAGCCGCTGTGATTCCTATCAAAAACATTACGGCTACCAAAACGCCGATGGATCCCATGCCGCCATTTCCGAATATTTCCAGAGCCATCATTGGATAGAGATCGTCCGTTTTTGCGGGAATTGTGATGCCTTTTTGGTTGGCATATATATAAAGTAAGGCTCCGAGACTCAGGAATAAGATATTTACAAAAATCAATGAAATCGTAAACCAAAACATGTTTTTCTGAGCTTCACCGAGGTTTTTACAGGTCAGATTTTTTTGCATTAAATCCTGGTCTAATCCCGTCATTACCAGTGTGATAAGTGCACCTGATATAAATTGCTTGAAAAAGTTTTTGAAGTCACCCCAGCCATCCCCAAAGAAAAATACCTGAGAGAAATCGCTATTTTGAATCTCTTGAACCGTGCCCATAAAGCCAAGATTTAACTGACTGGAAATCAGATATACAGTCAAAGCAACCGCAGAAATCAGAAATGTGGTTTGGAGGGTATCGGTAATAATAATAGTTTTGACGCCACCTTTAAACGTATAAACCCAAATCAAAGCAATAGTTATAGCCACGCTAACTTCAAACGGCACTCCGAGGCTATTGTAAATGGCCAGTTGCAATACTTGAGCAGCTATGTAGAGTCTCACCGCCGAGCCCAGTGTTCTGGAAAGTAAGAAAAAAGCTGAGCCTGTTTTATATGACCAATACCCCAGTCGATTGTCCAAATAACTATAAATCGAAACCAAATTGAGCCGGTAATAAAGCGGCATCAGGACTTTTCCGATAAAAATATATCCAAGGATATACCCAAGCACCATTTGGAAATACGAGAAGCTGCGTACCCCGACCGCACCCGGAACCGAAATGAAGGTAACTCCTGAAATTGAAGTGCCTATCATGGCAAATGCCACCAGATACCATGCCGACTGCTTATTGGCAGTAAAAAAAGTGTTGGTGTCGGCACCTTTGGATGTTTTTATCGAAATTAATATTAGAACAAGGAAATAGATAAACAGAATACTTAGGGCTAATATTGGGGTCATTTTTTTGGTTTCAATTGATTAAGATATTGGCAAATATCTAATTTATTTTTTAAAATATTTGAAGAATTCAATTCTTTTTGGCCGGATTGAGATTTAAACATTATTTTCCAAAACCAATAATTGTGATATTTGTTAATTAGAAAAAGACCAAATTGATTTAAATTTGTAAAAATTAAAGTATTTTCTCAAAACATGAAGTTTGCTCCGGAAACAGACATAGAAATCAAAGTAGAAGAAGAAGTTGAGGTTGATAATATTAAGCTTTATGCTATTGTAGTTTTCAATGATGATGTTAATACTTTTGATCACGTTATCGATACTTTGATTGAGGTTTGTGGTCATTCCTTTGAACAGGCCGAACAATGCACGCTAATTATTCATTATAAAGGAAAATGTTCGGTAAAAAACGGAGATTTTGAAGAGCTCAAGCCTGTAAGAGATGCTATTTGTGAGCGTGGAATTTCGGCAGAAATATTATTAAGATAAATTAATTAAAGCATTGAATTATCCTTCAAAACTAGTTGAAGATGCCGTAAATGAGATTTCGAGATTGCCCGGAATCGGAAAAAAGTCAGCACTAAGGCTTGCTTTACATTTGTTGAAATCAGAAAAATCGGTTACGCATAATTTGACCATGGCCATTACAGATTTGGTCGAAAAAACTACTTTTTGCAAGGTATGTCATAATATTTCCGATACCGAAATATGCCGCATCTGTGACTCGGTAAAGCGTGATGACTCCATACTGGCGATTGTGCAGGATACTAAAGACGTACTTGCTATTGAAAATACCGCCCAGTATCAGGGGAAATACCATGTGTTGGGTGGAGTGATTTCGCCTATTCAGGGTATTGGACCCTCTGACCTCCAAATTGATTCTCTGGTCGAGAGAATCAGACATAATGATGCTATAAAAGAAATAATAATCGCTTTGAGCCCCACCATGGAAGGCGATACTACAGCATTTTATATCAAGAAAAAGTTGAAGGAATTTAACCTTAAGATAAGTACCATTGCCCGGGGAATTCCCATAGGTGGGGATCTGGAATATACCGATGAAATTACCCTTGGAAGGAGTATCCTGAGTCGGATTGAGTTCTAAAATGAAGTTAATACCTGATTTGATATCTACAAAAACATATATTTTGCCGGTTTTTTAGAATTTGTATTGATATATTTTGGTTTTAATATTAAATTGTAACCTTTAATAATTGATATGAATAGGAAGAGCTTTTTAGGAACTATCTTTTCAGGAGTTTTTATTTCGAAATTTGGATTTGCAAAAAATGCACCCGGAGTATTTGCCGAGCCATTTAGTTTGCCTGCCTTACCCTACACGTACAACGCTCTTGAGCCGCATATTGATGCCCTGACCATGGAGATTCATCATTCCCGCCATCATCAGGCCTATGTTACCAATCTCAATAAAGCAATTGTTGGAACCCCTGCTGAAAGTATTTCTTTGGATGAAATCATCAAAAATATTAGTAAATATCCAGCAGCGGTTAGAAACAACGGTGGCGGACATTGGAATCATTCTTTTTTCTGGAAGATTCTTTCTCCCCAAAAACAACAACCTTCTGAGAAATTACTGGAAACCATAAATAAAAATTTTGGAAGCCTCGAAAAGCTACAATCAGAGTTTAACACTGCTGCTACCTCCAGATTTGGGTCTGGATGGGCATGGTTGATTGTCCAGGATGGCAAATTGAAAATATGCAGTACTCCAAACCAGGACAACCCCCTGATGGATATAGCAGAAGTAAAAGGTAAGCCCGTTTTGGGAATTGACGTTTGGGAACACGCCTATTACCTAAAATATCAGAACAAAAGAGCCGACTATGTAAAAGCTTTCTGGAACCTTGTCAACTGGCAGGAAGTGGAGCAATTGATGAAATAAGATTTTTATATTACCCGATAACCATTAACCCGGATCTAATTCAATTTTGGAAACCAAAAAAATTAGATATCTGATTTTTCTGAAAGATGTTTTAGTGCTGTCAATAACAAGTTTTGGTGGCCCTCAGGCTCATTTGGCCTTATTTTTGGAAAAATTGGTAAACAAACACCGATATTTAACCGAAGCCGAGTTGCTTGAGATGCAATCTTTGTGTCAGATACTGCCCGGCCCCACCTCTACGCAGGTTATAACTGCCATTGGTTATAAACTGGGAGGTGCTACGTTGGCATATTTTACTTTGTTAATCTGGATACTTCCTGCTACTGTATTTATGGCCGTAACTGCTCTGGGTATATCTTTTTTTGAAAAGGGCACACTGGTAAGATTGAGTCAGTTTTTAAAGCCTATGGGAGTAGCATTTATATTTTTTGCCGCATTTCAGATTGGCAGAAAAGTTATAACAACTAAAACGGCCTTTTGGTTGATGGCTGTGTCAACTCTTGCGGGATTTTTGTTTCGCTCACCGTATCTGGCTCCTGCCATGATTTTGATTGGGGGGCTAATTTCCTCCTCAAAATACCGTCGTCAAGCCAAAATGGAAAAAAGACCTATCAAAATCCAATGGGGAAATCTTATCCTATGGGCAGGGATTTTGGTAGTATTGGTTACGGTGGGAGCTATTACGCACAACCTTCCGGTAAGGTTGTTTGAAAATTTTTATCGCAATGGAAGCATAGCTTTTGGTGGTGGGCATATTCTTAAGCCATTGTTGTTTAATGAGTTTGTGGAGTTTAAAAAGTATTTAAGTCGAGATGAGTTTTTGTCAGGTATTGCAATTGCCGAAATGATACCCGGGCCTACTTTTTCAATAGCATCCTATGTAGGTTCATTATCAATGAGGTCATGGGGCATTAGTGGCCAGATTCTGGGCTCAGTGGTAGCATCAGTCGGGATCTTTTTGCCGGGTATTCTGATGATCTTTTTTGTGGTTAAATTCTGGAATCAACTGAAGCAGTTCAGAGGCGTAAGGGCATCATTGGAAGGCATTAACGCCTCGAGTACCGGGTTGACTTTGGCTGCAGGCTCTTCTCTTTTTCAACCCATGATTTATGATTGGGTGAGTATTATTTCGGTAATTATAACATTTGCATTTTTATATTCGGGCAAAATTCCGGGCTATCTTTTGATACTTGGTGGTTTGATTCTCGGAGCTATTTTTTAAAATCATGAATGACTTTCTAACCTATTTCAACCTCGGTTTTAAGCACATTACAGATCTTGGAGGCTACGATCATATTCTTTTTATTGTGGCATTGTGTGCAGTTTATTTGATAAGCGACTGGAAACAACTTTTGATAATAGTGACATTTTTTACCATTGGCCATTCTATTACTCTGGCTCTTGCCGTTTTAAAACTTGTAAATATTGATTCCAAAATCATTGAGTTTTTGATTCCGGTTACGATTTTGTTTACTGCTCTTTCTAATTTATTTCAAAATCTTCCCGAAAATTCCCTAAAGAAATTTCCAACACCGGTCTCAAGATATATTTTAACCGGCTTTTTTGGCCTTATTCATGGATTAGGTTTTAGCAATTATCTGAAAAGTTTGCTTGGGGTGGAGTCTGATATATTTATTCCATTGCTATCATTTAACATCGGTTTGGAGATTGGGCAGCTCATCATAGTCCTTATTATAATGCTGCTTTCTTTTATTTTTTACAATCTATTTAATTTCAAAAGAAAAGATATTAATCTCGTAACTTCTGGATTTGTTGCTGGTGTAACCATGACTTTATTAATTGATAAATGGATTTTTTGATTTTGTAACTCATTGACAGTCTAATATATATACTATTCTAATTTTTTTTATGAAAAAACTATTAATTTTTATTTTGTTGAGTATCAGTGCTTTTGCCCAGATGCCTGCACCGAACCCTTACAATGCAAATACCCTTTTCGAACAAATGGGTCAGGCACTTCCTACACCTAATACTTATCGAACTGCAAGCGGAGCTCCGGGAAAAGAATACTGGCAGCAAAAAGCTGACTATGATATTAAAGTAGAGCTTGATGATGAAAAGCAGAGAATCACTGCCAGCGAAAAAATCACCTATTTTAATCAATCGCCAGATGCTCTAACCTATTTATGGTTGCAGTTAGATCAAAATCATTTTTCAGATAAATCAGACGCAAAACTTACCCGGTCGACGTCTATCAGTCATGAAAGAGGGGCTTCGTCGGGGTCGTTGAAATCACTAAATGATGATTCCGGCAAAGATTATGGTTATAAAATAACGAAAGTGACTGATAAAATGGGTAAGCCATTGAAATACACCATCAATGGAACTATGATGAGAATTGATCTTCCGACAGCTCTCCTTAAAGGTCAAAATTTTGTTTTTAATGTTGACTGGAACTTTAATATCGTTGATGCCAATGCCACAAGAGCCAGAAGTGGTTATGAGTATTTTGAGAAAGATGGAAATTATCTCTACGAAATGGCCCAATGGTTTCCACGTATGTGTGCCTATGATGATGTAAACGGATGGCAGCACAAACAGTTTTTGGGTCAGGGTGAATTTACTCTGATCTTTGGTGATTATAAAGTGGCGATTACAGTTCCTAACGACATGGTTGTAGGTGCTACAGGTGAGCTTCAGAACTCAAAAGAAGTGTTATCTGCAACTCAGCAGGCCAGGTTATTACAAGCCGAAACAGCCACTACTCCTGTTGTAATTGTAAATCAACAAGAAGCCGAACAAGCTGAAAAAGGAAAGCCTACCGGTAAAAAAACATGGATTTTTGCCGCTAAAAATGTGAGAGATTTTGCGTTTGCTACCTCGAGGAAGTTTATCTGGGATGCGATGAAAGTTGATGTCGAAGGAAAAAAAGTATGGGCTATGTCTTTATATCCTAAAGAAGGTAATCCACTTTGGGGTCAATATTCTACGCGATTGGTGGCTCATACACTTACGCAGTATTCGAAAAGAACATTCGCTTATCCTTATCCCGTTGCCTATTCAGTTCATGGTCCGGTAGGAGGGATGGAATACCCTATGATGAGTTTTAACGGTGCAAGGCCTTTGCCTGATGGTACTTATTCTGAAGATACCAAAAACTTCCTGATTCTGGTTATCATACACGAAGTAGGACATAATTTCTTCCCAATGATTGTAAATAGCGATGAGAGACAGTGGTCATGGATGGATGAAGGCTTAAACAGTTTTCTGGAAGGGATTGTCTGCCGTGAATGGGATCGTGATTTTCCTGCCGATGGTATTGAGCCTCAGCACATTGTTCCATACATGAAACTGGATGCAGACAAGCAAAATGCTATTATGACTTCCAGTGACAATATTTTACCTGGAACTTTCGGCCCTAATGCCTATTCCAAACCTGCTACCGGACTCAATATGCTGAGAGAAACTATCATGGGAAGAGAGCTCTTTGATTATGCTTTCAAAGAATATTCAAGAAGGTGGGCATTTAAAAGCCCGACTCCGGCTGACTTTTTCCGTACAATGGAAGATGCTTCCGGAGTGGATTTGGATTGGTTTTGGAAGGGTTGGTTTTATGGTGTAGATAATCTGGATCAGGCCATAGCCGAGGTGGAATGGATGGAATTGGATGATCAGAATCCTGAGGTAAAAAAAGCTGCAGCCAGGACTGAGGAAAATTCCAAAAAGCAGACCATGAGTTATATTCGTGATAAAACGGATATTAAAAGATCTGTTGTAGAAGCTGATAGTACTATGAAAGATTTCTACAATAGTTATGATAAAAATGCCGTAACAGAGAAGGAAAAAGCTCAATATCAGAAATATTTGGAGTCGCTATCGGCTGAGGAAAAAGAGCTTGTCAAAAATAAAAAGCAATATTATGTACTTAAGCTAAAAAATAAAGGAGGCCTGGTGATGCCGGTCTTGGTACAAGCTCAGTTTGAAGACGGTACCACCCAGGATTTCAGATTTCCGGTAGAAATATGGAGGCTTAATAATAAGGAAATCAAGAAAACGATTGTGACTGATAAAAAAGTGGCAAAATTCAAGCTTGACCCTTACTTTGAATTACCTGATGTGGATCCTACAGACAATGTATTTCCGAAAGAACCTGAAAAACCAACGAAATTTCAACTTATGAAACAGCAGAGCATGCGACCACAAGGTAGCAATCCTATGCAGGAGGCACGCCAAAACTCAGCCTCGGGAGCTGTGGGTGCAAGTGGAAAGAATTAAGAATTAAAGTATGTTGAATATTGAAATGCCCGGAGGATACTTCGGGCATTTTTGTGTAAATAAATTCTATAATTGAATTTTTGTGTATAAAAATGATTATATTTGGTGTAAAGTTTATTAAAATTATGAGAACAAATATTGAAATTGATGAAGGTGTAATCCTGAAAGCGATTGAATTATCGGGATTAAAGACCAAAAAAGCTGTGGTTGACCAAGCCCTGAAAGATTTTTTAGCTAAACAATCTAAACTTAATCTTTTAAAATTAGAAGGTAAATTGGAGTGGGAAGGCAATTTGTCAGATTGGAGAAATGAGTGAGCCTATTTTGTTTGATACATCGGTATGGATTAATTTTTTTCAAAAAAGAAATAATACACAGACCGAACTTCTAAAGCATTATTTAGCTGAAGACAAACTTATTTGCATTTGTCCTCCAATTATCCAGGAATTGTTGCAAGGATGTAAAAATAAGCTTCAATTTGACCAACTAGATTTTGATCTGAGACAATTAATACTTCTAGATTGTGGCCATTACCGGGCATCACATGAGGCGGCCAGGATCTATTTTGACCTAAGAAAATCAGGAATAACTATTAGAAAACCTAACGATTGCCTAATTGCCTGGTATGCATTGGAATATAGGATAAATCTATGTCACAATGATTCTGATTTTGAATTAATAAAAGCCGGTTTTGAAATAAAAACTATTTAGAATTCTCTTGTTTTCTATTAAGAGGAAAAGAAAAGTTATAGCTCACTTCACCACCACATCGGTAAATCCAAAAGTGTCGCAATCAAAAAGTCCTTTATCTGACAATTTTAGGGATGGAATAACTAGCAAAGCCATAAATGAAAGACTCATAAATGGTGATTTGAGCTTACTTCCCAATTTATTTTTGACGAAATTGTCGATCTGGGTATAGTCTCTGGATATTTCGTAACCATTTTTATTGCTCATCAATCCGGCTACCGGGAGCGGCAAAACACCCATTTTTAAATCAGAAACTGCTGAAATACCCCCTTTTTCTCTGATTATCATGTTGATAGCATCCGCAATTGATTCATCATCAACACCTACCGCAATGATATTGTGAGAATCATGGGCTACCGAGGATGCCAGGGCACCATCGTCAAGACCAAAACCTTTAATAAACGTAATTGCCGGTGGGGTTTCTTTATATCGGTTCAAAACCACCAATTTTAATACATCATTATCCTCAGAGAAATGTTCTGCTTCGATTTCTGCTTTGGTATAAAATAATTTATCGGTAACCAGCTGACCATCATTAACTTTGATGACATTTATGCCTTTGTATTCAGCAGGAAATTTAATTTTCAAGTCAGCAGAAGAAATCCTTCTTGCCGAGAAATTGTTTATGGGATTTACTGCTATGTCCTCAATCAAAGAATTTCCTTTTTCGGCCACCAACCTACCATCGATATATGTTTCCAGAATTTCAAATTCTCTCAGGTTATTGATTTTTATGAAGTCTGCCGGTTCTCCTTCTCTCAAAAGGCCTACGGGTAAATCATAGTGGCGAATGGGATTCAGTGAAGCTATTCGTAATGCCTTAAATAAATCAAGACCACCGCTTACTGCTCTTTTAATGAGGAGATTGATGTGTCCTGCTTCCAGATCATCAGGGTGCTTATCGTCAGAGCAAAACATCATTTGAGTGGAATAATTATCTGCCAATGGAATCAATGCATCAAAATTCTTTGCTGCACTTCCTTCCCTGATCAGAATCTTTACGCCCATTTTTAGTTTTTCTTCGGCTTCTTCCAGCGTAAAGCATTCGTGATCAGTACTTATGCCATACGAAAAATACTTTTTGGCGGCATCGCCTCTCAGAGCAGGGGCATGGCCATCAATTGGTTTGTTGTATTTTTTTGCGAGTGAAATTTTAGTAAGTACCTCCTCATTTTCAGACAATACCCCCGGGAAATTCATCATTTCGGCCAGATAACCTATTTCGGGCTTTTCAAGCAGAAATTCAATTTCTTCAGCATCTATAACCGCACCGGCACTTTCAAAATCAGTTGCCGGAACACATGATGGAGCCCCAAAACAAAATTTGAAGGGGACTTTTTTTCCATTCTCAATCATAAAATTTACCCCCTTAACTCCCAATACATTGGCAATCTCATGGGGGTCAGACACCGTACCAATTGTGCCGTGAACCACAGCCATTTTCGCAAACTGTGAAGGTACAAGCATCGAACTTTCGATATGAACATGAGCGTCAATGAATCCGGGTAAATAGTAGCCATCTTCTGCTTTTTCAGGTCCGAGTTTTTCAATATTGAAAATCCTTCCTTCAAAAACAGTTATTTCGCCATAAAAAATTGTATTGTCAAATATATTTATGATATTCCCGGAGTATTTTTTCATACTTTCTGTTTTTTACAAATTTCCGAAATTTGTTTTATAATTCATTAATTTAATACCTGACGAAGTATGTTTTTCAAATAAAAATGCTCCTTCGGTTAGCCGAAGAAGCAAATTAAATGAAAATAACTTATTTGTTTATTATTATGCTGGCTTCAATTTCAACAAGGTATTTCTCGTCAATAAGCTTTGAAACTTCCACCATGGTCGTTACGGGCTTAATTTCACCAAAAACCTCTCCATGAGCTTTTCCTATTTTTTCCCAATTTTTAATGTTTTTACAATAAATTCGGGTTCTTACCACATCTTTTAAATTTGCCCCTAATTGATTTAAGGTGTTTTCGAATTTCATCAGAATGAATTTGGTTTGAAGATATTCATCACCTTCTCCAATCAATTCACCACTGTTGTCTGTTGCAACTGTCCCGCTAATTTCTATTATATTTCCTATCTTAACCGCCCTGCTGTATCCTACAATATCCTCCCACTTTGCACCCGATGTGATGTTTATTCTTTTCATCCTAATTTTATGGTTTTTTACAAAAATAGAGATTAATCCCCAAATTTACATTGAGGCGGTTGTTTTCTTCCAATGGAGATTTGTAACATTTTCTCCAACTTTTTTACCCAAATCAAGACCCGTAACATTGTCCTGACGAGTATGAATTCCGCCATAGAGACGGGAAATTCCACATTCTTCAGCGGTTTGCCAAATAGAAGTGAAACTTCGGGCTTTGAAGTCTACATTTCGGGCATAGTCTTTTATCCGGCTTATATGGGTGTTGTCAGTAAAAGTCACTTCATTGCCAAAAGCAGAGATTAGGGCAGTGGCAGCAGCAGCTCCCTGAGTAGAATGGCCTGACGGAAAAGCTGGGAAAGGAGGCTCTGGCCAGAATTGTTGATAAGGCATTTTGATGTTTCTTAAAATATAAGGTGTAGGCCTTACGGAATGGTAGGTGTATTTCATTTTCCAGCAACACACAAATGCATCAGCAACTGATAAACCAACTTTGGCATAAACGCTGGTTGCTTCAAATAAATTGAGTTTTTTTAATTGTACCAATTGTCTGGCCAGATTGTAGGAATGCCCTGCCGGTGCAGCAGTTTCAGAGGGATCATCACCCCACCAAAGTGCAATTTCTTTCTGTTCTTTGGTTAAGTTTATATTTAAATCATATACTTCCTTGAATTCTGCATAATACTTAGAGTTCTTATCAGTGCTATATTCCATGATTTGGGGAATCGGAATATTTCCGTTTAATGCAACCATAGGTCGGTTTTTACCCCATGCGGGAGCCATTGGTGCCAATATTGATGACTGACCGTTTGAAGGTGGAGTCCAATACTGAGGTCCCAGAGGCATGGCATATTTAAAATCAAAATTATTCAGATAACCCAGATTCCCTCCATCGGTTTTTGACCAATTGTATATTTTTTCTGCAACCGAGGCTCCATATCTTTTCGACCTGTTAATAATAGCAGTATCTTTTACTATAGTCGTTCTTTGAAGCACAATGTCATTATATAAAGAGTCAATTGGCAGTTTGTAATTACTCTGAGAATGTTGCCACAATCTGAATACCATATAGTATTGCCCTTCATTTAAGGCAGTTTCCCAGTCTATTTCACCTGATGGTTTGGGTAATTCACCCAGGCCATTTAATTCCGGAGCCACAGACTGGTAAATTATGCTACCATTGACTACAGTTTCATACATCGTTAGGCCCATGTAACCCAATGCTCTACTGATATAAGTAGGACTATTAAGAGGTTGATACCTAACAAATTTCAAAAGTTTTTCAGTCCAAAGATTCGTTATTTCTGAGCTGATCACTTTTTCAGTGGGTTTCACTATTTCTACTTCTTCCTTGTCTTTACTACAAGAAATTAAAAAACTTAAAGTGATTCCAAACAATAATAGTCTTTTCATTTAAAATGACAGATATGGTTCGATTTTATTCAATGTATTCTCGTCGAGAATCTTTATTGACTTCAAATCATTAATATTTTTAAAATCACCGTGTTGCTTTCTGTATTCAAGAATCACTTTTGCCTGGTTATAGTTCAAATAAGGATGTCTGATTTTATCAGCCTTATTGATTACTATTTTCTTAACGCCGGAATTGATGAAAGCATATTTTTTAAGTTCTTCTACTGCTTCAGGTGCAATTCCATAAGTTTCAGAAATCTGGTTGAGATTATTAAATCCGCCCAACAAATCACGGTACTTAATTATTCTGTTTGCAAATACCTTACCAATCCCTTTTACACGCATAAGTTGTGTCGTATCCGCAGAATTTAGTTCAAATTTTGAAATGGTAGATGCTGTAGCCTTTTTAGTCCATTTTGGTGTTTCTTCCTCGGTGTTGATTTTAATAGTGAGATTTTCTTCAGCGTCTTTTTGTGTCAGAAAATTTTTTTCTGGCAAAAGGATATAAGGTTGAAATTCCTCATAAACTTCGGGTTTGAGGATATATATTTTCTTTAAGTCTTCTTTATATCTAAACTTCCCACCCTTTGACCGATATTTGATAATGGTATTGGCCACATACATTGGGAATCCCATTTTTTTAAAATCACCCTCAGAGGCTGTGTTGGGATCAAAACTAAATTTTTCTCCTTTTGAATAGGCGTTATTTTTGTCAAAGTTTTTAAAATCATACTTTCGGCTTTGATATTCATATTCCTGATTTTTGTATTCAGGAATTTCAGTGTGAGCATTTTCTTTAATGATAATCTCAGAATGTTGATTAAGCGTGAAAAGGGAGAATGAATAATAGATAATAATTGAAAAAATAATTACAACTGCAGCAAGAATGGCACCTTTAGCTTCTTCGATTGAAAAATCAAGCTGTTCTCTAAGGATGTTAATAATTCGTTTCATATCAGTGATTTAGAGCATAAAAAAACCTCCACTAAGATAGTGAAGGTTTCAAAATAAATTTAAATTTTTCTATTTTAATTCTAATTCAGAAACCCCAAAAAGCGGTTTTCCCTCAGAATTTTCATTTTTATATACCAAATACAAAGATTTAAAATTTTTAAAATGACTTAATATTGGGAATTCTTTTGACGTAATTCCTTCAACATTAATTTCTGTTTCCCCCAGCAATGGGCCATTTTTTGAGCCTAATCTCAATTCAATCTTACCGCCGACAGTTGTACCTTTCTTTGACATTGCTGTAATTTTTATTGCATTGAAGCCCGTAAAATCGAGCTCATTATATGCGGAATAACTATCGTGGTTTGCTATCAAAATGGCTCCAAAAGGTTCATAGTTAGTTTTTTCAGTGTTTTTTGAATCAAAATAATCCACTGCTTTAAAGTTTGGAGATTTGATGGCAATGGTTTTGGCAACAGTCAGAGGACCAATCACTTTTCCTCCCTTGTCGGTATAAAGAGCGTTTATTACATAAGCACCACTTTTTTTGGTTTTGTGGTCAATGGCCACAAATTTGCCTGACGCAGGCTTTGAATCTGGTCTTTTTTGATTGATAGATAATATATAATCTGCAATGTCTTTCGCATCAGAAACACTCAAAGCCGGATGGGCAGCCATTGCCTGTTCTCCCCAAACTCCGCCACCACCTTTGATGATTTTTTCGGCTAGCTTAGTGATATTTTCACTTGTTTTTGGGTATTTACCTGCAATTTCTTTGTAGGCTGGTCCGATAGATTTCTGATCTTTCGAATGACAGGCAGCACAATCATTTAATTCGATAAGTCTTTTCCCTGCAAGAAATGCTTCATTTGATTTATGTCCTTGTTCGATCATGGTTTTATCGAATCCTTCCAGGTAATTTATACTTACTACCACATCCTCAGGTAAAATACCCCGATTTATAGCCCCGTCTTCTTTATCTTTTACGACCACTTCATAGTCAATCTCATCATTGACTACAAAGTTTTTATTTGTGTTTACTTTTATTTCAATTTCGGGCAGGGCATTGCCAGCTTTGATTTTAATGTTTTCTACAGACTTGTTTCCTTTTATGTCAGTCACAGTTAGTTTTACATCATACACACCTGGCTTTTGAAAAATAATAGCTGGATTGGCTAGTTTTGAATCTGGAATACCTTTTCCAAAGTCCCAGTTATAGAAGATTTTATCATCATCAAAATCTTTGGTACCCAATGAAGAAAACTGTACCTTAAGTGGAGTAGCCCCTTCGGTTTTATCTGCTTTAAGTACTACAATAGGTTTGCGGTTTCCAGCATTGTATTCAATTTTAGAAAGCTGGGCTTCGGGATTTTGAGCAAACCAGTTCATTCCATATTCAAGTGTGTAAAGCACGCCATCCTTACCAAATGCCATATCCATTGGGTGATAGAATTTTGTGGAGGGCATAAAGCGTTCCATACCGGCATAATTTCCATCTTCGTCAAGGCTTACAAGATTAATCCAATCTCGCATCCATTCATAGGCAAAGAATTTATTGTCAAAATAGGAAGGGAACTTGCCGGGTTTATCCTGATATTCTTCGGAATGGTAGACCGGCCCTCCCATTGGGTTAGCACCGCCACTCGTAAGCAGAGGATATTTAGCTGAAGGGCCATATCCATACCATATCATGGGTTTTTGTGCAGGTGGCAAATTGATCAATCCGGTATTGTTAGGTGAAAGGTTTTGGGGATGTTTTGCATCAAATTTTTCACCTGACTTGCGGGTATTGAAGTCAAACGCATTATAGGCAAAATTGTTGCCGGTAAACATAGGCCAGCCATAAAAACCGGCTTTTTTTGCCTGGTTAAATTCCACGATACCTTCAGGGCCTCTTGTGGAATCAGTTTTTCCTGAGTCCGGCCCGATATCTCCCCAATAAAGAAACCCGGTTTTTTTGTCCACGGAGATTCGGTAAGGATTTCTGTTTCCCATTACATATATCTCAGGTCTGGTCTTTTCCATACCTTTTGGAAATAAATTTCCTTCAGGAATATCGTAGGTTCCGTCAGTTTTTGGAGTAATTCTTAGTATTTTACCCCGGAGATCATTGGTGTTTCCCGAAGTGGACAGAGCATCCCAACCTTTGCGGCCTTCTCTAAAATCAATAGGAGCAAACCCATCAGAAGCAAAAGGGTTGGTATCATCACCGGTTGAAAGAAAAAGGTTGCCATTTTTATCCCAATCTATTGAGCCACCTGTATGGCAGCACTCATCTCTTTTCACCGGTACTCTCAAAATTACTTTTTCTGTCTCAAATAAAATCGTATCTTTTTGCTGGTCATAGGTAAATCTGGATAGGAAGTTGTCTTTATGTAGGTCTGTTTCGGGGGAATAATAAAAATAAACCCAATTGTTTTTTTCAAAATCCGGATCAAGGTTTACTCCCATCAATCCATACTCAAATTTGGTGTAAACATTCAATTTGCCTGCAATTTTTACCTGGTTGGTTTTAGGATTCCAAAGTTTTATGGCTCCTTTTCTTTCCACAAAAATCACTTTTCCATTGGGCATGACTGCCAATTCTATGGGTTCATCAAGATTTTTCACCAAGGTTGTTTTTTCAAACCTGGTTTCTTCCGGTGCTCTTTGTGTTTTGGCTTTATTGTAATTGAGTATCCCAGCCATACACCATTTAATACCTTCGGCAATGTGTTTTTGCATCAGGGGCTCACTGAAAGTTTCGGGGGTATGACCGAAATTGGTGTAGAATGATTTACCACCGTCAAATTCCCTGTACCAGGACATAGGATGAAAGTCACCCATTTTGCCCATTTTATAAGACTTTTCATCTACACTAATCAGGAAATTAAGGTTGTCTTTCTTTAATGCTTTAAAATCATAAAATTCGTCAGGTCTTTCAAAAGTTTTGGGCAAATGTCGGGTTGAGATATGATTTTGATCCAATGTAGTCATTTTCCCGTTTTGTACATTTGAAACACTCCCTCCCGGGTGACCATTGAAATAGGCTCCAACTAACTCATTAAACCAAGGCCAGGTATATTCGGTATCTGTGGCAGAATGAATTCCCGCAAAGCCGCCTCCAGCTTGTATAAATCTTTCAAAATCTGCTTGTTGAGCGGGCTCTAGAATATCTCCTGTGGTATTGAGAAAAACCACAGCTTTATATTTTTTGAGATTGGTTTCATTGATGTCAGCCGCATCTTCAGAAAAGTCAACTCTGATGTTGTTTTCTTTTCCAAATGTCGCCAGAAATTCCTTACCCTCTTTAATGGAGGCATGTCTGTAGCCAGCGGTTTTTGAAAATACCAGAATTGCATTTTGTTGAGCAAGTGATTCCAGAAATGATCCGAGGAGAAAAATAATAACTAATAGTTTTCGCATTAAATATTGATTGAATTGTAGCAAATATAGCTATTTGGTTGATGGCATAAAAACAAAAAACCACCCTTTTGGGGTGGTAATTATTAATTTTTTTTCAGGATTTATTATAATCCCGTTTCTTGTTCTCTGTAGGTAACTACCAACTGGTCAGTTAAAAACTCTTCCAAAGCAGAAGAAGTTGGTTTAGGTTGTCTTTCATAGAATTTCGAAATTTCGATTTGCTCTCTGTTTTCGAAAATTTCTTCCAGATTATCTACACTTGAAGCAAACTCACTTAATTTCTGTGTCAACTCTTCTTTGGTTTTGACAGCAATTTGCTGAGCTCTTCTTGACACTACAAAAACCGACTCGTAAATATTTCCGGTTTTCAACGCCAAAACATCTGTATCTCTGGTAACTATCGATGAATTAATAGCCATCTGTATATATTTTTATTTATTAAAATTTAAAATCGGACTGCAAAATTAATCTAAATTATTGAATAATAGTACAATTTCATCAAGATTTCTCTTTTTCTGCTGCTATTTTAGCTTGTTCTATGGCTTTTTCAGTTTTATCAACCTCTTCCAGGCCTTTCATAGCACGGGCATGCACCTTTTCCAAATCCTTCAAATATTTGCTTTTGGGATATTTATCAATAAATTTTTCATATAAAGTAATAGCCTCATTGTATCTTTCTTTTTGTTTGGTAAACAAACTCACATCAGCCAATTCCTGTTGGGCAATAACCTGAATGTATTGCAGTTCTTCTCTGTATTTGGAATCAGGGAAGTCTTTCAGGAAATTTCCTACACTTACTACAGTGGCTTTATAATTAGCTAGTCCTCCATATGAAGGTTGCCGGGTCTTGTAATACAATTTAGCTTTTTCATAAGCTTTTTTCTCCAGTCGGTTCCTTAAATCGTTCAGATCTTTGTTGCACTTTTCTGCATATTTACTGTCCGGATAAGTGTTTATAAAAGTTTGCAGTGCATCAATAGCCGTAAGGGTATTGGTTTGGTCAAGGTTAGAAGGAGGGGAGTCTTTAAACATCGAATAGGCATACATATAAAATGCCTCTTCGGCAAACGGACTGTTGTTATAAGTAGCGTAGAAGTTTTTGAAAGCATAGCTACTCATCTGGTACATTCCCTGATAATAATTACAATAAGCATTGTAAAACTGAGCTTTTTCTGCGGTGCTGTCACCTTTTAAAAGTGGCGTGATTTCTTCAAAAATCAAACCGGCTTTATAGTAATCAGCATCCTCGTAGTATTTTATTGCAGCTGCGTATTTTTCCTCAAGGGTACCCTTTTTTTGAAGTTGGTTAAACTTTTTATTACAGGAAAACTGCGTTAAACCTATTATAATTGCCAGAGCAAATAGTCCTTTTTTCTTAAAATTCATGTTACAAATGTACAAAATCCACAGCAATTAGAACGGTAGTGTTTTAAAAATATTGGGGAGAATATTTAATTGTGCCTTACAAGGAGCTTTTTGGTGGCAATTTTTTTGCCATTTACAACCAATTGATACATATAAAATCCTGATTCCCAACCTGAGGTATTGATCCTGATTTTATCTGAAGGCCTGGTTAAATCAAAATCAGCAACCGGTTTTCCCAACAAATTATAAAATGATAAACTGGCAGAAGAAACATCGGCATCAAGTGAGTAATCCAATGTAGTGTAGCTATCAGCAGGGTTGGGATAAACATTGGATATTTTGTTCCGGTCGGCATTGCTCTCTACAGCATTACCGTTGGTTTTGGACTCCTGTTGTTTACTTTTATTTACAATCAATAAATCCCTGTAATACTGAGTATAGTTGGTTTTTGAATTGAATGTAAGCGTTTTAGGAAGAGTTGTTTTGCCCAAAACGCTATTTGTGGCGTTTACTTTTTTGGGATCTTTTCCAATTGAAAGCCTTGATTGACCTGCCGACTTTTGACCCAAAGCCACAGACACAGTCAATAAGACTGCAATCGTTCCTGTAACTATGTGAGTAAAAATTCGCATCGGAAAATCAAGTATAAATTTTGCTTATAATCAGAGTTTTACAAAAATAATAAAATAAATTTCGCTTTCTACAATATTAGACGTTATTTTTTGTTAAAAGGTTGCCTTTATATATAAAAAAACTTTTATTCCCATTATTCTAAGCAAAAACTATACCTCAATCTTGTTTTCAGCAAGGAATTTTTCCTACTCTGGTGGCATGTCTTCCCCCTTCAAAGGCCGTCTCTATAAAAGTTTTAACGTATAATAATGCTTCTTCATCGTCAATAAACCGGGCTGGCAAGCACATAATATTGGCGTCGTTATGTTGACGGATAAGTTTGGCTACATTATTGTTCCATACTAAACCGGCCCTGATGCCCTGATGCTTGTTGGCTGTAATACATACGCCGTTTCCGCTGCCACAGATCAAAATTCCGAAATCAAATTCTTTTTTTTCAACAGCAGTAGCAAGGGGGTGAACAGTGTCAGGATAGTCCATGGAATCGGCTGTATAAGGTCCAAAATCCGATGTCTGGAAATTTTGACTTTGAAGCCAGTTTAGAATTTTTTTCTTATATTCGAACCCGGCGTGGTCACCACCAATAGCAATTTTTAATGACATTTTCTTTAAACTTTAAATTGCAAATATACGTTTTAAATAACTTGAAGAGATAACAACAATTCAAAAAATGGAAGAAATAATAGAAGAAGTAAAAATTAAAGAGGCTTTCCAGGAACGCACATGGAACGAAATTCAAAGTCAGGACTCATGGCAAATATTTAAGGCAATGGCTGAATTTGTTCAGGGGTATGAAAAATTGGCCAAAATCGGACCCAGTGTATCAATATTTGGGTCAGCAAGAACAAAACCCGGTACTAAATATTACAAAATGGCGGAAGACATAGCTGCCAAATTGGTAGAAAAAGGGTATGGCGTAATTACAGGCGGAGGACCGGGAATAATGGAAGCTGGCAATAAAGGTGCCAAAGAAAAAAGAGGTAAATCGATTGGCCTGAACATAGTTTTGCCCTTTGAGCAAGTTCCCAACGACTATGTGGACAATGACAAAAGTATAAATTTTGACTACTTTTTTGCCAGAAAAGTATGTTTTATTAAATATTCTCAAGGATTTGTAGTGTTGCCGGGAGGATTTGGAACACTGGATGAGCTTTTCGAAGCCCTTACGTTGATTCAAACCAAGAAAATAGGCCGGTTTCCGATTGTGATGGTAGGAACAGAGTATTGGTCAGGTCTGATGGATTGGATCAAAAGTACCATGATAGCCGAAGGCAATATTAAACCTGAAGATTTGAATCTGATAAAAGTGGTCGATACAGCGGAAGAAGCTGCAAAAGTGATTGAGGACTTTTATGGCAAATATATGTTGCAGCCCAATTTTTAAAAATCCAGAGTTTCAAAACATTAAATCCAGATCGAGGGACTCTTTGAGTTTCCAGAGATTTGGATTTTTTTCGGCCATATTTTCAAACTTCTCCTGCTCAGTACGAGGCTTCATTTTAGTCTCCTCTGCCGTGATTATGGCTTCAATCTGAATATTTCCGTTATGGAGTTTTCTTTTCAATAATTCCAAAACGTCTGACCTGATTTCGTAGAAAATATCCTTCAAAATTGTATTTGGTAGCTTGAAGGTCATGAGTGTGCCTTCAAGCTCAAAATCTGACTCCAATACCCGGCTTTCGTTGGGTGAGGTACGTTGGCGGGCGAGCTCCATCAATACGCCTTTGGCCATTCCAAAGGTAAATTCCTTTCTATCGGTGATCTGAATCTCATGACCTGGGGTGGTTTCTTTGGCAGTACTTACGGCTTCTTCCAACGCTTTTACTGAGCGTAATGACTTCATGGGTTTCCTAACGACATTTTCTGCCGGAACCGAAGACGATTGGGTTGGAATTGTTTGATTTTGGGCTGTCTGATTTACCGGAATGACCTGTGAGGTAGCAACAGGACTATCTTCAACTACTTTTTTTTTTGGCCCTCAGTATCCTGAAGACCTCCCATATTCAATACGGCGTTGATTTGGGATAGTTTCAATAACCCGATTTCAACATGAAGTCGCTGATTTTTGGAAGCTTTGTAGTTGATATCAATCTGGCTTCCCACACTTAATGCCGAAAGCAGGAAGCTGGTACTCACTTTTTGAGCCTGAGCCAGATATTTTTGTTTGATATTTTCTGAAATCTCAAGGATATCGATGGTTGCCGGGTTTTTACAAACCAGTATATTGCGAAAATGCTCATTGAGGCCAACAATAAACTGATGGGTGTCAAAACCTTTAGCGATGATTTCATTCAAGATTAACAATACATCTGTAATATTTCCTTCACTGAGAGCATCCAGCATTTTGAGATAATAGTCATAATCGAGAACGTGGAGGTTTTCGAGAACGTTTTTATAACTGAGCTTTCTGTCTGTCGAAAAAGTGACGTTAAGGTCAAACATAGATAGGGCATCTCTCAGTCCTCCGTCGGCCTTTTGGGCAATCAGTTCGAGAGCTTCTTCCTCAAATACAATTTCCTCTTTTTCTGCGATAGCCGCCAGGTGATCCGAAATATCTTTATTCTGGATACGATTAAAATCAAAAATCTGGCACCGACTTAGAATCGTAGGCAGAATCTTATGTTTTTCGGTGGTAGCCAAAATAAAAATAGCATACGAAGGTGGCTCTTCCAGTGTTTTCAGGAACGCATTAAAAGCAGCCTGCGAAAGCATGTGCACCTCGTCAATGATATATACTTTATATTTACCGTCCTGAGGCGGGAATCGTACCTGGTCGATCAGATTTCTGATGTCCTCCACTGAGTTGTTGGAGGCAGCGTCAAGTTCGTGTATATTAAACGATGCATTCTGGTCAAAATTTTTGCAGGATGCACACTGGTTACAAGGCTCAATGTGTTCATTTACGTTTTGACAGTTAATTGTTTTTGCCAAAATACGGGCACAGGTGGTCTTTCCTACACCGCGTGGACCTGTAAATAGAAACGCCTGAGCTAATTGATTGGTTTTGATGGCGTTGCGAAGTGTGGTGGTAATATGCGACTGACCTACAACCGAATCGAAAGTAATCGGGCGGTATTTTCGGGCAGATACTACAAAATTTTCCATGCGACAAATATAAGAAAGAAACCCAATAGCTCCGAAACTTTTTGTGCTTAGCTAGATTTTATAGAAAAAAGAATGAGCCATAAATCTTAGCTTTGAAAAAGATTCTAAAACTCTAATAATTTATCGAGAAACAGGAAACATTGTGTGAGCTATTACCTGAAAATCATTTTACAAATACTACTTTTGATTGGTCGGCTTTATTGATTTGCTTGATAAAGCTCACCAGATTGGCATATTCATTGGGCGGAAAAATGCCCCCTTTCATTATCAATTCCCGCTTCATTATTAGTTTGTTGTCTGAAAATGAATAGGTTATTTTATAAGTTCCGAATGATTGATTAATGTTTATTTCTTTCGGTAATGACTCAATTTTGAATACCGATGGAATGATAAAAGTCATTTCATCAAAATCTTTAAAAGTAAAAACATTTGGATCCAGATATAAATCGTGTTCTCTGTTGGGTTTATCAGGAATATTACTGATGAATTTTGTAAAAATATTTGGCTTTAAAAATAATCTGTTTCCACTGGTTGTGCCATATTTTGTGATGTTTATATCAAACCTTTCTTTGGTGACTGGAATTTCAGCCTTTATGACTTCGAATCTGGGGTCTGTGATGACAGAATTGGCGATATTTAATTTATTTATCACCCAATCTTTTTGCTCCGAAGTGGTATGGTTTGTGGCTACGTTAAATCTGCTTTCCTGTTGAATTCCGGAATATTCAGCCTGGTATTTTGCAAAAATATTTCCGTTTTCGTCCATTTTAATTTCGGCTTTTCTTGACTGTAAGTTTTGTTCCGGAAGGTAAAATTTAGTGTTCACCAATTCCGATGAATTTTCTTTTATCAATAATCCTTTGCGGTTTCCGGTGAAGTCACCAATATAACCCGCAGCGTTGGTTTGACTCGTGCATTCCAGCCAAAGTGTGTCTTTTGGCATAGGTACACATACAAATTCATGATTGAATGAAGGATCAGGGAAGTCTTCAAAAAATAGATTATTGATATCACCGGCATAAATCAAAACGGGGTAAGCCTTGATGTTTTGAGACTTTAAGAGGGCAATGGTATAGTTTGATAGTGCTTTGCAGTCACCATATCCTTTAGTGGCAACATCTTCGGCTTTCATACTTTGCCAACCGCCAATACCAAGGTTAATAGAGAAATATCTGGTATGGGATTGCATAAATTCGTAAACTTTTTTTGCTTTGTTTCTGGGCTCTTTTTCATTACCTATCCAGGATTTCAATTTCTCTATAGTGGCTATTGGAATCACATCACGACCTTGATTTATTTTTTGATAAAAAGCTCCGATGTCGTTCCAGGTTTTGATAGTTCCTTTGAAATCCCCCATTTTGAAACGGGTTGCTGATAAAAGTACAAATGGGATATTCTCTCTGAAAACTAATTCCTCTTTCTTTGCCGGAGGTCGGTTTTTTACTTCCCAGCTTTCCACAAAATACTTGCCTTCTTTGTACTTTTTTGATTCAATCAGATTTTGTTTAGTACGGTAAAAGTCATTTTCTGAAGCATTAATAATAAGCTGTGCATTTTCGACTCCCGTTAATTCATATTCCTGAGGTATCCAGTTGGGGTAGAAAAAAGTATTTGTATTTTCCAGCTCATAGCTAAACTCCACTGTGTAAGGATATGTGTACTTTTTTTTGTCAAAGGCAGCTATTTTCAGCCTCGAATCATCAACTTCAAGAGCATAGGTATAAGCTGCAAAATCCTCTATTTCATTGTTTTTGAGTTTTTTCAAACTTTCCCCGGAGGCATCAAAAATTTGACCCTCTATTTTTTTTACCTTTGAGTATTTGTCGTAAAAAGCTTTGAAAACTGCAAAATGTTCTTCGCCTTTTTCATTGAAAATTGTGACAGCCCAATGTTTCTCAATACTAATTTTTGAATCTGATTCAATAGTGATAATCGTATTGTCAAATCGTACTACAGCATCGGCATTTTCTTTCAGATTGTCTGGTATTTTGTTGACCGAAAGATTGATTTGCCCAAAAATACTTTTTATAGAAATAGCCACTAAAAGTATGACTCTGGAAATTATGGTTTTCATATTCGTCGCTTATAAAATGTGGTTTTTATAATTTTTTTAATACCAATTGTTCGGCATGTTTTTGGACTATTCTGTTGTAAAACTCCTTTAAATCATGGTATTGATCTGCCGAATACAGAGGGTTTTTCAGTGAGATTTTGCTTACTACAGTGTAAGTGCCAAGGGCTTCATCGTAGGTAGAATTAAAGGTAAAAGAAGCGGCTTTGTCTGGTGTTGACATACTAATATTTCCTGGTTTTGACTCGACTTTATAGCCTTTAGGTAAATGAAAAAGGTTTTTTACCATTTTTTCGACCGGGTACCCATAATCTACCGGATAAAGCCTTTTTTCCTCTTTAAAAGGGTTTTCTTTTACCTGATCAAATGTTATCGGACTGATATAAATAAAATCTTCATCGTTGAGTTCTTCATCTGATTTAAAATCGCAACTAACCAGAGCAATATTTTCAGTATTGTCAAAATCTTTGAGTGTAATATTGGAAATCTGGTAACCCGGAAGTCCACTTTTAAAATTTTCAATATACTTGTCTTTACCCAACGATTTTAAGGAGTTTCTTTGGCTGTAACCTGAATATCCAGAATGTGACATCTCGTATTTTCCGGTTATTTCACCTTTTTCCTCATTAAAATTTATTTCAGAAGATAAAAAATAACGGTATTTTTCAGAAGGATTTAAAGATAAGAAATTTCCACCTTTTCCATTGACTTCAAAACCATTTCCGTTTAAACAATTGAAAGGAAGCATACCAAGTTTTACCTGATCATCACTAATATCAAGAAAGTATGTTTTGTCGGCAAGTTCAACTTTGCAAACTACATAATTGAACTTATCCAAAAGTGGGATATATTCATGTACCTTTCCATTGTCGCGGGTACTCAAAAGTACGGGTGTAGCGTTGTAGTTTAACTCTTTGAGTAATGCTACAAGCATGATATTTAGCTCATTAGGAGTGCCTTTTTTGTTTTCAAATACCTTTTTTAAGTCACTTACAAACAAATTTCCTGTGTTTTCGACAGCGTCCATTTGCCTCGACATATAATCATAGAGTTTACCTAACCTCTCGACCGGATCCTGGATAACCTCAAACTTTTTAATCAAATCTTTGAGATAATTAGCCTTTTTGTATTTCATACCGAAGTTTTCATGGACAAACATGGTGCGGTCGATATCAACCCAGGTGGTGGAATAATTTTTAAATGGCTGCCCTGGCAAAGAAACACTAGTGAGTTCAAAGTCGATTTTTGACAGATAATCCTCATCGGTACTGATAAATGATTCATCTTTAAAGGCAGGTGCATTTACCATTGTAAATTTGTAATTCAAGCCAAAACAATCCAATTGAGTATGCCCCATATTTACTCTTTTTTCTTCTTTCTCGTTGCGGGCGAGAGGAAGGTAACCACCCATCGTGATTTTATAGAATAAATGTGAAGGAATTGTGATATCGTATTCACTGTAAATTTTTGGAATTTCACCCTGAAAATACCAGGTTCTGGGATTGTTGATGGTATTTAATGGCGTTACTTTACGGTATTTATATTCTATGATACAGCCTTCCTTTACATTGGGGAAAGTGGCTTTTTTTCTATACCATTTTTCACTTCTTTTCTCATCAAAAATATCTTTTTTAGTTAGAGAAGTTTTTTTGACAACTCCATTTTCCAGCCAAAATGTATTGCCATCAAAATCGGTGATTCTCTCCGATTCATTAAAAGAACCCTGATAATAGCTGATTTGAACTACTCCCAGATCGTAAGCTGTGCTTTTGAGAATGTGTTTTCTCACAAAAACCTCAGTTTCATATACCAGGCCCAGGTTCTCGTCATAGGAAAATCTGGTTTCGCCTTTTTCATAAAGTGTTATGGCTTTAGCAGAAGTGTCTATAGCATAGCTTTTCACATTTAAATCAGCAAGGCCAACTTTGCCGAAATCGGCTTTTACAGGAGTAAATTGTGAGAATGCAAGAAAAGAATGGAAACTAATCGCGATAGTGAGTAAAAGGGATTTCATTGATTTTTATTTTATTTTAAAAAATGGTGGAGTTGCAATGTTTTGGGATTGAACTTCAGGTTAAAATTATCAAAAATTGTTCCATTTTTGACTAAAATCGTATTAAGAATTAATAAAAAAACCACCCATCGGATTCAATGGGTGGCCTGACAATAAACTTTTTATTTCTTATCGCTCAAAAATATTCCCCAAACCGCCAATAATACTTCCACCTTCTTTGGTGGCATTTCCGCCATAAGGAGAGAGTCTCTGAATAAGTTTTGAAATCGGCATCGATTGGATCCAAACCTTGCCGGTTCCGCTCAAAGTCGCCAAAAACATACCTTCACCACCAAAAATCATGGACCGAAGGCCGCCGGCACTCTGGATATCAAAATTTAACTGTGGTTCAAAAGCCACAATACATCCGGTATCGATTCTGAGGGTTTCGTTTTGCAGCGTTTTCTCCATTACAACACCTCCGGAATGAATAAATGCAAGACCATCACCCGTGATTCTTTCCAAAATAAACCCTTCACCACCAAAAAGGCCGGCACCGAATCGCTTGTTGAAATGAATCGATATGCTGGTACCCATGGCTGCACACAGGAAGGCGTCTTTTTGCACGATCAGGGTGTTTTGGTATATCTCACCCAGATTCACGGGTTTAATGGTGCCGGGATACGGGGCAGCAAATGCCACTTTCTTTTTGCCATTACCGTGGTTGGTAAAGTGAGTCATAAAAAGCGACTCACCCATCAAAACCCTTGAACCGGCTTGTAACAATTTTCCCAGAAACCCCTGATTGGGTTGTGAGCCGTCACCCATCACGGTATCAAAGGTGATACCGTCTTCCATATATAGCATAGAACCGGCTTCTGCCACTACCGTTTCGGCTGTGTCGAGCTCAATCTCAACCACCTGGATGTCTTCACCCAAAATCTTATAGTCTATTTCATGACTTCTCATCGTCTTTCAAATGTTTAAGTTTCTTATCTTCTACTTTTTGATTCAAAAAATCATTAATTTTTTCAATATTGTACGACATCTGTATCTCTCCAAAGGAATTGACCGTAACGTCAAACCCTTTGAGGTCTTTGTGCACTTTTGGCAACTCCTCTTTTTCTTTTTTCTTTTTATTCATTTCAAAATTTGATTGAATTATGCACAAATCTACAAATCAAAATCGGGAAAAAATCATTTTGTAGGATTACGGATTTTTTGTCTGTCAAACGGAAAAAAAACGATTTGAAAATACTTTGGAACAAATGATTTTAATAATTAATAAAAAATCTTAATATTGTGTTCTTACTATTCAAACCAAATAAAATGAAAGATAATAAGCAAAATAATGGTCGGAGAGAGTTTTTGAAAACAGGGCTTTTGGCAGCAGGTTCATTTTTTATAGTGCCAAGGCATGTACTCGGAAAAGGTTTTACAGCTCCAAGTGACAAACTTAACCTTGCATCAATAGGAGCCGGTGGCAAAGGCTGGTCCGACATATTGAATGCCTATAATAACGGTGCCAATAATGTGGTTGCCCTTTGTGATGTGGATTTTAATCAGGCCAAAAGAGCTGCAGAAAAATGGCCCAATGCAAAGAAATTTACCGATTTTAGGGTGATGTTTGAGCAAATGAAAGGGCAGATTGATGGTGTGACTATTTCAGCCCCCGACCATATCCATGGCGTAGCTGCCATGACGGCCATGCAAAACGGTGTGCATGTATATGTGCAAAAACCACTGACTCACAATATTTATGAAGCCAGAATGCTCACCGAGGCTGCCCGTAAATATAAAATTGTAAGCCAGATGGGTAATCAGGGGGCTTCTAACCCCGGTCAACAGCAGATGATAGAGTGGCATAAAAAAGGTCTGATCGGGACGGTAGATACTGTATATGTATGGACCAACCGCCCGGTGTGGCCACAAGGAATACCAGTTCCAAAAGATAAACCTGCTCTGCCAGAAAGCATGAGTGCCGAAAATTGGGATGTTTTCATCGGACCGGCACAATATGTTGATTATCATCCGCTTTACCATCCTTTTAAGTGGAGAGGCTGGTGGAATTTTGGTACAGGAGCATTAGGCGATATGGGCTGCCACCTGATTGACCCACCTTTCAGAGTGCTTGAGCTGGGCTACCCAACCGAAGTAGAATGTAGTGTAGGGCAGGTGTTTACCAAAGACTGGACGCCTGAATATATCCCTGAGGGTTGTCCGCCTTCGTCACATGTACAGATAAAATTCCCTGCCAGTAAAAAGAATAAAAAGGATATTAAGATGATTTGGACAGATGGAGGTATCAGGCCTTTCCATCCTGATTTGATTCCAGCTAATGATTCTATCGGAGAAAATGGCAGTGGAAATGGCGTAATGATGATGGGCTCAAAAGGAATCATGACCTGCGGAACTTATGGTCTGACTCCTAAAGTTTACAAAAACAATGGCGAGGTTATGGAGATGCCAAAGGACTATGCTACAAAGAATCCTTATGAAAAACTACCGGAATATGGTCATCAGGTGGCCTGGTGTGAAGCTGTGAAAGAGGGATTTGGTGGGAAAATTCATCAGGGACTGACATCTTCTTTTGATTATTCCGGACCGTTGACCGAGACTGTATTAATGGGGAATCTCGCCATCAGAAGCTATCAATTAGGCAAAAAACGCACCAATGGTGGTCTTGATTTTGATGGTCGCAAAAAGCTCCTTTGGGATGGTGGAAATATGAAAATCACCAATTACGACGATGCCAACCAGTTTGTAGGTCGTGAGTATCGGGAAGGTTGGAAGTTGATTTGATAATTATTTTATGGTATTGTTATTAAGAAAGCCTTCCTGATGGGGGGGCTTTTTTAATAATTACCTGGCTTTTGGGGAATTCTGTTAATATTTCTTTTCAAGAAAAGGAGGCCAAAACCGATAATCCAAAAGGCAGGAAGAAGAATTACCCAAACAAATCTGTCTTTGCTTACAGATAAATAGGGGTTAGGATGAGGGTTGATATTGTTAAAATCCAAATACTTCAAATTGAAAAATATAGTGTAAAATAAAAGGACTGAATAACAAATCAATAGGATATCTATTAATTTTTCACGTTTATTATTGATAAGAAAAATTGAAAAAGCCAAAGAATTTAAATACGGTGACTCTGGATTCCATCCCAAATGTGGAGTCAGAAATTGTTCAATTTCAATGAAGAAATGGTGAATAATTTGAAAGAAAACACCTACAGAAATTGAAAAAATTATGTAGACTTTTATTAAAACTGGAATGGCTTTTATGGTTTTCATTAATAATTTAATTTTAGTGTGAATAAAAAGGATTTCAATACTCCATCTTAAAATATTTAAATCCCTTCTCAATCATTTCTTTCAGAACGTTTTCATCAATATCGCTAAGTTTTTTGACATAAAAACAGCCTTTGGCGGCTTTGTGTTTGCCAAGGCGGGAGAGCAATTCCTGTTTTTCGGTTTTGTCGAAATATAAGTAAAGAGAAAAGGCGTCTTTGCGGGGAGAGAAGCCGATTTTGCACATGTCTCCCTCATGGCCTGATGCATATTTGTAATGATATTGACCGAAGCCGATTATGCTGGGCCCCCACATTTTGGGTTCCTCTCCGCTGGCTTCCTGCATTATTTCGATGAGCCGCATGGAGTCGTTATATTTGGCTTCATTTTCAGGTCTTTCCAGAAACTCCAATACTGATGTATCCGTAACTTTGGTTTTTAACTCATATTTTGCCATGATTTTTGATTTTTTCTAAGGTTTCACAATCAGGGTCATGAGCCCCGGGCAAGTAACCCGTACTCATCAGGAATTCGTTTACGATCTCTCCTCCGGTAAATTTAAAAGTTTTTTTGAAAATCTTCACCCATTCTTCTTTAGTTTTTGGGTGGTTGTACTCAATCCAGTTTTTAAAGCTGCCGTGTTCGCTCTGAAGTTTCAGGATTACGCCTGCATTGTGGATGGCTGCATTGACTTTAAGTCGGTTACGAATGATTTCCGGATTTTGCAGTAAGTCTGCGACATATTTTTCATCAAATGCTGCCACTTCTTTGATTTCGAAGTTTCCATAAGCTTTTCTGAAGCCTTCCTGCTTTTTCAGGATGATGTCCCATGAAAGCCCCGCCTGGTTGATTTCCAGAATCAGCCTTCCAAAAAGTTCGTTGTCATCGTCAATTGGGAAGCCATATTGGGTGTCGTGGTATATTTTGTGATGATTGCCTTCAGGGAGGGTTTTGCAGTAGGTGCAATAGGACATGCTTTTAAATTTTTATTTTCACCAAAAATAAAAATTAATTCTTTCTCAGGATTGTTATCATTTCAGATTGATAAATAAAATAGCAAAATGATAAATAATTTTTCATTTCAGAATCCAGTAAAAGTTGTTTTTGGGAAAGGTACGATTGCACAATTACCCAAGCTAATCGATAAGAAAAATAAAATTATGCTCACTTATGGCGGTGGCAGCATTTTTAAGAATGGCGTATATGTACAAGTGAAGAAGGCCTTGTCCGGCTTTGAAATCATTGAGTTTGGGGGTATCGAGCCCAATCCAACTTATGAAACGCTCATGAAAGCCGTGGCTATTGCCCGTCAGGAAGAGGTTGATTTTCTATTGCCCGTGGGTGGAGGCTCAGTGCTCGATGGTACAAAATTTATCGCAGCTGCAGTGCCTTATGAAGGTAATGACGAATGGAATGATATAGTACTCGGTGCCAAAAGATACTCTGAGGCGTTGCCGATTGGTGCTGTGCTCACTTTGCCGGCTACAGGTTCAGAGATGAATTATTACGCAGTGATTTCAAGGACTGAAACCCAGGAAAAATACGGCATGGGAAGTCCGGTTTTGTATCCAAAATTCTCGATTCTTGATCCTGAAACTACTTTCTCTTTGCCTAAAACTCAAATCGCCAATGGCATAGCTGATGCTTTCGTACATGTGATGGAGCAGTATCTGACTTTTGACCAAAACACCCCGATACAGGATAGGTTTGCCGAAGGAGTTTTGAGTACATTAATAGAAGTGGCTCCAAAAGTTTTGGCAGAAAATCCAGCATATGAAGATATGGCCAATTACATGTGGGCAGCTACTGTGGCATTGAATGGCTGGATTTCCACAGGCGTAGCACAAGACTGGGCTACCCATGCTATCGGACATGAGATTACAGCCCTCCATGGCATCGACCATGCACGCACGCTTGCGGTGGTTTTGCCACATTTGATGGCATACAAAAAAGATCGGAAATTGAGTAAAATTGTGCAATACGGGAAACGGGTATGGGATATCAATGCCGATGCTGATCAGACCGCCGAACTTGCCATTGAGAAAACAGTAGCTTTTTTTGAGTCTTTAGGAATACCTTCAAAAGCCTCTGCTTACGGTATTGGAGAGGAAACCATTGCTGAAATAGAAAAACGTTTTGCTGAGAGGAATCAGAAAATAGGAGAACATGGGGATATTTCTGCTGAGGACATCAGGAAGATTCTTGAAATGAGTATATCATGAAAAAAATGCCTCCTTCAATTCAAAGAGGGAGGCATTTTTGCAGTTATTTTTTATTTTTGAACCTGAAGCTCCCTAATGATATTTTGGGCTCTTTCTTCATAAAAAGCCGTTAAGGTTTTATTGTTATATTTCACCATCTCAGGTGTTATGAAATATTCAAAATCAACCGATTGGCCATCGGTTGAGGTAATGGTAATTTTGCCGGGCAAGTCACCATCTGTAGTTTGGTCAGCTCCTGTAAGTTTTCCTGTGATTTTTTTGGTTTCAGGAGTAAGCAATACCTCATTTTCATGGAAAATAGTATTGTTTTTTTCTCTTAGATCTAAAAGTGAATTGGTGACATTCACAATAAAAGTAAAATCAATTTTTTTACCTTTCGCCAGATTAAGTTTTTTAGGGTCAAGACCTTCTATCTCTGTGATATTTAGAGAAAAGGTTTCGGTGGTTTTTAGGTCAGGAAATTCTATTTCCAGCGTAAAAAACGGATATCCGCTATCTTCGACAGATTTCAAAACGCCCGTTTCGTGAACAGGCTCCCCATCAGGAAATGAATCGGCTTCAAGATTAGCCGGATAAACGGTCGTGTCAGCTACTGCGGTAGTATCTGTAGCATTTTGGTTTTGAGAAGAACTGCTGGCACATGCCAAGGAAGAAAATAATAATGCAAATAGATAGAACTTTGTTTTCATGTTTTAGAGGTTTATTTCAAAAATGTTTTACTGTTATAAGGTTAAATACTTTAAAAAGGGAAAATTGGCTTTAAATCTACATAATAATCATATTTTTTTAAAAATGTAGAAAAGCAACCTATTACATTCTTTGTGTCGGCTGCCGCCTGGGCCTTCATTTTTGCCAATCGTGGCACCGTTCGAAAAAAAACGTATCGGAGAGGCGACCCTCCAAAAAAAACCGCACGGCAGCGGCCGACCGCCTGCAAACTCACATCGGATTGCCGCACCACCTCAAAATTCTCAGAATCATTTAGTAATAAAATTCAACTTTCTCTTAATGAGAATTTTGATTGTGTTCAGACAGTGCAGGCTGTTATAAGGTCACATTTTTTTATATTTTTCCTGTTAGTCAGAAATAGGGTTTCAAAGTTTTTTTAATAATTCCCAATCTTTTACGTGGCTAAGATATAAATAGTTCAATAAAAGTCCATTGGTATTATTGATTTTTTTATGAGCTTCGAGAAAAGGTAAAACTACTGTAGTAATCCTCTCAAACTCATAATCAGTGCCCATATTTTTATTGTTCAGTTCATCAATTTTTGTTTTGGGCAAAACCAACTCGCAAAAATAAAAGTACATGCATTCGTCGCTGGTACCTGTGCTGGGAAATAGCCGGGTGCCGTTTTGCAGCGGAAAAAGTTGCCCGGGAGTAATTTCGATTCCCGTTTCTTCTTTCACTTCCTGAAGAGCAATTTGAGCTGGTGTTATAGTTCCATCCACCATTCCGGCTGGATGCTCATAGGTAAAGCCTCCTTCGGCAATTCTTCTTTGTTTAACCAGAATCAGATATTTTTCTTTGGTAAGCTCGTCAATTAGGCTAATCAATATACTTACAACTTCACCCTTAAGGAAGCAAACCGGAGGGATTTTGTCTCCTTCAGGCGTTTCAGCATCGAGCATAAGGAGCGAAAAGAGTACTTCCCCATTATATCGACGGCGGGTGTATTTTTCTTCAATGGCGTTGATTTTAAGGCCATTTAATTCAAGATTACTTTTCCAAAGTTTAAACTTATGAGCATCTTCGAGTTTTTCTGACATTTCTTTTTTTTGTTTTTTTAGATAGTTTTTAGGTCTGACCTTCGGTGCTATTCATGCCCTGGCCTGGGGTTTTGCTCTGCTGATGGCTTTTAAATTGGTGATGATTTCCTGCAAACCATTGGATTTTATTTCAAAAACCGTAGCCAATTGTTGCCCCAATCTCCCGGGAGGAAAGCCGCCTTTTCTGAGAAACCATTCCAGATAGCTCACCGGTAAATCAGCTAGAATAGTTCCTTTATATTTTCCAAAGGGCATATCTTCTGTTACGATTTCGATTAGAATTTTTTTGTCAAACATATTATTTTATACAAAAATGCATATTTCAATATCAATGTTTAGATTTGTTTTTTGAAAAAAACTACAATGGATAGTCTTCTGAAATACACGAGAATACAATATGGCTTAAAATTACAAGAGATTTCTCAAAGTACGGGAATTGATATGGCTCTTTTGTCAAAATATGAAAGCGGAGGAAGAATTCCTCCTGAAAAAAGTCTCCTATTGTTATCAATTTCATATAAAATTCCATTAGAGGTTCTGAAATTGGAGTTTGCTATTGCAAAAATTGTTTTGGAGTTAAAAGCTTTTAGTGATCCAAAATCAGTTTTGCAAAAAGCCATGGACAGAGTTGAGGAAATGAAACTGGAAAATTCAGGTCTGAATTCACTGGATAACAAAGAGTTTATTAAAAAAACAGCCAAACTTGAACCAAAACTGAAAAAATGGCTTCAGTTAGCAGCAAAAAAAGCAACCAAAGCAGATGAAATCAGAAAGAGATTGGTCATTGAATATGTGATCGAAGCTGCCTATTGGTTAAAAATTAACTCCCCCAAAGAAAAGTTAACAGAGTTTTTGACCGATGGAAGTGTAGATGGAAGTTTGACATTCTCTCAATATCTGACTTTGAAAAATCTAAAAAGTTTGATTGAAAATGTCAGTCTGGGAAAATTGAAAAACCGCGAATTTAGTCTGGATTTTCTCAAAGAAGTACACAAAGAATTGTATGAAAAGGTTGACGAGGATTATGCGGGAAAGTTTAGGGCTATTGATTCTGAAATACAACGTCACAGTCTTTTTGATAATCCGAATTCGGTTTTTCCTGACTTTGATGAAATTGAGAATTTCTACCTCATTAACCAAAAGTTTAATCAACCTTTATTGCTTGCTATGGAATTGGTGTATAAGATATTGATCATGAAACCTTTTTCGGTTGGAAATGAACGGGTAGCTTTCGTGATTTTTAATTTTTTACTTCAAAAATCGGGGTATCCTTTGGTAGTCTTTGAGGGAACCAACTTAAATTTCTCCACTTTCAGGGAGGCCATGGATACGCAACCAGAAGTAAACTCAAAAAATAAACTTTTTAAATGGTTATTACAGCAAGTGTCTGATGGATTGAGAATAGTAACTGCTGAAATAAGTACCAAACATGAAGAATAGTTTTAAAGAATTACAAGGTTTCAATAGCATTGGTTTACTGGCCAATCAGACATCCTATTATTTTTCGGAAAACAAATATTTGATAGAGCTATTAGGTAAAAAACTAAAGGTGGTTTTTGTGCCAGAGCATGGTTTTTTCTCGGAATTGCAAGATCAGGTTACGCTCGATAATACCTCTGATTACCAAAGGCTTAATCCGGGTGCTGAGTTTGTGTCGGTGTACGGCTCCAACAAACACCATAGTCTAAGATTTCCTCCGTTTAAATTATTGGATACTGATTGCATTGTAATTGATATTCAGGATATTGGAGTAAGGTATTTTACTTATATAACCAGCATTTTTTATTTGTTTGAAACGCTAAAAATCAATAAGATAGATATTCCGGTGTTTGTTGTAGACAGGCCTAATCCCAATATTGGAAAAATAGAAGGCACACCGCTACAGGAAGTGTATCAGTCATTTATTGGTGTTGCCGGACTTCCGCATTGCTACGGGCTTAGTTTGTTTGAAGTGACCAAATGGCTAAAAGAAAAAACAAAAAACAAGAATGAGCTTTTTAAGATTTCTTTTTCAGAAAAAAATTGGATTCAACCTTCTCCAAACATCCCTTCTCCCGAAACTTGTCGCATATATACTGGCATGTGCCTGGTTGAAGGCACCACAATGAGTGAGGGAAGAGGCACTACACTTCCGTTTCAGATATTTGGCTCACCCGATTTGAGGTTTGAAGATTTGGAAATTATCAGGAAAAACATTGAAAAAACCTCCAGCAAGATGACGGAACTAAATGATAGCTGGGCACTCAGGCCACTGAAATTTATCCCAACATTCCATAAGCATGCCAACAAAATTTGCAATGGATTTCAGATTCATGTTACAAATCCCATATTTCACTCCCTGCTTTTTGGGTTGATATTGTTAAAGGAAACCAGCCGGTTCATGGAGCCTGAAAAGTTATGGCGGAAAGGTGCCTATGAATTTGGGAATGACAAAACTGCTATTGAGTTGTTGGTGGGGGACAAGTTTTTGTTGGATTATCTTTTTGAAGATATTAGCACTATTGATTTGTACGAATATATACAGCAAGCTGAAAAAGGCTGGATGAGTTAAATTTGAAACTACTTCCCGATACAAAACTTCCCGAAGATATTGGCGAGGAGGTCGTCGGTGGTGATTTGGCCGGTGATTTCGCCCAGATGATGGAGGGCCAGGCGGATATCCTGAGCCAGAAAATCACCTGTAACACCCATATCGAGGCCGGTTAGCACTTGTTCCAGAGCTTCTTTGGTTTTTTGGAGATGTTCAAAATGCCTCAAATTGCTAATGGTGGTATCCTGCGAAGCCTGAAGTTTTGAAATGCTTACAATTTTATTTTTCAGTTCTTCAATTCCAACTTCTTCTTTTGCTGAAATGGAAATTTTTTCACCCAAAATATCAGAATCATAAGGAGATTGATTTTCCTGAATATCAATTTTATTTTTCACCCAAATTACCTTGCTGTCAGTAGGATTATCTTTCAAAACTTGCCTTATATATTCAAGATCTCCGATATTGTCGTACAACATTAGCACAATTTTGGCCGATTGAAGGGCTTTTTTGGATCGTTCGATTCCGATAGTTTCAACCCTATCAGTGGTGTGGCGGATTCCAGCAGTGTCAATAAACCTGAATTTTTGCCCTCCGATATACAAAATATCCTCGATTACGTCGCGGGTTGTACCGGCGATTTCGGTTACAATGGCTTTTTCTTCGTTGAGAAGTGCGTTAAGTAGAGTTGATTTTCCTGCATTAGGAGCTCCAATGATGGCCACCGGAATACCTTCTTTGATGGCATTTCCACTTTCGAAGGAATCAATCAGCGGGTTGATTTGGTTCAAAATCTTGAAAATCAGATTTTTCAGATCATCGCGGTCGGCAAATTCCACGTCTTCTTCGCCAAAATCTAGCTCGAGTTCAACCAGGCTTGAAAAATGAATCAGCTCTTCTCTCAAAAAGGCTAATTTTTTGGAGAAACCACCTCTCAACTGTTCGATCGCAATTTTATGAGAAGCTTCTGAATCCGCTGCAATAAGGTCAGCCACGGCCTCCGCCTGAGCAAGGTCAAACTGTCCGTTAAGAAATGCCCGCTGGGTAAATTCTCCCGGACGAGCCATGCGACAGCCATTTTTGATGAGGAGTCGGAGAATGTTTTTTACGATAAAATCACTGCCATGCGTACTGATCTCAATGGAATCTTCTTTTGTAAAGGACTTTGGGGTCTTGAATACACTTACCAAGACTTCATCAATGATCACTTCGCCATCTTTGATTAATCCAAAGTGGATTGTGTTACCCGGTACTTTGTTGAGATCTTTTCCCTGAAAATTCTTATTCACAATTTGAATTGCATCGATACCTGAAACACGGATAACAGCTATGGCTCCGATTCCCTGAGGAGTTGCTAACGCACAAATACTTTCAAATTGATTCAAGACGCTCTTTTTTTTGCAAAATTACGAAATTTGTTTTTAGGAATGAGTGAATCTTAAATATCAAAAATGTGCCTGGGTGCGTGTTGCGAGTGCCGGGTTGCCAGAACTGGGTGGCGATATTGAGTATTGTGGTAACTGGTTGGGAGTGAAAATATCAAGTTATTTGAATAATAATCAGCTATTGAGCGGATGTTCCAGTGAAATTCTGTGAGATTGCATTTTCTTTCATAAAACTCTTCAATAAAAAAATCATAAATCTAATTAATCGTAAATCGTCAATCGAATCAATCGTCAATCGAATTAATCGTCAATCGAATTAATCGTAAATCGCATCCTTTTTTCAACTTGATGTACTATTTTTGGGTAACCAAATAATTTACTGAAGCAAAATATGCTTTTCAATTCCTTACAGTTTGTACTTTTTTATATAGTCGTAACCATAATCTATTTTCAGCTTAGGCACAGAGGGCGTATTTGGTTGCTGCTGCTAGCTTCATCCTATTTTTATTTGGTTTTCAAGCCTATATATATTCTCATTCTTTTGGTCACCATAGTGGTGGATTATTTTGCGGGAATATGGATTGCCAAAACTGAAGGTAAAAAGCGAAAATGGTTATTGATTCTGAGTCTGATTTCTAATATTGGCTTCCTTGCGTTTTTTAAATACTGGAATTTTCTCAATAATAACCTTTCGATTTTGCTGGGGTTAATGGGAATACAAAATCCACTCCCTGACTATGCTTTGGAACTCCCGATCGGACTTTCTTTTCATACATTTCAGGCCATGAGCTACACGATTGAAGTATATAGGAAAAACCAAAAACCCGAAAAGGACTTTGTCATATATAGCTTATATGTAATGTTTTACCCACAATTGGTGGCTGGTCCTATTGAACGTCCGCAAAATTTGCTTCCTCAATTTCATACCAACATCAAATACAATTTTGAAAATATCAAAGCGGGTCTTATGATGATGGCATGGGGACTTTTTAAAAAAGTGGTAATCGCTGATCGCCTGTCGGTAATGGTAGATTACTGTTATGATAACCCCACTGCATTTTCGGGTTTAACTTTGCTGGTCGCCACTATCTTTTTCGCTTTTCAGATTTATTGTGACTTCTCAGGCTATTCCGACATTGCGATAGGAGCGGCACGGACCATGGGCTTTAAGCTTATGACCAATTTTGATGCACCGTATCTTTCAAAAAGTATATCTGAATTCTGGCGGCGGTGGCATATATCGCTTTCTACCTGGTTTAAAGACTACCTTTATATCCCACTGGGTGGTAATCGGGTAGGGGAGATGAGACTCTACATTAATTATCTCATTGTGTTTACAGTAAGTGGGTTATGGCATGGGGCTGCATGGACGTTCATCATCTGGGGCTTTTTACATGGCTTTTATCTTGTATTTGCCATTATCAGAAAGAAATATTTTTCAATAAAATTTCCAGAAATCCCACTTTTGTCGGTAATAACCACATTCGTTTTGGTGACAATTGCCTGGGTGTTTTTCAGGGCGAAAGGGCTGGGAAATGCGAGAGTTATTTTGACCAAAATAATCACTTTGGATGATTTCTCAAGATTCGAAATGCCGTTCTCAAAAGCAGAATTTTTGTTTAGTTGGGTTTTGATTTTGATATTATTTTTAAAAGATATTTATGTAAAAGAAATCTCAACAAAGCATACTCCGTCATTTTATTTTAAGTTTGCCGGATTGCTCATTTTAAGTTATTTCCTGGGTATTTTTACGTCTAACCAGTTTATCTATTTTCAGTTTTGATGAAAGATATTTTAAAATATTCGGCCTTACTATTCTTTGGATTTCTTTGGTTTTTGGGATGTTCAAAAACTACCACCAAATACCTTTATGAAAAAGGAATCCTAAAAGATGATTACCGGTATGGCGATTTGTATCGTTTGTCTAATCTGGAACAGTTTAAAGAGTCCAGTGCCAAATGCGAATCTCTCAAAATCGCTAATCATACCGATGCAACTTTGTATTTGGCGGGGGATAGTTTTACGGAAGAAGGAAGAATCGGGGCGGAAGATTTCCTGGCGAAAAATTATCAAAGGTTTGAGGTTGCTAAGCCCAATGAGCCTTTAAAACTTACCAATGGCAGAAAAATATTGGTGATAGAAACCGTGGAGAGGCATTTGAGAGAGCGTTTTACTACTGTTTGGAGCAATCTCGATACTACAGCTTTGCAAAAAGAATTACGTGAAGAAAAGAGCTTTACTGATAAAATGATAGACCTTAAGGTGCCTTACAGCGAAGAGCTGCATCAGGCGGCATTGTTTGGTTTCGATTTTATTATGAAAATAAAAGAATGGAAGGCTGCTTTAAATCATAAGGTTTTTGGGCGTGTTGATGAAAAAGTAAAATTGTCAAGCGACGAAAAACAGATTTTGTATTATCTCGACAACGACCCGGGGGTGAGCTCCAATTTCGATGAAGTCTCTGATAAAGAGATCGAAAATATGGTGAAAAACATCAATGCAACCTACGAAAAATACCTGAAACTGGGATTTGATGAGGTCTATCTGAGTATTATTCCTAACAAAACCACCCGCTATGGAAAAGATTTAGGTCATTACAACCAACTGATAGCCAGGATTGAGCATAACCCCGATTTGAAAATGCCGGTAATTTCTGTTTTGAAAGAATTTGAATCAGGAGATTATTATTTGAAAGGCGACTCACACTGGAATTGTGCAGGACAACAGCTTTGGCTCAACAAAGTCAATCAGGCGATTTCAAAGACCGAATAGTGTTTTTGCATAAGCTTCTGCACTATGGCTGTTTAAATAGGGAATGCCATTTATTTTTCTTTTTTCAGGAAAATTATAATAATCCAAAATTGCATTTTTGATACCTTCTGTGTCTTCCGGAGCAATACTTTTGCCAAGACCATATTTCATTACCTGGTCGTGCATCACGCCATTATTGGAAACTATGACCGGCTTTTGGTGTGCGGCAGCTATTCCCACCACGCCGCTTGAGCCAAAGAAATTGAGATTCATTCTCAAAATCACATCTGACTGGGCAAATGTGGCCTCCATTTCTTGATCAGAAATATATTGATCGTAGGTGATTAATTGAAATCCGGTATCTTCAGAAATCATGGATTTTATTTTCTGCTCATACCCTGCGACGAATTTTCCTACCAAAAGCAATGTAATGTTTTTCGCGATTTCGCTGGGAATACTTTTCAGAGCTTTTATGATATTCTCATTATTTTTCCTTTCTTCCATGTGGCCAAACTGCAACAGAATCAGGTTGTTGTCCGGGATTTTAAACTTTTTTCTTAGGTCAAAATTTTCCTCTTGCTCATAACAAAACACAGGGTCAGGCAGGTAAAATAACTTTTTGGACAAAAGACCGAAGTAAGATTTTACATTTTCATCATTCAAAACAAAAACTTCTTTAAGACCGGGATTTAGTAGTGAAGGAATAAATGTTGCTTTTTTCTGAATGAGATGCTTAAAATAATTCAATTTGGCCTGAATGCTTTGGTTTTCGGGCTGCATTCGGTGGTAGGGTCTAAACCATATACCCGAAACTGAAAATTTAAATCTTGTTAAAGCAATACCGATTTGATACAGATCAAATTCAAGCAAAATAACTTTGTCAATCTTTAAGTCTTCAGATATAGATTTGATATATTTCCATTGTGTCCAATACTTTATGGATGCTCTTTTTTGGGCATTTATATCAGCAGTTTGAACCTCAGAGAGTTTGATAATTCTAATATGTTCTTTTTCTGATTTTAATTCAAAATCTTCGGAATTATTGGTTAAAAAATAAAACTGATTATCATTGCTGAGTTTTTCTGCATAAAGCAGCAGATTGTTTATAAAGCCAAATTTATGCCCGTTGAGCTGTATGTTGAGGTCGGTAATCAAATAATTCATGATAAAACAATCGTTTTGATTTTACATAAACTTTCCCACCCGTTTATTTCCAGTTCTGATAAATATTCTTTTAGCAAAATATTAAAATTTTCAGTCTTCTTAGAAATGAAATTCCTCAAAATCAGCACGTTTACCATTCTTTATCTACTTGTTCATTAATTCTCCTGATGATATACATGCTTTGACGGTAATCTCAAAAGCAAAAGGAATCCTATTGCAAACACCACCACAAGGAATAAAATAGAATTCCGCATGCTACCTGTGAGGGCATTGATTAATCCAAATATAAAGGTACCTGCCGTGATAGAACCTTTTTCCAGAATATCATAAAATGAAAAATAACTGGCTGTATGACTGATGTCCTCGGGGATAAGCTTGGCAAAAGTACTTCTGGAAAGAGACTGAATACCACCCATTACCAGACCCACCATCGCAGCAATCACATAGAATTGCTCTGCCGTGGTAGTGAAATATGCACCGATGGGCACCAAAAGCCAGATCAAAACTTCGATCCTGAGAGCGATGGAGTTTCCAAATAATCTTGATAAATAAGAAGCAAGATAACTGCCGGGAATCGCCACCAACTGAATCAGTAAAAGCGTAGCGATAAGGCCGTCGCGTGGAATTTTGAGTTCATCCTGGGCAAATAAAGTGGCCACATATATTACCGTCATAACACCCAGATAATAAGTGAAATAGGCCGTCAGAAATTTGGTTAAAAGTTTATTGGATTTTACTTCCAAAACCACTTTCTTAAGTTCCTTAATGCCTGATTTAATCCATTTGGCTTCGAAGGGTTTACTTCGGTCTTTGGGTAAATAATAAAATGGAATCTGAGCAAAACCCAGCCACCAAATACCTACCGTCAGAAACGAAATACGCGAAGTTAGACCTGATTCCGTATCGGCTTTTGTCAAACCAAAAAGTTCGGGTTTTAAAATCATCAACAAATTGAAAACCAGCAACAATACGCTACCTACATATCCGAAAACAAATCCCCTTGCACTCAATTTATCGAAGTTTTCTTCGGTTGCAATCTGCGGAATAAACGAATTGTAAAATACCACGCTACCTCCCCATCCAACGATCGAGAGCGAAAATGCTATCATGGTACTGTTGAGGTTTCCTTTCGTAAAAAAATAAAAGTACATCACCGCAAAAGAACCGAGATAACAGAAAAATTTCATGAAAAACTTCCTCCTTCCTGAGTAGTCAGCAATAGAGGTAAGTATAGGTGACAAAAAGACAAGCAAAAGTGCCGCCGCAGATATCGAATAACTGTAAAGTGAATTGTTATTTACCTCAAAACCAAAAAACTCCACCATGTTTCCGCCATCTTTCCCCACAGCAGTGGCATGATAATACATCGGGAAAATGACGGTGGTAATTACCAGATTATGAACCGAGTTGGCCCAATCATACATCGACCAGGCGTTCCAGATTTTTTTATTGTTAATATAGTCCATTTAAAGGGTTAGATAGGGTTTGAATTTCAAATATACTATCTATTGGATAAAAGTACCAATGGCTTTAGTGCTTAAATGCTCTTCTTTCGCCAAAGCAGCACCTCTCCATCCTCAGTAACTTCAGGGCCAATAAGCAGGAATCCATTTTTGATCAGCGTTTTTTGGGAGATAATTCCATCAGGAAATGTATGTGCTTTCAGAGAACTGGCATTTTGCTGTTCAAAAAACCATTTACACATTAAAGCCAAAGCCTGGGTCATATAACCTTTTCCCCTGTAATGAATATCAATAGCATAACCCGTTTCGGTTTCTCCCCATTCATCCGGTTTTCCCGACAGGCCGATTCCCCCAATTGCGGTATTTTCACTTTTTAAAACAATGAGCCAGTTGGTAAACCATTGGAAATCATCAGGGTTTTCCTCGCACATGGGTTTCCAGAAATTTTCCAGGGCATCATCAAATGCCGCATCAAATGGTTCCCCGCATTTTATCAGGCAGTTTCTCAGACCCAGTGATTTGGCCATGAGGTCAGGCTGACCATAAAGACACAATTGCTCGTAACTAAGTGGCAAAAGCCCGATTTCTTCGGATTCGATATAAAAGGCAGGATGGTTCGACAAGATAAAATAAGAAATAATTGTTTTTAAAGCTCTTTTAATGAATGAATTATTTTGGTCATTCTTTCAGAATATTGTTTTTCTTTGGCAGCTGTAGTCCAGGCCATCACCTGATAATAGGTATTTTTGCCTTCCACAAATGCTACCGAATAGTATGCGTCTATTCCATCCACTTTTCCCGAAATCCTCAGGTGTTTGGCGGGCATATTATTTACTACAGTGTCCACCAATGGATCTTTATGCGAGATTTTAATCTTTTGTTCAAATCCCTGCATCAGGAGGTTGGCATAACCGTTTATGTCATTAGAATACTGCCCGGTAAGTTGGTTTTCTTCCAAAGATTTCTTCATTTCTTCTTTAGAATCCTCGATTACAATCACATAAAATTCTTTAACCATATTTTGGTATTCCAGGGAGGCATCGGGATTAAGATCGGTCGATTTTGAAAGATAAGAAGGGAGTGAAATCGAAAATTTTTTGTCAATAGCAACGACCTGGTCGGCATCTGTGGTTTGACATGAATTCAAGGTAAAAGCAACCAGAATGGCAAGGCTTATTTTTTTCATGATTGGTGTTAATTGAAACCGGAAACGATAATGAAATATTTCCGGGGTGATTTTATTTTACGAATGTATGAAAACCCACCCGAATACACAAAATATGCTTTAAGTTGAGGCTTATTTTGTTTCAATTTAGAAAGAGGAAAAAGGTTGTTTCAGGAAAAATGAAGATATCAGAAAAAACACACTCGGATTCAGCTATAGTTCCAATATGATACATTTTGGCACGACCTTTGTTCTATATATTAAAGTTAATAAACAAGAGTTTGATTATCAGGCTGATTGTGTTAATTTTGCCAAAAAGTGTGCTTTAATAATATTCCGTAAATTGATTTATAAAAAAATAAGTATTTGTTCTTCTATCGAAAATCATCCCGTTTTTCAATTTAAAACCTGGGGTTATCTCGTGCTATATGGTCTATCGATATTTGGGACTTCTTTTTTTCGAATCAATATTTTAAACAGAAATTCATTTTAGTTTTTGCTGAAAAAATAAGTCCAAATGAAACCTCAAATGACAAGCATATATACAAGACTCTCCAAAACAGGAGTGTTTTTGCTTTTTATTTTGATGGAATTTAATTTGGCTGCACAACATCCTTCGCTTGATACGTTAGTAAAACCCAATAATCCGCCTGTAGAAAAATTAGTCGAACAATCCGACTTTTTGTTTAGCAGGTGGTCGGGAAGATATTTGAAAAGAACTGTAGGTTCCGGAAAGCCAGTCAATATAGAATGGCGGATTTATAATGATAATAACAAGTTTGTAGCCGCCAACGGCAATCAGGATAACAATCCGGAAATTACACCTCCGGTAATAAGCGACAAAATTAAAATCCCTGTGGGCGTAATCAGGTGGGACAGCTGGAGTAGCACAGGCGGTATTCTTCCGGGTTTAAGGGGAGCATTTAATACGCCCGAAACCAAAGATTATGCACCATGGTTTTCGACTTTTACTGAGCCTGAAACTCTGGAATTCCCATTTTACAACAAAGACAATGGCTATGCTCTCGAAGTAGAAAACAGAGTGAGCAATGTAAAGTTTGAGGGTGATAGACCCGGAATAATGGAACAGGAGGTAAATTATGCCCGCAGTGCCGGCATTGATTTCTGGGCCTTTAACTATTATCCAGATGAGGCCATGCAAAGTTATGCCAGAAGGCAATTTGCTGATCTGCCCGATAAGCAAGGTATGAAAGCTGCATACATTACCGAACTGGTAGCCATGGAAGATCGTATCATCGATCATTTTGTTTGGGCTTTTCAACAAGACTGGTATCAGAAAATCGATGGGAAACCACTGGTAATTTTGGCAGTTTGGAATAAGAACGAAATACCCGGGCAAATCCAATTCCTCAGGGCTGTGGAAAACAAATGTGGTTGCAAAACCTATTCTTCTTACCAAAACAATGATTGGGCCAGCGAAAAAGCCCTGGTGGTGTATCAGAACAAACTCGATGCTTCGACTGTATATGGTACCTGGAACGGTGCTTTTGTAGGCAGAAGAGATCATGCCTTTATCATGGAAGATGAAGCCAAAGAATGGAGTAGATATCTTAAATTTCCAAAAATGGACCTTGGACTAAATGTAACTATCAGTTTTACCAACCTTGGTGTTTATTCCAGCCCTATCAACGGCAAACAGGCCGATTATAATTTTATGTTTCATAACTCCACCGGGTATATGGCCACTGACAGCGAAAATGATAAGCAAATGAAATCGGCCAGAGACTTCATCGCCGCCCATCCCAGTAAGGTGAAATATATGATTTTATATTCCTGGAATGAGCATACCGAAGGTGTAAGATGCGTGAGCCCAAGAAAGAACCGGGACGGAAGGATAGACCGGTCTGTGCTGGATATTGTAGGCAAATGGGTGGAGTGATTCGGAGGTTGGTTTAATTCTAAATTACAATTAATATACTTTAAATTTCATTTCCTAATGATTAATAGTTTGGTGATTTCTGAATACTTATATAACAAAAAGTCCCCAATTAGGAGACTTTTTGTTTTTTTAAAGTATTAGAAGAAAAGTAGTTTTTCAAAACATCCTGAAATCTTTAAACCCCTTTCTCTGCTACCTCGGCGGTTTTGGTATTGTCGTCAGAGTGTCTGTCTATCAGTTTGTTGATAGGGTCTATTCCTGCCTTTTTGGGTTTCTCTTTCACGATGATTGTGAAAGTATTGGCCTTTTTATTTACCTTGTGCTTTTGCAAATACAGCAGATTGGGCTCACCTTTGATGTCTTCTCCATACACACCCACATCTATCCAGTCGTTGATGGCGATGGGTTTTTCATTACCCGAACTGTCGGCCCTGAATTTCTCGCTGGAGGTAGTGATTTTAACTTCATAAGTCTTGTTTTTCAGTGCCTTGTATTCTACCTTCTCGGTTTTGTTCTCAAAAAGTGTTATCGTCTCAAACATGTCGGTGATGATGTTTTTCAGAGAGTCCGGAGTTTGAGCTTTGAAGTATCCCAAAAGATCATTGCTGGTAGGGTATCGTTTGTTTTTCGAATCCGGACCCGGATACTGCCAGTCTTTGAGGAAGTTTCTCAGTGCCAGATTGACCTTATCTTCACCAATATAATCCTGCAATGCAAACATGGCCAGAGAGCCTTTTTGATAATGGATATAACCCTGGCCTTCTACCATGTTGAGTGGCTGTTCTTTTTTCCGTTCGCTGGAGCGACCTCTTAGATAGCGGTCGAGTTCGTATTTCAGAAACTTCTGCATCATGGCCGGCTTTATGGCGTGTTTCATGACCATTAAGGCCGAATATTGAGCCTGAGTTTCGGAGAGCATGGCGTTGCCTTTTACGTTGGCTTCGGCCACCTGATGCCCCCACCACTGGTGCCCAAGCTCATGTGCCGTTACATAATAAGGCATGTCGAGGTCTTGGTCAGGGTCAGATATTTTTTGAATAAATCCTATGCCCTCAGAGAAAGGAACCGTGTTGGCAAAAGATTGTGCAAAGTCGGCATATTTTGGAAACTCCATGATCCGCATCTGGCGGTATTGGTATGGGCTAAAATTCTTCGAGAAATAATCGAAACTGGATTTCATACTGGACATCATTTTGTCCAGATTATACTCATGCCCTTTGTTGTAATAGATCTCCAGACTCACCGGTTTACCATCCGGTGCTACCCATTTGTCTTTCTTAACTTTGTATTTGGCCGAAACTATGGAGTAGAAATTACACATAGGCACGTCCATTTTGTAATGGAAGTATTTCCTACCTTTCTCTTCCCATGATTTTTGCAAATAACCCGGAGCAATGGCCGTCTGATCTTTTTCTGTACCAATCACCATTTCGAATCTGATGTAGTCGGCATCATCCCCAAAAAGACTTTGCGATAGGCCAATAGGGTCGTTTTGTTCCATCATTCTTTCTTTTTCCTTCAGCTTATATTTCCTTCGGGTATCGTCCTCGCCAATTTCATAGCCATTGTTGTAGCCTATGGAAGGGAAATAGGTATTATTGAAAAAAGTGCCATTGTACACCACATTGGTATTGGAGGTACCTGCCACAAAGCCTTTGGTCTCAAATATGGTCTTGAACGACATTTTTACAGAATCGCCCGAGGCCAAAGGTTTATTGAGTGTATGTATGATATAGCCCTGTTTTTCATATTTCCGGTTTGCTTTGGCACCTCCCTCAAATTTCAGATAATCGAGCTTCATCTTATGTTCCACATCGTTTTGGATATGAATATCGCTGATGGGTTGGTCGGTTTTGTTTTTAAGCCAATAGTAGCCTTCAGCGGTAAAGTCGCGGGTCGAAGGATATATCTCCACTTTCAGATTTACATCCACGATTTTGGGCTGAGGAAGCTTTTCAAATTTCTTCAACAATTGCTCATAGGTTACCTGTTCCTTTTCTGCTTCTTCCCGGGTTTGGTATTTGTTGATTTTGTTGGTATTGTAAAAAACATAACAACCTGTGAGTAAGGTAGAAATCAGGGCGAAGATGCCGAAGGTCAATACCGGTTTGGTCAGTCTGAGTTTGCCCACTTTTAACCGGGTTTTCATCAATGACTCTGAGCCACGCACCGACAATACCACCGAAAGCACAAAGAAAACCACTACCATGGAGAACCAATAGAGCTTTAACCACGAGAATGACGTTACAAAATGCCCAAACTTATTCATGTCGGAATAACTGCCCAGGCGACCACTGCCAAACATAAACAGTGGATGCTGAATGCCCGCAGCTCCCAAAAAGAAGGTAACCAAAAAGAACACAAACATCATGGCGAAGCCAATGAATTTGTTGTTGGACATCACCTGTACAAAAAATGAAAGCAAGGTATATAGCAACACAAAAGACAAGGTGCTGGTAAACATCGACTTAAAGTATAATGACAACTCAAAGTTAAAGTATCCATGTGCCGCCTGCACCAACACACCCATCAGGATCAGCAAAAGCATGATACTCAGATTGATGAGCATCATTCCGATGAATTTGGCACTGAGGTTTACCCAGTCTTTTACAGGCGTGGCGTCGATAATCAGATGGATGTTGGAGATTCGTTCTTTCCAGATGAGCTCACCGGAGTAAAACACGATGATGATCAGGAAAAACATATCGAAGCCATCTAACATACCAATCACATTGGCCGTAATAGGGTAGGAGCTGGTGCCGTACATTTTGTCGAAATAAAACGAGTCCACGATGATTTGAACCACCCCCACGAATGCAATGGCGATAAATGGCACTTCTCTGATGACCATTCTGAAGTAAAACCTGGCCTGTGTCCACATTTGTGAAAGACTTGTGGCGAAGCCGGAGAACTGCATCGCTGACGGTATCTTAACCAGCTCCGGCTTTATTTTCTCTATGTTTTCCTCCTTTTTATTTTTTCTTTTGAAAAGCGTATTTCTGACCACATTGAAGCTAAAGGAATAATAGGTGCCTATCAAAATCAATAGGGCCAGGCCGCACCATACCAATCTGTTCCAGAGTAAAACTCCTCCAAGCGGTACTATCTGGGAATTCTTTTGAGCAGGAGTCCAATATTCGGTGAAGATACTAAATGCCCGCACCCCAAACGGGTCGAGCATAGCCGATAAGGTTTTGTTATCGATGTCGCTCAATAAGGTATCTGACACCTGATACAATACAAAAAGGATAATACCCTGGGTGTATATGACGATAGTCGAGCGGCTCAATGCCCCCGCAGCAAAAAATATCGCTCCCTGAATAAACAAATTACTAATGCCCCAAACGATAAATGGCTGGAAATAAGACCAGGCATCGAAGGCCAGCATTTCTTTTTCTTTCCACGAAGGATCCCAGGGGAGAAACTTACCGATAGAATAGCCCGTCATGAAAGCCAGCCAAATGGAGCAATAGATAAGCACCATGATGATGAATGAGCCCAAAAACCTGCCAATGAGATAGTCAAACTTTGACATGGTGGTGCTGAACATCAGAGATTCGGTCTTATGTTCAAAATCCCTCAAAACGGCCACTCCCATGATGGCGGAGGCGATAAACGTGAAGAAGAACGTCATGATGATGGTCATGAAAGCCAGGTTGTAAGGCGAGTTTTCTTTGATTTGCCCTCCGGCGATGCCACCAATCGTAACATACTTGGAGGTGACCGCCGCAAAACAAAGCAGGAATAATATTCCAAAATAGATATAGGTAGCAGGTCGGTTTTTTCGGTAAAAAAACTCAAATCTAATGATTTCTTTTAACATAGTATTTTAAAGAGTTTTAGGGTTGGTTTTTTTCTATTGCAAAAATATTTTTGAGAAATAAACATCCTCCAGATCGGCATCGATTGGAGAGAATGTGCCATCAGGGTTTTGGTCAGCCAAAACATTGATGACAGGGTTACCGCCAATGAGTTTTTCAGAAATCACTTTAAAGTTGGCTTTATATTCGTTGAGTTCGTCTTTCCTGATGCGTTTGGTCCAAACCTTGCCTGCGATGCCGCTGAGGGCTTCATCAGGACTGCCTTTAAACAGCACCTCGCCTTTGTTAAACACAGCCATGTCAGAGCATAGCTCTTTTACGTCTTCCACGATATGGGTCGATAAAATCACGACGGTATTTTCGCCTAATTCTGAAAGTAAATTCAAAAATCTGTTTCTCTCGGCAGGGTCGAGTCCTGCGGTAGGTTCATCCACAATAATCAATTTGGGATGGGCAAGTAAGGCTTGAGCAATGCCAAAACGCTGTTTCATACCACCGGAATAGCCGCCCAGATTTTTTTTTCTGGCCTCCCAGAGGTTGGTTTTTTGTAAAAGAGCTTCTACAATGTTTTTCCTTTCAGTAGCATTGGTGATGCCTTTCAAAACGGCAATATGATTCAGGAGGTTTATCGCACTTACTTTTGGATACACCCCAAACTCCTGCGGCAAATAGCCGAGCGTCTTTCTGATTTCGTCTTTTTGAGTGAGCACGTTGATGTCTCCCAGAAATATCTCCCCGGAGTCAGGCTCCTGTAAGGTCGCGATGGTACGCATCAAAGAAGATTTGCCGGCTCCGTTGGGTCCCAGCAGGCCAAACATCCCCTGATTAATCGTGAGATTCACATCTTTGAGGGCGTGTACGCCGTTGCCATAAGTTTTGTTGAGGTCAGTGATTTTTAATTGCATATTTGTAGGGTTAGGGTAAAATGTTATCAATTAGAGTTTTATCTTGTCCGAAATTCAAATATAGATACAGGCTTTTCAAAAATAGGTTTTTTTTGATAAAAGGATTTTTTTTGGTTTGGATTCTTTGGGGGAATTTAATCCAGTAGGAAAGGATTAATATTATCTTAACTTGTAAAAACCCAATCCATCATAAGAAAAGAAGAATGTTTTTTCGAAGGTTCTTTTGTGGGAGATGGTGCTCCAATAATTGGTGTATTTGAAAAATGCTACCCTTGAGAAGAAAGTGATCTTCGATCTAAAATATCTATTTATTCCTTTATCAAATATTCCTAGTATTATTTACCCCTGATTCCTCTTAAAATTCTCGGCTTGTTCAAAAATCTCAACATATACTTCATCCCGCTCAACGGGTGGGTAACCGTATTCATCCAGAAGTAGGATTAAGCCTACTTTTAAGGCTGACTTGATATCTTCCCGTTTGTTCCAGTCAGGGAAGCGGGCCTGACCGTCCACTAATTCTTTTACGGCTTTGGCCAATATGACAAGCTTGTCTTCCGGGTACGTGAAATCGTATTTGGTACAGAGTTCTTTCAGGATGTCATAAAATGCCTTTTCTTCGAAGCCAATGCCCAACTCGTCACCGGCTGAAAATTCTTTTCTTACTTGCAGAATCATCTGAGTGAGGGCCTCGGCCATTTCCTCATACACCTCACTTCTCATCAAATCGTTTTCATCGCGTTTATTATACTTTTCTACCAGAGCCTGCATTTTTTTGCTGAAGTCCACTCCTTTGACCTTGTTGACTTTTCTGAATACTCCAATCACTTTTGCCAATAGTTGCAAGAGCAATTTTATCCTGGTATTGGGAAGTTTTATTTTATCAATTTTCGCCAGATAATCATCATCAAAAAGATCTTGCTCAGTGGTGGTTTCATCTCCCATTTTGAAAATCTCCTGCACACCGTCACTCTCCAAAGCATTTTTAATCATTTCCCTCACCCTGGCATTCATTTGCTCAGTATCAGGGGCCTCTCCTTTAGTAAGTTTCAGGATAATAGCCCTTATCGCCAGATAAAAATGCACCTGATCTTTTTCTTTGGTTTTCAGCTTTTCGCTTCCTGCACAGATATCATAGGCGACTTTGAGCCTTTTAACAAAACCCACAAAACGAGTTTCAATTTCTTTGGTTTGCTGTACAAACTCCGCTGCCCGATTGAGGGTCATCAGCTGGTCGAGGGGTCTGGCTTTTTTGTCAAAGTAGGCACCGGAATCAAATTTGTGCAATAGCCTTTCCAGTAAGTCCAGATGATTTCTGACGATAATCAGCGACTGGCTGATGTCTTCAAAATTGTCTTTGTCACCCTTATTGTAGTGTGCCAGTGCCAGATTCATTTGTTTTTTGATGCCGATATAATCTACCACCAGACCTTTGTCTTTGCCTTCAAACTTACGGTTAACCCTCGAAATGGTCTGAATCAGGTTGTGCTGCTGTATGGGTTTGTCAATATAAATGGTATCAAGAAAAGGCACGTCAAACCCTGTGAGCCACATGTCTACTACTATCGCAATCTTAAAATTGGATTTGGCATTTTTAAACTGGATGTCCAATGTTTTCCGGTCGTCTTTGGTACCCAGCATTTTGTAGAGCGTTTCGTCATCGTCTTTGCCGCGGGTCATCACCATTTTGAGGCGTTCAATGGGTTTTAGTTCTTTGCGGTCTTTTTCGCTTAACACCACACCCTCTTCTGCTTCTCTTATTTCATTCCATTCGGGCCTCAGGGCAATAATGTTTTTAAACAATTCGTAAGCGATCTCTCTGCTGCTACACACAAACATCGCCTTGCCTTTTTGAGTAGCACCCTCTGCCAGCCGTTTTTCATAATGATTCACAAAGTCTTCTGCCACTTTTTCCAGCCGCTTGGGATCACCCAATATGGCATTCATGTTGGTGGTTTCCTGCTTACTTTTCTCAATCTGATATTCATTGGCACCCTGATTGGCCGCCTCTTCATAGTATTTCTCTATTTTCTCCAGCTCGGTATTGTTGAGAGCCACCCTTGCCGCACGGCCTTCATACACTATTCTTACCGTGATTTCATCTTTTACCGACTCAGTCATGGTGTAGGCATCTACCACCTTGCCAAATACATCGAGGGTGGCATCGATGGGCGTACCCGTAAATCCCACAAAGGTGGCATTGGGCAGAGAATCATGCAGATATTTCGCAAAACCGAATGTCTTTTTTACGCCCGTCTCCGTGATTGTGATTTTCTGGTCGAGATTGACCTGACTTCGATGGGCTTCGTCCGAAATACAGATTACATTGCTACGGTCAGTCAGCAGTCGGGTGTCCTGGGTAAACTTATGAATGGTGGTCAGAAATACCCCACCGCTTTGCCGGCCTTGCAGCAGATTCCTGAGGTCTTCTCTTGACTCCACACTCACCACAGTATTGTCGCCAATGTATCGCCTGGCGGTTACAAACTGCTCAGCCAGTTGGTCGTCAAGGTCGGTGCGGTCAGTGATGAGAACAATGGTTGGGCTCTCCAATGCCTCGCTTTTCATAAGCAGGCGTGTCAGGTATAACATGGTGTAGCTTTTTCCGCAGCCTGTAGCTCCAAAATAAGTACCTCCCTTGCCGTCGCCATGAGGCTTGCGGGCTTTCAGAATATGCTCATACAAGGCTCTGGCGGCATAATACTGCGGATAGCGGCAAACAATCTTTTCCTGTTTGCGGCTGTTGTCAGGAATAAAGATGAAGTTTCGGATGATGTCTCTCAGCCGGGTGCGATGGAGCATACCCTGCACCAGTGTAAACATGCTATCTACTCCATCGACTTCTTTTTTAATACCTGCAATACGACGCCAGCCATAGAAAAACTCATAGGGAGCAAAAAACGACCCGGCCTTGTTGTTGATGCCATCGCTGATGATGCAAAACGCATTGTATTTGAAAAGCTCGGGGATGTCGCGGCGATACCTTTTGGTAAGCTGTGCGTATGCATTAAATATGGTGGCGTCTTCTCTGATGGCACTTTTAAACTCAAATACGACCACGGGCAGACCATTGATATAGAGTATGCCATCGGGAATACGTTTTTCGTTGCCGGTGATTTCGAGTTGGGTGATGAACCGATAAATATTGGGGTCATGGTCGTACCTGACTTCATCTTCGGCCACTATGGTGGTCAATTGCTCTGCCGGTGATACTTTTTGTTTTTCGAGACCTGCGTAATCTATTAACTGTATATAAATATCCTTTTGGCTTCTGTCTTCCCTTTTAAGTATAAATCCGTCGGCCAGCATACTAATGATAGCTTTGTTGCTTTCGTAAAGGTCGGTAGCAGGGAGTGATTTGAGCTGTAGGATGATCTGACTGATTTCGTTGGTGGTGATGCCCTCGGTGACGTATCGCCCGGAAAGATATTTTTGAAGATCGCTTTCAATTAAAACCTCGTCGGTTTTTCGGACAATCTTTTCTCCCAACATGTGCGGGTAGCCTTCCTGAGCGAGGAGTTCGGTAAAAGTATGTTCGAGTTTGCTTTCAGTGAATTTCATCGGCCATGAAACTTGTCTTCTTTCCAATTTCGGGGATTGTTTGCAATATAATTAGAAATGTTGTAAAAAGCTTGCTCGTTGCGGATTATGATTTCGTAGTAGTTTCGTTGCCATACGGTTTGGGTGTTTGTATTTTGGCGTATCCATTTGGTTACGCCTATTTTGAAGCCCTTTACGATTGAGCCTATTGAGCGTCGAGTTTGTTGAGAAGTGGTCGTAGTCGGTATCGGTTGGGGCGTCGGTAGGGGTATCGGTTGGGGCGTTGGTTGGGGCAGAAAATCTTCTGCCCTTACCACGCCCTGATGGTCGCCCTGAGATCCGTCCCTATATCCGTCCTGAAATCTGTCCCTATATCCGCCCTGAGATCTGTCCCTATATCCGCCCTGAGATCCGTCCTGGTCTTTTTCTATATATCTATCCTCGGTGAGTTCTATGATGCCGTGTACGTGATTGGGCATGATGATATACTCGTGGAGGATGGCCTTGAGGAAGTGCTCGGGGATGGCCAGCCAGCAGGCCTTGGCTACTTTGCCGGCTTCGTTGAGGTGCATTTCACCATCTATGATTTCCCCGAACAGATGTGCTCTGTCTTGACAGCACAATGTGATAAAGTACAGTCCTTCACGGCCATAGTCGTAGCCTTTGAGCCTAATGCTGCGGCGGTGGTGTTTTTCGGGATTGTAGCGGTGCATGTGCTTTTGATTTCTAATTGCTATAGATGGAATTTGAGATTAAGAATTTATGCAACTTGCATTATTTTTCTTAAGAATGGTATTTGAGAAATCTATTTTATTTCTTTAGACTATTTCACTGGTCAGTTCCTCAAAACTTATACTTTCAGTTTTTAATTTTCCAATTTTGCTTGCTGAAACACCATTGTTTAAATTTATGAAAATGATGTAATACGTTTTTCCATTGAATAAATATCTATTTGGCCAATGCTTATCAGTTTCTGCTCCTGTTATTATTATTTCCGTAGCATCTAAATTGAAAACCACCAAATAACCAGTGTTTTTGTGATAGTCATTTGAGTACTTTACAATTTGAGCGAAACCACTTATTATTCGATCCTTTCGATAACCTTTTTCAGAATCATATATTTTTATCTCCAAAACCAATGGATCATTTGTATCAATTAGGCTAACGACATCTGCTCTTCCTGATGTCGATTTGGGTGTGGAAAACGGATAATCAATTCCCTGTTCAAACAGAAAAAGCCTTAAATCATCTTCCAAAAGATTTTCAAAGTTGCTTTTAAGTTGTTTGTATCTGTTTATTAGCTCTTTACCAGTAAACCATTCTGTTTTTAGTTTATATTTTTCAATAATGTATAACACATAACTTATATCATCTAATTGGTCATGTAAATATTCAAATATTGGGGTTACCATGTTATCTTTTATATGCTCTAAAGTTTCCTTAACGCCCATACCAAATGAGTATCTTGGATCCTTAACTTCTTCGAGAAGGTACATAATGTGTTGATAATTAAAAGCCGCAGATTCTTCTTCAGATTCAAATTCAAATTCTGAATTCCTGTCATAAATCATCTCTTTAATAGTTTCTTTTGGAAAAGGAAAGTTTGTTAATAGATCAGCTAATAGATTATTAATAATTGGTTCCCCCTTAATTTTATCAAAAAGGAATTTTAGTTTATTATTAAATGTATCATAGTCAGATTTCAAAAATCGGTTTCTCCATTCTTGCAGACTGGTTCTGAGTTGGTGATTGTAAAACATTATTTAAATAAGTTTTTTAAAGTGTTGTTTAAATCTTTTATTGAATTTTCAATTTGTTGTTTTGCTCTGGTGCCTGATGCATCTTCATTAATTATTTCAATTTGGCATTTGCAATTATTACAATAAACCACAGATTCATTAATAATATCAAAAGTCTGAATATCAAAGCTGTAGGAGCATTTGGGGCATTTGACTGAAAACCAAGTTTTTGAAAAATTGAACTCCATCACTTTTCGGTTTTTAATGTATTTCTATTTCATTCCACCGTCGCCAACCTAGAAAGCAACAACTCTTTCAATTCCGCTAGCTTTTGATTTTCTCGCTCTAAAATTTCACTGTAATTTATAAATTTGACAAAATTATGCCTGATTAAGTGCTCTTTTTGAGGTTTAATAATTCTAATATTTTCAATTAAATCTTTACTTAAGTTTGGTTGAGCTCCACCATTAGCAAGATTGGCTATTTCTAGTTGATTAATTCTTAGAAAATAATACAGGAATGTAGATTCATATTCATTGTTGCATATCATAGCACAACATGCTTGATTTGTTGTAGCTTCAAACCTTAAATAGCCTGCTTGACCCTTGGTCTTTCCTTCACCATACATTGCAATGAGGACAGAGTTAATAGGTAATTTTTTTGCTGAACTATTTTTACATCCTTCAAATGAAATATATTCTTCTGATGAAATTAAGACTCTATTACATACTTCTCCTGTTTTTAACCAAGGTATATCTTTTTTATTCCAGTAGCTAATATTATCTCTACTTGGAGTTCCTCCTGATTTCATATCTTTACAAAAATCTTTAACCGAAATAACTTCCCACCCCATCGGAATCTCCTTCCCCAACTCCTCACACCAAACCATTTCTCCACCACTACTTTTGTACGGCATCTCTACTCCGCTCGATGTGACATGCGGAAATTCAAACTCCACAAACCACTCTCTATAAATCGCCTGAGCGGTTTCTTCCAGTTTTTGGATAAGTTGTTGGTTAAGGGCTATGCGGTTTTGGATGGTGTTGTATTCGGCTACTATTTCTTTTTGTTTGTCTATGTGGGGGATTGGGAGTTGCATATCCGTAAATGCCTTCCAGGCAAGCCCTCCTCTCACATCTGCGTCAGTATAATACCAGGCGTTTCGGTCAAATTCAGATCTGGAAAACCACATCATAAGATATTCCGGAAGAAGGATCTTAGTGTCTTTAATTTCAAAAACATCATAGGCGGGTGAAACCATAAAAGGCTCTTCTTGGATTGAAAAAGAAATGGGAATTCTGTAATCTCTACCGACATGCATTCTATTACAAGCAAACTGATTTTTTTGAACTATTTTATAATTAGCCAAGTCAGTTCCAACTACATTTGCAACAGATGGCATAAAATACTTATTGACATTGATGCCAAGTAAATCTTTGGCATTAAGGTCAGAATTTCGGTTCTTTACCTCTCTTATGTAATCTCCTAATATTTTATAGTTTGATTTCATAACCAAGTTCTTTAAAGACATTTAGGAGCTCAAATTTGCTTTGATTCTCGGCCTTGAGAAGTTCAGTAAATTCACTTTGTAAGATTTGCATTTTTTCATAAAAAGCTATATTCTCATCTCTATTGACAAATTCAATATACTTGCTCGGAACCAGTGAAAAATCTTTTTTTACAATTTCATCAAGCGAAGCCGTGTAGCAGAATTCTGGTATATTATTTATTAGCTCCTGCTGCCATTGGTGATAAGTGGAGGTTATTTCAATTATTTCTTCCTCAGAAAATTGAATAAACTTTTTCTCAAAAGGAATCCCTTTTTGTCGTAAATCCAAAAACAGAATTTCTTTTTGCCTATCGCGAAAATGACGGCTTTCATTCCCAATATTTTTTATTTGGGCTTTTTTATTTTTATTCAGAATCCAAAGCGTGACACTTATTCCCGTAGTATAAAACATATTTTGTGGCAATACCAATATCGCTTCCACCAAATCATTCTCTATCAGTTTTCTGCGTATTTTGTATTCTTCACCACCACCACTCAATGCACCATTGGCCAATATAAAACCTGCCACACCGTTTTCAGAGAGTTTGCTCACCATATTCAATATCCAACCATAGTTGGCGTTGCTTTTTGGTGGCACATCATAGCCTCTCCAGCGTGGGTCGTCGGTGAGCTCGTTGTCAGCCCGCCAATCTTTCTGGTTAAAAGGAGGGTTGGCCATGATAAAGTCGGCCTTGAGGTCTTTGTGCTGGTCGTCGAGAAAAGTATCGGCGGCTTTTTCACCCAGGTTGGCAGCTATGCCTCTCATGGCCAGGTTCATTTTAGCAAGTTTGTAGGTGGTGTTGGTGTATTCCTGTCCATAGATGCTCACTTCCTGCTTGTTGCCGTGGTGGGCTTCTATAAACTTGATACTCTGCACAAACATTCCACCCGAGCCACAGGCAGGGTCATAAATGATGCCCCGGTACGGCTCTATCATCTCGGCAATGAGGTTTACAATGCTCTTGGGTGTGTAAAACTCGCCTTTGCCCTTGCCCTCGGCCAGTGCAAACTTGCTCAGAAAATATTCATACACCCGGCCCACGAGGTCGTTTTGCGGGTCTTTGGTGGTGTCTATGTCATTGATGGTGTCGAGCAGCGAGGCCAGTTTGCCGGCATCAAGACCCAGCCGCGAGAAATAGTTATCAGGCAAGGCACCACGCAGAGCCTTGTTGTTTTTCTCAATGGTATGCAGGGCGGTATCTATCAGCAGGGCTATGTCGGGCTGTTTGGCTTTTTTGATGAGCTGGTTCCAGCGGCTGCTTTCGTCTAAGAAAAACACATTGGCCATGTTATAGAACTCGGGCATTTCGAGGTATTTGTCTTTGCCCTCGGCTATGAGGCGGCTGCGGTGGGCTTCAAACTTGTCGCTGGCAAACTTCAGAAATATCAGACTGAGTACTACATGCTTGTATTCTGAGGGCTCTACACTGCCGCGGAGCTTATTGGCGGCGTCCCAGAGGGTGACTTCTATGGGTTTGTCGTTGGTTTCTTTTTTGGCCATAATGCTGGTTTATATCCTGTGGTTAATCCCTGTTTTTACAAAAATAAGAGAAAGATGGGAAAGGGAGGATTTTTGGGTGAGAATATTATTATTTGGCGGTGAAAATTATTGCCTTTTAACAAACAAAAACCGCAGCGTCTCTGCTGCGGCCCAAAGGTTTTTCAATATGGTTTTGGCTCATTAAGCGGTCGGGTCGGCAGCGGCTTTGGCCTTGCTTCCTTTTTGGCTTTTTGAGCTGGGGCTGTCTGATACCTTGAAGCCCCATTCCCCCAATTTCTTGGGGTTAGACCTGTAAATACCCAACAGCAAGTCACGGCTCGCTTTCAGGGTTTCGCCTACGGGTTTTAGTTTGGCATCCCGCTCGCGGTAGGTCAGCTCCATCTGTCTTTTGAGCTCTTCGGCACGTAAGTGCAGCTCGAGGCTTTCATTTAGCTGGGCTTCCATTTCGGCCCATGGGTGATCCACCAATGCGGTTAGTGGTGAGGTGGCCCCGTCGGCCACATGTTTGGATTTTACAATCCTGCCTAAGTCGATCATCTCCTGCACATTGGTAGGAATAGTGATTCTTACTTTTGTCATAAGCTTTAAAATAATAATTTTTAATAGTATAAATTCTTTTGAATCTTACCGGGAGATTTTCGGTGCAGCCCCTCAGATGTATTTTACTTGATGCGTGTATGGTGTACGCCTGATTTGATCTTATCGGGAAAGCACAAAAAAACCAATTTCCAAAACCATATTGTATCTTCTATAAATCTTCCTCCGGCCTTTTGGCCGCTGTTTACCTTTTTATGTCACTGTGTTGTAGCACAGTTACTTTTGTCCAGGGTCTCAGTAATAAGGTTGACTGTTAGATATTTTATGGTTAATAGAAAATGGCTTCCGCTAAATTCATTACAAAGCTACAAAAGCCACTGGACACGAGATGTCCACTTTTTGGGTATATCTCTTAAAGTGAGTTTGTTAAAAAAGTACAATGAAAGTTTAAATAATTTTAGGAATATATTTGAAATCTACAATTTCTGCATTTTTGTCCCAAATAATTTAATAAAGAAGCTTGTCTAAAAAGTGCTTTTCTTTGTCCAAATTAAGCAAGTAATTTCTTTGGAATTTGAAGAAATCTTTCATTACGGATTAGATAATAATAGACCAATTTACCTGCATTTCTTAAACTTCCACACAGATTTAATTTGATATAAGTAAAAAAAGTATTTGGAGAGCGATTAACGCTATGATTATAAAATTAAATAAAACAAATGAAAATACTTTGGATGACTGTGCAGTGTTTAGTGAAATTTCAACAGGTTTAAATTTTTAATTACAATCATACTATAAAGTTCAAAATGGTGACAATAGGTCTTTTAGCTGAAAGAAAGTCACAAATTTTGGTTAAAAGAAAATTAAGAACTCCTTTTTACAAACTGTGCGTCGCCCTGCCGGCGGGGCCCTACTTTTTTTTGAAAAAAAGTAGTCAAAAAAACATTCATAAAATAATGATCCTCTCTAAAAATTTGATTATCAAATTCTATTATAAGTATTTATTTTATCTATAATCAAATTTTTAGAACGGACTATTTTATGATTTAAAGGAAGATTGTTTTCTTATTTTTTTCTTAGATGTCAGTAATTTTAAATTTAAGACTGCAAAATTGAAATTTTTCGTAACACATTGCACTGACCGCCCTTTTTTTGAAGGGTCGCCTCCCCGGTTTGTTTTTTTGCTTTCAAAAAAAAGACGACCGCTACATATAGGTGTGGCAACGACAGATTAGTATCACGCCATATTTTAGACAGATTTTAAAAAATGGCCAATAGTACCCAAATTTCCTTATTTTTATCGTTAATAGCTTGAAAAATAATAGCTTAACTTGAAATTGTAAAGGAGTAAAAAATCAGTTAGGGGGGTAATTTGACGTTAAATTCGCCGAATTTGACTTCAATATCGTCGAATTTGATCTCGTAGGGGGGTAATTTGACATCAAAATCGTCGAATTTGATCTCGCAGGAGGGTCATTTGATGTTAAATTCGCCGAATTTGACTTCATATTCGGCGGCTATGACTTCGTTGGAGGGTCCTGTGAGGTCATATTCCCCGACTTTGACGTCGCAGGAGGGGCATTTGCAGTCAAGAGTGAGGGCACTGGATTTCATGATACAGAATTTGAAATTTGATCCCCTGGGCTGTTTAATGCGGGAGCCGTGGGTTAAAGCCATTCAGGTTTCAATTTTCTGTTATTAAATAGGGTAAAACTGTCAGTATAGAATTTTATTTTACGGCAATGGTTTCTCTTAAATTTATCAGATTAGATTTAATAATTTTGTTTCTAAATAAATAACCTGATGATTGGTATGAAAAAAACACTTCTTATTATTGGTTTACATATATTATTTGGGTTTTATGTTTGTGGTCAGTCAATAGTATTGGAACCCAATTCTGGTAAAGGTGCAATTCAATTAGGTAATGGGAGCAAAGGAATTAGTATTGGTCAGGTAAGTTTAGAATCTATAACTTCAATGAGTCCTTTTACTGAGTTAGCTGCCGGAAGTATAGTTTACAATATTGCAGACAATTCGGTATTTAAGCCGGGGCTGTATCTCTGGGATGGTACTGATTGGAACCGTCTTGTGAGCGAAAATATTAGCTCTGTGCCACAAGGAGCCATTATAGAAAGAGACCAAAAGCTCGACATGCCAGGCTATACTTATTACGGATACCAATATCATTCCAACTTTTTTTATACCTCTATTGGAAGAGGTTATGGCACTTGGATTTCATTACCTAACTATCCCTATGACGCTAGTATTGAAGAACCATCATCGGTGTTTTATGCGGGGAATTTTTTTGTCTGGTCGGGTAAAGACAATTCTTATGCTTCATATGACCAAACAGGTGCATATTATAATCCGACCACCAATACATGGACCGCAATGAATACCACAAACGCTCCGGAAGGACGATGGGGTAATACCACGGTGCTTGACCAAAACGATGGATACATGTTGATTTGGGGTGGTGTCACTTCAATGATATCAGCCGGAGCGGTGCCAGTATTAACTGCCACGGGGGGATTATATGATGTTTTGTATCCAACGTCTGATTGGATAAGTATGCCGGCAGCACCCATCAGTGCAAGATATAGGCATACTGCAGTTTTAACCAATGGGTTAGCACCCTTCAAAATGATAATTTGGGGCGGAAGTGATGCCAGTGGTACCGCACTTGGTGATGGAGCTGTATTTACTAGAGCTACTAACACTTGGGCAAGTCTGCCTGCATGTCCACTTTCTCCCAGATATGGGCATACTGCGGTTTGGACAGGTAGCCTAATGATAGTCTATGGTGGTACAAATGGTACCCAAAACTTTAGAGACGGTGCTGCTTATGACCCGGTAGCCAATACCTGGACACTCATTGCAGATTCAGGATTTGGGCCAATGACATTTGACCATGTAGCTGTATGGACAGGTACTGAGATGATAGTTTTTGGAGGTGCTTCACAACCCAATGGGAGCTTTCCAACCAATTTGTGTTTGAAATATAACCCAAGTACCGATACATGGTTAAGTGCAGCCACAGCACCCGGAGCAGCATATGGATTTGGGGCATTCTATGGACAAAATGCAATTTGGACAGGTACTGAAATGGTGGTATTAGGTGGGAAAAATTCAACCTCAAATGGAACCAATGTAGTAAAAAAGTACAATCCAACTACCAACACGTGGTCTATCTTAAACACACTGCCCGAATATAAAAAGAAACCGGCATTGGCGTGGTCTGGTACAAAAATATTACTTCAAAGTGGCAGCTGGTATGATTCTTCAGGGTATTACTTTGATCCTGATACAGGTACTCCACAGGACGTTGATATACAAGAGCAAAAAATTATTTATAAATACAAAAAAGATTGATTTGGTATTAAGGTGGGTGAATTTTAATTATAAAAGCAGAAAAATGCTTTTTAATTAAATGGTTTATGGAGTTCAATTTGCATTTTTATTACAATTTGAATTGGTTTCAAAAATTAACATCCCCCTCAAAAACTATACTTCTCCTTCATCACCCTAAGATACCCCAGGAGCTCAGGGCCATATATAATTACGATTTCTCCCGGCAAGCCCAGAATAAATCTCCCAATACCCATGGGATGACTGACAGGCCCATGAAAATACCATTTGCCCTCTTTCTGGATAATATAGGGGATTGCCTCCGGGTGGTCTTCCGATAGCAGCTCCCTTGCCCTGATACTCAGCTGTAATTTTACCATGCGGGGCTTTACCGACGAAAAGCTAAAGGCATCGGTAAACATGGGCTTAAGTTGCCGGTTTTTACAGGATTCATCTAAAATCTCCACCTGCTCCATGCGGTCGAGTTTAAATGACTTGGGCATCCGGCTGCTAATCTCCCAGGCTTTCATCTGGCGGTGATGGTCTTCAAAATACAGCGGCTCCAGTATGCGGTCCTTAACACTAACCACACCTGATATAGACAAATATCTCTTCAGGAGTACCCGTTTGTTGTGCTTCAGTGCCTCTGAAATCAACTCAAAGTTTCGGGTCATGAGTCCTGACTTAATCTGTGGCACCACCGGGATATGGATAGGTTCAGGTTTAAGCTTAAGCAATATGGCAGCTGCCAATGCATGCTCAGGGGCATGGAGTGACACCAGACTGTGTAAAAAGGCCTGCTCCGTTTCGTCAAAGAGTCGGTTGCGGAGGTTATCGGCACCGAAGATAAAATACCGGTTCTGGAAGTCTTGTTCTACTGAATATCCCTGTTCCTTGAGTTTGTCCAGGTTTCGTTTGATTTGTTTTACACTTTTGCCCAGTATCTTATGCAGATCCTGTAGTGAGGTGGCTTTTATTGAGAGGATTTCGATCATCTTCAATAAGTTGGGACTCGCGTCGTTCATTCAAATTGTGTTTTATGTTTTCAAAAATAAGAAAAAAACTTAAACGAGATGCGACTTCTTAAGAAGATCCTGAACCAAAAGAATATGTCCTTAGAATTTGTGAAATTATCAATTAGCTTCAAATTTTCTCAAATCTATTTAAAGGCTAATTTTTCCTAATTCTAATTTTCTTGGCTATATAAATTTTTAGTAGCAATTACTTTTGAAATATTGTTTTAAAAAAACAAAAAAATGAATACCGGCTCCAATTTTATGCGTAAATCAAATTCGGAATCTCCCTATGAGAGCAAGCCGCGATTGATGCGTACCATTGAGGTTATCTCTACACGGTTTTCGGGGGAGAATAAACAATATGTATTGTCAGTGACCCAAATATTTGATAAGGGTTTATCCGAGACCCGCAATAAGGTGATAAGTAGAGCTGACGTAAAAACGCATCTTGATACCGGAAACTGGCACCAGATTACGGCCTCGCATGCGGTTTTACCAACCGAAACCAAGCTGGCCGTACAGATTACCGAGCATTTACCATTACGGTTTCAAAACCAAACTATTCTTTCAGAAACTTACGTAGGCGGAACAGACGAGTTTTCAAAATTAAGAAGAGGAGAATGAAACGTAGGCTTGTGTTTATTAATTGTTAAATTTCAGGTATCAATACACAGGAAGTTAATTTGGTGTATTAGTTTTGGGAAAAAAGTCAATGAAGCAATTACTATTTTTATTCTTAAGTATTACCGTTTTTGCCCAGAAACCCAAAGCAATCGTAATTCTGGTCGATGGGATTCCTTATGATGTTATTCAAAAGCTTAAACCCAAAAACCTGAGCCAAATTGCTGAAAATGGAAGCATGGCTCCTGCATACGTGGGCGGAGAGCGGGGTGGTGCCACTGAATCTCCTACGATTTCAGCGGTGGGTTACAACAGTATGCTCACGGGTGTTTGGACCAATAAACATAACGTGTGGGGAAATGGAATAGAAGCCCCAAATTATAAATATCCTACTTTTTTCAAAGTGGCAAGAGACCAAAAACCGAAACTTAAATTCGGTATATTTTCTACCTGGCTCGACAACCGCACCAAGCTGTTGGGGGAAGGCCTGCCCCAAACCAATCACCTCAAAATGGACTTCGCATATGATGGTTATGAACTGGATACAGTGAATTTTCCGCATCGACCTGATAAAAGATACATTAAAGAAATTGACGAATTAGTTACTTCCAAAGCTACAGAAACAATCAGATTACAAGCCCCTGATATATCCTGGTTATATCTGGAATTCACCGACGACATGGGGCATAGATATGGTGATAGTGAACCGTTTTACCGGTCAGTTTACCATGCTGATAGTCTGATAGGGGAGGTTTATAAAGCGATTGTTGAGCGTGAAAAGACCACCAAAGAAAAATGGTTGCTTATTGTAACCACCGACCATGGCCGCGACGCAAAAACCGGAAAGAATCACGGCGGGCAGTCAGACAGAGAAAGAATCACCTGGATTTGTACCAATCAACCCAAAACCAATGAAAGATTCAGGTATGGTCTGGCTATTGTTGATATTTTCCCTTCGGTTTGTCAGTTTATGAAAATCAATATTCCAGACACCGTGAAAAAGGAATTGGAAGGGAGGAGTTTTTTGAAATAAAAAAAACGCACCTTACTAAAGTGCGTTCTTTGCAGAGAGGAAGAGATTCGAACTCTCGATACAGTTACCCGTATACTACCTTTCCAGGGTAGCTCCTTCAACCACTCGGACACCTCTCTGTGATTTTTTGGGATTGCAAAACTACACAAAAAATCTTTATGCTGTTAATTCCCCTGCAATATTACTTTTCAATAATTCTTCCACATTCACATTTTTGGATAAAGCATACATGAGTTTGGTTATGGCAGCCTCCGTAGTCATGTCGGCACCCGATATCACCCCAATCTCCTGCAAACTTTTTCCCGTAGCATAATTATTCATGTCCACTTTCCCGCCCGTACATTGGGAGATATTCAGGATCAAAATATTTTTTTCTATAGCCCATTTTAAGGTATCTATAAACCATTCCTCAGAGGGGGCGTTTCCCGAACCGTAAGTTTCAAGCACTACTCCTTTAAGGCCTTTTTGATCGAAAAAATGTGCTACGAAGTTTTTTTGAATGCCGGGGAATAACTTCAAAATAGCAACTTCGGTATCCATCTGATACGAAAACTTCGGTTTTTCCTCTGAATTACTCTTTCTGATCACTGCATGATTAAAATCAATACTTACTCCGATCTCGGCCAGATAGGGGAAGTTTTCAGAATCAAAAGCATCAAACTGGCTGCTTTCCCGCTTTTTGGCTCTGTTTCCCCTTAGCAACCGACCATTAAAATAAATGCACACCTCTGGCAGACAAACCAGCTTTTTGGCATGACATGCCACGATTTCGATTGAGGTAATCAGATTTTCCCGTGCATCGGTCCGGGGAATTCCAATGGGGAGTTGTGCTCCGGTAAAAACGATAGGCTTGCTGAGGTTTTGAATCAGAAAACTTAAGGCTGATGCCGAGAAAGCCATGGTATCAGTACCATGCAGAATTACGAATCCATCAAAATCAGTATAGTTTTCTTCGATAATCTCTGTGAGTTTATACCAGGTGTCCGGGTTTACATTCGAGGAATCTATGGGATGGGTAAATCCCACAAAATGAATTTCGGCATTTATTCGGTTTACTTCCGGTAAATTCTTCAGAATCTGGTCAAAGTCAAACGGAATGAGACTTTCGGTCACATGATCAAACACCATCCCCAGCGTACCACCCGTATAAATTATCAATACTTTAGGGGCAGGCAGATTATTCTTTGTAAGTAAAACAGGTTTATTCTTCGATTTCATCCAGAAACATTTGATAACTTCCTTTTAATTCAGTCAGGGCTTTTGATTTCCCCAGTTTTTCTGCCAGCACAATTCCTTTCTTAAAAACCTCATCAGCTTTTTCAAAATAACCTTTTTCAAAAAAATGATTGGCAGCCTGGTAATAAGTAGGCAAATATTCGGGAAATTTTTTCAATAACAAATCAAACAACTCCAGAGCCAAATCATTTTGTTGTTTTAATGATTCCAGTGCCAGGGCATAATAGTTAAAAGGTTCATCCGGATTTTTTTCTATTTCTTCTTTTAAAAAAAATATTCGTTCGGCTTGCATACTTTGATTTGGTGCTTTAGATTTGTAAATGTTATGCATGCATAACATTTTTAACCTTATTTTTCATCAAAATTAAAATTATTAAACCAAAATAATATGAAAATATTAGTTTGTATTTCAAATGTGCCTGACACCACGGCCAGAATTGCATTTGAGGATAATAATACGAAGTTCAGCAAAAACGGAGTCCAGTACATTATTGGTGCTTATGACGATTACGCTCTCGCCAGGGCAGTTGAGCTCAAAGAGACGCATGGGGCACAAGTTACCGTGTTAAATGTTGGTTTGGCCGACAGCGAGCCTCAAATCAGAAAAGCCCTTGCAATCGGTGCTGACGATGCCGTAAGAGTAGATGCTGAGCCTACAGATAGTTATTTTGTAGCTACTCAAATCGCTGCTTATGCCGAAGGTAAAGGATTTGATTTGATTTTGATGGGTCGGGAAACCACAGATTATAACTCAGGGGTGGTACATGGCATGGTGGCTGCTATGTTGGGTTTGCCGTCTTTTTCGCCTGTGATGGAGCTTACGGTTGAAGGATCAAAAGCTATTATTTCTAAAGAAATTGAAGGTGGAAAACAAAAAATTGAAACAGCTATTCCGGCTGTAATGGGCTGTCAGGAGCCTATAGCCGAATGGAAGATCCCTAACATGAGGGGCATCATGGCTGCCCGCACCAAGCCATTGCAGGTGATACCGGCAGTAGGTAGTGCTCTTACGGGTATCATAAATTATGAATTACCTCCGGCAAAAGGAGCTTGTAAAATGATTCCTGCAGAAGAAGCAGGTACCCTGATTAAATTGCTGCAAATTGAAGCCAAAGTGTTGTAATTTTTTTTTAAAACGAATCTAAGAATTATCATGTCTATATTAATATTCACTGAATTGGCCGACGGGAAGTTTAAGAAAAGCTCTCTCGAAGCCATTAGTTATGGTTCTAAAATTGATGGGTCAGCTCCCGTTGTGCTCGCCGTAGGAACAGCTGATGAGACCAGTCTCGCTGAAGCCGGACAATACGGGGCATCAAAAGTCCTTTTCTCTTCTCAGGAACAGGAAAACATCATGGTTTACAGCCAGGCCTTGCTCAAGGCAATTGAGACCACTGGTGCCAAAGTAATCGTTTCGGTAAAATCGGCTCTGGCTGATGCCGTCATGGCAAGAGCTGCCGGTACGCTCAAAGCTGCACTAATCGGGAATGTAACCGAATTGCCCGATACTACCAATGGATTTGTAGTAAAAAACAGTATTTTTTCCGGCAAAGCATTTGCGAAAACGGAGATGAAATCTGAGGTGAAATTTTTACAAATCAAAAAGAACGTAGTTGAAGCTTCGCCTGAGGGAGGAAATGCAACAGTAGAAAATTTCAATTTTGCTGCCGATGCTATGGGTTCTTCGATTATTGAAACCCAAAAAGCAAGCGGTCAATTGTCTCTTCCGGAGGCCGATATTGTTGTTTCAGGGGGTAGAGGAATGAAAGGCCCTGAACACTGGCAACCCCTGCTTGACCTTGCACAAGCTTTAGGGGCAGCGACCGGTTGTTCAAAACCCGTTTCGGATCTTGATTGGAGACCTCATCATGAGCACGTAGGTCAGACAGGCGTAAAAGTTGCTCCAAATCTTTATATTGCCTGCGGAATTTCAGGTGCGATTCAACATTTGGCCGGTGTAAATGCTTCAAAAGTGATAGTGGTTATCAACAAAGATCCTGAGGCTCCATTCTTTAAAGCTGCCGATTATGGCATTGTTGGAGATGTGTTTGAAGTATTGCCCAAACTGACCGAAGCTGCGAAAGCTCTTTGATTTTTCCAGGAGAAATATATTTGCGGTATCTTCATTTAATTTGATGATACCGCTTTTTTATGAGAATTTTCAAATATTTGGACATCGTTTTTGTTTTCATGATTAATGTCTTTTGAAAATGAAATATATTAATTTTATTTAGTGGTCAAATAATAATATTTTTGTAAAAAGTAACCTTAATAAGAAATTCAGCGTCTAAACTGTACTATGATTTGGTACAGTTTAACATAAGTTAAAGCAAAACCAGAGGAAGTCTATTTAAATAAATGAAAATCAGAATATTATTTTCATTTTTACTGCTTATTTTTCATAATTCCTATACACAAGAGGTGCTGTGGGCTACTAAAGTTTTGGAAAAATCCTCAGAAACTATCGATGAATCTTATTCACCCAAGCACCGCGGCGTTCAGGCTTTAGGTAAACCCAATGTGCTTCCTCAAATTGTGAGCTCACCATGTAGTTGGAGGCCAACTGGTTCGGGATTCGGTGAAGATTATATCAAAGTTGGCTTTGATAAAGCCATAAAAGTAAAGCAAATCGTTGTAGGAGAGACGGTTAACCCCGGTGCCGTTGGAAGGATTTTTGGTTATACCCCTTCCAATCAGGAAATTTTGCTCTATGAAAATACGCAACCAGCCCCCCGACAGAGTGGAAGGGTTTGGAATGTGATAATTCCGGAAACTAAAGAAGTAATTTCGGCTGTCAAGTTGCTGATCGTACATCAGTTGTCAAAAGGCTTGAAAGAAATTGATGCCATTGGTATTTCAGGTTCTGAAACGCCCTATGTTCCCAAAATTAATGTAGCTTCCAATATTCCGGCTGATTTGCAAAAGGAGAATTTAGGTGCCAATATCAATTCAAGGTATGGTGAGGTAGCTCCTCTGGTGTCGCCCGATGGGAAAAATCTTTATTTTACCAGACTCAATCATCCCGAGAATATTTCTCTGAAATCGGGTAAAAATGAAAAAATAAGTGAGATTCAGCAGGATATCTGGGTTTCAAAACTTTCCAAAAACGGTGATTGGGAATTAGCTCAAAATGTAGGGGAACCACTCAATAATCCCCAGAATAATGCAGCCGCAACAATTTCTGCTGACGGGAAAAGCCTTTTTGTACTCAATGTATATCTTCCCAATGGTCGGTTTGTAGCGGGTCTTTCCAAAGCCACGCTAAAGAATAAAAAATGGGAATTGCCCAAACAAATCAGAATTGCTGATTTTCAGGCTTTGGAATATTATGATGAAAAACTAAAACTTAAGACAACTGTTACAGAATATGCCATCAGTTCCGATGAAAAGTTTCTGATAATGGGTTTGAAACGAACAGAATCTTATGGCGATAAAGATTTATATGTTTCTTTTAAAAATGCTGACGATAGCTACACAAAACCCGTTAATTTAGGAAGTATTCTGAATTCTGCAGGAAACGAAGGCTCTCCATTTCTGGCTGCTGATAATAAGACGCTTTATTTCAATTCCAATGGACATCCGGGTTATGGCGATGCCGATATTTTTGTTTCTACCCGCCTGGACGATACATGGACCAACTGGTCTGAGCCTATCAATCTCGGGCCTGTAATCAACTCACCTGAATGGGATGGCTACATCACAATCCCTGCCTCCGGTGAATATGCCTATTTTAGTTCATCTAAAAACAGTTTGGGTTCTGACGATATTTTTAAAGTTAAATTATTTCCAGCCATTAAACCTCAGATTGTCAATCTTTTTGATTTTCAGTTTAAAGACAAAGCAACGCAGGCTGTTCTGACCCCTGTTACCAATGTTCATATTCAGGAAGCGGCCAACGATACCATGAAAGTAAATGCTCCGGTGGTTAATTTCGACGAGGAGACTGGCACATTCAAGACTATTTTGGTTACAGGAAAGAAATACCAGGTAACTGCAAGGTTGGACGGATATGGTGATATAAATGCCTTGGTCGATCTTTCAAAGGAGTCCCGGTACAAGGAACTTAAAAAAGTATTTGAAATGCTTCCAATGGTTGCCGGACAAAAAATGGTATTACAACATCTGTTATTTGATCAGGGTCTGGCGGTTATCAGAGAAGAATCGCACGAAGAACTCGAAAAGATTAGACATCTTATGCTGGACAATCCCGAAATGGAGATTTTGTTGGAAGGACATACTGACAATCAGGGCGATATGTTCAAAAACATTAAGCTCGCCGAGGATAGAGTCATTGCAGTTAAAAATTATTTATGTGAAGATGGCAAAATAAATCCTTCAAGAATCAAAGTTAAATCCTGGGGGCCATACAAGCCCGTAGAAAGAAATACAAGTGAGGAAGCCAGAAAGAAAAACCGAAGGGTAGAGTTTACCATCATCAAAATGTAGTATTTTTGTTTCGAAATAATCACATTATTCTATGTCCTCAAGATTGTTGTTGGTGGTTCCTTGTTACAATGAAGAAGAGATTCTGAGGAGTACCAATCAAAAACTCCTGGATTATTTTGAAATCCTGATTTCGAAAAATCTTATTGATTCTGAAAGCAAGATTTGCTACGTTAATGACGGTAGCCGTGATAAAACCTGGACTATTATTGAGGAACTAAGCGGCCTTTCTTCCAGGATATTGGGAGTGAAACTCTCCAAAAATTTCGGACACCAAAATGCATTATTAGCAGGCTTATTTGAATTTAGAGGTCAGTTTGACTGCTATATATCTATTGATGCAGACCTCCAGGATGATATCAATGCCATTGAAGCCATGATATTAAAATATCGGGAAGGAGCTTCGGTGGTTTATGGCGTGAGAGAAGATCGTAGCAAGGATTCTTTTTTTAAAAGATTTACAGCGGAGTTTTTTTATAAACTCATGTTTAAAATGGGCATTCCCCTGGTGTTTAATCATGCCGATTTCAGATTGATTGATAATCAGGTGCTTGAGCAGTTGGAGCATTACAATGAAGTAAATATGTTTTTGAGGGGAATAATCCCTACCATCGGTTTTAAATCAGAAAAAGTATTTTACAGTAGATTGGAACGGGAGGCCGGCGAAACCAAATATCCCCTAAAGAAAATGTTGACTTTTGCATGGAATGGCATTACTTCTTTTTCTACCTTTCCCATGAGGCTGGTTTTATGGTTTGGAATATTTAATTTTGTAGTGGCTATTTTCGTCGGAATCTATACATTGATTAGTTTGTATTTGGGAAAAACAGTTTCAGGCTGGACATCCACGGTGCTTCCCATGGCGTTTTTCAGTGGTTCCAATATGATTGCGATTGGTTTGATCGGAGAATACATCGGCAAAATATATGAGGAGGTAAAATCCCGTCCAAGATTTATTGTTGAGAAAACAGTTGGAACCTCCAAATCCTGAATTCAATGGTCAAATATATTCCATTTGTTGTTGTCTTTTTAATTGCTTCTTTTTTAAGGTTTTACAATCTCGATAACCGGGGCTTGTTCACCGACGAGAAGTTTACCATGCTCAATGCCAACGGTATTTGGGTGGGCGGGGCCAATCAACCTGAGATCCTCAATAACCAGTTTTTTACTCCAGAAGACTTCTGGAAACCCAAAAAACCAATTGATTTTACGGAAGCCATTGCCCATTCAGATTTCGGAACTCATATTGTTTACAATACAATTTTGTTTTTTTGGATGAAAGTTTTCGGCAATTCCGACTATACCGTTAGATTGTTGGGCTTATTATTTAACCTTATCACTATCGTCCTTATATATTGGGCGGTGAATAAGTATTCCAGATCCAGACTTGCAGCCGCCTTTGCAGCATTAATTTTGGCTGTTGATCCGCTCAATGTTGCCATGAGCCATATTGCCCGGAGTTACACGCTGTCGTTTTTATTGATGAGCATAGCTACCGTTTTATTTTTTGAAATAATCGAAAAATTCAGAAATGGTAAAAATGTAAATTGGCTGTTTATATTTTACGGTTTGATGGTTGGTTTAGGTTTACTCAATCACTATCTTAACTTTCTGGTTCCGCTGAGTCATGGCCTTACTTTCCTATTTATCAAAAATAAAAAGGCTTTATGGGGCAGGTTTATTTTAACTGCGGTATTTTGTGGTGGGTTGATGTTTTATTGGTTTAATTGGGGCGGAGGGCACACAGCTTTCGAATTTTTGAAAGATAAAAATGAAAAACATCTCAAAATTGCGAAGATGACCCAGGGAAGTCTGAAAGACCTGATTCAGTTGAGTACACCAGAGAATGTCACCAAGAAATCCATCGCACTCTTTTTTGATTCTACAATTTTCAGTGCGGGTATATTTAATGAAATGAAAGGAGTGATGTATCTGATATATTCCTTTTTAATTTTTGCTTTTGGCTTGATATTTTTAAGATATTACAAAAAACATAGGTTGGCCTATATTTTTATTATCCCGATTTTGCCTCTGTTGTTTCTTCTTAAATCGGTGATACCGGCTCTTGTGGTAGTATTGTTTTTTTATGCCACACTTTATTTTATTGTAAAAAACCTTTTGGAGCATTTTAAGTCAGAAAATCATGACTTTCCTATGTTGATGGTGGGATTTCTGATGCTGGTATTGCCGATATTATTTGTAGTTTACGATGCTTTGAAAAACGGACACACCACCAGTTTGATTCACAGGTATATCGGAATTTCCACCCCATTTGTTGCGATGGTATTTGGTTTTTCAATCTATAAAATGATAGTAAAATCCAAAATATTCCTCGTTTGGTTGTTGGCCGTGATAGGATTACAATTTAAACCTGTCAGTACTGAAATCACAAATTACTTCAATGACCGGAGTGAAATGAATGCCTTTTTTATTCCTGCACGTGTGCCTAACCCCTATAAAAACCTTGCTGATTTGGTGCTTAAAAACTATTCTCCCGGTGATACGCTTTCAATTCCGGGTAAACATAAAAATGAATATGTTGCCACTTTCGATGATGTAGAAGCAGTATCTTATCTTGACGTACAATATTTAAACTTATATTTACCCAAAAAATCAAAAATACTTCAGACGCTTAATAAGACCGAGGCTGACAAAGTGTATCTTCATAAAAAGGGTGGTGAAAAGGTTTTGTTGTTTGACTTTGAAGGGATTAAATATCGATACTAATGAAATTGAAAATATTACTTCCGGTTTTCAATGATTGGGAAGCTCTCAGATTACTTCTCGACAAAACCTTGAAAATATTTGAAGGTAAAGGGTTTGAATTGTCTTTTTTGGCCGTTGATGACAATAGTAGTATTCCATATCAAAGAGCTGATTTTGAAGGGATTGATCTTAAAGTACTGCATTTATTAAGTAATCAGGGTCACCAGCGGGCCATCGCTCTGGGCTTGTCTTATTTGGTTGATCATCAGGATTTTGATAAGGTTATTGTGATGGATTCAGACGGAGAAGATCAGCCTGAACATATCATTGATCTGATTGAAAAGTCAAAACAGCATCCCGATAAAATTATATTTGCCCAAAGAAAAAAACGAACAGAATCGATCCTGTTTAAGGTGTTTTATTTCTTTTACAAAATCATTTTCAAATCCCTTACAGGTCATGTTATTACATTTGGGAATTTCAGTTTAATACCCGCAGGCAGGCTACAGAAATTAGCTCATGTGTCTGAAATCTGGAACAATTATCCCGGCGGCATTATTCGGTCCAAATTACCTTTTGATTCTGTTCCGCTTGATAGGGGTGTTCGTTTAGCCGGAAAATCAAAAATGAATTTCAGCTCTCTCATTCTTCACGGAATGAGTGCTATTTCAGTTTTTTTGGAAGTTACCGCTGTCAGAATTTTGATTTTTGTTAGCATTATGATAGCGGCAGCATTAATTGGTTCCTCTGTAGTGTTTTATCTGAAATTTTTCCTTAATCAGGCCACACCGGGCTGGGCCTCCAGCTTAATGATGGCATTTTTTATAGTGTTCCTGCAAGGATTTATCATTGCCCTGTTTATCCTGTTTATGGTTTTGAGTTCCCGCCGATATACCGCATTTATTCCTTATTTAGGATATAAAAACTTTATTGAATCAGTAGAGTAATTTGCATAATGGAATTTGAAGAATATCTGACCCAGAAAAAAATTGATGCTCAAAAATTCAAATCAGCAGATTTGGTTACTTTTCTTGAGTGGAAACAGGATTTTCAGTTTATCAATGAAGATAGTTTTACGGTTTTGAAAAAATTCGTAATAAACAAAACAAGGCGTAAATATCCCTTGAATTAGTCCTCCTGTTTATTCATTATGTAATAGTTATTACATTGTTTTTCAGGAATAAATATTAGTTTTGTAAGGATTGATTGGATAACAGACCTCATTATGATTTATATCATCTTTTTTGATGATATTCTCCCTGAAAAATTATTCAGTCACGTGGAATCTTTGCATAAATTAAACCTGATTGATGAGTATCCTTTTAACACCGAAAACTCAAGTACAATGCTATCACTGCGGCAACGACTGTAAGGATGAGGATATTCTCAGCGACGACAAACATTTCTGCTGCTCAGGTTGCCTCACGGTTTACGATATTCTGAAAGATAATCAACTTTGCGGATATTATGATCTTAACCAAAATGCCGGTGTAAGTCTTAAAGCCAAAAATTTTAACGGCAAATTTGACTATCTGTCTGAGAAATCAGTAGAAACTGAGCTTTTGGCTTATCAGTCTCCGACTCAAAATAAAGTTTTGCTTCATATTCCTTCCATACATTGTAGCTCTTGTGTATGGTTGCTCGAAAATTTTCATAAAATTCTAGAGGGGGTAATAAGTGCCCGTTTGAATTTTGTAAAAAAAGAACTTTCTCTATCCTATAATCCGCTCGAAACATCACTCAAAGAAATAGTAGAGCTTTTGGCTACCTTAGGTTACGAGCCTCAGATTAATCTGGAGGGGTCTACCAAGAAATCGAAATTGGATCCGGAAACCAAAAGACTATTGTTCAAAATCGGGGTAGTAGGTTTTTGTGCCGGTAATATCATGTTGATGAGTTTTCCTGAGTATTTTAAATTTAATCTCGAAAACCAGTCAGATGCTACCTATCAGCGTTTTTTTCTCTATTTTAATTTTCTTTTAAGCCTTCCGGTCTTCTTTTTTGGGGCCAGTGATTATCTAAAAGGAGCCTATTATTCGATCGTAGAGAACCTTAAAAAGAACAGTGATATATTAAGTGTTGATATCCCCATAGCACTGGGAATTACTGCTTTATTTATAAGAAGTACTTATGAAACTTTGGTAAATCATTCTGCTGGCTACTGGGATAGTATGGCAGGTTTGGTATTGTTTTTATTGGTAGGAAAATGGGTACAACAGGTTACATTTAATTACCTCTCTTTTGACAGGTCTTACAAATCGTATTTTCCTCTGGCAGTAAAAGTCAAAAATCAGGATAAACAATATAAAAATGTAAAAGACCTTAACAAAGGTGATGAAGTGGTGATTCACCATCAGGAGCTTATTCCGGCCGATTCGATTTTACTGGAAGGAAATGCACTGGTTGATTATAGCTTTGTAACAGGTGAAACCAAACCGGTAAGAAAATCAAAAGGTGACTTTCTTTATGCCGGTGGCCGACAAATGGCCGACAAAATTGAGCTTTTGGTTCAAAAGCCGGTTTCTACAAGTTACCTTACGCAACTTTGGAACAACGATAGCTTTCTGAAAGAAAAAAGAATACCTACTACAGAGCTGGCCAATGCTTTCAGTAAATATTTTACATATCTTACTTTTCTGATTGCCGCAATAGTTGGTGTTTACTGGTATTTTAATGATGCTTCCCTGGTTTGGACCACAGTGACAGCTGTGCTTATGGTAGCTTGTCCATGTGCACTTACGCTTTCAATGCCTTTTACCATGAATACAACCATGAGTATTTTTGGCCGAAATAAATTTTACGTTAAAAATCAGGGTGTTATTCAACTTTTGACGGAAGCCGATACAATTGTTTTTGACAAAACAGGTACACTTACAGAGAGTAATTCTGGTCAGGTTAGATATATGGGAGTTCCTATGACAACCTACGAAAAAAGCGTTGTTTTTAGTTTGGTGTCACAATCGCTACATCCTTTGAGCAAATTGGTGGCCGGTCATTTAGGAAATGGAGAAGCCGTAAATGTTGAGTTTTTTAAAGATATAAAAGGTAACGGCATTGAAGCATTTGTGGATGGAAAGCCTGTTAGAATTGGAAGGATTGGGTTTGTGAAAAACTCAGCTGAAAATCAGCAGGATACCGAAGTTCATGTGTCTATTGATAATCAGTACCTTGGCTATTATACCATCGAGCCAGTTTTCAGGTCAAACTGGAAGGCTTTGCTGAATAAATTAAGTGAGACCTTCAGTTTGCATTTGATTTCAGGAGATATTGACAAAATGAAAACCAAACTACAACCATTGTTTGGGGATAACATGAGGTTTGATCAAACACCTCAGGAAAAGCTCGATTATATAAAAGAGCTGGAGAAAAAAGGGCATAATGTAGTAATGATTGGTGACGGATTAAATGACGCCGGGGCTCTTCGTCAATCCAAAGTGGGTATTGCTTTAAGTGAAGATATTCAGGCATTCTCGCCTTCGTGCGATGCAATTCTTGATGCAAATAATTTTGAAAAATTGGGTGATTATGTGAAGTTTAGTAAAACTTCTCTCAACATAGTTAAACTCAGTTTCTTGCTCTCTGTGGTTTACAATATTATGGGTATTGGTTGGGCTGCCAGTGGGGTATTATCTCCGGTAGTGGCAGCAATATTTATGCCTTTGAGTACATTGTCAGTTGTATTTTTCTCAGTAGGAGTGACGATTTTGGTAGCGAAATTCAGGAAATTAAGATAAAAATGGAAGTAATAATAGCTTTGGTGATTTTGGCAATATTGGTAGCAGGCGGCTTTTTAGTTGCATTTTTTTGGGCTACCAACGATGGTCAATTTGAAGATACCTTTTCGCCTTCGGTGCGAATTTTAATAGAAAACGAAACTAAACAGGATAAAAAACATTAAAGAAGCTGAAAAGCGATTCCAATCAATTAGGGTTTAAATACTCTTCCAGTTAAAGGTAGTGACTTTGTCGCTACCTTTACTTATTTTGTGGCTTAGCAATTTTGAAATCTTTTTTGGATAAAAAAACCTAATTCTCATATACATTTTTGACATCACAACCAAAATTGCTAAATTGCACACAATTATAAAACAAACTATACTTCAATGAATTTTCCTGCTGATAGTAAATATACAGAAGACCACGAATGGATAAGACTCGAAGCCGACGGCACTGCTTTGGTTGGGGTTACAGATTTTGCTCAAAGTGAACTAGGGGATATTGTATTTATCGAAATTGAAACGGAAGGCGAGGAACTTAACGCCGGAGATATTTTCGGGACTGTAGAAGCAGTGAAAACGGTTTCAGATTTATTTTTGCCAGTAAAAGGAAAAATCTTGGAAGTAAATCCTGCCCTTGCCGATGAGCCTGAATTGGTAAATAACGACCCGTATGGAGCCGGCTGGATGATTAAACTTGAAGTTGCCAATCCTGAAGATATCAATGCATTGCTGGATGTGGATCAATATAAGAATCTTACGGGTTATTGAGCAATGGAAACCAATTTTAAATTGTCAATTTCAGTTTCTTAAAATATTTAATTTAAGCCCATCAGGGCTTTTTTTTTGCCAAAAATGAAAGTTCTGTTAAAAAATTGCCTGATTATAGATGCTTCTTCGGAGTTTCATCAAAAACAAGCAGACATCCTGATAAATAATGGGGTGTTTGAAAAAATTTCCTCTCCCTTTTCCATAACCGGCGATTTCGATTGGGTGCTTGATACTGAAGGTCTCTCCTTATCAAAAGGTTGGATTGATGCTGCCGTGCATTTTAAAGATCCGGGTTCAGAATGGACCGAAAGCCTGAGTTCATTGCAAAATGCAGCTCAAAAAGGAGGATTTACTTCACTAATTGGTTTTCCTAATACTAAACCGACAGTACAGACGAAAGAGTCCATAGCTTATTTTAAAAATTTCTCGGAAAACACCTCTGTACGATTTTATAATTATGCTGCTGTAACCCTCAACAATGAAGGCAAAGACTTTACTGACATGATAGACCTCTTTACCAATGGTGCAGTAGGTTTTTCGGATGGCAGGTATCCAATTCAAAGTTCAGATATTTTGCTTAAAACCTTACAGTATTTGCAGCCACTCGGGGCAGTATTGGTCAATAAAGTCGAGGATAAATATCTGAGTATGTACGGGCAAATGCATGAGGGTATTACCAGTACCCGGCTAGGTTTGAAAGGTATTCCGTCTGCTGCCGAAGAAATAATGATAATGCGGGATCTGAAGCTATTAGAGTACTCAGGAATAAAAACACAAAAACCACTTTTACATTTTTCAACGATTAGTACAGCCGAATCTGTAAATTTGATTAGAAATGCCAAAAAAGCAGGGCTTCCTGTAAGTTGTGATATCTCGGCTCATCATTTGCTTTTTACCGAAAACGATCTGGAAGATTTTAATTCTAATCTCAAGGTAAAACCTCCTTTCCGCTCTCAGAATGATATTGATGCCCTCAAAGAAGGATTGGCTGATGGAACGATAGATATGGTGGTTTCGGATCATAATCCGTGGGATACTGAACATAAAGATATAGAATTTGATCTGGCAGAATTTGGGGCAATTGGAATTCAGACACTTTTTGGGATAATGAACCAAAAAAGTGGCTTATCTTTGTCACAGATTATTGAGAAAATTGAAACCAATCCCAGGCTGATATTTAATCTGGAACTCCCTTCGGTAAAAGAAGGTAACAAGGCTGAGGTGACAATTTTTGAGAATAAAACGGAATATGTTTTCACAGAAGATCAAATTGTTTCACTGAGTAAAAACAGTCCGGATATTGGCCAAAAACTTAAAGGGAAAGTTTTGGGAACCATCAGGAACAATATTATTTGCAAAAATTGATAAATGAACAAAAGACTTATTTTAAACTACGCTCTTACCTTTGGAATTCTGGCTGGTCTGGGATGTTTTTTGTTCTTTTTGGCCATGTATTTTACTCAAAATAATCCTCTGAATTTCAGAAGACCCGATATTGGTATAAATATTATTTTGATTTGGGCGGCTATCTGGTATTTCAAAAGATATAACGGAGGTTATCTGCATTTTTATGAAGGGTTTTCAATTGGCTTTTTGACCAATCTGTTTGCAGCTTTGACCTCAGGATTATTAGTTTTTTTATTCATTAAAATTGTGGACCCTAACCCTTTTTTGGTTTGGATTACTGAAGCAAAAAGTTTTTTGATTAAAGAAAGAGGAACTTTGAAAAATATTCTGGATGATGCTAATTTTAAGAGACAATTGGCATCACTAAGTAGCTCCAGACATTACCAGATAATACTGGATGATTTGATGTTTAAGCAGATAGCAATCATTCCGATTAGTCTGCTAAGTATGGCAATGAGAAAAATAAACAAATAATAATATGGAAAAAGTATCATCGGCGAGAATTGCACTCAAATGGGGATTGATTTATGCGATTGTTTCTATCGTTATCGCCCTTATTTCCTACAATACTGAAATGTGGAAAAACTGGATTGTTTCTTTACTTTTATCAGTAATTTTATTTTTTGGTGTCCTGTATTTTTCACTTTCTGAGTTTAAAAGTCTAAACGGTGGTTTTATGTCTTTTGGCCAAGGATTTGGCCTGGGTATGCTAACCATTTTTACGGGTGGACTCATCAGTATTATTTTTGATTTTTCATACAAAAAATACATAGACCCCAATCTGATTGAAATGCAGCTTGATATGACCCGTGAACAATATGAATCGATGGGGATGTCGGAAGAGCAGATAGAGGCAGCTATTGAAAAAGCCCAGGCTTACATGTCAAGTGGTATGGCGGTAGTATTTGGATTGATATCGATTTTAATAATTGGTTTGATAGTGTCTTTGATTATGTCGGCAGCTCTGAAAAAAGATAAACCGGTATTTTCGTAATTAATATTTTTATTGATTTCATCTGTAAGGAATGTATAGCATTTTCAGAAAAGAAGTTTCTTTATTTTTTAATTCATTAGTAGGTTATATAGTTATTGCCGTTTTTCTGGTTTTGACGGGTCTGATGTTTTGGATATATCCCGAAACCAATATTTTGGATTATGGCTATGCCGAAATGGATATATTTTTTGATATAGCCCCCTATGTGTTCCTTTTTCTGATTCCGGCTGTTACGATGCGGATGTTTTCTGAAGAAGCCCGAACAGGTACCCTTGAGTTGCTTTTTACAAGACCAATCACCACCAGACAGATAATTTTTGGAAAATATCTAGGCTCCTGGTTAATAGTGATTATTGCTCTTGTGCCTACGATGGTATATTATTTTTCATTGTACCAACTTGGAAATCCTCCCGGCAATATTGATTCTGCAGGTGTGGTGGGTTCTTATATTGGTTTAATTTTCTTGTCAGGTGTTTTTGTCTCGATTGGGATATTTACTTCGACACTTTCCAATAATCAGATAGTAGCCTTTATATTGGCTGCTATACTTTGCTATTTTTTTTATGAGGGATTATCTCAGTTGGCACAGATTTTTTCTGGTGCCACGGCCTACTATATCAACTATCTTTCACTCAGTTACCATTATGATTCACTTAGTAAAGGGGTGATTGATAGCCGGAATATTATATTTTTTGTCAGTTTTTCACTTGTATTTATTCTTGTAACCGAATGGTTTCTTGAGAAAAAACGTAAGTAATGTTTTTTGATATTTATTGTGTCAATGCCTTTTCAAAAGGTGATTTTACCGGAAATCCCGCAGCGGTTGTACCTCTGGATTTCTGGATCCCCGACTCCACGATGCAAAAAATAGCCATGCAGAATAATCTTTCTGAGACTGCATTTTTTGTAAAAAACAAAAATGGATTTCATATCAGATGGTTCACACCAAAAGTCGAAGTTGACCTCTGCGGTCATGCCACGCTTGCGAGTGCCTATGTGATTTTTGAAATACTGAAAATTTCCGAATCCGAAATACTTTTTGATTCTCGCAGTGGAATATTGAAGGTATTTAAATCTGAAAATACCATATTTCTTGATTTTCCGGCAGCAGACCTTAAAACCATCTCGGTAGATACAGGAATATTTGAAGCACTGAAAACAGAATCTGTGATTAGCTGGCAGAGAGCCAAAGACGATTTTTTATTAGAATTGCCCGATGAAAATACGGTAAAAAAACTTAAGCCGGATTTCCAGAAAATCTCCCAAACCCCGGCAAGGGGGGTAATCGTTACTGCTCCGTCTGAAGATTATGACTTTGTATGCAGATTTTTTGCTCCCAGAGTTGGTATCAATGAAGACCCGGTTACGGGCTCAGCATTTACGAAACTGATTCCTTTTTGGTCTAAAAAACTAAACAAGGAAAAGCTTTTTGCCAAACAAATATCAGAGCGTGGTGGTGAGGTGATTTGCCAGTACAATGGTGGGCGGGTTTTGATTGGTGGCAGTGCCTCAGTTTATCTTCGCGGCAGAATCCAGATTTAAAATCATAATGTGTTTTTAAAATATTTTTTAAACTAATTGTCTGTTTCCTTGACAAAGGGTATCTGTATTTCGTACCTTTGCAGCCCGAAAACTTAACATATTTTTTTGAGTATCAGTACTTTTTGATTCTTCAAATTTAATTTTTTCGGATAGAGTGAAAATATTTTTATCATTTTGAAATTACATAATGAAATTATCAGCATTTAAATTTGATCTTCCCCATAGTCTTATTGCCCAATATCCACTCGAAGATCGTGACGGTGCCCGTATGATGGTATTGCACAGAAAAACCGGAAAAATTGAGCATAAAATGTTTAAAGACATCGTCGAATATTTTGGTGAGGGCGATGTAATGGTAAACAACGATACCAAAGTATTCCCAGCCAGACTTTACGGTTCTAAAGAAAAGACCGGTGCCAAAATAGAGGTTTTCTTACTGAGAGAACTTAACCGTGATATGCGTCTCTGGGATGTTTTGGTTGATCCTGCCAGAAAAATAAGAGTAGGAAATAAATTGTATTTTGGCGACAGCGATCTGGTTGCCGAAGTTATAGACAACACTACTTCAAGGGGTCGTACGATCAGATTCCTTTATGATGGCAACCACGACGAAATGATGGAAGCAATATATGAATTGGGAGAAACACCAATACCAAAAGACGTTTTACTCCGTGAAGTGACTGACGCTGACAATGAGCGTTTTCAGACCATTTTTGCCACTCACGAAGGTGCCGTGGCGGCTCCGACTGCAGGTATTCATTTTACCAAAAATATCGTTAGAAAAATGGAAATCAATGGGGTTGATTTTACACCATTGACGCTTCACATTGGAGTTGGAACTTTCCGCCAGGTTGAAGTTGAAGACTTGACCAAACATAAAACCGATTCTGAAAACTTCTTTATCACTCAGGAAACTTGCGACGTGGTAAATAAAGCCCTTGATAATGGAAAGCGTGTATGTGCTATCGGAAGTACCTCATTGAGAGCCATGGAGTCATCGGTTTCGGCCAATAACAGATTAAAGCCTGTTACCAATGCCTGGACCGATAAGTTTATTTTCCCTCCCTTTGATTTCAAAATCACAAATGCCCTGTTAACTAATTTTCATTTGCCGGAATCAATTCTCTTGATGACAACCTGTGCATTTGGGGGTTACGAAACCATCACTGAAGCCTATCAGGTGGCCATAAAAGAAAAATACAAATTTTATACTTATGGTGATGTAATGCTTATTATTTAAGGTAAATTCATTCATTTATTTGTATATTTGAAGTGTCAGTTTTGAGAGACTGACACTTTTTTTATGTCTGAAAAATACGCGATTATAGTAGCTGGTGGATCTGGCTCCAGAATGAAATCTGAGATGCCCAAACAGTTTTTGTTGCTGGGCGGCATTCCGATTTTGGTAAGGACGCTTCAGACTTTTTTAAGTATTGAAAACCTTCAGGTTATACTGGTGCTTCCGCAGGATTCGATAACTTATTGGCAGAATATCAAAGGAGATTATTTTACCGAAAATCATAAAATAATTACCGTGATGGGAGGGAATACCCGTTTTCAATCTGTCCGAAATGGTTTAAATTCTATTTCTGATCAGGAAGGGTTAGTAGCTGTTCATGACGGTGTGAGACCATTTATTTCAAAAGAAATCATTGAAAACTCATTTTTAATCGCTGATCAAAAAGGCTCAGCGGTAGTGGCAGTCGATTCCAAAGATTCGGTGAGATTGCTTGAAAATGAAAAAAATAGAGCTGTTGACCGAAATACCGTGAAATTAATACAAACTCCGCAAACGTTTGACCTGAGTTTGTTGAAGAAAGCATTTTTGACTAACGAAAAACCTTTTTTCACTGACGATGCCTCGGTAGTAGAATATTTTGGCCATGAGATATTTTTGGTGGAGGGTGATTACCGAAATATTAAAATAACTACTCCTGAAGATATATTGATTGGAGAGACTTTTCTGAGGATGTAATTTTTGTATTTTTCAGGGTGAAAGGTTTTTAAATAAAATCATAAATAAAGTTTTAATTGAAAAAAGTAATAGTGGGTTCTAAAAACCCTGTAAAAGTGGATGCGGTGAGACAGGGTTTTGAAAAAATGTTTCCAGACGAAAATTTTGAGGTTTCTGGATTTGAAGTGGCCTCGGGTGTAAATGACCAGCCCATGGGTGATGAAGAGACATTTTTAGGGGCAAAAAACCGAGCTACAAAAGCAAGAGAATTATTTCCTGATGCAGATTTTTGGGTTGGATTAGAAGGAGGAAATATTGCTCATACGGCTTTCGAAATGGAAGCTATGGCATGGATGGTGGTTTTGGATAAAATTAAAATGGGAAAAGCCAGAACTGCCGGGTTCTATTTGCCACAGAAAACGATCACATTGATTAATCAGGGTTATGAACTCGGACATGCCGATGAAATAGTTTTTGGTACTAAAAACAGTAAACAGAAAATGGGCTCCACCGGCCTCCTGACCGACAATGCTCTAACTCGAACAGAATTTTATGTTCAGGCAATAATTTTAGCCTTAATTCCCTTTTTAAAAACCGACTTGTATTAGAAAATGGCTGCTCCCCGATTAACAATTGACCAATATTTTGAAGGAATTAAACAAACTGACACTTCAGTACTTAGTCGTGGTATCACCCTTGTAGAGAGTAAATCTCCAAAAGACAGAGAATTAGCCTTTGAATTGATAAAAAGAGTATTGCCATTTACAGGGAAAAGTATCAGAATTGGGATTACCGGATCTCCTGGCGTAGGGAAGAGTACTTTTATCGATGGATTTGTGGAATATCTGGTCAATGAAAAAAAAATCAAAACCGCAGTATTAGCGATTGATCCGTCAAGCAAAGTAAGTGGAGGCAGCATTTTGGGGGATAAAACCCGTATGGAAAGTATAGTCGGTAGTCATGATGTTTTCATACGGCCCAGCCCGGCAGGCCTGGAACTGGGAGGAGTAGGAGCGGCCACCTTCGAGACAATGCTTTTATGCGAAGCTGCCGGTTATGAGTTAATAATTGTCGAAACGGTAGGGGTAGGGCAGTCTGAAACTGTTGTGAATGACCTCACTGACTTTTTGATATTTCTCACCATTGCTGGTGCGGGTGACGAGCTTCAGGGAATAAAAAGAGGAATAATGGAAACGGTGGATTTGGTGGTAGTCAACAAGGCCGATACCCTTGAAGGTAAGACATTCGAAAAACTCAGATTGAATTTTAAAAATGCCCTGCATTTGTTTCCCGGGAAAGCCTCAGGTAGAGAAGTATCAGTTTTGTCTTGTTCAGCTTTGCAAAAAATTGGTTTTGAGAAGATTTGGAATGAAATTTCTGCCTTTGAAATTGTAGTGAAAGGTAACGGGCATTTTGAAAATAACCGCATGCATCAAAAAAAGCTATGGTTGCAAAAAACCTTAGAGCGGTCGATTTTGGAATATATTTACCAAAACGAGGAAATTAAGAATCAGAAAGAATATTTTGAAAAATTGCTTTCCGATCAAAATGTAAATCCGTTGGAGGCTGCTTCAAGGGTGTTTAACATATTTAAATCCCGTTTTCAATGATAAAAATACCCCTGAATTGATTAGTTTTGCATTCTTTTTTTACCCTTGATGAAAAACAAAAAAAATATATTAGCAGGATTTTGGAAGAAAATGGCTGATTTCATAATTAGTAATCGACCGGTTTTGATTTCTGCTATTGCAATTCTTACGGCATTTTTTACTTATCAAATATTTTCGTTGGAGCTGTCCTATGAATTGCCTAAAATCTTGCCCCAATCAGATGAAAGTTTTAAATTATATCAGGATTTTAAAAAGAAATATGGTGAAGATGGCAATGTGATGGTGATTGCTTTTAAAACCGACAAAATATATGAATTAAATACATTTAATGATTGGTATGACCTTTCGCAAGAAATCAAATCAATCCCCGGAATAAAAAATGTACTTTCTAATTCCTCTCTTTCAGAAGTAAAGCGGAACGATTCTTTGAAAAAATTTGATTTCGTTCCATTACTCAAAAAGAAACCAACTACTCAGTCAGAAGTAGATTCTTTGAAATCCAAAATTTCGAGTTTACCCTTTTATCAGGGTTTTGTTTACAATGAGGATGCTCATTTAATGGCAGTTACTTTCGATCAGGCAAAACTTAATTCCAAAGATAGGATTACACTTACAGAAGATATTCAGAAAAAAGCTCAGGCATTTGGTGAAAAACATAAGATAGAAATGCATTTTTCAGGAATGCCTTTTGTCAGAACAAACTTTATGTCAAAAGTACGTTACGAGTTAAGCCTGTTTATGGGATTGGCATTTTTGGTTACAATCTTTATTTTATACTTGTTTTTCAGGTCTTTAAGAGTTGTTTTATATGCCTCGGTCGTTATCTTGATTGCTGTTGTATGGTCTGTGGGCTTGATTTCTCTTTTTGGCTATAAAATTTCCATCCTCACGGGTCTGATACCTCCCTTGATTATAGTGATTGGTATTCCCAATTCTATTTTTCTCATCAATAAATACCAGGAAGAGTACCTTCGTACCGGAAACAAGATTGGATCATTAACGATTGCCATCGAAAAGATAGGTAAAGCCACTTTTTTGGCGAATGTCACTACGTTTATTGGCTTTTTTGTTTTCTATTTTACAGGAAGCCCTCTTTTATTGGAGTTTGGCCTGGTGGCAGCCTTAAGTGTAATGGCTACCTGGGCTATATCCATGATTTTGATTCCATCTATTTTCAGTTATGTAGCTGATCCCAAACCAAAACACGTCAGACACCTTGAGAATAAGCGGATTTCAAATATTCTGAAAAAAGTTGATTTTATTGTGCATAACCGGCGAACCAAAACTTATTGGTTTGTAGGTATTTTGGTGGCAATTTCGATTTATGGGGCTTCCCGAATCAAAGCCATAGGGTATGTAGTGGACGACTTGCCTGAGGATGACCCAATTTTTACTGATTTGAAATTTGTTGAAAAGAATTTTAAAGGTATAGTTCCTTTTGAAGTAAATGTGGAAACCAGGGAGGAAAACGGAATTTTTAACCCCAAAGTTTTAAACCAAATCAGGGTCCTGCAAAAAGAATTCGCCAAATATCCAGAGTTTACCAAGCCTATTTCGATAGTTGAAGGATTAAAATTTATTTATCAGGGTTACCGGGGAGGTGATCCAAAATATTTTGTTTTACCTCCTGCCATGGAGCTACAGAAAATGTCGGAATATGCTAAATCCGCTGAAGGAAAAGAGAATATGTTTGCGGCATTTTTAGATGCCAAAAAGCAAAGTACCCGAATTAGCTTCCAAAGTGCTGATGTGGGTACGGTCAGAATGCGGGAGATGTTTACCAATCTACAGGCAAAAGCAGACACCATTTTTAATTTTGATAAAGAAACAGGAGCCTGGAAGCCTGAAAATGAGAAAACTGATGTTAAATTGACCGGCAATGGCGTAGTATTTACCAAAGGCAATGATTACCTGCTCGGTAACCTTGGCGAAAGTACTTTGATGGCCATTATTTTGGTATCATTGGTTATGGCCACCCAATTTCTCAATTACAGGACCATTTTGATATCGACAATCCCAAGTATAATTCCGCTGATTATTACAGCCGGAATTATGGGTTATTTTTCGATACCATTGAAGCCTTCCACAACCTTAATATTTAGTATTGCATTTGGAATTGCCTCTGATGGTACCATTTATTTTCTAACCAAATACAAAGAAGAGCTTCAAAAAGGAAAGAGCATATCTCAGGCTGTGTCAGAGACCATCAAATATACTGGTATAAGTATGGTTTATACTGCCATAATCTTGTTTTTTGGATTTGGGATCTTTGTGGCTTCAGGTTTTAAAGGAACGGTATTTTTGGGTTTATTGGTCTCAATTACGCTGTTGATTGGAATGATCTCAAATCTGGTTTTATTACCTTGTTTCTTAATGACTTTAGATAAAAAGCAAACCTTAAGAGAATTGAAAAATAAGGCTTGATTAATAATTTTTTGAATAGAATTTACTTTTTAAAAATGTTGAAAAAAACTTTAATATTATTGGTCCTTGCGGGAAGTGTTTTTGGACAAAGTATACAGGAGAAACATTTAAAAAATGTTAGACAGCTGACCTTTGGTGGTAATAACGCTGAGGCTTATTTTAGCAGAGATGATAAAAAATTCAGTTTTCAGTCAGACTTTAAAGCCTGGGGTCTGGAATGTGATCAGATTTTTTATATGAATACCAACTCAGATGCTAAAACCAAAAAGCCTAAGATGATAAGTACCGGTTTTGGACGGACCACCTGCAGCTTTTTTATGCCCAATGGCAAAGATGTACTTTTTGCAAGTACCCATGAAAATGGCGGCCATTCTTGTCCAATGCCACCCGAAATGGGGAAAAAATACCTTTGGGCGGTTTATGAAAGTTTTGATATCTATGTTTCTGATTTAAAAGGAAAAATCAAAAAACAGCTGACCAATACACCGGGTTATGATGCAGAGGCTACCGTTTCGCCTGATGGGAAAAGTATTGTTTTTACCAGCACCCGCAATGGTGATCTGGATTTATATATCATGGATATCGATGGTAAAAATGTAAGACAGGTAACCAATGTACTTGGATATGATGGCGGAGCCTTCTTTTCACCTGACAGCAAAAAGCTGGTGTTCAGGGCTTCAAGATTTAATTCAGAAGCTGAAAAAGAGGAATATAAAGAGAACCTAAAGAAAAACCTGGTGGCTCCCACCAACATGGAAATTTTCACTTGCAATGTTGACGGTTCTGATTTGAAACAAATCACTAATCTGGGAAAAGCCAACTGGGCACCATATTTTACCCCCAAAGGTGACAAAATTATTTTCGCTTCAAACCATCATTCTCCAAGAGGATACGATTTTCAGTTATATATGATTAACACCGATGGCACCGGACTTACTCAAATCACCACTGAGAGTAATTTTAATGCCTTTCCGATGTTTTCTTATGATGGGAAGAAGCTGATTTTTAGCTCAAACCGAAATAACGGAGGTACCAGAGACACCAATCTATTTATTGCTGATTGGGTAGATTGATTTATTACAAATAGAGATATTTTGAAAAGGAATACCGGAAGGTGTTCCTTTTTTGCTTAAAGAAATTAATAAAATTTTCACTTTCCCCTTAACACAGCGAAGAACTTTGAATGTAAATTTATTTTTAATATTTAATCTATTACTTTTCAAATTCACTTCGAAAATACCATATTCATACAGCAGCTTTTTAAGAAAATTTTATATTAAGATTAATCTAAAAAAAACACAAAACACCTCTTCTGAACCGACAGACAACGAAAATTTCCTCTTGTCATAATGGATTATTTTGGTAAAAATTCAAAACTAATTTTACATCCAAATAAAAGCTATTACTTAAATTTTAATTGATTTTCAGAAATGAAAAAACTACTATTTTTGGTATTTATACCCTTCTTTTCCTTTTCCCAACAATCCAAAACCATCAAAGGCTCTTTGCTTGATGAGAATGACCAGCCGCTGCCATTTGCCAACGTGCTCCTCTTAAAATCTAAAGATTCAACATTGTTTAAAGCTTTGACAAGTGATGTCGGAGGTAACTTCGAATTTAAAGATGCAAAAGACGGAAGTTTTAAGCTCAGGATTTCTATGGTTGGGTATCAGGATTTTTATAGCCCTGCCTTTGTTATAAGCGATGAATCTCCGGTATTTTCAATTTCTTCAATAAAAATGGCACTTAATACTACGGTTTTAAAAGAATTGAAAGTTGTTGCCAAAAAACCATTTATTGAGCAGCAAATTGACAGAACAGTCGTGAACGTTGAAAATAGTATTGTGGCTAGTGGGAATACCGCCTTGGAAGTACTGGAGAAAGCTCCCGGGGTGATTGTCGATCGTCAGAATAATGATCTGAAACTTAAAAACAAAAATGGTGTTTTGGTGATGATTGACGGGAGAAGAAATTACCTTTCAAATGAAGCTTTGGTGCAAATGCTGGGCAATATGACTTCGGATCAGATCGAAAGTATTGAAATTATTACCAATCCTTCATCGAAATATGACGCTTCGGGGAATTCAGGTATCATAAATATTAAATTGAAAAAAAATAAAGCATTTGGTACCAATGGGACAGTATCGGTCACTGCTGGCGATGCTTTTATCCCAAACAGTACAAGCGATTTATACAGGGGCTCAGGTTCAGTTTCGCTAAATCACCGAAACAAAAAATGGAATGTGTATGGCAACGGTACCCTAAACCGAAATGCGTTTTACAGTGACAATAATCTTTCAAGAGTAGTTGATTTTGAGGGTTTAAATTCCCGGTTTACACAACAATCGCAAAGAAATGGTAGCGGGATTTATTCAGCAATAAAGTTGGGAGCAGATTATTTCGCCAACGAAAGCACTACTTTGGGTTGGATGTTTGATGCAAATAATTGGAATGGAGGTATGAACTCCACAGGTTTGACCCGAATCGCAGAAACCAAAAACAATGAAAACATAAATTCTTCCTTAGTGCCGATTTCTGAAATGGATAATGACAATTGGAATTATACCGGAAATTTTAATTTGAAAAAAGCACTAACTAAAAAAGGGAAAGAATATACGATAGATGCCGACTATAGTGGATTCAGGAATTATTCTTTTCAATCATTTGATACCCGTTATTATGATGCTAATCAAAATGAAACTTCTGCTTTAATTCAAAGAAACAGTACACCTTCTGATATTGATATTTTTGCGGCAAAATTTGATTTTACATTACCAATGGAGGATAAATCCAAAGTAGAGTTTGGAGCGAAATCCAGTTTTGTTAAAACCGATAATGATTTCAGATTTGATCAATTTCAGGAAAATGTCTGGTCGCCGGATCTGGGGAAAACCAATCATTTTGTATATAAAGAATTTGTGAATGCTGCTTATATAAATTGGGGGAAACAGTGGAAAAAAGTAGGTATTCAATCTGGTTTGAGGGCAGAATATACCAATTCGGAGGGGAATTCGAAGACTTTGAATAAGGTTGTTCCCAGAAGCTACCTGAGTATTTTCCCGACTTTCTTCCTTAATCAACAATTGACCAAAAATCATAGTATGCGGTATTCTTATAGCCGCAGGATCGGCAGACCCAATTACCAGCAGTTAAATCCGTTCTTATTTTTCCTTGATCCATATACATTTCAAAGAGGAAATGAATTTTTGAAACCACAGTTTACAGATAACCTGGAGCTGGCTTATACCTATAAAGGCTCTGTATCATTGTCTCTGGGCTATGCTCATATCAAAGACAATATGTTTGATGTTTTGGAACAAGACGACAAGAGCAAAGTGACCTATCAAACTTCTACAAATCTTGAGAATGTAGAAAACTATTCAGCCAATCTCAGTTTCCCGATTCCGGTTACGAAATGGTGGAATATGCAGAATAATTTTAATCTATATTATGCAAGGTTTAGAGATAGCGATGTGAGCGGAGGCAAACTTGATGTGGGTCAGCTGGCTTATAACTTCTACACTTCCAGTACTTTTAGTCTTAAAAAAGGCTGGTCTGCTGAAGCTAATATGTGGTATAACTCACCGCAAGTTATGGGTATAATCAGAACCGATAAAGCTCAGTATGCTGTAAATGGAGGTGTTCAAAAGACAATTTTTGAAGGAAAAGGAAAATTGAAATTCAATGTGAATGATTTGTTCTTAACCTCGTTTTTTAATGGATATGTAAAATACCAAAATGTGGACCTGAAGGTAAGCAACCGTTGGACGAGCCGAAGAGTATCATTAACTTTTAGCTATAACTTTGGAAATCAAAATGTGAAGGCGTCAAGAAGAAGAGGTACTGCCACTGACGACCTTAAACAAAGAGCAGGGAGCCAGAATCAATAAAATTTGTATCTCAATAAATTTTAAATGTCAGAGCAATAGGGTCAAAAAAATGCTTTTGACCTTTGAGACTCTGACATTCTTTTTTTTATCTGGAAATTAAATCTTAATCACCCAAATTAAACTTGGCATTTATACCAAAAATAGAATGACTTCTTTGATAGGATAAAGACGTAAATGGCGTATTGACCATCCGCTCCCAATACATCCCCATATTGATTTTTTTATTGATTTGATATTGCATTTGAGGCCTGATCTGTAAATTGAAATTACCCTGAATCGGAACCACATCTCCGTCAAGTCTTCTTTGTAAACCTTTTATGTCACGGCTAGTAATGTCAATTTTTACGTTCAGGTCGTTTTTCAAAACTACGTAATTACCATCTTTTCCTCTCATGGGTAGCTTTACGTTGTTTTTCTTAAAACCAATGCCAAACACGAAATCGTTACTGTTATATTCGGCCACCTGAGCGTTTGAAAGATTTAACGCAGCTCTACGCTCTTTGTTCCAGTTAAAAGAGCCGGTTATACTTTTTTTAGTGGTAAAATTGATTCCCAAAAATGGTGAAAATCTTTCCTCCATCTGAATAGTGCTCATTATGAAAGTTGGAGCATAGAGTGGGGTATCACCTGGTAAGTAAGATGTTACAGTTTTATTTCCTAACGGATAGTTTCTAATCATAAGATTAAGCATCTGACTACCGTATTCAAGAGAAGATGTAAAATTGCCTACACTATAAGTTGAAATATACTGATGGCTGAGCGTAATTGAGTTGAATAATCTTTTAAATAATGGCAGTTTTTCAAGGCCGGCATAATCTATTCTCCAGTTTGGCATCGGAAAAGCCAAAAACGGATTGAAAGTTTTTCCACCCTTTTTGATTGATTTTTCAAAAATTTTGTCAAGAGATTGACCACTATACGCCGCAAAAAACGCCGGAATTAATACATCCTGAGAATTGAGGTCATACTTACCCGTACCTTCAGTTCCCTGAATACCATTTAGTCTGTCCATTACTTTCTGACGATTGGCAACCATTCTGTCAAAAATCTCATATTTATACATGGTGGCAGAGTCATTGCTCATTTTAATAAATCCTGTCTTAAATGACCAGAAAGACATACTGAAACTGCCATTTCTTACAGGATTAAGCGTGACATGAGCTCCACCAACAGTCTCAGGGCGATACATCTCCTGATAGCTGTCTCCCCGGGTCAGGTTTCCTTTAATCTGCATTCTGAAGCCTTTCCATGGTTCTAAATTAGTAGCATAGTCAAACTTTACCCCTCTTGTTTGGGTAAATGGATTATTTTGGGATATACTTTCCGAAAGCCATTTATTTTTAGCTGCAATCTGATTTATATCTCTCTTTTGACTTCCCATTACAAAGTCAAATCCCGGTGCATAATTATTGCGGCTATCCATCCCAAAAATGTTGGGGGAATGTAAAAAGCCCGGTAATAGGGTAGTTTCAAATAATGAATAATTGAAATTTATCCCTCTTACTGTCATTAATAGTCTTGTCAAACTTTTGGTAGCACTTCCCGTAGGTTGTTTGTAAGGTTCATCATCGCCTGGTGATCGGGTATATCTTTGTTTGGGTGGAGTAGGTGAGTTGGCGAGTTTCAGAAATTTAATTTTGTTATACAATTTCACCAAATCTACCTGACCATTAAATGCTATTTCCCGGCCGTTTTCAAGCATATTTCCGAAGGCATAACCATCCGAATCTTTGATTTGGAAAGAACCTGCCGTATAGCCATAGTTATTATTAAATCTGCTGTCAACTCTCATCCAATCCAGCAGGAAGAACTTATCAAAAGGTAGCTTGTATGTAAGCTGCATTTTTTGGGTATAATTTTTAGCCCTGCCCAGAGTTTTTAATCCGGATAAAAATGAAATGCGGTCATTAGTGATAGAATCAATGTCGTCCTGAATGGAAGTCATTTGTGCATTGTATGACATTACAATCGACTTGGTGAGGTTCCACTGGGCATCATAATACCGGTTGCCTAAAAAGTATTTAATAATATTTGGAGTACTTCCAAAAGTAGTAAGACTGTCGTTTCGGTATTTGCTGTAAAAATAGCTTCTGTCATAGTCGGTCCTGATAGCTATGAGATTAGGTATTGGAGAGAGATTAAATTCCTTAATATTTTTCAGGAATGGCCTGTCCATGTTTTTAGCTTTTTTGAAAGGCTGCCATGTAAAACCTTTTGGCTGGTATTGGTAAGAAATACCCAGTCTGTTTTGGGTTTGTAACATACTATCAAGCAGAACACTGGACCTTAAAATCTGGTTTTGGGCATAAGAAAAAGTGAAATTGGAGAGATCATAAAAATGTCCTTTGGCACCCGGATTGGTTTTAATCTTCCTGACATTAGTAAAATTGAAACCTTTGTTAATATTTCTCTCCTCAACCATAGCCTCGGTTAGATTTTGCTGAAAAGCATAGGGACTGAGCAATGCATCAGTTAAGCGAATATCCGGATCAAGTGGGTTGAAGGTAGGTTTAACGATTTGCTGGTCATAATTTAAAAACAGCGGAATTGAAAGTCCCCATTTCATAGGGAAAAATTTGTCCACATCAAGGTTGGTCGCAACCCCAAAACCTTGTGATAAATCTCTAGAACGGCTTGAAATTCGGTCTTGTACACCTCCAAATCCATAATTTCTGAAGTTGCCGTTTACCATTACAGTTCCGATATCGGCTAATTTTATATCCGCTGACATCACGCCTGCTTCACCTGATTCCTGATCGAAACCAAAGGCCCTTAACTCGTCAAACCAAGCGGTAAAGTCCCTGCCTATATTGACGTTGGTGGTATCATTGTTTTTAATACCAATCATCATCACCAACACATTACTCAGATCCGGGTTACCCTTTACCCTTAAAATGTATTTTCTACTTGTATTTTCTTCAATGTCGGTCAGTGCTCCCGACACCGTTCCGGCAACGTCCTCCAGTTTACCATAGACTTCATTCATTTTTATTCCATTTCGGTTTCTTTCGAGTTTTAATTTTCTCAAAATATCCAATGGAACATCAAATTCATTTTCATTAGGCCAAATTTCCTGAGGTGTTTTAGCGGTATTAGCGGTTATTTTTAGGCTAGGGATTTCGATTTCGTAGTAATTATTCTTCAAATCTGTTCCTATTCTCAAAAATGCCCCGGCTTGATTTACATCATTGTTTTTGCTTTGAGCATGAGCAAACATCTTGATGCGTTTATACATGTTCAAATCCAGTTTGGTATTTTTGAAAATAGCCCTGCTTTGTCCACCCTTCAAGTTTTCGACTGACAAACTCAAAGACTGTTCATTCATGTAGAATAATGTTTGCTGAGAAAAATCACGATCTCTAACAAACCCCGGAGGTACTACGTAGGGAATTACGCCCTCTTTTATGTTACAATCTCCTGTTTGAGGGCATCCATTTTCTTCAACATTTACAGAAGCGGTCTTAAAAATCACCGAATTATCTGTTTCCGGAATCTCCATTTCACCTTTATCGGTGAGGCTGTTGGTATAAATCCTGTATTGATTTGAAACCAGTTGAAAACTTGCAAAACGAAGAACCACGGGCTGTTTCCAGCCGGTTGTTACCAATCTTGCAAAACGTATTGATTTAAAGCCTTCCTTTCCCGCCGGAAAACTACGCGTAGGTTTTCTTACAGGAATTCTAAATAAATACCAATTGGCTTCACCTACCGTCACCTTATCTACAATATAACCTTCACCTACTTTTAATTTGTCTTTTTGCAGATCAATCTCGTATTCATAATAATCTTCAATTTCATTGATTGTATTATCCTGATTGATGTCTTCTTTGTCAGCAAGATTGGTAGAAGCTTGATTGTCATATTGTTGGTTTACATTGGTAGATTCTTTGATTGGCGGGGCATTACCTTCCATACCGAGATAGTTTTTATATCTCTCAATGAAACTTGCATTTTGGCCAAATTTTGAATCCAGAAAGAAGGTGAAATCATCACCTGATGGGTCATTTTTTATTTTTTCAAGTGCGGCTTTATCCGTAACTGTTTTTTCAAGGCTCTTTAAATACTCACTAATGTGCGGGAAAGATTGCTCATCAGCATTGGAAAGCCCCTCCAGCCCAACATCTTGTTTTAGTCTGACAGCGTCCTGATTATCAAAGGCATCTGTAATGAATTGGGAGCGGGGAGCCAGTCCCCATTTGGTTTTTACCGGTTCCGAAATACTCGAACTGTCCCTGATGCCATTTTCAAAATTGAATCTTGAATCAGGAATTACATCTTCTGAAACATCTCCAAGGTGAATCAACATTTTACCCCCAGTATCATTCCTTTTATTTCCATTAGGCCGGCCATCTCTCACAGGTGCAGCAAAGGGATCCAATAGCCAAAATTCTAAATATTCTATATTGGAATTATCAAAATCGGCATCAAAAGTGAGCCCCCTCATGGTCGAGCCAAAGTTTTTCTCGGGTTCTTTCAAAAGACCTTCGGGTGTGAGATCCGCGTTGTAGTTGTACATTCCGGGTTCTTCCGGGAAATAAGATATGTCGAGTATGTTACTTGGCATTTGCTGAGCAAAAACCTGCCGCGATTTACCCGGGAAAATATCCTGAGGAGAGTAACTTCTCTCATAGATATTGCCGTTGACTTGTTTTTTAATTTCGTCCGGAATTACATTTCCGATTCCAAATTCTCCGCCAATGTAAACCGACATGTCAATACTATAAACCGACATTTTAGCCCTTTTGAAGTTATATTGGTAAGGATTTTTAACCAGATCTAAACTCTGTAATTCTTTTGCCGGAGTTGAGCCCAATCTCCATTTGGTGGGTTGTCGACTAAGGTCAAAAGTATTTCTCGCAAACTCAAAATCATCAATCATTGAGCTTCCTTTTACCCTTTTGTTGTTTACGCCTGGCCTGAGTTGGGCAAATTCTGCCGTAAGCATTATAGAAGAGACTTCCTTGGTTTGTATTCCGGGAAGAGCATCTAAAACCCTGGTAAGTCCATAAAAATTCTTTTTGAGATTAAGGTCAATACCCCAAATAGTATTGTTAACGGGTTCGTTGCCAACAGAAGTCCTGGTTATTGATGCCGGCGTGTTTTCTCTCAGATCCATGAGCGTAGCTCCAATTCTAAGATGCCTGCTCACTGTGTAATCCAGTCTTAGTCCAAAAAGCCGGCGAATCTGTGCCGCAATAAGATCTGGCTTTTCATAATCAATTCTAATCTGCCTTCCTGAGCTTAAAATACTCTGGTTGGTGATTAAAATCCTCCCCATTTGAGCATCTACCGTGTAGTCAGTACCTTGTTTGAGTTCAGTACCACCTGCATAAACTCTCACTGAAGTACCTGCTGCCCCGAGTGGAAGGTTTATTTCCGAACCACCCGATTGTGCACTTCCTGAAAGGAAAAACTTATTTTTCAAACTTATTTGCTGTGCATCAACAAGTGTTTTAGTGTAAAGTTCTTTGAAGACATATTTTTGCTTTAAAGCTTCATCTTTTCCAAAAACTTCCTCCAATCTGCTGCCAAAAGGTTCAAGAAACGGGAAAATTATCCTGCCTGTCTGGGTATTAACGGTAACATTTTCAACAAAATCAAAATTACCATCTTTTAATGGATCGTTGTTGTAATTGAGTTTGTCCATTCCCAATACTTCCAGAAATGGCTTATTTTTTAAGCCGTCACTTCCATCGATAAGGTTAGGCGTGTCCATCCCGGTTTTGTCGTCTTTGTAAACAATCCGTAGCTGAAACCCTTCTTTATTGATTCTTCCCTGCGAAAGGGAATAAATGTTTTTCATCATCAGATTCCACATCGGATTTTGCAATCGGTTTCTGATGGTTGATGATTTCAATAATTTCAGGATTATTACCTCATCTTCTTTTTTGTTTACATAGTCTTCGGTGAGTTCACCTACTTTATAAGCTTTACCCTGATAAGTGTATTCATAGGATACCGCAAGAATTTCGTCATTTCTTAAAGGTGTTAATAAGGAAATATAACCTAGCTCCGGTTGAAGTTCAAACTCCTTTTCATTAAGCTTTTTAGCACCTCTCAGCAATTCAAAATCGTCGCCATTATTTAGGCCGTCAGCTTTAAGGATGTTAGAAGTATTATCAATTCTTCTGAAGTCAGAATTTCCGGCCAGTTTTTCGTACAAATTATTCGATTTGTTATCGGTTTGAACGGGGGCTGCGTTAGGGATGATTTTGTCATTGTAAGGTTTATTTTCTCCCAAATCATTCAATCCTATCAGGTTTCGCATTGATTTTACATCGTTGGAGCGGTTGGTTACGTACACTTCTATACGCGTGATTCTGACTCCTGAGGTTACCATCGGTAGCCTCGACAATGACTTCTGGTAATTTTCTCTGAAAAATTGAGAAAGGAAGAAGTGCCGGTTTTCGTCATAATTATCCACTCTCAATTCAAACTTCCGGCTTTGGTTTCCACCATTTAAAACGATGGATTCTGTACGGCTGGTTTGCTGAGCAAAAACGGTGGTTACATCTAATCTACCAAACTTCATTCCGATTTTTGCTCCCAAAAGATTCTGTACTCCGGGTATCAGCTGGCTACGGTTGGGCATGGTTACATTGCCCAATTCCACCTTTTGAATTATATCCTCAGGGTCGTTTTTGAAATTTATTTTAAACTTATTTTCCAGTCCAAAATTTGATTTCGTATCGTAGTTGCCCAGAATATTCATTTTCTCTTTTACCTGTCCTGCTTTTTTCAGGACATTGGTCAGATCTGAAATCTTCGGTGATTTTTCTTCGTTTGTGTTGTCTTCACCGGCAGCATTTTGGTCATTTACGCCTTTGAATAAATTGTTGAAGTTGATTGAAATTTGCTGGTCGAAATCAAAAATCGTTTGTCTTCGTAGTGCCAGTGCAGTCATGGGGTTATTGTTGTATTGGGATCCCATCCGTAAATCCACTTGTACAAAACCATTAGGCATAAATTCCGGAATTTTATCTCCGAAAATCCTGTCGAGCATGGTGTTTTTTTCAAGTAAAGGATTTATCCTTTTTCCGGAAAAAGAGGTGTTTCCATCCTGAGCTTTTTCGATATCTCTCAAAATGCTTTTACGCAGCATTGCGTTTTGTAAACTGGAATATTCATTAAAACTCATACTCTGAGGAATCTTAACATTTAATCCCTGTTTGGTTTGTTCGGTAATTGAGAATGAGTTTTTATTGTCCTGATAATATACACCGGTTTTCAGACTATCGGGAGTTATCGAAAGAAATGGTCTTGTAGGATAGTTAAATCGGGGCAAAAAAGTGTCCTTCCAATAATTAAGGTAATTTAAACTTTTCTTTTTGGTACTGTCAGATAGTGGAGTTTGAGCCGATGCATGGATCCTGCACAGGGTAAAAAGGATTATGAATAAAAGTTTTACAGGTATTCTGTTATGCATAAATTGGGAAATGCAATTGTTATTTTATTGCTTAAAACGTCTAAAATCCTGCCAATATTCTATTTGTGCTAAATAAAAATGAAAGATTACCGAAGTGAAAGCTTAATTAATTCTTCCAGGGTTATGTCTCCACCGGTGCGTTTCAAAATATTATCTACTGACTTTTCTGCTGCTGTTTTTTGAATACCCAATGTAACCAGAGCCGCCAAAGCTTCTGATCGGAGGGTTAAATTTGTGGAGGCAAACATCGTTGGATTGATTCCTTCAGCAATAATTTCTTTTTTGAGCTTGTCTTTAAGTTCAATTATAGCCCTTTGAGCGGTTTTAGCTCCAATTCCTTTGATGTTTTGAATAGTCTTCAAATCCTCCGAAATAATCGCTTGCTTAATTTCTGCTGAGCTTAAAGAAGAAAGGAAAACCAGTGCAATGCTTGGCCCTATTCCTGATACACTAATCAGATGCTCAAAAAGTTCCCGCTCCTCCTTGGAATAAAATCCAAACAATGAATGAGAATCTTCCCGAATTATTTGCACCGTATATATTTTTGTTTCAGCCGAATCAGGATTCACAGCCGAATAAGTCTGCAATGAAATCTTTACGAAATACCCAACGCCATTGACATCAATTACCAGATGAGTAGGTTCTTTTTCTACAATTTTACCTCTTAGGTATGCAATCATGGTTTATTATCAGGTTAAGCCTGAAGGCAATTGTTCCATCAAATATTATCATTGCCTTTCAGTTAAAATTTGTCCAAATTTACGTTTAATAGTCTTAATTACGGAAAAAACCTTCAAAATACTTTTATTTTCCTGGTTTTTTTTGTGGAAAATACATTTGCGAAAACAATTATTTTAATCTGGATATTAATTGCTCACTACTCTGAAAGCCTGAGTCCCTCCATACTTGTTTGCCATCACGATATAATATAAAAGTAGGTGTATTTTGAATATCATACCGACGCTTCAGGGTTTGGTTATAATCAATATCAATCCTCACCACTGATAGGTCATCTCTTTGGTTATCAATATTATATAGGCTTTGGCTCATGTTTTTACAGGAAGAGCACTCTTCTGTGTAATAGGATACCAAAACATATTTATTCTCTCTGATTTTTCGAAAATAAATATCTAATGGAAATATTTTGGTGGCCGAAAAATTAGGGTCATTTGATACATAAGGTCTGGAGCCTGTTACCCATTTTTCAAATCCTCCCGCTAAAACTGTGATTCCCCGGTATCCGATTTCACTTAAGTATTGAGCAGCGTTGACAGCATCTTCTTCTGATTGAGAATAGAGAAACAAGGTATTTTTTTTATTAAAACGCCTGGTGAAATACTCTTCAAATTCATTCATCATAAAATCGGCATTGATAGATTTTTTGATGTGAGCCATCGAATATTCTTTCGGTGAACGCAGGTCAATCAGCAGTGCTTCCGGAGAGGCTTTAAAAGATTTTTCAAAATCCTGTGCTGATTTTTTGGTGAATAATTCCTGACCAAATGTACCTTTAAAAGTGAATGAAATCAGTATAAAAAGAACGTAGTTTTTTATCATCCCAATTTTTTTTTCATTTAAAAAACAAAAATTGTACTAATTTAAGTTTCATGTACAATATAATGCAAATTTTAGATTTTTATTATGGGTTTGCGTAAATTAATCTGTTATTTTGCATAGTATTTAGTGCTTTTACAGTGCAGCAAATTTTTTAAATTCCAGCATTTATTAAGCCAAAATTTTAAAATAAACATTAAAGAAGATGAGTCAAATTGTTAAAGTTCATGCCAGACAAATTCTGGATTCAAGAGGAAATCCAACAGTAGAGGTAGATGTAATGACCGAAAACGGATATTTAGGCCGTGCGGCGGTTCCGTCTGGTGCATCAACCGGTGTTCACGAAGCAGTAGAATTACGTGATGATGACAACAGCGTTTATGTAGGAAAAGGTGTGTTGAAAGCCGTTAAAAATGTTAACGAAGAAATCGCAGCCGAACTCTTGGGCTTTAACGTTTTTGAACAAAACGCTATCGATAAATTAATGATTGAGCTTGATGGCACTGCCAACAAGGGTAAATTAGGAGCAAATGCTATTTTGGGTGTTTCGCTTGCTGTCGCTAAAGCAGCCGCTCAGGAAGCCGGATTACCACTTTATCGTTATCTGGGTGGTGTTAATGCCAACACACTTCCGGTACCAATGATGAACATCCTTAATGGTGGTTCACATGCTGATAATTCAATCGATTTTCAGGAATTTATGGTTCAGCCGGCCGGTGCTGCTACTTTTTCTGATTCATTGAGAATGGGAACTGAAATCTTCCATAACCTCAAAAAAGTATTGAAATCAAAAGGTTATTCGACCAACGTAGGTGATGAAGGTGGTTTTGCTCCTAACATCGGTTCAAACGAAGAAGCTATCGAAATCGTGCTTACTTCTATCGAAAAAGCCGGTTATAAGCCTGGTGAGGAAGTATTTATCGCAATGGATGCTGCCTCTTCTGAATTTTATGATCCTAAAACCGGCCTTTATACATTCAAAAAATCAAGCGGAAAACAAATGGATTCGCATGAGTTGGCTGCTTACTGGAATACCTGGATTGACAAATATCCTATCAAGTCAATCGAAGATGGTATGGCTGAAGATGACTGGGCAGGATGGGCCGAACTTACCAAATTGGCCGGTACAAAAACTCAGCTTGTTGGTGATGACTTGTTTGTAACCAATGTAAAAAGACTCCAGGAAGGTATTGATAAAAGTATTGCCAATGCTATCCTGGTTAAAGTAAATCAGATTGGTTCTTTGACTGAAACTATTGATGCCGTAAACCTTGCTCACAGAAATAAATACAAAAGCATCATGTCTCACCGCTCAGGTGAAACCGAAGACGCCACTATCGCTGACCTTGCAGTAGCTCTAAACTGTGGTCAGATCAAAACTGGCTCGGCTTCACGTTCTGACAGGATGGCCAAATACAATCAGTTGTTGAGAATCGAAGAAGAATTGGGCAGTGAGGCTTATTTTCCTGGTTTGAAATACTGATTTTAGTAGAAATTATTTTGTTTTTTAATAAAAAGCGTCTCTTTGTGGGACGCTTTTTGTTTTTACAGAATTTTGATATATTTGTCTGATAATTTTAAGCTTTCCCTAAAATGAAAAAAATAGATGTCCCATTTCTGAAAAAATACCGATTCTACCTTATTTCAGCCCTTATCATGGTTATATGGCTCACATTTTTTGACAGATCCAATCTGTTAAAACAGTTTGATATGGCTTTGGAACTAAGGCAAATGCAAAAACAAAAGGAATTTTTTGAAAAAGAACTTGCTGATGTCAAGAAAGAAGAAGCTGAGGTGCTAGGTAGTATGGCATCGCTCGAAAAATACGGTAGAGAAAAATATCTGATGAAAAAAGAAGGAGAAACCGTTTTCGTTTTAGTTGACGAAAATGAGCAGATATTAAAAGAAGAAAAATAATGAGAAAGGTACTTTTTGTGTGTCTTGGGAATATTTGTCGAAGTCCCGTGGCGGAAGCAACTTTTAACGAATTAGTAAAAGAAAAAGGACTACAAAACCAACTTTGGGCCGACTCAGCTGGGGTTATGGGTTGGCATACCGGAAAAAAAGCAGATCCCAGATCCATAAAAAATGCTATGAAACATGGGATTGAAATCACGCATTTGGGAAGGAAACTTTCAGCTGCTGATCTGGACGATTTTGACCATATTGTGGTGATGGACGAAGAAAACTTCGAAAATGTCCATAGCTTTTATTATGAGCAAAAACACGTGCCTCCCTCTGCCGAAAAGCTTTTTTTAATCAGAGATTTTGATCCTACCGTAAGAGGAGTTCATAGTGTGGTTGATCCCTATTATGAAGGAGAGAAAGTTTTTGAAGAGGTATTTCAGATTTTGTGGAGAAGCAATAATGCCTTAATCGACCACTTGGTAGATAAATATGGACTCGAGCCTCAATCAAATCAACAATAGACGATTATATAAGCCTGAAATAGATCAGGTTATTGGCAAGATTTTTAATTTGGAAATACCTCTTGAAAAATTTGCTGAAAACCTTTCTTCACCACATTATTGGGGTGTTTTTAATACAATCTGGTTATTACGAGATGTGGCCAGATTAATGCCCGAGGAAGTTTTTCCCCTACAGCATCAGATATTTGAAACTATGGTACAGCATGCATCTGATGAAGGGATAGTGCGAAATGGAATCAGCTTTTTCGAGAACCTTCCCATTGATAAAAATCTCGAAGATAGTTTGTTTGATTTTTGTTTCGAAAAACTGCTCAACCACAAATCAGCTGTAGCCATAAAAGCGTTTTCAATGAATGTTTGCTATAACATCGCTTTGAGATATCCCGATCTGCTACCAGAGTTAAAAATCGTAATCGAAGATAACATGGATTCTGTTGGCCAAAACTCCCCTGCGATTATCTCAAGAGGTAGAAAAATGCTCAGGCTTATTGAGCGACATTTAAATAAATAGTGTCCATAATCCTGACTAACTCATGATAATCGTTTTCGGTAAGATTATTCCAGGATTTTTTTCTGCTTTTTACAATTATCGCAAATGCTTTTTTATGCAATTCTTCTCCTTCTTCGGTTAACTTAAGCAAGAATTTTCGGCGGTCATCCGATGCCATTTTTCGCTCAATCAGATTTTTTTTTACCAGAATATCTAAAATTCTTGTAATCGTTGGTGCATCTTTGTAAGTGATATTTCCGAGCTCATTCTGACTTATTCCGGGATTAGGTTTGATATGGTCCAAAACCACCCATTGATCTACAGTTAGGTCAATGTCGGCATCCTGAAGGTTTTTTTGCATAAAGGAGCGAATTCTTTTTACTGTGGAATCAACTTTAAAAAAATAAGCCTTTTTGTCTGAATGAGTCATTTGGTTTCCAAGGTTATGTTCAAATTTAGCTCAATATTGACAAAATTCAAATATTGTTTTGGCAAATATTGAAAAATATAAAAACTTTATCAAAAATAAATAAAATCCGGTACTATGAAACTCCTGAGGATACTTTTTAATTTATTCATAATTAGTATTTTACTTTTTATTTTTTCTGTAAAAAGAATTGAAAGAATGCCAGTTGAGTCAACGGGGCATTATAAAAAATGGAAAGAAGAAATTGAGAAATTCAAACCGGTTTTCGATTCCTCGGGTTTAGAAGTTGGATATGCTAAAACCAATATTACCCCTACCAAACCCACACCATTGGCAGGTTATGGAAGTCGTCTTGGCAAGCCATTTACCGGAGTGCATGATTCCGTTTTTGTCAGAGCAATTTCGGTAAAATCAAATAATAAGGCCCGGTTTTTTGTATCTGCTGATTTATTGATTATTCCCCCAAATGTTACCGAAAAATTGGAAGTGTTGCTCCAAATGGCCGGAATATCCTTGTCTGACGTACATTTGGCTGCTACACACACCCATAACAGCATGGGCTCATGGGGAAATTCACTCACCGGAATGGCCTTTGCCGGAATGTATGATTCAAACATGGAGGTAATATTAAGTAACAAGATTTTCGAAACCATTAAAAACTCAACCCGCAATCAGGAACCAGCAACCCCTTTTTATGGTGAAATAAGAGACACCGTAGATGTAAGAAACAGACTATTAATCAACGACGGCTGGACTGACCCTGAGCTGCGACAACTTGGTTTTGAGACGCGGTCAGGTAAAAAAATAAAATTGTTGACTTATGGGGCTCATTCCACGGTTTTAAATAGTAAAACATTGTTGGTTTCGAGAGATTATCCGGGGATTTTGATTGATAGTATTGAGAAAAACGATGACTTTGGCGTTTTTATGGCAGGTGCGGTGGCTAGTCAGGGACCATTTGAGGTTGGTAAAGATGACTTCGACGAAGTCCTTAATCAGGGAAATGGTGTGTATTCATTTGCAAAAAAAATACCCGGTAATTTGATCAGTACAAGAATTTTAAGCGAATCTATTACTTTGCCACTTCCCGAGCCCTCAGCCAGAGTTTCAAAAAATCTTGGATTAAGACCCTGGTTGTTTAAGATTTTATTTGGAGATTACCCATCACAGGTTAAAATCACAATGTTAGGAAATACATTGATGATAGGTTTGCCATGTGATTTTTCAGGAGAAATAATGGCGGAGTTGGATAAATATGCTACCCAAAAAGGTATTAATCTGTTAGTTACAAGTTTTAACGGGTCTTATGCCGGGTATGTTACACATGACCGCCTTTATGATTTGGATTTATATGAAACTACCACCATGTCGTGGTATGGTTTTCAAAACGGAAAATATTTTAAAGAGATAATCAAAGATATCATTGATAAAACAGAAAAGAGACAGGGTTAACTGACTCTTTTCTGTAAAATCCCTGTATCAGGGCTTATTCGAAGCATCTACCACTGAGATGGCGGTCATATTAACGATTTCTCTCACACTAGCACCCAATTGTAACACTTGAACGGGTTTTTTCAAACCTAACATAATTGGCCCGATTTTCTCAAGACCCGCGATTTCTTTCAGTAAATTATAAGCGATGTTTGCCGAAGATAAGTTAGGGAAGATCAAAGTATTTGCATGTCCATCAACAAGGTCAGAGAATGGATGACTTTCTTTTAATAGTTCGGTATCAAATGCCAGGTGGGCCTGCATTTCGCCATCGACAATCATTCCCGGATGCTTACTTTTCAAAATGGAAACGGCCTCTCTTAGTTTCATAGGTGCCGGACCGTTTGGCACAGAGCCAAAGTTGGAGTATGTCACGAGTGCGATCCTTGGTTTGATATTGAATTTTTGAACTTCCTTACAGCATAATTCAGTGATTTCTACCAGGTCATCAACTGTTGGATCAAAATTAATCGTAGCGTCTGCAAGGAATAATGGGCCAAATTTACTCATTACGATAAACATACTTGAGATTTTATTGACTCCTTCTGCCGGTCCTATAATTTGTATCGCTGGCTTGATTGTCTCAGGATAACTTCGAGTTTGTCCGCCCACCATAGTGTCGGCCAGGCCTGTTTCAACCATCAAAGAGCCATAAAAGCTCCTTCGGGTAACAAAATTCACTGTATCAGGGTAAGTCAGACCTTTTCTTTTTCTTTTTTCGAAATAGATGTTGCCAAAATCAGTGAGCCTTTGCTTTTCTGCTTCGCTGGTAGGCTCTTTTGGATCTATGATTTCTACGTTGGTATTAAACTCAATGTGGTTTTCTTCTAAAAGACTCTTGATTTTTTGTTTATTACCAAGCAAAATTGGAAAGGCGATTTTTTCCTGAATGATTTGCTGCACCGCCTTGAGCACGTTGAGGTTCTCAGCATCAGCAAATACCACTTTTTTCGGAGATTTTTTGGCCTTATTAATGATTGCCTTGGTAAGGGTGTTATCAAGTCCAAGTCTTTTTGTGAGTTGATTTTCATATTTTTCCCAATCTGAAATTGGAAATTTAGCAACTCCGGTTTCCATAGCAGCTTTAGCAACTGCAGGGGCTACAGCGGTGAGCAAACGGGGATCCACTGGTTTAGGAATAATGTAATTTTTTCCAAAAGATAGATTCACTTCACTATAGGCCATATTTACCATGTCGGGTACAGGTTTGCGAGCCAGCTCAGCCAGTGCCCTTACTGCCGCAAGTTTCATTTCTTCATTTATTTCACTTGCCCTTACATCCAATGCTCCTCTGAAAATATAAGGGAAGCCCAAGACATTATTGACCTGATTGGGATAATCAGACCTGCCAGTAGCAACAATAATATCTTCCCGTGCCTCAATGGCATCAGGATACGAAATCTCAGGTGTAGGATTGGCCAATGCAAATACGATACAATTGGGAGCCATGGTTTTTACCATTTCCTTGGTCAGAACGTTTCCTTTTGACAAGCCTACAAATACATCCGCACCATTTACGGCATCAGCGAGGCTGGTTTCCAAAGGCATATTTCGGTTTGCAAATTCCGGTTTTCTTCCATCAAGATTTGTTCGGTCGGGGTGAATCAGACCTTTTGAATCAAACATAAAAATGTTTTCCTTTTTTGCTCCGAGAGCATTATAAAGTCGGGTACAGGAAATGGCCGAAGCACCTGCACCGTTTATGATAATTTTTACGTCCTCTATCTTCTTTTCCATCAACTCAAGAGCATTGAGCAGCGAAGCAGCAGAAATAATTGCTGTACCATGCTGGTCGTCATGCATCACTGGGATGTTGAGCTCTTTTTTAAGCCTTTCCTCTATTTCAAAGCAATCGGGAGCTGAAATATCTTCCAGGTTTACTCCTCCAAATGTGGGTTCCAGGATTTTCACAGTTCTGATAAATTCCTCTACATTTTTGGTGTTGAGTTCAATATCAAAAACATCAATATCGGCATAAATTTTAAACAAAAGCCCCTTTCCTTCCATCACAGGTTTTCCAGCCATGGCACCTATGTCGCCAAGGCCAAGTACTGCCGTTCCATTACTGATTACTGCCACCAGGTTGCCTTTTGCAGTATATTTGTAGGCATCCTCGGGGTTAGCCTGAATTGCCAGACAAGGCTCGGCTACTCCAGGCGAATACGCCAGGGATAAATCACGCTGGTTAGCATATTCTTTCGACGGAATCACCTCAATTTTTCCCGGTCTTCCTTTAGCATGGTAATAGAGGGCATCTTCTTTTAGGGTCTTTTCGTTATTCATTCTATTGTATTTTAAAAAAACGTTTTATTGTCATTTACAAAGGTGAAGTTTATATGATTGTTTTTTCATTTGTTTAAATAGTACTAAATATGATTTTTTGCAAAAAAATAACTATCAACGGTAAGTTTTTTTGAATTCTGAAAGTATTTTATATAAATATTTAATGTAAATGCTCAACCGATATTATTCACGTAAAAAAACATTAAAATCTAAAAAGCAGACTTTCAATTCGTGCTTAATTTTAATATTTTTTTGTCAAAAACACAGCCCACCAAAGTTCCGTTTTTTCCGTCTCTGTTTTCAAAAGGGGCTGCTACACTAGATCCTGATATTTTTGAGCCATCATCCAAAAAAATCAAATTTTGTTCTTTTAGGTTATTCTGATTGATTTCAAAAATTGCGGAAGGAGATAAGTTTTTTTCTGATTTTCTATGACTTAAAAATGCCAGATTTTTGGGATGACATGCCACCAGCAATTTTCCATCAACTGTCTTTTCAATATTATCCGGGGAGTATTTAATTGGAGCTTCTTCAGTCAATTCTAAAGTCTGGCTAGCAGCAGAAGGTCTAAAAGTAAAGATTTTTTTCTCCAGCGTACTCGTCAGAAAGATTTTTGTGCCATCATCTGAAATATTGATGCCATTAGGATAACAGATTTTATCACTGGCGGCTTTTGCACGGTTTCCGTCAAAATAAACAACATTTCCGGTGGGAATTCTGAAAAAGTCAAAAAGGAAAACTTTCCATTTAGTGCGGGTATTGTGGTCATTGGTAACAAAAAATTGATTTTCTCCAACGGCTAAAAGGTCATTGGGAGATATAAATTCAGAGCTCGAATACCGGTTCAAATATTTCAAACTATCCCCCAAAATTTCAAATTTCAGGACATCGTGTTTTGTTTTTCCATGCGAAATCACAAAAAGGAATTTTCTTTTGTCCTTTAGTTTTAAAAATGATATACCGTGTGGTCTGAATTCATTCAATTTAAATTTTGAACTTAAATCATTAAAAACCAATGTGTCTTTTTTTATATCGGCAGATAGTATTTTACCTAAACTTTCAGGATTACGCCTGTCATGTGAGCTGAAATAGGCAATTCCGGTTTCCTGGTCAATGGTGATATCTTCGATTCCGGGCTCTGAGGCAATTATTTCAGATTTGAATTCACTGAATGGCTCTATTTTCAAAAATATTCCATTAACGGTAATGGTTTTGTACAGAAAATAAATTAACCATCCGATGGTCAGGGTTCCTAATAGTAATTTTTGCGATTTTTTCATTTTGATAATTTATCCCAAACTTATTTGTCAAATAACTTAATTATCATTTCTTATTATTTAAAGTTGTCTTTCAAAATATCTTCGGTTTCAGAAATATGCGTCAGAGCATAATTCATTTTCTTAATATCCAGCTCATTTTCATTTCTTGAAATCCAAATTGTAGCCACACCGTTACCGATAAAATTTGTGATTGCTCGGGCTTCTGACATAAATCTGTCAACTCCCAGCAATAAGGCCAGGCCTTCGATAGGAATAACCTTAATGGCAGAAAGGGTAGATGCCAATACCACAAAGCCGCTTCCGGTAACCCCGGCAGCACCTTTTGAGGTAACCATTAATACCCCAATTACAGTAATAATCTGTTCCCAATTGAGGGTAATACCATAGACCTGAGCCAAAAATATGGTTGCCATGGAAAGATAAATAGTGGTGCCATCGAGGTTGAAAGAATAGCCGGCAGGAACAACCAAACCCACAACTGATTTTGGGCATCCCATTCGTTCCAGTTTTTCCATAAGTGAGGGCAAACCAGCCTCTGATGAAGAAGTACCCAATACAATTAACAGCTCTTCTCTGATATATTTCAAAAAACTCCAGATGCGAAGTTTATAATATTTTAAAATGAGATTTAGTACAACAAAAATGAAAAGGGCCATCGTAATATATACCGATAGCATGAGTTTTCCCAGAGGTATTAAGGTATGAATACCATATTTTCCGATAGTAAATGCCATTCCACCAAATGCTCCCAAAGGAGCAAGGAACATGACCCAATGTAAGGCCTTGAATACATATTTGGAAATAGTGCTTAATGTGTTAATTATGAATGATTTGTTTTGGATTTTACTTAAAATTATACCAAATATGATTGAAAATAGTAAAACTTGAATAGTCAGATTGTCTTTTATGAACTTTAACCAACTAAATGTTTTTGATTTGTCGGCATATTCACTTACATCGGCAGCGGAGAGATTTCCAGCTATTACGCCTTCTCCCGGTTTTATGATATAGGCAACTACTATTCCAATCAGAAGTGCAAATGTGGTAACCACTTCAAAATAAATCAGGGCTTTTCCTCCCACTTTACCAACTTTTTTCAAATCTCCCATTCCGCTGATTCCAAGCGTAATCGTTAAGAAAATTATAGGGTAAATGAAAAGTTTGACCAATTCAATAAAATTGGTTCCCATCCATTTAAATTCAGTCGCCTTGTCGGGGAAAAAGTGCCCTATCAAGGCACCACTGCTAATTGCAGTAAGAACCCAAAAGGTAAGGTTGGTTATCAGTTTTTTCATTTTAGGGTTGTTATTTTTTAGAATAAAACCAGGTCAATTAAAAAACTACCCCGTTTTTATTCTATTGCAAGATAACAGAACTTATCCAAACTTAAAAGTGGCATTTTTAAGGTGACTTAGGTTTCAAAATTATCTTAAAGTCCATTTTTTGGAAATTTTTGGTTTCAAGAAATGTCCAAAACTACCGCTTGATAACAAAAAAGATGAAAAATCCTTATTGGAACAATTTTGGCGGAAGTATAATCAGAAAGAAAAATGTTTGAAATATTTTTTTATGGGTTAAGGTTTATTTTTAAACACCGGAGGCACCTGATTGCTGCGGTGTTTTTTTTATGCTTCTTTTTATTGCCCCTCTCAAACTGATGTTAACTTCAAATCCTAAAATAAGTATCAAAGAGATAAGATAAAGCCAGACCATTGCCGCAATAAGGGTACCAATAGAACCATATAGCCGGTTATAGGAATTGAAATTTTGGAGATAATAAGAAAATAAATTGGTGGCTATGATACACAAAATGGAGGCAAAAACTGACCCGAAGTTAAAAAAATTAAGCTTTTTCTTGATGGCAGGTGCGAAATAATATATCACAGAAATTCCGAGAAAAAAAATCAGAAAAATGGAAATATATCCCAGTAGGTTGATGCCAATGACATTGAAATTCTCCTCAACCAGTCCTTTGGAAATCATAAAGCTGAGGGTGAGTTTACCGACAATTAATATACCTATGGCCAGCAATAAAACAAAAACCAAAAGAGCCGTAAGTATAAAGGCAATCCAACGTGCCTTGAAATAAGAACGCTTCTCTCTTTGTTTTAAGGCCATATTGAAGGCCCGCATCAGTGACATCATACCATTGGTGGCGGCAAAAAGTGCAAACAAAAAACCAAAAGAAAGGATATCTCCACGAGGCCGGCTCACGATTTCGACAATCGTACTTGAAACAGCCGCATATAAACCCAGCGGCATGAGTGTTCTTAAGAAATCCAAAATCAATACATCGAGCTGATGGATCGGGATGTATGGAATAAGTGTAAATAAGAAAAGTGTACCCGGAAATATAGCCAGCATAAAACTGAAAGAAACTGCAGCTGCTCTTTGATCTATGTCAAAATTGATGATTTTTTTATACAAAATGGCCAGAAAAATATATAAAGATATGGTGGTATTCAAAATGTATATATTCTGTAACCTGTCTTTCAGTTTGTTTATGGTAATATTTCTATTGGGTAATCTGAGCATATTATTCAAAAAAAACTTTAAGCTTTTCGGTAATAATTTCAGGGCAAATTGTGATTTTTTGGGTTTCTGAATTTAAGAATACCAGGGTAGTCAGTCCTTTGTGAATCAATTTGTTACTTTCATTGAAAATCTCAGCATGAAACGCGATCCTTACTTTTGGCATTTCCATCAAACTTATCTTTATGGTTAAGAGATCGTCATATTTGGCCGGTTCCAGATATTTGGAGTAGTTTTCATATACCGGCATCCAAACACCGTTTTCCTCCAGTTCTTTGTATCTAACACCAAGCGACCGCAATGCTTCCACTCTTCCGATTTCAAACAGTCGTGCATAATTACCATAATACATATAACCCATCTGATCTACATCGGCATATCTTACTCTGTATGTGGTGCTTGAGCTAAACATTATTTTATACCCCTTTGATTTAGAGCATTTTGATATTTGTCGGCGTTTTTAAGATGCTCGGTATAGTTTTCTGCAAAATTATGGTATCCTGAAAAATCTTCTTTAGCACAAAAATAGGTATAATTGTGCTTTTTGTAATCTAAAACCGATTCTAAAGCCACTCTTTCAGGAAGTGCAATAGGGCCCGGAGGCAAGCCTGTGTTAATGTAAGTATTGTAAGGAGATTGTACACTGAGATGTTTGGTCAATATTCTTTTTATACTGAAATCACCAACCGCAAATTTTACGGTTGGGTCAGCCTGAAGCGGCATGTTTTGTGCGATGCGGTTTACATATACGCCGGCTACAACAGGCATTTCATCCGGTTTGTTGGTTTCGCTTTGTACAATAGAGGCCATTACGGCGACCTGAACGGGTGTCATCCCAATTGCTGAAGCCTTGGAAAGTCTTTCTTCATTCCAAAATTTCTTGTACTCATCCTGCATCCTTTCGATAAATTTATCTACTGTGGTATCCCAGTAAATAAAATAGGTGTCAGGTAAAAACATAGCCATTACATTTTCCGGGGTGAAACCAAGCTTTTCACATTCAGCGGGATCATTTAGCTTATTTAGCAACTCATTGGTGTCAAAATCAAGCTTTTTGCCCAATTTCTTAATCAGGTCTTCTTTGGTCCTGATATTGTTAAATGTCAGTTTTAAAGGGTCCTGAGCTCCATTTCTAAGTTTTGAAATGATGCTTTTGTTACCCGAATTGGGCGGGATTTCATATCGGCCTGTTCTGATATTGTCCCGGTATCCCATTCTTTTGGTGATAAATCCAAATGCAACTTCATCGTTGATTATTTTATGTTTCCTCAAGGTATCCAATACCGACTCATAGGTTGAGTTTTTGGGCACATAGAGTACAAATTTCTCTTTCCCATCTACATTGAGGTTAGGACTATAAGCCACCTGCCAGAAATAAAACGCAAATGTTGCGGCCAGAGTCGATACGATTACTACAGCGTATGCGACAAATTTTTTGTTTTTAAGCATTTAGTTTTTCAATAATTTGTTCAATTTTCAGACTTATTTGTTCACCGGAAAGCATATTTTTTAGCATAAATTCCTCTTTTTGAATTTCGTCGGAACCTATTATTAATACAAATGGAATGGCTTTCTTGTCGGCATATTCAAATTGTTTTTTCATTTTTGAACTTTCCGGAAATATTTCAGAATTGATTCCATGTGCTCTTAATTGTCCCAGAATTTCAAGACTTTTCGCCAGGGTATCTTCACCGAAGTTGGTTATCATTACTTTTGTCGAAGAAAGTGTCAGGTGTTCCGGAAATATTTTTAATTCTTCCATCACATCAAAAATTCGGTCCACCCCTAGTGATATTCCAACACCAGAAAGCCCGGGCATACCAAATGTACCCGTAAGGTTGTCGTATCTGCCACCACCGGAAATACTACCTATGGCAACATTTAAAGCTTTAACTTCAAAAATGGCTCCGGTGTAATAGCTTAACCCTCTTGCTAGTGAAGGGTCGAACGCAATTTTTGGGTTTTTAATACCAAGTGCAGAGGTTAACCCCCAAATATTCTCAAGTTCATCTACCCCTTTTTGCCCTATTTCAGATTCGGCCAGCCACTGCCGTAGCTCCCCAAAATTTACATTTTCTGATTGAGTAATCCTGAACAAGGGTTGAAGATTTTGGATATTCTCCGGGCTAAATCCCCGTTCAATCAACTCTTCCTCTACTTTTTCTTTTCCAATCTTGTCAATTTTGTCAATCGCCACACACAGGTCTGTTTCCTTGCCTTTGGCACCAATTACTTCGGTAATGCCACTTAGGATTTTCCGGTTGTTGATTTTTATTACAAAATCATTAATCCCCAGATTTTCGAAAACCTCATGGAGCATCGCCACGATTTCAGCCTCACATATCAGCGATTCCGTTCCAACCACATCGGCATCACATTGGTAAAACTCCCGGTAGCGACCTTTTTGAGGTCTGTCTGCCCGCCAAACTGGTTGTATCTGATAGCGTTTAAAAGGAAGAGCAAGTTGGTGCCGATTCATTACCACATAGCGGGCAAAAGGAACAGTAAGGTCATATTTCAGGCCTTTTTCAGATACTTTTTTTAAAATATCCTTTGAGCCGCGGTTCAAATCTTCCTGATTGAGGTCTTTGGCAAAGTCACCTGAGTTCAGAATTTTGAATAGCAGTTGGTCCCCTTCTTCGCCATATTTTCCCATCAATACTGAGAGGTTTTCAATGGCTGGTGTCTCCAGCGGAAGGAAACCATATTTTTGATATACCTTTTTTATTTGTTCGAAAATAAAAATGCGTTTGACCATTATTTCAGGGCCAAAATCTCTTGTTCCTCTGGCAAGGCTGGGTTTCGACATCTTAAAATCTTTTCTGAAAAAAATATCTGCAAAAATAAGTCATGAGGTTTTATTATTCTTCAAAATGTGATTAATTAATGGTTTTTAGGGATGAAAATTATCTTAAGGCTTAAAAAAAAGGATTTATTTTTGATATTTTTTTGTGCAAATAATCAATAATTATCTATCTTTGCACCTCGAAATTTTGAGTTCAAGAATTTTAAACATATCTGGAAATGGGAGTTACTCAATTAAAAAGAAAAGGTCGTAAAAACAGAGCTGTTGCCAACAATAAAATTGCTGCTATCAAAAGGTTGACATTCAGACCTGATATCAAAAAAGTTACTGTTGAAGAACTGAAAGCTCAATAAGATATTTAAGATCCAAAGTAAAACCCTCAATTCTGAGGGTTTTTTTGTATCGTAAGCTTTTCATTTGCAGTTTTAAATTCAACTTTTCTCTTTTTCAAAGCTTTTTGTTTTTCTTTCCATATTTTCTTCGATCTGATCTCGCTTTTATAAATAATCGATTTGCCGAATATCGCCAGTCCGGAAAAAAATATCATTGAACTTATAAGACCAAAAAATAACCAGGTAGTGGTGTCAAAACCTGCACGAAGTCTGTAAAAAGATTCATTGAAAAATACTAGCCCCAAAGCAAGGACTACATAACTGCTTATCGAAGTCAATCTCCATTTGGTTAAAAGACTCATCTTTTTTACCATTTTTTGACCGGGAGTTTTTTTGTCTTTTATTTGCATATTGAAAGCACATTTAATCCTAAAAGACAAAATTACGATTTTTTTCAATAAATGTTTGAAATTTCGGTAAAAGAGAGATTAAAATCGGGCTTTTTGTAAAAATATTGGAAAAATAAGTGGCTGAATAACAGAGGATTATTGGATAAATTAAAAAAGATTTGAATTTTTACTGACCTAAAGATGCCCTCAAATCTTTGAAATTTTGGAAACATTTATGGAGATAGTTGATTTTGATAAAGTTATTAACCGCACAAATACAAATAGTTATAAGTGGGATAAATATCCTGCGGGTGTCCTTCCTCTTTGGGTTGCTGATATGGATTTTGAGGTTTCCCGGCCCATCAAAAAAGCTTTGGCTGATCTTGTTGATTTTGGAGTTATTGGCTATGCCAGAATTCCTGATCAGTTAGAGGAGGTCTTTGTACAAAGAATGGAAGAAAAGCACAACTGGAAAATCCAAAAAGACTGGTTGGTTTGGCTACCAGGAATGATTCCGGGCTTATATGCAGCTTCGGGTTGTGTATCAGATCAACACGCTGCAGTTATGACTTCTTCTCCTGTTTACCGACCTTTTTTGGATGCCGGATCGATGACCAATCGCTCGTTGGTTGATATTCCTTTTATTCGGAATAATAACCGATGGGAGATGGATTTTGATTCCATGGAAGCCAATATTACTTCTGAAGTTAAAATGTACATGCTGTGTAATCCCCATAATCCTAATGGTCGGGTTTTTTCTAAAGAGGAACTTCAAAAGTTAACAGATTTTTGTATTCGGCATAATCTGATACTGTGTTCTGATGAAATTCACTGTGATTTAATAATGGATCCATCCCATAAACACATAAGTGCAGCTTCTTTAAATAAAGAAATTGAAAATCAGAGTATTACATTACTCTCGCCCAGTAAAACTTTCAATATTGCGGGTTTGGGATGTACCGTGGCTATTATTCCAAATGAGAAAATAAGAAAAAATTTCTCGGCATTTAGGTATGGCCTGGCACCTATGCCTACCGATTTTGCGAATGTGGCCGCCTTAGCCGCATATCGTGATTCAGAATATTGGCACATTCAATTACTTGAATATTTGCGGGGTAATCATGAATATTTGTTAAAGGAGATCAATCAGATAAAAGGGCTTAAAATGGAACCACTGGAGGCCACTTATTTGGCCTGGATCAGCCATGAGGATTTGGAAATGCCTGATTTTGTGGCATTACTTGAAAAAAATGGGGTAGGGGTTCAGGATTCTTCTGTGTTTGGTGGAAAAGAATATTTTAGACTAAATTTTGCCACACCCAGGGCCAATCTGGTAGAAGCAATTAAAAGAATAAAAATAGCAGTTAGTCAGGTGCCAAATAGCTAAATCTGAGACTTTTTGTTAATTGATTTTACGATAAATTGTGGCTTGCCGCTATTAAGAAGATAGGTATTACCTAGGTATTCTCCAATTAGAGATAATGCACATAAAATTACCCCACACATAAAAATCACAATAGGAGATCCCCATTCAGGAATTACGGAAAAGGCATAAAGCAGCATATAAATCAAGGAGAAAACTATTGATAAAAATCCTGCAAGAAATGTAAGACGTAATGGCAATAAAGAGTAGCCGAAAATAATGGTCAGAAAAAGGGAAATAAGTTTCCTAAGTGAATAGTTTGACTGACCATCTCGTCGGTTATGATGTTCGACGAGTTGTCTGCCTACGTTATCAGTAACCTGAAAAATTATGCCATCAATGTAAGGGTTATGTAATTTGAATTTAACTATCTCATCGATTACCTCTTTTTTAATCAACTTAAAACTACTCAAATACAAGTCTTTAGGTTTTTTTAGTAAATATGTAGTCAGGTAATTAACAAATTGACTTCCCATATTTCTGAACCAGTGATGTTTTTTCTCGTCATAATAGCTATACACTACATCAAAATCACCTTCATCGGCTTTATTGATGAGCTTAAGGATTTCAGAAGGCGGGTTTTGAAAATCGTCATCGATGATAACGCCATATTTGCCATTTACATGGTTTAAGCCACATATGACGGCATTAAATTCCCCAAAATTTTTTCTCAGATCAATAAAAGTAACAAAATCTTTTGCGTCAGAAATCTCTTTGCAGACAGCTGCCGAATCATCTTTTGAGCCGTCATTCACCAAAATGATTTCAAAATTTTTCCCTGAAAATTCTTTTTCGATACTCTCTACCAGATGCCCGATGCTTTTGGCACCATTATATACCGGAATTACTACAGAAAAATCCATCATGGCATGAATTTATTGATCTTATCTGCAATATACGCAATTTCTTCCTCTTTTAAAGTTGAATTTAAAGGTAAACTAACAACCTCTCTATGGATTTGTTCGGTTATTAGTAAATTTAGTTTGCTATATTTTTCCAAGGCAATTTGGTGATGAGGTGCTTTGGGATAATGAATGTCAAAACCGATTCCCGCTTCGGTTAAATATTTTGTAAATCGTTCTCTTTCTTTGGTTTTGATTACAAAAAGATGCCATCCATCCTCGTTTATTGAGTTTGAAGGGGGTAAAATGATATTTGTATTCCGGATATTTTTAAAATAATATCCTGCGATTTTTCTTCTTGTATTTATTTCCTCGTCAAGGTTTTTAAGTTTTAAGCTTAAAAATTTGGCCTGCAATTCACTCAGACGGCTATTTTTTCCAACCAATTCAAAATTGTAACGGACATTTGAGCCATAATTTCTCAATTTTGATATTTTTTCAAAAACTTCAAAGTTGTCTGTTACTACTGCACCCGCGTCAGCAAGTGCCCCAAGATTTTTGGTTGGGTAAAAACTGTAAGCTGTTGCTATAGCACCGGAGATATTTTTTTTGCCCTTGTAATCAGCACCATGACTTTGGGCAGCATCAATAATCAGGTAAAGATGGTGATCCTCGCAAATCTTTAAAAGCTCATTATAATCACACATCTTTCCATAAAGGTTTACTGCCAATATTGCTTTAGTTTTGGGAGTGATTTTTTTTGTAATGTCTTCAGGATCAATTAGAAAATCATGGTATTGGGGTTCGGCAAAAATTGGATTCAATCCAGAATTAATAACCGATATGATAGATGCATAATAAGTATTAGCCGGTACAATTATCTCCGATTTTTCAGGTAAATTGAGTGACTGGAAGATCAATTCAAGTGCATCGAGTCCATTTGCAACTCCTATGGCATATTCAGCCTGGCAATAATTCGCAAATTCTTCTTCAAAATCCTTTACACCTTTTCCCAATATATAATAGCCAGACTCAAGAAATTCCTCAAAGATGTTCTTGAATTCCTCCGTATATGGTTGGTTTAGTGATTTTAAAGGTAAAAAAGGGATATTCATTAAAGAGAATTCAAAACGTCACTTATGGTAATGACTTTTTCTTCCTGATAGGCTTCGTCAATATAATCTTCGGGGTCGTAATTTTTATTAGCCATTACTAATAGAATGCAATCATCCGAAAAATCATACATTTGATGCCAATCGGTGGGCTTGAGTAAAAGGCATTTTTGAGGGTTATCGAGTAAAAAAGTATCATCGGAATGATGACTTTCCTGCACATAAACTTTACAAGACCCATGAAGACAAACAAGACCTTGCCATGTGGTATGGTGTCGGTGACCTCCCCTAATTCTGAATTCAGGCACACCATAAATAAAATACACCCTTTCTATATGTCCGGGCATAAGATGCTCAAATACCGAAAGTATTCCATCCTGACTCTCTACTGATTTAAGCTTGATGATGTTTGCCATTTAAAATCCTATTGAACCGTGAATTACTAATTTTTTTACGGTTTTTCCAATTTTATTACATTAAAATTCTATTTGAATAATGTAAAACATCCCTTTGCTTGATAAAAAATCAGAAAGGAAAATTGAAAAGAGAATATTAAGTGGTTGAAAATTAGCGAAGAGCCTGTTTTAAACCGAATGTTTAGATATAGTATTCAGCTCTTTGGTAGTTTTGCCATAAGCAGGGCATGGCTGTTTTCTGCAAGATGCAAAAAGCACCACCGAAAACAGAGCTAAAAGTGCAATTTTTGTTTTCATTAAATTTTTTTCTGGTTTTAACGATTTTTTAATCCTATTAGTATTTCAAAATCAAAGCAATTTTTATGCCTGAATTAATGTGTGCCATCAGATGATGGCAGAGGTTCAGGTTTTGCCCGCTCCGATTTATAACCCAATATCTTTAACATCGAATCAGCTTTTTGTTCTGGTGCAAAAAGCTCGGTACAAAGCTTACCGTTTTCATCAAAATCAATTAAAACATGCTTTGGAGCCGGTATCAGGCAGTGTTGAATACCGCCATAGCCACCCAAAGATTCCTGATAAGCACCGGTATGAAAAAATCCAATAAACTGCTCTTCTTCGGTATTATTGTCATCGACCATAGGCATGTAGAGGTCTTCTGAATGCGATTCGGTATTGTAATAATCCGCTGAGTCACAGGTCAGACCACCTAGGTTAACTTTGGTATATGGGGCATCCCAATTGTTTACCGGTAGCATGATGTATTTTTGACCAATTCCCCATGAATCAGGTAATTGGGTAATAAATGAGCCATCAATCATGTACCAAAGCTCACGATCATTTTGTTGCTTTTGATCAATGATTTTATACAAAATAGCTCCACTTTCACCAACAGTATAGCTTCCAAACTCTGTAAGAATGTTAGGAACAGGAACATTGTTTTTGTGACATATCCACTGAATGTTCTCAATGATTTCATCAACCATGGCCTGATAGTCAAAATTATACACCACAGATGTCTGAATAGGCATACCCCCGCCGATGTCAATGGAGTCAAGCTCAGGGCATATTTTTTTGAGTTCACAGTATTTAAACATAAACCTGGTGAGCTCTGACCAATAATAAGCCGTATCTTTTATGCCGGAATTAATGAAAAAATGCAGCATTTTGAGCTTAAACCTGGGATTGGGTTTGATTTTCTCATTATAAAGTTCATCTACATCTTTGTATCTGATGCCTAGTCTGGAAGTATAAAAAGAAAAAGTAGGTTCTTCGTCAGTGGCAATTCTGATACCCAGATTTACATTTTCAGCTTTAACATTTTGCAAATAATAATCTATTTCACCCAAATTGTCTAAAACCGGAGTACAGTTGGTAAATCCGTCGTTTAAAAACTCTGTGATATATTCTAAATACTGAGGCATTTTGTGGCCGTTGCATATGATAAAGGTATCTTTTGAAACTTTCCCTTCTTTGTAAAGTGTTTTTAACAAAGGCATATCAAATGCTGAAGAAGTCTCTAAATGTATATTATATTTTAAGGCAGTTTCTAAAATAAACTTAAAATGCGACGATTTGGTACAATAACAATAGGTATAACTCCCCTTATAATTGTATTTTTTCATGGCATTCTTAAAAAGAACTTTCGAATGCTCAATATGTTCACCAATTTTTGGTAAATAGGTTATTCTCAATGGGGTGCCGTATCTTTTGATAACGTCCATGAGCGGTACGTTGTTAAATAGCAAATTGTTTGATTGGTCAACTCCGAACTCTCGTGTAGGGAATTCGAATGTCTGTTGAATCAAATCGATGTATCTTTTCATTTATTTATTTGCAGCCACGTGGGCTTTTGGAAAAATATCGTGCAAAATTGATATAATTTTTAGAACTTTGCAAATATGCTTTTCAATGGTTATTCACGGGACAGCAGAATAGAATCTTCAAAATTAATATGGCAAATAAGCTCGGAAAAATACATTTTATTGCAGTTGGTGGTGCTGTTATGCACAATTTGGCTTTGGCCCTGGCTGCTAAAGGATATCAGGTGAGTGGATCAGATGATGAAATTTATGAACCAGCGAAATCGAGATTGGAAAAAGCAGGAATTTTACCTGATAAATTTGGTTGGTTTCCTGAAAAAATCAATTCAGATCTTGAAGCAATAATCTTAGGAATGCACGCCAGAAAAGACAATCCTGAGCTTTTAAGAGCCATTGAGTTAGGTCTGAAAGTGTATTCTTTCCCGGAATATATTTATGAGCAGTCCAAAAATAAACAAAGAATAGTGATTGCAGGTAGCCATGGGAAAACATCCATTACGAGTATAATTCTGCATGTTTTGGCTTATCATAAACGTAACTTTGACTATTTGGTAGGTGCTCAGATTGAAGGTTTTGACCTGATGGTTAAGCTCACTGAAGATGCTCCTGTGATTGTCATCGAAGGCGATGAATACCTTTCATCAGCTATCGAAATGAAGTCCAAGTTTTTGTTTTATCATCCTGATATCACACTCATCAGTGGAGTGGCCTGGGATCATTTCAATGTATTTCCGACTTTCGAAAGCTATGTAAAGGCATTTGAAGATCTAATCGACGGAATGGAAAAAACCGGTGTTTTGGTCTATGATAAGACTGACGCAATTCTGAAAGAAGTTTGTGAAAAAGACAAGGTTGATTTGATAAGATTTCCTTATGAAAAGCATCCTTATAAAGTTGTGAACGGGAAGGTTTTCCTTCAGACCTCAAACGGAGAAGTGCCTCTTTTAATTTTTGGTGAACACAACATGAAAAATCTTCAGGGAGCACAGATCATCATGAGACAAATAGGGATCACTGATGAAATGTTCTACGAAGCTATAAAGAGTTTTAAGGGTGCTGCTAAAAGATTGGAGACATTGGGTTTAAATGACAATACGCTTATTTTCAGAGACTTTGCTCACGCACCGAGTAAAGTTGGAGCCACCACAAATGCCGCCAAAGAATTGTATGATGACCGCAGATTGATCGCTTGTTATGAATTACATACTTATTCCAGTCTCAACAACGACTTTTTACCTCAGTATTTTCAGAAGCTTAATGATGCTGATGTGGCCGCGGTTTTCTTCTCTCCCCATACGCTTGAAATGAAGAAAATGCCTGAATTGTCAATTGATGATATTAAAAAATATTTTGGCAGAGATGATTTGGAAGTTTTTACCAAACAGGAAGATCTTGTTGCGTTTTTGAAAAAACAAAATTGGAAAAAATCCAATTTGCTTTTGATGTCTTCAGGCACTTTTGGCGGACTTGATTTACCTAAATTTGCAGAGGAAATTCTCGCATTGCCGGTAGATTAATTCCTGGTTTTCAGGAATTAAAAGAGATTTAAAGTGAAGCCTCTTTTAGGTAAATATTAACTTTTTCCAATACCATATTGGGGTTGATCCAATTGAGACATGCGTAATCACCTCTTTTGCACGGCTTATTGCCATATACCGAGCAAGGACGGCAATTGAGGTCACTTTTAGGAATTTCCACTAGATTGTCTAATGCTTGAAAAACGGGTCCAAAGCCTGCAAAATAATGTGTGGCTCCCCAAATACTTATAACTGGTATGCCTGTCATGGCAGCGAAATGCATGTTAGAGCTATCTCCGGTAATCAAAAGCTTTAGCCGTGAAATCAGGTAAATTTCCTCGGACAAAGTGAATTTTCCAATCAAATTTATTCCGGCATTTTTTAATTTTTTATTTATAAAATCATCCTCTTTTTTTCCTCCTCCAAAAAACAGAATTTCAGAATCAGGAAAATTCTGTTTAATTTTTTCTGAAAGAATTTTATAGTTTTCAATGGGCCAGATTTTTCCTGCGTGTTGTGCAAATGGAGCAATTCCGACTAGTTTTTTTTCTGAAAAATTTTGCAGGAACTTGTTTACTTCAGGGTATTCTTTTGCTTGAAAATCAAATATTTGGCGATAATTATTGTCAAAAATAAGATTATCAAAATACGTACTTTGGTTAAAAGTATCCAGATATCTTTGAATGGTATGTGGCAGTAAAGCAAACTTCTTTTGAGTAATAAGTTCTTTTTTTTCTTTTCTACTTTTGTTAATAGTATAAGATTTGATGCCCGAAAATGTGAAAAATATTTTAAGAATAAATGTTCTGATGTTTTGGTGTAAATCGAAAACGATCTCTGGCTTAAGTTTTTTTAGATGTTTGTATAAATTATAAAGTCCGAAAATTCCCCAATAATTTTCAAAGTCAACCGGAATCACAGAAATACCTTTTTGATTTTCGAAGAAAACAGAAAATTTTGACCTGGTGACTAAGTTAATTTGTGTTTGCGGATATTTTTCGAGTAAAATCTTAAAAGATATCAAAGTAAGGGCCACATCGCCCATCGCGGAAAACCTGAAAACCATTATGTTTTTAGCAGGTTTCATTTTTTATTATAAAACACAGGATTGAGGTTAGGGTCATTGTACATTTTCATCTGTTTGTACAATTTCATGTATTTTTTTCCGGATAAGAGATCTTCCATAAGTTCGTCAAAACAAACTTCCAGGTCATTCTCCTGTACTTTCAAAACAGCCAGCTTGTGACTCACTGATTTTCTCAATTCATCACTAAGATCAGCTCTTTTTAGCTGGTCTTCAAAATGGTATATTTTTAATTGGAGTATAGACATACGATCTAATAGCCATGCAGGAGTTTCGGAGTTCATCCTGGCAGAAGGTAATGCTTTTGTATCTTTCAATTGCTCAAAAAGATATTCATCTATTTGTTCCACCGTATCAGTCCTGTGTTGATTGGATGCATCAATTCGTCTTTTTATCTCAACCAAATACTTAGGATCATTCTCAGGGTCACGGATGATGTCTTCCAGATGCCACTGTACCGTATCAATCCAATTTTTTAAATACAATAGCGACAAAAATTTATCATTTTGATATTTTACCGGCATTGGATGATCTACGTGGTCAGTAAGGTGGTAGTCAGCAATAGTTTCTCTGAAAATATTATTTATTTTTTTAGCGTTCATTGATGTAATAATTTTTAAATCAGATACTTAATCCAAAATTTTTGGTCCTATTTTATTGATTGGCGAAACAAAAACGTTGGTTTTTATATCTACTTTTTGATATTCTCTGGCCATTGCAACAGCGACTTTTTCGGCTGTTTCTTTGCCTTTAGAGAAAGCAAAAATCGAAGGACCCGCCCCTGAAATGCTGCATCCAAGTGCTCCGGAATCTACTGCAGCCATTTTAACTTCAAAAAACTGAGGAATCAAAATAGACCTCACTGGTTCAATGATTAAATCTACCATCGATCGTGATATCAAACTATAATCTCCCGATATTAAGCCTGCTATCATGCCTGCCACGTTTCCCATCTGTGAAATGGCCTTTTTCAGGGAAACTTCGTTTTTAAGGATATAACGAGCGTCCTTGGTGTTTACTTCGATGTCGGGATGCACAATCGTCACATAAAGATCGTCGGGTGTTGGGACATTAAAAAAGTCCAATGGAGAATAAGATCTTATGACTACGAATCCACCCATCAGTGCAGGAGCCACATTGTCGGCATGGGCTGAGCCACAGGCAATCCTTTCGCCTTCCATGGCAAACTGCAAAAGTTCTCTGGTAGGAAGGGCTTGGTCAAGTAGTTGATTTACAGCATATACACCTGCTACTGAGCTGGCCGAGCTACTACCCAAGCCACTGCCCAGAGGCATTTTTTTGTGTAAAATAACATCAAATCCGGTTCTTTTGTTGAGATGTTCCAGATACTTGATAATCGGAACAGTTACTGTATTTTTTTGAGGGTCAAAAGTAAGCTTTCCCTGGTCTCCCGTAATTTCGGTAATAATGATTTTGTCGTCATTTCTTTTTTTTACGATTACTTCATCGCCCGGATTTTCAACTGCCAGACCAAATATGTCAAATCCACATGCAACATTGGCAACGGTGGCCGGGGCGTAAACTTTGATTGATTCCACTTATATATATTATGCTAAAAAACTACTTAAACTTATTATGTCGGCAAAAACGCCCATTGCGGTAACTTCCGCCCCGGCCCCCGGCCCTTTTACTACCAAAGGATTGTTGAAATATCTTTCTGTGGTAAAAGAAACGATATTTTCAGAACCTGCAAGATTGAAAAAAGGATGGCTTTTGCCAACAGACGTCAAACCGATGCTGGCTTTTCCATTTTCAAGTTTGGCGATAAACCTCAATACTTCACCTTTTTGGCTGGCTTCATTTACTTTTTGAGCATAAAGGTTATTCTCTTTTTCCAATTGTGCATAAAAAGCATCCACATCTTTTGCATTTAAGGCTTCTGAGCTCAATAATGGATTAATCGTAACTTCTTCAAATTCAAGTGAATATCCGCATTCCCGGGCAAGTATCAATATTTTTCTTGCTACATCAGTGCCGTTGAGATCATCACGTGGGTCGGGCTCGGTGTATCCTTTGGCTTTGGCCTCTTTTACCACTTCAACGAAACTTTTTTCCGGCGAAAAAGTATTGAAAATATATGACAAGGTACCACTTAAAACAGCTTCAATTTTATGGATTCTATCACCACTATTGATAAGCCCCTGCAAAGTATTAATTAATGGTAATCCTGCACCTACATTGGTTTCATACAGAAATTTCACATTTCGTTTTTTGGCTACTTCCTGTAGAGCCTGGTATTGTTGAAAAGAGCCGGAATTAGCAACTTTATTGGGTGTTATTACCGAAATATTGCTATCGAGCAAAGGGTAATAATACTGCACGATGTCTTTATCAGCAGTCGAATCAACAAATACACTATTGGCAAGGTTAAGAGCTTGAATATCAGAAATAAACTCACTTAAATTTACTATTTCTCCTTCTGCGTTTAAATCTTCCTCCCAGGTATTTATCGATATTCCATTTGGATTCAGCAACATTTTCTTGGTGTTGGCTACTCCTGTCAATTTAAGATTCAGATTTTTTTCTGATTTAAGATATTCAGCCTGCTGACTGATTTGTTTAAGTAAAGTTTTGCCAATCAGCCCACTTGGACCTACCAGAAACAAATGCAGCGTAAATCCGTCAACCTCGAAAAAAGTCTCATGAATAGCGTTCAGGGCTTTACTGATGTCTTTCTTCCTGATTACAACCGAAATGTTAAGCTCAGAAGAGCCCTGGGCGGTGGCCACTACATTGATACCATTTTTTCCCAAAACCGAAAACAACTTTCCTGAAGTGCCGGAGGTGGACTTCATTCCTTCACCAACCACCGCAATAATCGATAGATTTTGCTGAATATTTATATTTTCTATATCTCCGTTCAGGATTTCAGTTTTGAATCCTTCTTCCAAAATTCCTTTTACTTTTTCAGATGATTTTGGATCGATTGCAAAACAAATCGAATGCTCAGAAGAAGCCTGGGAAATCAGGATAACGGAAATTTTATTTTCCGCTAAAATACCAAAAAGCTTGGCAGACACCCCAGCAACCCCAATCATGCCGTTACCCTGAAGATTAACAAGGGCAATGTCATCAATGGAGGATATTCCGGTAATGGAATGGTTTTTTTGAGCAAAATTTCGGCTTATTGTAGTTCCTTGATTTTCAGCCTGAAAAGTATTCAGTATTTTTATTGGAATATCTTTTTGAAAGGCAGGTACCAGGCTAGGCGGATAAATCACTTTTGCCCCAAAGTGAGATAATTCCATGGCTTCAGAATAAGAAATTTCGGGTATGGTAAAGGCATTTTTTACTTTCCTGGGGTCAGCTGTCATCATGCCGTTTACATCAGTCCAGATTTCGATCACACTGGCGTTTAGAGCTGCACCCAGTATCGAACCGGTGTAATCTGACCCGCCTCTGCCAAGCGTAGTGGTGATTTCTTCCTCGTTGGAGCCTATAAAACCTGTAATACAATAAACTTTGTGATTAGGTGTTATTCTCTTGTTAATCAGTTCATTGGTTTTTTGGAAATCAACCTCAGCATAGCCGTAATTGCTATTTGTTTTTATGACTTCCCGGGCATCAATGTATTCAGAATCAATGCCTTGTGACTGTAAAGTATAAGCGATAATCTGGGTCGAGAGTCTTTCACCAAAACTTACCAGCAGGTCGGAGGTACGATTACTGATTTCACGCAGATAGGTAATGCCTTTTAGTAAATCTTCGAGTTCGTTGAATAATCCTTTGATTTTGGCGATAATTGAAGATTGTGACTTTACATCCACCAGAGCCCGAATCACCGTAAAGTGGCGTTCTTCAATATTTTTAAGAATTTCTAAATATTGTGTGTCGTTTTTTGCGGCCATTTGTCCGGCTTCGATCAATTTATTGGTAACACCACCCATAGCAGAGTACACCACGGCAATGGATTCTTTATTTTTAAGATTACCGGAGATTATCTCAATTACTTTCTGAATGCTTTCGATGGAGCCAACTGAGGTGCCGCCAAATTTCAGGACTTTCATGTAAAAACGTTATATTGATTAATTCTGATTTTGAATCCCGGTCTAGGCAGGATTCTAAAACACAAATATACCAATTTATTAAGCCCGAAATGGCAATTTGAGTGTTTGGCGTAAAAAAAAGTGTTATTTTTTTTATTTTTCAAAAAGTATTTAGTTATTTGTAGAAATAAACAAATCAAAAATTTTATTTATGGATAAATATTTTAAAGCCTTAAATGATTCCACGCGTCGTGAGATTCTTGAGATATTGAGATTGGGGGAAATGTCTGCAGGGGAAATTTCAGAGCGTTTTAATATGTCAAAGCCGAGCATTTCTCATCATTTAGATTTATTGAGACAGGCTGATCTGGTAAGTTCAAAGAAGAAAGGTCAGTTTGTAATTTATGCCATCAATTTGCAGGTTTTTGATGAAATTAATCATTGGTTTGGGCAGTTTAAACCCGAAGCCATCGAAAAACCAAGGTTCAGGATCCCTCTTGGTCAATATTGATTTCCCGGGCAATATCATTGCTGAAGTCCATATAAACATGCTATTGGAAGTGAGGGTATTAGTTTAATTTTATTTTTTACAGAAAATATTCAACAGTTAAAACTTCACATATTTTTAATATGAAAAAAGGTTGGTTTTAACATCTTTTTGTATATGTTTGTATAACTTAACTATTATTAAGAAAATATACTACTTCATTAATGAAAAAAACTTTACTTACCCTGATGGGTTTAGTACTCTCTTCTTATTATTCGTATTCCCAAACAATTATTTTACAACAGGATTTTGAAGCTTCGCCTGCAAGTCCGGCATGGAATTATACAGTTTCCGGAACGGGCGGGAGCATTCAAAGTGGTCAAAATTCTTCTTCCGGAAGACCAGCCTCTGCTAATCTTTTTAATTCAGGATTACAAAGTTTCGGAGTTAACAATGGCACTGTAATTTTTGATTTAAATCCGGTAAATACTTTGTATCTTAAGAATATAGAATTTAACCTCAAATTGGCGTCTTATTCCACGACGTCTTCAAATGGTATCGAATCATCAGATGTTTTTGAAGTTTTGTGTAGTGTAGATGGTATTAACTTTTTCAAAGAAATTGAGGTAAAAGGACATGCTTCGTCCAATAATGCGTGCTGGAAATTTGATGCCACGGGAGTAGCTTCCAGGTATTATAGCGGAGTTGGAAATTTTGGGTCATTTACCGCATCAGGAGGTGGTTTAATTTCAAATGGTCATGCTTCAGTTATATTAACCGATTTGCCTTCAGTTCCTAATTTGTATTTTAGAATTTCACTAAAAAACAATTCAACAGGAGAACTTTGGCTTATAGATGATTTAAAACTCATCGGTGAAGATAATACTTCTCCAACATTACTCACTACCAAAAAAACTATTTCTGATATCAATTATTTGGTTAATAATGGCCCTTCGATTTCAAATAATTATGCATTGACGGGTATTAATTTAACACCTGCAACTGGAAATATAGGGCTAAAGGCACCAACAAATTTTGAAATATCTTTAAATGAGAGCACAGGTTTTGGAGATACCCTCACTTTGGCTTATGTTGATAATTTTTTGCCTCAAACAACAATTTTTACCCGATTAAAATCAAACTTATCCGTTGGAGTATATGGTGGTACTGGTTTTAATATCGTTCACAATGGGGGCGGAGCTCCTAATCTGAATATTAAATTAGACGGCAGGGTTTCTGATGGATTAGCTTGCGGAACACCTATTGGTATTGATTCTGTAAGGCGGACAATCCCAATCCAATCAAGTTATACGGGTCTAATTCCATACACAATTAAAGGGAAAGTTACAGGTGTTTTTGGTTCAAATAAATTCTATTTACAAGATTCAACGGGTGGAATTGCAATATTTCAATCGAATATAGTATCAACCAATTCATTAAAATTAGGTGATTGGGTAAGTTTAACTGGAATTCCTACCCGGTTTAACGGCGAAGCAGAAATCGTTTCCACAACTTGTTTTGATAAAATTGCCGGAGGAGTTGTGGATTCTCCACTTGAATTTAATTCAAACCATCCACCTGCTGATACCTCTTTGATTGCGTTTTTGAATATTAATGAAGGGAAATTAGTTAAAATAAAAAGTATAAATATTTTAAACTACGGTACATTTTTATCTGGAACCAACTACAATTTAAGTGCCTGTAATGCTCAGGGTTTTTCTGAGATAAGAATCGATGCCGGGGCGGTTTCAATCATTGGGGCAGGTATTCCAAACATTACACAGGATATTGTAGGAGTGATTGGAAGATTTGTAAATGCAACAGGAAGTGCCAATAAAACACAAATTTTTCCAAGATATTTAAGTGATTTTCAGGAAAGCACAGTTCCATGTTTGCCAAGCGGGGGTTGTGGTGTAAGTAGTTATACCGAGGGCTCAGATAAGCTTGATGTTTTCAATTGGAATTTGGAATGGTTGGGCAATACAGGTTTTGGGCCAACGGATGAAACGTTACAACTAAATAATTGCATTACTATTTTAAACTCAGCTCATGCCGATGTATATATGTTGCAGGAAATATGTAGTTACAATGCTTCTGATCCTGAAGACAATACTACGTCTTTCGGCAAATTGATTGAAGGCTTAAATACCGCCCATGGTGAAAATACTTATACCGGCGAATGTTCCTCGGCTTATTCTTATTCTTATATCGATACTCCCGATCCTTTTGGTCAAAGAGTATGCGTGATTTACAAAAAGGAAGTAATAAGTAAAATATTTTCCAGACCTATGCTAGATTCCATGGCATTGGTATCTTACCCTCCAACAGGTAAGAAATCACAATTTTGGGGTTCTGGAAGATTACCATTTCAATTTATGGCTGCGGTCAATATTGAAGGAAAAAAAGATACGATATTGTTTGTGGGTTTACATGCAAAATCGGGCTCTGTTGCTGAAGATTATGAAAGAAGGAAGTTTGACGTGAAAGTATTATATGATACGCTCCAGGCTCAATATCCAAATCGTAAAACAATGATTTTGGGAGATTTTAATGATGATTTAGACCAATCAATCTACGTGGGAGGACATGCGAGTACATACGCCCCGTTTTTACATCAAAATCCTTCTGATACACTCTTAAATAGTCTTAGGCCTAATCCTTTTTGGTTTCCGATTACCGATGTTTTTAGTGCAATTGGATGTGCCAGTACCGGTACTTTTTCTGATTATATAGATCATCAAGTATTATCTGATGAATTTACAAATAAACGGTCGGGATTTAAATATGTTCCAAATTCAGTAACGAGTTACAGACCAATAATAGCAAATTATAGTTCTACTACCTCGGATCACTATGCCACAATTTCACAGTTTGAATATGTAAGAGAAGTGTTAAAGCCTTGTGCCAATTTGGTTTCTTTAACTAGCCCAACTGATGATTATATAAATCAAACTGGTGATGTTTTCGCAAATTTAGACAATGGTAAAATTGTTGTGACTAATGTCATAACTAATTCGTCTAATATCCAATATTTTGCACCGAGCATCGAACTCAAACCTGGGTTTGTGGCTGATAGAGGTGTTGTTTTTAAAGCCCAGTATGGTGGATGTAATTGAAATCTATAACCCAAATATTTATAAATTATGAAGAGAATTTTATTATTTTTTTTGTTATTATCTTACATGGTGTCAGTCGGCCAGCAATTTACATTAACTTTTGATACTCAGATTTCACCAAATCAATCAGATAATATTAATTATTCTTCTACTTCAGATTCAAGATTTGCCGTGGAGGCTGTATCATCAAGTTCTTATACTGTAGTTAACAGAATTCCAAATGGTGGGCTTGCTTCAGGGGGAAATAATTTAAGAGTCAGAGATTGCGGACCTGCTGGTCAAACATTGACAACAGTTTTTTCAGGAATAAATATGACTGGGAAAACTGGAGTTGTTTTAGGGTTGGCCGGTAGAAGATCATCTACCTCCTTCAGTGGAAATGTTAGTTTGGATTTTAGTATTGATGGAGGAGTAAATTGGACAAATCTTTCAACTAATATTTTTTCTTCGTCAAATGGAAGTTGGTTGTATAGTGTATTTGATGTTTCAGCTGCTGATAATCAAAGCAATGTAAGTTTTAGAACCCAGTTTACAACAACCTTAGCAAGTACTTGTTCAGGAAGTTCTCCAAATTTTAGAATTGATGATTTTATTGTTGATTACAATGGCTCACCTTTGCCCTTGAACTTAATATCATTTTCGGTAAACAAAAAGGGAGCTTTACCTCACCTATCCTGGTCCACCACCTCAGAGACAAATTTCTCGCATTTTATGGTGCAAAAAAGCAAGGATGCAAAAGGTTTTGAAAGCATTGGGAGAATTGAAAGTACTGGTTTTGATGCTGAGAAGTCGGAATACAGTTTTGTGGATGAAAAACCTTTTACCGGGAACAATTACTATCGCTTAAAAATGGTGGATAAAGATGGAACCGAAGATTATTCTAAAATTATAAGTGTAAAATTTGACGGTACAGCAAAGGCTGTTTTTTATCCCAATCCAACCCAGGATATCGTGAACTTTGAAAATATCAAATCAGAAGATATTAGGTCGGTTACGGTACATAAAATCAATGGCGAGTTTTTAGGAGAAGTGCTTCCAACTGACTCAGGATTAGATATTTCGGCTTTTAAATCCCGGGAACTTATTTTGCAACTGAATTTGAAAAATAATCAAATACTTACCTCAAGAATCATCAAAAACCTTTAACCCCTGATAAAATGAAAAACTTAACGAACAAAAAAATATATAATAAACCAGGTTTAGTTAAAATCGGAAAAGTGAAAGATCTGACTCTGAAGACAGGCTCTCAGGCGGACTTTGGATCCAATAAATATACTCCTTAAGATTTAAATAAAATTAAGAATATGGGAGCTAGTAGCTCCCTTTTTTTATTTTTGCAGAAAAAACACCTGATGCTAAACTTCTATCCGGGACCATCCAAAATCTATCCTGAAGTCGGGCAGTATATGCTGGAGGCTTTTAATAGTGGCATATTGGAGAAAAATCACCGCTCGGCTGATTTCATGGAAATGATGCATCAAACCATCAAAGTTTTCAAGGAAAAGTTCAATATTCCGGCTGAATACAAAGTGTTTTTTACATCATCTGCCACAGAATGCTGGGAGATTACGGTCCAGTCAATATTTCATGGTAAAATAAGTTTTCTTTACAATGGTGATTTTGGCAATAAATGGTTGAATTACACCAAAAGTAATTCACAAGTTCAACTCAGGAATTTAACTGAAAATGAAAAACTCGAAATAATTGAAATTGCTTATCTCCCTGAGGAATCGATTTCGGACTTGAAAATTGATCAGGATTCAGAAATTATAGCCTGGGTTGCAGGAGAGACCTCCAATGGAACTTTTTCGGGAAATGAGGCTATAAAAAAATTAAGAGAACGGCACCCTGAGGCTTTGTTAATTACTGATGTAACCTCAGTTTTCGGAGGATATGATTTTGATATTTCACAGGCTGATGTCTGGTTTGCTTCCAGTCAAAAATGCCTTGGTTTGCCCTCCGGTTTGGGTATTATGGTGGTTTCGCCTGAAGCATTGCATGCTGCCAATATATTAAAGGAAAATAATCATTACAATAGCCTTTTAAATATCGCTGAGAATTTCCAAAAGAATCAAACCCATTATACGCCCAATATTCTGGAAATTTATCTTTTGGGAAAAATATCAGAACAAGTGGATAATATTTCTGTAGTTTCAGGAAAAATTGAGCAAAGAAGCAGGATGCTACGGGATTTTTTTCTGGAACACCCAAAGTTTTCTGATTTAATCGTGAATTCTGAAGTGCAGTCGCCGACCGTTTTAACCATGAAATATGATGGAGAACTTTCTGATTTATTTGCCATACTCAAACAATCTGGCATAATTGTAGGTAAAGGTTATGGAAAATGGAAGGCGGATACATTCAGGATTGCCAATTTTCCTGCGATTCCTGATGCTGATTTTCAATTGCTTATGGATTTTTTCAAACTAAATTTTTAAACCATGAAATTCGATTTTAAAGAGATTTTTTCAGTTACGCTGATCCTTTTTTCAATAATTGATATTTTGGGTTCTATTCCTATTATTTTAAATCTCAGGAAGAAAGTAGGACACATTTATGCTGAAAGAATCACTTTGATTTCAGGTGGCTTGATGCTCGGGTATCTTTTTTTAGGAACCAAAATTCTCCAGTTATTTGGCGTGGATGTCAAATCATTTGCACTTGCGGGAGCTATTATTTTATTGATTATTGGTTTTGAAATGATACTTGGAAGGGAGATTTTTAAGCATAATACCCATAATCAGGGCAAGGCCAGTAGTGTGGTGCCGTTGGCTTTTCCCATTATTGCCGGTGCCGGTACCATGACTTCTCTGCTCTCACTCAAAGCGGCCTACGAGCAGGAAAATATCATTGTTGGTATTTTGGTTAACCTTATTTTGATATATGTCGTTTTAAAGGCTTCGGCATGGCTGGAGAAAAAACTTGAGCCAGGTACAATCGAAGTGCTTCAGAAAGTTTTCGGCTTGATTTTGCTGGCCATCGCTATAAAACTTTTCAAATCAAATATCTGATTCGGCCTTTATAAATCCTTGTAAAATAAGGAATTGTGCAATGCCATAGGTGCTCATCACCCAAAGCGAATTCAAGGGAATATCGTTTACAAATTTATTGTAAGCGATCAAAGAATCTGAAATGATAAAAAGAATCGCCCCGATTCCGAAGAAAAAAAGTTGCTGACTGGCAATACCCTTGTGCCAGGCAAATATTCCCATAGCGGTTAAAACCAAACAATATGCCAGCACCGGAGCAAAAAGCCCTCCGTCCAATTTTTTGGAAATAATAAAGAAGAAAATTGCAGAATAAATGACAAAAAATATGGAAGGTAAAATTTTCAATTTTTGTCTTATTCCGAATGCAAAAATGTAAAAAATATGGGCTAGTAAAAATGAACCCAAACCATAAATGAAGTAATTTTTGCCACTAAACATCAGAAAAACATCACCCAAAAGTGAAAAAAACAATGCCAAAAATACCCACTTGCTTTTGATTCCTGACTGAAAAGCTACCACTATCAGTAAAGGCATAAGCAAGGGTTTGAAAACCAATATGCCGGTGTGGTTGCCAGCCAGACTAAAACCAATCTCGATAATGAGAATAAGGAAGTATAAGGTTCTGATATTCATATTCTTAAAGGAATTTTTCAGCTATTTCTTTCCATGTCTTTACCCTTTCATAATCTTTTAAATGGTGGTTATGTGCTGCCTCAAATAATATCGCTCTTCCTTCAAATTTCGAAAGATTTTTTTCGTGATCGTCAATCATGATATCACCCTTAATGATGGACTTATCGCCACAAAGTGCAAAGTTCCTCCAGCTGATAAACGGGAAATTACGCTGCATCCAGTCAAATTTTTCTTTCAGAGAATTAGGGAATTCGGTGGCTGAAGATACCACAAATACTTCATGTTTTTCTGAAAGTTCTTTCAAAACTTCCTGTGCATCAGGTATTACCTCCAGATTTCCAAAAAAGCCGGGTTCAAACAAGCGGTGTCTGTAAGTTTGATATTTTCCCGAATTTACGAATTCGTAAAAATTAGTGGTTTCGAAAAAGCTTTTTTCGATTTGGGTGTGGTTGAGCTCATTAAATATATCAATAATGGCCTGACTGGCATCGGCCAGTACGTCATCCATGTCCACTATGAATCGTAACTTTTTGTTCATAATCAATTACTTAAGGGTGATATCCTTTTACAATTTTTTTTGATCTGATATTTTCGTTTTGATTGACAATGACGAAATATATCCCGTCAGGCAAGCCTGTAAGGTCAAAATCATGCAGTTCTTTTTCATGCACTTCTTCCTGTAATATTTTTCCGGCAAGATTCTGCAATGAAAAATGACAAGGCCCGTTTGGGGGTACTTTTACATATACTTTGTCGTCTTTTTCGTTAAGATATATGGTTATGGCGTCTTTCATGGCTGATTTTTAATTCCAGGTCAAATTTGGGGTTAATAATTGATAAACCAAATGAATGGGCAGTCCCATTACGGTATAAAATGAGCCTTTAATTTCCTGGATTCCAATCATTCCAATAAATTCCTGCACTCCGTAAGCACCTGCTTTGTCGAGAGGTGCGTGATTTTTGAGATAATATTCAATTTCCTGATGACTCAGGTCTTTGAATGTAACCTTCACAATATCAGTTTTAACCAAATATTCCTTTCCGATTTTAAGACAAACTGCTGTGGCTACCTCATGGGTTTTTCCACTCAGACTTTCAAGCATTTTCCTTGCCTGATCAAGATTTTCAGGTTTATTGAGGATTTTGTTTTCCAGAATCACCACTGTGTCGGCACACAAAACCAGGTCATCAGGATTTGAATCTTCGAAGCATTGGGCTTTAGTTTTGGCCAAAAATCCCGGTACTTCGTAGAGATTCATTTCTTCAGAAAACGCCTCGTCTGTTGATTTCACAATTACCTCAAAATCAAAGCCGGCCATTTGCATAATGTCCTTTCTCCGAGGGGAATTTGATGCCAGTATCAGTTTTTTTGATAATTTCATTTATTGATTTTTCCAATTCAGAAATATATTTTTTACATTTGTATTTAATGTAAAAACATTTTATTTTTTTCTTAATAAAGTGCAAAAGTATGAGTTTAGAACAGGAAATAAAACAAACACGGCCATTTAAAAACGAAAAAGAAAAAGCCCTGGTAAACATAATTTTTACCAATAACTGGTTGCTGCTTAAGCAAAACAAAATGCTCAAAAAGCATGGCATAAGTCTGCAGCAATACAACGTTTTGCGGATTCTCAATGGTCAGAAAGGCCAACCCATCACTATCAATGAGATTATCAGCCGTATGCTTGACAAAATGTCTAACGCTTCCCGTCTGGTGGATAAATTGTATTTAAAAGGATATGTTAACCGCGACCAGAAGATTGGAAACCGTAGGGCTTGTGATGTGGTGATTTCGGAAAAAGGTAAATTGTTTCTGGCAAAAGTAACCGAGACCCTCGGAAACATGGAAAAAGAAATGGGAAATATGAGTTCGGAGGAATATGCCCAGCTCAATAATCTATTAGATAAAATGAGGAATAATGAAACTGAAAATTGATTTTTCTGTTTACATTAGAAAAAAAGCTATGAAAATTAAGTTCTTTTCCAAAATATCGGTTTTATTGCTGTTTTTTTGGATTGTTTCGTGTAAAAACAATGATCCTGAGCCGACAGAGAGCCGATTGGTCTCTTATTCACAGGTAGAAGAAATAAGCAAGACTAAATTTCAAAATGATATCACTTCGGCTTTTGGAACCCAAAGTGCCCAGATAGCCCTGTTTATTCAGTCGGGCATCAAAACATATCGTCTGAAATATAATACCAAAACTCCCGAAGGGGATGCAATCGTGGCCTCAGGGGCAGTAATTATCCCGACAGACATCCAAACAGCCCTTCCAATTCTTAGCTACCAGCACGGAACAATTTTTGACGAAAATAAAGCACCTTCCTATTTTAATAGTAGTTCTGAGGCATATTTGGGGATGTTTTTTTCCTCAATAGGCTATCTTGTTGCCATGCCGGATTATCTCGGTTATGGCGAATCCAAGGCCTATCCGCACCCTTACGAGCATAAAGATGGTCTGGCAAAGCCCAATGTAGATTTTCTTTTGGCAGTAAAAGAAATGATAAACAGTCTTAAAATCAATTGGAACAAAAATCTGCTTTTGGCCGGATATTCAGAAGGCGGATATGCAACCTTGGCAACGCAAAAACTTGTCGAAGAGCAATACAGTAGTGAGTTTAATCTTAAGGCTTCCAGCTGCGGTGCAGGAGCTTACAATAAGACCCAAACCGTCAAAAATTTCCTGACACAAAAAACCAATGGTGATGCCGGAAATAACAGATCATACTTATGGGTAATGCTCACTTATGATCGCCTGTATAAAATCAACAAGCCAATGAGTGATTACTTTGCGGCAGCTTATGTGGCCGAAATTACAGACAAAAAGCAATTTGCCAATATCGCAAAGCCATTTGATGAGATTCTTAATCCTGCTTTCAAACAGACAATTTTGGCTGATTCTGACGCTAAATGGAAGCAAGCCATGGCCGATAACGATATTTTTGATTGGAAAGTAAAAACTCCCACCAGGCTTTATCATGGCGATAAAGACCCTTATGTTCCTTATCTAAATTCCAGCACCGCAGCTGCGGCTATGAAAGCTAAAGGCTCAACTTCTGTGGAACTGATCACTATTGCGGGTGGTACACATGATTCTTCTGTTAGTAATTTTGTTTTGGGAACGATGGATTTTTTTGGAAAATATAAGAATTAAATAATGGGTAAATTACAGGAAGGTTTTGTGCATACCGTGTTTTTTTGGTTAAAAGATGCTGAAAATGTAGAACATAAACAATTATTATTGAAGGGTTTATACGAGTTGGCTGAAATTGATGAAATCAAAAAAGCTTATGTCGGAGAAGCTGCAGCCACCCGAAGGGAGGTGATTGACTCAAGTTATTGCTGGAGTATTACTTTTATTTTTGATAATGCCGAAGATCAGAATATTTACCAGTCGCATCCTGATCATTTGGAATTTATTAAAAATTACGGACATCTTTGGAGCAAAGTTCAGGTATATGATGCATTTGGTCGTTAAATTTGTATAAATATTTTACGATAATTGAAAAAAGTATTCTTTCTCGTTTTTTCGGTGATTACTGCTCAGGCTCAGAGTATAAGTTTTGAAGCCAAAGGCCTTCTCTTTCTTAATGACGGCGATTTTAATCCTTATAGTTTCGGTACAGGAATTGTAAAAAAGGACAAGTTTGCATCTGATAAAATAGGTTCTTTCGTGTTTCCATTAGCGTTAGACCAAGAAGGCAATGAGCAAGTCCTGTCTAATTCGGCTTTGGATGCGTATAAAAACATCGCTATCAAGTCTGACCATAGAATTTGTTATGTGCTTGAAAGTCATAATTCTTTTAAGAAAGATGCTTCGGGCCAGGAATTTAACCTCAAAAGTACCCCGGATGGGAATTTTGTGAGCGTGGTCGATATTACCAATCTCAGGAATGTTAAGCCCGGGTATCGGTTTCAGGTGGCTCCCAATCCCAAGGCACTTGCTTTGAGCAAAGACAATAAATATCTGGCAGTTGCCGCCGAAGGATACAATCAGGAATTGCAGGTGTTTGAGTTGGATGAAACCGGTAAGCCGGTTAGGTTGATTCAAAGGCCGGTAGCACTTGGAAATGGCACCATTTCAGATGTTGTCTGGCATCCAACGGAGGATTTTTTAGTTTTTTTGAAAAAAGAAACCCGTGAAATAGGCCTTGTAAAAGTCCTTAGAGATGGACCAACCGGAAATATCATAAGGCTTGAACTCGTAGGCAATACTGTAAAAATGGAGGGCAATCTTAAAACCGGTGAATTCACTAAAGACGGGAAGTATTTTCTGGTTTTGGATAGCCGTGATGAACCCGGTACCAATTCTTTAGGGCAAAAAGGGCAGGTTTTTGTGGTAAGGTTTGCACTCGAAGACAACGGTTCTCATGCTCTTATTTCTAAAGCCGAAGTGGAGGAAAATCCCTCGGCAATGGTCATTCATCCTTCGGGAAAATTTGTGTTGGTAACCAATCAGAAGAAGTCTTTTGAATATCCTGTTTCTAAAAATACAGGAAAGGGGTCTCTTTCTGTGTTGTGGTTGCAGCCGGAAGGCACACTTCAAAACAAAATCAATGTACCGCTTGAAGGGGTGATGCCTTCAGGGGTTGTTTTTGACAAAAATGGAAATAATCTGGCAGTTAGTTTTATGCAATTTCTGAATTTTGGTAAATCTACCGGAGGAATTCAGTTTTTTAGTTTTACCGGCGAAAATAGTCCAAAAGTAGAAAAGCAAAGTTCGATGATTAATACCTCAAAGGGAATTCACTCGTTGAGGGTGATTGAAGATTATTAAGTAATGAAAATAAAAATAGATGTTGTTTCAGACGTGGCTTGCCCCTGGTGTTATGTGGGTATGAAACGTCTTCAAAAAGCACTGGATTTAATGCCTGAAATAGATGCTGAAGTTACCTGGCAGCCTTTCCAGTTAGATCCGGGTGTTCCTGCCGAAGGCAGAGAACTGAAAGATTATTATGCAGCAAAATTTGGCGGGGAGGAGCAAGCTTACCGTGTTTTTGAAAATATGGAAAATGTGGGGAGGGGAGAAGGCATAAATTATGATTTCCGGAAAATGTCCCGAACCATGAATACCCTTCCGCTTCACGTTTTGATGCTTCAGGCAGATGCAGAAGGTTTTAAAACAGCCTTAAAAGCCAGATTTTTCAAAGCGTATTTTGAAGATGCTACTGACCTGAGTTCTCAGGAAAACCTCGTCTTGATTATGGAGGAATTTGGCTGGTCGTCTGAAAAAACCACAGCCTTGCTTGGCGATAATCAGCTCAGAGCACGGGTAAAAGAAAAAATTGCATACTTTCAGTCAAGGGGTGTTACGGCTGTGCCTTTTTTTATTTTTAATGATAAATACGGAGTGAGTGGTGCTCAATCTCCTGAGATGCTGGCAGGTATGCTGACACAAATCAACTCAGAAATGGCGGCAGAAGTCACCACTGAGAACGGTGACTCCTGTGATTTAGAATCGGGGAATTGTGACTGATTTTGTGTTTTGATTTTTTTGTTTTTAAGGCAAATAATTTGCTCAGTTTAGTGCATTTGTTCTTACATTTCCGGAAACTCTGGGGTCGGGTTTTAGTTCGCATTTCCGCATAAAAAACACTTCGAGACTAGGAAAACCGTATTCTTCTACCACTTTACCTACTATGTAGTATACCCCTTTCCCTCTAAAGGGATACTTTTCTATATTCTGCGGAAAGTGAGTCGTGTCAAAAAACTCCCCCTCGTGGTCAATAAAATATCCAAAAGCCATGTTTTTGTGATTTTTAGTCCTGATAGCTTTATACGTTACCATGTAGCCATATATGGCCACCCGCTTTCCCACCAGATGAATCAACTGCGAGGCGGTAAGTTTTGAAGTGGGTGTTTCGGCGATGAGCTTAAAAGGGGAATCCAGCGGAAATCCGAGTAGTTCCATTTCGTCATAACAATCTTCCAGCCAATGACTTTCCAGTGGAGGCAAGTCAAATTTTTGTTCTTCCCATTCAAAAAGTTCAGTGCCCATATTAACTGTCTTTGGTGCTTTGTGGTGAAAGAAATGTGCTTCCCAAAGCAGTTCTTTTTTACTTAAACCAAAACTCCTGAATGCCCCCATACGTATCAAAATACTCATCTGCTCGAGTCCTAGCGGCACGCGATGTACAAAATCCTGAAAACTCACGAAATCACCTTCCTCAGTACGGCTTTTGAGCATAGCGTCGATGCTCCGGTTTTCCAGACCTTGCACATGAATCCAGCCCAGCCATATGGTACGGTCTTCTATTCGGGTCAGATGCAGGCTTAGGTTGATATCAGGAGCTTCTAGTCTGGCTCCGTATCGACGTGCCTCGTGGGCATACATTTCGGTATTGTAAAAGCCACCGAAGTTGTTGATTACTGCTACCATAAATTCCCGGGGATAGTACGCTTTCAGGTATAGACTCTGATAGCTCTCAACTGCAAAACTTGCCGAGTGGGCTTTTGAAAAACTATAGCCCGAAAAACTCTCAATCTGTCGCCATACCTCTTTGGCTATGTCGTCAGGATAACCACGCTCCCGGCAATTGACAAACCACTTGTCAACGATCCGCTGAAATTCTTTTTTGGAGCGGTACTTTCCGCTCATGGCACGTCGCAGTACGTCGGCTTCGGCTAGTGTAAGTCCCGCAAAATGGTGAGCTACCTTGATTACATCTTCCTGATACACCATTACACCGTATGTTTCCTGCAGCAATTCTTCCATTTTTGGGTGTATATAGCTGATGCTCGCCGGGTTGTGATGGCGTTTGATATACTCCTGCATCATGCCGCTGGCAGATACGCCGGGTCTGATGATAGAGCTGGCGGCCACCAGTGTGAGGTAATTGTCGCATCTGAGTTTCCAGATGAGCTGCCTCATGGCTGGGCTCTCGACATAAAATGCCCCCATAGTTTCGTGTTCCACCAGTTTTTGTCTGATTTTTGGGTCACGTTTAAAATCCTGCACAGCATGGATGTCAATGTTGACTTTGTGATTTTCCCGTACTATGTCCACACAGGTTTTGATATGGCCCAGGCCACGCTGACTCAGTACGTCAAATTTCGCAAAGCCGACATCTTCAGCTACATACATGTCAAACTGACAAATGGGAAAACCTTTTGGCATCGGTTGCAGAGCCGAATACCGGTACATGGGCTCCTCCGAAATCAATATTCCGCCCGCATGAATACTCAGATGTTCAGGGAAATCAATCATCATCGGAGCATATTTAAAAATATACTGCGTGTGCTCGTTGCGGTGTTTTACGGTTGAAGGGTTATTGATCAGGTCATCAATTTCAGGTTTTGGTAGACCAAAAACTTTGCCCAGTTCCCGATAAATCGACCGCCCCTTAAAAGTATTGTACGTTGCCATCAGGCTCACGTGGTCGCGGCCATAACGTTTAAATACATAATCGATGATCTCATCCCGTTCGTCCCAACTGAAGTCAATGTCAAAGTCAGGGGGCGAAGTACGGTGAGGGTTAATAAACCGCTCAAAATACAGATCCAGCTCTATGGGATCCACATCGGTGATGCCTATGCAGTAAGCCACCATGCTATTGGCTCCCGATCCCCGACCAACGTGGTAGTACCCCCGTGAACGGGCGTAGCGGATAATGTCCCAGGTAATCAGAAAATAGGACCCAAAGCCCAGCTCGTTGATAATCCCCAGTTCCCGGTCAACCCGTTTTTTAGCTTCTTTGTGGTTTTTGCCATACCGATACAGCATGCCGTCGTAGGCGAGTTTTTGCAATAGTTCGAGATCATCAGCGGCAGAAGAGGTAAACACACGCTTGTTTTTGGGTGCCTCGTTGTCAAAAACAAACTCACAATTTCCGAGAAGGCGTTCGGTGTTCAGAATCATTTTAGGGTAAGCCTCAAATCGCTTTAAAAGCTCCGTTGGCGGCATAAAATGCTCATGTACGGTAGCATGTGCGGTGACCGGCAGCTTGCTCAGTAGTGCATTGTGGTCGATGGCTCGCAGCAGACGGTGCAGGTTGTAATTTGGGCGGTCCAGAAACGTAACCGGCTGCCAGGCAACGGCTTTTGCCGGTTCCAGCTGGGATCTGAAACGAAAGAGGGCATTAAACTGCCAGTGGCCGACACCCACATATTCGTGAGGTTTGAGCCGGTTGTAGGTCGAAAGCACTTCGATGGGATAGATGACATATGCATTATTGAAATTTGGTGCTTGTATAGCAAAGGGTGTTTCAGTGAGCAGGTGGGTGCTCAGGTGTTGGTTGATCTCGGCAAAACCTTCGGTATTTTGTGCCAGGCATATATACCGCAGCTCATCGCCATTGCGAAACTCCACACCCACCACAGGTTCAATGCCGGCGGCTTTACATTCTTTTACAAAATCATACACACCCGAGATGAGGTTAATGTCGGTCAAAGCCAGTCGTTTAACTCCCAGGTTTTGGGCATGCTCTACCAGGGCCTCCGGGCTGAGGGTGCCATACCGCATGGAGTAATAGGAGTGACAATTGAGATACATATTTTTTGCTTTTAGCAATCGGCTACAGCGATTGGCTGAGCTATTTATCAAAGACAGAATTCAGCACATGAATGATTAAATCGGACAATGGAATATTTATTTTATTATGAAAATCAATGAGCATATTAAAAATTAACTCATTAATTTTCAACTCCCCACCTCAACCCTGTTGCCTGTTGCCTGTTTTCTGCTGCCTACTGCCTTTTAAACAATTCAGAGAAATAATGACACAAATATGGTTAAAAAATTAGCAGGATATTGCTCTTAAAATTAGCAAAATATATAAAGTACTTACAGTGAATATTTTAAATGAAAATTGTGGGGGATAAGTATATATAAAAGACAATTGGAGATTCAAGGTCATTCAGGAATTTTGATAAAAAGATGGCATAATCGCCGAAAAGCGATTCATTCGATAGCACTAAAAATGAAACCGGAGAGGACAGTATTTTTAATGAAATAATTACAGATACATTTCAGCACATAGAAAAATCAAAGTATCAGAAATAAGAGAGCATTTTATTTCATTTTTTTCTCAATCGAATTCAGGATTTCCAGCTGCCTGGCCTGGCTCTCAAAAAGTACTTTAATCTGCTCTTCAAGCAAAAGGTCGATTTTCTGATTCAAGGCCCTGATTTCCAGCTCGGCTTTTAGATTTATCAGATAGTCATTTTCGGCACGTTTGCGATCTTTTTCTTCCTGCCGGTTTTGACTCATCATAATTATCGGAGCCTGCAGGGCCGCAATGCAGGATAAGATCAGATTCATCAGAATAAACGGATAAGGATCAAAATCTTCCCCTTTTGGGGCGATAGAGTTGAAGGTAATCCAAAAAACCAACAATAGAAAAAAGGAAATAATAAATGCCCAGCTTCCTCCAAATCTGGCAACTTTGTCCGAAATTTTTTGCCCCTTAGTGAGCATTTCTTTAGGTGGATGCAACAGGTTCTCAATGATCAGATTCTCATCAGAGATGGTTTTTTTTACGATATCCTGCAGTTTTTTAAGTTGCTCAGTTTCGGCAGACAACAAATCTGTTTTATTCTTTTCCATGCTTAAGTTTTTCAAAAATTTAACAAAATGAATAAAATTATTCCGAAAATACCCAAAAAAGAAGCCAAAAACAGGTAATCGGCGATTTGCTCATACCGGTGTTCGCATTTTTCATTTTTGGTCTTAATAGGAATAAATGAAAATAATGAGGAAATTGCAACCCAAAGGCCCAAAATAGAAGTAAATTCGTCAATAAGGCTATTTTAGTTTTATTTGTAAGATAAAACGATGTATCCCCGAAAAGACAAAATCCCAGAAGATCTGCGAAATGTCCAAGAAATGCTGAGAGGTTATATCGGCCAAATTTTGATTTCAAAGTACATGGATCAATGAAATAAATCAGTTTTACCGAAAATATAGTTTTTCTGTATAATAAGGCCCGGAATTTGATCATATTGAAAATAATCAACGGAAATTGATAAAATATCCCTCAAATGATTAAATTCTCCTTTTTTTTCTGACTAAATTATATAAAACCAAAGACACAGAGCTCACAATCAAAGCTGCAATAGCCAACGGAGTGATATTATCCGTCATTTCGCCGGAAATAATAGCTCCTATTCCTGAGCCTACAAAGAAAAAGATTGTGCCATAAACCGATGCGGCCAAACCAGCCTTATCACCCATATATCAAGAGCCAAAGCACTACTATTGGGGTCTGCAGCAGTAGTAAAGGCCATCAAAAAAGCAATAATTATAAAAAAGAAAAGCAAGCCGGGGTGGTGGTTCTGCGAAACAGCCCCAAGAACCATGATCGCCGAAAATATGAAATACAAAATCAGAAATAGCTTAAGAGACTTTTTGGCTCCAAGTTTTCGTGAAAGGTAAGAGTTAATAAACGAAAATGCAGCCATTAAGAGTCCCATTCCACCAAAAATATAAGGGAAAAGGTGCGGTTTGTGGTAGATTTCGCCAATTATTCTTTCAGAACTTGAAACCCAGCTGCTCAATATTGAGAATATGAGTGTGGCGATAGTTACATAGATTAAAAACCGGCGGTCTTTCAGAATATTTTTGATTTTTGATAATGTTTCACCAAATCCTGCTTTGGATCTTTTTTCGTTAGGATGGCTCTCCGGCATCCGGAATGACCATAGAAATACAATTATGGCAAATACCGGAGGAACCAAAAATACCACTTTCCAGGTAGAAAAATGCAGAATCCAGGCACCAAGAGCAGGGGCAATTACAGGGGTAAATAAAAATATCGCCAGCACAAACGACATAGTTTTGGCCATTTCATCGCCCGAAAACCGGTCTCTGACACATGCTATGGACGTCATAAAAACCGCAGCAGCTCCCATGCCTGCCATAAATCGAAAGAGGAAAACCAATGGAAGGTTTGGAGACAAAACAACACCTATACCACTAAAAATATAAAGAATTACACCAGCTCTCAGAATGGGTAACCGACCGAGGCGGTCAGTCAGATAGCCAAAGAATATTTGGGTGATTTGTCCCATAAAGAAAAAAGTGACAATATTGGCTGTTTGGCTGGTTTGGGTAATAATGCCGAAATGTTTCCTAACATCCGAAAAGGCAGGCAGCATGATATCAATGCCCAGGGCGGTGAGCACCATTGAGCACGATGTAAAAACAATAAATTCTCTTGAATCTTGTTTGGGGAATAGGCTGTTTTTCAATTACAAAGGGTTTTGTATCGCAAAAATATCAAACTGTGGTTAATTTTATCAGGGTAAATCCGACAAAGGATAGGGGGGATTTTCAATTTTTAAGCCTTATGTATTTTTCAATATTTACCCTGTCAATACCTTCCTTTGCGATTTTTTCTATGCCACTTTGAATCAAGGTATCTCCTTTGATCTCTATTTTAAAGTTAAAACTATTCCCTTCCCAGGCCCTATCTGAACAATATTCCAGATTCTCTGTATATTGGTCGTTTTTGAGGGTGTAAGTGCCTCCTCCGGATGAATAAACCGCTGATGAATCTTTTCCATTTGACAAATCGTGAAGGAAAAATGCAAAATGAGAGCCGTTGATTATTTTAATAAAAGATTTTCCATGCGTGTAGTCAGTGATTGTGGTGTCGCCTTTCTCAATTAAAGTGCCTGATAATAGCTTCCAGGTACCTTCAATCTGATTTTTTTCTGACTTTTTCTGACAAGAAGCAAGTATTGTCAATAATGCCAACAAGTAAAGATTCTTCATAATTAGGGTTGCTTTTTTTTCAAAAATAATAAAAAAAACAGTTCCATAAAATTCAATAATTAATAGTATTGCTAAGGCAGAAAATTTCTTAGAAAATCATCTTTCAAAATATTTTTTATAAATTTTAATTCTCTAATCTCTTTTTAATATAATTTTGGCACCCAACAAAGACCATGAAGTAAAAACCTATTGATTGTCTCTCAAAAAAGAAACCTATACCGTTGAAAATCAAAATCTTATTCATACTCCTGATTTTTTCCTGGAGTTGGAATGCTGAAGCCCAGCCAAAATCACAATTAAAAAATGTAAGGCTTTTTATGGTAGGCGTGCTCGAGTGGGCCGACAAAAATTCCTTTGCCTCTTTTGATAAGCGTGGAAGACTTGATGCGAAAATTCTTAAATTTTTTAAAGATAATGGTGTTGCTGATGACCACATTGTGTACTTAAAAGACAAAGAGGCCACAACCGATGTAGTCAGGAAAACTTATCGTGATTTTCTAAAAAAATCTTCGCCTGACGAAACGCTAATTTTTTATTACTGTGGCCATGGCTATAAGGATGATAACGAGAAAGTCTGCTTTGCCAATTATTCTGGTGCCAATTTCACTGCATCAGAAATCGTGAAGTCGGCTGATGAGCTCTTTAAAGGTAAAACTGCTTATTTTCTGGCAGATTGTTGTAACTCTGGTGGGTTGGCCGATGAAGCAAGAAAGTATAAAAAGAAGCAATTTGTTGCCCTGAATTCTGTCGTACCCAAAGACCTTTCCACAGGTAACTGGACATTTTCCAATGCCCTGCTTTATGGACTTCAGGGGCAAAATTTTGTAGATAAAAATGGAAACGGGAGTATTTCTCTAAGTGAATTGGCACAATACATTGATGAGGAAATGGCTGTGGTAGAAGAACAAAAATCGGCTTATTTTATTCCCACTAGCATGCAAAATACAATTATTACCAGCAATGTTCCCTCCAAAAAAGATCCTAAAGTAGGAATGAGGGTTAATGTAGATTACGACGGTGAACCGTATATGGGTTTTGTGACCGGGAAAAATAAAGAAGGGCTTTACAGCGTCCGATTTTACAGTTATCTCAATAATGAGACTGACCTTGTAAGTGCTTCGGAATTAATGCCAGTAAAATGTGCTTCAGATTTTAAAGTAGGGGCACGCGTAAAAGTTTATTCTGAAATGGACGAAGAATGGCTACCCGCAAAAGTGGAAAAGAAATTTATGTGCCTGCATTTCATCAGCTATGATGGATATGGACCAGAATGGAACGAGTGGGTTTCAACCGATAAAATAAAAAAGTAAAAGCAAATTAATATCAAACCTAATCAGAAATGAATCTTAGTTTCGAAAATCAGGGAGGTCAGGATCGTGAAATAGCCGGTTATTCTTACCTTTCACCTAGTTCTTCTGCAAAGTCTTACAAGGCTTCATCAGACATTAAAGGATCAAAATTGCCGGCAAAAGTTGATTTGCGGCCTTTTATGACTAAAGTAGAAGATCAGCAACGTCTTAGTAGCTGTACAGCCAATGCTGTAGCAGGTGCCTATGAGTATTTGGCAAAAAAATATCTTACCAAGAAAGCATTTGAAGTAAGTCGCCTGTTTGTTTATTATAATGCTCGCCTAAGAGCCGGCAATACTATAAAAGACAGCGGCAGCCATATCCAGTATGCAGTCGATAGTTTAATGAAAATTGGAGCATGCAAGGAAGAAGTTTGGCCTTACGATGCAAGCAAAGTAAATGCAAAACCTCATGAGAAATCATACCAAACGGCTGCAAACTTCAAGATTGAGAAGACAAGATTTGTTCCTGTGAAATTAGACGACTGGAAGAAATGTTTGGCCGAAGGTTATCCAATAGTATTTGGTATTGCCCTGTTTCCATCTTTTGATACCTGTACTAAAAACCATGGTTTTGTTCCGATGCCTTCACCAAACGAAACTTCAAGAAGTGCCCACGGTTTACATGCAATGCTGTGTGTGGGATATTCTGAAGTGGATAAAGTCTTTATTGTGAGAAATTCCTGGGGTGAAAAATGGGGTGATAAAGGATATTGTTATATGCCTTATGACTATGTAATCAATTCGAAATTTAACTTGGGTGATTGTTGGATTTTTGGCCGCTCAACTCCAATTCCTGATTCTGATGAAACCTGGATCGAAGATAAAAAATCAATAATAAATGATGGTAAAGGTATCGATCGCAACGATTTTCATTTCTATAAGCCTGATGATTACAAAGGCTTTGATGTATGGGAAACTATCGAAGTCGAAGAATATGATGATACTGTAACGGAGGAATATGATGAGCTGGAATATGAAAGTGAAGGTGAATACGATGAGATTTTGGAGGAATATGAAAGCCAATATGAAGATTTAGAAGAAGAAGAGGAGGAAGAAGAATCTGACGAAGAGGAAGAAGAATACGAGGAGGAAGAGGAATCTGACGAAGAGGAAGAAGAATACGAGGAGGAAGAGGAATCTGACGAAGAGGAAGAAGAAGAATACGAAGAGGATGAAGAATCTGAGGAGGAAGAAGAATCTGAGGAAGAGGAAGAAGAATACGAGGAGGAAGAAGAATCTGATGAAGAGGAAGAAGAAGAATACGAAGAGGATGAAGAATCTGAAGAGGAGGAAGAAGAATCTGAGGAAGAAGAAGAATACGAGGAGGAGGAAGAATCTGAAGAGGAGGAAGAAGAATCTGAGGAAGAAGAAGAATACGAGGAAGAAGAGGAGGAATCTGAAGAAGAGGAATACGAGGAAGAAGAGGAGGAATCTGAAGAAGAGTATGAAGAAGAAGCTTCTGAAGAAGAGAATTCAGAAGAGGAAGGCGGAGAGGAAGAATCTGAAGAAGAAGCCTGAAAATCGATGAGCAAGAGGCTGTCAAAAGGTAGTTTATAGAAAACACTTTGACAGCCTCTTTTTAATTTTTCTGATTTTAAATTTCAGACATTGTTTTTTGATTCAGACCACAATTTATCCTGAAAAAATTAATTACTTTGACTGTAGGTAAAGCCCAGACTAGCATTGATTTGAGTGTTTTTCACGCCTGCAGTATTATTGTTTTCGTAACTATTTTCCAGGGTGGTATTCAGCGAAATATGCTTTCCAACTTTATACTGGAGTTGGGTTAAGGCGTTCCATCTGAGGTATTTTGAGGTGATGGAAGGCTGGAAGAAAGTAATATTATTGAAAAACAACTTATCTTTCACGATTTCTGCTTTGAATTTTACGCGGGTTGAGTTCCTCCAAAGATTTCTGTCTTCTCGGGTATAAAAATCAGTTTTTTCCTTTAAAAAAGCATTGCTGATGCTCAGTTTTACCCTACTTTTTGGGTATTTTAATCCACCAATTATCTTATAGCCTACACCAATTCCGGCCAAAAACCTGGAATTTATTTTCCTCAAATTACTCTCTTCAAATGACCCAAATACAAGTCCATATACATCAGATTGATTGTAAAAGAATGTATTATTTAAATCTACATAAAACTCCCTCTCCTGTAGCAAACCATTGTTTTTTCCATATTGGTATTTAGGTGACGTATTTACACCCCAAATTGACTTTGGTTTCTCGTAATTTATGGATGCTCTTAGTGATAGCAGTTGCCGGTTGACGTTACCAGAATTATAAACACCATCAGCTCCAAATGAATAATACCATTCTGGCAATTTTTCTTTTTCTTCAGTCGAAGGCATGTCTGAATCTTCCTCTTCATCATCATCAGGTTCCTGATTTACCTGAGTAGAATCAGTTTGAGAAAAAACAGGAGATATCGCAAAAAAAAGAAACAGACCGACAAGCAGTAATTTGTAATATTTCATAGCTGGTTTTGGGGTAAAATTTTTGCAAAAATAATATTATTAAAAAAATAACCCCATTTGATCTTACTTAATATTAATGAAAAACTCTGATTTTTGATTTTATATATTATAAGATTCTGGTTTTCAGTCTTTTATTTTTTTTACATTAATTATTTATAATTTCAGGATTTACGAATTGAATATTAATTCTTGGCATAATTTCTGTGGTAAAAAACTGAAAGTATTTGCATCAATCCTCACGTTTATAATTTATTAAAAGAGTGATAGTTAGAAAATATAAATCAGGATTAGGTTAAACTATCATAGACATGAAAGTATTAATTGCCGAAGATAACGAACTGCTCAGAAAATCTTTGAGTTATTTTTTATCATCTAAAGGGTTTGATTTAAGTGAATTTGACAATGGTAGCCAGGCCATTGAGTCGCTGGGTCAGCAAAAGTATGACCTCATCATCACCGACATAAATTTGCCGGGTGCTTCAGGCATGGAGATCACTCAGTATGTAAGAAATACCCTTCAGGCCGATACTCCGATTATTGTTTTTACTGCTTCCAACATTGAGGAAATCGAGCTCGAATCTTTTGATCTTGGGGCCAACGAGTTCATTCCCAAGCCTATAAGTCCTTCTGTTTTATTGGTCAGAATCAATAAATTGCTCAAAAACAGACAGGAGGTTTAGTAAATTATCTCATTTAACTTTTCAAATAATTATTTTCAAATGATCGGAGTACAGGATAAAAATGAATGGGTGGAGCCATTTTTAGTGGTGGCCATTTTGTTTTTTTTCCTGGTTTCCCTTTCCGTATTTTTTGTAATAATTAGTATTAGAAACCAAAAAAACAGGAATCTAAAAAAGGAAGAACAATTTAAAGAAGCCATAGAGGAGATACTTTTCAAAGTACTTTTTGATGGACAAACCTATTTTTATTTCAACGAAAATTTTGCTTTTAGAAAATACCTGAGTCAGGCTTTTTTCAGAAATCACCTCAGAAAATCCTTAATAGAGCTACATAAAAATTATGATGGAATTAATGCCCTCAGACTAGAGAATTTTTACAGAGAGTCGGGTTTGATTTATGATTCATTGGAAAAAATAAAAGATCATGAATGGGAGGTCAAATGCCAGGGAATTATTGAATTAAGTGAGATGAATATCAAAGAATCATTTGAGGATATTGCCTGGATTTCTTTGAAAACTAAAAACAAAATACTGAAAATCACGGCTATAAATGCTTGCATCAGGCTTGATGCTAACCGGGGAATCATGCATCTGAGCCGTCACCTTGACAGATTTGATGTGTGGACTCAGGTAAATATCATCGATGCCATCGCCAAGCTTAACATTGAGCATCTTGAGGGTATCGACAAGTTGCTGAAATCGAAAAATAAATCGGTGGTAAGTCTTGGAATTAAAATCTCAAAAACTTTCCAATTGGCTGAATTATTGCCTGATATTGAAAAACTTACTGAAACCATTGAAAGTAAATCTATTAAAAAAGAAGGTCTGGAATTAATTGAGCATTTTCAAAATTAAAAAAACAGATGGGCATAAACTTTAAAGAAATATTTATAGTAATTACAGACTCCTATCTGTTTTTGATTTTTCTTTATGCGGTAGCCGTAATGTCATCTTATTTATTTTTGGCTTATTTATCTTATAAAGAGCTGCAATCTTATCTTAAACGAAACGGCTTTATCAATTATGACGTTTTGTTGTCTTGCCGTTTTGCACCTGAGCTTACACTCATAGCACCTGCCTATAACGAAGGAATGACCATTGAGGAGAATGTAAAATCTTTATTGTCATTAAATTACAATAATTACAAAGTGATTATTGTTAACGATGGCAGTAAGGATAATTCCATGGAACTACTGATAAAAACCTACAAACTTGAGGCCATGGAGCTGGATTATGAAGCAAATATCCCCACCAAAGAGGTAAAAGCTATCTATAAATCTAAAAACAACGCCTTTCGGAAGTTAATCGTAGTCGATAAAGTCAATGGTGGCAAAGCAGATGCCCTTAATGTGGGTATTAATATTGCCAAAAGTGCCTATGTGGTTTGTATAGATGTAGATTGTATTTTGGATAAAGATGCGTTGCTTAAGCTGGCCAAGCCCTTTATGGAGCAGGGCCGCAAACGCGTGATCGCAACAGGTGGGGTAGTAAGAATTGCCAATCAGTGCATCATTAAAGACGGAAGATTAATAAGTGTAAATGTACCCCGGAAAATGTTGCCCAGAATTCAGGTCTTGGAATATTTAAGGGCTTTTTTATTGGGAAGAATGGCCTGGGAACGATTGGATGGCTTATTGCTAATAAGCGGGGCGTTTGGTGCATTTGACAGGGAGATAGTATTGGCAGTGGGTGGTTACAACACCAAAACGGTAGGTGAAGACATGGAATTGGTGGTACGTATGCGGCGATATATGCACGAAAACAAGACGCCATACACCGTAAAATACATCCCTGACCCACTATGCTGGACCGAAGCTCCAGAGGATTTTACAATATTTAAGAAACAACGTAGCCGTTGGATGCGGGGAACAATGGAAACCCTCTGGATGCATAGGAAAATGTTTCTCAACCCCCGTTATAAAATTTTGGGTCTTCTAAGCGTGCCTTACTGGACATTTTTCGAGTTTTTAGCCCCATTTATAGAAATTGTCGGTCTTATTATTACAGCGGTTTTTATTTATTTAGGTTTGCTCGACTGGGGATTCTTCTTTTTGCTGCTGGCTTTTGTTTATTTTTTCAGCGTTTCATTTTCAATATTGGCTCTTCTTGCCGAGGAACTTACTTATCATAAATATCCACGGGTAAAGGATTTTCTAAAACTCTTCGTTGGAGCATTGGTCGAGCCATTTTATTATCATCCTCTTGCTGTATATGGTGCATTATTGGGTTACTATCAGAAAATAGTGGGCGTGAAAGGTTGGGGCGAAATGACCCGGAAAGGTTTTAATAAAGCGGAAGTTAAATAATTACCACATCTATTTATACTTATAGAATCACAAAGTCTTTCGCTTTTTTTCTGATTTTTTTGACATAAAATCTGTTATATTTCATACCCGCATTGCAACATATTTCTTTAAAATATTTTGGTTGAAAAACCTTAAATTTTTCTCTTCAAGAAAGCCCGGGCATTTTGCTGTTTCTACCCTTTTCTTTGTTAAATTTGTGAGTCTGCACTAATCATCAGTTCCTTTGATACATTTTGTAAAAAAGTGAGAATAAGAACAAAATTTACATTTATTCAATCTAAAATCACTATTTGATGGCAGCTCTGTCTTTTAAAGAAAAAGTTGGCTATGCACTGGGCGACGGTGCGGCCAACATCGCCTGGAGAGGCGTATCAACCTTCCTTTTTATTTTTTACACCGATGTTTTTGGTCTTAATCCCGCTGCGGTGGGCCTTTTGTTTCTAATTGCTCGCTTTGGTGATGGAGTGAGCGACATCCTGATGGGGATTATCTGTGATCGTACAACCACCAAATATGGCAAATTTAGACCCTGGATTTTGTGGTCAGCCATTCCTTTGGGAATTATCCTTTCGCTCCTTTTTATGAGCCCTGATTTTTCTCAAACCGGAAAATTGATTTATGCCTATGTGGTTTACAACCTTTTTACGCTCATATACACGGCCAATAACATTCCCTATGGAGCTCTTATGGCCGTAATGACCGGCGATGACAAAGAACGCACAAGTCTTGGCTCATTCAGGATGGTAGGTGCCTTTGTGGGAGGTATGGTGGTACAGGGTGCTTTGCTTTTTTTGGTAGCCTATTATGGAAATATCAACCCTGAGGTTAAAATCAATAAACTCGAAGCCAGCAAATATGAAGTTACGGTTTCAGCGTCGAAAGATGTAAAAAATGTAAATATCAAAACCAAAGATGGCCTGGCACAATTTATTTGGGCTGATCAATCCATAAAAGACAATACTCCGACCCAGGGAAAAAGTTTTTCGATGGTTGCCAATAAAGAATATACCTTTCTGGTAAGTGGAGAAGATAATCTGGATGCCGGAAAAATTACGATTGTTGACCAGAAAAGAGGCTATAGTTATGCTATTTATCTCCTTTCTTTTTTCCTGTCAATCTTTATGATTCTTACTTTTTTGAGTACAAAAGAAAGGGTTTTGCCACCCAAAAATCAGGAAACCAATCTCAAAAAAGATATAAAAGATTTGATAAAAAACAAGCCCTGGATCGTTTTGCTGGTCATGGGAATTGTTTTTCAGGTGTTTAATTCCATCAAGCAAGGTATTGTGGTGATATATTTCACGCATTATTTGCATAATCCACTGCTTACCTCTTCGTATTTGATATCTCTGGCTTTTGCCTCTATTCTGGGAGCGATGATTACCACGCCTTTGGGTAAAAAACTGGGTAAAAGAAACCTCTTTATTTATGCCTTATTGTTTTCAGGTCTTGTAAATGCCCTCATTACATTTTGTGGACCCGACGACATTTCAGCTATTTTTTCTCTTGGAATATTAAGCGAAATCGGTGCTGCAGTCTTCCCAACCTTATTTTTTGCTATGCTTGGCGATGCCGCCGATTATTCTGAATTTAAGAATGGACGCAGAGCCACCGGGTTGGTATATTCGGCAGGTTCTTTTGCTACCAAATTTGGGGGTGGCATTGGTGGCGTTATCATCGGTATGGTGCTGGCCTCTTTTAATTACAATGGACAGAACGAAGTAGCCATTCAGGGTGCAGTACCCGGAATAGTCATGCTTATGAGCTGGATTCCTACAATAGTGGCGTTGTTTGGAGCGGTATTTATGCTCCTTTACCCGCTTACTCAATCCAAAATGGATGAGATTACTCTTGAATTGAATCGTAGAAGAGCAGGAGAGGAGGCGTAAGTTTAATTTTTGAACAATTTTTTTAATAAAAACATGAAATTCGGACATTTTGATGATTCCAAAAGAGAATATGTAATCACCAACCCAAAAACACCCTGGCCATGGATTAACTATCTCGGAAATGAAGACTTTTTTTCATTAATATCCAATACAGCAGGAGGTTATACTTTTTATAAAGATGCAAAATTTAGAAGGCTCACCAGGTATCGGTATAACAACGTGCCTATGGATGCCGGTGGAAAGTATTTTTATATCAAAGATGAAGATACCATCTGGTCACCAGGATGGAAACCCTGCAAAACAGAGCTTGACGAATATGAGTGCCGCCATGGCATGAATTATAGCTCCATCAAAGGGGTAAAAAATGGAGTTTCGGCCAAAGCACTGTATTTTGTTCCTTTAAAAACCTGGGCAGAGGTACAAAAACTGACACTAACCAACCATTCTGATTCTATCAAAAAACTAAAAGTATTTTCATTTGTAGAATGGGCACTTTGGAATGCCGCTGCCGACATGGAAAACTTCCAGAGAAACTTTTCCACAGGCGAAGTAGAGATTCAGGATTCAGTGATTTACCACAAAACAGAATACAAGGAAAGAAGAGACCATTTCGCCTATTATTCCGTAAACGTTCCGATTCAGGGTTTTGACACCGACAGAGAAAGCTTTTTCGGGCTATACAATGGTTTCGATGAGCCTCAGGTAGTTGCCGAAGGTACTCCCCGCAAAACAGAAGCACACGGATGGTCACCCATAGCTTCTCATTATATTGAAGTAGAATTAAAACCCGGAGAAAGCAGAGATCTTATTTTTGTTTTGGGTTATGTTGAAAATGCAGCTGAAGAAAAATGGGAATCTAAAAATATTATCAATAAAACCAAAGCCAAAGAAACCATCGCCAGATTTGATACCGTAGAAAAAGTCGATGCAGCTCTTGCCGATTTACGAAAATATTGGGATAATTTGCTGAGCGTGTATTCGGTTAATTCCGGCGATGAAAAACTCGACAGAATGGTCAATATCTGGAATCAGTATCAATGCATGATTACCTTCTGTTTTTCTCGTTCTGCTTCGTTTTTTGAGTCTGGTATAGGCAGAGGAATGGGTTTCCGTGACTCCAATCAGGATCTGATAGGTTTTGTGCATCAGATACCCGAGCGTGCCAGGGAAAGAATTATTGACATCGCTTCCACGCAGTTTCCTGACGGCGGTTGTTATCATCAATACCAGCCATTGACCAAAAGAGGCAACAACGACATCGGAGGTGGTTTTAATGACGACCCCATGTGGCTGATTTTGGGTACAGTGAGTTACATTAAAGAATCAGGTGATTTCTCGATTTTGGATGAAATGGTGCCTTTTGACAATGATCCTGCCACCGCAACCTCGCTTTTCCATCATCTAACCGTTTCTTTCAATCACGTCATTGAGCATTTGGGTCCCCATGGTTTGCCCTTGATTGGCCGGGCCGACTGGAACGACTGCCTGAACCTCAACTGTTTCTCCAATGACCCCAACGAGTCATTCCAAACTACCGAGAATAAGACCGAAGGCACCAAAGCGGAGTCTATTATGATTGCAGGACTCTTTGTGGTTTATGGCCGTGACTATGTGGCTCTTTGTAAGCGTCTTGGTAAAGCAGATGAAGCAGAAAGAGCTCAAAAGCATGTGGATGCGATGATTGATGCTGTAAAAAAATATGGCTGGGACGGAGAGTGGTTTTTGCGTGCCTATGATTATTTTGGAAACAAAATCGGTAGCAATGAAAATGAGGAAGGCAAGATTTTTATCGAATCCAACGGCTGGTGCACCATGGCGGGCATAGGGCAGGAGGAAGGCTACTGTGATCAGGCCTTGGATGCCGTAAAAGAACGGCTTGACACGCCTTATGGCATTGTTTTGAACAATCCGGCATTCACAAAATACTACATAGAATACGGTGAAATCTCCACTTATCCGCCCGGATACAAGGAAAATGCCGGTATTTTCTGTCATAATAATCCATGGATAATGATAGGCGAAACCGTTCGTGGCAATGGAAACAGAGCATGGGAATATTACCAGAAGATTTGCCCTTCTTATCTGGAAGAAATCAGCGAACTGCATAAAACCGAACCTTACGTATATGCACAGATGGTTGCCGGAAAAGATGCGTTTAAACCCGGTGAAGCTAAAAACTCCTGGCTTACGGGTACAGCCTCCTGGAACTTTTACGCCATCAGTCAGTATATATTTGGTATTCGCCCTGATTATGATGGACTTATGGTTGATCCTTGTATTCCCAATGATTGGAAAGAAGCCAAGATCACCCGCAAGTTTCGCGGGGCAACTTACAGGATAAGCATTAAAAACCCGGATTCAAAATCAAAAGGGGTAAAACAACTCATAGTTGATGGAAAAACCATCAATGGAAACATTATACCTGTGTTTGCTGACGGTCAGGTGCATGAGGTGCTTGCCGTTTTAGGGTAAAATATTCGCCACAGCGTTTCTTTTTGGGACGCTGTGGCTGATTTGAAAAACTTTTGAGGGGTCTAATTTTTTTTTAAATAATTACTATCAAACGAAAAAAAATAAATCAAATGTGACCTTATAACAGCCTGCACTGTTTGAACACAATCAAAATTCTCAACAGGAGAAAGGAAAATTTCATGAATAAATGATTTTGAGAATTTTGAGTGTGTGAGAATGCAGGGTGCAGTTTTTTTTGCTTCGTTTTTTTTCGAAAAAAAATGAAGGCCCAGGCGGCAGCCGACACAAAGAATGTAATGGCGTATTTTTCTTTTTTTTACGAAATGTCATCTAATTGAAAGTTAAAGACCTATTTTTTTTTTAGTTAAAATAATAATTAACCCTAATCAGATTTATTATATTTTTATAAAGGGGATATGATGAATCTATGAAGGATAATGGTGTTTTAAGGAAGATTCAGCCTTTAAATTAATATATAAAATGTTACCGAGAATTAATGAAGTATTGGAAGTAGAGTTCCCAAAAGTCAAAACCCGGTGGAATAACCAAGAGGTAAGATGGGTGAATTTCTCCAATATCCTTTCCGAAATAACGGCATCAAGTACTTTTTCGCAACTTCTTAACAAAGAAACATTTGCAAAAGTAAAAACAGATGGGCGTACACTATATTGGGATAAATTAGCTTTAATACAAGACTATGATGGTACCATAAAGCCGGCTTCTCTTGATTTTTGTCCGGATGTTTTATATCAGAATAGTCAACTCGAAGGTGAAATTACCGCCTAATTTCTTATTATGTTCCAAAACTTAATCGAATATCTGAGGAATCAAATCCACCGTCTGACTTTTGATTTATAGGCTGTAAAACTATTCCCGAAATTTTTTTCCATGGTTTCTTCCTCCATAGGAATAATTTTAAAATTCATAACTCCCCAAAAAATAATTGGAGATAAAAACGCCGTAAGCGACCCCATTAAAACAGAGATACCTAAAAGTGCGAGGTTCATACCCAGATAAATCGGATTTCGGCTAAAACTAAAAGTACCGTTTGAAACCAATTTATCAGGGGTTTCAAAAGGCTGGATACTGGTTTTTTGTTCGGTCAGAATTTTGTTTGAAAAATAAACTACGATAAGACCTAATACCAATAATACTATTCCAATGTAAGAATAAGGCGAATATATTATCTGGATAATTGGAAAAGCAAAATGCAAAAGCACTGATAAAGACTGAGACAGTATGAAGTATCCATCAGGCTTTATACTGGATTTCATGATTTAAAAACAAATGAATTATAAAACCGTGAACCTTTCGAAGTTTGCTCAAAACTTCTTCATCATTATTACGCCAACCACAATAAGTACCAACCCGGCCAGGCGACCCAAACTTATGGGTTGATGCTGAGCCCCCATGATTTCAAAATGCTCCATGAGCATTGAGATGAGCAATTGGCCTGCTACCACCAGACCAAAAGTAAGCCCCGGGCCGATTTTCGGAAAAGCAAAAACAATAACTGTAACGTAAAAAGCCCCTAAAAGCCCGCCTGCCCAGGCATAAGCCGGTGCTGACTTGAGTCCTTTTATCGATACATTGTTGGATGTCAACAAGATATAGATAAGTAAGGCAAGGATACCCACCACAAATGATATCATAGATGCATGCACAGGACTACCTCCCGATTTGGCCAGTTTACTATTCATACCGGCCTGAATAGGTAATATCGCCCCGGCCACAAACGCTATGATTACCCAGATAAATTTTTCCATGAGGTTTTGTTGATGTAATTTTTGATGATTCCAAGTCTCAAAATTATGAGAAATAAGATTGAATTAGGTAAAATAGAGATGATTTTTAAAATTTGATTCAGTATTCACTAAGTCGGCTCCAATAACTAAATGGTTCTTGCCTTTAAATAAAGAATATGATTTTCATTAAGAATTTATGTTTAACATTATTCCAAGGGAAAACGCTAATAGGATTATTTCTCAAAAAATGGAATGATTGATACTAACCCTAAAAATCGAATTGCTGAATTGTAATTTGTCGTCACCAATAAAACTCTTGCTAAATCTATAATTCAGATAACAATTTAAGCTTGTTTTTCTAGAAATAAAATAATTGGCTTCTGCATAAAGTCCGGTTTGTAAATTTTTTCTCAAGATATCGTATTTGGGTCTAATTATGTTTAAATACATAGGTAAGTGGAATTTAAAAAATGTCCTTGTGTTGGGCTGAACTATAAATTCAAAATTATAGTGAAATTCTAAATTGTGATCCATTAAACTTTCACTTTTTCGAATTAAATATTCATAAAGAAGGTTTTTTCTATAATTTATTTCAAACAAATGACCCCTTTGTTGTTGAGAATTTATTTGATGAACATTTCTGTATCTCGAGCTCAGGTTCAGGTTGATACCATAGTCAAAGTCATGTCTAAAATATTTTATGAATGAGTTCTCAAAAGTTTTATAATCATAGTAGCCAATTCTATTACTTAAACCTTCAAGTCCACCTTTGAATTCTAATTTTCCACCTGTTTCTCGGCTGTAATCTGTAAAAATAAGATTATCGTAAAGAATGTTAAAGTATTTTAAACTATTGAATTGTTGAATGCCAATAGTCTTGCAAATACTATCCAAAAGGCTGATTTGGTCAATATATTGGTATCTGTAATCATTCAAAAATCTTCTGTTTCTTGCTTCAACAACTCCACTTGCCAATTTTTCGATTTTCGAAGAGTCGATTTCAGTTGATATGCCTTTTGATATCAAGTCTTTAACGATGAAAATTGCAGTTACGGCGTCTGATACATTTTCGATTCTACCTTTTCCTATCCCAAAATTAAAATATAAGTTATAATTATTTGTGTTGTAGTCTGTTGACTTGAATTTGGGATTTAAATAAGAGTTGAAACCAAATTCTAGAATCTTAAAATTTAGATTTTTAGTGTATAAATTCTTAGAGAAAGAATAGAAAATATTGTTAACCAAATTTACGGTTCGTTTCGATGAGTCTGTTTGGTCGAAATGACCAGAATACCTGGAATATAAAAAATTAGTAGATACTGAAAGATTTTCTATTAATTGTACTTTATCCTTGCTTTTAGTCCTGATATAAGATATATAATTTGAAAGAGATTTTTTAGAATCAAATGTATTAAAATTATTGTCATAAATATTTCGATTGGAATTACCACTTAGCGAAAAGTCAGTATTCAGAAATCTATAGTTTTGATATCTAAATTTAAACGTGTTTAAATCATAGGATTGAGCGTGAATCTTTGTGGTAAAAATACTGATAAGCAAAAATATAAAAGAAATTTTTGAGGAGAAGGGGGATTGGTATCTCACGATTTTAGCAGATAAGTTTTTTGTAAATATAGGTTGTTTTTTTGGTTTACCAAGAAATTATATTTGAAGGAATCCATGTTACTTTAAAGTCCTTTTTATCATTTATACTAAAGATTCAAGAGGAATTTATTATTTTTAAATTATTTGTTTTGAGAATTTTAATTTTGTATGACATTTTCGATTTAATAAAAAAAATGCGTCCCTCCTGGCACGCATCAAATATTTTTTATTTCCTGATCTCTCCATCCACTTTCCGCCAGATATTCAGGGGGTTGGCGGTTTTAAGTTCGTCGGGCAAGAGGCTGTCGGGCATATCCTGGAAGCATACGGGTCGGGTAAAACGGTGAATGGCCAGTGTGCCTACCGAGGTACTCCGGCTGTTGGTTGTAGCTGGAAATGGCCCGCCATGTACCATAGCATGTGTTACTTCTACACCCGTCGGAAAGGCGTTGATAATCAATCTTCCCACTTTTTGCTCTAAAATCTGAAGTAAGTCGGCATATGCTGTCAATTCCTCTTCTGTGCCAAATACCGAGGCCGTCAAATGCCCGCTGAGTTCGTTGGCAAGTTTCAATATTTCTTCCTTGCTTTGGCAGTTTACCACCAAACTCGATGGACCAAATACTTCCTCTTTCAAATGCTCATTTTCGGTGAATCCTGCATAATCGGTGCTGAAAATCATGGGCTTAGCAGCTGTGAATCCCTCGGGTTGAGTGCCTGTACTCAATATTTCTGCTCCAAGGCTAAATTGTTCTATACCTTTTTCATAAGCAGCCTGAATACCCCGGTTTAGCATAATGCCTCCGCTTGCTTTAGGTGTTTCTTTTTTTAGATTTTCGATAAAAGTATCATCTTTTTGCACCACCATCAGGCCGGGATTGGTACAAAACTGCCCCACACCCATAGTCACTGAGCCCAGATAGGCTTTGGTGAGTGCTTCGCCTTTTTCTTTTAAAGTTTTGGGTAAAATAAATACAGGATTGATGCTCCCCATTTCGGCATAAACCGGGATGGGTTCCGGGCGAAGGGCAGCAGTATCAAAAATCGCCTTTCCGCCCCGGTAAGACCCTGTAAAACCAATGGCCTTTATCTGAGGATGTTTTACCAAGGCCTGACCGATTTCCACACCATCGTCGATAATTAACGAAAAAACGCCATCAGGCATGCCTGTCTTTTTGGCTGCTTCAATAATGGCCGTTCCGACCAGTTCAGAAGTGCCCAAATGCGAAGGATGTGCCTTATAAACCACTGGACAGCCCGCTGCCAAAGCCGAAACGGTATCTCCACCGGCAACAGAAAATGCCAAAGGGAAATTGCTGGCTCCGAAAACACCCACCGGTCCCAACGGCCGCTCCATCGCCCTGATGTCGGGTTTGGGTAATGGCTGGCGGTCAGGCTGAGGGGTATCAATGATGGCATTGACCCATGAGCCTTCTTTTATGTAACCGGCAAAAAGCCTTAACTGACTAAGGGTGCGGCCACGCTCGCCTTGAGCACGGCCTGTTGGCAAACCACTTTCGGCCACATAGCGTTCCAATAAGGTATCTCCCAATGCTTCTATCTCTGTTGCTATGGCCTCCAGAAATTCTGCCTTTTTGTTGCCGGAAAAGTTTCGGTAGGTTTTAAATGCTTCCGAAGCTTTAATGACAGCTTTTTCCAGTTCTGAATGAGTCGCTTTAAAAAAAAGCGGTCCGAGAGGCTCACCGGTTGCGGGGTTGATGGCTTGAATTCCTACGGTACCCTCTGAAGAGGTCTCAAATCCTATGATATTTTTGCCTGAAAGCATTTTTATTCTACGGTGTTAATTAAAGTTCCTACTTTTTCTATGGTGATTTTCACTATGTCGCCCGATATCATGCTGAAATCATCCGGCGGAATGATACCTGTACCCGTCATTAGATAGCAACCGTGCGGAAAGCTGCATTCTCGTGTGAGATATGCTACCAATTCGGTAAAATTGCGTTTCATTTGAGCTGTGGAGGTATTTCCTGCGAAAACGATCTCATTATTTCTGATTATCTCCAGATTTATCTCTGAGTTTTGCCCCAGATTTCCTTCAAAAACATATAAACAAGGCCCAATGGCCGCACTTTTATCGTAGCTTTTGGCTTGCGGTAGGTATAATGGATTTTCACCCTCAATATCCCTTGAACTTATGTCATTTCCAACAGTATAGCCGGCAATTTTACCTTGGGAATTCACAAAAAGCGTAAATTCCGGCTCAGGCACGTTCCATTTTGAGTCTTTCCTGATTTTGATATTTTGCTGGTGCCCCACTGTACGGGCTGCAGTTGCTTTGAAAAATAGTTCAGGGCGATCAGCGTCATACACTCTGTCGTAAAAATCACCGCCTCCGGCATCTTTCGATTCTTCCATGCGGGCTTTTTTACTTCTCAAATAAGTCACGCCTGAAGCCCATATTTCCTGATTTTTAATCGGGGGGAGAAAGTCACTCTCAGAAGGAAGATACTCCGGTGATTTTTTACAAGTTTTTAGAAAATCGGTTAAAGAATCCTGATTAACAATATAATCCCAGTCTTCGCTTTCCAGTTTGAAACTTTGATTTTCGAATTCTAAGTAAATTCCTTTTTGGGTGTTGAATAATTTCATGATAGAAAATTTATGCAAATTTATACTTTTTTTGAAGGAATTTAAACACTTGGGCGGAGAGGAGTGTTTATCTTTGGAAATCGTTTCGGTGGAGTTAAACTTTCATCGGAAAATAAACATAAAATATGACTCAGGAAATCAGGATTCCACTTGTTGACGCCCAGGATAACATTATTGGTCACGCCGAAAAATTAGAAGTGCATATTAAAGGATGGCTTCACCGGGCCTTCTCTATTTTGGTATTTAATACGAAAGGAGAAATTCTGATTCATCAACGGGCTCTGGAGAAATATCATTCTCCCGGTCTGTGGACCAACACTTGTTGCGGGCATCCCAACGAAAATGAATCACTTCTTGCGGCGGTGCACCGTCGTTTACAGGAAGAAATGGGCTTTGACTGTGAGCTTTCTGAGCGTTTTGTGTTTCATTATGAAGCTTATTTTGACAATGGTCTCACTGAAAACGAAATAGACCACGTGTTTTTTGGTGAATTTGAGGGTGATTTTGAAGTAAATCCTGAAGAAGTGGCTGATTTTAAGTGGATAAGGGTTGAAAATGTAAAATCAGAGATTGCCATAAATCCTGAAAACTATACCGTTTGGTTTAAGGAAATCATGAACAGGATTTGAGATTTATTAAAATTTCAAAACATAACCTTCAATTTGAATCTTTCTCTTCATCTGGCTGCTTGATTTCCATTTTTTTCATATAGAAAAACTCACCAGATTCACCACCATAGAGGGTGTTGGTTTTTTTGTATCCAAACACCAGAAAGGTTTGCGGAAACCAGGAAATCATTTCTACTGATATCTCCGAAAGCTTTGATGCATTGGTTTTCTTCAGGTCCAAAGGTGCCAGTGTTTCGGCTTTATGGCCTTTTTTAATCCATTTGAGTTGAATCGTTTCCTCTTTTGGATAAGCCACAAGTACTTTATTGCCAACATGGTTTGCTTGAACTTTATCGAGCAATGATTCGCTCGCAAGATTCTTAAGGTCAATACTGTAGTCCCAGGTCTTTTTTCCTTCGAAATCAAAACTCATCATGATGGCATGGGTATATCTGAAGTTGGTAGCTTCACGCCTGGTGATGCCATTGTCATAGGTATTGATTGAAGGGGTTCTGGAGGAAATGTATGTATTAGATTTATATTCAGGGAAATATACCTCTGCAAGTAGCATCACTTCATTCTCGAATATAAATGGCTGCTGTAGGTTTAGTTTATATTTAATCTTAAACTCTTTGCCTTTTTTAGCTTTGAGTTCTTTTCTTTTTTTTAATTTTTCCTGCCTTTTTTCAGGTAAATAAGTGTAGAAATTTTCAAATTCAGAAAACTTGATGTACTGCCTTTTTTCAGGATCTTTAATTGGGAAATAGTAAAATCCCAGAGCAAGGTCACCACAATCTTCAGCAAAACTTCCCGCCATAAACTGATTCTGCTCATTGATTTTCAATATATTGGCGTTCAGTATTTTTTTATTTTTGTCTTCTAATCTAACCTCATTTATTTTTTTGCCCTCCAAATCAAAAGAGAGTATACGAAAAGCACATTTTTTGGTTTCTCTCATCATCAGATAAAATTCATTCTCCGGCTCGTTGGTTTCGATAGTCTGAATCTCAAGATGATTGTTGTAAATACCTGGTAAAACTTTGGCAGATTTGTCAAACATACGGTGAAGTTCTACCACTGGTCTGTCGTTGTATTCACCGCCAATCATAACTTTACTTTTATAACCAACAAAGTGCTCAATTTGAATGTTGGTTAGAAGCTCAGTTTCGATAAATATCAGGTCTCCTTTATCTAAATCTATTTTCAGGATTTTTATTTTTTCACCATTTTTCTCTTTTAGCAAACAATAGAATCCATCGGTAGATAAATAATATTTTTCAAGCTCAAAAAATAAACCAGGGTCAAAATTATTAAACCAAACAGGCACCAGATTTTTGTCATATTTTGTAATAATCAACTTCGCTTTTTTATTAAACATCCCTTGCTGGTCTTTTACAATTATGACGCCATTGCTGTCCAAAGGTACAATTGTGAGATCTTCGTAAACTGAATTGCTCATTGCGATTTCGACCTCTTTCGACTCCACCAACTGGGCAATAGAGGTAAATGCTGAAATTAAAAATAAAAAAGCAGTGATAATTTTTCTCATCTTTTGCCCAATTCTATGGCTTCCAAATGGGTGATTTTTCGGTTCTCAAGGGTCATCCTCATGATTGTTCTAACATGATGAAAGCCATGCTTGCCTGCTGCACCCGGATTGATATATGCCAAATTAAACTTCTCCCGGTCCTTTATCACACGTAAAATATGCGAATGCCCGCAAAGAAACAAGTCAGGGCTATGAATTTTTAATAATTTTTGGATTCTTCCCGAATATTTAGGCGGGAGACTGCCTATGTGGGTTATCAAAACTTTCAAACCTTCCGCTTCAAAAATTAAATCTTCAGGCAAAAAATGGCGGATGTTTGCATCATCAATGTTTCCGAAAACAGCTTTAAGGGGTTTGAATTCCTGCAGTTGCTCTATAATTTGCACCGAACCAATGTCACCCATATGCCAGATTTCATCACAGTCAGCAAAATACTTAAACACCTCAGGGTCTAGCCAGGAGTGGGTATCAGAGATGAGACCAACTTTGAGCATTAGTATTTGACTTTAATGCCGTGATATTCACTTTGTTCTTCGTAATCTTTCCTAAGCGGATGGCCTTCCCAGTCTGCGGGTAATAATATTCTCCTGAGATCAGGGTGGTTTATGAATTTTATTCCGAAAAAGTCAAAAATTTCACGTTCATGCCATTCTGCAGTTTTCCAGATTGACGACACTGAATATATCTTTTGTGCCGTGTCTAAATTCCTGTCGGCCTCTATTTTCAAATGAATCGAATGCTCTAAGGGAATGGAAGTAAGTGTATAGATAAGGTCAATGGTACCGGCTTCGGGGCCGTTGTCAATGGCCGATATACTGTTTAGTAAATCAAACAGGGTGTTTGAATCTGAAAAAAGAAATTCACAAGCCACCAATAAATCTTTGGCTATTATAGAGATTATGGGCTGCAAACTATCTGTTGCAACTACTTCGGCTTCAATTTTCAGGTTTGAAACCAGTAGTTTTTTTATTTTTTCAGTGTTCGAAAAATTCATCCTTTAATTTTTTTGAGCCAAAAGATACAGAACCGCCATTCTTACAGCTACACCGTTTTCAACCTGATCCAAAATTATTGCATGGTTTGAATCTGCTGCATCAGAGCTTAGTTCTACTCCTCGGTTTATTGGCCCCGGGTGCATCACTACGATAGGCTTTTCCAGAGCATCGAGCATCGCTTTATTGATTCCGTAGTATATCGAATATTCTCTTAAACTTGGAAAGTATTTTAACTGTTGCCTTTCGAGCTGAATCCTCAAGACATTGGCTACATCGCACCAGGCGAGGGCTTCCTGCACGGTATCAATCACTTGCACACCCAGGTCAGTGAGGTACTTAGGGATCAATGTTTTAGGACCACAAACTCTCACGTCGGCACCGAGTTTTTGCAAACAAAATATATTGGAAAGTGCTACCCGACTGTGGAGTATGTCGCCTATAATGGCTATTCTCTTTCCTGCCAGGTCTCCGATCTTTTCTTGCATCGAAAAGGCATCCAAAAGTGCCTGTGTGGGGTGTTCATGGGTGCCATCGCCGGCATTTACGATATTGGCTTTGATTTTATTGGATAAAAAATGCGGAGCTCCCGGGCTGCTGTGTCGCATCACTATCATGTCCACCTTCATGGCCAGGATGTTATTGACAGTATCAAGCAAAGTCTCTCCTTTTTTTACCGAACTCCCTGCCGATGAGAAGTTTATGGTATCAGCTGAAAGTCTTTTTTCTGCCAGCTCAAATGATAAACGTGTACGTGTAGAATTTTCAAAAAAAACGTTGGCTATCGTAATGTCTCTGAGAGAAGGAACTTTTTTTATCGGTCTGTTAATAACTTCTTTGAATTCTTTGGCGGTATGAAGAATAAGTTGAATATCGTTTTCGGTGATATTTTTAATACCTAACAGATGACGACTGCTGAGTTCCTGCATGAAGAGAGAATAATTTTACAAAAATATAAATTAAAGTATATTTCTGAAATTATCAGACTAAGTATTTATCCAAAAAAATAGAATTGGCTGCAACAAGCTATGAATGAAAAGCTTTTTTACAGCAAATTTAAGCTGAGCATTTTTTCAAAAACGAAAGATTTTGTACCGTAGATTTTGGCTTTTTCACCCATAGGTGATACCAGTATTTCCAGGTCTTTTTTGAAGTCAACCAGGCAATATTTGTTGATGGCCTGAGACAGAGTCGAAACAATCAAATCGCCGGCCTTCGTCATAATACCGTCGATTATTATAGTTTCCGGATTAAACATGTGAATCGCCATCGAAAGCCCTTTTCCAAGTTCGCGGCCAATATCAAATATTAAATCAATCGAAAATTCATCTCCTTTCAGGGCCGCGTCAATTACATCTTCAAGCCTGATGGCATCTTTTTTTAAGGCCAACGTGGATGTCTTTCCATTTTCAAGTCCTTGTTTTGCTTTTTTTATCAGTGCCGATGCCGAAGCTTCAGTTTCCAGGCAACCTTTTTTACCACAGTGACAAAGTTCTCCTTGCGGATTGATCTGAATATGACCCAATTCGCCCGCAAAACCACTAGCACCTTTGATAATAAAACCATTGCTTAATATTCCCAGACCGATACCCCAGTCAAGGTTTATCAATAAGACATTCTTTTTATTTTTTGCCAAGCCAAAATGATGCTCACCCAGCATGGAAGCCTGCGTGTCATGCGTGATAAATGTGGGCAGGTTCAGTTCCTTTGATAAGATTCCTGCCAGTGAAAGTTCATTTTGATTGTGGAGTGGGTAAGTATAATTGATGCCTTTCTCAATACTTAAAAGACCCGGCGAGGAAATCCCTATCGACCATATATTTTTATCCCCAATAAATGTTTTTGCTGAATATTTTATGGCTTCTACAATATCCTCACTGTTGATATTTATGGTAATTGTTTCCTGCTTTTTGATCTCATTCCTAAGATTTATAAGGTAAAAATTGGTCTCATGAATATTGATATCAATAACCACAATCAGGTTTTTTTCGGGATTGATATCAAATAAACTTGGACGGCGTCCCGACTTGGTTTTAGAGGCTCCTGCTTCTTTTATCCATTTGTTTTCTACCAACTCATTGATGAAAACCGTTATTGATGGCACACTGGTGTGAAGTTTTTTGGCAAGTTGTGCAATGGTCATCGCTCCGGAATCATAAATCTCTCTTAAAATTTCTACGATATATTGATTTTTCTTGATTTCAACAACCGATGAATATTCAACGCCCGGATTAGTTTCAAAACTCATATTTAGGTTCTCTTTAGGTAATATTTACAAAAATAATTAAATCTATAGCTTTTACCAACTAATAATTTACGAATGGAGAATTAGAGGTAAAAGCTGCATTTCGGTTCATTTTTTTATTTTTTTTAAAACAATATAAGCATGATTTTTTTGATGAAAAAAATTACATAAACGCTCTCTCTTTCTTAAATTTTCTCAAATAAACTAAGATTGAATTTTTGGAAAAATCAGATGTGGTTTTCTAAGTGTTATTTTTTGAAAGGAAAATTAAAAATTTGATTTTCAGGTTAATGGTTTGTAGATTTAAAAAAAATAGGATTCTCCAAAAACAATAAACTAACTTAAGAAATTGTGAGTTGATAATTTTTCAGGAGAGCTTCTTAATTATCCATAAAATCAGATTCAGGATACCACTCAACAATAACATGGTAGTTATTGGGAAATAAAATTTAAAATTATCTTTTTCGTATCTGATATCGCCCGGAAGTCTCCCAATAAAATTTAATCGGTTTCCGACAAAATATATAATTACTCCAACCAATATGATGACAATTCCTGTTATGATAATATATTTTCCTGTTTCAGGGTTCATACTTTTTATTTTTATTCAAATTTATTGGATTTTGAGAAAAAAAACACTTATTTTGTGTGCAAAACATTAAAATTAGATGAGTCTAACTTTTTCATTGGAGTCTCTGCTTAAAGTCAATCCCATACTGCTTGCTTTTTTTGCAACATTGTTTACCTGGGGTGTTACTGCTCTTGGTTCTTCATTGGTATTTTTTTTCAAAGAGATCAACAAAAAAGCGTTGAACCTAATGCTGGGTTTTGCAGCTGGGGTGATGATAGCTGCGAGTTTTTGGTCCTTGCTGGCACCTGCAATCGAGATGACCGAAACAGCGGGCAAGAAAGGCTGGATTCCTGCCGTGGTTGGTTTTCTAAGTGGTGGTTTGTTCCTTTATATTTTTGATAAAACATTGCCTCACCTGCATCTTGACCGTAAGCTGGAACAAGCCGAAGGTGTAAAAACTTCTTTGCATCGAAGTGTTTTATTGGTTTTGGCGATTACACTTCACAATATCCCCGAAGGCATGGCGGTGGGCGTTGCTTTTGGAGCATTGAGTCAAAATCCTTCTATAGGAATGTTGGCCAGTGCCATTGCATTGGCGATTGGAATCGGCATACAGAATTTTCCGGAAGGAGCTGCTGTTTCAGTGCCCTTGCGAAGAGAAGGCTTTTCAAGATGGAAAGCCTTTAATTATGGGCAGATTAGTGGAGCGGTTGAGCCTGTAGCCGGAGTAATAGGGGCATTATTGGTTTCCTATGCACAGCCTGTTTTGCCATATGCTTTGTCTTTTGCTGCCGGGGCCATGATTTTTGTGGTTGTGGAAGAGCTCATTCCTGAGTCACAAAGTGGTCATGAGACTGACCTCTCTACAATTGGAGCTATGATAGGTTTTGCCGTAATGATGTTTCTGGATGTAGCATTAGGTTAAAATTTATGGCAACATTATTAGCACACATTGCGATTATTGTAAAAGATTATGATGAAGCCATAGCTTATTATACCAAAGTTTTGGGGTTCGAATTGATAGAAGATACTGCCTTGTCAGATACCAAACGATGGGTTATATTAGGGAACAAAATGCAGAATTCCTGCCAAATTCTCCTCGCAAAAGCCACATCCGAAATACAGGAGAAAGCAATCGGTAATCAATCAGGGGGTAGAGTGTTTTTGTTTTTACACACCAATGAATTTGAAGCATTCAAGGAAAGATTGTTACAAAACGATGTGAAAATTATTAACGGCCCACGCCTCGAAAGCTATGGCAGAGTGCTGGTATTCGAAGACCTGTACGGAAACCACTGGGATCTGATTGAGCCAATTAAAAGTCTAAATGAGCATTGAGCCAACCTGCATCGTACCTGGCCTGATATTTATCGTAAAAATTAATTGCAGGAGTATTCCAATCCAAAACCTGCCACATCATGCCGGAGCATTTTTCCTCTTTGGCGATTGCAATGGTTTTGTCAAATAATATTTTTCCAATTCCTTCACCACGGTGGGCTTCTTTTACAATAATGTCCTCAAGATACAAGCGGCGGCCTTTCCATGTAGAATACCTGAAATAATATAAAGACATTCCCAATACCTTTCCATCTTTCTCTGCCAATACGCACCCAAATGCCGGATTTTCCCCGAAACCCTCGTTTAACATCCTTTCTTCAGTATTGGTTACCTGTTCGGGGGCTTTTTCATAAAGGGCGAGCTCGCGTACCAAATCCATGATGACACTTACATCTTCACCTGTGGCTTTTCTTAAAGATACCATAAATCAACTTATTTATATTGCAGATAATGATCCCATTTTTCCAGTACTTTCTGGAGGTCTTCGGGTAGTTCCGAGTCAAATTGCATCCATTCCTTAGTTTTTGGATGTAAGAAACCCAAAGATTTGGCATGTAAAGCCTGCCTCGGGATTATTTCAAAGCAATTTTCAACAAACTGCTTATATTTTGTAAACAAATCTCCCCTTAACACTTTGTCGCCGCCATAGGTAGCATCATTAAAAAGCGGGTGACCCAGGTATTTCATGTGTGCTCTGATCTGATGGGTACGTCCGGTTTCCAGATTGCACTTTATCAAACTCACATACCGCATCGTTTTTAATACTTCATAATGAGTAATGGCTTCTTTTCCGTGTTCACCGTCCGGGAATACATCTGACATCCTGCGGTCTTTAAACCCTCTGCCAATATGGGCATTGATGGTGCCCTTTTGTTCTTTGGGTTCACCCCAGATCAGAGCATAATAGGTACGTTCGGTGGTGTGGTCAGCAAATTGTTTTGCCAAAAACTGCATCGCAAATTCGGTTTTAGCAATAACCAACAAACCAGAAGTACCTTTGTCGATTCTATGGACCAAACCCGGTCTGACTTTGCCATCAGGTGTAGTAGGTAAATTTGAAAAATGATGTACCAGGGCATTTACCAAAGTGCCGGAATAGTTCCCATGACCCGGGTGTACCACCATTTCCTGAGCTTTATTGATTACGAGCACCTCATCGTCTTCATATACAATTTCCAGGGGAAGGTCTTCCGGGAGTACTTCTGTTGGCATTTTGGGGGCCGCAGCAAGCGAAATGCTAATCAGGTCGTTGGGTTTAACTTTGTAGCTTGATTTCACCGGGCGGCCATTAACCATCACAGAATCAGTGTCAATGGCATTCTGAATTCTGTTTCTGGAGGTATTCCTGATATGGTGGCCCAAATATTTATCTATACGCAACAGACTTTGACCTGGATCCACTTTTATCTCCAGATTTTCAATCAGTTCGTCATCATCTCCTTCAAAAGAGTCTTTTATTTCGTCGAAAGTATCCATATTTGTGCAAATTTCGTAAAATATGCTTGATTTTGAAAGTTTAATTAAGTTACCCACTCCTTTAGTTGAGATTTTTGATGATATTTTTCAGGAAAAAAGGCTTCGTGTTTTTGTAAAAAGAGATGATTTGACTCATTTGCATATTTCCGGAAATAAATACAGGAAACTAAAATACAATGTAAAATTTGCAAGGGAAAACGCAATAGAAAGCCTTGTTACTTTTGGAGGAGCCTACTCCAATCATCTGGCGGCTTTTGCAGAGACATGTCATCAAATGCAAATCCGGGGCACTGCGATAGTTAGAGGAGACGAGCTAAATCCTAATAGCAATGATACTTTAAAAAGAGCCCATGAATTAGGTATTGAGTTGGTTTTTGTGGACAGAAGCTCTTACAGAAATAAAGAAGAATTGGCAAAGAATTATGCCCCAAATGCAATGTTTGTGCCAGAAGGTGGCAGCAATGAATTTGCTTTACCCGGAGTGGCAGAGCTCCTGGAAGAACAGTTTTACCCTGATTATGTATGCACGGCATCAGGTACAGGAGGTACTGCAGCAGGCTTACTTAGTAATGAAAAATTTGGAGGTGATGTTGTGATTATTCCGGTATTGAAGAGTGGAGAATTTATCAAAGAAAATATCGAAAATTTATTGAAAAAACCTTTTCCGGGACGTGCTAATCTTTTTACTACATATCATTTTGGCGGTTATGGAAAATACAATCAGGAATTACTTGATTTTATAGTGGCTTTCGAAAAAAAACATAATATTCCCTTGGAGCAAGTTTACACCGGGAAAATGTTCTTTGGAGTAATGGATTTGATAAAAAAGGACTTCTTCAGACCTCAATCTACTCTATTTTTACTTCATACGGGTGGTTTACAAGGGAAATTAAAAACCTGGTAGCGATTATTCTTATACTATAATTTTTATAGCTAAATAGCTCACTTTTTATTTCCAATTTCCTTATTTCAAATTAATGGTGGGTTTCTTTTATGGTTTCAAAATCTTTGATTTAATATTTTATTTTTTTAAGGTCAGAAGAAAGTCTATGTTTTAATAATTTTTTAAAAAACATAATTAAAAAAACTGCCAAAAAAAGTAGGAAAAATTAAAATTTTTGCAAAAATTGCAACAGCATCTTTTCTGGTCGAAATTTATATAAGGTGTAATAATTTTTTTTCTTAATCATTATCAAAAAAAACTATGAATCAAATCTATTCGGGTTTTTTCCATCGGATTGGTATAATATCCATGGAAAATCTCAAAATCAAAAGTTTGTTTTTGAGCTTGATGTTTTTTGCAAATTTTGCATATTCTCAAAGCTCTTATTCAATTTCCGGAAAAGTTACCGATAACATGGGGAGCATTCCCGGGGCTTCGGTAAAAATCACAGGCACCAATTTTGGTGCATCCACTGATCTGGAAGGCAATTATAAGATTACTGCCACCCTTGCACCGGGTTCTTTCAAGATTGTATTTTCTGGTGTAGGCTATTCTAATGTCACTCAAAACCTTACACTTGGTAATTCACCTTCGGTAGTGGTGGATGCGGTACTGAAAGAAGACGCACTTAATCTTGATGAAGTAGTAGTGGTGGGTTCAACCGTCAAAGAGTCTCGGCGGCAGCTGGGAAATGCCATATCTACCATTAAAACTGATGAATTATTGAAAGGTGGGAGTTCCAACTTAGTGAATTCACTTCAAGGTAAAGTTCCGGGTGCTCAAATCACCCAAAACTCCGGAGATCCTGCAGGTGGAGTGACCATCCGTTTGAGAGGTGTTAAATCGTTGCAGGGTAGTTCAGATCCACTATATGTAATTGATGGCGTTATTGCAAGTAATAATTCGGTAAACGTTTCACAAACAGCACTTTCTGCTCAAATCGGGACAGCTGTTGTAGGTACCAACCGGCTTGCTGACCTCAATCCATTAGATATTGAAAGTATCAATGTAATCAATGGTGCGGCCGCCGCTGCTCAATATGGTTCTCGTGCTGCAAATGGTGTGGTAATTATCACGACGAAAAAAGGTAAAAGTGGTGCTCCAAGAATAAGCTTCAATACAAGCGTAAGTACTTTTAGTTTAAGGAAAAAAATGCCTTTCAGTACTTATGGAAAACAATTTGGCTTCACAGGCTTGAGATTGCATACTATTGGAGGCATTTCTGCGGCACAGATTGCAGCCAACCCTGGCACTACCGTAACAGGTATCGTAAGGGATGGTGTTACAGCCAATTTGGCGACCAACTTAGTCGATGTTACAAGATATGATTATCAGGATCAGATTTTTCAGACAGGTATGGGAACAGAAAATGGATTATCCATTTCTGGAGGAAATGATCGCACCAGCTATTATGGTTCTGTGAATTATTCAAAAAATGAAGGTATTATAGTTGGAACCGACTTTACAAGATATGGTATCAGAACCAGAATAGATCAGAAGCTTAATAACTGGGCCAGATTTACAGTTGGATTAAGTTATACTAATAGTTTTTCAAATGAAAAAGCCAACGGAAACGTATTTTACAGCCCGATCAACTCCATAAATATCACCAATAATATTTGGGATATCACTAAAAGAGATGCAGCGGGAAGTTTATTGGCGGTAGAACCTACAAGGGTAAATCCTCTGAGTACAATTGAAGATATGGTGTTTACTCAAGCGGTCAATCGTACCATAAATGACTTTCAGTTAAATCTTACACCTATAAAAGGTTTGTCAATAGACTGGCTTTTGGGGGTTGATGCATATTCTCAATTAGGAAAAAATCTTATTAAACCTTATCCGTATCAGTCGGTGGCAGGTTTGCCAGCTGAAAGATATCCGCAAGGTTTTGCTTCCAGTACAAACAACCTTTCTATTTTTTATAATTCTGACTTAAACGTAGGTTATGAAAAAGCCCTTACTGAGGGATTGAAACTAAATTTATTGGCAGGTTACAGTTATCAATATGGTCAATCTGATTTTACCAGGGCGAGTGGCGAAAGACTTGCTCCTTTTATTGAATCTGTAAATGGTGGCTCGGTAATAACAGCCGGATATGGTTTGGATAGGTACAATTTAAGTGGGGTTTTTGGTCAGGCAACTTTAGGTTTAAAGGACAGGGCTTTTTTGACTGCGGCTCTTCGCAGAGATAAATCATCGAAGTTTTCAGAAACCGAAACCAATCAATTCTACCCTAAAGTATCAGCAAGTATTATTCCTTCTGACTTTTCTTTCTGGAAAGAAGGAAGCCTGAAAAATGTAATTAACTCTATGAAAATCAGAGCTTCATGGGGTCAGGCTGGTAACCTCACAGGAATTGGCTCTTACGATAGATTCTGGCAGTTTAATCCTGTAAACTATTTAGGTAAAAATACAATTATTCCTTCAAGTCAATTGGCTAATGCTTCAGTTAGACCTGAAAGAATGACCGAAATGGAGGCAGGTATTGATGTATCTCTTCTCAATGACAAACTTGGTTTGACTTTTACAGCGTATAATCAATCCATTTCCGATCTTGTGGTAAATGCTGTTACTGCTGCCACCACAGGTGGTACTTCGATAGTCAATAATACAGGCGAAATGAGTAATAAAGGGATTGAATTGGGCCTGAATTTTGGATTGATTAATAAAAAGGACTTCACTTGGGATGCTTCAATATTGTTTAACAGAAATCGCAGCAAAGTCGAAAAACTCGGAACTGCTCTGGTAGGTGTAACTAATGTTGCGGGTGCACCGATATTCCTGGTGGAAGGCGAGGCTCCATCGGTATTTTTTGGTGTTCCTTATGCCAGAGATGCCAACGGTGAGTTGATTTTGACTTCACAAGGATTTCCTCAAAGAGAGCGGGGTACACAAAATGGAGCCTACTATACTTCCGGTCGTGGATCTGATGGACAACCTACCGGTGCCAACGTAAACGGAATTATTGGTAATCCCAACCCTAAATGGACTGGTTCAATTTCTAGTAATTTGAAATACAAAAAACTAGGTTTCAATTTCTTGTTGGATGCAGTTCAGGGGCTTGAAGTATTTAATGCCGATTTTCGTACCCGCCAGGGCGTAGGTGTGGGTGAAATAGCTGAACAAGAATTGAAAGGGGAATTGCCAAGAGGTTATATTTTTGCCAATTATTTAATAGAGGAGTGGCGGATTGACGACGGTTCATACGTAAAACTCAGAGAACTGGGTCTTTCTTATGAAATGCCAAAATTAGGAAAGCTAACCAACTGGAATCTTTCACTGACCGGTAGAAATCTTATTTCATTTGATAACTACAGAGGTTACGATCCTGAAACTAATGCTGGTGGAAACAGCGACCTTTTCAGAGGGGTTGATTTTGGTAACGTGCCAATTCCGCGTTCATTTAAGCTTCAATTGACCGCATCATTTTAACCATTAAATTGAAAAGAAAATGAAAAAAATATTAATATTAGCATTAGGGATTTTGGGTTTCTCCTCTTGCAGCAATGAGTATTTAAATCCAAGTTCTGCGAGTGAGCAGCAGGTAGTGACCAGTCAGTCTGGTTTGATTGCCCTCGTAAATGGTCTTCAACAAAAATATACGACTTCAAGAGCCGGGGTTATTTATGCCTCAATTACAGCTGATGGATTGACCACCAAACAGTTGAAGGTTTTGAATGCCGGAAATACCGATGAAGTATTATTGGAATCGGGTGGAACAGCTTTAATAAATTCCAATTCTATATTGAATAACATCTGGAGTCAGTCTCATTTGGTAAAATCCAATGCCGATTTGATTATTGCCAATATCGCAAATGCTCCGGATCCGGCCATAAAATCGGGTATTTTGTCTGCTGCACACATGTATCGTGCTTTGGCTTTAGGTACCCTGGCTACTTATTGGGAGCAAGCTCCAATAGCTGTGGGCAAAGATGCTCAATTCAGCAACCGTGCCGATTTGCTGAAAGAAGCGATTAAATCTCTCGAAACAGCAGCTTCAACTATTACGGCCACCAAGCCATCTGCGGCTTTTACTAACGAATTTGTGGCAGGTATAAATCTGGAAAGCACGATTCAGGCCCTATTGGCCAGGTATAACAACATGCTCGGAAATCATGATGCTGCTATTGCAGCTGCTTCAAAGGTATCGGATGCCGTAAAAAGCACCTTTAATTTTGACGATATTAGCCCTAATCCGATTTTCTTCAATACTTTTGGAAATAAAAATGTGACCGAGCCTTTAGCTGATTTTGGACTTTCAGGAGCGAATATTCCGGTAGCTGAAGACGGCCGTAGAGCGTTCTATTATTCTACCGGAGGTGCTAATAACCTTGGGAAAGCAGGCTTTTTTGCATCTAATACTGCATCTATTCCGGTTTATTTGCCTGGTGAAATGACTCTGATTAAAGCCGAAGCTTACGCCAGAAAAGGTCAGATTAGTGATGCAATAACTGAATTGAACAAGATCCTGACCAAGTCTTCTGATGTGTTTGGCGTAACTGCCAAAGGTCAGGCTTACACCGGAGAATCAACTGCTGCAGCTGTTCTAAATGCAATATATGTACAGCGTTGCATAGAATTGTTTCTTTCCGGATTCAGACTCGAAGATAGTCGTAGATTTGGCCGGGCAGAAAGTGAGAGAAACCGAAACTGGTATCCTTATCCGCTTTCTGAAAGAAATAATAATAAAAATACTCCCGCTGACCCGGCTAAGTAAATAAAATTTAGGACTCCGGCAATAATCTCCGGAGTCCTGTTTTTTTTATGGTGACATTATTAAAAAAAGACCGCAAAGAGCTCATATTGAGGCAAATAAACGTGCATTCTAGGGTGTCGTTTAATGACCTCGCTACGATGCTAAATGTCTCAGAAGATACCATCAGGAGAGATCTGAATGAGTTATCTTCAGAGCAAAAAATCGTGAAAGTTAAAGGCGGTGCTATGGCAAAGGGAAATGAGTTTTTAGTCGAAAATCAACAGAATTTTGCCCAGGAAAGTAAGAAAATAATTGCCAAAAAGGCAGTTAAACTATTAAAGGATGGTATGTTGGTATTAGTTGGCGGTGGCACCACGGTCAGAGAGTTTATCGCTGCTATACCTGAAAATCTTAAAGCTACCTTTGTTACCTTAAATCCCTATACTTGTATTCATTTAATGGCTAAGCCTAACATCGATACCATTTTGGTGGGTGGAAAAGTCTCAAACTATAGTCAGGCCGTGATAGGTGGCGATGCTTTCCTGAAATTGCGGGAAATCAAAGCCGATCTGTGTGTGGTAGGTACAAATGGGATTGATCCCGAAAATGGGCTCACCGATAGCCATTGGGAAACGGTCGAAATTAAAAAGGCCTTATTTCAAGCTTCTAAAAAAATAATGGTTCTTGCCATTTCAGAAAAATTAAACTCCACATTGAATCTTAAAATTTGCAATTTAGATGAAGTAAATTACCTGGTCACTGAATTAGACAAAGACCATGAATGTCTTGATAACTACCAAAACAAAAAGGTAGTTTTGCTTTAATTACTTTTTCAAAAAAAAACATTATTTCATTTTATTCCAGGATATTTTTTCGAAATTCATGTTAAAATCAACCTTAACATGAAATACTTAAGTTTCTTTTCCCTTCTTATTTTGGGTTTTAATGCCCGGTCTCAAGCCTTATTTCAGTTTCCAGAGAATGTAAAAAGTAGCCATATTAGCACTTTTGAAAACATTAATGGAGAAAAAAGTCAGGGTGGAAAGACCAATCAAACTGCAAAAGGTAACGCATTTGAAGAATTGAAAGCGGGGCAATCAAAAGTATTATTGGACGTAAAGGGACCGGGAATCATTCAACGAATGTGGTTTACTGTAAGGGATCGCTCACCTGAAATGCTCAGATCTATGCGATTACAGTTTTTTTGGGATGGTTCGGTAAAACCTGCAGTAGATGTGCCGTTTGGCGATTTTTTTGGATATGGACTGGCTAAAGTTGTAAAATTTGAGACGACTTTTTTTTCAAATCCTGAAGGGCGGTCTTTTAACTGTAATATCCCGATGCCATTTAAGTCTGGTGCAAAGGTGTTGATAATCAATGAGAGTGACAAAGATATTGGTTTGTTGTTTTTTGATATTGATTTTGTAAAACTCAACAACTTTCCTACTGGAGCCATGTATTTTCATGCATTTTGGAAAAGACAAAAAACATCAGCTCTTGGCAGTGATTATGAGTTTTTGCCGCAAATAAAGGGAAAGGGAAGATATTTGGGTGTAAATATGGGGATAAACGCAGGTAAACATTACGAAAATACCTGGTGGGGTGAGGGAGAAGTGAAAATGTTCATTGATAACGACCAGAAATTTCCAACCTGGAATGGTACCGGAGCCGAGGATTATATCGGAACTGCCTGGGGGCTGGGACAATACACCAATTTGTATCAGGGAGCTACTGTAGCAGATGATTCTGCAAAACTATATGCATTTTACAGGTTTCATGTAAAAGATGAAATTGTTTTCAGGGAGAATTTCAGAGCGAGTATTCAGCAAATCGGTGGAGGAGATAGGGATTTGGTTAGAAAACTAATCAAAAATAATCATCCGCTTAAACCGGTGACAGTTCAATGGGAGGGAGGCTTCCGTCGGCTGCTTGACAATCCCAAGAGTATTTTTGATGAAGATTTTCCTACCGGCTGGGTTAATTTTTATAGGGTTGATGATTATTCATCCACAGCTTATTTTTATTTGGATAAACCAGTGAGTAGCTTGGCAGGATTAGCGTCTTTAGAAGAAAGAATAAAATAAAAAAGCCCTCGCTTGAGGGCTTTGTGACCGCGTAAGGATTCAAACCTTAAACCTTCTGATCCGTAGTCAGATGCTCTATTCAGTTGAGCTACGCAGCCAATTGGACTGCAAAAGTAGAGGTTATTTTTTAAATGTCAAATATAATTTTACTAATTTTTTAACTCATCTAATTGCTCGGGATCAACGCTATTGTAGAATTTCCTGATTTTCAGGATGATTGCGAGGCCTACTGCAATTTCCGATGCAGCAACTAACATTACCATTATGGCCATAACCTGTCCTTTTTCCGGATTAGGATCATATTTAGAAAATGCAACCAGATTAATATTCACAGCATTTAGCATCAGTTCAAGACCCATAAGCATTAAAATCAGATTCTTTTTTGTGACTGTGATGGCCAGTCCCAATGAAAACAAAATCGTAGAAACTGCAAGGTATGGTATTAAATTATTCATCTGTTTTTGCAATAAAAGTTGCACCCACCAGGGCTATTAACAACAAGATCCCGACCAATTCCAAAGCAAAAACCTGATCTGTCATGAGACTAAAACCAATATTTTTGATACTTTGAGAAGCTAGTTTTTGTTTAAAATCAAATCTTATAGTAGAAATAATTATGGTCATGATGGCAATTAATGCCAAACCTAAAGTAAGCCCCCAGGTCAGGTTTCTGCTTTTTATTTTCAAGTATTCTTTTCCCGACTTTTTTCCCGAGCTCAACATGATACCAAAAACCAAAAGAATCAGGATACCACCAACGTAAATCATTATTTGAGATGCCGCCACATATTCACTCCCGGCAAAAACGAAAATACCAGCAACGCCCAGAAAACTACATAGAAGGCCATAAGCAGCGTATAAAACGTTTTTAGCCATTAATACGTAAAAAGCTCCTCCAACGGCTACGGCACAAAATATATAAAACACCAAATCAGTGGCCAAAGGCAAGTATTCCTGAAATTTCATATTATTCTTTTGGCTTTAATTTGGGTACAAATTTCGGTCTTTCAGCTTTCTCAACGGTCTCTTCCACCTGAGCAGAAATATTTTTCATTTTCGGAATAAACATTCCAGCTTCAGCATCTGTCGCATTATTCAGTGTTGAAGGAGCCATTTTAGGTTTAAAAACCGGCTTGCCAGAAGGCTTTTCAATGGGTTCTGTATCTGAATTTTTAATTTCAGAGGCAGCCTCTTCCCTTAATTTTGGTTTGAAAATTGGTTTAGCAGCTGGCTTTGCAAGAGGTTCCGAATTATTTTTCTCTTCAGAAACAGCTGAAGGTTTAAATTTTGGAACATAACCATTTTCTGTTGGCTCGGCTAAATTTTCAACTTTTCCGGGCAAAACTTCTCTTATTTTAGGTTTAAAAGCACTTCCTGTTGGCAAAAAGGTTTTTTTGTCGCTTTCTTCAGCGTTGCCTTCAGCTTTTTCTCCTTTATTTTCGGTAGGTATTTTGGCCTTAGGGAAAATGGCCTTTTTAACTTCTGTATTTTCATTGCCCTCCGGTTTTAAATCCGTAATTCCAACAGCTTTTGGTTGAAACTTAGGCTTAAATCCTGATGGAACTGCTGGTTTTTCAATCTGAGGTGCAGCCGAATTATTCTTTGCAGCTTCTTTTTTAGCTACAAATTGTTCATAAAGCTTTCTTTTTTCCTCTGCTTCGTCGGCACTTAAATTTGAAAATGCAAAATTTAATAGATTTACATCCGAAACACTGTAATCATATTCCGAATTCATAGTCAAACATTCAGTGGGGCAAACGGTGGTGCAAAGTCCACAGAAACAACATTTGGCCAGGTCAATATCAAATTTTGCCGCATGAAGTCTCACCGGGGAGCCATCAGAGGTGGTTCTTATGAGTTCGGGCGATTTTATGGCTTCAATTTCGATACAATCTACCGGGCAGATTTTCGCACATTTATCGCAAACAATGCAATCATCAATCTCACAATCAAGCTGGTATCTCCCGGTTTCGGGTACAGTGATAGTTTGATGCGGATATTGAAGAGTTACATGACCCTCTTTCAGCTCGAAGTATTTTTTATCTTTTATTCCAAAATTTCCCCGGCTATTTCTGGCAGCAAAAATATGTTTCAGCGTGAGCTTGAGGCCCAAAACTGATGAAGAGATTCCTTTCCTAAGATCTGAAAAATAAGACATATTGCAAATATAAAGGCAAATTTGAAGCTTTTGACTAATTTTGTTCAAAAATTAAAGGATAGAAACCTTTCCAAATTCATGAAAAAAACACTCTCTCTTGTTACAAAACCGGAATTGGCCTTTGATGACCAAAAACTCTCTGATTTTGTTAAACTTCAGGAAAAGTGGCCATCTGATTTGCCATTTTTTTTTCAAAAAATCAAACAGTCGATAGATGCCCGAAAACGAGATATTAAAGTAGTTTTGGAGGTTGAGATTTCGGATCAGCCTTTTGAAAATGAACTTGAAAACAAATACAGTTACAATGATGTTTCGGATCAAAAAACAATCATAATTGTGGGTTCCGGGCCAGCAGGCCTTTTTGCCGCATTGAGGAGCATTGAGTTAGGTTTTAAACCGATTGTACTCGAAAGAGGCAAGGATGTGAGGGCCAGACGTAGAGATATTGCGGCTATTAATAAACTCCAAATCGTTGATCCGGATTCAAATTATTGTTTCGGAGAAGGAGGTGCAGGCACCTATTCTGATGGGAAACTGTACACCAGATCGAAAAAGAGAGGTGATATAAAACGAATACTGGAGATTTTTGTTAAACATGGAGCTACCGAGAAAATATTGTATGAAGCACATCCGCATATTGGTACCAATAAACTGCCAATTGTTGTTTCAAATCTTAGAGAGAGTATTCTGAAAGCCGGTGGCGAGATTTGGTTCGAAACGAAGGTTGTTGATTTTTTAGTCGAAAAAAATGAAATAAAAGGGGTAAAAACTGCTGATGGTAAATTATGGAAGGGAGAGGCGGTGATTCTGGCTACCGGGCATTCGGCCAGAGATATTTTCGAATTACTCCATCAAAAAAATATTAAAATTGAAGCAAAACCTTTCGCATTGGGAGTAAGGGTAGAGCATTTTCAGGAATTTGTGGATCAGTGCCAGTACCATACCGCAGAGCGGGGTGTTTTACCGGCTGCGGCTTATTCTCTTGTAGCTCAAACCTACCATAAAGGTATCCAAAGAGGTGTTTTTAGTTTTTGTATGTGTCCGGGTGGGTTTATAGTTCCATCTTCTACTGATAAAAAAGAACTGGTAGTAAACGGGATGTCTCCTTCCAGAAGGGACTCACAATATGCAAATTCAGGCGTGGTGGTCTCGGTAAACGAAAATGACTGGGAGCAATTTAAAAGTCATGGTCCATTGGCTGCCCTTGAATTTCAAAAATCAGTGGAACAGAAGGCTTTTACTTATATCAAAGAGAAATTAAAGCTTGATTCAGATGACATTCAGGTAATGCCTGCCCAGAAAATCAAGGATTTCTACATGGGGAAAATTTCTAAAGAACTAAATCCCACTTCGTATCAACCCGGACTTTTGGCGAGTGATTTTTACAAAATTTTGCCCGATGGCGTAGCCCAGGCCTTAAAGCAGGGATTTATGGAATTTTCCAAAAAAATGAAAAATTATGATAGAGGGCAGATGATTGGAATCGAAAGCCGGACCTCATCGCCGGTGAGAATCCCCAGGGATCGGGAAAGTTATGAACATCTGGAAATCAAAAGATTGTATCCTTGCGGAGAAGGTGCAGGATATGCCGGAGGGATAGTTTCAGCAGCTATGGACGGTGAAAGGTGTGTTGAGGCATTTGTATCTCAATATGCCTTGAAAAAGTAATATCTTATCCTAAAATTCATTTTGGGTCATTCGATTTTTTAAGAAATTTTTAATTGGAAAATGGCCAAAATTTATATAACTTTAACAAAAAAGTATAATTTGTGCAATTCGAAGAATTTATAAATCATCTTAAAAATCAACTTCAAAAACCTTTGCCTGGTCCGGTCTCGCATCAAAAGTACATGCATGAAGCCAGGTTGAAAGCAATTCTTCAGCCCAATCATACCACACGCCAAAGTGCTGTTTTAATTTTGTTTTATCCATTTAAGAATGAGGCTTTTCTTCCGTTAATTCTTCGTCCAGCCTATGACGGCACCCATGGTGGTCAGATGGCTCTTCCGGGAGGTAAAATGGAAAACTCCGATGAAAATCTTATTAGAACAGCCCTTCGGGAAGCCCAGGAGGAAATCGGTATTAAAGCAATTGATGTGTCAGTTATTGGTCAGTTGACTGAAGTATTTATTCCGGTAAGCAATTATAATGTTTTACCGGTTGTGGGCACCATTTCGTACCGTCCCGACTTTTTTCCGGATGAGACCGAAGTTGTAAGAATTTTTGAAGTGGGTATTATGGATTTTCTAAATGTAGAAAATGTGGAATTTAGAAGCGTAAATGTGCCTTCAGGAAAAATGAAAGTGCCAGGATTTGATGTCCAGGGACAGTGGCTTTGGGGAGCTACAGCTCTTATTTTTCAGGAACTAAAAGATGTTTTAATACGGAATTGATAGGGTTTTAATAAATCTGGTAGTTTTTTCTTACTTTCCGTTGTTTTTGTTTACTTAATAATATCTTATAAAAAACCTTCTTTTTATTGTAATCTTCACAAATCTGGTATTTTTTTATTTAATTTATGGAAAATTAGTTCAACCATTTTTCCTATGAATCTAAAGTTTACCCTCATTGTTTTAATTTTGTTTACTTTATCCAAAATAACTTATTCACAATCAGTTTCAGAGAAAAAATCAATAGCTATTTTCAATCAGTTTTGCTCCACTTGTCATGGCGAAAAAATTGAAGCATTCGTAGATAGGAAATGGACTCATGGTAAAAAAAAGCCTGATATTATTAGAACCATTACAGAAGGTTACCTTGATGGGGGCATGCCTTCCTGGAAAACTACAATTTCTAAAAAAGAGATTGAAAAGTTGGCTGATCTTATTTTGAAAAAAATGAAAACGGTTGAGCAATATCAATTCAATACGCAAAAGACAGATACCTATTTTTCTGGTAAAATGACCATAAAACTAGATACAGTGGGAACAGGATTTGACAGCCCATGGGGTCTTGCCCAACTTCCTGATGGCAGATTATTGGTTACTGACAGGGCCGGTTTTTTGTATATCATTGAAAAAAATAAGAACCGTACCCTTATAAAGAATACCCCAAAGGTTCTCGCAAAGGGACAAGGAGGATTATTAGATGTAGCATTGCATCCTGATTATCAATCAAATGGCTGGGTTTATTTGAGTTATTCAAAGCCGGAGCAAAAAGAGGGTAGTAGCCTGTCAACCACAGCCATAATAAGGGGAAAGATAAAAGGTGACCAATTTGTAGAAGCCAATGAGATATTTGAAGCTAGACCTTATGTTAGTACTACCCATCATTATGGTTCCCGGATCGTTTTTGATAAAAAGGGTTTTATGTATTTCTCGGTAGGTGACCGCGGAAAACATTTTGAATATGCACAGGCCATTGACAATGATTTAGGTAAAATTCATCGTTTATTTCCTGATGGCAAAATTCCTCAGGATAATCCGTTCCAATCTCAGGGAAACGTTTCTGCCTTTTCTTATGGGAGCCGAAATCCTCAGGGTTTGGCATTAAATCCATTTGATGGTAATATTTGGGAAAATGAGCATGGGCCCAGAGGGGGAGATGAGATTAATTTTATAAAATCCGGTGCAAATTATGGCTGGCCTGTGATCTGCTATGGAATTAATTATGATGGTAAACCGATTACAAATATCTCAGAGAAAGAAGGTATGGAGCAGCCTGAGTTTTACTACATTCCATCTATTGCTCCCAGTGGTATGACATTCGTTACCGGCGATAAATATCCCGAGTGGGAGGGTGATATTTTGATAGGTTCGTTGCGGTTTAATTATTTGGAAAGGGCCGAGGTGGATAATAATAAAGTGGTAAATAGTCACAAAGAATTGCTCAATGTTGGAAGATTAAGAAATGTAAAAATGGGCTCAGATGGTTATATTTACATTGCAGTCGAAAATCCGGGGATGGTATTTAGACTGATTTCAAAATAGTTAATAAGGTTTTATAGACATTCAATTTCAAAATGAAACGATTTATTTTATTATTTTCCACAGGGGTTTTTCTATATTTTGTTGAGCAACCATTTGAGCCATATGATCAGGCAATCAAAAATTCAAAAGAAAAGATTTCTATGATACCTGTTCAGGGTGGTGAATTTGTAATAGGAAGTCCTGCAACTGAAGCAGGCCGAAATGAAGACGAAGGCCCTCAGAAAAAAATTAAGATAAGCCCTTTTTGGATGTCAAAATATGAAATCACCTGGGATACTTATTTGGTTTTTCAAAATCGTGAACTAGAGACTGCCGGTCAGACCAAGGTTGATGCTATAGCCCGGCCTACGAAGCCCTATGTGGAGATGTCGTTTGGTCAGGGGAAAAATGGCGGATTTCCAGTTTGTAATGTAACACAATATGCTGCCAGGGCCTATTGTAAATGGTTATATCAAACCACCGGGGTATTTTACAGGTTACCGACTGAAGCCGAATGGGAATACGCCGCCAGAGCAGGAAGTACGAGTCCATATTATTTTGGAGATGATTCCAAAGTTTTGGGAGAGTACGCCTGGTATTTTGAAAATTCAGATGGTGCATATAAAAAAGTAGGTTTGAAAAAGCCTAATCAGTGGGGTTTTTATGATATGTATGGCAATGTTTCGGAGTGGACATCTGATCAATATTTTGCAGAATCTTATGGGAAAATAAAGGAAGGAGATGTTGATCCCTATTTTTCTCCAAAAGACTTGTATCCGCATACCATCAGAGGCGGAAGCTGGGACGATGATCCCCAACTATTGAGAAGTGCCGCAAGGGCATACTCTACTCCTAAACTCAAACAGATAGATCCACAGATTCCCAGGTCAAAATGGTGGATGACCAATGCCCCGTTTTTAGGTTTTAGAATTGTAAGACCTGTGAAAGTTCCTGATAAGGAGGAAATTGAGAAGTATTATGAGCTTCCGCCTAAGGACATATAATATTTAATTAATTCTAAATAATTTTATAATTATTATTAGATTTATGTTATTTTTAAGTTTATGAAAATCGGGTTGATATAAATTTTAAAACCATTTATGCATTTTCAAAAAAAAGAATTCCAGTTTATTATCTTTTTTATTTTCTAACAATTGTATGTTTAATTTTTATCAAATATTTTTAACTGTTTATTTTTCAAACCACCTTAAATCATGAAAAGAAGAAATTTTTTAAGAAATTCGGCAGTTGCGACTTCGGCAATAGCATTAAATTCTAACGTAGCGAATTCAGCATACTTTTTAGGTGCTGAGCCGATTAAAATTGCTTTAGTTGGTTGTGGGGGTAGAGGTACAGGTGCCGCATTTCAGGCACTATCAGTTAAAGAAAATGTAGTGTTAGTGGCTATGGCCGATGCTTTTCAGGATCGTATCGATAGTTGTTACAATTCGCTCAATTCGGATAAAACTCCCCAGGTAAAAGCCCGGTTAAAAGTACCAAAAGAGAATCAATTTGTTGGTTTTGACGCTTATAAAAAGGCTATTTCTCTTGCAGATGTTGTGATTTTGACTACCCCCCCAGGATTCAGGCCAATGCATTTTGAGGAAGCAGTTGCCAAAGGAAAGCATGTTTTTATGGAGAAACCGGTAGCCACCGATGCCCCCGGCATAAGGAGAGTGCTAAAAGCTGCAGAAGAGTCAAAAAAGAAAAACCTAAAAGTAGTGGTTGGTCTGCAAAGACATTATCAAACTTCTTATTTGGAAACCTACAAAAGGGTTATCGATCAGAAGGTTATTGGAGATATAGTCTCTGCAAGATGTTATTGGAATAATGATGGCGTTTGGATGGTTAAACGTGAATCACAAATGACCGAAATGGAATATCAGATGCGAAACTGGTACTATTTCGTGTGGCTTTGCGGTGATCATATTTCTGAACAGCATATTCATAACATAGATGTTATTAATTGGTTTAAAGGAGGTCATCCTGTTGAAGCAGTGGGTATGGGAGGTCGTGAAGTAAGGAAAGGGAAAGAGTATGGTGAGATTTTTGATCACCATTATGTGGAATTTACTTATGCCGACGGCATGATACTCAATAGCCAGTGCCGTCACCAACCTGGTACAGTATCTAATGTTTCTGAACACCTTGTCGGTACTGCGGGACGAGCTACAGAAGGCAAGATTTTTGATTTGAAAGGAAACGTCGTTTGGCGGCATAGGGATAAAGACGACAAGAATCCCTATCAGGTCGAGCATGATGTACTTTTTGATTGTATTGTAAATGACAAACCTATAAATGACGCAGAAAATGGTGCCATTGCTACCATGACTAGTATTATGGGGAGAATGGCGACTTATAGTGGGCAAAAAGTAACATGGGAAGAGGCATTGAATTCTCAAATTAATTATTTTCCTGATAAATTAGATTGGAACCAACTTCCAAAATCATTACCCGATGCTAACGGCTTATATCCAATTCCGGTACCTGGTAAGGATAAAATGATTTAGGCGGTAATATTTTTACATTTTAAAACGAATTGTTTAGTATGTTATTTAAAATACTCAAAACAGTTGCGGTTATTTTATTTATAATGGTCCCCAAAATTTAGACAGGTACGATAATTGAAATCACCTTTTAAATTTAGGAACATGAGCAAGCAAAA